>Ga0210395_10000022_pt1 | contig 209581 bp, 187 predicted proteins | sample IncBWH4OmetaG_FD_150861 | JGI IMG/M metagenome (GOLD analysis project Ga0210395, IMG submission 150861) | Forest soil microbial communities from Barre Woods Harvard Forest LTER site, Petersham, Massachusetts, United States - Inc-BW-H-4-O ... | reverse complement strand
GCCGAGACGATCTCGGATCAGTCGATCGAGCGGATCGCCGCACTCGGCGGCGGCATCGCGGTCCAGCACCGCATGGCCTATCAAGGCGAATATTTTGTCGAGCGCTATGGCCACGGCGCCGCCGAGGAGACGCCGCCGATCGGCCGCATGATGCGGGCGGGCGTGAAAATCTCGGCCGGCACCGATGCCACGCGCGTCGCCTCGTATAATCCATGGGTTTCGCTCGCTTGGCTGGTGACGGGAAAGACGGTCGCTGGCCTGCAGATTTATCCGCAGCGTAATTGCCTCGACCGCGAGACGGCGCTGCGGATGTGGACCGAGAACGTCACCTGGTTCTCCAACGAAGAAGGCAAAAAGGGCCGCATTCAAGTAGGCCAGTTCGCCGATCTGATGGTGCCGGACCGCGATTATTTCGCCTGCGCCGAGGATGAGATTTCTGGCATCACCGCGGACCTCACCATGGTCGGCGGCAAGATCGTCTACGGTGCGGGCGATTTTGCCGCACTCGACAAAGCCGGACCGCCGCCGGCCATGCCGGATTGGTCGCCGGTGCGCAGCTTCGGCGGCTATGGCGCCTGGGGCGAGGCGAAAGCCACCGGCAAATCCGAACTCGGCCAAAAACTCGCGATGAGCTGCGGCTGCGCCAATGCCTGCAACGTCCACGGCCATAACCACGCCGCCGCATGGTCGAGCCGATTGCCGATCGCCGATCTGCAATCGTTCTGGGGCGTGCTCGGCTGCGCCTGCTGGGCCGTGTGATGCTGGCCTGGCTCAACGAGAATCCCGCCTGGGTCAGCGAAATCCTGCACTGGCCATGGGTCTTGTTTGCGGCTCGGCTGGCGCTGACGAGCGCTTATCTGCTGGGCGGCGTGACCAAGCTCCTGAATTTCTCAGCGGCAATTGCTGAGCAGGAGAAATTCGGTCTGCGTCCAGGCTGGCTCTTTGCAGCCTTGACAATATTGGTCGAGTTCAGCGGCTCAGCGCTCGTCTTGTCGGGCACTGCGGTTTGGCTAGGTGCCGGCGCATTGGGATGCTTGACGGCGGTCGCCATGCTCGCGGCCGACAATTTCTGGACCAAGTCCGGCCAGGAGTGTGTGACTCAGGCAAACACCTTCTTTGAACATCTCGGCCTTATCGGGGGGTTCGTGCTCATTGCGTTCATTTACGCGCGCTGACAACGCGCCGCGCGAAGGGCTCCCCTTTGCGCCAACCGGAAGAGGGCAAACAGCCAGGTTGCGCTTGCTAGGCGGTGTGATCGAGTGATGACTTACAGGAAATTCACTACGGAGTTCGCAAATGCGGTTGATCAAGCTCTTCGCCGTCGCTGCCATTGTTCTTGGAAGCGTGACCGGTCCGCTTATTGCTAAAGACAAGCCGGCTCAAGCACCTTCCGTGGCGGTCGGCCCACAGTACGATTCGACTCACGTTTACGTCGCGCCTGCGGACTTGGACACATTTACCTCAAGTTTGGTTTCGACTTTTGGTGGCACCAAGTCTCAGCCTGCGACCTTTTCTGTGACGCCCACGCCCAGCGAGACAACATTTGTATTTGTTTTCACGCCGGTCGGTACCTTTTCGGTGTTCGGCTTCAAGACGCCGATCCCCTATCCCTTCGGCCTGGAGCGGACGGGCTATCTCGTGACAGATATGGATTCTGCCGTCCGGTCGGCCAAGGCCCACGACGCGGATATCGTCGTGGCGCCTTTTCCCGATCCCATCGGCCGAGACGTCATCATCGCATGGCCTGGCGGCGTCCATATGCAACTCTATTGGCACACGACTGCGCCCAATTACGCGAAGCTTCAAACCGTTCCCGAAAACCGGGTTTATGTGTCTATCGACCGCGCTGACGCTTTCGTTCGCGACTTCGTGGCTTTCTCGGGCGGCAAGATCGTTTCCGATGATGGACACGCGCCTGGCGTCGAGATCGGCAGGCCGAACGATACCTATCGCCGTGTTCGGATCGAGTCCGGGTTCGGCAAAGCAACCGTGTTGGCCACGGACGGACATCTTCCTTATCCATACGGACGCGAAATAACGGGCTACGAGGTTGCAAATCTTTCAGATACTCTAGCCAAAGCAAAGGCGTCGGGTGCCACGGTCCTGGTCGACCCGTATATCGCGGACGGACGCCAGGCGACGCTGGTCGCGTTCCCTGGAGGTTACATCGCCGAGATTCATTCCTCGGTCAGCAAATAGACCAATATCGGGGCCGCGTACTTATGCGACACCGTGTGACACGAGTGAGTTCGGATCAAGAGGCCCGGTGGACGGCAGCGTCGTTCAGCCGAATTCAATGCCAATCTTGTTCGCAATCCCCAAGACTTCGCCGCAGGGTGCTGTGGCGCCTGCTGTTCGTAACAACGATTGTGTATTTGCTCCTTCCTCACCTGGTGCACGCGCAAGAGAGCGACAGCACAGCCAGCACGACGACCCCTACGCGACCAGCCATCCTCCCCAACAGATGGGAGGAGGATTGGTCCGTTCTTGCCGATCCGCGCGTGCCGAGAGAGCCTCTCGATAGTCTGAAATACATACCGCTCTCGCCTGACGATCCTAAAACCTACCTGTCGCTCGGCGCGGACTTCAGGGAGCGTTTCGAGGGCAATGACGCGGAGGGGTTTGGCATCGGTCCTCATAGCAACAACGATTATCTCATCAGCCGCACGGACGTGTTCGCCGATCTTCGTATCGCTAACCAGGTCCAGGTGTTCGCGCAGCTTCAGAGCGACTTCGCTCCCTGGAAGACGACGATTGCTCCGCCCGACCAGGATTATCTCGGTCTCGAGCAGGCCTTTGTGACGGTAACTGAACCTGTCGGTGACGGCACGGCGAGGGTGCGCCTAGGCCGACAGCAGATGAATTTCGACTTCCAGCGTTTTGTGTCAGACCGCGATGGCCCCAATGTCCGCCAATCCTTCGACGCCGCCTGGGGCGATTATCAAAATGGGCCTTGGAAGTTCATCGGGTTCTACAGCCAGCCCGTTCAGATCCCCGACATGGGCGAAAACCTGTTCGGCGACTATAGCAGCGGCGGCAATACTTTCAGTGTCCTGAGGGTGCAGCGCGATATTTTTGATTGGGCAACGCTGTCGGGCTATTACGCCTACTCTTCGATAGATAACGCGAAGTATCTGAGCGTTAAAGGAGACGAACGTCGAGACAGTATTGACGGCCGTTTCGCTGCCAAGACCAACAATTTCGACGGCGATCTCGAAGTCATGGTCCAGACCGGTAGCATCGGAAACGACACCATCAGGGCATGGGCGGTCGGCTCGCTGTCAGGCTACACATTCGCCAACGTCGGGTGGACACCAAAGCTCGGTTTTCAGTTTGACGCCGCCTCCGGCGACAGCAATCCGCACGACAATACCTTGGGGACTTTCAATCCGCTCTTTCCAAATGGCTACTACTTCACGCTCGCAGGCTATACCGGATATACGAACCTCATCCACGTGAAGCCCTCGATAGCCGTCCATCCGACCAGTTCGCTGACACTCTCGCTCGCGGTTGCGGCGCAATGGCGGGAAACCACGGCCGATGCGGTGTACGTGCAGGGGAGTATTCCGGTGCCCGGCACGGCGGGACAACCAGGGCGCTACACCGGAACCTATGGCCAGCTTGATCTGAATTGGGCGATGACGTCCAGGGCTTCCTTTGCCATCCAAGCTGTTCGTTTCGACGTTAGCGACGTGATCCGGCGCGCAGGTGGACGCAACAGTGACTATCTCGGCGTCCAACTCGCATACGGATTGTAGGACGATTGATGCAATCCGTCCGGCGTCGCGGGGAGCATAATTGCTTTTGGTCAAATAGGATTGTTAGCCGATGAGAAAGCTCGGTATCCCCGCATTGCTGAGCCTGAACGGCGGCTTCGTCGACACGGTTGGATTTCTCGGCCTGCAGGGTCTGTTCACCGCACATGTCACCGGCAATTTCGTCACGCTCGCCGCGACTTTGGTGTCCGGCACCCACGGCGTGATCGCCAAGCTTCTGGCGCTGCCGGAATTCATCGTGGTCGTTATCGTGGCGCGGCTTCTCGGTGCGGCGCTGCGGGCGCGCGGACTGCCGGCACTGCGTCTCCTGCTCGTCGCCAAGGTGACGTTCCTGCTCGCATTCTTCGTCCTTGCCGTTGCGCTCGGACCGTTTCCCGACAGCGATGCGCCCGCGGCGCTCCTCGCCGGCTTCGCCGGCATTGCCGGGATGGCGGTGCAGAATGCCGTGCAGCGCGTGCATTACAGCAGCCTGCCGCCGACCACCTTGATGACGGGCAACACGACGCAGGCAGCGCTCGATGCCGTCGATCTGCTCCATGGCGGCAATGGCGATCTGACGACAACGCGCGCACGTTTTGGCCGGACGGTGCAGAGCATCGCGTGGTTCGCCGGCGGCTGCGCCCTGGCGGCCGTGCTCTACTACTGGATCGGGTTCTGGAGTCTTGCGGTCCCGGTCGCTGTCGGCGCGACGACCGCAATCCTGGGCAAAGACTGATTTTCCCTGTCAGTGGAGGGTGCCCGGTTTGGGAGTTGACCCCGGCATGGGCAAGGCCTATTTTGTATTACATAATACATTTTATCCTCTGCGGGCGAGATGGGAGCGAACGCTTTTATGCTGGCGGAACAAATGTTTAAGGCCGTAGGCAAGCCAGTCCCTCGGAACGAGGACCAGCGCCTGATCACAGGCAAAGGCCGATTTTCCGACGACTTTAGTCTGCCCGGCCAGGTCTGGGCGGCGATGGTGCGGTCGCCGCATCCGCATGCGCGCATTGTCTCAATCGACAAAGCCGAAGCGCTGAAAATGCCCGGCGTGCTCGCGGTCTATATCGGCGAGGATTGCCGCGACGACGGGCTCAAACCCATTCCGCACAGCCCGGTGCCCTCGACCAAATACGACATGAAGCTGCGCGGCCCGGGCGATACCGAGGTGTTTGCCGGGCCCAATGTGCTGTTGCCCTACGACAAGGCACGCCATGTCGGCGAAGCGGTCGCGATGGTCGTCGCCGAGACTTTGGAGCAGGCGCAAAGCGGCGCCGAGCAGGTCGCGATCGAGTATGAGATTCTGCCCTGGGTCGCGGACTCGCAAGAAGCGGCGGAGCCGGACGCGCCGCTTCTGTGGGATGAACTGCCGAATAACGTTCTGGTCGATACGTTCTTCGGCGATGCAGCGGCGGCCGACAACGCCTTCGCGTCCGCCGCGCATGTCGTGACGATGAAGACCCATATCGGCCGCGTCACCGGCGTGCCGCTTGAGCCGCGCGCCGCGCTCGGCCATTTCGATCCGGCGACGCAGCGTTATACGATCTATGCCGGTTCCGGCGGCGCGGTGCGGCAGAAGCAGGAACTCGCCACCACACTTGGCGTCGATCCGCAAAGCATCCGCGTGCTGTCATTCGACGTCGGCGGCAATTTCGGGACGCGCAACCGCAGCTTTGTCGAGTTTGGCCTGGTGCTATGGACATCGCGCAAGCTCGGCCGTCCGGTGAAATTCCGCGCCGAGCGCTCGGAAGCGTTCCTCACCGATTATCAGGGCCGCGACCTCGTCACCGAAGTGTCGCTCGCCATCGACAAAGACGGCCGCTTCCTCGCCATGCGCGCCTCAAATCTCAGCAATGTCGGGGCGCGTTGCGTCTCGCTGTCGCCGCTGAGCAAAGGCTCGGGCTTGATCACCGGCTCCTACGACATTCCGGTCGCGACCTTGCATGCCCGCGCCGTGTTCTCCAACACCATGCCGACGCAGGCCTATCGCAGCTCCGGCCGTCCCGAAGTGACCTTCGCCATCGAACGGCTGATCGACAAGGCGGCGCGCGAGCTCGGCTTCGATCGTCTCGAATTGCGCCGGCGCAATCTCGTGCACCCGGAGCAGATGCCCTACACCAACGGGGTCGGCTCGATCTACGATAGCGGCGAATATGAAAAGAACATGGACCGCGTGCTCAAGCTCGGCGACTTTGCCGGATTTCCGGCGCGCCGGGCCGAAGCCGTGTCGCGCGGCAAGCTCTTGGGCCTGGGCTTTGCCAATTACGTCGAGTCTTCGATCGGCTCGCCAAAGGAGCGCGCCGATTTGATCGTGCGCAAAAACCTCGTCGAGGTCGTGATCGGCACGCAGCCGGCGGGGCAGGGCCACGAGACCAGTTTCGCCCAAGTCACCGCCGATCTGCTCGCCGTGCCGTTCGAGCAGGTCAGGATCACGCTCGGCGATACCGATATCGTCAGCGCCGGCGGCGGCACCCATTCCGGCCGCTCGATGCGCCATGCCTCGACCGTCATCGCGCTCGGTTCGGTCGATCTCATCAACAAGGGCAAGGCGCTGATGGCGCATCTTGAGGACGTGCCGCTCGACGCGGTGACGTTCGAGGACGGTTTCTTCCGCGTCGCCGCAAGCAACCGCGCGCTGAGCTGGTACGAGCTGGCGCTGCTGGCCGAACAGGATGGCTTGCCGGTCGAATTGCAAGGCGGGCTTCGCGTCCGCCGCGACAACGAAATGCATACGCCGGTGTTTCCGAATGGCGCCTGCCTGTGCGAGATCGAGATCGATCCGGAGACAGGTTCGCTCGACATCAAGCGTTACGCCACCGTCGATGATGTCGGCCGCTGCATCAATCCCTTGATCGTGCACGGCCAGACCCATGGCGGCATTGCGCAGGGCGTCGGCCAGGCGCTGTGGGAGCAATGCGCCATCGACCCCGCCTCGGGCCAGCCGCTGATGGGCTCGTTCATGGATTACGGCATGCCGCGCTTCGACAACATGCCGTCGTTCAAGACCGAAATCGTCGAGGTGCTGTCGCCGACCAATCCGTTCGGCGTCAAAGCCGGCGGCGAGGGCGGCACCACCCCGGCGCCGGCCGTGATCATGAGCGCGATCGATGACGCGCTCGCCGAATACGGCAATCCGCCGATCGAAATGCCGGCAACGCCGGTCAAGATCTGGAACGCTATTCAAGACTACAAGAAACGTCAGAAAGCGGCGTAGCACAGCGATGCAACACATTACTCTCACTGTGAACGGCAACAAGGTGTCGCGCGATGTCGAGGACGAAACGCTCCTCGTCACGTTCCTGCGCGAATATCTCAAACTCACCGGCACCCATGTCGGCTGCGACACGACGCAATGCGGCTGCTGCGTGGTTCATCTCAACGGCAAGTCGGTGAAATCCTGCACCGTGCTGGCGGCGCAGGCGCAGGGCGGCGAAGTCACCACCATCGAAGGGCTCGCGCAAAAAGACGGCGCCTTGCATCCGATGCAGGAGGCGTTCCATCTCCTGCATGCGTTGCAGTGCGGCTATTGCACGCCGGGCATGATCATGGCGGCGGTCAATCTGGTCGACACTTATCCCGAGCCGCTGACCGAAGAGATCGTGCGCGAGCAGATGGAGGGCAATCTGTGCCGCTGTACCGGCTACCACAATATCGTCAAGGCGATCCTGGCCGTCGCTGCGGCGAAGAGCGCTGATAAGAAGCCGGCGCTGAGCGGTGTGGGGTAGCGCCATGGTGATGTATCCGACGCGCTATCATCGGCCCAAAAGCCTTGAAGAGGCGCTCAAGCTTCATGCGGCGAATGAAGAAGCCTCGTATCTGTCCGGCGGCCACACGCTGATCCCGGCGCTCAAGCAGCGGCTGGCAAAGCCCTCCGATCTCATTGATCTTGCTGTGCTGCCCGGCCTGAGTGGCATCAAGCTGGACAAGAATGTATTGTCGATCGGCGCGACGACGACGCATGCCGAAGTCGCAGCTTCGCCCGTTGTGCGCAAGGCCATCCCGGCGCTCGCCGGAATGGTCGGCACCATCGGTGACCGGCATGTGCGCCATCGCGGCACCATCGGCGGCTCGGTCGCCAATAACGACCCGGCTGCGGACTACCCCTCCGCCGTGCTCGGTCTCGGCGCGACTGTCGTCACCGACCGCCGCAGCATTGCCGCCGACGATTTCTTTGTCGCGCTCTATGAGACCGCGCTCGAGCCGGGCGAGATCATCACCCGCATCGATTTTCCCGTTCCCGATCGGGCGGGCTACGCCAAGTTCCGCAGCGCCGCATCGCGCTATGCGGTCGCCGCCGTGTTCGTTGCTAAATTCGGTTCGGTGGTGCGCGCGGCGGTGACCGGAGCCGGATCGGGCGGCGTGTTCCGGCTGCGCGATCTTGAACAGGCGCTGGTGAAAGATTTCGGTCCGGCGGCCGTGGCGCATTGCAAAGTTGATCCGGGCGCAATGCTCGAAGACCTGGTCGGCACGAGCGAATATCGCGCCAATCTCGTTCTGGTCATGGCGCGCCGCGCGCTCGAACATCTCGGCGAGGCGGTGTCCTATAAATAGAGCATGATGTGGAAAGACGCGAACCGGTTTTGCGAAAACGATCATGCTTGAAGAGATAGTCACGCGACGAGGCTCGTTGGTGGACAAGGCAGTGCGCGAAAATAGGGCGGCAAACGGCGGAGCAGGACGTCTGACGGCGCTGCAGGAGCCGCAGGTTTCGCTGCGCAGCCGCATCATCGAGTCGCTCCGCCGCGCCATCGAGACCGGCGTGCTCGAGCCCGGCGCTCGCCTCGTCGAACGCGAATTGTGCGAGCAATTAAAAGTCAGCCGCACCTCGCTGCGCGAGGCGCTCGGCGAGTTGCAGGCCGAAGGCATTCTCACTTATTCGCCGACGCGCCGCCTGTCGGTCAGCGTCATTTCGCCCGCCGACGCAGAGAACGCCTACCGCATCCGCGGCACGCTCGAGGCGCTGGTCGTCGAGCAGTTCATCGAGAAGGCGAGCGAAGACGAATGCGCCGCCTTGATCAAGGAAGGCGATCGCCTGAAAGCCGCTTACCGCTCCGGCGACGTCGACCGGATGCTGGTGGCCAAGCGCGCTTTCTACGACCGCATCTGCTCCGGCGCGCAGAACGCCATCGCCTTCGACATCATCAATCGCCTCGTGCTGCGCACCTCTGGATTGCGGCGGCACTCGCTGCTGCGGGTCGAGCGTCAGCAGCAGAGCATCAACGAGGTCGATACTCTTCTGAACGCAGTCACACGCCGCGATATCGCGACGGCGCGCCAAGCCGCGCTGCAAAACGTCGCCAATTCGGCGAAATCAGCGCTGATCGATTTCGTTGCTTGAGCACGATCTTTTCCGAAAACCGGTTTCCACTTTTCGGGATCATGCTCTAATCGATCAGCGACGTATCGCCATCGAATTCCGTGGGGCAATAATGCGCGCCGTGGAACAACGCCGAGATCTCGTTTTCTTGTTTGCCTTCGGCAAAAATCTCGGCGGCGAATTGTTCGGAATCGTCCTGCGGCGCATAGCCGAGGAATTTCACATTGGTATTGTGCCAGCGGCTGCGCAAATTCTTCGACACGCCATAGACAATAATGAAATGATAGTCCGGATAGTCGATACAGCGGCGGACGAGCTGCGTCATGTCGCGATGGCTGATCCAGGTGAGTAAGCCGCGCGCGTCGATCGGCCGGTCCGGCGTGCGGAACGTGCCGATGCGCAGACACGCCACGCTCATACCGTGCTTGTCGGCGTAGAGCCGCCCCAGCGCTTCGCCGAAAATCTTGGAAACGCCGTAACGTGAGTCCGGCCGCACCTCGACTTTATTATCGAGAAAACGCTCGCGGCGATGAAAGCCGATGGCGTGATTTGAGCTTGCGAAAATCACGCGTTTGACGCCGGCGCGGCGCGCCGCCTCGAAGACATTGAAACAGCCCTCGATATTGAGCGCCAGGACAGTGTCCCAATCGCCTTCGGTGGAGCGCCCGGCGAGATGCACGACGCAGTCGATGCCGGCCATGGCTTTTTCCACGGCCGCCAGGTCGCGGATATCGGTCTGGAAAATTTCCTCTCCCGCTTCGGCCGTGCCGAGCGGTGCGATATCGGCAAGGCGGATGAGCGGATAGCTGCCTCGGAGCCCGCGGCGCAGCGCGACGCCGATCTGCCCGGCCGCGCCGGTAATGAGGATACGCTTCATGACGCACCAATCCTTACTTTCTGATGGTCGCGGACATTCCAGTGTCGCCGAAGCGGCTTTGATAGGCCCGAATATACGCCGCCGGCGAGGGTTCGAGATGCCGCCGCGTCAGCGCGATAAGTTCGTCGCGATCAGAGCTGCGCAGCGCGCTGATCATGGCAACGTGATCGCGGCGGGCGCGATCGAGCGTGTCGGGATAGGCATTGGCATAGGAGCGGATGCCGTAGGCCTTTTGCGCGAGCTGCTCGATTGTGTCGATGAGGCAGGTATTGCCGCACAATTCAAACAAGGTGCGGTGAAAATTGAGGTTGCAATAGAACATGGTGAGCAGATCGCCGCCGTCGATCGCGGCGCTATAGTCGCACTGGATCCGCTCGAGCTTGGCGATGTCGGCCTGCGGCACTGGGAATGGCAGGATGCGCACCGCCATCACTTCCAGCTCCTCGCGCACGGCATAAATCTCCATGACTTCCTGCGGCGTGAGATCGCGGACGATGGCGCCCCGATTGGGAATGCGCTGAATGATGCCTTTCTTTTCCAGCTCGAAAAACGCGAGTCTTACGTCGGCGCGATGCGTGCGGAATTGCTCGCACAGGTCCTGCTCGATCAGCCGTTCGCGCGGGTGGCGCCGGCCGAGCACGATGTCCTCTTCGAGCCGCGTTGCGATGCGCTCGGCGGTCGCCGGTCCGCGCACGCCGCGCTTGGGCGGCGCTTTGCGCGGCGCGCCTTTTGCCGGCGCGGCGCCGGCGCGCATGGCCGGTTTGCGACGGAGTGTCCTGCTGGCGCCCATGAGCCGCCTGATAATCCAAACCGACCGCATTTGCAATCTTGCATATAATATTGTATACAATTTTTTATTGCGCATCGCGTCACAGAGTGCGAGCGCCCAATGACGTCAGGGAGGTGACGATGACCAACGGCCACAAGCCTTTGCCGCCGCGGCGGCAACGCCGCAGAGATTTTCTGAAAGCCGCGGGCGGCGCATTCGCCACCGGCGCGTTGGCAAATTTGCCCTATCGCGCGCGCGCGGCGGATATGGTCAATATTGGTGCGCTCTATCCGGTTACCGGCAGCATGGCACAGATCGGACAAGGCTGCGTCAATGCCGCCAAGCTCGCGGTGCAGATGATCAATGACGCCGGCGGCATCAAGTCGCTAGGGGGCGCCAAGCTCAACCTCATCGTGTCCGATGTGCAGAGCGATCCGACCGTTACGCGCACGGAGACCGATCGTTTGATTAACGGCTACCAGCTCTCGGCCATCCACGGCTGCTTTGCCAGCGCCCTGACTTTGATCGCAAGCGAGGTCGCCGAGCGTGCCAAGGTGCCGCTTCTGACTGGATCGAGTTCCGATCAGCTCAATCAGAATCGCCATTACACGTTCACGCCGTTTGCGCGCGCCTCGCAATTTGCGCAGGCGCAATTGCAGATGTCGAAACTCGTCAGCGACAAGCCGAAAGTAGCGGTGATATTCGAGAACACCGCGTTCGGCACCTCGACGTCGAACGGCCTGAAGGAGAAGGCGCCGGGTGAGGGCGTCGAGATCGTGCTGTTCGAGCCGTATTCGGCGGGCTTTGCCGACGCAGGCCCGCTGATCAACAAGGTCAAGGCCTCTGGCGCCGACATGCTGTTTTCGGTGTCTTATTTGAATGACCTTATTTTGATCGTGCGCGCGATCAAACAGGTTGGGCTGAAGATCGCGCTCAACGGCGGTTCGGGCGGCTTCGTCATTCCCGATTTCTATAAGAGCGTGGGCCCGCTCACCGAGGGCCTGCTCGGCGTCGCCCACTGGAACCACGATTGCAACGGAGACGCGCAGAGGGTCAATGACGTGTACAAGAAGACCTATGGCGAGTTCCTGTTCGAATATGCCGGCGGCCTGATCGCGCAAACCTTCATGATCGCGGACGCGCTGGAGCGGGCGGCGTCGACCGACCCGCAGAAAGTGCGCGATGCGATCGCGGCGCTCGACGTCTCGTCGGGTTATGCAGCGATGGGCCCGGGCGGCAAGGTGAAATTCGGCCCCGACGGCAAGAACATCTATGCCCATCCGGTCGGCGTGCAGTGGCAAAGCGGCGATCTGGTGAGCGTGTTTCCCAAGGAAGATGCGCGCGCGCCTCTGGCGAAATCTTAGAACGTCATAAGGGCCCGATGCTTGAAACATTGGCACAGGCCGTCATCAACGGCCTGCTCATTGGCGGCATTTATGCGCTAGTGAGCATCGGCGTGACGCTGATCTTCGGCGTCGTGAAAATCGTGAACTTCGCTCAAGGCGAGTTCGTGATGATCGGCATGTATATCAGCTTCTTCCTGGCGACCTATTTCGGCATCGATCCGTTGCTGTCGCTCGTCATCTCGATGCCCGTCATGTTCGTGGTCGGGGTACTGTTGCAGCATTTTCTGATCCGCCGGGTGCTGGGGCTCGGCGACATGCCGCAAATCTTCCTCACCTTCGCATTGTCGCTGTTCCTCATGAATGTCGCATTGCTGCTGTTCACGGCGAACTACCGCACCGTGGAGACGCCTTACTCGGACTCAGCGCTCTATCTCGGCCCGCTCTATTTTCCGGTGGCGAAATTCATCGCCTTTGTGCTGGCGATGGCGCTGAGCGGCGTGCTCTGGGTATTCCTGCGCGCGACGGATCTTGGCAAGGCGATGCGGGCCGCGGCGCAGAAGCCGGAAGTGGCGATGCTCATGGGCATCAACCCCGATCGCGTTTTCTGCGTCGCCGTCGGGATATCGCTGGCGCTGGCGGGCGCCGCGGGGTCGCTGCTCATGCCGTTTTATCCGGCGTCGCCGATGGCCGGTCAGACTTTCGTGCTGATGGCGTTCGTCGCCGTGGTTTTGGGCACGCTGGGTAATGTCAGAGGCGCGCTCGTCGCCAGCCTGATGATGGGCGTCGCGGAGTCGCTTGGAATCCAGTTCGTCGGCGCCGATTCGGGACTGATCGTGGTTTTCCTGATGCTCCTTCTGACGCTGGCGTTGCGGCCGAGCGGCCTCGCCGGCGGGGCGGCGCGATGATCGCGCGGGTGCGGAAATCGGGCATATGGTGGCTCGGCCTGTTGGCGGCACTTGCCATCGTGCTGCCGCTCGTCGTGACCAGCCGGTTCGCGATCGACATCTTCATCCGGGTTCTGTTGTTTGGCTTTATCGGCGTCGCCTGGAATCTGATGGGCGGCTATGCCAAGCAGCTTTCGCTCGGCCATGCTGCCTATTTCGGGCTCGGCGCCTATACCTCGACGATCCTGGAAATAAAGTTCGGTATCTCACCGTGGATCGGGATGTTCGCCGGCGGCGTCGTCGCCATGCTGGCGAGTCTGCCGATCGGTGCACTGTGCTTCCGCTTGCGCGGGCCGTATTTCGCCATCGCCACTATTGCCACCGCGCAAGTCTTGATGCTGCTCTTCCTAAAATTCCGCGACTTCGCCTGGGGCGCCGAGGGCACGACCATCCCCAATCTCGGCAGCGATCCGCTGATGATGCAGTTCGATGCCAAAGCCGCGTATTATTATATCGCGCTGGCATTGCTCGCGGCAGGTCTCGCCATCACTTACCGGATCGAACGGTCCTGGATGGGCTATTACCTCGTCGCCATCGGCGAGGACGAGGACGCCGCCGAAGCGATCGGCGTGAATGTGCTCAAGATCAAACGCGATATTTATCTGATCAGCGCTTTCCTCACCGCGCTCGCAGGCACGTTCTACATCCAATACATCTACTTCATCGATCCGAACACGGCATTCAGTTTCAATATTTCGGTTGAAGCGGCCCTGGTCTCGATCGTCGGCGGCATCGGAACGCTATGGGGCCCGGTGATTGGCACGGCGCTGTTGGAAGGCGCCTCGGCGCTCCTGCAAAGCTGGCTCGGCGGTTCGCTCGGTGGCGTGCAGCTGACGGTTTACAGCCTCATTCTCATCGTTGTCATTTTATGGCGGCCAACGGGGCTGCTCGGCGTTCTGACCGAAGCCTATGCCCGCATCGTTCACGCCAAACCGGTGCGCGCCGAGAAGGTCGTCGTCGATGGCTGAGGCGCTCGTTATCCGCAACATCAGCAAGCGGTTCGGCGGCCTGCGCGCGGTCCAGGACGTCAGCTTTGCCGTCAACGAAAACGAAACCGTCGCGCTGATTGGGCCGAACGGGGCCGGCAAGACGACGAGCTTCAACCTGATTACCGGCTTTCATCGGCCGGACTCGGGCTCGATCACCGCCTTCGGCCGCGAGCTGGTCGGATTGCGACCGTATGACATCTGCGCCCACGGTCTGGTGCGCACATTCCAGGTGGCGCGGCCGTTCGGCGGTATGACGGTGCTAGCGAATGTGATGACCGGCGCATTCCTGCGCGACAAGAAGCCCGAGATCGCCCGCACACGCGCCCGCGAGGCGATTGATTTCGTCGGGCTGTCGGCCAAGGCACACACGCCGGCGCGCGACTTGACGACGATCGACCAGCGGCGGCTGGAAATGGCGCGCGCGCTCGCGACCGAGCCGCGGCTGCTCCTGCTCGACGAAGTCATGGCCGGCCTCAACCCGGCGGAAATCGATCAAGCGGTCGGGCTGGTCGGAAAGCTCGCGCAGCGCGGGCTGACTATCGTCATTGTCGAGCATGTGATGCGCGCCATCATGGCTGTGGCGCGCCACATCGTCGTGCTCGATCATGGGCAGAAGATTGCCGAAGGCACGCCGAAAGACGTCGTCGCCAATCCGGAAGTGGTCCGCGCCTATCTGGGCTCGGGCTATGCGAGCGGCGCCGCGCATCGGGATACGCATGGAGAAGCAGCGTGCTGAGCCTGTCCGGCGTGAGCGCGAGTTACGGCGCCGTCCCGGCCGTCTCCGATATCAGCATCGAGGTCGGTGAGGGCGAGGCTGTCGGCCTTTTGGGTGCGAATGGCGCCGGCAAGAGCACGACGTTGCGCGCGATTTCCGGCCTCGTGCGCTTGACCGCGGGCAGGGTCAATTTCCTTGGCAAGGATATTTCGACGCTGCCGCCCTACAAAGTCACCGAGCTCGGCATCGCCCACGTCCCGGAAGGCCGTCAGGTCTTTCCGGACATGACCGTGCAGGAAAACCTCGAGATCGGAGCCTATGTGCCGCGCGCCAAGGCCGATCGCAGTCGAACCATCGATCTGGTCTTCGGCATTTTTCCGGTGCTCGCCGAGCGGCGGCGGCAACTCGCCGGCACCATGAGCGGCGGCGAACAGCAGATGCTCGCGGTCGGGCGCGGCCTGATGCTCAAGCCGCGGCTGCTGATGCTTGACGAGCCGTCGCTCGGGCTGGCGCCGGTGATGACCGACGTCACCTTCGAGAAGATCAAGGAGATCCATGTCATGGGCACAGCGATCCTGTTGGTCGAACAGAATGTCAGCCGCGCGCTGACCTTGGTGCAGCGCGCCTATGTGCTCGAGAGCGGCAGGGTGATCATGGCCGGCGCCAGCGCCGAGCTTGCAAACAACAAGCAAGTGCAGACGGCCTATCTCGGTATGTGACGCCTCTCGACGAATTGCGGTTTTCAGTCCAGTCTCCGGCTCCGTTGCGCGTCTTGAGGCGCTACGGGATAAGCGGGAGCGAGACGCGTGGCCGATGTGGAAATGACGCAGCAGGGCGCGACCGCCGTGGTGACGCTCAACCGGCGGGATAAGCGCAACGCCATCACGCTTGCGATGTGGAGGGATATCGCGCGGCTATTCGGCGCGCTGTCCGGCAACGCCGCGGTGCGCACCATCGTCCTGACCGGGGCCGGCGGCCATTTCAGCGTCGGCGCTGACATTTTCGAATTCGAGACCGTTCGTGACGACATCGCCTTGAGCGCCGAATACGAGGTCGCGGTCGATGCGGCGACCGAAGCGATCGCCGGTATCGCCAAGCCGACGATTGCCGTGGTCTCCGGCTTCTGCCTCGGCGGCGGTTGCCATCTCGCCATGGCCTGCGATTTCCGTTTTGCCGGCACCGACGCGTCGTTCGGTATTCCCGCCGCGCGGCTTTCGATCGTTTACGGCTTTCGCAGCACGCAGCGGCTTTTGGCGCTGGTCGGCGTCAGCGAAGCCAAGCGCATCCTGTTTCTCGGCGAGCGTTTTGACGCCGCGCAAGCGCTTCGCATCGGCATGGCCGACGGCTGCGCCGCCGATCCGATGGCGCTGGCGGGGCATATGGCGGCGACGCTCGCCGATAATGCGCCGCTGTCGATTGCTGGCGCGAAATTCATCCTCAACGAACTCGTGTCCGGCACTGCCGACGCGGCCGCCGTGCAGGCGATCGTCGATCGCGCTTCGTCGAGCGAAGATTACAGAGAAGGCCGGCTCGCCTTCGCCGAGAAGCGCCGGCCGGTCTTCAAGGGGCGCTGAGCGATGAAGCCGCCCGTCTTCGAGTACATAGCCGCGACCAGCATCGGCATGGCGGTTGCGGCTCTGGCCGAAGCGGGCGGCGAAGCGAAAGTTCTTGCCGGCGGGCAGAGCCTGATGCCGATGCTGAATTTCCGCCTGCTGCGGCCGTCCATTCTCGTCGACATCAATCGCATTCCCGGCCTCGGTTTCATCGAAGAAACGCCCGACAGCATCCGCATCGGCGCACTGACACGGCACTTTGCGCTCGAGACCTCGCCGCTCGTCGCGCGGCATTTTCCGGTTCTGTCCTGCGCCATGACGCATGTGGCGCATCTCGCCATCCGCAATCGCGGCACCATCGGCGGCAGCCTGTCGCATGCCGATCCGGCGGCCGAATTGCCGATGCTGGCGCTGTTGCTGAACGCCGAGCTTCATATCGCGTCGATAAATGGCAGCCGTGTCGCCGCGGCGCGTGATTTTTTTATCGACACCATGACAGTCGATCTCGACGGCACCGAACTGCTTGCTGAGATCGTATTGCCGAAGCCGCCGCCGCACACTGGCTGGGGTTTCGAGGAAGTTGCGCGGCGTCACGGCGATTTCGCGCTGGCCGCTGTGGCAACGACGCTGACGCTGTCCGGCGACAGGATCGCGCAAGCGCGCATCGCCTTGACCGGCGTCGGTCCGACGGCCTTGCGCGCGACGGCGGCTGAAACGCTTCTTACCGGCCAAAGGCTCGACGACAAGTTGACGCTGCGCGCGATCGCGGCGGTGCGCGAAGCGATCTCTCCTGAAACGGACCTGCACGCCTCGGCGGATTATCGGCGGCATCTCGCCGGCGTGCTCGCCGGCCGTGCGCTCGCCGCGGCGTGGCGCCGCGCCAAAGAGGGGGCATGAGCAAGACGCGCGACATCATCGTCACGGTGAACGGCACGGCTTACGAAGCCGCCGTCGAGCCGCGGCTGCTGCTCGCCGATTTCCTGCGCCATACTTTGGGTCTCACCGGCACGCATGTCGGCTGCGAGCATGGCGTCTGCGGCGCCTGCACGGTGCTGGTCGATGGCGACAGCGCGCGCTCCTGCCTGATGCTCGCGGTGCAGGCCGATGGCCGCAAGGTCGAGACGGTCGAGAGCCTCGGCCGCATCGGGCAGATGAACGCGCTGCAGGACTCGTTTCACGAGCATCACGCCTTGCAGTGCGGCTTCTGCACGCCGGGCATGCTGATGACTGCGACCGATCTGCTGCGCAAATATCCGCTCGCCACCGACGAGGATATCCGCAAAGGCATTTCCGGCAATCTCTGCCGCTGCACCGGCTACGAGCACATCGTCAGGGCGATCCGCGCGGTGGTCGGCAAAACGGAGCCGGTGCGATGAAGATGCATCTGCTCTCCGGCGGCCGCTTGCGCATGCGCAAGAGCATATTTGTGCCCGACGCCGACAAGAGCGAGGCCATCGACTTGTCGGTATGTTGCGCGCTGCTGCGTCATGCCCAAGGCAATGTTTTGTTTGACACCGGCTGCCACCGGTCAGTGGCCGAGCAGGGGGAGGCGCGCTGGGGCAGGCTCTCTCGGCTGATGACGCCGGTCATGCAGGCGAGCGACAATGTCGTGAATGCGCTGTCCGGCATCGGGCTCAGCTGCGACGATATCGATGTCGTTGTCTGCTCGCATCTGCATCCCGACCATTGCGGCTGCAATACGTTCTTCAAGCGCGCGACCTTCATCATTCACCGTAAGGAGATCGAAGCGGCGCGTGCGCCGGGTGCGCAGACGCAAGGCTATCTCGCCGCCGAATGGGAGCAGGACGCGCCGACCGACATCATCGACGGCGAGCGCGACGTATTCGGCGACGGACGCGTCGTGCTGGTGCCGCTGCCCGGCCACACGCCGGGCACGACCGGTGCGCTGGTTCGGCTCGACAAATCCGGCGAATTCTTTCTCGCCTCCGACACGGTCTCGTTCCGCTCGACGCTCGACGCCGGCGTGGTGCCGAAAAATACCTGGAACGCAGAAGCCCTCGTCAAATCGCTCGCCGAGGTCAGGCGCATCGAAGCGGGCGGGGCGGAAATCATCTGCGGCCACGATGCCGTGCAATGGGCGACGTTGCGCACAGGGGCGGACGCCTATGAATGACGCCCCCGAGATCCACGCCCGGCCGAAAATCATAGGCGCGCGCATCAAACGTACCGAGGATCCGCGGCTGTTGACCGGGCTCGGCGCCTATACCGACGACCGCCAGGTGGCGCGCGTGCTGCATGCCGCGTTTCTGAGGAGCGACCAGTCGCATGCGCGCATCCGCGCGATCGATTGCGCGGCCGCGCGCGCCGCGCCCGGCGTCATCGCCGTATTCACCGCGGACGACCTGGCCGATCAGGTCACGCCTTTGGTCGCGACGTCGCGGATGAAGAATTATTTCGCGACGCCGATCCTGCCGCTGGCGCGTGGCAAAGTGCGCTATGTCGGCGAGCCAGTCGTCGGCATCGTCGCGCAAAATCGCTATCAGGCCGAGGATGCGCTCGAACTCGTCACCATCGACTATGAGCCGTTGCCGGTCGTGATCGATCCGGAACAGGCGGTCAAAGACGGCGCGCCGCTGTTGCACGAGGAGGCCGGCAGCAACGTGCTGGTGAGCCGCGAATTCAAGCGCGGCGATATCGAGGCCGCATTCGGGTCGGCAGCGACGCGTGTCGGTGGCCGCTTCCGCATGCACAGGAAAACGCCGGTTGCGATCGAACCGCGCGCTTGCCTTGCCGAATACGACGCGGGGCGTCAGGCACTGACGCTTTATTCAGCGACGCAGGTGCCTGGCATCGTGCGCGACGCGCTGTCGTTGGCGCTTGATCTTCCCGGTCATCAGGTGCGCGTCGTCGCGCAGGACGTCGGCGGCGGCTTCGGCGGCAAGGGCTCGCTCTACCCGGAGGAGATTTTTGTCTGCGCCGCCGCGCGCCGCCTGTCGCGCTCGATCAAGTGGACCGCGGACCGCATGGAGGATCTGCTCGCCACCAGCCAGGGCTTTGACGAAATCGTCGATGCCGAAATCGCGCTCGACAAAGAAGGTCACGTCATCGCGCTGCGCGCCGACGTCATCGGGGATATCGGCGCTTATTCGATCTATCCGTGGACCGCGGCGCTCGAACCGATCCAAGTCGTCAGCTTTCTGCCCGGGCCCTATCGCATCGCCAATTATCGGGGCCGGGTGCGCGGCACCGCGACCTCGAAAGCGCCGCTCGGTCCCTATCGCGGTGTCGGGCGGCCGATCTCGACCTTCGTCATGGAGCGGCTGATCGATATGGCTGCGGCCAAGCTCGGCCTCGATCCGCGCGAGATGAGACTGCGCAATCTCGTCAGCGACGATGAGCTGCCGTACAAGGTCGCCTCCGGCATCGTCTGGGATAAATCCGGCTTTCAGGAATGTCTCAACACCGCCTGCGATGCGATCGGCTATGACGACCTGCGCGCGGCGCAGAAAAAGGCCCGCGCCGCCGGCCGCTGGTGCGGCATCGGCATCGCGTCTTATGCCGAGCTCACCGGCATCGGCTCGCGCATTTCGGTCGCGCCGGGCATGCCGATCAATACCGGGACCGAGACGGCGATCGTGCGCGTGGATGCAACGGGCGCGGTAACAGCCGCCTTCGGGATCGCCTCGCACGGCCAGGGGCTTGAAACGACACTGGCGCAAATCGTCGCCGAACATCTCGGCGTTCGCGTCGAGGACATCCGCATCGTGCACGGCGACAGCGCCGCGGTCAGCGGCGGCACCGGCACTTACGCGAGCCGCAGCCTGGTTCTGGCTGGAGGTGCGGCGACGCTCGCCGCGCAAGCGGTGCGCGAGAAAGTGCTTAATGCTGCTTCGCATCTTCTCGAAGCCGCGCCTGCCGATCTCGTCGCCGAAGACGGCAAGATCGCCGTCGCCGGCACCGACCGTGCCATCACGTTCCGCGAAGTGGCGCGCGCGGTCTATTCCGAGATCGGCCGCCTGCCAGCTGAGGCACGGGACGAGCTTGGCGCGACCAAGACCTATGATCCGGTGTTCGGCACCACGACCTCGGCAACGCATATCGCTGCTATCGAGATCGATCCGGAGACTTACGAAATCCGTGTCGATCATTTCGCCGTGGCGGAAGACTGCGGCAAGATCGTCAACCCGCTGATCGTCGACGGCCAGGTGCAGGGCGGCGTCGCGCAAGGCATCGGCGCCGCGCTCTACGAAGAAGTCGTCTACGACGAGCAGGGCCAGATGCAGACCGCAAGCCTGGTCGATTATCTGGTGCCGTCGGCCTGCGAAATCCCGCCGATGAAATTGGTGCATCTCGAGAGCTATTCGCCGACCACGCTCGGCGGCTTTCGCGGCATGGGCGAGGGCGGCACGATCGGCGCGCCGGCGGCGATCGCCAATGCCGTCGCCGATGCGCTCTCGCCGCTCGGTATCGAGATCAACGAACTGCCGGTGACGCCCGAGCGGCTGTTTCGCCTGATCGAAGCGGCGAGGGCCAAAAGCAAAACGTGACGCAATAAGGGAAAAGCGACCATGGATTTGGGATTGAAGGGCAAGATCGTCTTGGTGACCGGCGCCGCGAGCGGCGTCGGCCGCGAAATCGCGCTGTGCCTCGCCGCGGAGGGCGCGGGCGTCGCGCTGAATTATCGCAGCTCCAGCGCCGCAGCCGAGGCCATTGTCGGCGAGGTCAAAGCCAAAGGCGGCAACGCCAAGGCCTATCAGGCCGACGTTGCCGATTTCGCCGCGGTGAAGGCGATGACCGACGCCGTGGTCAAAGACTTCGGCGGCCTCAACATCCTTATCAACAACGCCGGCCTCGCCAAGCGCCAGCGCTTTGTCGAAACCACTCCGGAGGATTGGCATTCCCAGATCGACGCCTCGCTCTATGGCGCGATCCATTGTTGCCATGCTGCCGCGCCACATCTCGAAGCCGGCAAGAACGGCCGCATCGTCAGCGTCATCGGCGATTCCTCGCGCGTCGGCGAATCCGGCCTCGCCATTGTCGCCGCCGCCCGCGCCGGCGTGATCGGGCTGATGAAATCCTTGGCGCGCGAATTCGGCCGTTCCGGCACGACGGCCAACACCGTTTCGCTCGGCCTCGTCGAGACCGCGCATGACAAGGACTGGGTCGAGGCCAACCGCGAGAAGCTCATTAAGTTCTATCCGGTGCGCCGCCTCGGCCTGCCGGATGACGTCGCGCCGATGGTGGCGATGCTGGCGTCGCCGCACGGCGGCTGGATCACCGGCCAGGTGCTCAGCATCTCCGGCGGCTACAGCATGGTGTGAGGAGAGACGGCCATGCTGCATACGGATCTGATTGCACCCATTCCCGAATTGCTGCGCCGGCACGCGACGGCGCGCGGCGGCAAATGCGCGTTTCGCGACGCGCAATCGTCGGTGACCTACGCCGAACTCCATGCGCGCACCGGCAACCTTGCCGGGCACCTCGCCGATATCGGCGTCGCGCCGGACGATACCGTCGCGATCATGCTGCCGAATTCGGTGGCCTGGGTCGAAAGCTCGTTTGCCATCACGCGCGCCGGCGCCATCGGCGTGCCGATCAGTTACGACGCGACCGAAGCCGAGATTTCCTATCGGCTGGCCGATGCCGATTGCAAGGCGGTGATCACCACGGCCGAGCGCGGCGATCTGTTTGCGCGGCTGCAAGCTGCTGCACCCAATCTGAAAACCTTGATTGTGACGGATCGCGGCGCCTGCAGCGCCGAGGCGCTATCTTACAACAAGCTTATCGGCACGCCGCCGCAATCGCCGCCGCGCGATCCGGCGCTGCTGCACGAGACGGCTTACATTCTTTATACGTCTGGCACCACCGGCCGCGCCAAGGGCGTGCGGCTTACGGTTCACGGCATGTTGTGGGTGACGGCCGCGTGCTGGACGCCGATCACCGGTTTGAGCGAGCGCGACTGTGTGCTGTCGCCGCTGCCGCTGTTTCATTCTTACGCGCTCAATCTTTCCGTGATGAGCATCCTCGCCACCGGCGCGACCGAATACATCATGGAGAAATTCTCGACGAGCGAAGCCGTGCGGCTGCTGAAATCCGGCGAGTTCACCTATTTTCCCGGCGTGCCGACGATGTTTCATTATCTGCTGCAGGCGACGCGCGGCGCGACCAATGTGCGTTTCCCCAATCTGCGGCTTTGTGTTTCCGCGGGCGCCATCATGCCGGCCACGCTCAATCGCGAATTCGAAAGCCATCTCGGCGTACCGCTGCTCGACGGCTACGGCATCACCGAAACCTCGACCATGGTCACCATGAACTGGCCGACCGGCAGCCGCGTCATGGGTTCCTGCGGCATTCCGGTGCCGGGTCTCGCGGTGCGCGTCGTCGATCTGAAAGGCGAGGATGTCGCGCCGGGGCAGGAGGGCGAACTCATCGTCCATGGCCCCAACGTCATGCCCGGCTATCACAATAAGCCAGGAGAAACGCAGAAGGCGCTGCACAATGGCTGGTATCATACCGGGGATCTGGCGAAGTCCGACGACAACGGTTTTCTCACCATCACCGGCCGGCTCAAGGAACTGATCATCCGCGGCGGCCAGAACATCGCGCCGGCAGAAATCGAGGAAGTCGTGAATACGTTCGCCGCGGTGCTCGATTGCGCCGTGGTCGGTGTGCCGCATGAGCATCTCGGCGAGGTTCCGGCGCTGTTCGTCGTGCCGCGCCCCGGTAAAACGCTTGAGAACGAAGCGCTCTTGACCCATTGCCGGGCGCAGTTATCGGCGTACAAAGTGCCGCACAGCGTGCAGGTGATCGGCGAAATCCCTCGCACCGGATCAGGCAAGATCATACGTTACAAGCTGCGCGAACTGATCACGGCGTGAACTGATCTGAACGCGAAACGATGGCGTGAGATTCTTGGAGGCCGTAATGCAAAACGTCGAGACATTGTGGGCCGATTTCACAACGCCGATCCGCACCGCGGAAGATTATTTCGCTTCGCTGCGCGGCCGGACCATGAATGTCTATTTCATGGGCGAGCGTGTGGCCGAGCCGGTCGATCATCCGGTGATCCGGCCGTCGATCAACGCCATGGCCGAGACGTTCCGGCTCGCGACCGAGCAGCCCAATCTAGCCACGGCGCACTCATGGGTCAGCGACCGCCAGGTCAACCGCTTCCTGCACGTGCCGGTGCAGCCGGCCGATCTGGTCGGTAAGCACGAGATGCAGCGCGAGCTCGGCCGCCGCACCGGCACCTGCTTTCAGCGCTGCGTCGGCCTCGACGCCATCAGCTCGTGCCATTCGGTGACTTTTGACATCGACGCCAAGAACGGCTCCGCCTATCACCAGCGCTTCCTCGCTTTCCTCAAGCGCGCGCAGGCGGCCAATATCGTCATCGGCGGCGCCATGACCGATCCCAAGGGCGACCGCTCCAAGCCGCCGCATCAGCAAAGCGACAAGGACCTATTCCTGCGCGTGACGCGGCGCGACGACAAAGGCATCTATGTGTCCGGCGCCAAGATGCACCAGACCGGCGCGATCAATTCGCATTGGCTGATCTTCATGCCGACCATGCGCATGACCGAGAACGACCGCGAATGGTCGGTGGTCGGCGCGGTGCGCGTCGATGCGCCGGGGCTGACTTATATTGTCGGCCGTCAGACCAACGACACCCGCATCATGGACGGCGGCGCGCTGGACGCCGGCAATGCGCAATTCGCCGGCCAGGAATCGCTCATTGTCTTTGATAATGTGTTCGTGCCGCACGACCACGTCTTCATGGACGGCGAGTGGGCCTATGCCTCATCGCTGGTCGAGCGCTTCACCACCTATCACCGCAGTTCTTACGTCTGCAAAACCGGGCTCGGCGATGTGCTGATCGGGGCCGCGGCGACCGCGGCCGAGCACAACGGCGTCGAAGGCATGTCCCATATCAAGGACAAACTCGTCGAGATGACGCATCTCAATGAGACGATCTATTCAAGCTGCATGGCGGCGGCGCACCAGTCGAAGCAGGTGGCGTCAGGCGCCTATATCAACGACGAAATGCTGTCCAACGTCGCCAAACATAATGTCACGCGCTTTCCTTATGAGATCGCGCGCCTCGCCCAGGACATTGCCGGCGGCCTGATCGTCACCATGCCGTCGGAGAAGGATCTGCGGAACAACGAAGTCGGGCCGCTCATCCGAAAATTCCTGCAAGGCCGCGACGGCGTCGAGGTGGTCGACCGCATGCGCATGCTGCGGCTGATCGAGAACATGACCATCGGCCGCAATGCCGTCGGTTATCTGACCGAGAGTCTGCATGGCGCCGGCTCTCCCCAGGCGCAGCGCATTCAGATCGCGCGCGGCATGAAGATCGAAGAGAAAAAAGCCCGCGCCCGGCACCTCGCCGGCATAGCCAAGCCTTAGTGCAAAAACCTTGGCGCACGAGGCTATGCCTCGCGGCGCCTAATCCCCCGGCATCTTCAGGTCCGCCCGCGCCACCAGATAGCCAAAAGCTCCGCCGAGCAGGGCATAAGCGGCGTTCAGCCGATCAGACGAGACATTGGCGACGGTCAGGAAGATCGTTCCGATCACGATCAGCGATAGACCGATAATCCGCACAAACAGCGGCTCCCGTCCCTGGCCCCGCCAGATCATCACGGTAACTTCGGCCAATACGACGACCGCGCCAAAAATTAAGACTGCAATGCTTTGATTCATATCCGCCATCTTCATGTTCATTCCATCCGCGCCGCGAAGTCGGCCTTGCGGCGAGTGCAAACGTCATCGCCTCGTCAGGTGCATAATCGCGAAGCGGCTGTCGCGTTCCACGCGCAATAGAAATTGCGCCTTGACCCAACTCGAATGAATTGGATCAAGGCTCGGCTTGAATCGGTGCCGTAATTATTTCGCCGTGGCGACTTCCTTGCGCACCGGCAATTTCCAGTTCGGCCGCACATAATGGCAGGTATAGCCGTTGGGATAGCGCTCGAGATAATCCTGGTGCTCGGGCTCAGCCTCCCAGAACGGGCCGACCGGCGCGACTTCCGTGACAACCTTGCCCGGCCACAGCTTTGACGCTTCGACATCGGCGATGGTGTCTTCGGCGATCCGCTTCTGCTCGGGGCTCGTGTAGAAGATCGCCGAGCGATAGCTGGCGCCAATATCGTTGCCCTGCCGGTTGCGCGTCGTCGGGTCGTGGATCTGGAAGAAGAATTCGAGAATGGCCCGGTAGCTGGTCTTGGTCGGATCGAAAACGATTTCGATCGCCTCGGCATGGGTGCCGTGATTGCGGTAGGTCGCGTTGGGCACGTCGCCGCCGCTATAGCCGACGCGGGTCGAGATCACGCCGGGCTGGCGGCGGACCAGATCCTGCATGCCCCAGAAACAGCCGCCTGCGAGAACCGCGCGTTCCGTTGATGCTGCCATCTGCGTCACCTGTTCAAGACTGGATCGGAGGATACCAAATTCGCTGACATTATATAGTCAGCCGCCGCCGGCTTTTGGACTCCGGCGGCCCGGCCGGTCTTCACGCTTTGGTGTGCGCGCCCGGCAGGATTTCGAGCGCCGCGTCCACCATGCCCTGATAGCCGGTGCAGCGGCACAGATTGCCGGACAGCGCGCGGCGGATTTCGTCTTCGGTGATGGGATTGTCGCCGCATTCGCGCTGCAGCTCGATCAGCGTCATCACCACGCCGGGCGTGCAATAGCCGCATTGCAGCCCGTGGTGGCGCGATAGCGCCGCCTGGATCGGATGCAGCGTGCCGTCCGATGCGGCGACGCTCTCGATGGTTTCGACCCGCCGTCCGTCGGCTTGCACCGCCAGCATCAGGCAGGCGCGGGCCGTCGCGCCATCGACCAGCACGGTGCAGGCGCCGCAGACGCCGTGTTCGCAGCCGATATGCGTGCCGGTCAGGCCGAGCTCCTGGCGCAGGAAATCGGCGAGGTGGAGCCGCGAATCCACCGTGCGCGTATAGGCCGTGCCGTTCACAGTGATGGAGATCTCGTGGGTACTCATGTCTGCGCCCGCCGAACGGCTTTGGTGAGAGCGCGCTGCGTCAGGTGGCCGGCAAGCTCCTGGCGGTATTCCGGCGGATTGGCGTCATCGCCTTCCGCCGGCACGGCGGCGGCCGCAGCGGCGGCGCGCTTAACGAGCGCATCGCTCGGGCGCTGGCCTTTGAGGATATCTTCCACGCCGGTCAGCCGCGTCGGAACAGGCGCGATGCCGCCGGCGGCGATGCGCGCCTCAGTAATAATGTCATCCCCGTCTGTCGCGATCACCGCCGCGATCGCGACAATGGCGAAATCGGCGGGCCGCACCGCATATTCCTCAAACGCCGATCCGGCGCGTTGCGGCCATTGGCCGAAATCAATTGCGACAAGAATTTCGTCAGGCTCAAGGCTCGAGGTCAGATAGCCCGCCGGGAAATCCACGAATGGAATCTTCCGCCGGCCGGTCTTGGCCGCCGCAATCATCACCGCATCGAGCGCGCAGGCGGTGACCGGCAATTCCGCCGACGGATCGAGATGGCAGATGCTGCCGCCGATGGTGCCGCGGTTGCGCGTCTGCTGATGGCCGACGTGAAACAAGGCATCGGTCAGCAGCGGGCAGCGTTCACGCACCAGCGCGCTGCGCTCGATTGTACGCTGCGTGGTCATGGCGCCGATCTTCAGGCCGTCGGGCGTGTCATCAATGAACGCGAGTTCCGCGATGCGGCCGAGGTCGATCAGATGCTCCGGCTGCACCACCCGGTAATTCATCATCGGCATCAGCGATTGGCCGCCGGCGAGCACACGCGCATTGTCGAACGTCGCCAGGAGATCGAGCGCCTCGTCGAGCGTTCGCGGCGCATGATAGGTGAAAGGCGACGGCTTCATGTGCGGTGCGCCGCCTGTTGCGCGGCAAGTCTTTGCGCCTCAAGTCTTTGCGCCTCACGTATCAGCGCGCGCAGCCGCGCCGGCAGGATCGGCAATTCGGCGATGCGAAGATCGAGCGGATGCAGCGCGTCCTCGATCGCCGAGACAATGACGCTCGGCGCCCCGATCGTGCCGCTTTCTGCCGCGCCCTTGACGCCGAGCGGATTGAGCGGCGAGGGCGATTCCATGTGATGGATGCCGATGCGCGGCACGACATCGGCCGTCGGCAGCAGATAATCGGCGAGCGTTCCGGTGAGCGGCTGGCCGGTCTCGTCGAACCGCATCAGCTCGAACAGGGTCGCGCCGATGCCATGAACCACGCCGCCGCAGACCTGACCCTCGACCATCATCGGATTGATCATGCGGCCGCAATCGTGAACCACGGTGTAGCGGAGGATTTTCACCGCGCCGGAAATCGGATTCACTTCGGCTTCGGCGATATGGGTGCCGTTGGTATAGGTCATGCCCGCCGGCTGATAATCGACCGCTGCGGCGAGGCCGGGATTCATATTGCCGGGGAGCGCAAAGCCGGGCAGGCCGCCGAGCGCGCGCGCGATCTCGGCGAGGCTCTTTTTCAGTTTTGGCACGCCAGCGACGCGGATCTCGCCGTCTTTCAGTTCGAGATCCTCCGGCGCGGCTTCGAGCATCAAAGAGGCCACGGCTTTGGCCTTGTCGGCGACGTTCTGCGCCGCGAGATAGACGGCATTGCCGGCGGTCACTGCCTGGCGGCTGGCGAAAGCGCCGAGGCCCAACGATGTCGCCGCGGTATCGCCGTCGACCACGTGAACGCGATCGGCCGCAACGCCGAACACGCTCGCCGCGAGCTGCGCCAGCATGGTCTTGGTGCCTTGGCCCTGTGCTGTCGCGCCGGTCGAAACCACGATCTGCCCGGATGCACCGATGCGGATAGCGCCGCTTTCGAACGGTCCGCGGCCGGTGCCTTCGACATAATTCGCGAGCCCGATGCCGAGAAGCCGTCCCACGCGCGCCGCCGCGGCGCGGCGTGCTGCGAACGTGTCCCAGTCGGCGGCCTTCAGCGCGCGCCGTTGGCACTCGGGGTAGTCGCCGCTGTCATAAGTCATCACACTGCCGTCGCGCTGCTTGATCGGCGTCGCGTAAGGCATTTTCTCCGGCGCAATGAGATTGCGCCGCCGCACCTCGTCGCGCGTAAGGTTTAACGTCCTGGCGATGCGGTCGAGGATGCGCTCCATCACGAAGGTGCCTTGCGGCCGGCCGGCGCCGCGCGTCGGCGCCACCGGCACCATATTGGTCAGGCACAGCGAAGCGACGAGGTGCAGCGCGGGCAGCACATAGGGCCCGATCATGTTGGTGATGCCATTATAGGGCAGCGCCACGCCGTAAGGCACATTGGCGCCGTGATCGTGATAGATGCGGCCGCGAATGCCGCCGAGCTTGCCCTCAGCGTCGAACGCAGCTTCGACGTCCCAGATCTGCCGCCGCTCCTGCACCGTCGCGGTGAAGCTTTCGAGCCGATCCTCGATCCATTTGATCGGGCGGCGCAGCAGCAATGCCGCCGCAGGGATCGCGATCTCTTCCGGATGAAACACGGCTTTGGGGCCGAAGCCGCCGCCAACATCGGGCGCCACCACACGCACCTGATGCTCCAATAGCCCCAGTGTCTGCGCCATCACTGTCTTGGCGCGATGTGGCGTCTGCGTGCCGTCCCACACCGTCAACAGATCTTCATTGGCGTCGTAGCGCGCGATTACGCCGCGCGGCTCGATCGAGAAGCCGCCGCCTTTGTCCATGCGGAACTGTTCGGCAAAACGATACGCCGCGGTCGCAAAGCTGCGTTCAACGTCGCCGTATTTGACGTTGTGTTCCGCCGTCAGATTGTCCGGACAATCAAGCCGCGCGCGCGACGCACCGGGCTGTAGTCCTTCATAAGGATCGGTGACGGCTGGCAATTCGTCGTAATCGACTTCGATCAAAGCCGCCGCGTCTTCCGCCGTGGGGCGATTGTCGGCCACCACAAGCGCAATCGGCTCGCCGGCATAGCAGGCTTCGTTGTCGACAAGACAACTCGGCTCGGCATCGAATTTCACCGCCGCCGCCGCAAGCGCCAGCGGAATGCGGTCGCAGGTCAGCAGCGGTCGCAGATCCGCATATAATAAGACGGCATGCACGCCGGGCAGCGCCTTGGCCGCGGCGGTATCGGCGCTTTTGATGCGGGCATGCGCGGAGCGGCTGCGCGCAAAGACCGCGTGCAACATGTCGGGCAAAACGATGTCGTCGATATAGCGCGCCTGGCCGCGCAAGAGCCGCGCGTCTTCGACGCGGGGCACCGAGCGCCCGATCAAGTCGCCCAACAACTCGCTCGACATATTGCCTTTCGCAGCTTTCGGCGTTTCCGCGTCGCCTGCCATTAGCGCATGATCCGGAAAAGTGGAAACCGGTTTTCAGAAAGATCATGCTCCGCCGCAATACGGCGTCGCTTCGCGCCAATTAAGTGCGCCCGATCGGCCTGTCAATCGTATTGTCATACAATACGACAATCGGCTAGAACAGGCCACCGTCAGCGGGGGCGTGAGCGGGTCGCAGTGGGTACAGGAGTGTCAATGAACGTCGACGCAAAGATCAAAGATGCCAAGCAGGACACCAAGGTCACCAATGCCGCGGCGCATTGGGGCCCGCGCTTTACCGTCAACGGCGTCGATTTCAGCGACTTCAAGGATGTGACGTCGGCGCTGCATAGCTGGGACGACTGGTGCCGCGCGTGGTCCGCCCGCGCCGGCGAGCACGAAGCGCGCGGCCGCGCTGCGCTGGTGCAGAAGCGCTATGTCAGCGCGCGCGATCATCTGCTTCGCGCTTCGGTCACTTATCACTTCGCCAAATATCTGTTCGTGCAGGACATGGCGCAGATGAAGGCCGCCCACGGCAAAGCCGTTGAATGCCTGACCGCGGCGCTGCCGCATATGGAGCCGCCCGGCGAACGCGTCCTCATTCCTTACGAGGGCAAGGAACTCGCCGGTGTGCTGCGCAAGCCGCGCGGCGTGCAAAAGCCGCCGATCGTGCTCATGACCATGGGACTGGATTCGACCAAGGAAGAGCTCGTCACGTTCCAGCAAACCTTTCTCGACCGCGGCATGGCCATTCTCGCTTTCGACGGGCCGGGGCAGGGCGAGGCGGAATACGATTTCCCGATCCGGCCGGATTACGAAAATGTCGTCGGCCCGGTGATCGATTGGCTCGAAGCCAGGCGGCCGGATGTCGACAGCAAGCGGCTCGGCATCTGGGGCATCAGCCTCGGCGGCTATTATGCGCCGCGCGCCGCCGCCTTCGAGAAGCGCATCAAGGCGGCGATCGCCAATTGCGGCCCGTACAATTGGGGGGCGCTGTGGGCGAAGCTGCCGGAGCTTACGCGCGCCGCCTATATCCAGCGCAGCCACAGCAAGAGCGACGCCGAAGCGCATAAGAAAGCCTTCGAGCTGTCGCTCGAAGGCGTCGGCGCCAAGATCGAATGCCCGATCTTCATCATTGCCGCAGGTCTCGATCGGCTCTGCCCGCCCGAGGACGCGCGGCGGCTCGCGTCGGAGGTCAAGGGCCCGGTCGAGTTGCTCGTCATCGAGGATGGCAATCACGTCGCTCACAATCGGCCTTACAGCTATCGTCCGCAGTCGGCGGATTGGATGGCGCAGCAATTGAGTGCAGTCGCAGCGAGATAATTCATGAACGACAAAGTCGTCGCTATTTCCTCTCTTGCGCTCGTGCCGCTGAAGCTCGAAGCCGCGCCGCTTCGTCGCAAGATCAGCGCGGCGCTGCGCCGCGCCATCGCGACCGGCGAGCTCAAGCCCGGCGACCGTCTCGTCGAAAAAGATTTGTGCCAGGAGCTCAATGTCAGCCGCACCTCGCTGCGCGAGGCGCTGCGCGAGCTGCAGGCGGAAAAGCTCCTCGTCGCGGTGCCGCGCGGGCTCGTCGTCGCCGAAATCAGCGAGGAGGATGCCGGCAACATTTATCAGGTCCGCGCCGCGCTCGAAGGCCTGGTCGCCGCTCAGTTCGCGCAATCCGCCAACGCGCTCGATGTCGAAAAGCTCAAGACCGCACTGCATCACCTGGAGGATGCCTATCTCGCCAAAGATTTCGAAAAAATCCTCGACGCCAAGAAGGGCTTTTATGATGCGATCTGCCTCGGCGCCAAGAACGCCGTGGTGCGCGATCTGCTCGATCATCTCGGCAACCGCATCAATCAATTGCGCGCGACGTCGCGCCAGGACGACAAGCGCTGGATCGCAAGCCTGACCGAGCTGAAGAAACTGGCCGGCGCTCTGTTCGCGCGCAATCCCAAAGCGGCGCGGGCTGCCGCCATCAAACATGTCGATGCCGCAGCGCGCACCGCCTTGCCCAAACACGGGTCCAAGCGGGGGTCAATGCGCGGGCGCAAGGTGGGCGCGGCAAAGACAAACGGCAAGGCGAAAATTCGGCTCGGCTAGATCGGCTAGGCTTAAGCCGAAGCTGCCAGGGCAAGTTGTGTATCGAAGACCGGCCTGCTCAAAATGCCGGTCAGGCTACCGTCACGGACATTGCTGAATCGCGACGCCTTGCTTGCGGGCGCGAGCGGAACTGGGCTTTACTGGATTCAATCGCCAAAGAACGCCAAGAAACAAGTTAAAGACTAAGGGAGTGCAGGGGTTGGACGCGCAAACCGATCGAATCCGCTTGTCGGCGGATGTAGGGGGCACATTCACCGACATTGCCGCGTTCAATGAGCGGACCGGCGAATTCAGCCTCGGCAAGACGCTCACGACGCCGGCGCGCCTGGTCGACGGCATTGCCACCGGCGTTCGCAAGGCCGGAACGACCTTCGCCGATGCGCGATTGTTTCTGCACGGCACGACGGTTGCCATCAACACTATCCTGGAGCGCAGCGGCGCCAAATGCGCGCTGCTCACCACGCAGGGCTTTCGCGACATCTACGAGATCGGTCGCGTCAACCGTCCGGAATCCTACAATCTGTTCTTTCAGAAACATCAGCCGCTGATCGAACGGGCGCTACGCTTTGAAATCCGCGAGCGCGTCGACGCGCAGGGCAATGTGCTGATCAAGCTCGACGAGGACCAGGTCCGCCGCATCGTCGAGGATCTGGTCCGCTCCGGCATCGATGCTATCGCCATTCTGTTCCTGCACTCCTATCGCAATCCGGCCCATGAGCAGCGGGCAAAGGCGATCGTGCAGGAGATGTGCCCGGGTCTGTTCGTCTCGGCATCGCATGAATTATCTCAGGAATATCGTGAGTTCGAACGCTCCTCGACGGTCGCCGCCAATGCCTATGTCGGTCCGCGGGTGCGCAACTACCTCTCGGGAATGAACACCCATCTCGGCGAGGCCAATTTCGACGGCACGTTCCTGATCGTGCAATCGACCGGCGGTTTGTTTGACGTTGATGAAGCGCGCGATTCCTGCATTCGCATGCTGGAATCGGGGCCGGCCGCCGGCGTGATCGGCACCAAGATTCTTTGCGACAGTATGGGCTTCGGCAATGCCATTGCCTTCGACATGGGCGGCACCACGGCGAAAGCCGGCGTCATCCATAACGGCCATGTGCTGATGACTGGCGGTGCGCTGGTCGGCGGTTATGCCACGGGGCTGCCGGTGCAAATGCCGATGATCGACATCCAGGAAGTCGGCACCGGCGGCGGCAGCATCGCGCGCGCGGGTCTTGCCGGCGCTTTGCGGGTGGGACCGGAAAGCGCAGGCGCGGCGCCGGGACCGGTCTGCTACGGCCTCGGCGGCGAGGAGCCGACCATCACCGACGCCAATCTCGTGCTCGGCCGGCTTGCCGCCGACCGCTTTCTCGGCGGCGAGATGAAGCTCGACGTCGAAGGTGCGAAAAAGGCGCTTAACGACAAGATCGCCAAACCCCTTGGACTGACACTGACCGAAGCCGCCGAGGGCATCCTGCGCATCGCGACCACGAAGATGTCGCATGTGGTGCGCTGGGTGACCACCGAGCGCGGGCTTGATGCCGCGGATTTCGCGCTGTTCGCCTATGGCGGCGCCGGTCCTTTGCACGCCGCCATGGTGGCGCGCGAATTGCGCATCGGCAAAGTCGTCGTTCCGCGCGCGCCGGGGCACTTCTCGGCCTACGGCATGCTGATGGCCGACCTACGCCGCGACTTCGTCCACACCTGGTTCACGCCGCTCGCCAAGGCGTCGTTCGCGGATATGGAAGATCTTTATCAGGACATGGAGCGGCGCGGCCGCGCCGGCATCAGCCATGCTCATGTCGATCTGCAGGAAATCGTCGTCTCGCGCGGCGCCGACATGCGCTATGTCGGTCAGGAGCATGCCGTCAGCGTCGAATTGCCGACCGAACTGTTCGCCGCCCAGGATCGCGACGGCATCAAAAGCTGCTTCGATGCCGTGCACGAGACGCGTTACGGCTATGCGTCGCCCGGCGAGCCGGCCGAGATCGTAAGCCTGCGCTGCGCCGTGGTCGGTCTCATGAGGAAGCCGCGCCAGCAGACCATGGCGGCCGGCGCGGCGGAGCCGCCGGCCAAGGCCTTCCGCAGCAATCGTCTGGTCTATTTCGCCGATTCAGGCTTTGTCGAAACGCCGACCTACGATCGCGCCGAACTTGTCGCGTCCAACACGATCAACGGCCCAGCGCTGATCGAGGAATATGCCTCGACCACGGTCGTGCATCCGGGCGATGTGCTCGACGTCGACGGCCTCGGCAACCTGATCATCGCAACCGGGAGAAGCTGACGATGAATGTCGCTTTCGACAAAAAGTCGGACGTCAAGACGCAAGGTGGGAGCGAAGGACGGATCGACCCGGTGACCGTCGAAGTGGTGCGCAACGGCCTCATCGCCGCGACCGAGGAGATGAAGACCAATCTGATGCGCACCGCCTATAACATGATCATCTACGAGGCGCTGGACTTCACCGTCGGCCTGTTCAATGCGCGCGGCGAGACGGTTTCGATCGGGCTCGGCCTGCCGATGTTCATTCGCGGCATGAGCGACACGGTCAAGGCCAAGATCAAGCACTATGGCCTCGACAGAATGGATCCGGGCGACATTCTCCTCACCAACGACGCCTATACGACCGGAAGCCATCTCAACCACATGACCTTCTCGGTGCCGATTTTCCACGACGGCGAAGTCGTCGCTTTTTCGAGCTGCATGGCGCATTGGCCCGATGTTGGCGGCACGCTGTCGGGCGTCACCACCGACATTTATTCCGAAGGCCTGCAGATGCCGATCGTGAAGGCCTATCGCAAGGGCGAGCCGAACCAGGATATTATCGACATCATCCGCATGAATGTGCGGGTGCCGGAAAATGCCATGGGTGATTTCCGCGCTCAGATCGCCGCGGTGAAGACCGGCGAGAAGCGCTTCCTCGAATTGATCCAGAAATACAGCATCGATGCCGTGCTCGGCTCCATCGACGCCATCATGAATCAGAGCGAAGCGGTGGCGCGCGAGCGCGTGCTGCAAATGCCCGACGGCGTCTATGAGGCGGAGTCCTATATGGACGACGATGGCGTTGCACTCGGCAAGCGCATTCCCATCCGCGTCAAGGTCGAGGTCGCGGGCGACCGCATGAAAGTCGATTTGTCGGATGTATCTAAGCAAGTCGCGGGCTTCTACAATTCCGGCGAGACCGCGGGCCGCGCCTGCTGCCAAGTCGCGTTCAAGTGCCTGACCTCGGCGCTCGATCTGCCGATCAATGACGGCCAATTCCGCGCGCTCGATATCGTGCTGCCGCCCGGCCGCGTCGTCAGCGCGCAGAAGCCGTCGGCGATGCGGATGTGGATGACCTTTCCGATGACCATCGTCGACACGATCTTCAAGGCGCTGGCGCCGGCGCTGCCCGATCGCGTCATTGCCGGCCATCACGCCGATCTTTGCGTCGCCCGGGTCAACGGCCGGCGTCCGGCCGATAACCGCTTCTTTATTTATCTCGGCGGTCTCGTCGGCGGCGGCTGGGGCGCCAAGCATGACAGTGACGGTATCAATGCCACCATCGCCATCAATGACGGCGACACCCACAACGGGCCGAGCGAGCAGGTCGAGGCGAAATATCCGGTTCTGGTCGAGCGTTATGCGCTGCGTGCCGATTCCGGCGGGGCCGGCAAATTCCGCGGCGGACTCGGCACCGAACAGATCGTGCAGATGCGCGCGAAAATCAGTTTCAACGCGCAGATGGACCGGGTGCGTTGCCGGCCGTGGGGTCTCTATGGCGGCCTCTCGGGTTTCGGCAATGCCGTCGCCATCCATCGCTTCGGCGAGGACGAGCAGGGATTTCAAAACGGCAAGGCCTTCGATCAGATTCTGGAGCCGGGCGACGCTTACATCATCCGCTCCGGCGGCGGCGGGGGCTACGGCTCGCCGCTCGAGCGCGAACCGGAAAAGGTCGAGCGCGACGTGCGCCAGGGCTATGTCACCAAAGAATCCGCCGAGACGCATTACGGCATCGTATTTCGCGACGGCGCGCTCGACGTCGATCTGGTCCGCACGCAGGCGCGCCGCGAAGACATGCGCAAGCAAGGCCTGCCGGTCAACGATCCGGAAATCCCGGATGCGCCGGGCGAGGGCTGGTCGCGCAATCTCAATCGCCGCCGCCCGCAGGACAATCGCCAGCTGAGCGATGACGAGCGGCTGGTCATCGCCATGTCCGGGCGGTGTTGTTGACGCACTGATAGACGACAACAATCGCAATCGAAAAAAATGAGAAATTCAGGGGGAGATCATAATGAGCAAGAGTGCGGCATCACGCGGCATCTTGAATAATCGCGGCCTCATCGCTGCCGCAGCGGTCGGCGCGGCGCTAGCGTTCGCCGCCGCGCCCGCGCGGGCGCAATCCGGCGCGCCGATCACGGTCGGCGTCATCACCGAATTGAGCGGGTCTTACTCGTTCTTCGGCACCGCCTGCCGCCAAGGCATCGAATATGCGCAGAAGAAGATCGCGGCCGAAGGCGGCGCGCTCGGCCGCCCGCTCAACTTCAAGATCGTCGACGACCAGACCAATCCGGCGCAGGCGGTGGCGGCCGCGCGCAGTTTCGACGTCCAGGACAATGTGCTGGCGCTGACCGGCCCGACCAGTTCGGATATCGCGCTCGCCGTCTATGGTTATGCCGAACAGAACAAGGTGCCGTTCGTCGTCCCGGTCGCCGCCTTTGCGCAACTCACCAAGCCCGGCACGCATTACACCTTCCGCATCGAGTCTGACGCCGTGGGCTGGGGCTACGCTGCGGCGAAATTCATCGCCGGACAAAAGCCCGGCGCCAAGGTCGCTTTGATGTATAATGACATCGCGCTCGCCCGCGCCATCGTTGCCGGCATCAAATATCAGGCGCCGAAAGAGAACATCAGCATCGTCTCCGATATTCTGTTCCCGCAAGGCAGCAACGACGCCACCGTGCAGGCGGCGCAGATCGTCGCCGCCCAGCCGGATTACGTCTATCTCGCGACCGTCGGCGCCTTCGACGTGACGGCGACCAATCAACTGCTGGATCTCGGCATTAAGCCCGAGCAGATCATCCACAATGTCGGCACCACCACCACGCTGCTGGGCTACGGGCAACGCAGCGTCGGCTTGATCTACGGTTCGTTCTTCGACACCAATCTCGATAATGTAACGCCGGCCGGACGCGCATTCGCGGACGACTACCTCCAGACCGTCGGGCGTATCCCAGGCTATATCGAGAATTTCTGCTACAACACGCCCTATATCATCAAAGCGGCGCTCGAAAAGGCCGGCAGCGTCGATCGTGAGAAATTCCGCGACGCCATGTCGGCGCTCAATATGGTCGAGCCGACTTCGGGCGTTCCGATCTCCTTCGACAAGAACGGCGCGCGCAAGGAGTATATGTATTACATGCAGCTGACCGGCGTTGCGCCGCCGAAGAGCTATACCGCCAAGAAGCTGTTCTATATCGAATGGGCGCCGGAAACGCTGCCGGTTTATGATCTCGTCAAATAAAGCCGGGCCCGCCGCAGAGCGGAGACTGCGATGATGAGTAGCGCCGTGCTCCTGGTCGCGATCTCGGTGATCACGACGGGTCTGGTGCTCGGCGTCATCTTTTCGCTGGTCGCCGCCGGCGTCACCATCGTCTATGGCAGCATCTGGCTGCCGAATGCCGCGAACGGCCAGTTCTTTCTCTCTGCGGCATTGATCTGCTGGAGCTTTGCCACCTGGCTGGCCATGCCGATCTGGGCCGCTGCTTTGCTCACATTATTGGTGAGTCTGCCGATCAGCTATTTCCTCGAAGCCACCCTGATCCGGCGCTTCTACGACGTGCCGGACCGCAACATCGCTTACTTCGTGGTCACGCTCGGCGTCACGCAGATCCTGTCGGGCATTTTCTCGGTCACCTACGGCCGCTGGAGCGATCAGTTCAATCTGCCGCCGATCGTCGGCGGCATCACCTTCATCGGCCCGTTTCCGATGACCAATAACCGCATCTTCGTCCTTGTAGCGGCAAGCGTTCTGCTGGCGCTGCTGTTCATCATGCTGCGGTTTCATCCTTACGGCCGTGCGCTACGTGCGGTGTTTCAGAACCGCGAGGCCGCGGCGCTGCGCGGCGTCAATGTGCGCGCGATCTACCGGCTGTCTTTTGTGGTCGGCATGTTGTCGATCTTTGCCGGCGGCATCCTCTACGGCATGGCCTACAGCTTCGACCTGACAGTGGCCTGGACCATGGCGGTGACGGCTTTCGCTATCATGATCGTCGGCGGCCCGGGCTCGGTGCTCGGCGCCGTCGTGGTCGGCATGGTGTTCGGCTTCACCCAGGCCGGCGTCAGTATTTTCGCCAATCCGACGGTCGCGACATTCTCCTACCTCGCCGCCATGCTGGCGATCCTGCTGATCAAACCGTCCGGGCTGTTTGCGCGATGAGGCGATTGCTCGACACCGCATTCAAGCCGCAGCTCGTGCTCTTGCTCGCAGCCGGCCTGCTCTTGACCATCGTGCTGCGCGAGAACCGCTTCCTCGCCTTCGTCAGCGGCATCACCATGATCAGCATCATGTGGGCCGCCGGCATGAATCTGCTCACGGGCTTCACCGGCCTGGTGTCGCTCGCTTATGCCGGGATCGCCGGGGTCAGCGCCTATATCATGGTCGGACTGGTGATGCGCTTCGGCTGGTCGTTCTGGCTCGCGATGCCGCTCGCCGCCGTGAGCGCGGCTGCGGTCGGCGTACTGCTTGGCCTGCCGTCGCTGCGGCTCAAGGGCTTCTACTTTGCGCTGTCCTCGCTCGTCATTCAGACCGTGCTGAGCCTCGGCTTCGTCTATTTCGTCAATCTGACCAATGGCGACACCGGCATCAGCCAGATCCCGCCGCCGGATATTCCGTTCACCACCGCGACGCTACGCGGCGCGAGCTTCGATGTCCTTTTGACGATCGCGGCGTGGCTCAGCCTGGTCGCCGTCTGGGCCATCGTGCAGTCGCCGTTCGGCCGCCGCCTGATCGCGATCCGCGAAGATGAAGTTCTGGCCGAGGCGATCGGCATCAATGTGGTGCGCAACAAGATGCTGGTGTTTTTCGTCGGCTCGCTGTTCGCCGGCGTCGGCGGCGCGCTTTACGCCACCTATGTCGGCTTTGCCTCGCCGCGGAGCTTCGATCTGCTCTCGAGCTTGAGCATCTGGCTGATGGTTACCTTCGGCGGCCGCGGCACTTTGATGGGTCCGGTGGTCGGCGCGCTCATTCTCGCCCCGGTGCCGTTCATGCTGCAGCAATACGATACGCTGAAAGACGTGATCTATGGCGCGCTGATCATTGCCGTGATCGTGCTGATGCCGGGCGGCATTTACGGCGCGCTGACGCGCGGCGCCCAGTCGTGGCCGGCGCTGCGCCGCTCGCTTGCGAGTCGCTCTGAAGGGCTGCCCGAAGAATTTCCCAAGGAACTGCCGCAATGACCGACCTGTTCACGGCGCATAATCTTTGCAAGCGCTTCGGCGGCGTTCACGCCTTGCGCAATGTCGATGTGACGCAGCGTTCCGGCGAGACGCTCGGCATGATCGGGCCGAACGGTTCCGGCAAGACGTCGTTCGTCAATGCCGTGACCGGCGAGCTCGCGCTCGACAGCGGCAAAGTCGATTTCGAAGGCGCAGACATTACCGGCGCGCGTCCGCACAAAGTGGCCGATGCCGGGCTCGCCCGCACGTTCCAGGCGGTGCGGCTGTTTGCCCGACTCTCCGTGCGCGACAATCTCGAGACCGCGATGCTGGTGCTCGAAGATCGCGCACATACGCTCGAAGCCGCCGAGCGGGTCGAACTGCTGCAATGGCTCAAGCTCGACAGCCGGCTCGATGCGATGGCCGGCAGTCTCACGTTATTCGAGCAGCGCCGGCTCGAGCTCGCGATGCGGCTCTTGATGCGGCCGCGGCTGATCATGCTCGACGAGCCGGTCGGCGGCCTCGCGCCGGGCGAAATCCGCGCCATGATGCAGATCCTGCAGGAGCTCAAATCGCGCTGCGCGATCTTCGTCATCGAGCACACGATGCGCGTGATCCGGGAGCTTGCCGACCGCGTCGTCGTTCTCATCACCGGCGAAAAGGTCGCCGACGGCCCGCCCGCCGAAATCCTCAAGGACAAGCGCGTCATCGAGCAATATCTGGGGACAGCGCATGCTTGAGACCGAGGCGCTGGTCATCAAATACGGGCCGTTCCTCGCGCTCGACGGCGTCGATATCAGCGTCGGCGACGGCGAGATCGTCGGCGTCATCGGTGCCAACGGCGCCGGCAAGAGTTCGCTGGTTCGCGCCATTGCTGGGCTGGTGCCGGCGGCGTCAGGCCGCGTCGCGTTCAAGGGCAGGGCGCTTGGCGCCGAGCCGCCGCATCAGCGCAACCGCATGGGCATCGCGCTCGTGCCCGAAGGCCGCGGCCTGTTCGCGCGCATGTCGGTCGAAGAGAATTTGATGATGGGCGGTTATCCGCTGCCGACGCGCCACCGCATGGCCGACAATATGCAGCGCTGCTTCGATCTGTTTCCGGTGCTGCGCGAGCGGCGGCATCAGCTCGCCGGCACGCTGTCGGGCGGCCAGCAACAGATGCTGGCTGTCGGCATGGGCCTGATGTCGGAGCCCAAGCTGCTCATTCTCGACGAGCCGTCGCTGGGGCTCGCCCCGATCGTCATCGGTGAGATCGGCGAACGCCTCAAGCAGCTCAAATCACTCGGCATGACCATCCTGCTCGCCGAGCAGAATGCGACGCTCACCGGCAACATCACCGACCGCATCTATGTGCTGCAGACCGGCCGCGTGCGCTACCACGACAGGCCGGATGTGCTGTTCAAAATGCCCGAAGTGGCGGAGAGCTTCCTCAGCATCTGAGACGGCCGCGCCGCGACGGCCGCCGCCGCTCGCCAAAAATAAGGGCCTTCCAGCGGGGTTAGACAGGGTACTTGGCCGCGCAAATCGCGTGCAACAATCCTGCATTTGCCAGCCACGATCATCTGGATTATATTGGATCCAATAATATCCATTGATTCCCAAGGAGATCGCGCGATGGCGCTGGAGCTGTTGGAACCGACTGTCGCCGATCGTCCCGCGACATTTACCGGCGCACCGCGCCTGGAGGATGTTCGCGGCAAGCGCTTGGGCTTCGTCGACAACAGCAAGTGCAATGCCGATCTCTTCATCAAGCGGCTGTGCCATCAGTTCGGCGATCGCTATGCCGTCGTGCCCGGTCCGATCGTGCGCAAGCTGGCGCCGAAGGATCGTCTGAGCGAGGCCGATCTGTCGCGGCTTGCCCAATGCGATGCCGTGGTGCTGTGCTTCGGCGATTGCGGCACCTCGACTTCGATCAATGTCGCCGACGCCGTGGAGATCGAACGGCGCGGCATTCCGACCGCCGCCGTGTTCAGCACGGCTTTTGCCGAAGCTGCGCGCAAACAGGCCGCCGGCCGCGGCTTGGCGGAACTGCCGCTGGTGAAAATCCCGCATCCGATGCACACCGCGCTGCAGAGCGCAGTCACCGAGCGCGCCGATGCGGCGCTCGAGGGACTGGTCGAGCGCCTGACCCGCGACACGAAAAGCTCCGCGGCCGTGACAGCGCCGCATCGGTTCGACGGCGCCAACGACAATGACGACCAGGAAATGCTGTTCGCTCGCGGCTGGACCGACGGGCTTCCGGTCGTGTTCCCGACCGTCAACAAAGTCGCCGCCATGATCGAGGCCTCGGGCCGCGACGCCAAGGACCAGATCGGACCGATTCCGCCATGCTGGCGCGACGCCGCCATCGAAAAGATCGCCATCAACGCGGTGATGGCCGGATGCAAGCCGGATTATTTCCCGGTCGTGCTCGCGGCGATCGATGCGCTGCTCGACAGCGACTGCCAGCTCTACGGCATTCAGACTGCAACCAACACCACCGCGCCGCTTCTCATCGTCAACGGTCCGATCGTCGACAAACTCGACATCAATGCCCGCGGCAATGTGTTCGGCCAGGGCGCGCGCGCCAATGCCACGATCGGCCGCGCCGTACAGCTCGTGCTGCGCAATATCGGCGGCGACATTGCCGGCGAAACCGACATGGCGACCCATGGCCAAGCCGGCAAGTTCAGTTCCTGCATTGCCGAGGCCGAGGCCGACAGTCCCTGGTCGCCGCTGCATGTCGATGCCGGCTTCGCCGCGGATGACAACACCGTCACCGTGATCGGCGCCTCGGGGCCGCACAATATCTTCACCTACGGCTGCAAGACCGGCCAGGACATTCTCGAGCACTTCATCGGCGCGACCACAGCGCTCGGCCACAACAACATCATCTTTCCGACCGGGCCGCTGTTTGTCGTCAGCCCGGAACATGCCGGCACTTTGGCGCGCGACGGCATCGGCAAAAAGGAAATTCGCAATGCCGTGTTCGAGCGCGCCCGCATCCCGTTGTCGCGCTTCGCCAAGCGCAGCGTCGAAGGCTTGCGCCACCGCCGCTCTCGCTGGTTCGCCGAAGTCGGCGATCCCGATCATATCGGCGTTGCGGACCGGCCCGAGGACATCAACGTCGTCGTTGCCGGCGGCGCCGGCATCCATTCGTTGTTCGTGCCGACGGCCTTCAGTTATCGGCCGGTGACGCGGCGCATCGCGCGCACGAGCTAATCAGGAAGCACAATAAAGCGCGTCCTGGGCCCGTCCGAGGACGCGACAAGTGGTAGTTTCGCGCGGCCAAGCACGATACGCTTCGGCCGGTCGCTTGAAGCGAGCACCGTCGAGCGCAATGGCGTGAAGAGAGCGGGGGCGCAGGCGACGCAGGGGGAGTTGATGTCGGATACCCAACATGCCGTCGCGTCCGGCGCCGCTTCACCCGGCGCGAGATCGGCCGGAACCCAACAAACGTCGATAAAATTCTGGGGCCTGCTGATCGGCGTCGCGGCGCTCGCCGCCATCATCGCCATGCCGCAACCGGCGGGGCTATCGGTCGCCGGGCAATACATGCTGGGCATATTCGCCTTCGCGGTCATTATTTGGATGACCGAAGCAGTGGAATATGCCGCGAGCTCGATCATGCTGATGGCCTTGATGGCTTTTCTGCTCGGGCTCGCGCCCGATCCGGCGCATCCGGAACGGGCGCTCGGCACCGGTGCCGCGCTGTCCGTGACGCTCGACGGGTTCACCAATCCCGCCGTCGCACTGATCGCGGCGTCGTTAGTGATCGCCGCGGCCATGGCGATCACCGGGCTCGATCGTCGCCTCGCCTTCAAGGTGATTTCGCTGCTCGGCACCAGCCGCAGCCGCCTGCTCATCGGCACCATTGTCGTCATGGCGGTGCTCGCCTTTTTCATTCCGACCGCCTCCGCACGTGTCGCCTGCTTGACGCCGATCATCCTCGGCCTGATCTCGGCCTTCGGCATCGACAAGAAAAGCCGCGTCGCCGGCATGCTGATGATGTCGATCTGCTATCTGTCGCTGATCTGGGCGATGGGGATCGCGACCGGCGCGGCGCAGAATGTCTATGTCAATGCGCTGATGGAGCGCACCATCCACACGCGGATTTCGTGGGCGGATTGGTTGATCGTCGGCGCGCCGTTCTCGCTGGCGCTGAGCGTCGCGCTGTATTTTTTGCTCATGAAAATGATGGCGCCCAGGTCAGGCGAAGTCTTGGCAGGCGAAGTTTTGGCGGGCGAGACCGCGGCGGGGAACGACAACATTCCATCCGCTCCGGAGAAGCTCGGTCCGATGACGCCGGATGAGATTAAGCTTCTGATCTTTTCGGTCGTATTGCTCGGATTTTGGGCGACGGAAAAGAAATTGCACGATTTCGATTCGTCGACGGTCGCCGTCGCGGCCGTGGCGCTGATGTTCGTGCCGGGAATCGGCATGTTGAAATGGCCGCAAGTGCAGGCGCGCGTGCCGTGGGGCATCCTCATTCAGCTCGGCGTCGGCGTCGGCCTCGGCACCGCGCTGTTAAAAACCGGCGCCGCGGCGTGGCTCGCCTCTTATGTCGTCACGGTCTTCGACGTGCAGCATTTGTCGGTGTTCGCGATCCTCGCCGTGCTGTGGCTGTTCCTGATCGTGGTCCATCTGGGCTTTGCGAGTGGTGCGGCGATGGCGACCACCATGATCCCGGTGATGATCAGCATGCTGCAGCAGACGCAATTGCCGATCCAGAAGATCGCCGGCATCACCATGCTGCTGTCCTTCGTGACCAGCGTCGGCTGGATTCTTCCGATCAACGGCCCGCAAAACATGCTGGCCTACGGGACCGGAACCTTCGAGGCGCGCGACTTCATTCGCGTCGGCCTTGTGCTCACCGCGATCGCCTATGTGATGCTGCTTGCCTTCGCCGCCACTTATTGGCGCTGGCTCGGCTACACGTAAATAAAGGTCGAAAATGCCGTTGCGTACACCATTGCAAGACTCCGGCGCGGCCACCACAGCCGATGCCGCCTATCAGGCGTTGCGGCAGGGTATCCTGCAGGGCGATCTTGCGCCGGGTGAGCGGCTGCGCAGCGACGCGCTGGCGAACGATCTCCGTGTCAGCCGTACGCCCGTGCGCGAAGCTTTGCGCAAGCTCGAGGCTGAGGGGCTGGTCGAGCGCTCCGGCTCGGGCCTGATCGTGCGCGAATTCAGCGAGAAGGATCTCACCGAACTGTTCTATGTGCGCGAGGCGCTCGAAGGCATGGCGGCGCGCTTGGCGGCGGAGAACGCCACGCCGAGCGAGATCGCCGAAATCCGGGAAATGCTCGACGACATGGAGGCGGTGCGGCAGCGCGGCGATATCGCGGCGCTGCGGCCCCTGACCGCGGAGTTTCACAGACTGATCTGCCGCGCCGCGCATAACGATCGCCTGTTGCAGTCGCTGAAAAGCCTGCTCGACCATGTCCGGCAGATGCGGACTTCCACGCTTTATGTCGCGGGCCGACCGGCCGAGGCGTTGAAGGAGCATCGCGACCTCCTTCAGGCTATCGTGGCGCGCGACCCCGACCGCGCCGAGGAGCTTGCGCGCGCGCATCGACGCAAGACACTCGAGCTGCGCAAGGACATGTTGCGCGCGCAGTTGCGCGAAAGCCGCGGCAATGGCAGCAATGTCCGCGATGGGCGGCAGCAGGACTGACCGGCGCCGCGTGACGCGCAGTGGGAAGGCCGAAAGCTGCAGAGATTTTGATCGCAAGAGATTCACAAGAGATTCAAATGGCCGGTGAAACAAAGAGGCTCGCGGAGTTCGCGACCGCATTGCGCTACGAAGATATTCCCGAACCGGTGATCGCCATCACCAAAGCGTGCCTGATCGATGCCGTTGCGGTGGCGCTGTTCGGCTCCGGTCTGCCTTGGGGCAAGAGCGTTGCGGACTTCGCGTTTCATGTTGGCGAAAGTGCGGGTGGACATTCGAACGGCAAAGGCGCGAGCACGGTGCTGAGCCCGGCGCTGCGCCGCGTCAGCGCGCCGGCCGCCGCTTTGGCCAACGGCACCTTCGCCCATTCGTTCGAATTCGACAATCTGCGGCAGCCAAGCGTCGGCGTGCATCCGGGTTCGACCGCCTCGCTCGCCGCGCTCGCCGTCGCCGAAGAGTTCGACGTGTCTGGGCGCGACCTGATCACGGCTCTGGTCGCCGGCAATGAATGCATGCTGCGCACCGGGCTTGCCGCCAAGAGCACCAGCGAGCATTTCGGTTTCCACGCGCCGGGCCTGACCGGCGTATTCGGCTCGGCGATCGCGGCGAGCCGCATCATGGGCAATGACGCGCACAAGACCACGATGGCGATCGGCATCGGCGGTTCGTTCGGCTCTGGCCTGCTCGCCTTCGCCAAAGCCGGCAATGGCGGCATGGTGAAACGGCTGCATATGGGCCGGGCGGCCGAAGGCGGCGTCACCGCGGCCTATCTCGCCGCACGCGGCTTCGAGGGGCCCGACGTCGTGCTCGAAGGCAAATTCGGCTATCTCGACGTTTACGCCGAAGGCGGCGATCCGGCGCTGCTTGTCGAAGGGCTCGGCACGCGCTGGGACAGTCTGAACATCTGGTTCAAGATGTTTCCCTGTCATGTCACGGCGCAGGCGCCGGTGCGCGCCATTCGGGAATTGCAGCGCCGGCACAAATTCACCGCCGATGACGTCGCCCGGATCGTGCTTGCGGTTTCCGACAAGGTGCTGTCGCATCACGCCGATCGCGCGCCGGCCGATGTCGGCACCGCGCAATACAGCGTGCCGTTCAGCGTCGCGCTCGCTCTGTTTCGCGACCCCGCCGATCCACAGGCTTTCCTGGACGGTCCGAACCAGAACCCGAAAATCCTCGAGATCTGCCGCGCCATCGAACTGCGCCCCTATGGAACCGCGATCGCCGCCGGCCTCAACAGCACCTGCCGGCTCGACGTGACGCTCAAGGACGGCCGCGTTTTATCCGTCGACAAGGCCGACGGCGACGAGCGCGACCCGTCGGCTGCGGTCGAGCCCTTGGTCGAAAAGAAGTTTTTCAATCTGACCAGCGCGCTGCCGGGGGATCGTCCGGCCGAATTGCTGGCGCGGCTGAAGACCATCGAGCACCGCGCCATCGCATCGCTTTTCCATTTCTAGGCTGCGCGGCGAAATACCGGTATTCTGCTGTGGTTTACCACGGCTGTGATGGCGTTTCGGGCTTTAATTCCTGCAACCTTTGCGATAAGGAAAAGATCAGTACTAATACTTATGAGGAAAAATCCGGGGCGACGCGCGACCACTGACATCGATACGGGGAGCTTGGCCGCCGCCGAGCGTGAAAGCCGCTAAAGATGGCCGAAGAAACCGCATCCTTCGCGAACACGCTATCAGGCGAGATTTTTGTCGTCGATGACGACGCAGCCATCCGCGATCTGTTGGCGATGCTGCTGTCGCGGCGCGGCTACAAGGTCGCGGGCTTTGCCGACGGCCCAAGTCTGATCGCGGCGATGCGGACACAAAGCCCGGCCTGCATCCTGCTCGACGTGCACATCCCGGGCAAATCTGGGCTCGATATCCTCAAAGAGCTGAGCGCGCGCAACCATCCGGCCCCGGTCATCATCATTTCCGGCAAGGGCGACATCGCCATGGCGGTGGACGCCATCAAAAGCGGCGCGCTCGATTTCATCGAAAAGCCGTTCAGCGGTTCCGATGTCGTCGCCCGCGTCGAGGACGTGATCGCCGCCGATCTCAAGCGTAAGGCCACGGGCCGCGTCGACGAGAAGTCGCAGTTCTATTTCCCCGGCCGCGAGCCGCTGACGGCGCGCGAGCAGGAAGTGCTCGGCCAGCTCGTCGAGGGCGCCACCAACAAGGAAGCCGGACAGACTCTCGGCATCAGCTACCGCACCATCGAAATTCACCGCGCCCGGATCATGGAAAAGCTCAGCGCCAAGAACGCCGCCGACCTGATGCGTATCGTGCTCAGCGAGAACCGCTCCGAAAAGGTCACGCGGAGATAATCCGCGCCATTCTTCACACTGCTTGTTGCTGCGCTGAACCGGCAACCGTATCGCCGCTTGAATTGTCGTCCACTGCGCCGAGCGCGGCGCGGATCATCTGTGCCAATTGCTGCTTGCGATAGGGCTTGGCCAGCAGCAGCACGCCCGGATCGAGCCGGCCGTGATGCACGATCGCGTTTTCGGCATAGCCCGACGTGAACAGCACTTTGATCCCCGGCCGGCGCCGGCGCGCCTCGTCGGCAAGCTGCCGGCCGTTCATCGTGCCCGGCATGACGATGTCGGTGAAGAGGAGGTCGATCGGCGTGTCGCCGTCGATCAGCGCCAGCGCTTCGGCGGCATTGGTTGCGGCCAGCGTCCGGTAGCCGAGCGCCCGCACTTGGGCGATGACATAAGTGCGCACCAGCGCATCGTCTTCGACGATGAGCACGGTCTCGTAGCCGCCATGGATCGGCTCGGCCGGCGCCATATCGGTGAATTGCTGCGCCGTCGCGGCGCGCGGCAGATACATCTTGATCGTGGTGCCGTGGCCGACTTCGCTATAGATCTTGATGTGGCCGCCGGATTGTTTGACGAAGCCATAGACCATGCTCAGCCCGAGGCCCGTGCCTTTGCCGAGCACCTTGGTGGTGAAAAACGGCTCGAATACTTTGTCGATGATGTCCGGCGCGATGCCCGAACCGTTGTCACTGACCGCGATCATCAGATAGGGGCCGGGGCTTACTTCCTCGTTCATGCCGGCGTAGTTGTCGTCGAGGATGGCATCCGTGGTTTCAAAGGTGAGCTTGCCGCCGTCGGGCATCGCGTCGCGCGCATTGAGCGCAAGGTTGAGCAGCGACGTCGTCAATTGGCTCGGATCGATCAAGGCCGAGGAGGCATTGTCGTCGAGCATGGATTCGATCTCGATATTGCCGCCGAGCGTCGGGCGCAGCAGCCGGCCCACTTCCATGATCAAGGCGTTGACGTTGGTGTCGCGCGGCTGCAGCGGTTGCCGGCGCGAGAAGGCGAGCAGGTGATTGGTCAGTTCGGCGCCGCGTTCGGCGGCGTCGTCGATCATCTTGGCGATTGCGGCAAGTTCCGGTCGGTCGGCGACGCCTTCTTCGAGGATTTCGATGGTGCCGGTGATCACCGTGAGGATATTGTTGAAATCGTGGGCGACGCCGCCGGTCAATTGCCCGACCGCTTCCATCTTCTGCGCCTGGCGCAACTGCCGATCGGTTTCGCGCGCTTCGGAGACGTCGTGATAAACCACGACGCCGCCCGCGGCTTGTTGCGAGCCGGCGCGAATGGGTCCGCCGGTGGCGACAAACGTGATCGGCTTGCCGGCATGCGGATAGTGCACGGTGAGCTCGTAATCCTCGAACGACTCGCCGCGAACGGCACGCATCAACGGCCGTTCCTGCAACGGCATCGGCGTCACGCCGTCAGCCATGAAGATTTGCTGGGCGTAGGTCCATTGCGCCGGACTCATGCCCTCCCTGATATTCATGACGCGCTGTGCCGCGGCATTGCAGAGCACGATATTGCCGTCCCGATCGCCCACCAGAACGGCGTCCGCCATGCTGTTAATGGTGTTGTCGAGGATTTCGGTGATGCGGCGGCGCTCGTGCATCTCCTGCTCGATCCGTTCCTTGGCCTTGATGCTCTCGGTGATGTCGCGGGCGACTGAACAGGCGCCGATGACGCTGCCGGAGGCGAGCTTGATCGGCGCGACGCTAAGCGAAACCGTGATGGCGCGGCCATCCTTGCTCAGCCTGACTGTTTCGTAGTTATCGAGGATCTCGCCGCGGGCGATCGTGTCGAAGATGTAGGGCACTTCGTGGTGCCGGTCGTCGGGTACGATCTGGTCGATGCTGCGGCCGAACATTTCCTTGTCGGTCCAGCCGAATAGCCGCACCGCGGCCGGATTCCAACTGGTGACGACGCCGTCCGAGGTCAGGGTGATGATGGAATCGTTCGACGATTGCACCGCGGCGCTCAGTAGCCGTTCGCGGTCGGTGCGACGTTCGAGCTCGGCTTCGGTGCGGCGGTGCTCGGCAACCTCTTTTTCCAGCGACGCTGTCTTGTCCTTGACCTCCGCCATCATGCGCGCGAAGGCGCGCGCCAGCACGCCGATTTCACCGGTTGCCGCGGGCATGGCGGCTTCCGGATCGCGCGGGAAGGCTTGCACCGCCGTCGTCATCTGGACCAGCGGCCGCGTCATCGAGCGGGCGAGCAGCACAGCGAATAAAGTGGCGCACAGCACCGCGACGAGGCCGGCAAGCAGCGTCGATTTGCCGACCGCCGTGATCGGCGCCATGACGGTGGACAGCGGCGTGACTTCGAGGATGCCGACACGCGGACCGCCCGCGAGCATCACGGAGGCGAGACCGACCAGCGTCGTCTCGCCTTGGGCATCGGTGAGAAGCGAAGACTTCACCGCGTCGGATTGCAGCGCCGCGGCAAAGGTAGGGAAGTCGTCCTGCCAGCGTTCGGGTTTGCCGAGGTCGGCGGCGAAGAGCTGGGCGGGGCCGGGATGAACCAGATAATTGCCGCGGCTGTCGACGACATAGATATGCGCGCCGGGCTGCGGACTTGCCGCGAGCTCATGCAGGATCGGCTGCATGTCGACATTGATGACCGCCATGCCGAACGGTTGATGATCGGGCGTTTCGATGATGGCCGCGATGCGCAACACCGGAATGCGCACGGCGCGCCGCCGCCCCATACTGAGTTGAACCGGCGAGACATAGATCTCTCCGGGCGGCGTCGCCTGCGCCGCTTTGAAAAAATCGAGAGCGCCCGTGTCCTCCAACTGGCCGTCGGGGACGACACGTATCGCGCCGTTCTCGCCGAGACGGTCAACCCGGACCAGTTCACGGCCGCCGGCGAAGTCGATCAAGCGGAATATATTGTAGGCCGGCTTGGCCGCGAGCTCGGCGGCGAAACGCCGAGCCAGGCGCTCCCGCCATGCCGCCTCTGTGATCCCACCTTCTGGATCGGTGCCGTCGGCAAGATGCGCGCGCACGATGCCGGCAATGGCCGCGGCCTCGCGAAATCCGGCGGCGTCTTCGCGCGCGCCGCGGACAGCCGCGGCAAGCGTCGCCGCCAGCACCCGCACATGAACCTCGATACGTTCGGCGGCGCGCGGCAGCGTCGCCGATCTGATATTGCGGTAGGACAGCAAGCCGACCGACAGCGCGGTCACCAGGACCAGCGCCACCATTGCCAACGCCATGCGCGTGGAAAGTTTCATAGCTATTCAATTAGCCGTTCGATCGGAACTCCGAAGCCCAACTCCAATTGTTCAGTTTAACCGTAAAACACGAAAATGCTGACTGATTCGCCGGTTATTTGCAGGCTAATTTGCCCACATGAATCCGCCGAGCCGGCATTGCCGGGCGCCGCGCTTGGGCGGTCTCGCGCTGTCACTGCCGCCGCGCAATCTCCATGCGCGCTTGGGCGAGCGTCTCGTCCGGCGCGCCCGAGGCGTCGATGATCTCCCAGGTGACATCGCCGATGGCGAAGTCTTCCTGGCGCTGCGCCACGGCGGCATCGGCGTCGGATGCATCGGGGCCGCGCCCAGCGACGCGGGCGAGGCGGGTCGGCAGGTCGGCGACCAGGAACAGGCCGTGGAAATCGGCGCCGGCCGCGGCCGCCGCGGTTTCGAGCGCCGTCCGCTCTTGCGGCTTGGCAAACACCGCGTCCGCAATCGCACAATGGCCGGCGCGGGCGACGCGACCGGATTTTTCGTTCAGCACCGCGTAGATTCTGTCGGTCACCTCCGGCCGATAAGCCTCCGGCGGAAGGCGGTCGGTTTCGGCCACGCCGAACAGCGCCTTGCGCTCGACATCGGAGCGAAACACCAGCGCGCCGGGCATCGGCGGCAAGAGCGGCGCGAGCGCCCGCGCCAGCACCGATTTTCCGGTGCCCGACAATCCGCCGGTGCCGACGATGACCGGCTTTGCCGGCATCAGCAGATCGAGCGCCAGCTTGAAATAGCTCTTGGCCGCGCGCGCGAGCTTGTCCTTGTCTTCCGTCATGTCTTCAGTCTTGGCGAGCGCGAGCCGCGCCGCCGTCACTTTGGCGCGGATTGCCGCGCGCAACGACATGAAGAACGGCAGCGCGGCGATGCCGTCGCAGTCCTCGATCCGCCGCGCCGCGGCAAAATATCCGTTCAGCACCTCGTTGGCCGCGCGCAGCAGACCGCGCTCGACGAGATCCATCAACAAAAACGCGAGATCGTAGAGCAGGTCGCCCGAGGCGAAGATCGGATCGAATTCCAGCGCATCGAACGCGACCGTTTCGCCGCCGAGAATGGCGACATTGCCGAGATGCAGGTCGCCGTGGCCGCGGCGGATCAGGCCTTGCGCGCCGCGCGCGGCGAGGAGGGGGCGCAGGCGGTGAAAGGCGGCGAGCGATTTTTGCTCGAGCAGATCGATCAGATGATCCGGAAACAGCTCGTCATGGTCGCGATTGCGGTGTCCTCGATCATCTTGTTCGCGAGGACCCTGTTCTCGCTCGCCGTGCTTTCGGAACGCCGCCGTGTTCTCGGTGATGAATCCCGGAACGGCCTCGATCCAGGAATTCGGCTCGACCGGCTTGGCGCGCGTATGCATGGCGGCGACCACGGCAGCGAGCTTGCGTGTCAGCGTATCTGACAGCCGGCCGCGCTCGGCGAGGCGATCGAGCGTCTTGTTCTCGTCGAAGCGAGCCATTTCGACCGCCCATTCCACTGGCTCGCCGGTGCCGTCCAAAGCGAGCGTGCCGGAGGCCTCACGCGTGATCGGTACGACGCGGCGGTAGAGCTGCGGCGCAAAGGCGCGATTGACCTCGAGTTCGGCGAGGCAGGCCGCCCTGCGCTTGTCCAGGGTCGAATAATCGAGAAACGGATATTTCACCGCGCGCTTGACCTTGAAGACCAGGTCGCCCGCCAGAAACACCGCGGCGGCATGGGTATCGATGCGGCGGACTTTGTCGCTCTCGCTCTCGTCCATGCCATGCGTCTCGGCGTCGGCGAGGAGCCGGAAGACGTCCTCCTGCGGTGCGGATTGCGCGGCGTCCATGAGCAACGAATAGCTGGCGGCGCGACGATGCGAAAGCCTTGCGTTCTCAGCAGCTGCTCACGCCGGTACCGCCATTGTTTTGATCGCCGGTTTGATTGTGACCGCTTTGATCGTCACCGGTCTGGCCGACACGGATCTGATCGCCAGGGATGTCGTCCGCATCAGCCTTGCAGACGTTAGCCTGGCTGAGTTTAGCGTTGCTGACATTGGCGTGGCTGGCTTGGATTTGGCTGGCTTGGGCTTGGCTGGCCTGGATTTCGGCAGCTTGGCTCGCAGCAGGCCGGTGGCGGGATGCCGCGTCTGAATCGGCCCTCTCGGCCTTTTCGACCTGATCGGCGAGTCTCGCCCAGCGCTGGCCCATCCGCAGCAGAAAAACCCTGCGGTCCGCGTCCGCTGTCCGCTCGGCGAGCTCCACGCAATTGGCGGAGTAGAGCCTGTAGCAGGCGACGTCTTCCTTACCCACTCACGGTCCCCAGGGCTGCCCCTACGATGTCCGTTGACCCACTATGTCTTTTGACATCACATTAAGTCTCAAGGTGCGGCATTGTTCCGGCCAAGCGCCTGAACGGACTCCGATTTCTACAAAACGGCGGTGTCGAAATGGGCCTCGCGCAACACCCCGCGATAAAAAATCAGCGGCGCGACCTTTGTATGGAACCTTACCGGATGGGCGGCGTTTGTGGTCGAGGCACAAAGCATCGAGGCCCGGTCGTGAGGGGGATTCGTCGCTATTTTGGGAGTTTATCGCTGCGGGATTCGATCCCGTTCGGCGGGCTTGGCCATGGCGGGACCGCTCGCCGGCCCGCCAGACGCCTGTTGCGGACGCAGTTAGGGGCAGGGTGGCCCGGCCATGCGCCCTTCGCGGCCAACGATCCCGTGCCTGATCGTCACGTGCTTGACTACCGTATGCTCGAGGGCCTGCGGCTGGTCTTCGGAGAGATTTATGCGGACCACTAAAGACCCCGTTGGTGCCCCCAGCGCCAATGGGACTGCCCCTGTGTCCCCCGTTCCCGAAATCGAAAAACTGAGCGAAGGGCTGGCAGGGCATCTGAACGGCAATGCCGATGCCCGCGCCGCCGGCACCGATGATTTGGCCGAACTGCTTCACGCTTTGCAGGCGATGAAGGTCGGCGATTTCAGTGTCCGCATGGCCGGCGACCGCGTCGGCATCATCGGCAAAATCGCCGATACGTTCAATGAGATCGTCGCCACCAATCAGCGCATGGCGGGCCAACTCGAGCGGGTCGGGCAGGTGGTCGGCCGCGACGGCCGCACCCGGCAGCGCGTACGCTTCGGCCTCGACGACGGCGCCTGGGGCGAAATGGAATCGAGCGTCAACTCGCTCATCGACGATCTGCTGTGGCCGACCACGGAAGTCACGCGCGCCATCGCCGCGGTGGCGCAGGGCGACCTGTTGCAAGCAGTGCCGCTCGATGTCGACGGCCGTCCGCTGAAGGGCGAGTTCCTGCGTTCCGCCGAGATCGTCAACACGATGATCAAGCAGCTCAACGTGTTCACCTCCGAGGTGACGCGTGTGGCGCGCGAAGTCGGCACCGAGGGCAAGCTCGGCGGCCAGGCCCAGGTCGGCGGCGTGACCGGCGTGTGGAAGGATTTGACCGAGAGCGTCAACTCGATGGCGTCGAACCTGACCGCACAGGTGCGCAACATCGCCGACGTGACGATCGCGGTGGCGAACGGCGACCTGTCGAAGAAGATCACCGTCGACGTGCGCGGCGAAATCCTGCAGCTCAAGGAAGCCATCAATACGATGGTCGACCAGCTGCGCTCCTTCGCGTCGGAAGTCACCCGCGTGGCGCGCGAGGTCGGCACCGACGGCAAGCTCGGTGGGCAGGCCATCGTGCCGGGCGTGGCCGGCACCTGGAAGGATCTGACCGACTCGGTCAACGCCATGTGCGGCAACCTGACCGACCAGGTCCGCAATATCGCCCACGTGACCACGGCGGTGGCGCGCGGCGACTTGAGCCGCAAGATTACCGTCGACGTGCGCGGCGAAATCGCCGAGCTCAAAGACACCATCAATACGATGGTGGACCAGCTCAATGGTTTCGCCTCGGAAGTGACCCGCGTGGCGCGCGAGGTCGGCACCGAAGGCAAGCTCGGCGGCCAGGCGCAGGTGCCGGGCGTCGCCGGCACCTGGAAGGACTTGACCGACAGCGTCAACTTCATGGCCGGCAATCTGACGGCGCAGGTCCGCAACATCGCCGATGTCGCGACCGCGATCGCCGGCGGCGACCTGTCGAAGAAGATCACGGTCAATGTTTCGGGTGAGATTCTGCAGCTCAAAGAAACCATCAATACGATGGTCGATCAGCTCAACGCCTTTGCCGGCGAAGTCACGCGTGTGGCGCGCGAAGTCGGCACCGACGGCCGGCTCGGCGGCCAGGCCAATGTGCTCGGCGTCGCCGGCACCTGGAAGGATTTGACCGACTCGGTCAATTCCATGGCCTCCAACCTGACGTCGCAGGTGCGCAATATCGCCGAAGTGTCGACCGCCATCGCCAGCGGCGACTTGTCGAAGAAGATCACTGTGGACGTGCGCGGCGAAATCGCCGAGCTGAAAGACACCATCAATACCATGGTCGATCAGCTCAACGCTTTCGCTGGCGAAGTGACGCGCGTGGCGCGCGAGGTCGGCACCGAAGGCAAGCTCGGCGGCCAGGCCACGGTGCGCGGCGTCGCCGGCACTTGGAAGGATTTGACCGACTCGGTGAATTCGATGGCGTCGAACCTCACTGGTCAGGTCCGCAACATCGCCGAGGTGGCGACCGCGGTGGCGCGCGGCGATTTGAGTCGCAAGATCACGGTCGACGTGCGCGGCGAAATCCTCGAGCTGAAAGACACGCTCAACACGATGGTCGATCAGCTCAACGCCTTTGCCGCCGAGGTGACACGCGTCGCCCGCGAAGTCGGCACCGAAGGCAAGCTCGGCGGCCAGGCCAATGTGCCGGGCGTCGGCGGCACCTGGAAGGATCTGACCGACTCGGTGAACTCGATGGCGTCGAATCTCACCGGCCAGGTGCGCAACATCGCCGAAGTGGCGACTGCCATCGCCGGCGGCGACTTGAGCCGCAAGATCACCGTCGACGTGCGCGGCGAGATCATGCAGCTCAAGGAAACGCTGAACACGATGGTGGATCAGCTCAACCGTTTCGCCGGCGAAGTGACGCGCGTGGCGCGCGAGGTCGGCACCGAAGGTAGGCTCGGCGGCCAGGCCAACGTGCCCGGCGTCGCCGGCACCTGGAAGGATCTGACCGACAGCGTCAACTCGATGGCCGGCAACTTGACGTCGCAGGTGCGCAACATCGCCGAGGTGACCACGGCGGTCGCGCGCGGCGATCTGAGCCGCAAGATCACGGTCGACGTGAAGGGCGAAATTCTCGAACTGAAAAACACCATCAATACGATGGCCGACCAGCTCAATGCCTTTGCCTCCGAAGTGACGCGCGTTGCGCGCGAAGTCGGCACCGAAGGCAAGCTTGGCGGCCAGGCGCAGGTGCCCGGCGTCGCCGGCACCTGGAAGGATCTCACCGACAACGTCAACTTCATGGCCTCGAACCTGACGGCGCAGGTGCGCAACATCGCCGAGGTGGCGACCGCTATCGCCGGCGGCGACCTGTCGAAGAAGATCACCGTCGACGTGCGCGGCGAAATGCTGCTGCTCAAAGACACGCTCAATACGATGGTCGAGCAATTACGCTCGTTCGCCGCCGAAGTAACGCGCGTCGCCCGCGAAGTCGGCGCCGACGGAAGGCTCGGCGGCCAGGCCGTGGTGCCCGGCGTCGCCGGCACCTGGAAGGACCTGACCGACAACGTCAACCTGCTCGCGGCAAACCTTACGACACAGGTCCGCAACATCGCCGAGGTCACCACGGCGGTGGCGCGCGGTGACTTGAGCCGCAAGATCACGGTCGACGTGAAGGGCGAAATTCTCGAACTGAAAAACACCATCAATACCATGGTGGATCAGCTCAACGGCTTCGCCTCCGAAGTGACGCGCGTGGCGCGCGAAGTCGGCACCGAGGGCCTGCTCGGCGGTCAGGCGCAAGTGCCGGGCGTCGCCGGTACCTGGAAGGACCTGACCGACACCGTCAACGTCATGGCTGCCAACCTCACCGAACAGGTGCGCGGCATCGTCAAAGTGGTGACCGCGGTCGCCAACGGCGATCTCAAGCAGAATCTCACGGTGAAGTCCAAGGGCGAGGTCGCGGCGCTCGCCGAAACCATCAACAATATGACCGACACGCTCGCGACTTTCGCCGATCAGGTGACCACGGTGGCGCGCGAAGTCGGCGTCGAAGGCCGCCTCGGCGGCCAGGCCAACGTGCCCGGCGCCGCCGGCACCTGGAAGGACCTGACCGGCAACGTCAACCTTCTCGCCGCCAACCTGACCACGCAGGTCCGCGCTATCGCCGAAGTGGCCACCGCGGTGACCAAAGGCGACCTGACGCGGTCGATTCAGGTCGATGCGCGCGGCGAAGTCGCCGAGCTCAAAGACAACATCAACACCATGATCGACAATTTGCGGCTCACCACCGACCGCAATACCGAACAGGACTGGCTGAAGACCAACCTCGCCAAATTCACCAATATGCTGCAAGGCCAGCGCGATCTGACCACGGTGGGCCGCTTGCTGCTGTCCGAACTGACGCCGCTCGTCAACGCGCAGCAAGGCGTGATCTATCAGGTCGACGGCGAGGAGAAGCCGGCCCTTAATCTGCTGTCGGCCTATGCCGACGACGGCGCTAACGGTCATCCGCAGAAGTTACGCGTCGGCGAAGGCCTGATCGGCCAATGCGCGGTCGACAAGCGGCGCATGCTGATCACCGAAATGCCGGACGGCGCGACGCCGATCTCCTCGGCGCTGTTCAAGATGACGCCGCGCAACAATATCGTTCTTCCGGTTCTGTTCGAGAGCCAGGTGAAAGCCGTGATCGAGCTCGCCTCGATCCACGAATTCACTGCGCTGCAGACGATGTTCCTTGAGCAATTGACCACCTCGATCGGTATCGTGCTCAACTCGATCGAGGCGACGATGCAGACCGAGGGTCTGCTCAAGCAATCGCAGCAGCTCGCCGGAGAATTGCAGGCGCAGCAGCGCGAATTGCAGCAGACCAACGAACAGCTCGAGCAGAAGGCGCAGCAGCTTGCGGAGCGCAATGTCGAGGTGGAGCGCAAGAACCAGGAAATCGAGCAGGCGCGCCGTGCGCTGGAAGAAAAAGCGACCGAGCTTGCGCTCACCTCGAAGTACAAGTCGGAATTCCTCGCCAATATGTCGCACGAGCTGCGCACGCCGCTCAATTCGATCCTCATTCTCGGCCAGCAGCTCACCGACAATCCGGAGGGCAATCTCTCCGGCAAGCAGGTCGAATTCGCCCGCACCATTCACGGCGCCGGCACGGATCTCCTCAACCTCATCAGCGACATTCTCGATCTGTCCAAGATCGAATCCGGCACGGTTACGGTGGATGCCGAGGACGTGTTCTTCACCAATCTGCTCGACACGGTGGGGCGGCCGTTCCGCCACGAGGCGGAAACGCGCCAGCTCTCGTTCGAGGTCCATAGCGATCCCAATCTCGGCCGCACCATCACCACCGACTCCAAGCGCCTGCAGCAGGTGCTCAAGAATCTGCTTTCCAACGCGTTCAAGTTCACGGCGCAAGGCGGTGTCCGCCTCACCGTATCGCAGGCGACCGGTGGCTGGAGCGCCGAGCATCCTGTGCTCAGCCAGGCGCCGTCGGTGGTTTCCTTCCAGGTTAGCGATACCGGCATCGGCATTCCGCCGGAGAAGCAGAAGCTGATCTTCGAGGCCTTCCAGCAGGCCGACGCTTCGACCAGCCGTAAATACGGCGGCACGGGTTTAGGTCTCGCCATCAGCCGCGAATTGGCAAGCCTTCTTGGCGGCGAAATCCATCTGCGCAGCGCGTCCGGCGAGGGCTCCACGTTCACACTCTATCTGCCCGTCAAGTATGTCGGCCCGAGCGTGCCGGCGCATGCCGCGCTTGCGGCGGCGGCCACGACATCGCCGACATCGACCCATTTGGCGGGATTGCACATCGCGCCCGAGCGCACGGTCGAGCAAATCCCCGACGATAGGCTCGACATCCGGGCCGGCGATACCATCCTGCTGATCGTCGAGGACGACCCGCACTACGCCCGCATCCTGGTTGACCTGGCGCGCGACAAGGGGTTCAAGGCGCTGCTGGCGATGCGCGGCGACGACGCGCTCAATCTTGCCAAGCAGTATCAGCCGACGGCGGTATCACTCGACGTGTTCCTGCCCGACATGCTGGGCTGGAACGTGCTGAGCCAGCTCAAGCAGAATCCGCTCACCCGCCATATCCCGGTCCAGATCGTCTCGCTCGACGAGGATCGCCAGCACGGACTCGCCCGTGGCGCTTTCGCCTTCGTCAACAAACCGACGACACGCGAAGGCATCGACGCGGCAATGTCGCGGATCAAGAAATTCGCCGAGCCGCGGCGCAAGCGCCTGCTGATCGTCGAGGACAGCAAGGCCGAGCAGATGAGCATCCGCGAATTGCTCGGCCATGACGACATCGAGATCGTCAATGCCGAAACCGGCAGCGAAGCCTTGAACACGCTGCAGACGGAGCCGTGCGATTGCGTCGTGCTCGATCTGCGCCTGCCGGATATGTCCGGCTTTGAGGTGCTGGAGCAGATGCGCGCCGACCGCGACCTGGCCGATATTCCGGTGGTGGTCTTCACCGGCCGCGAATTGTCGGCCGAGGAGGACGCGCAGCTTCACACCATGGCGCGCAGCATCGTGGTCAAGGGCGTGGAATCGCCGGAGCGGCTCCTGAACGAAACTTCGCTGTTCCTGCACCGCGTCATCACCGATCTGCCCGCCGAAAAGCAGAATATGTTGCAGCGGCTCAATTCGTCGGACGACGATCTGGTCGGCCGCACCGTACTGCTCGTCGACGACGATCCGCGCAACATTTTCGCGCTGTCGAGCGCGCTGGAGCGCCGCGGCATGAACGTGCTGACGGCGACCACCGGCGCGGAGGCGATTGCGCTCGTCGAAGACACGCCGTCGCTGGCGATCGTCCTGATGGACATCATGATGCCGGAGATGGACGGCTATCAGACCATCGAGCAAATCCGCCGGAACAAAGCCTATCGCCGTTTGCCGATCATCGCCCTGACCGCCAAGGCGATGATCGGCGACCGCGAAAAATGCCTGCAGGCCGGCGCTTCGGATTATCTCGCCAAGCCGGTCAATACCGAACAGCTCCTGTCCGCGCTGCGGATGTGGCTGCACCGTTGAGGCGGTGGTCATGGTCGAACAAATAAAAGCGCAAGTTGCCGCCGAGGCGGCGGAAAAAGTCAACGTCCTGCTGGTCGACGATCAGCCGGACAAGCTTCTGTCCTATGAAGTTATTCTCGGCCAGCTCAACGAGAACCTGGTCAAGACGTCGTCGGCGCGCGAAGCCTTGCAATTTCTCTTGAAGAACGACGTCGCCGTCTTGCTGATCGACGTGTGCATGCCGGATCTCGACGGCTTCCAGCTCGCCGCGATGATCCGCGAACATCCGCGCTTCGCCAAGACGGCGATCATCTTCATTTCGGCCATCCATCTCACCGAAATGGACCGGCTGCGCGGCTACGAAATGGGCGCGGTCGATTACGTGCCGGTGCCGGTCATTCCGGAAGTGCTGCGGGCCAAGGTCAAGGTCTTTGTCGAGCTGTTCCGCAAGAAGCGCGAGCTCGAGAAGCTGAATTCGCAGCTCGAACGCCGCGTCGTCGAGCGCACGGCGGAGCTTGAAGCATTGAATGCGCGGCTAATGCAGGCCGAGCAGGGCAGGAGCCTCGCGCTTGCCGCCGGCCAAATGGGGTCTTGGGACTGGGATCTCCTCAGCGGCGAGTGGACGTGGGACGAAGGCACCTACCGTATTTTCGGTGTCGACCCGAAGACCTTCAAGATCAACGCCAATAGTATTCGCGCGCTCATTCATCCGGACGACTGGCGGCCGTTAGAGGAGGTCAGTCGGGGCATGGCGGCGGGCGCGCGGACTCAGCGGGCCGAGTTTCGCGTGGTGCGCCCGCACGGCGAAATCCGCTGGTGCATCGGCACGGCGGCGGCGAGCGTCGATGCCGCGGGCAAGGTGGTGCGCGTCTCCGGCGTCACCGCCGATGTCACCGACCGCAAGGAAGCCGAAGAACGCCAGGTTCTGCTGGCGCGCGAGGTCGATCATCGCGCCCGCAATACGCTTGCGGTGATTCAATCCATCATCAGGCTCACCCGCGCCAAGAGCGTCAAGGATTACGTCCTGGCGATCGAAGGCCGCATCAAGGCGCTGGCGCGCGCGCATACATTGCTGTCCGACTCGCGCTGGAACGGCGCTGATCTCGCCACCCTCGTCGCCGACGAACTGGCGCCGTATCGGGCTGGCGACAAGATACAATTCAAGGGACCCGACATTTCGCTGCAGCCGGCGACCGCGCAGGGCCTGGCGCTGGCGTTGCACGAGCTTGCCACCAATGCCGCCAAGCACGGCGCGCTGTCGTCGCCCGGCGGCAGGATCTTGCTCGACTGGGATCTGCAGCCCGATGCGCTGAAGTTGAATTGGATTGAGAACGGCGGGCCCGTCACCTCGGCGCCGTCGGCGCGCAATTTCGGATTGAAGGTGATCGTCGCCAGCGTCGAGCAACAGCTCAGCGGCAAGGCCGCCTTCGACTGGGATCCTAATGGCCTGCGCTGCCGATTGTCAGTACCGCGCAGCGAATTGAACAAGTCGCGCGTGTTCCAAGCCGTACGCGACGGCGGCGACAAGAACGGCGCGGGGATCGGGCTGCTGCGGCAGAACCGACCGCGCGTGCTGCTTGTGGAAGACGAGGCGCTGGTCGCGATGATGATCCAGGAAACGCTGACCGAGTTCGGCTTCCACGTGCTTGGCCCGGTTAGCACCGCGTCGGAGGCTTTGGCGGCGGCGCGCGAAAGGTCGATCGACGCGGCGGTGCTCGACATAAATCTCGGCGACGGGCTCGTCTATACGGTCGCCGAGATCTTGGCGGAGCGCGGCGTGCCGTTCGTCTTCGTCACCGGCTATGACGCCGACAGCGTTGATTCCCGGTTCTCCGGCATTCCGATCCTGCAGAAACCGATCGAGCGGGAATCGCTGCAGCGGATCTTTGCGCAGGTCGACGACCGCGCGGTGGCGGTGAACTAGCCGTCGAGCACGGCGCGGATCTTGGCCGCGATCTGGTCGAGGGTGAACGGCTTGACGATGAAGTTGACGCCCTGATCGAGCACGCCGCCATGCACCACGGCATTGGCGGTATAGCCGGTGGTGAAGAGCACCTTCAGCCCGGGGCGCCGGCGCACCGCTTCGTCGGCAAGGCGCTTGCCGTTGATGTCCGGCATTACGACGTCGGTGAAGAGGAGTTTCACGTCGGCGACGCGGTCGAGCGTCGCCAGCGCGTCGGCGGCGCCCTCGGCCTCGAACACCGTATAGCCGAGCTCGTGCAATGCGTCGGCGGCGAGCCGGCGCATCAGTGAATCGTCTTCGACCACCAAGATGATTTCGCTGCGCTCGCCGGTGCGCACCGGCTCGGCGAGCTGGCGCTTGAGCTCCGGCGCATCGCCCATGTGGCGCGGCAAATAAATCTTCACGCTCGTGCCGGCGCCGGGCTCGCTATAGACCTTGATGTGGCCCTGCGACTGCTTGACGAAACCATAGACCTGGCTCAGCCCCAGGCCGGTGCCTTTGCCTGCCGCCTTGGTGGTGAAGAACGGATCGAAAGCCCGCGCCGCCACTTCCGGCGGCATGCCGACGCCGGTATCGGTGATCGCGATCATGACGAATTGGCCGGGCTGGATTTCCGGATTCTGCCGGCAATAGGCCTCGTCGAGATAGGCGTTGGCCGTCTCGATCGTGAGTTTGCCGCCGTCGGGCATGGCGTCGCGGGCGTTGATGGCGATGTTGATGACGGCGTTTTCGAGCTGCTGGGAATCGACGTGGACCGTCCATAGTCCGGCCGCCGCCACCGTCTCGATCTGGATTTGCTCGCCCAATGTCGAATGCAGCAGATCGGACATGTTGACGATCATCTTGTTGGCGTCGATCCGCTGCGGCGACAGCGGCTGCCGGCGCGCGAAGGCAAGAAGCCGCTGCGTCAGCGTCGCCGCGCGCTCGGCGGCGGTGGTCGCAGCGCTCAAGAAGCGCTGGATGCTGAAATCGCCCCGCTGAATGCGGCGGGCGATGAGATCATGGGCGCCCATGATCACGCCCAGCATATTGTTGAAGTCATGCGCGATGCCGCCGGTGAGCTGGCCGAGCGCTTCCATCTTCTGCGCCTGCCGGAGCTGGCTTTCCGCGGCCTCGCGCCGGGTCGCCTGTTCGATAAGCTGTTCGTTGGACGCGATCAGCCGGTCGCGGGCGGTGGTCAACGCGGCAAAGGATTCGCGGGTGAACCGCGCAATCAAAAAGCCGACGCCGCATATGAGGAGAAACGCCAAGGCGACGCCGATCTGCAGCAGCATGGCCGACCGCTCAGCAGCGGCTTGGCGGCTGGCGAGGAGCGTATTTTCGGCGTCCTGCATGGCCGTGATCTGCTGACGAATCTGCTGCATCAAGCGAAAGCCGGTATCGTTATCTACGATCGCCAATGCCTCGTCCTGATGGCCCGCATCGTGGGCCTCGATCGTGCTGCGCAGCTCATCGAGCTTGGCGCTGATCATGCTGCGCAGTTGCGCCAGCGACTGCATTTGCCGGGAATCGTCGCTGAGCAGATCACGCGCGTGATCCAGCATTCGCGGCAGCTGCTCGACGGCGACGCGGTAGGGCCCGAGGTAGATATCGCGGCCGGTGAGCAGATAACCGCGCTGGCTGGTCTCGGTGCTCTGCACCAGGCTCAAAACGCGCGTCAGCTGTGCCTGAACCTCGAACGAGTGCTGCACCCAGGCGTCATCATCGCTGTTGCGGGCGCCGAGCCAGAACGCCGCCGCCATGATCATGGCAGCGAGCAGGGTCGTGGCGACGAGGCTCCGGTTGAGGAGGGAAAGTGGTCTTGGTTCGGTCAATGTCGCGCCAGGTGGTTGACGGGGATTTTCATCCGCAGCGGCATGAAAACCCGGGATCAATCGAAGCCTTCAGCGGCCCTCGGCTCAGGCACCCTGGTGGCGATGAAGCACTCTATACCTACGTCTTGGGGAACCCGTTACGTCAAATGACACAATTTGCGGTCACCAAAAATATGGAACCGCGAAGGGTGCTTCCGAGTTCCTTAAATAGCGCAGGCCGGGCTGAGCCGTCCCCAGATTATTGGCTGCCAAACAGCGCCTCGCGCCTTTTCCCATCAAATTTGAAGGGCTTTGGCCATGCAGGTCTCCTGCTATGATTGCAAATTGCGCGCGTATGGATTGTTCAAACGCATCAGCGCTGAGGAGCTCGACTCGATCCGCGAGATCAAGCGCGAGCACCTTCAATTGCCGGCGGGTAGCGAAATCATCCGCATCGGCGACGCAGCGCCGGAAGTCTTTACGCTCTATGCCGGCTGGGCCTTTCGTTACAAAATGCTGTCCGACGGGCGCCGGCAGATTTTGAGCTTTCTGCTGCCCGGCGATCTGCTCGGCCTGCAGGCGGCCATGTTCGACGCCGCACTGTTCGGCATTGAGGCGCTCACCGACGTGCAGCTTTGCGTATTGCCGCGCAAGAGACTCTGGACGCTGTTCGGCAAGATGCCGGATCTTGCTTTCGACGTTGCCTGGCTCGGCTCGCGTTCGGAAAGCTTTGTCGATGAAAATCTGACGAGTGTCGGCCGGCGCACGGCCACTGAGCGCGTCGCCGCTCTCATCGTGACGCTCTATAAGCGCGCCAAAGCGCTGGCCATGGTGGAGGACGAGACTTTTGCCTTTCCGCTCACCCAGCAGCATATCGCCGACGCGCTCGGCTTGTCGCTCGTGCACACCAACAAGACGCTGGCGAGGCTCAAGCGCATGGGCATGTTCAAGCAGAATAACGGCACCATGACGCTGCTCAATCCGCGTATACTCGAACGCGTGGCGCAGCATTTCGACGAGGAGGTGCCGATGCGGCCGCTGATCTGATAAACTTGGCGGCTGCTGCGGAACGAATCGTACATCGTGCTGTCGTCTATTGCGGCGCACCGCAAGGCGCGAGACCTGGGAACTGACGCCAATGAAACTCTTCAAATGCCAGCATTGCGGGCAATTGCTCTATTTCGAGAACGATCTTTGCGTGAAGTGCTCGCATCGTCTCGGCTTCATCCCCGAGATCATGAATCTCTCGGCGCTGGAGGTCGAGGGCGATGCGCAGCAGGGCACCTGGCGGGCGCTCGCCATCGACAACAAGCTCTATCGCTTTTGCGCCAATGCCTCGTTCGGCGTTTGCAATTGGATGGTCGATGCCGGCTCCTCCGACATCTACTGTGCCGCCTGCAAGCATAACCGGACCGTTCCCGACACCGGCATTGCCGACAATGTCGTCGCCTGGCGCAAGATCGAAGTCGCCAAGCACACGCTGTTCTACACTTTGATGAAGCTTCATCTGCCGCTCGAGGAGAAGGACGAGAACGGAAATCTCCGCTTGTGTTTCGATTTTCTGGCGAGCCCGAGGCACTCCGAAGGGCCACGGGTCTTGACCGGCCACGACAACGGCCTGATCACGCTCGCGCTCGAGGAGGCCAACGACGCCGAGCGCGAGAAGCGGCGCACCACCATGCACGAGCCCTATCGGACGCTGGTCGGCCATTTCCGCCACGAGGTCGGTCATTATTATTGGGACGTGCTGGTGCGCGACGGCGGCCTCATCGAACCCTTCCGTGCCGTATTCGGCGACGAGACGGCGGATTACGCCGCGGCGCTGCAAGCCTATTATGCGAACGGCGCGCCGCCGAACTGGCAGGACAATTTCATCAGCGCCTATGCGACCTCGCACCCTTGGGAAGACTTCGCCGAAACCTGGGCGCATTACCTGCATATCGTCGACACGCTGGAAATGGCGCGCGCCTTCGGCATGTATGTGCATCCGCGGCTCGCCGAGCCCGGCGAGCTTGATGCCCACGTCACCTTCGATCCTTATCTGCTGCGCGAGCCGTCGCCTTTGATCGAAACCTGGCTGCCGTTGAGCAATGCGCTGAACAGCCTCAACCGCGCCATGGGCATGCAGGATATCTATCCGTTTATTCTGTCGCCGCCGGTGGTCGAGAAGCTCAGCGCGATCCACGACATCATTCACGGCAATGCGCTTCCTGTGAAGCCGCAAGCCGCGCGTCCAGACCAAGCGCAATTACAAAAGCCGGCGGCTGAGGCAATATCTGCGCCGACCTAAGGGTATCGCGCGACGCAAAACGGCCCGCGCCGGTGCCGGCGCGGGCCGTACGTGTCGTCGTAGCGGCTAGGCGTCGATGACGGCCACGATCTCCATGGTGTTCGGATCGACGATCAGAACCTGCTCGCCGACTACGATATAGTCGTAGCCTTCATATTGCGGAACGATTTCGACGACATCCTCCGGCACCACCACGACATGGACGCTTCGCGGCACTGTGGCCCCGACGGAGATGTTGAACTTAACGTCCGTGGTCACGCGCGCCGACGGATGCTTGTTGATCGTCGCGCCGATCTTCGACCGCTGATCCTGTGACAGCGCGACCGACGCGCCGCCGGCTTTCCCGCCCCCCGACTTGCCTTGGCTTTCTGCGGTATTTGCTCCGGGATTTGTTCCGGTCTTGCCGTGCTCATCGGCAGCGCCGCGTTGCGGGGCGGTTTCGGGCTTCTGCGACTGGCCCATTTTCTGATCGGGCTTTGCGGCATTGGGTTGCGCGGCGTTGGGCGAGCCTTGAGGCGTCCCTTGCGCCGTGTTGCCGGTCGGCGGCGTCGCCTTGTCGGTCGATTGCGCCTTCTCGCCGGGTTGCTCGCCCTGATATTTCAGCGCGCCGCCCGCACTGCCCTTCTGTTCGGGCTGAGTGCTTTCCGATTTTGCTGCGCCGCCGGATGGCGCTTGCATTGTCTGCGCTGTTGCCATTGCAGTGAAGCCGACAAGGGCCGCCGCGGCAACCGTTGTCATCAATGTCTTTTTCATTTTCATTTTACGTTTCTCCTGTTGTCCCTCTGGCGTCCGTTTGCGCGAATGCGAGCAAACGGCTCAACGCGTACTCAAACGCGTACTCAGGCGACAACTCGGCTGCGACATTCACGTTCCAGGTTCCACGCAATACGAAGCTCCTCGCAGTTCCACATGTGTCATTTGCCGCACGGAACGTCGTCGCGCGACAGACGTTGTCTGAAGGAACGCGTATTCGGAGGTTATGCAAATGGACTGGAATCGTGTCGAAGGAAACTGGAAAGAGGCCAAGGGCAAGGTCAAAGAAAAGTGGGGTCAGCTCACCGACGATGATCTGACGCAGGTCAACGGCCAGCGCGATCAGCTCGAAGGCAAAATCCAGCAGCGCTATGGCATCGCCAAGGACATGGTGCGCAAGAACGTCGACGATTGGTTGAAGTCGCAGCCGTAATGACGGTCGCGTTGAGCGATGAGCGGGGGTGGCTAAGGCGCTCATCCCCGCGTCGCTTTTCTCACGACGGCACGAAAGGAGTCTCGCCATGAGCCAGACAAACGGCGCGTCGTCGCGCGAGCCGCGTGCGGTTCTACGCAAAGACGCGGCCCGACAGGGCGTGACCGGACATAATGTTCGTTATGTTCTTGGAATTGGCCTGGCTGCGACAGTCGTGGTCTTTGTTTTGATTTATGCCTTCTATTTCGCCGCCTAGCGGCGAGGCCGCTGCAAAGCGGTCGATATACGAACCGTCGGCGCATTGATGCGTTGCCGTTCGTAAGCTTGGCCGGTGGAAATCCGGTCGCCCCACAAACCACAAAAAGAGAAAGGGCAGCCCATGGGCCTGTTCACACGAGATATCAAGACAATGGAAGACCTGTTCACGCATCAGCTGCGTGACATCTACTACGCCGAGAAGCAGATCGTGAAGTCGCTTCCCGACATGATCGAGAAAGCAACCGATCCGCAGCTCAAGCAGGGTTTTCAGACGCATTTGCGCGAAACCGAGAATCACGTGAAGCGCCTGGATCAGGTGTTTCAATTGACCGGCCAGAAGGCGCAAGGCGTCGATTGCCCGGCGATCGATGGCATTCTCAAGGAAGCCAAGGAAGTCGCCGGCGAAGTCGACAAGAAGACGGTGCTCGACGCGGCGCTGATCGCCGCCGCCCAGGCCGTCGAGCATTACGAGATGACGCGCTACGGTACGCTGATCGCGTGGGCGAAACAGCTCGGCCATAACGATGTGGCGACGCTGCTCAACCAGACGCTCGAGGAAGAAAAGGCGACCGACAAGAAGCTGACCTCGGTGGCGGAATCGCAGGTGAATCGGAAAGCCGCCTAAGCCACAATCCCCGGCACTTTTCGAGAGGCGGCGCCGTGCCCCCGCGCGGCGCTGCCCCACCCTTATAAATCCCTTGAGAATTGGATCATTCCCTGTTTTGTTGCGCGCGGAACTCTCGCGGCTGCCGCAAATCGAACAGGTGAGGAAAATGGCCAAGGCGAAACATAAGAAGACTTCAACCAAAGGGGCGAGCAAAGCGTCGGCGAAGGCGTCGCATAACGCGATCAAGCAGAAGCTGATCCTCGCCGGCAAGATCCTGGTGAGCCAGGGCCAGGACGATTTCACCCGCGGCCATATCTCGTTCCGCCTGCCGGACGATCCGGGCCTGTTCTTCATGAAGGCGCACAGCATCGGACTCGACGAGATCACGATGGCGAACATCCTCACCATCGATCTCGAAGGCAATGTGGTGGCCGGCACCGCGCGGCGCCACAGCGAGGTCTATATCCATTCCGAGATCTTCAAGGTCCGCCCCGACGTCAATTGCGTCATCCATACGCACCCGACATATGCCACGGCGTTGTCGGCGACCACGCGCAGCTTGAAGACCTATTCGCAGCCCGGCGCGCTGTTCTACGAGGCGCTCGGCAATTATGCCGACACCATCAATCTCATCCGCAGCCACGCCATGGGCGCGGGCGTCGCGCGTGCGCTCGGCGCGGGCAGGGGCGTGCTGCTCAAGAATCACGGCATCGTCGTTACCGGCGCCACCATCGAAGAGGCTGTGATCGGCACCATCATGCTGGAGAACGGCGCCATGGTGCAATTGCTCGCCGAGGCCGCCGGCAATCTCGCGCCGGAATTCCCGCGCGGCGACATCGAGAAGCTCAAGCACGACATCAGTCGGCCCGAGCAGTTCGTCGTCAATTTCGACTATCTGGCGCGCCGGGTGAACCGCGGCGGCAAATAGCGCATAATCCGGAAAAAGCTTGCCCTCGGACTCGATCCGAGGGTGGGAACCGGTTTTACGAAAAGATCATGCGCAATTAAACGCCGTCACACCACGGTGAAATCGTGGGCGACAATGATCTCGCCTTCGAAATTCTTCGCCGCCGCCGCGCGCCAGGTGTCGTCACTGATGCTGTCGATCGCCGGCGTCAGGTGCGACAGCACGAGCGTCTTGACGCCCGCTTCCTGCGCGATGCGGCCGACGTCTTCGGCCGGCGAATGGTCGGCGTTCATATGCGCCATATAGTCATCGAATTTGACCGGACGTCCCTTGGCGATCTGCGCATGCAGGTAGTCGACCAACGCTGGCAGATACATCGCTTCGTGCACCAGCACGTCGGCGCCCTTGGCAAGTTGCGCCACTGCCTCGATCGGCGTCGTGTCGCCGGAAAAGGCAATCGAGCGGTCGTGAAAATCGAACCGGTAGCCGAGCGCGGGCTTCACCGGAGGATGCTGCACCACAGTGGCGGAGACTTTGACATTATCGTCCTGCATCACCGGCCCGGCTTGCGCGATTTCCGTCACGTCGATGGCCTGCATCGGGCTTATCTTCATGTCCTCGGCCCAGAAATCGAATGTGGTGCGCATCGAGCGGATGTAGTCTTCCGTCATCTGCTTGAGCGGCGGCGGCCCATAGCTGCGCACCGAGAGCGGCATGCCTTGCACCCAGCCGATGGCGAGGAACGGGCCGTATTCGACATTGTGATCGAGGTGATGATGCGTGATGTAGATCGCGCGCACCGCGTTGAAGGATAGTCCCGCCTCGGCGAAGCGATCGGTCAGCCCAAGCCCGCAATCGAGCACATAGACGGCGCCGTTGCTCACCATCGCATGCGAGGTCATGCGCCGGGTGCGCCCCGGCACCGGGCCGGCGCCAGTGCCGAGAAGAACCAGCTTGGTTCCTTTGGCGTCTTTCAGCGCGGCTTGCGCCAGCGCCGCCCGGCTCGCGGTTGTTTGTTGAGCGAGAGCCGGCGCGGCTGTCGCGCCGAGCGCCGGCGCCGCGGCAAGACTTGCGATGAAACCACGGCGTGAAAATCCGGACGGTGTGTCGGTCACTGAAAATTTCTCCCTCGCTTTAGGCGTTGCGCGTTCGCGCGCTTCGGCGCCGCATTTCGTCTGCGCATCATAGTGAATGCGCTTTCTTTCGGGAATTTAATGTTTAGGCGCTGTTTATGTCCGAGAATTAATCCGCTCTCCAGGTCATTGTAAGACGGCTTACCCCATTTCTTCTCTGCAGCGGCCGGGCGCTTCCCGGCCTTGAATCCCATTTGGACCCAATGGGACCCTATTGATCTCGAGGAGATGGAAATGACTCAAGGCAATCTGCCTAAGAAGGGCTTCGCGCTGTCGGCGCGGCGTCTGACATTGTTGGCCTCCGTGGCTGCCGTCGGCACGGCGCTTATGCTTGCCGGACCGAACACCAACTGGTCGCAGCTTTTCAACGCGTCGAGCGCGAGCGCGGCAGATTCCACCGCGCAACATCCGGCCGGCTTCGCCGATCTTGTCGCCAAGGTTAAGCCTGCCGTGATTTCGGTGCGCGTCAAGATCCCGGCCTCCGCCGCTCCGGCGATGATGCAGGATGACGAGAACGACGGCGGCAATCAGCAGGATATTCCGGCGCAGCCCGGCTCGCCGTTCGACAAGTTCTTCCAGCAATTCGGCGACCAGTCCGGCCCGCATAGCGGCCGCGGCATGCCGCAGCGCCATGAGACCATCACCGGCGAAGGCTCCGGCTTCTTCATCTCGGCCGACGGCTATGCGGTGACCAACAATCACGTCGTCGATCACGCCAAGTCGGTGCAAGTCACCACCGACGACGGCACGGTCTACACGGCGAGGGTCATCGGCACCGATGCGAAGACCGACCTCGCGCTGATCAAGGTCGACGGCAAGTCGGACTTCCCCTTCGTCAGCTTCGCCTCGGCCCCGCCGAGAGTCGGTGATTGGGTGGTTGCGGTCGGCAATCCGTTCGGCCTCGGCGGCACGGTGACCGCGGGCATCGTCTCGGCGCGCGGCCGCGACATCGGCGCCGGTCCCTATGACGACTATGTCCAAATCGATGCGCCCATCAACAAGGGCAATTCGGGCGGACCGGCCTTCGACGTCGACGGCAACGTCATCGGCGTCAACACCGCGATCTATTCGCCGTCCGGCGGCTCGGTCGGCATCGGCTTCGATATTCCGGCCGATACCGCGAAGATGGTCGTGGCGCAGCTCAAGAAGGACGGCCGCGTCACGCGCGGTTGGATCGGCGTACAGATCCAGCCGGTCACGGCCGGCATTGCCGACAGCCTTGGCTTGAAGAGCGCGCAAGGCGCCATGGTCGACGAGCCGCAGCAGGACAGCCCCGCGGCGAAGGCCGGCATCGAATCGGGTGACGTCATCACCGCGGTCAACGGCACTGCGGTGAAGGATGCCCGCGATCTCGCCCGCACCATCGGCATGATGGCGCCGGACGCGACGGTGAAGCTCGACATCATCCGTGGCGGCCAGGCGAAGACCATCTCGCTGACGCTCGGCCAGATGCCGACCGATCAGCGCCAGGCCAAAGCCGATGACAACGGCAACACGCAGCCGGACGGCGTGCCGCATCTTGGCCTGCAGGTCGCGCCGGCGAGCCAGGTTGCCGGTTCGGGCGACAGGGGCGTCGTGGTCACGGCGGTCGATCCGGACGGTCCTGCGGCAGAGCAGGGCTTTCAGACCGGCAACGTCATCCTCGATGTCGGCGGCAAGGCCGTCGCCAATGCCGGCGATATTCGCCAGGCACTGACCGACGCCAAGTCGCAGGGCAAGCATCAGGTGCTGATGCGCGTGAAAATGGGCGACGCCACCCGCTTTGTGGCGCTGCCGCTCGGCAACGCGTAACACGTCGCGCGTAGGCGTCGCTGAAAGTCGCGTAGTGTCCGCGCGCTGTTGCGCTACCGTTTGTCTCCGGGTTCAGCGCTGCGGTGCCGGTCGTGTGGGGATGGGTCGCAAGACTCGTCCCCATTCGTTTGTCTGACGCCGCTCACACTGGCAAGATCGGAGAACGCCGCACGATCAATTCACCGCCGTCGGTTCAAACCAGTTGAACCTGTAGTTCACGCCGAGCTTGAGCGTGTCGACCCATTGCGTGACGCCGATGTGGTTGCCAGCGACTATCGCGACTGAGGGGAATGGCACAGTCACATCGCCGAGCTCGATGTGGTCGTATTCAAAGCTCGTCGTCCAATGATCGGTGATGGCGTATTCAAGGCCGAGGCCGGCGGTCCAGCCGAATTTGTCGATCGTGGTCGTGCCGAGGCCGAGCGTCAGCGAACCATTCGTATTGCCGTTGAGATTATAATCGGTGCTGGCCAAGGCGCCGCCGCCTTTGACATAGAACAGCGATCGGCCCCAGGCGAAGCCGGCGCGGCCGGTCAGCGTCGCCAAAGCATTGACCTGATGTTCGCAATTGACGCCGCCGAGGCCGGAGAAACAGGTATTGTCGCCGCGGATCGTCGCGAAGTCGCCGTCGGCCTGCACGCCCAAGACCCATGAGCCGTTCCCTGGGCCGGTTTGCCAATCCATCCCGACTTGACCGCCGCCGAGCGGACCATGGGCCTGCGTGAGATCGCCGAAACCGGGCACGTTCTCGGCGCCATGGGTGCCGGGTGTGGGGCCGAACGGATCCGACCAGCGTGCGTCGCTCCAGGCGCCGCCGAGGTGGCCGCCGAGATAGACGCCGGACCAGTTCATCGGCTTCAGCTCGGCAACTGAATTGGCGGCAGCGTCGGCCGGCCGTGTCGTGTCGCCCCAGTGATAGCCCGATTGGACGAAGACGCCGTAACGATCGGTATTGTAAGCATCGAACTCAGGCGCCGGCACTCCCTGGCCGAGGGTCTTGGTAATGGATTCGTCGGTGCCCTGGCGCATGTTCCAGGCCCAATAGCGGCCGCCGACGCCGACATTCCAATGAGGTGTGACGTCGTAGCTGAAAAACGCCTCCATCATGGTGCCGTAGCCGCCGGATGCGGATTCGGGAAAATAGCTTGCCGTTGCGTTATGGTCGTCGACGGCGACGGCGCTGACGACCGGCACATAGGCGGCGTCGGCGACGAATTTGAGCCGGTCGGTCAGCATGAATTGGGACGAGAGGCCGACGCGCAGCGAGTTGAATTGAATGTCCTGCGAGAGCAGGAGCTGGGTCGCCGGGTCGGGCGGTGCGCAGATATCGTCGCCTGCCACTTGGCTGCAGCCGTGAGAGATCATCTGCTCGCTGAAAAAATTATAACCAACAAAGGCTCCGAGCTTGGCGCCGGGCGCCTTCAAGAACGTATAACCGGCGTCTGCGGTGACATAGCCCATGCTCCCGGCCACGGTGCTGTAGGTGTTTGAATAGGCATGGTCTGCCGGAAAATCCTCGTCGTGAAGGACGCCATTGAACAGTCCACCGGCGCCGAGATAGCCTTTGACGAAAAAGCCGCTCGCATGGTCGAGGCGTGCATAGGTTTCTCCCGCCAACGAATTGAGGTTGCTCCACTGCAGCCGCGAGACAACGACATTGGTCGGATTTGTCGGTGTGCCGCCGAGCGGGTTCGATTCACCGTCCAGGCCGTTGCCGAAGAAGGCGCGCGCGCCGACGTCGAATTCCCAATTCGCCGCGTTCCAGATCGACGAGGCTTGCTCGGCGCTGTCGAAAAGCTGCGGCGATGCGGCGGCGGCATCCATGCCGCCGAAGCGGTAATTCAGGCCGAGCCGCACCATGTCAGCTTTGAGTTCAGCACTTTGTGTTATCAGCTGAACCAGGTTGGTTGACTGCACCTGCGTTGCGGTGGCCCGGCCAAAGTCGAAATGAAGATATTCGGCCCTCACGCTCCAATTGTTGCCGATCGCGCGCTCGACGCCGCCGCCGGCCGCATAACCGAGCCGCCAGGCGCGAAGTCCGGCTGCTTGGGAAAACTGGTCGCCGCCGAACTCGTTGACCACCCATATTGAAAAATCATCATCATATTTTGTCACCGCTGGGCCGCCGGTGAGATAAAACAGCCAATCGCCCTCGGCCCAGCCGAGCCGCGGCCGCAGCGTCGCTATCCAATTGGCGTTGTCATAGGCATTCATCACCGCCGTATTGGTATTGCCGGCAAACTGAACGTAAGTGCGGGCCGGAAAATTCAGGTGCAGATATTCGATGTCGCCCTCGATGCCCGCGAGCCAATGTCCCGATTGCCAATTGTAGCCGCCCTGTACGCCGCCGCCGAAGCCGAACGGGTCGCCGGCCTGGTGGCCGGCGGCGTTGAAGAGTGGGGTCGTGGCCGCTCCGATTACTCCGGTTACTCCGCCGGGGATCGTGGACGTGACCGGAGTGAACGAGCCCCAGGCTATGCCGGCATTCACGCCGGTATAGAAGCCGCTCCAGTTATGCACAGCGGGTGGTAAGGAGGGCGGTTCGGGCTCGGCCGCCTTGGCGCGCTTCTTCGCGGCCTGCGCGCCATCGCCCAACGCCGACACAATCAACAATGCAATGACCAGGCCGCCCACACCGACGCGACGCAAAGCAATCCCCGTAACCCGAACCGCACAACGGCAAGGTGCCAGCGTCGCAAACGCGCGCCGGGACGGGAAGCCTGCGACCTGGCGTTGTCCTACGATTTTTCCGGGTGTTACCGGGGCAACATGCGATTCTCGCCGGGTGTTGCCAGGGCATCACATGTCCAGGTGCGGGCGGCGGTATTCCCTGCAGCGTTTGCGGGCGCGACATCGGCGCCGCAGCATTTTGGCGAACCAATCGTTGCGTAAATCGTTGATGTGGGTGGTGCGAATTTGCGCCGCGGATAGCATCTGCCTTGGCGCGCGCTCGGCGCCGGCGGAAGCTTTTGTTGTTTCAGAAGGAGATAACGATGCGTTGCTCACGCATGATCTTGATGTCGCTCATCGCCGTCTCGCTGACCGCCGGGGTTGCGCAGGCGCAGACGCCGTCCGGCTCCGGGCCCAATCAATCGCTTTCCACGCAGGCGTCGCAGACCGTCACCGACGTGTCGAAATGGACCCGCAAGCAATGGGGCGCCGCGAAGGCGAAATGGGTGGAGGAAAAGGACGCCTGGAACGGCTGCCAGACGCAGGCGAGGACGCAAAATCTCTCCGGCCGCAGAAGCTGGCAGTTTCTCTACGATTGCATGACCAAGAGCTGAGAGAGGACTGACAGCTCTGATTTTAATGCGGCCCGCCGATCAGCCGATCGCTGTTGGCATGCACGCAATCGCGCAGCGGCGAATAGGCGCGCTCGGCGGCAACCATGAAGCCGAGCCCATCCGACAAAGCGCGTTCGGCGGCGATGCCGGCGGTCGTGAAAGCCAGGATTTTTTCCGTCACCATCTGCGCCGCTTCGTCGACGGCGCTCGGCGCGCCGGATGCGAACAGGAAGAGCCGCGCCGACATAACGCTTTGCGCCTCGCAGCTAAAGCGCATTGTCTCGGTCATGGCCTCGAACATATTGTCCCAGAAATCGTTCATAGGAAGCCTCGGATCGGCACGCTGTGCGCGAGGAGAGGCGCCATCGTTCGACCGTGCAAGGATCGCGCAACTTTTCTAAAATTGCCGCTGGAAGATCCTTAAAATTGAATCGATCAAAATAAGCTTCTTTTGCGTGCTCGTTGCGGGAAAGGCGGCAGGGCTCTTGTCGGTTGCATACGAGATGAAATCTCGCTTCGAACCGGCCGCGGATAGCAGCCGAACAGGGGTGAGAACGAGTTCAGCCAACGCGCCGTGGAACTCCGGCTCATATTGCGCCGCGCCGATGCTGCACCGCGACGCACCTTAAGTGTTGATCTCGTGCCGCATCGTGCGGTGTTGCGCGACACTCATATTGCGCTGCGCCCCAGATTTATTGCGCCGCACGGCTGCCGTCTTGCATCCGGCCGGTCGAGGGATCACAACGGTGTATCGATCTAGCGCAATGTGTCGCGTGGCGGAGGGTGCGCGAGTTCATCTCGGCGCGACGACAAGCCGCCGCTGTCGGGTTCCGGAAGATTGCGTCGCAGACAACAAAAACGAGGAGAAACGCTCATGGCCATGCTGCAACACACGCCGCTGCAACAGCAGACCTCGCCTGACACGACGGGTGCGTCGAACGAAATGGTGAAGCTCATTCGCAAGCTGCGCTGGATCGGCATGGACGAAGAGGCGCAGAAGCTGCAGCGGGAGCTCACGCTGCGCGACGCGGCGCCTGCCGACAGCGTTGTGGCGACGCCGGGCGAAACCGATTGATTGCGCGCCCGCCAGCATTGAGAAAAAAACGTCAAACAAAAACGGTAACTGGAGGACGTTCGCCGGCAAAAGGAGAGATCGTTATGCAAGTGCTCATGGCCGTCGGGTTCCTGGCACTGGTCTGGGTGCTGGTGCTGTTGGGCTCGATCTATTTCAATAAGAACGTGGTGTAAGCCGCAACGTGTCGCCAGCAGCGACGTGGTTTCAGCGCCGGTATCGGCGCTGAATGCATTTCAGCTGATCGCCGCCAGCGCCTGCATCAAGTCCAGATAAAGCTCGTCGACATCTTCGAGGCCTGCGGAAAGGCGCAGCAAGTCGCCGGGGCAGGGCGAGCCGTCGCCTTCGATGGAGGCGCGGTGCTCGATCAGGCTCTCGATGCCGCCGAAAGACGTCGCCCGCTTCCACAGATTCACAGAAGCGGCAACGGCGATGGCGGCGCGCTCGCCCCGTTTGACGCGAATCGAGAACATGCCGCCGAAACCGCCGCTCATCTGCCGCAGCGCCGTGTCATGCCCGGCATGCTGTGCGAGACCGGGATAAAGAACCTGCGCGATCGCCGCGTGCCCGACCAGGCGTTGCGCGAGGGTGGCTGCGGTCCCGGCCTGGCTGCGCACCCGGATATCGAGCGTGCGCATGCCGCGCATCAACAGCCACGCGTCGAATGCGCCGAGTGCATTGCCGAGTTGCCCGCGCAAGGCGCGGATGCGCGACCACAATTGCCCATCGCGCGCGGTTGCGAGCGCGCCAGCGACGACGTCGGAATGACCGTTGAGATATTTCGTTGCCGAATGCATGACGATGTCGGCACCGAGTGCGAGCGGGCGGGTGAAGACCGGCGTCGCGACCGTGGAATCGACACACAAGATCGCGCCGGCCGCATGTGCAATCTCCGAGATCGCGGCGATGTCGGTGATGGTCCAGAGCGGGTTGCTCGGCGTCTCGATCCAGAGCAGGCCGGTCTCACCCGGCCGCACCGCGGCGCGGACCGCGTCTAGGTCCGACGTCTCGATGAAGCTGACGCGGTGGCCGTAGCGGCCGATCTCACGCAGCCAGGAGCGGAAACCCCAATACATCACTTTCGAGGCGATGATATGCGTCGGCTTCTCGAGCGCGAGCAGTACGCTGCTCGCCGCCGCCATGCCGGAGCCGAACAGGAGCGCTTCCTCGGCGCCCTCCAATTTGGCGATCAGATCCTCGGCCTGCTGCACCGATGCGTTGTCGGTGCGGCCATAGACATAACCCGCCGGATAGCGGTTGTCCGGATCGCGCAGGAATGTCGAGGACATGTGGATCGGCTGGGTGATCGCGCCGGTAATCCGCTCGCGCGCGCCCGGTGTCTGCGCGACCAGTGTCTTTGTCGTCAGCGGCGCCTTCGTCTGATCGTCCATGCGTAACCTGCGTCCGGCGAATTCCGGTAAAATAAGCGCTCAAATCGACGGAAGAATGATCGAGCAATAAGGGCATCACGCAAAGAATAAACCCGCCGCAGCATGGCAGGTTCCGGGAACCCTCGTACATGGATTGCGGTCCCGGTCCGGATCACATTCGCTTGCGCTGACCGTGAACGCCCACGGTAGATCTTGTCACCGCAAAATCACAAATGCGGCTCTGCGCACGTCGGCTCAACGGCTATGCCCGAGCAGCACCATCGAGATGGCCGGCACATAGGTGATCACCAGCAGCACCAGAAAATTGACAATCACGAACGGCAGCACGCCGCGATAGATCATGCCCATCGGCGCGTTGAAAATGGCGCGCGCGGCGAACAGGTTGAGGCCGAACGGCGGCATGTAAAGACCGATCGAGAGGTTCACCGCCATGATGATGCCGAAGTGCAGCGCGTTGATGCCTGCGGCTTCGACCACCGGCAAAAGCAGCGGCGTCAGGATCAGGATCGCGGCCGGCGGCTCGAGAAAGCTACCGGCGATCAACAACCCGGCATTGACGAAGAGCAAGGTCTGCCAGTTCGGCAAATGCATCGCGGTGACGGTGGCGATGAGATTCTGCGGAATGCCGCTTGTCGTCATCAGCCAGGAATAGACGCCGGCGCCGGTGACGATGATGAGGATTTGCGAGATCAGAACGGCCGACGACACGACGATCTGCCACAGTTCGGCAAGCCCGACCTCGCGATAGACGAACATCGCAACGAACAGCGAATAGACCACGGCGACGCCGGCCGCTTCCGTCGGCGTGAACACGCCGCCATAGATGCCGCCGAAAATCACGACGATGGTGCCGATCGCCCAGCTCGCGTCTTTGGTGGAGGCCCAGATATTCTTCCACCGCGCCGGCGCCGACAGCGGCACCATCTTGATCTTGGCATAGATCAGCACATAGACCGCATCGACCATGCCGATGAGAAGGCTCGGCAGAATGCCGGCGGTGAACAGCTTGATCGCCGAGACCTGCGCCGACATGGCGTAGAGGATCATCGAGATCGACGGCGGAATGATCACCGCCACCGCGCCGGATGACGTGATCAGCGCAATGGCGAAGCGCTCCGAATAGCCGTGCTTGGTCAGCGACGGAAACAACAGCCGGCCGATGGCGACCACGGTGCCGACCGAGGTATGCGCCATGGCGCCGAACAACTCCGACGAGGCAACTGTCGTCACCGCGAGCGAGCCGCGCACGCCACCGACGATGGAGACCACCCAGTTGACGACGCGGTTGGCGATGCCACCGCGGCCCATGATCTCGCCCGCGAGCACGAAGAACGGCACCGCCAGCAGCGGAAAATTGTCGAGGCTGCCGAACATATAGGTCTGGATCGCCTGCAGCGGCACATGCGCGACAAACAAGATGGCCGCGAGCGACGTTAGCAGCAGCACGACGAAGATCGGCAGGCCGAGGAGAAGAAGGATCGCCGGCAGGAGGAAATAGACGAAGCCAGCTAGCATTTCACGGCTCGGGGCTCCGGCTTGAAATCACGTCATCGTGCCGCGCGCCCTGCGCGATGAGCCGCACCGCAATCAGCACCGCCATCAGCAGTAGTCCGAGCGGCACCGCGGCCTGCGGGACGACCAGCGGGATATTGGCCGAAGCGCTCCTCTGATCGAGCTCGCTCAGCATGGTCAGGACCGGCCAGGCGAAGACCGCAAGCGCGATGCAGGTCGCGATGGTGACGAGGTCGGCGAAGACCTCAAACACGGTGCGCAGGCGCCCCGGCAATTGCGACACCAGAACATCCATGCGGATGCTGCGCCCCATCCAGCCGACCGGACCGGCGGCGAGAAAGACGCAGCCGATCATCAGGAACAGCATTGCTTCCTCGGCCCAGAACAGCGACACCGAGAAGAAATAGCGGCCGATGATATTGGCGAAGTTGATGGCGACGCTCGCGATCAGCATCGCGCCCGCGGCGACCCGCAACGCCGCCGTCAGGGCCGCTGCCGATCGCCGTAACATTTCGCGCATGTTCAGTTTTTCGCCGCCGCGGCGCGGACCATTTGCAGCATGTCGTGCACTGCCGGCTGATCCTTGGTCGCGGCGTCGCCGACCGGGTCGAGCAGCGTCTTCATCTGCGCGAGATCATCGGGCGAGAGCATATGCACGGTGCCGCCGAGCGCGGTCCAGTCGCTCTCAAGTTTCTTGGTGAAGTCGACTTCCCACGCTTGCGTCTTGGCCTGCACCGCGGCGCCGGAATCGATGACGATCTTCTGCAAATCCGGCGGCAGCGTATCGAGCCACGCCTTGCTGACGACGGCGAGCGAGATGATGAAGGTGTCGTTGGTCACGGTGACGACCTTGAGCAGGTCGTTCATCTTGAAGGCGACGAAGACCGACAGTCCGGAAATCGTGCCGTCGATGGTGCCCTGATCGAGCGCCGGCACGACATCGGACAGCGGCATGCCGATGCCGGTGGCGCCGAGCTTGGCCATTTTCTGCCGCTCCATCTCGGTGCCGTTGATGCGCAGTTTCTTGCCGCTGAAATCGGCAAGCTTCATGATGGCGTTCTTGGCGCCGTAATCGGAGGCGCCGAGATCTTCGGTGGCGATGCCGACCATGCGCTTCCCCGCCGCCAGTTCGAATACGGCTTTCTGGACGGCAGGGTCGTGGACGGTCGCCGCCGCGTTGGCTTCGTCGCGGAACAGCATCGGGCTCGAGAACACGCCGAAGCGCGGATCGAGGCCGACGAAGAAATCCACCGGCCCGACATAGCCCTGGATATTGCCGAGCTGCACGCCCTCGATTTCGCGCGGAATCGGACCGAGCTGGCTCGCCGGATAGATCTGCACCTCGACGCGGCCGCCGGAGGCCTTTTCGACTTCTTCTTTGTAGAACTTGATGAATTGGTGCTGCGTTTCGTTGATGGTCGCGGTGCCGACCTTCATCACGAAATCAGCGGCTTGTGCCGGCGGGGCGAAGGTAAGTAAGTTTACCAAATAGATCAGTGCCGTAGCGGCGATACCCGCAAGTGCGTTGCGGGCGCAAATCGTGCGCAAAACAGCCATTGTTCCCGTCCCCAAAGGTCTTGTCTTAACTGCCGCGTCTTTGACGCGTCGCTTGTTCGGCCGCGCGTTCCGCGCCAACTATAGAGGCCCGGCACTGCTTGCCAAGCGGCCTTTTGCCGCCACGGCTGGCGCCATGACCGGCACAATGACCAGCGCAATATTGCGCCGCGGCCGCCCATGGTCAGGGCCATGACCATGGCCCTGACCATGGGCGATCATCGGTGGTTCTGAAACAGCCGATGGCCGCCGGTGCTCGCCCCGGTTTGCAATCGCGCCATCAATCAAATACCTCAGATGGGGGACGCGCATGACGTGACGGTTACGATTGCCGAAGTTGATTACACCACTCACCGCCATAGCGGATCGAACCCCGCCTGACCCAAATGCTTGCGCCGGTCGTAACGGCGGGCATGCAGACGCCGGGCTCGAGTCCTCGGCCGATAGTGTCGCCGATCGTCCCGGGTCCGGTCCGGGATCGCCGTCCTGTCGCGGGTCGCAGCATACGCATGTGCGATAACGGCGACACAACCTCGGCGAAGGATGCCGAGCCGGCTCAGTTGATCGGCGCGATCGTGCAACGGCGCGACCGGTCGGCCTTTGCCGCCTTGTTCGCCTTCTATGCGCCGCGCGTCAAAGCCATGCTGCTCGGCATGGGCGCAGGCACTGAGCTCGCCGAGGATATCGCCCAGGAAACGCTGCTCACGGTCTGGCGCAAGGCGGCGCAATTCGACCCGGCGCGCGGCAGCGCTTCGGCCTGGATCTATGCCATCGCGCGCAATCTGCGGGTCGATCGCTTGCGCCAGGATCAAAGAGTAAAAGCTTTGGCGCTCTACGAGGCTGCTGAAACCGCGGAAGCAGAAGGTCCCGACGAACCGCTGAGCGCCGCGGAGCGCGAACGGCGCGTGCGCGCGGCGATGCGGGAGCTTCCCGGCGAGCAGGCCGAAGTCGTCAAGCTCTCGTTCTTCGAGGGTCGCGCCCACGGTGACATCGCGAGACTGCTGCGGCTGCCGCTCGGCACGGTCAAATCGCGGCTGCGCCTCGCCATGGCGCGGCTCCGCAATCGCCTGGGTGATGAGTCATGACCGTCATGCATCATCCAAGCGACGAAACCTTGGCCGCTTTCGCGGCGGGCGCGCTCGATGAGCCGCGCGCTGTGGTCGTGGCGACGCATGTCTCCATGTGCGCGCACTGCGCGGCAGCGATGCGGGCGTTCGAACATGTCGGCGGCGCTTTGCTGGACGCGGCGGCGCCGGCGGCAATGAGCGCGGGGGCTTTGGAGCGCGCGATGGCGCGGCTCGATCACACCCCGCCGGATGCGGCGAGCGCGCAGAGGAATCCGGCCGAACTGCTTCCGGCGCCGTTGCGATACTATCCGGTCGGCCGCTGGCGGCGGGTCGGCGGCGGATTGTTCACCTGTCCGGTCGACGTGCCGGCGCACGGCGACGTTAGAGTTTTTCTGCTGAAAGGCGGGCCTGGAACGCGCCTTCTTCAGCATCGCCACACCGGTACGGAATGGACCTGCGTCATTCAAGGCGCCTATCGCGACGAGCAGCGCCGCTACGGCCCGGGCGATTTTGATGAAGTTGACGAGAGCATCGAGCACTATCAGGTGGTCGAGGAGGGTGAGACCTGCATCGCGGTCGTGGCGATGCAGGGCGACATCAGACTGCAAGGCTGGATCGGCAGATTGCTGCAGCCGTTCATCCGGCTGTGAGGACTGAACTACTGCGTGAAGCTGCGCGCCATCATCGCCGCTGCCGTGGCGGCAATGCCGGAGGCTAGCGCGCCGTAACAGATATCGATCACGGCGATCCGCAGCGTCCAATGCCGCAGCGTCGCATAATTGGTCAGATCGTAGGTTCCATACGCCAGCGCCCCGAACAAAAGCGCATGGCAGGACGCGGCGAGCACTGAGTCCGCGCGCAACCCCGGCATCACCGCAAAAACGACGATCCCAACCGGATAGGCCAGGTAGAAAGCGATCGCCGGCGCGAGGCGCAAGTCGTCGAGCAGAATGTCGGCAAGCGCTGGGCGGTACAGCATCTTTCCGATTGTGTTGAGCCAGCCGGCATCGATAACGCCAAAGACGACAAGCGCAACGACATAGGGAACGACATAGTTCATGGGATTCTCGGTTGGGCTGGCGCCGGCGCTGGCGCGGATTGAAGGATTTGCTGCAGTCGCGCCGGCCCTGGCGCGTCGTAGGAAAGATGGTAACGCAGCACCCGGGATACGCTTGCCGCGCAACGCTGGATCACCAGAAGTTGAAAAAATTAGTCTCCGCGTCGGAGACTTTTCTTGACATTTGTCACTTTTTTAGTTACATTCTCGCCGAATCTCGCTCACGTCAGGGACGTATTCCGGATGCGATCTGAATTACGGAGCGAGTGCGGTGCCCGCGGGCGGTCTCGCAAATCGCACTCGGGCGGCTTTGGGCATCAGCCGACCGTCACTATGAGCGGTCCGTGAGGTGCATCACTGGACTGGGACAGGCAGGGGTGGGTAACGCCCACCTAGCAAAGTAGTCGTGGCGGCCTCGTCCCAGGAAGCCTGGCCTGAAGCTGGACAGGGGCGTTTCGACGCCCACAGAAAGAGCCGCGGTGGAACGCCGACAGGCGAGCGTGCTCCGCCGAGCACGCTGCCGCATCCGTAAGATGCGGACGGTTGGATACGCGTCTGTCGGCGTTCCGCTTCCCTTGTTCTTTCGCTTCTTAGCCTGGGTCGAGCGGAGCGAAACCCGGGAGCGGCGTGGGAGCTTCTACGGCAACGGCGTTTGCAAAATTCGGGCGCACATCGCGTTTCATCCTCCTCCCATTTTTCATCGGGGGAGGATGAAGAGGAGCGTATCGCCGGCTATCCGATCTGCGTCAAAATGATCAGCACCGTCGTCACGGTAACCGCACCGCCGATCCGCGTTGCGATCTGGGCGAAGGGCATCAGCTGCATGCGATTGCCTGCCGTCAGAATGGCGACGTCGCCGGTGCCGCCTTGTCCGCTGTGGCAGGCGGTGACGATGGCGGTGTCGATCGGATACATCTTCATCCAGCCGCCGACAAAAAATCCCGTGGCGATGACACCAACTACCGTCGAGACGATGGTGATGAGATAGGGCAACGTGAATGCGGCGACCAGCTTGTCCCAGGGCGTCAACGCGACACCGATGGCAAACAGCAGAGGATAGGTGACCGCGGTGGAGAAGAATTTGTAGACGTGAAAGGAGCCAAGCTGCAGCGACGGCGAGACGGCGCGCGCCAATTTCAGCATGACCGCGATAATCAGCATCGCCACCGGCGCCGGAAAGCCGAACAGCCGCTGCGCCAGCGCGCCGATCAGATAAAGCGTGACCGCGGTAACGACAGCGGCGCCGATGGTCGTCACGTCGACATGGGCATCGCCGCCGTCTTCCTCGAATTCGAGCTCATCGTGCTCGCCGGGCTGCAAGCGGCCTTCGCCCGTGAGATGCGGATATTTCTTGCCGACATAGTTGAGGGTGCCTGCCAGCAAAATGGCGGTCAGGCTGCCGAGCATGACGGGCGGCAGCACTTGGGCGAACAGATCGCCTTGCGGCTGGTGCAGGATCTGCGCATAGCCGATGGACAATGGAATCGCGCCTTCACCGACGCCGCCGGCCATGATCGGGACGACGACGAAAAAGAATGTGTGGTAGGCGCCAAGACCCAGGAGAATGCCGACCAGCGTGCCGATAATGCTGCCGACGACGGAGCCCGCGGCCAGCGGCACGAATATCTTGAGAAAGCCTTTGATGAGAACGCCGCGGTCCATCCCCAGAATGCTGCCGACGATGATGCAGGCAATGAACAGGTACAAAAAGTTGGAGTCCTTGGTGAACTGCGTCACCGAGTTCAGGATCGAGGCCGGTAACAGGTGATGGAAAGCGAGGAAAGATGGGATGAAGGTGGCGAAAATCGCCGCCGCGCCGATATTGCGGATGATCGGAATGCGCTTGCCCAATTCAGCGCAGGTGAAACCGCCCATCGAGAGCAATACGATCGCCATCAAGATGTCGGAAGGAACGGTGCCGGTGGCGGCAAAACCGCCGATCACGGCGAGCAAGATCAGAAAAACCGGCAGTGGAATGATGCCGATCTTGAAGTCGACAATCGACCACCAGCCTTTGGGCCAGAAGCTTTCGGCGGCGCCTTGCGGCGTGGGCGCCGCAGCGGCGACTTGCGCCGGGGGCGCTATGGTCTGAGTGTCCTGCATCTGACGTCCTCCCTACTTCTTCTCTTGTTCAGACTAGCATACGGACATTCGTCATTCCGGCAAATAGGGCGCCGATGGCGAGCACGACCGGCGCCGCGAGCGAGAGGACGGAAAATGTCGCGAAGGCGCTGCTGCGGCCGACTTCAGGTCTTTTTGTCACCGTATTGCAGGACCTGAACCTTCTCGATGGTCACGAGCCCGCTCGTCATCATCGAGTCCAAGACCGGCAGGAAGGCATCGATCCTGTCCTGTGCATCGACGATTTCGACCACGACCGGCAAATCCTGCGATAGCCGCAGGATCTTGGTGGTGTGAATGTGGCTCGAATGGCCGAAGCCGATATGGCCCCGCAGCACCGTCGCGCCGCCGAGTTGCATTTCACGGGCCTTGAGCACGATGGCCTCGTGCAGCGGCAAACGGTTGAACTTGTCGTCCTCGCCGAAAAAGATGCGAAGCAGTACTGCGTCGCGCGGAATCTGCATATCAGGCCCCCTTTATCATATTGATGGTAGAGGCCAGCACGAAGCCGACCCACACCGCGATCAGACACAGCGCCACCGACAGACCGATATTGCCGCCGGCACGAAACCATTCGCCGTCGTTCATAAGATTAAGCGTCTGCAAGCTGAACGAGGAGAACGTCGTGAAGCCGCCGCAGATGCCGACCATCACGAACTGCCGCGCGGTCGAGCCAACGAAAACGCGGCCGTCCGGACCGGTGAGGGCGGCAAAGAAGCCGATGATGAACGAGCCACTGACATTGATGATGAGCGTGCCCCACGGAAACGTCTCGCCAATCGTCCGCGCCACCACGCCGGACAGCCAGTAGCGTCCGGTCGTTCCCAGCGCGCCGCCGATTGCAACCCAAATGTAGCTTTCCATCGAATTCGCTTTCCGTCTTTGCTGATTGGACAATACACCATGGTTCGTTGCCTCCCGGAAGCGAGCGTCACCGCCGCCATGTCATTGGCGAGCCGTCTCGCTGGTTGCGCGTATCATTTCACGACCAGCACCGGGCATGGTGCGATCTGCACGATGCGATCCGCCCGGCTGCCGATCATGCGCTCGTACAGGGCTGAATGACCCGTCGCCCCAATAACGAGCAGTTCGGCCTTGAGGCTTGCGGCCAATTGCACGATGTCGCGCACCGGATGCCCAGCTACAATATGGGTCTGAAGCTTCACGTCGTGTTGTTCGGCCATCGCGCGGGCGCGCTGGAGGACCGCGTGGAAGCGGCGAGCGGCCGTTCCGGCCTCCTGCCTTACCTCTTCGATGAATTCGGGCATGTAGTCGACCTCTTCGACCGAAATCATGTGCAGCTCGGACTTGTTTTGCCGCGCGATTTCGAGCGCCAATGCCAGAGCTTTGAAGGCGTGGTCGGAGCCGTCATTGGCGTGCAGGATTTTGCTGAACATTTGCGCCCCTCCAAGTTATTCGGCCGGTCTCGCGGCTTGCCGAAGCGGCGAGACTTCTTCTTGCTCGGCGGACGTCCTGGCGTCCGTTTCCGGCAGCAGGTGGCGCGGCAGATAATAGGCATTGGCAAGGACGGTCGGAATCACCGCGCTCGCGATCACGGTTGCGACCAGCGACGAGTATTGGCTCTGATTGATGATCCCGTGCGACAGACCGAACAGAGACGAAATTGTCCCGAACGTAAGCCCGGTGGACATCAGAAGGGTCGTGTACATAGCCTCCTTGTTGGGCGAGCCGAAGAATTTTGTGACCGGATAAACGCCGACGATCTTGCTGCCGATCTTGACGACGAGAAAGAAGATAAACGCGGCAGGCGCGGCTATGAGTGCGGGTATGGAGACGAACGAGCCGGCGCGGATGAAATAGAATGGCGTCAGCAATCCGAACGTCAATGTGCGCAGCCGCCTGACCAGCGCATGGTCCTTGCCGACCGTTCCGGCAAGCACCATGCCGATGAGATAAGCCGGCAGCACGGCTTCGCTGTCGGCCCAGGCGGCAAGCGCTCCCATTCCCAGCAGGCAGAGCAGCAGAAACTTCGTTTCCAGTTCCGAAGGCCGGCCGCCATAGAGGCGAAAGAACCACGGCGTCAGCCACGGCAAAATCACGAAGGCCACTGTGCCGACACCGAGGAAAATCAAGGTCTTCAGCGTAAAGGGCGCGAAGATGAGACCGAGCGCAACCACGGTTCCGAGGTCGGTGACAAAGCAAGCGGCGAGGATCGTCTTGCCGTATTCGGTGGTGTTGAAGCCGAATTCGATCATGACGGCATAGACGACGGCCACCGAAGTGGTCGACATGGCGACGCCGGCGAGCCAGCTCGGCATGACTTCCCATCCCAACAAATAGTGAGCCGCTGCGGCGCAACCCAGAAATGGAAACAAGAAACTCACGAACCCGACGGCGGCCGCCTCTTTCCACTTCAGTCTGAAAACCACCGGATCGAGTTCCGCGCCGGCGAGGAAGGTCAGGACGATCGCACCGATGCCGGACAGAAATTTGATCCAGGATTCGTCGGTGCCGAGCACCGCGGATCCGATCGCGGCGCCGATGATAAGCTGCGCGATTGTCCCGACGACGATTTCGGACAATGCGGTCGAGATGCGGAACCAGATCGACAACAGGCTCGCCACCAATGCGAGGCCTATCCACAATGCGGCAAGTGCCCAGACGCCGGTCATCGGCCAGTCTCCTGCTCATCTTCCAAGTCGCTTCAACGCGACAGCCTGTGCACGCCCACGTCAGGCGCACAGTTCAAGAATTCAAGCTTGGAAGCAGCGGGAGTACCAAGGCAGACTCCTACCGACGCCAAGCGCTCAGTAGGAGTCATCAGCCTCATCGGCGGTTACGGGGGGACTCCATCCCGCAATCATCTTAGCGGGCGCAGTCGGAATGGCAAGGCGATGCCGCGGCGCGGTGCGCCACCGGCTTGGCCGTTCCGCTTAACCTGCGAGGCGCTCGATCGTCTGCTCGGGGCCGCTTTCTTCTACAATACGCGCAAGTCCGGGAAACAGCCGGTCGGAATCGCCGCCGCTATAGCGGAATTCGCTCTGCGCGATCTTGGCATTATTGAGCTCGCGCAGCCGTGCATCGGCTTCGCCATAGAGGAAGGCGAGGAACGCGTAGCGCTTGCCGCGCGTCATCGGCGTCACCTGGTGCAGCGCGCCGCAGGAAAAGACCACGGCGCCGCCATGCGGCGCGCGATAGCTGCGGGTGCCGAATTCCGGGAAGGTGAGATCGCCGCCATCGTAATCGCCGTTGAGATTGAGGGTGACGGCAAAGCGGCGATGCTGGCCACCGGCGTTCACGTTATCGCGGTGCCGATAAAAATGTCCATGGGTGGCGCTGTCGTAACAGGCGACGATATAGCGATCCATCCGCGTCGCCTGGAACTGGAAGAAGCGGTCGATCGCGGGCAAAAGTCGGCGCACGATCTGGCTGCGGATCACGTCGCGCACCTGCGGATGCAGAACGGAAAGATCGTTGCGGCGCTTGAGCCGGTAATCGACGACGGTCGAGGTCTGGCCGTCCCTGTCGAACAGAAAGCCGGACTCGTTGCCGCCGAGTTTCTCGTAGAATTGAACGAGGAAATCGCAGGTCGGAAAATCGAACACCCGCGGCACGATCAGAACCGGCGCGGTGAGCGGCACGCCCGCGGAATCGTCAACCGAAGGCAGGCCGGCCAATACGGTGCGGATCGTCTTGGCGTGACTCTCGGCAAAATCCCACGGCACGTCGGCGACGGCGCGCAGCATCGGATCGAGCACGATCGTGCGCGGCTTTTCTGCTGCGCCGAAGGCGCGGCTGATCGCGCCGTCATAGTCCGCGATAAAGGAGATCGCGAACGTGTTGAGCGCGACATAATAGGATGGATCGCTCGGCGGCGCGGTGAAGACGCCATAGAACACGATGCGGTCTTCATGAAACAATCGGGCGTCGTGGATGAGTTTGGCGAGCTCTTCCTTGGCCCGCGGATCGTCCGGCGCGCCAAGAAAGCTCAGCACGACCCAGCGGCCGGCCGCGACTTGCAGGCTGAAAGCGCCGTCGCCGATAAGGGGTGCGCTGAACCATGGCACCGGATCGCCCAAGGTGATCGCGCTGTTGCCGGCGGTGTTTTGCGACATGAGGGAGTCCTTGCGGGGCTTGTGAAAGCGGTTTCGCCCCGTCTTATCGTGCGTTTTTATGGTTAATTATCTCTTAACAAATGTGCCGGGGCGCTGCGCGGCGAGGTTTCAGGACGCGGCCCGCCTCGGCTTTTGCGCTGTCGCTGCGGCAAGCTCGGCGCCGATCGCTTCGACCGCCTCGACCAACAAGGTCAGGTCGGCATCGTTGGTGCGGTGGTTGGTGATATTGACGCGGATGCAGAGCCGGCCGTCGATCCGGCAGGTCGACGGCGCAGCAATGCCGCGCCGCTGCAAGGTCGCGACCAGTTCGGCATTGAGCGCATCCGTCGCCGTTTCGTCCAGTCCTTGGGATTCGAAACGGGCGCAGACGATTTGCAAAGGCACCGGCGCCATCAGCCGTATTGCTGGCAATTTCGCCAGCTGCGCCGCCAGGTTCTGCGCTTGCATGCAATTACGGGCGATGGCCTCGCCAAGCGCGTGCGTGCCGTGTTCCTGAATCGTGAACCAGACTTTGAGTGCACGGAAGCCGCGCGACAGTTCGAGGCCGAGATCGCACGGCCAGATCTCGCCGCCGGCAAGCGCGGCGTCGCTGGTGAGATAGGGCGCGCGGTCGGCGAACGTGTCGAGCAGCGTTTGTTCGTCGCGGACCAGCAAACAACCGGCGTCGTAGGGAACATGCAGCCATTTGTGAAAATCGAAAGCAAGCGAGTCCGCCTGTTCGATGCCGGCAAGCCGCGGCGCCAATTCCGGACAGAGAATGGTCAGCGCGCCGAAGGCCCCGTCGACATGCAGCCACAAATCCTCGGCGCGGCAAAACTCGGCCAGCGCCGCGATGTCGTCGCTCGCTCCGGTATTGACCGTTCCCGCGGTCGCAATGACGCAAAACGGTGCAAAACCGTCGGCGCGGTCCTGCTTCACCTCGGCCCGCAGCCGATCGAGATCGATCGTGAAATTTCTGTCGGTGCGGATATGGCGCAAGGCCTCACGGCCGAGCCCGAGCAATTCGAATGCCTTGACGATGCAGGAATGCGCCTCGCGCGACACGTAGCCGGTGAGCCGTGCGCTGCCGACGCCCGCGCGCCGCACATCTTGCATGGCGCGTTTCATGGCGCGATTGCGCGCCGCCGCGAGCCCGAGCAGGTTCGCGATCGAACTGCCGCTGACCAGCAAGCCGCCGGCGGTTGCTTTCGGCAAGCCGAACCATTGCGCCATCCAATCAACGACACATTTTTCGACATGGATGGCGCCGTGATCGCGCCCGCCGCAATTGGCGTTCATTGCAGCTGCGGCCATTTCGGCGAGCATGCCGCCTGCGGTGCCGGTGCCATGAACCCAGCCCCAGAACCGCGGATGGGTGTTGCCGGTGCCGTAGGGCAGGATCAGTTTGGCGAGGTCGCCGCAGACATCATGTACGCCGCGTGGCGCGTGCGGCGGGGCTTTCGCCAATTGCCGCTTCACGCTGTCGGGCATCGGCGTCCAGACCGGGCCATCTTTGGCGTGTTCGAGGCGCGAAATCAGCTGGTCGAGCAGGGCGTGCGCTTCGGCGCGGAAAGCGTCCCAATCCGCGGGATCGAGCAGCGAGGGCGCGGCTTTTTGCTCCGATTGCGACACTTCGATTTTTGCTTCCGCTTCGGCCTATGATCGACAGCGAGGGAACATTGATTCGCGCGACGGGAACAAGGGCGGTGAAGAACGAAAGCGCACCCAGCGCACCCAGCGCAGCCTCCGACCGCCTGTGCGAGCTTGATCGCGTGCTGGAGCGCGATCCCGAGGCGCTCGGCGCGCGCGCCGAACGCGCCGGACTGCTGCGCGAGCAGGGCCGTTTCGAGGACGCCAAGCGCGATTATCTGGAGCTGATCCGCCGCAAGCCGGATGACTTTGCGGCGCTGAACGATTTTGGCACGCTCGTGCTCGATGCCGGCTACCGCGAGGCCGCGCGGTCCCTGTTCGGCGAAGCGGTGCGGCGGCATCCGGCCAATGCCAATGGCCGCGTCAACCTGGCGAACCTTTTGTTCTTGCTTGGCGAGCACCCGGCGGCGCGCGCGCATTTCGAAGCGGCGCTGAAGATCGATCCCGGCCATATCCATGCCCATCGCGGCATGGCCAATTTGCTCGCCGCGCTCGGCGATGCCACTGGCGCCAAGGTGCATCGCGACCAAGGTTTTCGCAACCAAGCTGTGACGGTGCTGCCCTATCGCGGCGAAGCTGCACCGCTGTCGGTGCTGCTTCTGGTTTCGGCGGCCGGCGGCAATATTCCGACAAGCGCGCTGCTCGACGATCGGCAATTCCAAGCCACGGTCTTGGTGGCGGAATATGCCGACCAGAGTGGCACGCTGCCGCCGCATGATCTGGTGTTCAACAGCATCGGCGACGCCGATCTTTGCGGCGAGGCCCTGCAAGCGGCGCTATCGCTCGTGGCGCGGACGACGCGGCCGGTGATCAATCATCCCGCGCTTGTGCTCAAGACCGGCCGCGCCGCGAATGTCGAACGCCTGCGCGGACTGCCGAATGTCGTGGTGCCGCGCATGGCAATGCTGCCGAAACGGATGTTGATGGCGCCCGATGCGGCGCTGGCGATTGCGAGCTCAGGCTTTGCTTTTCCACTACTCGTCCGCGCGCCGGGATTTCACACCGGCTATCACTTTGCGCAGATCGATGCGCCGCAACAGCTTGCCGCGGCGGTGAAAGATTTTCCGAGCGACGAGGTGTGGCTGATCGAGCGGCTTGATGCCCGCGACAGCGCCGGCATGTTCAGGAAATATCGCGCAATGTTCGTCGATGGCGCTCTTTTTCCGCTGCATCTGGCGATTTCGCGTGACTGGAAGGTTCATTACTTCACCGCCGACATGGCGGGTTCTCAGGACAACCGCGCCAGGGACGAGGAATTTCTCAACGACATGGCCGGCGCGATCGGGCAGCGCGCCATCGCCGGCCTCGAGCAGATCCGCACGACGCTCAAGCTCGATTACGGCGGCGTCGATTTCGCCGTGAACGCGCAAGGCGATGTCCTGTTCTTCGAGGCCAATGCCACAATGGTCGTCTATCCGCCGCAGCTCGATCCGAAATGGGCCTATCGCCGTAACGCGGTCGAAGCCGTGCTGCAGGCAGTGCGCATCATGCTTGTCGGCCGCGCCTCGGCCGACCGCGCCGCTTAAAGCTACGACGCGTCAGGCAACGCCGCAAAAATTTCGGGCAAACCGTTGTTTGAATGCGAATAGCGATTGTTCGCGCGCAGCGTCGACTGTCTGTCTACAAATATTCTAATCAAGGCCGTGCGGCACGCTGACCCCTTTCAAAAGCCGTTGCGATGTTGAAGTGTCGTTCTGCTGCAACAAGGTGCGCGGCTTACGCCGACTGAGGTTATGGAAAATGGAAGAGCTGAACGGCCGCATGATCGCGTGTCAGATATTGGTGACGGGGCTCATTGCGCGAGTTGCGAACAATTCTAAAGACCCGCTCCGCTTTCTCAGCGACTTCAGGGACGAGATTCATGCGGTGGTGCAGCAGGTCAGGATCGCCGGCACGCTCGACAACGATCGCGTCCGGCAATTCGCCAGCGCAACCGTAGACGAGCTGTTCTCGCTGATGAAGCCGCCGAGGTCGGATTCCGACGAGATCGCGTGAACGCATGACCGGTGCTGCCTGCCGGCAGTGCACAAGCCTATTCGTAGGGTTGAGCCACGCGCGCTATGAAGCTTGCGTGATATACTTGGATTTGAACTACTCTAATTAAGATGAAGCTCTTTTATATTGGAAGAATGAGAATGTATTGGTACGACGTCACGTATATTCGAACTATTAAAAGTAGATAGTTGATTTGAATACTTAATTTTATTTGACGCGGCCGGAGCGCGGGGCATAAGAACACCGCAGGCAACAAACTCATCCCGCAGGGAATCGCGGGACGAAATTTTTCTGTCGGCGGGGTGACTGTCATGGGTTGTGTGAAACTGCCGCGCACGTTGCGCACCAATGTCGGCGTGGAATTCGCGAACGAGAACGGCGAAGGCAATTCAAAACGCAAGATTGCGGTTGGATGTCTGATCGCGGTGGCGTCCGTCACGGGCGCCAAGGCGCAGTCGCCACTGGCGCCGGTCACGGTCGATGCGCCGGTCGAACGCAAGAAGCCCGTCGTCAGCAAGTCGACCCCCGAGCAAATTCGTGCCCGCAACGCATTGCGTCGCGCCGCACGCGAGAAACAGGCTCAGCAGGCGCAGGCTGCGGCGGCCGCGGCGAATACGGCGGCGCAAGAGCCCGACCACGATCCCTATGCCGATCCAAACGCGCCCTATAAGGCCAATCGTCTGTCGTCGGCGAAATTTCCCGAGCCGATTGTCAATACACCGCGAAGCATCACTGTCCTCACCAAGGAGCTTCTGGAAGACAAAGATGCCACCAGCCTGAAGGAAGTGGCGCGCACCACTCCCGGCATCACGCTTGGCACGGGCGAGGGCGGCAATGCTTTCGGCGACCGCTTCTTCATCCGCGGCTTCGACGCGCGCAACGATGTCTTTGTCGACGGTATCCGCGATCCGGCTGTGAGCGTCCGGGAGAATTTCTTCACCGAGCAGCTCGAAATCCTCAAAGGGCCGGCGGCGACGATCGACGGCCGCGGCACGACGGGCGGCGCGCTGAACATCGTCACCAAGCAGGCCGCGAACACCAATTTCTATAACACCGAGACCACGATCGCAGGCGACGGCACGCGGCGCGTCACCCTGGATGTCAACCAGGTCATCAATCCGACGCTTGCCGTCCGCGTCGACGGCGTGTGGCAGAACGCCGGCGTGGCCGGCCGAAACTACACCACCGACAATCGGGACGGCGGCATGGCCGCGGTGAAATGGGCGCCGAACGACTCCTTCACCGTGACTGCGAATTACGTCCACACCAATCTGTGGTCGCTCCCGGACTTCGGCGTTCCTTACAACAACATCCTGGGCGCTCCTGTCACCTCGCTGGGCGTGCCGCGCGACACCTGGTACGGGGTCATCAATCGTGACTTCCAGAAGGTGCAGCAGGACTTCGGCACCGTCGACAGCAAGTACATCGTCAACGATTTCATCACCTTGGAGAACAAGGTTCGGGACGAAAAATCGGTCCTGAACTATATCGGCACGATTCCGGAGCAAAGCACGAGCTGCGGTGGTGGCGGAATGGCAACGACTCTGGCCGGCTTAAATCCGGCAGGCTGGACGGCTTGTCTCAATGCCCAGTCTCGCTACCAAGTCACGAATGTTGTCGCCGACCAACAATCCGCAACATTCAAGTTCGATACCGGGCCGGTCCGGAATACGATTATTACCGGCGCGGAAGTCTCGCGCGAGCAGGTGAGTATCGATACCTACGGCGGGCTTGGATCGGAGGCTGTCGGCAACGTGTTCGCCAATGGCTCCATCGGGCCCGTGTCGGTACTTGATCCAACGGTGTACGAAAATTATTCCGGCACCCCGACGCCAACGGGAAACCCCGACGTCATAGCGGTCAATACCCAGAGTGCCTATTCGCTTTGGACTGCCAATTATCGCGACTACGTGATCTTGAATGCCGGTGTTCGTTTCGACGAGACCGGTATCTCCGCCAAGAAAATGTACAACTCGTTTCCGAGCACCGCGGAGGTCTCTGGCGGTTCAGGCATGTGGAACTACAATCTTGGCGCGTTGTGGAAGCCTATTCCCATCACCAGCCTTTATTGGGCCTATGCAACGGCGTCTGACCCTCTTGGCGCCGAGCTTGACGGGACGTCCACCAATTACGGCGGTTTGAATCCGACTTTCGCCGGCTCGCAGGTTTTTTCTCCGATTGAGAGCAGGGCGCAGGAAGTCGGCAACAAATGGGAATTGTTTGACCGTCGCCTGCTTGCGACCATCGCGCTGTTCCGCACCGATGTCAGCAATGCGCGCGAGCTGATCGGCTCGTCGAGCACGGGCACGATCATCCAGGGCGCCGCCTATCACGTCCAGGGCATCGATATGGGCGCTGAGGGCAACATCGCCGACAAGTGGAGCGTCTATACCGGTCTTGTGTTGATGAAGACACGTGTGGATCATTCGGCCACACCGAGTAATATCGGTCTGCCGCTCGCCTTCATTTCTCCTCAGTCGTTCAACGTCCTCACCAAATACAAGATCACGGACAATTTCGAGGTCGGCGGGCAGGCGACTTACCGGTCGGCCATGCAGGGAGGAACACTCCTCGCTGCGAATGCAGGCACCACGCTTCCGAGCTATTGGCGCTTCGACACCTTCGTCGACGGCAAGGTCTATCAGAACTGGCGATGGAAGCTGTTCGCCAACAACATCTTCAACAAGCTCTACTACGATGCCTTCTATCAGAGCGGCGCGCCCTTCGTCCTCGTCGCGCCGGGTCGGGTTCTCGGCATGGAGCTCGCAGCTAAATTCTAATCATTCTAATTCGAAAGAAGTGCCGGTGAATGCTGATCTGCATACCTGACGTGCTGAGCAAAGCCGACGTCGCGGAATTCCGCGCCGTCATGGACGCGGCCGCGTGGGAAGACGGCCGCTCCACAGCGGGCGCGCAGTCGGCCGAGGTTAAAAAGAACGAGCAATTGCCGCCCAATGGCGAGATGTCGCGCAAATTGGGCGAGAGGGTTATCAGGGGGCTGACGGCCAATCCGCTCTTCGTCTCCGCCGCGATCCCGCTGCACATTTTTCCGCCGCTGTTTAATCGTTACGGCGTCGGCCATCGTTTTGGCGTTCACGTTGACAACGCCGTGCGTGGCGATCATTTAACCGGAACGCGGATTCGCACCGATTTATCGGTCACGCTGTTCCTGTCCGAGCCGGATGAATACGATGGCGGAGAACTGATCGTTGAAGACTATTACGGCTCGCATGAAGTCAAGTTGCCTGCCGGGCAGCTTGTTCTGTATCCCGCAACCAGCCTGCATACCGTCACGCCGATCACGCGCGGTGTGCGCGTGGCGTCGTTCTTCTGGCTGCAAAGCATGATCCGCGACGCCCATGCCCGCAGCATGATCTTCGACCTCGACATTGCAATTCAGGGTCTTGTCGAGCGGTTGGGGCGGAACGATCCGGAAGTCGTCAAGCTCAGCGGGCTCTATCACAATCTCATTCGTTACTGGGCTGAAGTATAATGACGCTTTCGCGCACGCTATGGGGAATTGCGGCGGCGCTGCTGCTGCAAGCTGTTGTCGCGGCGGCGCAACAGGTTCCCGGTGGCGCGACCGTGTCGACGCTGACTGCCGTTGCGCAATCGGCGCCGTCGTTTGTGCCACTCACCCAATCGTCACCGGCTGGCCCGCAGCAAACTGCGCCGGCCCAAGCCGCGCCTTCCGATGTTGCGCAGGAGGCCGCGCGATCTCCCGGGGTCGGCCCGCTGCACGATTTGTCGCCCTGGTCGATGTTCATGTCGGCCGATTGGCTGGTCAAAGCGGTGATCGTTGGCCTGATCTTCGCGTCGCTTGCGACCTGGACGATCCTGATTGCCAAGACGGCCCAGCTTTTTCGCGCCCGCCGCCAGCTCGGCGACAATCTCGGCCGCATCGCCGATAGCCGCTCGCTGGGCGAGGCGCAGATGGCGCTCGGTTCGACGGACAGCGTTCTGGTCGCGCTGCTCACTGCGGCGACGCAAGAAATCCGCATGTCTGCCGATGCCGGCAGCGAAGGCGGCATCAAGGAACGCGCGGCGTCGCGCTTCTCAGAGATCACCAAGCTCGAGGCGCGGGCGATCCGCTATGGCATGGGGCTCGTCGCGACGGTCGGCGCCACGGCGCCGTTCGTCGGGCTGTTCGGCACCGTCTGGGGGATCATGAACAGTTTCATCGGGATTTCGAAGGCGCAGACGACCAATCTCGCCGTCGTCGCGCCGGGCATCGCCGAGGCCTTGCTGGCGACTGCGGTTGGTCTTGCCGCTGCGATCCCGGCGGTCATCATCTACAATTATTTTTCGCGCGCGACGAAGAGCTATCTCGATCTTGTCGGCCGCGGCACCGGTGCGATCGGCCGCCTGCTGTCGCGCGATATCGATCGTTTTCAAACGCGAGTGACCTCGACGGCAGCGGAGTGACGCATGGTTGCCGTGCTCGGCGATATCGAAGACGACGATGACGATTTCGGCGAAGCGCACGACATCAATGTGACGCCGTTCATCGATGTGATGCTGGTGCTGCTGATCATTTTCATGGTCGCTGCGCCGTTATCGACAGTGGACCTGCCGGTGGATTTGCCGTCGTCGACGGCCGTGCCGCAGCCGAAGCTCGACAAGCCGATCTATGTCACCATCAAGTCCGATCTTGCGGTTGCGATCGGCGAAACTCCGGTCAAGCGCGTTGATCTCGTCAGTTCGCTCGATGCTATGTCAGGAACCATGTCGGGAGCCACGCCGGGTGAGGGCAAGGACCGCCGGATCTTTCTGCGCGCGGATCGGACGGTGCCGTACGGCGAATTGATGGATGTTCTGGAACGGCTGCGCGTCGGCGGCTTCAATAAGATCGCGCTGGTAGCGCAAGAAGGCGTTCCCGGCGATCCGGCGCAGCCGGGCGTCACGGACGTGAAGCCATGAAACGGGCCGGCGCCGATCGTAAGGTTGCGACGAGGCCGGGCCGCGAACGGCCGCGGCATCTCTCGCGGATCGTCTGGATCTCGGCGGCGCTCGGCGCATTGGCGATCCATGCCGGCGGCGTCGCGATCGCGCTCGGCGCGATGCGGCCGAACGAGGCCGACGACGATCTCGGCGCGCCGGCGATCGAGATCGGTGTCGAACTGATGTCGCCGCATCTCGATCCGTCCAACCTGCCGGTCGGGCCCGATACCGATGCGTCGGCGCCGGCGCCCGAGGTCGTCGAGCAGAAACAGGTCGAAAAGCAGACCGACCTGCCCAAAGCCGCGCCGACCGAAACCGACGATCCCGAACGCGTGGTTTCGCCCAACGCGACGCAAAAGCCCGTCAAGGATGATCCGACTCCGGCGACGGCGGCAGCCGATCCTTCGGAAGCCTCTCCGGCTGTCGAGCAAACCGCGGTGCCGTCGGTCGAGAACGCACAGCAATCGCCGCGTTCCGTCGCGCCGTCGCCGGGGATCGGCGAGAGCGCGGTGCGCGAGCGCGCGACCTGGGAGAAGGAACTCGCGGCGCATTTCAACAAGTTCAAGCGCTATCCGCCGGACCGCGTGATGCAAAGCGCCGAAGTGATCGTCGGCTTTGTCCTCGACCGCATTGGACATGTCGTATCGGCGCGCGTCATCAAAGGCTCGGGCGATGCTTCCTTCGACGAAGCAGCGCTGGCGATGCTGCAGCGCGCGGATCCGGTGCCCGCGCCGCCGCCTTTGGTTGCCGATGAGAACCTGACCTTCAGCGTTCCCGTCGATTTTCGCGCCAAGCCGAAAAACTGATCAAACCGGGTGACAGTCGGCGAACGACGCCGACACTTACAGCTTCTGCGACAGGCCGAAATAGTAACCACGCCGGGCGCCGTATTGAGGGGCGAACTCGCCAATGCCATCTCCGGTACGGAGCTGATAGATTCTGTCGAACAGATTGACGACATCGAACCGCACGGTGAGCGGCTTATAATCGGTCGACCAGTGGACGTCATGTGCAATGCCGGTATTGACGGAGACATAAGGCGTCGCGTGCGTATCGTTCGGCGCGACCTCTGGAAAATCTCCCGAGCGCAGACCGCTGCCGTAGATCAGATTTGCGGACACCGTGGTCGCATTCATGAAGCGATATGACGCTCCAGCCGAGCCCGTCATGCGCTGCATGTCGTCGGTATAGTGCCAATGCGTCTGCAGATAAGCGAACTCGTCTGCGTCGAATAGATATTGGTTCGATTCAGGCCCGGTAGCGCGCGAAATATTGTAGGCAAAATTGGCATAGGCGTTGAAATTGCCTTGCGTATAGTTGACTTTAAATTCGCCGCCTTCGCTGTAGCCGTCCGCCCAATTGAATTGGGTCAAGATCGGCACATTGCCGAATTGACCGTCGTCGAGCATGTCTTTCGCACGCTTGTAGTAAAGATCGATTCCCATCGCCAGACCGGGCGCTACGACCTGATCGACGCCGACATCGAAATAATTGGAGCGCTCGGGCTTGACCGGATCGGCCTGCTGAATATCGGGCTCCACGGTCGTGCCGTTGAACAGCGTGAAATTGGCTTGTGTCGCCTGCGCCTGATACGGCGGAGTAAAATATCGTGAATAGCCGGCGTGAATGGTCGTTCCGTCGAGAGGCTTGTACACCAGTGCGATACGCGGACTGAACTGGTTGGTGTCGACGAATTGATACAACTGATCGAAGCGAACGCCAGCATTTATGGTCAGCGTGTTGGAGATTTTCCACTCGTCCTGGACATAGGTGCCAAGATTCCAGCCGAGGAGCGAAGTTTGATCGGTGATATTGAATGGTCCCCCGGTAACCGCGCCCGGACTTCCCGGCAGGACCGTTGCAACATTGGTGACGTTGGTTTGTTCGCCGCTGACGGCAAAGCCGGCGCGCAATGTATGCCGATCATTGAGGATATAAGACGTGTCGAATTGCGTGCCGGTCATAGTGCTTTGCCGGATGATGTTGGAGGCCTGATCGTTGAACGCGAGATCGTTGAAAACGTCGGGGAGAAAGTGAACTTGGGCATAGCGTGAATAGACCGCGAATTGTGCGTCACCGTCGGTGCCGTGTTTCTGCAATGTCGCCATCGTAAGGTAGTATTGATCGATTTCGTTCTCGTTGATCTGAGTCGAATCGAGATTAGTCGGATTAGTCGGGAAGTCGCCCATCGGCTGCTGGCCCGGCTGGTTTGGTATCTGAAACTGGCTGTATGACGCCGCAGAGATCACGCTGAGGCGTGTCGAGTCATCGAGCATCGACGACGCGTAGCCGAAGAATTTGCCCTGTTGGGTGAAGTCATGGATGGCGTTGAGCGTTGGCGTTGCGCTCTCTAGTCCCAGTCCGTTCCAGTTACCCCGCGCCGAGACGAAATACTCTGAGTTTCCGAAGCTGCCGCCGTAGTCGATGCTCGGCGTAAATGTTTGCCGGCTGCCGCCATAGAAGCTGACTTCGCCGCCCGGAGTGGCGAAGCTGCGGCTGGTGATGTCGAGCACGCCGGCGGTACGCAGGCCGTATTCGGCCGGCAGCGATCCGGTGAGGAGCGAGATGTTGCCGATGAAGTTGGTGTCGAGGAACGGACCGAGTGCGGAGACTCCCTCCGGCACGACGATGCCGTTGATCCTGATTTGCGCGTTGGCATATTCGCCGCGGATGTGGAAGTTCGGATTGGAGATTGCCGAATCGTAGGACACGCCCGGGAATTGCAGGATGAGCTTGTCGATGGGCTGGTTGTCGGCTTGCGGCGTCCGCTCGATCGCAGCGCGGCTGATGCTCGTAGTCGAGGCGCCGAGCTTGGTGAGAAGGTTATTGTCGCGCGCGTTGTTGAATTCCTGGGTCTTGGCGTCGAGCGCGGCCTGCGCGGCAGTCGTTGCATCGACCGGCGCCGCTTCGGGCGCGCGCTTGATGACGGCCACAGGCTTCGACGCCGGCTTGTTCTTCGCGCCGTGGACGAGGATCTGCGGCAGATGCGTATCACTTCCCGCTCGCGGCGCGGCGCCTTGTTGCTTTGACGGCACAGCTGCCGGTTCGGGCGCTGAAGTGGCTGGCTGAGATGGCGTCGGTGCTGTCGTCTGCTGTTCTTGTGGCGATACTTGCTCGTTCGCGGGAAGTCCCTGTTGCGACTGCGCTTGAACTTTAGATGCGCTTAGCATCGCGGTGACGATCGCGAGCATTGATATGGCATGGTAGTGGAACGGACGCAGTCGATACGATGTCATCTTGCCCCAATGTGAAACGGCTACAACTTACTCGATGTGTATCGCGTACGCGATGTACAACCAAATAGCCCGTGCAAAATTCCTTCTTAAAATGATTCAAAAGGGAATGCCGTTTACGCTTTGGATTTATTCTAATCAAAAAGAGAGACTCACGTTGCCGAGGTCGCCAGCGTTGAGATGAAGAAAAATTTTGTGTGGCACATTGGCCGCCGATTTCGCGCCGATCGCGGAATTCGAGCGACAGCGAAGCCGGGCGCACGCAAACAGCAGCGCGAATGCGGGCCGTGAAATGCCACCACAGTATTTCGCGCCTGCTTCTTTTTAATTGGTCGAAGAAAAACTTTGAATCGCTATAAACTGTTTGCCTCAAGCAATAGGGATGGCGCCAAGTTCAGTCGTCGGCTTTGGTCATCGGTCGCGCCGCCGGTGGTACGTTGCGTAGACCGGTTCCCACATGACGCCCTTGATCGCGGCGGCGATGGCATCGTCCGGCATGGCCGCCGCAAGGCCTTCGGCCAGCGCTTGCCGGGCGACCGCCTGCGCGACATGAAAGGTGACATCGCGGATCTCGACCAAGGGCGGCAGCAGGTTGGCCTGCGGGTCGCGTCTGGCCGGCGACAATTCGGCGATGGCGCGCGCCGCGGCAAGAAACATCGCATCCGAAATGCGTTTGGCCTTCACCGCGATCGCGCCGAGCCCGATGCCCGGATAGACATAAGCATTGTTGGTTTGATCGACGCGAAACATTTTGCCGTCGCGTTCGATCGGTGGGAAAGGGCTTCCGGTGCCGATCACGGCGCGACCTTCGGTCCAGGCGTCGATATCGGCAGGGGTCGCTTCGCTGCGCTCGGTCGGGTTCGACAGCGGAAAGATTACCGGCCGCTGCACATGCGTCGCCATCTCGCGCACGACGGCCTCGTGGAACGCATGCGCCTGTCCCGACGTGCCGATCAGCACGGTCGGCTTGGCATTGCTGACGACTTCGGCGAGGCCGATATGGCCGTCGGCCATGCGCGTCCATGAGGCGATGCGATCGCGGCTTTGCGCGAACGGCGCCTGAAACGATTGCAGCGCGTTCATGCCTTCGACGAGCAAGCCGTCGCGGTCGACGAGATAGAAGCGGCTGCGTGCTTCGCTTTCGCTCAAGCCGGCATCGACCATGGCGCGGACGATCAGCGCGCAAATGCCGGTGCCGGCGGAGCCGGCGCCAAGGACGGCGATGCGCTGTTCGCGGAGCGGTGTGCCGGTGACATTGATGGCGCTCAATAGCGTGCCGACCGCAATCGCGGCGGTGCCTTGAATGTCGTCGTTGAAGGTACACAACTGATCGCGATAGCGCGCCAACAGCCTGTTGGCATTGCCGATGGCGAAATCCTCCCAGTGCAACAGCACATGCGGCCAGCGCTCGCGCGCGGCGCTGACGAACATTTCGACAAGCTCGTCATATTCGGCGCCGCGCACGCGTTCATGCTGCCAGCCGATATAAAGCGGATCGCTGAGATGCTCGGTATTGTCGGTGCCGACATCGAGAATGATCGGCAGCGTTGTCGCCGGGTGCAGCCCGGCGCAAGCGGTGTAAAGCGAGAGCTTGCCGATCGGAATGCCCATGCCGCCCGCGCCCTGATCGCCGAGACCCAAGATGCGCTCGCCGTCGCTGACGACGATGGTGCGCACGCCGTCATAGCGCGGATGGCTGAGAATGCACCGGATGCAATCCTTGTGCGGAATGCTCAAGAACAACCCGCGCGGCTTGCGGAAAATATGGCTGAACAATTGACAGCCCAGCCCGACCGTCGGCGTGTAGACGATCGGCATCATCTCTTCGATATTGCGGGTCAAAAGCGCGTAGAACAGCGTCTCATTGGTATCCTGCAGGCCGCGCAGGAACACATATTTCTGGATGTCGCGCCCGAGCCCCCGAAAGGCGTCGAGCCGCCGCATGACCTGGTAATCGAGCTCGGCGACATGCGGCGGCAACAAGCCGTGCAGGTCGAACTCCTCGCGCTCCTCGTCGGTGAAGGCGGTGCCTTTGTTGAGGACAGGATTGTTGAGCAGCTCGTAGCCGCTCAAAGCGGTCTCGACTACGGCAGTTTCAGCGTTAGGCAGAGACTTATTGTCCATCGGACCCGACGTTCCTCACCGGACCGGCAACATAACCGCCAACGGGTCAATTCCATAGCGCTATCGCCGCGATCCGTCACCCGCCGGTGACCGCCAACACCGCTTCCTTGATTTTCGCTTTGGCGTAATTGCCGATCTTTTCGAGATCGAGATGCGGGAAGTTGGGCAATTCGTCCGCCGCTACCACGCAATCGATAATGGCCGGACCGTCGGCTTTGAGCGCCTTGTCGATCGCATCGCGCAATTCACCGGGCTTCTCCGCCCTGAAGCCGACGGCGCCGCAGGCCCGCGCCAGCGCAGCATAGTCCGGATTGGGGAACTCGATGCCCTGTTTATACGCCGGCACGCCGATGGATTCGGCTTCGAACGTGATCAATCCGAAGGCCGAATTGTTATAGACCACGGCTTTGACCGGCAGCTTATGATGGACGGCAGTGAGGAATTCGCACATCAGCATATTGAAGCCACCGTCGCCGCATAGCGCGATGACCTGGCGCGAGCGATCGAGCGCCTGGATGCCGTTGGCCTGACCGAGCGCTGTTCCGACCGCGGCATTGTTGAACGAGCCGATAATGCGCTGCGAGCCGCTCTGGCGGATCCAGTTCGCCGACCATAGGGTGTTGAGGCCGGTGTCGAACACGAACACCGCGTCACGCGCGGCAAGATCGCTGACCGTGCGCGCCACAGCCTGCGGATGAATGCGATTCTTGCTGCGCCCGGGATCGGATTGCTTATCCAGCATCTCGTCCCACTTCTTGCGCTCGGCCGTCACGCGATCGAAGAATTTGGCATCGCTCTTGGCTTTGACCCGGTCGAGCAGCAATTTGACGGTAGGGCGCACCGAACCGACGACGCCAAGCGCGGTCGGCGCGCGGCGGCCGAGCACGCGCGCGCGGTCGTCGACCTGAATGACGGTCGTCTTGTGCGGCAGGAATTCCGAATAGGGGTAGTCGGTGCCGAGCATCAGCAAGAGTTCGCAATGCATTATGGCGTTGTACACGGCCTTGGAGCCGATCATGCCGATGCCGCCCATCCAGCGCGGCTCGTCGTAGGACATAATGTCTTTGCCTTTGACGGAGTGGATCAGAGGCGCCTTGAGACGATCGGACAGCGCGCGCAATTCCGCGGCGGTCCCATGACATCCGGCGCCGCACATGATGACGACGCTTGAAGCGTCGTCGACGCGCCGGGCAATTTCGGCGATATCGGCGTCGCTCGCCACGACTTCCGAGCGCGGTTTCAAAGTGGCAATGCTGGAGACCGAGCCATCGGCCTTCGCGTTGAAGACGTCCTGCGGTAGCGTCAAATGCGCGACGCCGCGGCCGGCATAGGCGGCGGCGATGGCTTGGTGGATGACGGCCGGCGCCTGCGCGGGAGAGGAAATAGTTTCGGTGTAGAGCGAGACGTCGCGAAACAGCAGATCGGTGTCCGTCGTCTGGATATAGTCGGTGCCTTGCATTTTGCGCGGCATGTCGCCGGACAGTGCCAGCACCGGGGCATGGTCGCGGCTTGCTTCGTAGAGGCCGGCGACAAGGTGTGTGCTGCCGGGTCCGGTGGTGCCGGCGCAAACGCCGAGCCGGCCGGTGAGTTTGGCTTGGCCGGCGGCGGCGAGTGCTCCGCCTTCTTCGTGGCGTACGCCGACCCATTCGATTTTGCTGCGGCGGACGGCATCGGCGAGGGGATTAAGCGAATCCCCGATCAGGCCAAAAATGTGCCTGACGCCAATCTGCTCGAGCGTGCTGACCAATTGATTGGCCACTGTCTGAGACATCCGTGCCTCCGTTGTTGAGAGCGCTGCAGATCATTCTCATAGTTGTGCCGTGTGAATAGCTCGTGCGCCAGTCACCTAAAAATGTATCGTGCCCCGATGCCGCGGAACGTCAGATGGCCGGACTGGCGGCCAAGCCGATCTTATTGGCTGCGCCGGTCCCAAACACCACGCCCTTGGCTTCGATCCCGACCGCGGTCAGGATCGCGATCACGACGGCAACCGTGCCGGCGACCACCGCGAGTGCAAAAGCATAGTCGCCGCCATAATGGCTGGCGATCGCGGCCTGCAGCGTTGCATTGATCGAGGCGATGAGATTGCCGACCTGATAGACAAAACCCGGAAACGTGGCGCGGGCATGGTCGGGCGACAATTCGTTCAAGTGGACCGGTATGACGCCCCAGGCGCCTTGCACCGTCACTTGCATCAGGAAGGCGCCGACGGCGAGCCAGACGGCAGTCGCGGCGAAGGCCCATAGCGGCAGGACCAGAAGCGACAGCAGCGCCGCAATGATAATCATGCGCCGTCGGCCGAACCGCTCCGATAGCGAGCCGAACGACAAGCCGCCGACGATGGCGCCGATATTGTAGATGACGGCAATCAGACCGACCTCGTGCGGCGACATTTTGTGCTGCACCTCCAAAAAGGTCGGATAGAGGTCCTGCGTGCCGTGGCTGAAGAAATTGAACGCCGTCATCAGCAGCACGGCATAGATGCCGAGCCGCCAATGCATTTTTACGATTTCGAGCGTGCTGGTGCGGGGGCCTGTTTTGGTGAAGCTCGGCGATTCAGGGACGGTGCGCCGGATATAGAAGACCAGCAACGCCGGCAACACGCCGATCATGAACATGCCGCGCCAGCCGATATATTGAAACAACAAGCCATAGACGATCGAGGCGAGAAAATATCCGGCCGGGTAGCCCGATTGCAGAAGCCCGGAGACGAAGCCGCGCGCGTGCGGCGGGATGCTCTCCATGGTGAGCGAGGCGCCGACACCCCATTCGCCGCCCATGGCGATGCCGAACAGCGCGCGCAGCACCAAGAGCGTGGTGAGGTTCGGCGCGAAGCCGGAGGCGCATTCGAGCATGGCGTAGAGCAGAACGTTGGTCATCAGCGTCGGCCGGCGTCCGAAACGGTCCGCGGCGCGGCCGAAGATGTAGGCGCCGATCGGCCGCATCGCCAAGGTCAAGGTGATGGCGAAGGTGACGTCTTCAATGCGGGTGCCGAAATCGCGCGCAATGGTCTCGAGCACGAACACAAGAAGAAAAAAATCGAAGGCGTCGAGCGTCCAGCCGAGGAAAGTGGCGGCAACGACGTGCCGTTGTTCGCTGGTCCAGCCGGAAAGGGCTTCGATCCGCATCGCTATCCCCGCCGGCGCTTGCCGTCAGCCCTCGACATCGGTTTCGGGCCGGTCGTCGCCGCGCGCCAACTCCTCGTGCCACTTGCCGGCGCTGTCCTCCCAGGAAATCGCACGCGTTTCGCCCGGCACGTGCTGCTCCTGCGCCGCGCGCTGCGCCGCCGCCTTGGCTTTGTCGTGGGTCAGGAAGGTTTCGGAGAAAACGCCGTCGACTTGATAAGCCCAGCCGCCGTCGTGCTCGACAATACGATAGGTGATCTTGGCCATAGACGTGTTCCTCGCAATGCCGTTCGTGGAACGCTCTCGTTCACGCTCGATAATAGGCGTCAGGTCGCCAAAGTTCCACTAGGCCGCAGCCGCAGCCGGCTTTTCGCGGTCACGCCGCGCTTCGTAAGCCTTCAAATGCGCATAGGCGATGCACAGCAATGCCGGGTTGGTGGTCGCGCCCCGGTTCAGGAGATCGCCCACGACGTGATCGGCCTCAATCGGCGCGCCGCGTTCGATGTCGCGGAGCATCGACGCAGAAATCGTCGAGCCCGGCGCGGTGAACATGGCAAGGCTGCGCTCGATCGTCGCCTGCGACGGCGGAAATCCGTTCGCCGTGGCGATGGCGCAGCACTCGTCGTACAATCCCGTCGTCAGGTTGACCGCGCCGGCCGCAACGATATCGCCGAAGGACGCGCGCATCAGGCAAGTGATGCCGGCTCCGGTGGCGATGAAGGCCCACTTTTCCCACATCTCCTGCATGATCGCCGCACTCAGATTGACGTCGAAGCCGGCGCCAGACAGCGCCGCAAGGATCGCTCGGGCGCGCGCGGACTTGGTGCCATCCTGCTCGCCGAACGAGAGGTAGTGCATCGGGTTGAGATGAAGAATCCGGCCCTCGGGATCGAGCGTGCTCGAGATCAGGCATTGGCCACCGAGCGCGGCGCCGGCTCCGAAACGTGCAGCAAGCCTGTCCATATGCGCCATGCCGTTGAGCAGCGGCAGGATCGCGGTATTCGGTCCGATCGCCGGTGCAACGGCATCCATCGCCGAAGCGAGGTCATAGGCTTTGCAGCTGAGCAGGATCACATCGTAGGGCTCACGCAGATTTTCCGCGGCGATCGTCGGCGGCGACGGCAGTTCGATATTGCCGACGGGGCTGCGGATCACCAGTCCGGTTTTCGCCAGTTGCGCGGCACGCCGTGCGCGCACCAGAAAAGTCACGTCGCGGCCTGCCGCTTCGAGCCTGCCGCCAAAATAGCCGCCGATTGCGCCGGCGCCGACTACCAGAATATGCATCAACGTCTCCCGTGATCCGATCTCATGTGTTTGCCGAAGCCGCCGGACGGCGCGGCACCAAGAGATTGCCGGTGAAGACCATCACCGGCTCGTCCTTCTGATTGAAGGTCGTCGTGCGCACTCTGATCAAGCCGCGGTCGGGCCGCGACTTCGACGGCCGCACTTCCAGCACTTCGCTCTTGGCATGCAATTCGTCGCCCGGCCGCACCGCGCGCGGCCAGCTCAGCTCGTCGAAGCCGACGCCGAGAATGCCGCCGGCCGGCTTGAATTCGCCTTCGACCATGAGCCGCATGGTCATGGCTGCGGTATGCCAGCCGCTCGCCGCCAAGCCTTGAAACGGCGAGTGCCGTGCCGCCTTTTCATCGAGATGAAAAGGCTGCGGATCGAATTGCTTGGCAAAAGCGAAAATCTGTTCCTTGTCGACACGCAGGTGGCCGGTATTGAAAACCTGACCGGCGGCAAACTCTTCCAAGTAATGCTCGGTCATTTGGCGATGGCTCCTGACGCGGAAGGCTCTGGCGCGGAAGGCTCTGCCGCGGACGCTGTGGCAAGCTTGCGAGGCCTATCAAACCACACGCCGGAAGCGACCGCAGCCGCATTTATGAGTCCGAAAGCCGAAAGCGCAACTGCCAATGCGATGAACACATTTGTCAGATCGCCGGTCAGACGCAAGGCGATATAGCCGCCGCCGGCCGCGATGACGAGGCGCGCCAGATTGGCGAGAAACGGCCACAGCAGGCGGCCGGCGCCTTGCGAGGCGAAGTAGAGCGCCATGCCGAGACCGAACAGGCCATAGACCGGCCCGACCGCATGCAGATAGCGCGACCCGGCATCGATCATTTCAGGCGCGGTGCCGAACAGCGACAGCCAGGCGCGCGGCGCGATGGCGGCGCAAAAGCCGATGACCTCGCACATCGCCGCAGCGATCGCGGCACCGATCCAGGCGACGCGCAGCGCGCGCTCGGGACGATGCGCGCCGATATTGGTGCCGACCATGGCGACGAGCGGGCCGCCCAATCCGAAGACGAGGGGGATGAGCAGATATTCGAGGCGTGAGCCGGTGCCGTAACCGGCGATGGCGGCCGGCCCGAACGCACCGACCAGACCGGTCGCGATCGCAATGGTGAGATTGGTCTGCACGGTGATCAAAGCCGCCACCGCGCCGACGCGAAGAATGTCGGCGAAGAGCGGCCAGCGCAGCCGCATGCCGAGGAGTTGCAGGCGAATGACGCTGCGTCCCGAGCGCAGATAAGTCGCGAGCACGATGCTGCCCACCGCGTAATAGAGCAAGACGGCGACCGCGCCGCCGGCGACGCCGAGTTTTGGCAGCGGTCCGAGGCCGAAGATCAGGCAAGGCGATAGCGGGATCAGCACCACCACGCCGGCGACGGTGACGAGCGCGGGAAACAGCATATTGCCGGTGCCTCGGATCACATTCGCGAGCGAATTGAACAGCCAGACCAGAATGGCGCCGGTGAAGATCACGTTGGAATAGGTCACGGCCGCCGCGAGCGAGCCGCCGCTGCCGCCCATTGTCGTGTAGAGCCACGGACCGCCGGACAGGAGCGCAAATGTGAATGTCAGGCCAAAGATCAGCGCGATGACCAGCGCATGCAGCGCCAGAGCGTTGGCGTCGTCGCGACGCCCGCCGCCGAGCGCGCGTGCGATCGCCGACGACATGCCGCCGCCCATGGCGCCGGCCGACATCATCTGCATCAGCATGACGACAGGGAAGGCAAGCGCCACGCCGGCCAGCGGGTCGGTGCCGAGCTTGCCGACGAAATAAGTCTCGATCAGGCCGACCGATGTCTGCGCCAGCATCACCGCGATATTCGGCGCGGCGAGGCGGATCAGCGTCGCCGCGATCGGGCCCTCGATCAAGGCGCGGGTGCGCGGGTCGAAGCGGGGCGTATCGGCCGGTTGAGCGGCCGCGGCGCCCGGAAGCGTCTCTGACGTGGCAAGGCTGGAAGCGGACATTCCGGCACTCCCCAGGCTTTCCGCCGCACCGTGGCATTGAACGGTGGCATAGATAGGTGTATATACGCCTATATCGCTTGGCAAGGGTCCGGCGAGGAGATTGCGGGGATCGTAAGGATGCTGGATTTGACCAATCCCGCCGGATGCAACTGCCTCGCGTTGCGCCAGGCCGCCCGCCATGTCTCGCAATTCTATGATCAATTCCTGGCGCCGAGCGGGTTGCGCACGACGCAGTATTCGATTCTTGCAAGGCTGCAACGCAGGGGCGCGATAACGATCAACGCGCTCGCCGCCGAACTGGTCACCGACCGCACGACACTAGGGCGCAACCTGTTGCCCTTGCAGCGCGACGGGCTGATCGCAATCGAACCGGGTGAAAGCGACCGCCGCAGCAAAGAGGTGCACTTGACTGCCGCCGGCGCCACCCGCTTTCGTGCGGCGCGCAAGGCCTGGGAAGAGGCCCAGGCGCAGTTCGAGACAGCGTTCGGTGTCAAACGGGCAATGGACTTACGCGCCCTGCTGCATGAGATCGCGACCGAGGAGAAGATTGCGACGATCGAGGCTTGAATTGCGACAGGGGAACAGGGTTTCCTTGCGCCGCTGACTTTGGCTATCATCCGGCGTTGCTTCGGAGCTCGATCATGCGTCGCATGCTGATGTTGGGTGGCCTTTTCGTCGTGCTTTGCGCCGCGATGCCGGCGCGGGCCGGCGGTTTTTTCGGCTTCTTCAGTGCGCCCGATTCGCAATGCTATTGGTGCATCCGCGACGCCATCTATGCCGACATCAAGCTGATCGGTCATCTCGAAGCCAATCCCGATGTCGACGACGCGGTGAAGGGCCCGCAGATTGTGGCGGCGCGCGCCGACATTCATCGGCTTAGGCTTCTGCTCGGACCGCTGCAGCAAGGGGGACCGGAGCCGTGCTGCTATTCACGCCGGCCGCTTTATATCCGCTGACGAGTTCGCGACTCGCTTAGCCCGCCGACGGCGCACCGAATAGCCGTGGCAGCAATCGTGCACGCAGCTGCAGCGACGAATGGCCGAGCCGGTCGAGATAAAGATAAAGCACCGGCGTCGTATAGAGCGTGAGCAATTGGCTGATCAAAAGGCCGCCGACGATTGCGATGCCGAGCGGGCGACGGATCTCGCTGCCATTGCCGAAACTCACCGCCAGCGGAATAGCGCCGAGGATCGCGGCCGATGTCGTCATCAGGATCGGGCGAAAGCGCAGAATGCAGGCCTGATAGATGGCGTCGCGCGAGTTCAAATGACCGGCGCGTTTTGCCTCGATGGCGAAATCGATCATCATGATCGCGTTCTTCTTCACAATGCCGATCAGCAGGATGACGCCGATCAATCCGATGATGTCGAATTCGGTATGAAACAGCATCAACGCGAGAATTGCGCCGACGCCTGCCGACGGCAGCGTCGAGAGGATGGTGATCGGGTGAATGTAGCTCTCGTAGAGCACGCCGAGGAGGATATAGACCGCGGCGATCGCGGCGGCGATCAGGATGGGTTCGTTGCCGAGCGATTCCTGAAATACTTGCGCAGTGCCGGCGAAGGTGCCGTGAATGGTCACCGGCATACGGATCCTCTTCGCCGCCGCGTCGATTTCCTTGGCGGCGTCGCCGAGCGCCGCCCCGGGGTGCAGATTGAATGAGATCGTCGCGGCGACGAACAGGCCCTGGTGATTGACCGACAGCGGCGCGTTGCCGGCGTTATAATGACTCATTGCCGACAGCGGGATCATGGTTTCCTGCGCCGTCGATACCGCCGCGCCTGAAGAGGTCGAGCCTTTGCCGGTATTGGCGAGCGCATTGATGGAGGCATTGCGCGCTGAATTGTTGTTGGCGGTGGCTGCGGCGTTTTCCGCGGACGTCTCGGCGCTGGCTGAGGCGCTCTTGACCGGAGTGACTGTTCCGGCTGGAGCATTCGACGTCTGCGTGCCCGACGCGCCGCCGCCGGATGTCGCCACATAGATTTCGCCGAGCGACGCCGGATACTGCGTGTAGCGTGGATCGATCTCCATGACGACGTGATACTGGTTGATCGCGCTGTAGATCACGGAGACCTGACGCTGGCCGAAAGCGTCGTACAACGTGTTGTCGATCTGCGCGGGCGTAATGCCGAGGCGGGACGCGGTGTCGCGATCGATGACGAGATCGGATTCAAGCCCGCGCTGCTGCTGATCCGAGCTGACATCGGCCATGATCTGGCTGTGCTCGAGTTCGTTGACCAGGCGCTGCGTCCATTTGAAGAGTTCGTCGGCGTCGTCGGACTGTAGCGTGTATTGATATTCGGCATTGCTCTGCCTGCCACCGGCGCGGACGTCCTGAACCCCGAACAAAAACAGCCGGCCGCCCGGCACCTTGGCGAGTTTCGGCCGCAGCCGCGCGATGACCTGATCCATCGGCGGACGTTCTCCAATGGGTTTCAGCGAGACGAAGACCGAGCCGGTATTGATCGAGCCGAAGCCGCCGCCGGAGCCGACGCCGGTATAGCCGACGACATTCTCGACCGCGGGATCCTCCTGCACGATCGCCGTCATCTGCCGCAGCTTCTGCGTCATGAGCTGAAACGACACGCTTTGGTCGGCCTGCAGCGAGCCGATCAGCCGCCCGGTGTCCTGCTCGGGAAAAAATCCCTTCGGCACGACGATGTAGAGGACGATATTGAGAATGATCGCGCCGAAGAACACCGCAAGCACGATGCGGCTGTGCTGTAACGCCCATGACAGCGAGCGTTCGTAGCCCGCGAGCACGCGGTCGAACAGGTGGCTGCGGCTTCGTCCTTCGCGTGCGACCGAACTGCGCAGGAACAGCGCACACATCATCGGCGTGGTGGTGAGCGAGATGGCGAGCGAAATCATGATCGCAAGCGACAGCGTCAGGGTGAATTCGCGGAACAGCCGCCCGACGATGCCGCCCATCAGCAGGATGGGAAGGAACACCGCGATCAGGGACAGGCTGATCGAGAGCACGGTGAAGCCGACTTCGCGGGCGCCCAGAAGTGCGGCCTGCAGGCGCGGCATTCCGGCTTCGAGATGGCGCGAAATGTTTTCCAGAACGACGATGGCGTCGTCGACGACGAAACCGGTGGCGATGGTCAGCGCCATCAGCGACAGAATGTCGAGACTATAGCCGAGCAGATACATCGCCCCGAACGTGCCGAGGATTGAAACCGGCACGGCGACCGAGGGAATGACAGTGGCGCTGAAATTGCGCAGGAAGAAATAAACCACCACCGTCACCAGCGCGATGGCGATCACCAGCGTCACCTCGGTGTCGTGCAGCGACTGGCGGATCGTGGTGCTGCGGTCGATGGCGATGTTGACATTGACGTCCGCCGGCATGGCCGCTTCCAGCGCCGGCAGTTCGGCCTTCACGCTGTCGATCGTGTCGATGATATTGGCGCCGGGTTGGCGGAACAGAATGATGACCACCGACGGCTCGCCGTTCGACAGTCCGAGATTGCGCACGTCCTCCACGGAATCGAGGACGTCGGCGACGTCGGACAAAAGCACCGCCGCGCCGTTGCGATAGGCGATGACCAGCGGCGCATAGTCGGACGCTTTCGTCGCCTGGTCGTTGGTATAGAGCTGGTAACGGCGGTCGCCGTCGTCGATCGTGCCTTTCGGGCTGTTGGCATTGGCCGAGGCGAGCGCCGCGCGAACGTCTTCGAGCCCGATGCCGTATTTGAACATCGCTTGCGGATTGAGCTCGACGCGCACCGCGGGTAGCGCCGAGCCGCCGATAATGACCTGGCCGATGCCGCCGATCTGCGACAGCTGCTGCGCCAGCACGTTGCTTGCGGCGTCATACATCTGGCCCTGGGTCAGGGTCTTGGATGTCATCGCCAGAATGAGAATCGGCGCGTCGGCCGGATTGACCTTGCGATAGGTCGGATTGCTGCGCAGGCTCGCCGGCAGGTCGGCGCGCGCCGCGACGATGGCGGCCTGCACGTCGCGTGCCGCGCCGTCGATGTCGCGGTTCAGTCCGAATTGCAGCGTGATGCGGGTCTGGCCGATGCCGCTTTGCGAGGTCATCTCGGTGACGTCGGCGATTTGTCCAAGATGACGCTCGAGCGGACTGGCGACGCTGGTCGCGACCGTCGTCGGGCTCGCGCCCGGAAGCTGCGCGTTGACCGATATGGTCGGAAAATCGACCTGCGGCAGCGGTGCGACCGGCAGTTTCCAGAAAGCAAGAATGCCGGCAAGCGCAATGCCGAGCGTGAGCAGCGTGGTCGCCACCGGCCGGCTGATGAAGGGCGAGGAGATATTCATTCGGCCGGCGCCGTCGGCGGGGTTTCGGGCGGCGCGCGCGACGCGAGCGGGTTCGACGGCCGGCTTCCGGTGAGCCGAACCGCAAGCCGGTCGAAATAGAGATAGATCACCGGCGTCGTGAACAGCGTCAGCATCTGGCTGACGATCAGACCGCCGGTAATGGCCAGCCCGAGCGGTTGGCGCAGCTCGGAGCCGGTGCCGGTGCCCATCAGCAAGGGTAGCGCCCCGAGGATCGCGGCCATGGTGGTCATCATAATGGGACGGAAGCGCAACAAGCAGGCCTGATAGATCGCCTCGCGCGGCGGCAGGCCGTCGTTGCGCTCGGCATCGAGCGCGAAGTCGATCATCATGATCGCGTTCTTCTTGACGATGCCGATCAGAAGAATGATGCCGATGATGGCGATGATATCGAGGTCGTAGCGGAACACCATCAAGGACAGCAGCGCCCCGACGCCCGCCGACGGCAAGGTCGAAAGGATCGTGATCGGATGGATGAAGCTCTCGTAGAGGACGCCGAGCACGATATACATCGCCACCACCGCGGCGATGATCAGGAAGATTTCGTTGGTCAGCGAGGATTGAAACGCAGCCGCCGTGCCCTGGAACGCGGTGATGAAGCTCGCCGGCATGTTGAGCGAAGCCTCGGCTTGCTGGATCGCCGTGATCGCGGAATCAAGCGAATAGCCGGGCGCCGTGTTGAACGAAATCGTCGTCGCCGGAAACTGACCGAAATGAGTGATAAGAAGCGGGCCCGCCTGCTGGTCGATATGGGCGATCGCCGTGAGCGGCACCTGTCCGTTCGTCGTCGATGACGATGACGGCAGATAGAGCGAGGTCAGCCCGGTCAGCGACTTTTGCAGTTTTGGGTCGATCTCCAGAATGACGCGCCGCTGGTTCGACTGCGTATAGATCGTCGAAACGATGCGCTGGCCAAATGCATCGTAGAGCACATTGTCGACGGTCGCAGGCGTGATGCCGAAACGGCTTGCGGTGGCGCGGTCGATGACGAGATTGGCGGCCAGTCCTTGTTGCTGCAAGTCGCTCGCCACGTCGGCCAATTGCGGCAACCGGCTCAATTGCTGCACCAGCCGCGGCACCCAGGTGGCGAATTCGGTGGCATTGGCGTCTTCGAGCACAAAATGATAGGGCGCGCGGCTGATCGTCGAATCGATGGTCAAGTCTTGCGCAGGCTGCATGTAGAGCGTGATGCCGACAATGCTGGATACTTCGCCTTGCAGGCGGCGGATGATCTGCGTGGCGTTCAGGTTTCTCGAATCGTGCGGCTTCAGCGTGATCAGGAAGCGGCCGGTATTGAGGGTCTGATTGGTGCCGTCGACGCCGATGAAGGAGCTCAGGTTCTCGACGTCCGGATCTTTCAGGATCGCCTCGGCGAGCTGATCCTGCAGCGTCGCCATGGTGTCGTAGGAGACGCTCTGCGAGGCTTCCGAGATCGCCTGGATCATGCCGGTGTCCTGCACCGGGAAGAAGCCTTTCGGGATCAGGATGTAGAGCACGATGGTGAGCGCCAGCGTCAGCACGGCGACCAGGAGCGTCGCCGGCTGGTGGTCCAAGACCCAATTCAGCGCCTGTCCGTAGCGGTCGATCACGGCGTTGAAGGCGCGCTCGGCGGTGAGATCGAAGCCTGTGCGTTCGGCGTCAGGATGATGACGGATAAGTTTGGCGCACATCATCGGCACCAAGGTCAACGAAACGATTGCCGATATGACTATGGTGACGGCGAGCGTGATCGAGAATTCATGAAACAGCCGGCCGACCACGTCGCCCATGAACAAGAGCGGGATCAGCACGGCAAGCAGTGAAATGGTCAGCGATATGATGGTGAAGCCGATCTGCTCGGAGCCGCGCAGCGACGCTTCGAGCGGATCCATGCCGCCTTCGACATAGCGCGCGATATTTTCGATCATCACGATGGCATCGTCGACGACGAAGCCGGTGGCGATGGTCAGAGCCATCAGCGACAGGTTGTCGAGGCTGAAGCCCAGGAGATACATCGCACCGAACGTGCCGACGATCGACAGCGGCACCGACAGGCTCGGAATGATGGTGCCGGGGAGCGTGCGCAGAAAGACGAAGATCACAAGCACCACCAGCACGACCGCGAGCGCCAGTTCGAATTCGACGTCCGATACCGACGCGCGGATCGTCACGGTGCGGTCGCCGAGAATGGCGATGTCGAGCGCCTCGGGCAGCGTTGCACGCAGCTGCGGCAGCAGCGCATCGATGCGGTCGACCACCTGGATGATGTTGGCGCCGGGCTGGCGCTGCACATTGACGATGATCGCCGGCGTCAGGTTGGCCCAGGCGGCGAGCTTGGCGTTTTCCGGGCCGGCGACGATGGTGGCGACATCCGACAGCCGCACCGGCGAGCCGTTGCGATAGGCGACGATCAGGGGGCCGTATTGATCGGCGCTGGTGACCTGATCGTTGGCATTGATGGTCAGCGCTTGCGTCGGGCCGTCGAAATTGCCCTTGGGCGTGTTGACATTGAGATTGCCGAGCGTGGTGCGGATGTCGTCGACATTCAGGCCATAGGCGGCAAGCGTTTGCGGATTGACCTGGATGCGCACGGCAGGCCGCTGCCCGCCGCTGACGCTGACGAGGCCGACACCCGAGAGCTGCGAGATTTTTTGCGCGAGCCGCGTTTCGCTCATGTCCTCGATTTCGGTGAGCGGCAGCGTTTTCGAGGTGACCGCAAGCGTGAGGATCGGCGCGTCGGCCGGATTGACCTTGCTATAGATCGGCGGCGCCGGCAGGTCGGACGGCAACAGATTGTTCGCGGCATTGATCGCCGCCTGCACCTGCTGCTCGGCGACATCGAGGCTGAGATCGAGATTGAATTGTAACGTAATGACCGAGGCGCCGGCGGAGCTCGCCGAGGTCATCTGGTTCAGCCCCGGCATCTGCCCGAATTGCCGTTCGAGCGGCGCCGTCACCGAGGAGGTCATCACTTCCGGGCTGGCGCCGGGATAAAGCGTTTGCACCTGGATGGTCGGATAATCCACCTCCGGCAAAGTCGACAGCGGCAGGAAAGTGTAGGCGACGAGGCCCGACAGCATGATCGCCGCCATCAGGAGCGTCGTGCCGACCGGCCGCAGAATGAAGGTTTCCGAGACGTTCATTGCACCGCTTCACCGCCGCGCCGGTTCTTTTGTCTCACGCGTCGGCGCGTTACTGGCCGCTCGGCGGCGGCGGAGACTGTGAACCATCGGAGTTCTGGCGTTGGGCCGCACCGTGTTCGCCGCTCTGATTGCCGCCGCCCTTGCCACCGCCATGCTGGCCGCCAGGTTGCCCGGTGCCGTGCGCATCGTTGCCAGCGGCGGCCTGGTCCGCGGCGACGACGACTTTCAAGCCGTCGCGCAGGCGGTCGGTGCCGTCGATGACCACGCGCTCGCCAGGTGAGAGTCCAGAGGTGACCGCAGTAACATTGCCATCGACTGCGCTCGTTGTGATCTTGCGCACCGAGACGGTGCTGTCGGCATTGATGATATAGACATAGGCGCCCGGCGATCCACGCAGGATCGCCGATGTTGGCACCGTGACCGCGTTGTCCAGCGTCTTGACCAGAAGCCGAGCATTGACGAACTGGTTCGGGAACAGCGCATTGTCGGTATTGTCGAACTGGGCGCGGATCTTCACCGTGCCGGTCGTGGTGTCGACCTGATTGTCGATGGCCGAGACTTTGCCGATGGCGAGCTGGCGCAGATTGGCGCGGTCGTAGGCGGTGACGGTCAACTCGGTGCCGGCGTTGAATTGCGGCAGGATCTCCGGCAGGTCGTCTTCGGGCAAGGTGAAGATCACCGTGATCGGCTGCAGCTGCGTAACCACCGCGATGCCGGTGGCGCTCGTCGTCTGCACATAATTTCCCGGATCGACCAGTCGTAGCCCGACGCGGCCGGTCACCGGCGAAATGATGTGGCAATAGGCGATGTTGAGCGCCTGCGCATCGACCAGGCCCTGGTCCTGCTTCACCGAGCCTTCAAATTGCTGCACGATAAAGACTTGGTCCTCGGCCTGCTGCCGCGCGATCGAATTCTGTGCCGCCAGCGTCTGATAGCGCTTGAGATCCAGTTGTGCCTGCGCCAGCAAGCCTTGGTCATGGGCCAACTGGCCTTCATCTTGCTCTTTCAGAATCTCGTAGGGCCGCTGATCGACTTGCGCCAGAAAATCGCCCTTTTGCACCATCTGACCTTCCTTGAATGGAACCTCGGTCAGATAGCCGTTGATCTGCGATTGCACGGTGACGGTCGCGAGCGGTGTCACGGTGCCGAGCTCACTGACGATGACACGGATATTGCCGAGCGCGACGGTCGCGGCACCCACCGTCTGCAGTCCGCCGGGCGCATTTCGTCCGCCGCCCGCCGAAGGCGCGCGCATCCAGTGCACGGTCTCATAGACGCCGACCGCGAGCAGGATCGCGACCAGGCCGAGACCGATGCGGAATTTCGAACGGGATGTCGTCTTCACGATCGGGTCTGGCGTGGTGCGGCGAAGCACCGGCGCCAAATCGTCATCCGTTCTTCGCGTTCGCTCGTCCATGAGGGCGTTCAATGATCCCTGAATTCCAGGCTTTATTTCGCGTTTATAGAGGGCTGCGGTGCTGCCCGCCTAATGAATATTCGCTAATGACGGCGTGCGCGCGGCTAAAGCGGGCGGCCCACCGGCAGGCCCACTTTGCCCTTCGCAGTGTCGCTTGAATCCAAAGCTTATTCAATGGCTTGTGGGCACGTAGATCCGGCGATGGTGAACGCCGCCTGCGCCAATCTGGGCGCTATTGTGGTGCCGTCGCGCCAGCCGGAGGCGGACTGAGCGGCGGCGGCACCAGCACGTCGCTTGGGATCGGACTGCCCGACGACGGCTGCGATTCGAATTTCGGCAAGAACGAAAAGCCTTTCTGCAATTGTACCGGCGTCGGCAACAGCGCCGAATCCCAGCCGCCGCCCAGCGCCTCGATCAGGCTGACGCTGGCGAGATAAAGATCTTGCCGCACCGTGAGCTCGGCTTCCTCATCGGCGAGCAATTGGATTTCAGCGACGACGACCGTGGTGAAGGCGACGGTGCCGGCCTGGAATTGATTCAGGAACACGTCGACGGCCTTGCGCTGGTCGGCGACCGCACGGCGCTCTTGCGCCAGCTGCAGCGAGAGATAATGGATCGCTGCGAGCTGATCCTCGATTTGCTGAAACGCCGTCAGCACGGTTTGCCTATAACTGGCGACGCTCTGCCAATAACCCGCGCGCGCGGCGTCGACCTGCGCCGACGTCAACCCGCCGTTGAACACGGTTTGCGTCGCGCCCGCACTGGCATTGGCGATCGAGCGCGCGAGGCTGAAAGGCAGCGGCACCGGGCCGATATATTCGAGCATGGCCGTCACCGAGATGTCCGGAAACCAGGCTGCTTCGGCGGCGCCGATCAGCGCATTCTCCTGCTGCATGGTCCGTTCCGCGCCGGCGATATCCGGCCGCCGTTCAAGCAGCGTCGAAGGCAGCGTGACCGGCGTTCTTGGAATGCCGCCGCCGAGGAGCCGCGGACCGATGCCGAGTTCTGCCGGCGGTCGGCCGATCAGCACGGCGATGGCGTGCTCGAATTGCGCGCGCTGGACATGAGTGTTGAGCAGCTGCGCCTGCGTGGTCGCGATAAGGGCGTCGGCCGTCGCGACGTCGCCTGCCGTTACGGAAAAGCCGGCTTTGAATTGATTGTTCACGATCGTATAGTTCTTTTTGTATTCGACGACCGTGCGGCTCAAGAGATCGATCAGCGAATCCGCCGCGCGAAGATTGAAATACGCCGTCGCCAGCGCCGCTTGCGCCGAAAGCTTGGCATTATCCAGATCGGCGGCGCTCGCTTGCGCGGCTGCGGTGTTGCTTTCGATCTGCCGGCGGACTTTGCCCCAGACGTCGAGATCCCAGCTGCCGTTGATCGGCGCAGTATAGATCGTCGAATAGGTCGTGCCGCTCGGGCCGAAGCCGAAACCGCTGCTGCCGCTCGTGCTGCTATTGCCGCTGTTCGCCAGCGATCCGGTGCGCGTGCTTGTGGCGTTATAGCCGGCGGTCGCGACCGGAAATAACGACGACTGCGCCTCTCTGATGATGGCGCGCGCCTGTTCATAGGCGGCCGCCGCCGCCGCGACCGTCTGATTGGAAATCTCGACTTGCGGCAACAGCGTATCGAGGCCGTGGTCGCGATAGACCTTCCACCAGTCGCCGCGGGCGATGTCGTCGCTCGGATTGGCGACCTTCCAGCCCTTGGTCTCTTTGTATTCGACCGGAACCGGGGCCGGTTCGCGCAAATATTCCGGCCCGATGGTGCAGGCCGTCAGCGCGAGCCCCAAGCTCAGACCAAGGATCCAGGCCGGTAAAGGCGCGCTAGCCCTGCGGACTGAACAGACGCTGCGTCGCACCCAACCACCCCGAAGCAAAACAGCATGGGCCAACGCACACACCGCGGCAAACTCGTCGCTGAAAGCCCCCAAAAATACAGACGCGAACCCGCGCGCAGAACGCGCGCGACAACCATGCCCCACGCATGGCCCAAGATCAACTGCGGCCGGCCTACCGGCCCGTTATATGAGGGGATTGTAATGTTCGCATGGGGCGCCGAACACAACAAAGCTCAAGTCGAGTGGTCCAAATCAAGGCGCACTGCTGCTCTGCTGCGGAGTGCGTCGCAGCATCACAGTTGCGGAGACAGGGGAACACACGGGGGCGATCTGGCGTTTGCTATAGCGCGAACGAGGAAAGTCCGATGCGAGAGATCGTCGAGAATAGTGAGACCGGTCGTAAGACCGAGAGAATTTCCACAATTTTGCGAATGACCGCGAGTGCCGCGGCGCTGAGCTTGTTGCTGTCAGCAGCCGGAGCAGGGACAGCGCTTGCCCGACCCGGTGGCGGCGGCGGTGGACACCCAGGTGGTGGGGGAGGACACCCCGGCGGTGGTGGCGGCCACCCAGGCGGCGGTGGCCATCCGGGCGGTGGCGGACCGCATTTCAGCGCGCCACATTTCAGTGCTCACGCCGCTCCACATTTCAGCGGCGCACGTGCAGCTTCGCATTTTTCGCGGCCCTCGTTCCATGCGCACGCGACGGCGAGCCATTTCAACCGCGCCGGTCGCGGCAATATCGGCCACGCTAATGTAAGCCACGGCAATGTCAGCCACGCCAATGTGGGCAATGCGCACCTCGCGCCGTCCAACGTGCATCCGCTCGCGACCAACGCACATCTGACGCCGGCTGCGCATGCAGCCGCGTTCCATGCCGATCCGCATTCCTTCGCCGAACATCGGCGCCTCGCCGGCGATCCGGCATGGCGGCCGTTCTGGAATCACGGCTGGCATCCGCATCGCCATCTCGGCTGGATCGGGCCTTTGTTCTGGCCCTATGCCTACGGCGACTTCTTCTATTACGCGCTGTGGCCCGACGACTATTACGACGCCGATCCGTTCTGGGCGTATGGCTATGGCGACGTCTACTCGGCGATCTTCTCGCCCTACGATTATACCGACTACGTGCAAGGGCCGAGCGCACCGGCCAAGATGGCGGCGCTGACGCAAAGCATGGCGCAAAGCTGCAGCGACGAAGCCGCCGAAGTTACCGGCTGGCCACTTGATCAGATCCAGGCCGCCGTGCAGCCGGACCAGCAGCAGAGCGCTTTGCTCGACAATCTTGGCAATGCGCTGGTCAAAGCCAGCGACGAGGTGAAGGCGCGTTGCCCGACCAGCGTCGCGTTCACGCCGACCGCGCGGCTCGACGCCATGCAGCAGCGCCTGCAGACGCTGGTCGACGCGGTGAATACCGTCAGCCCGCCGCTCGGTAAGTTCTACGACTCGCTCTCCGACGAGCAGAAGGCGCGGTTCAACGGCATTGCACCGCCGGCGCCGAAACAGGCGCCGAGCCAGCAGGGCGCGCAAAATCCGCAAACCGCATGTAATGCCAGTGTCATGGCATGGCCGAGCGATCAGATCGATCGCGTCGTCAGGCCGAGTGATGTCCAGCGCGGCAAGCTTGAGGCGCTGCAATCGGCGGCGGCACAAGCCTCCGACACGATCAAGGCGGCGTGCCCAAATGAGGTTCCAGCAACGCCGCCGGCGCGGCTTGCCGCCGTCGGCCAGCACCTCAAGGCCATGCTGCAAGCCGTGCAAACCGTACGGCCCGTGCTGTCGGATTTCTACGACTCGCTATCCGACGATCAGAAAGCGCGCTTCAATGGCATGGGCAAGCAGTTGTTCGCGGAAAACGCGGGTTGAATTCTTTGGACTGACACGATAGCCGGATTGCGCAATGCGCAATCCGGCATTTCTGCTCCCACCACGTTCCACCACGCATGTGCTTGATCCTCTGCTGCGCTGCAGCAGCGGCTGACTTGACCGTCTCTCATTGTTGGGCGCAGTGCGAATAAATCCGCCCGACAGCCGGTAGGTAATCCGGAGCGCAAGAGCCAAGCCGGCATGCCTTTTATGCCCTGCTCCGCCTCGCTGTTTGTTTAGGCTTCTGTTACGCCCTTGGTGTTCAATGTTAAGCTTGGTGTCGAGGAACTAGTCTCATGGCGTTCGTGACGCAGATGGAACGGGCCAAAGCCGGGGCTGCGGAGCCGAACTGGTTTTCCTCTTATCCGCCGGGTGTACCCAAGAGCATCGATCCGGACATCTATCCGTCGCTGACGGCAATGCTGCTCGAAGCCTGCCGGAAAAATGCCGAGCGGCCGGCCTTCGAGTGTTTGGGCGCGCGGATGAGCTATGCCGACTGGGATCGCGACAGCCGCGATTTCGCGGCGTTTCTGATAGAGGAAGCAGGTTGCCGGTCCGGCGACCGCGTGGCGATCATGCTGCCGAATATGTTCGCCTATCCGGTGACGTTTTTGGGCACGCTGCGCGCCGGCTTGACCGTCGTCAATGTCAATCCGCTCTATACGCCGCGCGAATTGCAACAACAGCTCGCCGATTCCGGCGCGACTGTCATCGTCATCATGGAGAATTTCGCGCACAAGCTACAGCAGATCATCGGCGCCACGAAGATCCGCCATGTCGTCGTGGCGCGGCTCGGCGATTTCGTTCCGGTGCTCAAGCGCTGGGCGTTCAATTTTGCCAATTCATATATCAGGCACGCCGTGCCAGCCTGGCAGTTCGAGACCTATACGATGCTGCAGGAGGCGTGCGATCGCGCGCCGGGCGAGACCTATCGCGACGCGCTGACGCGCCCGGGCGATGTCGCGCTGCTGCAATATACCGGCGGCACCACTGGCGTACCGAAAGGCGCGATGCTGACGCACCGCAATCTGGTCGCCAATACGCTGCAGTGCCACGCCTGGATCGGCACCGGCGTTAATGTCGAGCACGAGCGCGTGCTGACGCCGCTGCCGCTCTATCACATCTTCTCGCTGACCGCGAACCTGTTGTCCTTCGCGATGCTCGGCGGATTGAACTATCTCATTCCCGATCCGCGCGATCTGCGCCGGCTCATCCGCGTCATGGCCGAGGCCAAGATCACCTGGATGTCGGGCGTGAACACATTATTCAACGCGCTGACCAATGTGCCGGAATTCGCCGAGCTCGATTTCAGCGCGCTGCGCGTCGCGGTCGCCGGCGGCGCGGCAATCCAGAGCGAAGTGGCGCGGCGCTGGCGCGACATCACCGGCAGCGAAGTGGTGGAAGGCTATGGCCTCACCGAAACGTCGCCGGTGGTCTGCATCAATCCGTTCCTCACGCCGAAGCTCGGCACCGTCGGCCTGCCGCTGCCGTCGACCGAAGTGACCATCCGCGACGATGCCGGCAAAGTGCTTGCAGTCGGCGAGGAGGGCGAGGTGTGGGTGCGCGGCCCGCAGGTGATGCTCGGCTATTGGCAGCAAAAGGCCGAGACCGATCGCGTGCTGTCCGCCGACGGCTGGCTGCGCACCGGCGACCTCGGCGCCTTCGACGCGCAGGGCTTCCTCAAGCTCCTCGACCGCAAGAAGGACCTGGTCAATGTCTCGGGCTTCAAAGTCTTCCCCAACGAGGTCGAAGATGTCGCGGTCCAGCATCCCGGCGTGCTCGAGGCCGCGGTGATCGGCGTGCCGGACGCCCGCACCGGCCAGGCGGTCAAGCTCTTCATCGTCAAGCGCGATCCCGCACTCGATGCCGCGGACCTGAAAGCGTTCCTGCATGAACGGCTGGCCGGCTATAAGCGCCCGGCCGTCATCGAATTCGCGGAGTCTTTGCCCAAGAGCAATATCGGCAAGATTCTGCGCAAAGAATTGCATTGACGACATAGCGCCTTTATTCGTGGCGGCTTACGGCTGACCGCTTGAGCCAGCAATAGACCCATTGAGGATGGATAAGCCGCCATGAGCCAGCTTGACGATCTGCTCCGCGATCTCGTCGTCGCCAACCGTATTCTCTCCAACGAGGATGTCGTCGATGCCTACGGCCATATCAGCGTGCGGCATCCCGACAACCCGAAACACTTCTTCATGTCGCGCTCGCTGGCACCGGAATTGGTGCAGCGAAACGATCTGATCGAGTTCGATCAGGCGGGCGAGCCGGTCAAGGACCAGCGCCAGCCCTATTTGGAGCGATTCATTCATGCGGCGATTTTCGAGGCGCGTCCGGACGTGACCGCGGTCGTTCATGCGCATGCCGAGGACACTTTGCCGTTCGGCCTGATCAAGACGCCGCTGCAGCCGGTGATTCATTCCGGCAGTTTCATCGGCGGCAAAGTGCCGGTCTGGGACATCCGCAAGAAATTCGGCGACACCAATCTCCTCGTCACCAATATGGCGCAGGGCCGGGATCTGGCGAAAAGCCTGGGCAAAGGCAGTGTCGCGCTGATGCGCGGCCACGGCTTTGCGTCGGCGGCGCGCTCGATCATCGAGGTGGTGCGGCTTTCGGTCTATTTGCCGCGCAATGCGCGGGTGCAAATGACGGCCATGCAGGCTGGCAAGCCCATTCCGCTGTCCAAAGGCGAGATCGCGGCACGCGCTGCCGGCTACAAACCGCATGCGCCGGAAACTTGGCGCGCCTGGGAATACTGGGCGAACCGCGCCGGTTGCGGCGACATGATCGGCGAGCCGCATGCCCACGCAGCGCACCACGATCACAAGCGGTGAAGAATTACCTTCATTCGCCTTCTCGCGGTTCCTTTTCCGTCATTCGCCTTTCGTCGAATCGTGCCGAAACTCGGGCGTGAGTGACCCGTAATGACTTGGCACGGGCAAATTTAGCCATACTTCCCTGGAAGCCTTAGGCGGAAATCCTGAGCAGCCCGGGGCAAAACCGGCGAAGCCGGGGCGGCGAGCCCCAATGGAGGCGAAAATGGGTTTGATGGATGTTCTCAACGGTATGCAGAATGGCCCGCGCGGACCTCGCGCTCCTTCGACCGCCAGCAGCGGCGGCGGCATGTCGCCGATGATGATGGCCATGCTTGGGCTTCTTGCCTACAAAGCGCTGAAAAGTTTCACGAGTGGCCCAAGTTCTTCGACGGCGGGGTCGGCAGGATCGGCACCGCAGCCGAACGCGGGTGGCAATACGGCCGGGCTCCCCGGCGGACTGGGTGGCCTCGCCGGCGGTCTCGGTGACGTCCTCAAAGGTCCCTTGGGCGGCCTATTGGCCGGGGGCGCTGCCGGCAGCGTTTTGTCCGGCGGGCTCAACGATCTGCTCAAGCAATTGCAGCAGTCCGGGCAGGGCAGCACCGCCCAATCATGGGTCGGCAAAGGGCCGAACCAGCAGATCTCGTCCGACGATCTGGCCAAGGCGCTCGGCGCCGATCAAATCAGCGCTTTGATGTCGCACACTGGATTGTCACGCGAGGATTTGCTAGCCGGGTTGAGTCAGAATTTGCCGGACGTCGTCGATCAGTTGACGCCGGACGGCCGGGTGCCGGCAGAGCACGAATTATCGCTCTAGCCGGCTGCCTGAAGTTTCAGTTCGTTTTTGAGAGTAGGGAAACACCTTAGGAGCTCAATCATGACTATTCGCTATCTTACGCTTTTTGCTGGCGCAGTCGTTGCCGCCATCGCTTTGCAAGGCACCTCCGCGCAAGCGCTGACCATGACGGAATGCAGTGCCAAATATAAAGCCGCCAAAGCCGACGGCTCGCTCAACGGCATGAAGTGGAACGACTTCCGCAAGGCGCAGTGCGGCTCTGACACCGGCGCCGCTCCGGCTGCCGCGCCGGCGTCCTCTACCGCTTCGGCGCCGGCCGCGGCTCCCGCACCGGCACCAGTGTCTGTCGGTAATGCTGTGTTCCCGAGCGCGGTCAGCTCCAAATATTCGAGCGATTCGGCCGGCAAGGCCCGCATGCTGACCTGTCTTGATCAGTATCACGCCAACAAGACCAGCAATGGCAATGGCGGGCTGCGCTGGATCCAGAAGGGCGGCGGCTATTACAGTGAATGCAATAAGCGCCTGAAGGGTGCGTAAGCACTCGGACGCGTAAGCATTCTTCGGCTCGTCACCAACTATCCCTGAGGACCGCAAGAGGATCTAACAATGAAACTCGTCATCAGTGCTGCATTATTGTCCTTCGTCATCGGCGCCGGCTCGGCTTGGGCGCAGACGTCGACGCCGGCTCCGGCGCCGGCTGCTGCACCCGCGGCGAGTGCGCCGGCGGCGACCGACAAGAAGGCCATCTCGAAGTCTTGCTCCGATCAGGCCAACGCCAAGAGCCTGCACGGCAAGGCTCGCAAGAAGTTCAGATCCGACTGCAAGCACAACGGAGGCAAAGCCTCCTGATCGCTCTGCAGCGCGCGATCTAATGCACAAAAGAAAGAGCCGGCGCATGTGCCGGCTCTTTTATTTGGCGCTCAACTCAAGAAGTCGGCAATTGCGCGGGTGAATTCCGCCGGCCGGTCCATGTTGGAGATATGGCCGGCGCCGGGCAGTTCGACAAAATGCGAGCCCGGAAGCTTTTCGTTGAGCTTGTGCATGGCGGCCGGCGTCGCGCCGTCTTTCTCGCCGACCATGAACAGAACCGGACGCTTCACCGCAGCGACAGCCGAGGCATAATCGTGCGCGGCGAGCGCCGCGGCACAGCCGATGAAGCCATTGGCCGGCGTATTGCCGATCATGCCGCGCACCTTGTCGAGATGGGGCGGGTTCTTGGCGACCGTCTCGGGTGGAAACCAGCGTGCGATCGTTGGCTCGACCAAAGCTTCCATGCCCTTGTCCTTGGCGATCACGATGCGTTCTTCCCACTGCTGACTGCTCTGCGGCGTCGATTGGCAAGGCGAGTCGCAAACTATGATGCGGTCGAAACGGTCGGGATGTTTTTCGGCAACGCCGAGCGCGGTCGCCCCGCCCATCGAGAGGCCGGCGAAATGCGCTTTCTTGATCGAAAGGGCATCGAGAAGACCGAGCGCATCGTCAAGAAGCGTGTCGAACGCATAGCGGCCGGGCGGCGCCTCGGTTCCGCCGTGACCGCGCTGGTCGTAGCGCAGCACCCGGAACTTGTTCTTGAGTGCCGACGCCTGCTCGTCCCACATCGCCATCGTGGTCGCGAGCGAATTCGAGAACACGAGACACGGCGCATTGTCCGGCCCGTCGACCTGATAATTGATGGTAATGCCGTTGGCTTTGATTTTCATCTCACGTCCCTAGAAGGCGATCGAGCGAATAATATCCGCCGCCGTGGACGAGTACGACGAAGGTGGCAATCGTCCACATCAGCGTATATTCGAGACCGAGCTGGTTCCAAAAATATTTGCCGACATGCCAGCGCTCGACATTGGCGACCAGAAGAAAGACCAGAACAACGGCCGCGACCGGGCGGGTGAACAGGCCGAGCGCGAGCAGCGGCCCACCGACAAGCTGCGTGATCGAAATGGCCGGCGCCCAGAATTTGCCCGGACGATAGCCGCTCTGGTCAAGCTGCTTGGCCAGTTCCGGAATGCTCAGCGCCCGCACGCCGGTATTGGCAAAGAATCCGAATGTATTGCGCAGCCCGTGCGGCACCAGCGCAAGCCCGACCGCGACGCGCAACAACGCATCGGCAAAGGGCAAGAGGGCTTGCAACTGGGCCTGCAACTCCGATTGCAACAGGGAGGTCAATTGCCCGCTCAATGCGCCATCAGTACCGGCAGCTTGGCATTGGCGAGAACATAGCGGGTGGTGCCGCCGAAGATCATCTGCCGCAAGCGGCTTTGCGTATAGGCGCCCTTGATGATGAGGTCGCAGCCGAGTTCGTCGGCCTTGGCGAGCAAGACCTCGCCGGCGGCCCGCTTGCCGGGTTTGATCGTCATGGTCTCGCAGGCGATGCCGTTCATTTTCAGTGCCCGTGCCATTTGCTCGCCGCTCGGGCCGGCGACGGTCGCGCCTTCGACAGTGCAAATGGTGATGCGTCCGGCCTGACGCAGCAGCGGCATGGCGTCCGCCATGGTGCGCGCCTGCTCGGTGCTGCAATTCCAGGCCACCAGAATATTAGTGGCAAGTGACTTCGGCGAAGACGGCGGTGCGATCAGAACGGGGCGTCCGCTCTCGAACAAGGCGGATTCGAGCGTGATCATGGACGGGCTCTGCCATTCGTCGCCCGGCCGCGCCAGCACAATGGCGTCGAACACCCGGCCGTAGCTGCCGACGAAATCGTGGCCGCTCGGCGCGTCCTTGAGCCAGTGCCAGGACAAAGCCGCCGGTCCGTCGCCGCTCCGTTCGGGGATCTGATGGTTCTGCATGAACGAGCGGAACATATCCTCCGCCTGCCGCACCATCTCGGCGTCGTTCTCCTTCACCGCAACCATGGTGAGCCCGCTGTCGGGGTCCATGGCGACGAGATCGGCGACCGCCGGCCGCAGCGAGAAGCCCTCGATGAAACTGTCGAATTTGCGCGCCAGCAGCAGCGCCGTATCGAGCGCCGACGCCATGGCCGCGCCGTGCTCAGTCGGAACGAGAATAGTCTTCATGCGCGTGCGCCCCACATGAGTTCGGCAGAACCGACGGACAGCTGTTCCCGGGGCTCATACTGCCGTGCCGGCGGCGGCCGGACAAGCTCCCACAGGGTTGCAATTCCGTTCGTCATTGAAACGTTGCGCCATGGCGCTGAACTCTTGGGGCAGAGTTCTGGAGCCAGGCTCTGGGAACGGGGTGCTGCGCCGCTCCGCAAGGTTCGTTTAACAGGTTTTGATAAAATGCTGTGATTCGAGGCGCGCAATGACGCGCCCGCGACCGGTGGGCTGTGGGGGAACGCAATGAGGAACGGCGCCGACATCCGGCAGGTTCGGGCGGCTGCACGCATTCTTTTGATCTGTCCCGATTGCGGACATGAGAATGCGGAATATGCGCAGACGCTGCGGGGCAAGGGCACTTTCTACTGCGTCGGCGAGGACTGCGATTACATTTTCGACCTTGTCCCCGGCCGCCAGCGCGATCTCGGCGCGAGTTTTGCCGAATGGTGCAGAAGGTTCTATGCTGCGCTTTATTCGGCGCGGCGGCCGCTCGTTTAGGCCTTTCCGACCGCTCGCGCCAGCGCTTCCACCAGCGCAACCGGGTCGGTGAAAGCGGCGACGCCCAAGGCGCGCAATTTTTCGATTGCTTTCTCAGCGCTCATCTTGCGGGTCGCGGAATGGCCGGCGGCGAGCCCGACAAAGAGCGGCTTCGGCAGCGGCTCGGCCGTGATCCAGGCCACCAGCGCCTCGATCCGCTCGGCGAGTGAACGCGAGGCGATGACGGTCTGAAACACGATGGCTTTGACATTGGGCCGTACCGCGAGGGCGCGCGCGATGTGCAGCCGCTCAGTCATCGTTTCATCCGGCGCCCTGCGCAGATTGTCCATGAAACTTGCGGCGCGAAAGCCGTGATCGGCCAAAAGGTCCATCATCATCATGGCGAGACCGGCGCCGGACGTGACGAGGACGACATCGCCGGACGTCTCGACGAGCTGGAAGCCGAGGTCGCGCGCGGAGCGTTCGAGCGGGGTGAGCGCGCGCTCCGCCAGTGTGCGGCTGATGGGAAATTCCGCCGGGTCGTGGCGAAAATCGGCGCTGTCGTCACGGACGATCTTGGCGTCGCAGGCGACAAGATTGCCGTCGGCCGTCAGCACCAGCGGGTTGATCTCTAAAAGCTCGAGATCCTCCCGCCGCGCGATCTCCGGGAGCCGCGCGGCATAGCGGGCAAGCCGCGCCGCGAGGTCGGCGGGAAACAGCTTTGCGATCGCGGCATAGATCGTTTCAGGCGTGGTGGGTCCGAAGCTCGCGACCGGAATGCGCACGAGCTTTGCCAGTTGTTCGACATTCTCGCCGCCCTGCGGTGCGATCAGGATTTCGAGCCCCTGCCGCGTGCCGTCGACGCGGACCGCGACAAAAATCTCGCGCGCAATCGGTACGGCTTCCTCAAGCAGGAGCGGCGTGTCGGCATCTTCGAGATTGGCGAGAATGAGCCGCCGCGCATTGCGGATTTCATCCGTGGCGGTGAAGGAACGCACCAACCCGCGCTTGCCGCGCCCGCCTTCGAGGATTTGCGCCTTGAGCACGTAGCCCGGCCAGTCCGCGGCGCTTGCGGGCACGTCGTCCCCGGCGACCAAAAGCAGGCTACGCGGCACGGCAAGCCCGTGGCGGCGCAGCAGGGCTTTTCCCTCTACCTCGGCGAGACGCATAGTCTAGACTTTCCATGCTTTTCCCGGGGACTTTATCGCATGTCCGGCCAATTGCTTGCGGATCGTTTGCGCCTGCCGTTCCTCGACCCCGCGCCCTGGCAGGTCGCGGTGATCAGCCCGACCGGCCGCTATGCGCGCAGTCAGGTTGCCGGCATGCGTGAGGCCGGCACGCCGCTCATTGGCGGCGTCGCGCTCGGTCGCGGCGGTACCGTAATGGACGGCTTGGCGCTCTATGACCGTATCGGCGACCTACCGCAGCAGCCGAACATCGCGCTGATCTATACGCCGGCCGAAGGCGTGCGCGACGCCATTGCCGAATGTGCTGCATCCCGCATCCCGACCATCTTGGCGGCGGCCGAATATGTGCCGGTGCATGATGCGCTCGCGGCCGCGGCGCTCGCCCGCGCGGCGGGAAGCTGGCTCATCGGCCCCAATACGCTTGGCCTGTTCGTGCCGGGCAGCGGACTGCTCGGCTCCATCGCGCCGAGCTTTTGCCGCGAGGGCCGTCTCGCGGTCATTGTGCGCAGCGGCACGGTGGCGCTCGCGCTGGCGCGGCAGTTGACGCTTGCCGGCATCGGCCAGCGCATGGTCGTGCATGTCGGCGGCGACGGCGTGATCGGGCGCAATCCGCACGAATATCTGCAAGCGCTCGCCGACGATGAGGCGACGGCGGCCGTGCTCTATTGCGGCGAGATCGGCGGCGACAAGGAATATGCCTTTGCCGAGGCCGCGCGCGGCTTCGGCAAGCCGATCATTGCCATGGTCGTCGGGCGCCATGCGCCGGAGCAGAAGCAGATGGGGCATGCCGGCGCCCTGATCGGCAGTGCGCGCGAGGGCGCGGCGGCGAAACTCGACGCACTCGCCGGCTCGGGCTGCCTGATCGCCAACGGCCTTGAAGAAGCGACGACGATGGCGGCGAAATTCGCCGCGTAGCCCAATCGCCCTACTAAGCGAGGATTTCCAGCGTCAGCGGCTTCAAGCGAAAATTATTGCAAGCATTGAACAGGATGGGGCAGTTCGAAATGGCGACGATTTGCGGCATCAGCGCGCGCAGCGTCATGTAGTCACCCGGCTTGCCCTTGGGCGGCCTGATCTCCCAGACGCCGTTCGCGTCATAGGCGACGGTCATGAACATGTTGAAACAGGCGTCGATGTTGAAATTCCAGCGATCCATGCCGTAGCCGCGGATCGCCGTTTCGAGATTCGATTGGCAGTTCGGGGCGCCTGAACCCTTGTCACCGTAACGCTCGACGTTCAGATGCTCGCTGCAATAGCCGCCGCCGCAATAATTCTCGCCGGTCAGATCGTCCTCGATCTGCAACATCGGGCGCGTGCGATTGCTGTAGAGTGTGTGCGGCGCCGTCAGCTTCCAGTTGAGATTGACGGCGCGGCTCGAATGCATCGACAGCAATTCGCGCACATCGTCGCGATTGAACGAAATCAGGTCGGCAACTTGCTCGCCCTCGGGCTGGGAGAGCCGCAGCCGCTGGCCGGTCTCGACTTCGAAGCTGATATTGCCCCCCGGCGCCAAGGTTACAGCGACGCCGGGCTTGAGGATCGCCGTTGCTTTGCTCATGCCGGGAGCGGTTGTCCTTTGGTCTCCGGAAGGAACGGCAGAACGATTAGCCCAATCACGAAGATGCCCGCAAGGGTCGTCGCCGCCGGGCCATAACCGCCGAAGAAGGCGATCAGGCTCGACGCCAGGATCGGCCCGAACATCGCCAGGAAGCGGGCGAAGTTGAAGATCAGGCTGATCGCGGTCGAACGAATGCTGGTCGGGAACAGTTCCGGCGGATGGATAGCGAACCAGCCGTAGAGCCCGCCAGTGAGAAAGCCGTTGGCGATCTGCAGCATGACGACGGTGTTGGGATCACGCACATAAAGGAACACGATCGGGGTAATGGCGATCGAGCCGGCGAGATAGAAGGCGAGCGTCCAGCGGCGGCCCCAGCTATCGGCAAGGAAGCCGAAGGCGATACAGCCGAGAATTTCGCCGATGGCGTAGAGCAGTCCGGCCATGCCGGCATAATAGACGCCGGTCTTGGGATCGGACGCCAATGTCGCCGCATAGGTCGGCACCCAAGACGAGATCGCCCAGAAGCCAAGCGTGATGGAGACCGAGACAATAATCGCGAGCACGAGATTGCGGGAATTGGCGCGCAGTGTCGCGCCGATCGCCTGCGCCGAGTGACTGGCTTTGGTCCAGCGCTCGGATTCCGGGATATCGCGCGCGAGCAGCGCGACGAACAGCGCTGGCAAGATGCCGGCCGCATACATCCAGCGCCAGGAGAGACCGAACGAACCGCCAATCACGAGCCAAAGAACCGAGGCGACCACGAAGCCGCCGGAAAAGGCCGCTTGCAAAACGCCGGCACCTTTGGTGCGCAGCCGTTCCGGCCATGTCTCCTGCAACAGCGAGGTGCCGACGCCCCATTCCGCGCCGATGCCGACGCCGGTAAGGAAGCGCGTCAGCGCGAGAATCTGCCAGGTCGGCGCCAGCGCGCTCGTCCCGGTGAAGATGCTGTAGAGCACGACCGCGCCGATCATGGTCCAGCGCCGCCCGAGGCGATCGCCGACGACGCCGCCGATGACCCCGCCGACGGCCCAGCCGAACAGCGTGATCGAGATCAGATAGGCGGCGACACGGGGCAGGGTGCTCAGCTCATTGGCCGGCAAAAGCTGATGCAGCGAGGGACCGATGGTCAGCAACAGCGCGAAGGTTTCATAGCCATCGAACAGCCAGAACAGCATGGTGACGCCGAGCACGCTCCACTGCCGGCGTGTCAGGCCTTCGGTATAGGGAGCGACGATGTCGGTTGTGGCCACGGCAAGCACTCGCGTGTTGAGAAATGTGGAGCAAAGACTATTGCGGCCGCTCCCGCAGCGTCAACGAAGGGCACGGAAATTCATTGTGCAACTCTGCTTTCGGATTGCTGTTTTATTTTGCCAAGTGCCTGCATTTTAAACCGAAAGTCTCTTGGCGTGCTGACATCCAGAAAGTCTTGCTAGGCCGCTGCATGGCCGCCTTGCAGATCATTTCGCCTGCGACACCCGCGGCATTTCGAAAATATTGTCGACGACGGTGTAGTCGCCGCGATAGCCGAGCCGGCCGATGGCGCGGATGCGAGTCATATCGACCATGCCATTGACGATCACGGCGTCGTCGATATGCACATTGACCACTTCGCCGATCACCATTTCGTAATTGTGCGTCTTGCCGTTGCTGCTGACGAGTTTCACGGTCTGCGCGTAAATGCATTCGAGCGCGATCGGGGAGCGTGCGACGCGCGGCGGCTTGACCTTGCGCGAAGGCGCCATGGCGAGCTTGGCCAGTTCCGGTTCGCTGACATTTTCCGGATAATCGCCACCGCTGATATTCATCTCGTTGCGCAAGTCGTAGGTCGCGAGATTGAACACGAACTCGCTGCCGCTTTCGGCATGGCGCTGCGAATGCTTGCGGGTATTCGACGAGAACATCACGAAAGGCGGATGGCTCGCGATCATGTTGAAGAAACTGTAGGGCGCGAGATTGACCACGCCCGCCGGGCTGATGGTCGTGATCCAGCCGATCGGACGCGGCACGACGAGGCTCGTGGTCGGGTCGTGCGCGAGATTATGCGGCTCGCTGCGCGGGTCGTAATCCATGAGAGGTTTTCCGATTGTCCGATTGGGAAGAGAGAAAGGCTAAGCGGATTGCTCGACCGCAAGGTTGCGGAATGCTAGCGTTTCGGTCGGCAAAATGCCAATCGCCTTTCGTCGAACCGTCACTTGTCTAAATCGCAAATAAGTCGCCGGACCGCTCATGAAATTGCACTGGTCGCCGCGCTCGCCGTTTGTGCGCAAGGTCATGATCGTCGCGCATGAGCGCGGCCTGGTCGATCGGATCACTTGCGTACGCACCATCGCGGCGACGGCGAAACCGCATGCCGAACTGATGAAGGATAATCCGCTGTCGAAAATCCCGACGCTGGTGCTCGACGACGGTGCAGTGCTCTACGATTCGCCGGTCATCTGCGAGTATCTCGACGGTCTCGACGGCGCGCCGAAATTGTTTCCGCGCTCGGGAAAGGCGCGCATGACGGCGCTGCGCCGCCAGGCGCTCGGCGACGGATTTCTGGAGATGATGGTGCTGCTTCGCGACGAACGGATGCGCGAAACACCTTCCAACAGGCACATCGCGAGCACCGCCGTCAGAAAGGCGGCCATCTTGGACAGTTTGGAACGCGAGGCCGAGGCGCTGACCAGGACACCGTTCGGCATCGGTCATATCGCGATCGGTTGCGCGCTGTCTTATCTGGACTTCAGATTCAGCGATGAGGATTGGCGCAAGGGCCATTTGCGTATCGCCAACTGGCAAGCTGCCTTTGCAGCGCGGCCGTCAGTGGGCGCCACGCTGCCGGTCGACGATTCTTGATTTGTTGCAGTTTATTTGTTCCGCAAAAGTACGTATCCAGAGGGCTGGGATTGCAACTATTTTTGGATATCATTTCAGCCATGCATAATTGCACTTGAAACCAACGTTCGTGCTTATTATTTCGCGCGCACCATGTTGAACGCCGAATATTTTGTGGACAAAGCCGAACAATGCTTTCGTCTTGCCCGCCTCGTCAAAACGCCGAATTTCGCACGCTCTGAGATCGTTACAAATCTTGAAGCGCTCGGCAACGAGCTCATGGCAAAGGCGGAAGAAATGGAGACCGTCCGGCAACGCGCTTGCCGCAAAAGCTGACCGTCGCGCTGGACACATCAGCTCCTTCGCCAAATCCCGATCAAATAATCTTGCGCGAATAGCCGCGCCCCGGCGATCAGCCCAGCGTCGGATCGAGCACGATTTTGCCATGGCTCTCGTGCTGCTCAATGAGGCGGTGCGCTTCGGCCGCCTGCGACAGCGGCATCACCCGCTCGATATGCGGAATGACTTTTCCCTGGGCCGCGGCGGCAAGACAATGCGGCAGGTCGGACGGCGTGTAGCCGGGACGGCCCCGGATCGTGATTTGCTTGTGATAGAGGTGAGCGAAGTCGATCGTGACATTGGGGCCGGCATGCGCGCCCGCGGTCACGAGCCGTCCGTTCATGCCGATGGCATGGAAGGCGACGGGCAGGACAACCGGATTGGCGATATTGTCGTAGAGCACGTCGACGCCCTTGCCGTGGGTGATTTTCATCACCTCGTCGAGCAGATTGTGTGTGCTGTAATTGATGCCAAAATCGGCGCCGAGCTGCATGCCGATGGCGAGACGGTCGTCGGACCCGGCAACGGCAATCACACGGGCGCCGATCACGTTCTTGGCGATCTGAATGCCGACCGTGCCAAGATTGCCGCTGGCGCCCATGATCAGCACAGTCTCGCCGAATTTTAGGTCGGCGACGTGGAAGAGCAGATTCCATGCCGTCGGCACGTGGCGCATGACGACGGCAGCGCGATGAAAGTCGAGCCCTTCGGGCAACGGGACCGCGGCGCAGGCCGGCACCGTGACGCGCTCGGCGAAGCCGCCCGGCCGCTTGATGCCCATCATGCCCTTCGGCCCGCCATAGCCGTGGCCGTCCTCGGCGCAGAGCTCGAGCGGCATGATGCCGGCGGCGGCGACCCGGTCACCGACGTGCCAGTTGCTCACCTCAGGCCCGACCGCATCGACGACACCGGCGCTATCGACGCCGGGAATGAGCGGCAGGACCGGATTGCGGAACGTCTCCTTGCCGGCGCGCAAGCTTACATCGAGCACGCGATTGACGGTCGCGGCATGCACCCTGATGCGGATTTCGCCGGCCCGCGGCAGGGGATCAGGAACGTCTTCGTAGCGGAGAACGTCGGGCGGGCCGTATTCGTGAAGGACAATGGCTTTCATTCCGGGGACTTCATTGCGAGGGCCGGCAGGGGCGCCGGATATGGGGAGGCGGGGCCAACTAATTGCACGGTTTAGCGCGCCTATCTATGGTGCCGCGCATCCAAGGTCCAGCACCTGTAGAGAGCAACCATGGACGTCACCATGGACTATGCCGATAAATTCGCCATCGCCGAGCTGATCAATGCCTGGGGTCTCTATCGCGACCAGGGCAAATGGAAGGAGCTGCGCTCGACCTTCACCGCCGACGGGCACATTTCGGTGTCCTGGTTTCGCGGACCGTTCGAGCAATTCGTCGAGCGCTGCCGGGCGGGCCATGCCGCCCGCCATACCTGGTCGCGGCATCATCTCTCGGCGCCGTTCATCAAGATCGAGAAGGACCGCGCCACGGCCGAAACCAGCGTCGTCATCCGCGTCCGGCAGAAATTCGGCGGCGTCGATGTCGACCTCACCTCGTGCTCGCGCTTCCTCGACCGGGTGGAGCGCCACGGCAGTGCCTGGCTGATCGCCGAGCGCGCCGCGATCTATGAGCGCGACCGGCTCGATCCGGTCGAGCCGTCGTCCGAATTCGACGCGCTGTTCGCAGAGGACACCTCGCATTACCCGGAGCAATACCGTTACATGGCGTTCCGGATCGCGCATGCCGAGGGTCGGGCGCTGGCGCCGGTGGTCTATCGCGACGGCGGTCCCGAGACGGCCGATCTCTATGCACGGTTTTCCGCCTGGCTCGCGGGCGGCACGGCTTGACGCGGACAAAGCTTGACGCGGACACACATGCCGGGTTAGCCGCGACGATCGCTTGGAGCTCCGCATGGCGGTTTATACCGATGTCACGGCCGAGGATCTCGGTCGCTTTCTTGCCGCTTACGATGTCGGCGAGCTCTTGTCCTACAAGGGCATTGCCGAAGGCGTCGAGAACTCGAACTTCCTCGTCCATACCGCCCGCGGCAATTATATTCTGACGCTTTACGAGCGGCGCGTCGCCGAGCGCGATCTGCCGTTCTTTCTCGGCCTGATGGAGCACCTGGCGGCGCGCGGCATCACCTGCCCGCAGCCGGTGAAGAACAGCGACGGCGAGGTTCTGGGCCGGCTCGCCGGCAAGCCCGCGGCTATCGTCACCTTTCTCGACGGCCTGTGGATCCGCCGGCCGAGCGCGGCGCATTGCGCGGCGCTGGGCGAGGCGCTGGCGCGGCTGCATATTGCCGGCGCCGATTTTGCGATGCGTCGCGACAATGCGCTGTCGGTGTCAGGCTGGCGTCAGCTTTACGAGAACTGCCGGGAGCGCGCCCACAAAGTGGAACGCAATCTCGAGACGCTGGTCGCGGCCGAGCTTGAAGTCCTGGAGCGCGATTGGCCGCGCGGCCTGCCGCAGGGCGTCATCCATGCCGATCTGTTTCCGGACAATGTTTTCTTCCTCGCCGATAAATTGTCGGGGCTGATCGATTTCTATTTCGCCTGCACCGACACGCTCGCCTATGACATCGCGATCTGTTTGAACGCCTGGTGCTTCGAGTCCGATCATTCCTATAACGTCACCAAAGGGCAGGCGCTGCTCACGAGCTATGCCAAGACACGCCCGCTGTCGCGTCAGGAATGGGACAAGCTGCCGCTGCTCGCGCGCGGCGCCGCGGTGCGTTTTTTGCTGACGCGTCTGGTCGACTGGCTCGACGTGCCGGCAGGCGCCTTGGTGAAGCCGAAAGACCCGCGCGAATATGCGCGCAAGCTTCGCTTCCATCAAACGATCAAAAGCTTCCGGGATTACGGAGTGAGTGAGCCGTGAGTGACGCAACGTCGCTGCCGCATGTTGTCATTTACACCGACGGCGGTGCATCGCCCAATCCGGGTCCCGGCGGCTGGGCCGCCATTCTCGCTTTCGGGGAGCTCAAGAAGGAGCTCAAGGGCGGCGAGCTCGACACCACCAACAATCGCATGGAGCTGATGGCCGCGATTTCGGCGCTGGAAGCGCTCAAGAAGCCGTGCCGTATCGATCTGCACACCGACAGCCAATATCTGCGCAACGGCATCATGTCGTGGATCGGCAAATGGAAGCGCAACGGCTGGAAGACCGCCGACAAGAGTCCGGTGAAGAATGTCGATCTGTGGGAGCGCCTCGACGCGGCGCTTGGCCAGCATCAAATCAGCTGGCATTGGGTGAAGGGCCACGCCGGTCACGACATGAACGAGCGCGCCGATGCGCTGGTGGGCGAAGCGATTGCCGAAATCCGTGCTGCGGGAAAAGTAAAACCCTCCCCCTAATAAAGGGGAGGGTTGCTTATTCGTCGCGCTGCCCGTCGGTCAGAGACTCTTGATCAAATTATCGGCGCCGGAAATATCGGCCTTGCCCGGCGAGTCTTCGATATTGAGCGTTTTCACGACACCGTCTTCGACCACCATGGCGTAACGCTGCGAGCGCAAGCCAAGCCCGCGCTCGGTCAAGTCAGCGGTAAGCCCAAGCGCCTTGGCCCAATTGCCGCTGCCGTCGGCGAGGAACTCGATGGCGTCGCCGCCGGTCGCCTTCTTCCAGGCGTCCATCACGAAGACATCGTTTACGCCGGTCACGGCGATCGTGTTGATGCCCTTCGCCTTGATTGAGGCCGCGTTTTTCACGAAGCCCGGCAGGTGGTTCTTGTGGCAGGTCGGCGTGAAGGCGCCCGGAACGGCGAACAACACCACTTTCTTGCCCTTGAACAATTCGTCCGTGGTCATCGGCTTCGGCCCATCGGCCGTCATTACCGTGAAGGAGCCGCTTGGGACGCGGTCGCCGGCCTTGATAGTCATGATTACAATCCTCTCGCGTTTCTCAGTATAGACGTGACGCCACCCGCGCGGCGGCGCGCTAAACTAGAGCATCATCGCGCAAAGGGGAAACCGGTTTTCGGCAAGGATTGCGTGCTGAAAAATCGAGGCAGACGCGCTTATAGGCGCGCTTAATCGAGCCGTGCCGGAACCTCGATGGCGTCGTCGTCGGAGACGGCGGTCAATATCAGCATCGCACCTTTAGCCTGGGCGTCGGGCGGCAGCCCATCGAGATCGAAGGTGAATTGCCGCGACGGTCCGTTGCCGCCGCCTTTGAGTTCCGGCAGCGGCAACGACCAATCCGGGGTCGGGCCTTCGGCAAACAGATCGACCGGCGTGCTGGCGGGAGCCGACACTTCGACGATTACGCGGTCGTGGCCGTCGCCGGGCTCGCGATGCACCGAAAGAATAGCGAGGCCTTTGCCGCCGCTGCCCTTTACGCCTTTGGTGTCGCTGCCTTCGCCGAGCGCGACGCGCCGCGGCACGCGGATTTCCGCTTTCTCGATCGCCATCTCCTCGGCGCCGTCACCGTTGATTGCAAGCTTGAGATCGGACTCGACCGGCACGCACATATTGCCGCAGATGTCGTAACCGAGCTTGAGCTTGAGCGATGATTGCTCCTTCGCGTCTTGCGGCGTGATCCGCAGCGGCAGAATGACGTGATCGAGATAGCCGATCGAATTACCGCCAGCGCCGTCGGGAAACCGTTCCGGCGCGGGCCACAGCACGGTGACGGACTTGACGTTATCCGAGCCGGCGAAATCCAGTTTCGGCGGTACGCCGGAATCACCGGGATCGCGCCAATAGGTCTTCCAACCGGGATCGAGTTTGATCTCTACACCCGCGCGCACGATCTTGGTGTCGGAGCCGGCAACCTGCGACCCCGCGATCAGGCGCGCCGCGGTATGATTCTGCGCATCCCATTCGGAAGCGTCCTGCGCCCAGACGGCCGACACCAGTCCGCCAACCGGAACGCAAAACAGCGCGGCGACGATTGTTGATCGAAGACGCTCGCGCACGGGCTTTGTCACGAATGCTGTCATGAAGGCGATTGTGGCCAGTTTAGTTCTTGGATGCGAATAAGTTATGGGCGCTGTTTAAGTCTGTCTGCGGCCAAGCGCCACTGACATGATTGTGACTATTACTTAACTTGACACGTGCGCCCGGTCCTACGGCCGCCAAAATTTCGGCGCAGGCGTAAAAGCCATATTGTGAACTTTTCACCCCCTCGTTCGTTTGCAATTGCACAATGATCGGCTAACCTTTGCACCATGAAACTGCCGCGCGCCAAGTCGCAAACCAGCCGGCGCCGAGGTTTTCTCGACGGCCAGATGCTCATCGCCATGCCGGCGATGCTCGATGACCGGTTTGCGCGTTCCGTCATCTATGTCTGCGCGCATTCCTCCGAAGGGGCGATGGGCATCGTCGTCAATCATCCGGCGCCGAACATCAATTTCTCCGACCTCTTGGTGAAGCTGAATGTCATCCCGTCGGCCGACGCGATCCGGCTGCCGACGCGGACCGGTGTGGTGAAAGTGATGCGCGGCGGACCGGTTGAGACCGAGCGCGGCTTCGTGCTGCACAGCGCCGATTTTTTCATCGAGAATTCGACGCTGCCGATCGACGACGGCATCTGCCTCACCGCCACCATCGATATTCTCAAAGCCATCGCCCGCGGCGACGGGCCGGAAAGCGCCATCCTCGCGCTCGGCTATGCGGGCTGGGCGCCGGGCCAGCTGGAAAACGAGATTCAAGGCAATGGCTGGCTGCATTGCGCAGCGGACTCTGACCTTATTTTCGGTACCGATATCGGCGGCAAATACGAGCTGGCGCTGAAAAAGATCGGTATCGATCTCGGCATGCTGTCAAGCGAAGCCGGTCACGCCTGACACCGGGCCCATATAATCAGAACGCTCTAATCAGAACGCTTTTAATCAGAACACTTTTAATCAGAACACCTTGGTCTTCACGCCGGATTCGGCGTGCCGGCTTGCCGCCGGCTCCGGCTCGAGCAGCGCCCGCGCGCGCTCGGCGCTCATCGGCTCGCCGAAGACGAAGCCTTGCGCGTATTCGCAGCCGAGCTGCGACAGTTCGACCGCATCGGAATCGGATTCCGCGCCCTCAGCCACGACGTCCATGCCGAGATCGTGGGCGAGCGTGATGATGGAGCGCAGGATCACCGGCCGCGTGCCCTTCGGCGTGGTGCGCACGAACGACTGGTCGATCTTGATGGTGTCGAACGGAAAGCGCTGCAGATAGGATAGCGACGAATAGCCGGTGCCGAAATCGTCGAGCGCGAGGCCTGCGCCCAGCTCACGGATGCGATGCAGCATCTGGGCGGCGTGTTCCGGGTTCTCCATCACCACGGACTCGGTAATCTCCAATTTGAGCGATCCGCGGGTGAGCGGTGAGCGCGCCAGCACGGTGCGGATATCCTGGATCAGATCGTGCCGCAGCAATTGCCGCGACGAGACGTTGACGCTGGCGAAGAGCGGCTCGCGCTGGCGCAGCGTGCGCTGCCAGGTCGAGAGCTGGCGCGCGGTGCGATCGAGCACGAACAGGCCGAGCTCGACGATGAGACCGGTCTCCTCGGCGATGTTGATGAAATCGATCGGCGACATGCGGCCGAGCTTCGGATGATTCCACCGCGCCAGCGCCTCGAAGCCGGCAACGGCGCGGTCCTCGAGACGGATGATCGGCTGATACAGGATGCTGATCTCGTCGCGTTCGAGCGCGCGACGCAGATCGGACTCGATCGACAGCCGATCGTTCTTGCGCGCGCGCATCGCGGGCTTGAAGACTTCGATACGATCGCCGCCGCCGCGCTTGCCATGATACATTGCAAGCTCGGCGTCTTTGAGCAGCTCTTCGGCGCGCTGCGGCTCGTTGGTTTCGCCGAGCACCAAGCCGACCGAGCCGGTCAAGAAAATCTCGCGGTCGCGGAAGGTGATTGGCGCCCGCAAGGTGCGACGGATCGTTTCGGAAAATGCGGTGATGCGCGCGAGATCCTTTTCCGAGAGCAGGAGCAGCCCGAACTGATCGCCGGACAGCCGCGCCAGCGTGTCCTGCGGCTTGATCAGCCGGCCGAGCCGGCGCGCCAGCGTCAGCAGGATGGAATCGCCGACCGCCATGCCGACCGAGTCGTTGACCTGCTTGAAGCGGTCGAGGTCGACGACCATGACCGTCGGGCGGATGGCGGAATCGGTCTTGGCGAAGCCCAGCACCGCGTCGAGCCGGTCGAGGAACAATTCGCGATTGGGCAGGCCGGTGAGATTGTCATGTACGGCGTCGTGCAGCAGCCGCTCTTCAGCGGTCTTGATCTCGGTCACGTCGGTGAGCGTGCCGACGAGGCGGATCACCTCGCCGTCGGAGCCGACCACCGGCCGCGCTTTCAGCGCAAACCATAAATAGTGACCGTCGGCGGTGCGCAGGCGGAAATCCTGCGCCACCCGGCCGCGCCGCTGCTCCAAGACGCTGTCGAGCGTGGCGCGGAACCGGTCGCGGTCGAACTGGTGCAGCACGTCGAGCCATCTGGCGGCAGGGCCGTCGAGCGAGCCGCGGCTCAGGCCGAGCGCGGCTTCGGTCTCGGGGCTGGTGAACACCTTGTCGGCGGCGACGTCCCAGTCCCAGATCATGTCGCCGGCGCCGGTCAGCGCCAGTGCCCGCCGCTCGACGTCGGAGACGATGGCGCCGGTCGCGCCGCCGGCAAAGGCATGCTGCATCACCGTGAATCCGATTAGCATAACAATCAGAACCAGCCCGCCGAGCAGCGCCGGCCCGATAATGTCGTTGGTGACAAAGCCGAGCACCGTCATCGCCGCCGCGATCACCCAGACCACCAGCAGCAGCCAGGTTGGGATCAGCATCACCGCGCGATCATAGTCGTGCGTCGCAAGATAAATCACCAGCGCGAAGCCGAAGATGGCGATCATGAACAGCGACATGCGCGCGATCCCCGAGGCGACAGCCGGCGAGAACAGCGCCACTGCGACCAGCGCGCCGAGGAAGGCGAGCCAGCCCAGCGTGATGTGGATATAGCGCACATGCCAGCGATTGAGATTGAGATAGGCGAACAGAAACACCAGCAGCGTTGCGGCAAGGATCGCCTCGCCCGAGGCGCGCCAGATGCGTTCGGAACTTGACGACATGTCGAAGACTTTTGGCCAGAAGCCGAAATCGATGCCGATATAAACCAGCACGGCCCAGCCGAGCGCGGCGGCGGCCGGGAACATCACGCTGCCTTTGACCACGAAGAGGATGGTCAGGAACAGCGCCAACAGACCGGCAATGCCGATGACGATGCCCTGATAGAGCGTCAGCGAATTGACTTTGTCTTTATAGGCGTCGGGCTCCCACAGATAGATTTGCGGCAGGTTGTCGGTGCGCAGCTCGGCGACAAAGGTGATCACCGTGCCCGGATCGAGCGTGATGCGGAAAATATCTGCGCTCGGGTTGTCCTGGCGGTCGGGCGGGTCGCCGGACGAAGGGGTGATGGAGACGATGCGCGAGAGGCCGAGGTCGGGCCAGATCAGGCCGGAACCGACCATGCGATAATGCGGCACGACGATGAGGCGGTCGATCTGCTCCTCGCCGTTATTGGCGAGCGCGAACACCGCCCAGTTCCGCCCCGCCTCGCGGCCGCGCACCTCGATGCGGCGGATGATGCCGTCGGCGCCGGGCGCGGTCGAAACCTGGATGCGGCCGTTGTCGGTCTGCTGGAACTCGACAGCATCGGTCAAGTCGATGGCGGCGGCGTCGGTGCGAACGTTAACCGCGTCCACAGCATTCGCCGGCGCAGCGCTAAAGAGCGCCGCAGCGATCGCCAACATCGCGCAGAGAGACGCGGTGCTTGAACGGGCGGCGCGCCAAAATACCAAAGACAACCTCCGAGGCCGGCAACGGCGCTGAATGCGCCGCAATCGCGGAATCCGACCACTTCCTAACAGGCTTTGCGCCGATTTCGCGACGGCCCGTCTGCCTGCGCGGGATCCGACAGCCTCGGATCCGCTGCAAGCGGAAACTAGTAGCGGCTGCGGTTCCGCAGAGCAAGAATATTCCCGTTTACTTTCAAGGGGTCAGGCAGTTTCTTGCCGGGTTGGTTGCTGTTTTCGACGGACTTTCCGGTAGTAATAACGGTGAACATCATGGGCGAAGCTGCAGCGTCGGCCGCGTGTGACAAGACCGGGAGCGGGAGCTAAAATTCTCGCCCAGGGAGAGCGAATATGGCCGCTGTCGACGACGAAGACGCGCCGAAGAAGAAGCTCGCGCACGAAATCGGGCAGGATCTGACGCTGCTCTCGGCCGATGAGCTTGCTGCCCGCATCGCGTTGTTGAAGGACGAAATCGCGCGACTTGAGACCGACATCGAAAAAAAACGCGCGGTGAAATCAGCCGCTGATCTGTTCTTTAAGAAATAAGTTTTTCGTGACTTTAGCTTGGCGTCTTGCAGGCTCGTGCTATGCTTGAAAAAGATTCGCCAAGTTTTTGAGATTCCTTAACCTTTCGTTAAGCTTTCTCGTTCATTACAAAGCATGTCCATCTTCTGGACATTGAGTGGCTCCTGTCCACTCTGTTTGACGCCTCCCTGTTATCACCTTGAGCCGCCGGCAACGGCGGCTCTTTTTTGTTCGGTTCGCGATTTTTCAATCGTTGCGGCGAGAGCGTGGCAACGATGGCCGACGGCCGGCAACTATGTCGGCAGCTTCATTCCGCTTGGCGCTGGACAGTCTGCGCGTCTCGCGCGATGCTGTCGTCAGTGCCCTGCTTACGAATTTCGTGAGATGTTGCGGCAATCTCCGACACGAAATTCGAAAGCTTGAGGTGCTAAATGGGGTTCTAGGGCTGTTTTTCGATGTGAAGTTCCCTCGGCGTGTGCGCGGCAAAGGGCGTAGCGCAGCAAAGTGCACGGGAGCTTCAGTCGGCGGCACTAGTTGTGAGGCGTATATGTCAGATAAGCGTGCGATGGAAGTTGGCGCGGTTTCTTTCAGCGAACGGCTGGCGAGTTCTCAGGTCTTCGCGACGCTTTTCCGCGATGGCATGGCGCTGGTGGAGGAAACCGCGAGCTATCTCGACGGTTCCGGCCGCACTGAATCCAAGAAGCTCGAGCGTAGCGCTAGCCTTATTTATGCGACCGAAAGCATGCGGTTGACGACGCGGCTGATGCAGCTTGCGTCGTGGCTGTTGCTGCACCGCGCCGTAAAAGAGGGCGAGATGACGCTCGCCCAGGCCCACAAGGAAAAAAGCAAGGTGCGTCTTGCCGCCTGCGAGCCGGGCGACGCCAAATCGCTGGAACTGTTGCCGGAAAAGCTCCAGGAGTTGATCGCGCGCTCGACCAGGCTGCAGACCGAAGTGCGGCGGCTCGATGCGACCATGCACGCGCCGCCGGACCTGAATGTCCCGGTCGATAATCCGGTCGAACGGCAAATGGGGCTGTTGAAGGCCGCCTTCGAATCCGAAGCCTGAAGTCGCTGACCGAAGCTTCGGCGCGTTACTTCTTCAGGAAGCCTTCGAACTTCTTCTGGAATCGCGACAAACGGCCGCCGCGGTCCAGCAGATGCTGCTGGCCGCCGGTCCAGGCCGGGTGCGACTTCGGGTCGATATCGAGATGCAACGTATCGCCCGGCTGACCCCAGGTCGTGCGGGTGGTGAATTCGGTACCGTCGGTCATAACCACTTTGACCGTGTGGTAATCGGGATGCGTATCGGGCTTCATGGCGTCGTTCCGGCGCTTTCTCAAAGCTTGAGGATTTGCGGAAATTTGGCGGCTGTATAACGCGGGAACGACGTCCCGACAAGCCGAAGCTGTGCCGATTTGCGCGGCGGCCCCCACATTGCCAGAGCGGCGCACAAGGGGCAAAGTCCAGCCCGCATCGCCGGGGGGCGCCGAATTATCGATGAATTTGCGTGCTTGAATGAATTTGCGCGCCCAAAACGATACGGCAGGCGCCGTACTGGAGCCGGTCGGCCGAGACACGCCGGAAGGGACGGCTGAACTCTTGGGTTCCGCCGCAGCCGAGACGCCGGCCAAGCCCCGGCCCGGCCTGCGGCCGCTCGCCTCGCTGCTGCCCTATATCGGCCGCTACCGCGGCCGGGCGCTTGCCGCCTTCGGCGCGCTGGTGCTGGCGGCCGTGACCACGCTGGTCGTGCCGATCGCCGCCCGCCGCATGATCGATTTCGGCTTCACTGAACGCGGTCTTAACCTCATCAACAGCTACTTTCTGGTGATGATTGGAATCGCCGGCGTGCTCGCCTTTGCCAGCGCCTCGCGCTACTACCTCGTCACCACGCTCGGCGAGCGCATCGTCGCCGATTTGCGCAGCGACGTGTTCGCGCATCTGACCTCGCTGTCGGCTGTCTTCTTCGACGAAGCGCGAACCGGGGAGATGATCTCCCGGCTCACCGCCGACACGACGCAGATCAAGGCCAGCGTCGGCTCTTCGATTTCAGTCGCGCTGCGCAATTTCGTGCTGTTCGTCGGCGCCAGCATCATGATGGTGGTGACGAGCCCGAAGCTTTCGCTCTACGTGCTGCTCGCGATTCCAATCATCGTACTGCCGCTTTACGCCTTCGGCCGCGCGGTGCGTCGCCGTTCGCGTTTCGCTCAGGATACGCTTGCCGAAGCGTCGGCCTATGCCGCCGAACTGATCGGCGCGGTCCGCGTGCTGCAGGCTTTCACCAATGAGCGGCTCGGCATCGCGCGCTTCCGCGGCGCAGTGGAACAGGCTTTCTTCGCCGCGCGAGAATCAATCCGCGCGCGCTCTCTGCTCACCGCGCTCGCGATCTTTATGGTCTCATCGAGCGTCGTCGTCGTGCTCTGGATCGGCGCCAAGGAGGTCTTGTCGTTGCAGATCACGCCTGGGCGGCTCGGGCAGTTCATCCTCTATGCCGTCTTGGCGTCGAGCGCCTTAGGTTCGCTGTCGGAAACCGGCGGCGAGGTGGCGGCGGCCTCGGGCGCCGCGGAGCGGCTTTTCGAGATTCTTTCCATAAAACCCGCGATCCTCGCTCCGGCGCAGCCGCTTGCTCTGCCTGTGCCGCCGCGCGGTGAGGCGGCTTTCGAGGACGTGCGCTTCGCCTATCCGACGCGGCAAAATGCGCCTGCACTCAATGGCGTGTCGTTTCGGGTGCGGCAAGGCGAGAAGCTTGCCATCGTCGGCCCGTCCGGCGCCGGTAAGAGCACGATCTTTCATCTCTTGCTGCGCTTTTACGATCCGACCGCGGGCCGCATTACGTTTGACGGCGTGCGGCTCGCCGACCTTGATCCCAAGGAATTGCGCGGCCGCATTGCGCTCGTGCCGCAGGACAGCGTGATGTTTGCAAGCTCGGTGCGCGACAATATCCGCTTCGGCCGCCCCGATGCCTCCGATGCCGAGGTCGCGCGCGCGGCCGAGCACGCCAATGCCGCGGGCTTCATCGCGGCGCTGCCGCAAGGTTACGACACGCCGGTCGGCGAGCGCGGCATCACGCTCTCCGGCGGGCAGCGCCAGCGCATCGCCATCGCGCGGGCGATCCTCCGCAATGCGCCGCTGCTTTTGCTCGACGAAGCGACGTCGTCGCTCGATGCCGAAAGCGAGAAACAAGTCGCCGCGGCACTGACCGACCTGATGCGCGAGCGCACCACGATCGTGATCGCGCACCGCCTGGCGACGGTGCAGTCATGCGACCGGATCCTGGTGATGAACGAAGGCCGCATCGTCGAGGAGGGCACGCATCAAACGCTGGCCGGCGGCAACGGACTCTATGCGCGGCTTGCCAAACTGCAGTTTCAGGACGTGTGAGATAAATCGCGCGGCGTTGTTGCTTTAAGGCCGCCAGCTCATGCGGTGGATCGGCCGGCCGGTGATCGGATTTTTGCCGTCGCCGGTGATGGCAAATCCGCATTTGCGATAAAAGGCGAGTGCGCGCGCATTGTCGACATTGACGTCAAGGTCGACGCCTGACGGCGACAGGCGCTTGGCTTCGGCGATGAGATCCAGCCCCACACCAGCGCCCCAATATTCCGGCGCGACCACAAGCTGATCGAGATAGCGCGTAGCGGTGTCGATGGTGACGAAACCGATCATGCTGCCATTCGCTTCGGCGATGAAAACTTCGGCGACCGGCAGCAATTCGCGGCGCCAGCGTTCCCGCCACCAGTCGAGCCGCTCGGCGAAATCCAAAGCGGGATAGGTCGCCTGCCAGGTGCGCAGCCATAAGGCGACGGAGGCGTCCTCGTCATCCGTTTGATAAGCCCGAAGCGAAATGCCGGGCTCGCGCGTCACGGCGCAGCCGCTTCTTTGTTGGCTTTCTTGCCGGCGTCCTTGAGAAGCTTCAGCAGCTCACGATGCATCGTTTCATTACCGGCGGCGACATGGCCCTTGGTGAAAATCGCATCGTGGCCGTCGAGATCGGTGACGAAGCCGCCGGCTTCGCGCACCAGGATAATGCCGGCGGCCATGTCCCACGGCGAGAGATCGCGCTCCCAATAGGCATCGAAGCGTCCGGCCGCGATCCAGGCGAGGTCGAGAGCGGCCGCGCCGAAGCGGCGTAAACCGGCGAAATGCTGTTGCGCGGCTTCGATTTCGTTCCGCCCAAGCTCAAGATCGCCGCGCCCATAATGCGGCAGCCCGCAGGCAACGACCGCCTCCGACAGCCGCTGCCGTCCGGCGACGCGGATTCGCTGATCGTTCAGGAAGGCGCCTTTGCCGCGCTCGGCGACAAACACATCGTCGTTGGCGGGATTATAGACCAGGCCGGCGACGATCGTACCGCTGCGCTCGAGCGCGATCGAGACCGCGAAGTGCGGAATGCCGTGCAGAAAATTGGTCGTGCCATCGAGCGGGTCGACGATCCAGCGATGGGTCTTATCGCTGCCTTCATGGGTGCCGCCTTCCTCGCCGAGGAAGCCGTAATCGGGCCGCGCCTTGGCGAGCTCTTCGCGCACGATCTCTTCGGCGCGCTTGTCGGCAGCGGTGACGAAATTGCGCGGCCCTTTGAGCGACACCTGCAACTGCTCGACCTCGCCGAGATCGCGCTTGAGGCTGCGGCCGGCGCGGTGCGCCGCTTTGATCATGACGTTAATGACAGCGGAATGAAGCATAGCGGCCGGCGAATGTCCGATGGGGTCGCTTCGCGTAGCCTTGACGGCGCTTCAACGCAAGAGGAAAGCGCCGCCGGCCGCTCAGGGATGTTGCGCCTGCGCCTCTTGTTTCTGCGCGTCGAGCCAGATTTTTGCCGCTTTCTCCCCGGCGACCCGCGTTTCCGGATCGAGCTTGTCGACAAAACCGTCGAGCTCAAGATCGGTCTCGCCGTTGGCGCGCGAGATCAGGTGCCATTTGGTGGCGTTGATCGGGCTTAGCGGGGCGCCCTGACCCCTGGACAGAATGAGCGCCAGCCGGTCCTGGGCGATCGCACTGTTGCGGAGCGCGGCTTTGTGGAAGATCAAAGCTGCGGCGGGTTCGTTGCGTTCAATGCCGTCGCCATTGAAAAGCGCGATGGCGAATTCGACTTGCGCGTCGGTATTGTCGGCGAGCGCGGCCTGACTCCAGAGCTTGACCGCCTCGTGCATGTCTTTGGGCACGCCGCGGCCTTCTTTGTAGAAGGTGCCGAGCGCATATTGCGCATCCGGGCTACCGGCATCGGCCGCGGTGCGCAGCAATTCTGCCGCGCGCTTGAAATCCTGCGGAAACAACTGACCTTCGATATACAGCAGCGCGAGATCGTAGGCGGCTTGGGGATGACCGAGTTTGGCCGCGGAAGCGAGCCATTTGGCGCTGGCCGGACGGTCGCGCGGCCCGGCGCGGCCGGCGAGCGCGAACATCGCGAGCGCAAACATGGCGTTGCTGTCGCCACGCGCGGCGGCAAGCTTGTACCAGTCGGCGGCCTTGGCATCGTCGTTTGGCACGCCCAGCCCGTTGGCATAAAGCTCGCCAAGGAGGGTCATCGACTTCGGGTCCTTGTCCTGCTCGACGCGTTGCTCGGCGAGCTTGAAAGCCGTGAGGAAATTGCCGCGCTGAAACGCGCCATAGGCCGGATCTAAGATCGCCTTGCCGAGGGGAGACGCGGCCGGCGCGGATGCTGGAGCAGCCGGAGCAGCCGCGCCCTTGCCGGCCGGCGCGACAGGAGGCCTGACTGCGGGTTTTGCCGCAGGTTTTGCGGCGGGTGCCGGCGGCGCGCCGGTCTGCGCCTGCGCAACAGGCGGAGCCAGCACGAGAGCTGCAACAAGCGCTGCCGCACAAGACGTCGTTCGCACGCTGGCCACCGTCATCGCGCGACCGGCGTTGTGAGATCTCCGGCTGCGGCCGAGACAGCGGCCGCCACGCCTTGTGGCTCCGTCCATATCCATTCACCGAGGGCGACGAAATCGGCTCCCGTGCGCGCCAATGCCGCGACCTCGTCCGGATGACCGGCGTAACCGACACAGGGTATTTCCAGGAGCTCCGCCCACCACAGCAAATGCTCTTCCACTTCATCGAACGGCGGGCGGCGGCCGCGCCGATCGGGCTCGCCGAACATGACATAGTCGGCACCGGCTTCGCCCGCGAGCATGGCATCATGACGGCTGAACAAGCCGCCGACGCCGACGATGCGGTCAGGTTTCAAGAGCGGAAGCGCGGCGACAAAGGCCTCTATTCCGCCAATATGGGCGCCGTCGGCGCCTGCGCGCGCCGCAAGCTCGGCATGGCCCTCGATGAGTAGTGCGACATCACGACGCTGCACAACGGCGGCGATCGTCTTGGCGCGCTCTATCTGCGTGCGCTCGTCGCCATCCGCGAGCCGCAGCAACACGGCGGCGACATCGCCCGCGGTCAAAGCTTGATCGATATGACCTGCAAACGACGCCGGATCTTCGATGCGAGGCGTGACGAGATAAAGCCGCTGGCGTGTGGCCTCTCCTCGCGTCACGCCGCTTTCCGCTCGAGATCGACTTTCCACTGCCCGAGCGTGGCAAGCCCGTTCATCATGGCGCGATGGCCGAAGGCGCGCTGCGCGGCCGCGACATTTTCCGATTTGCCGGACCAGGTCTTCTGCGGCGCCGCCTGCAGTGCGCGGCCGTAGGAGAACGACACGCGCCAGGGCAGGGGGCCCATTTTGTTCATGGCGTCAAGATGCGCGGTCGCCTCTTCGTCGGATTGGCCGCCGGACAGGAACGCGATGCCGGGCACGGAGGCCGGCACGCAGGCTTTGAGCACCTTCAAGGTCTTCTCGGCCACTTCCTCGACCGATGCGCGCTTTGCCGACTTCTTGCCGGGCACGATCATGTTCGGCTTGAGCACCATGCCTTCGAGCGCGACGCGCTGATAATAAAGCTGCTCGAACACCGTCTTGAGCACCCATTCGGTGATCATGGCGCAGCGGTCGGCGTCGTGATCGCCGTCCATCAGCACTTCCGGCTCAACGATCGGCACGATGCCTTCCTGCTGGCACAGCGCGGCATAGCGGCCGAGCGCGTGAGCATTGGTCATGATGCAATCGTAGCTCGGGATGTTGGCGCCGATATCGATCACGGCGCGCCACTTGGCGAATTTGGCGCCGAGATTGCGGTATTCAGCGAGCCGCTCGCCGAGTCCGTCGAGCCCCTCGGTGATCAGCTCGCCCGCGCAGAACGGCAGCGGCTTGGTGCCTTTGTCGACCTTGATGCCGGGCAGCGTGCCGGCTTTCTCGATGATCTTGACCAGCGGCGTGCCGTCTTTGGCGTTCTGCCGGATGGTCTCGTCGTAGAGGATGACGCCGGAAATATATTTCGACATCGCATCTGTGCTGCGGAACAGCATTTCGCGATAGTCGCGACGGCTGTCGGAGGTCGATTCGACGCCGAGCGAATCGAATCGCTTTTTGATCGTGCCGGTCGATTCGTCGGCCGCCAGAATGCCGCGTCCGGGCGCCACCATGGCTTCCGCGACTTTGTTCAATTCGCTGAGATTCATCGCGTCCTCCTCGACGTTCGGTGCCGGCGGCAGCCGGCGAATATGCGCTGTCCGTAGCCTAATCAGATGACGACGGCGACACCATCAGCACCTTGACGCCGGGCAGCGTTTTCCCCTCCAGCGATTCCAGGAAGGCGCCGCCGGCGGTCGAGACATGGGTCAGCCGGTCGCGGACCGAAGCGGCGTTGAGCGCCGCCACCGTGTCGCCGCCGCCGGCAAAGCTGACGAGCTTCTTGGCCTCCGTCAGTTCGGCGACGGCTTCGGCGACGGCGAGCGTGCCATTATCGAACGGCTCTAGTTCGAAGGCGCCAAACGGGCCGTTCCACACCAGCGTCTTGGTGCGGCCGAGCACGGCAATGACGTGCGCGACGCTTCGCGGGCCGATGTCGAGGATCATGTCGCGATCACCGACCGCGTCCACCGCAACGACGCGTGAGGGCGCATGTGCGGCGAATTTTTCCGCCACGACCACATCGACAGGCAGCACGATCTCGCGGTTCATCGCCTTGGCCTTGGCCATGATCTCCTTGGCATTGGGGATGAGATCGGCTTCGCACAGCGACTTGCCGATGGCGTTGCCCTGCGCGGCGAGGAAGGTGTTGGCCATGCCGCCGCCGATGATCAGCGTCTCGACCTTTTGCAGCAGGTGACCAAGCAGATCGAGCTTGGTCGAGATCTTGGCGCCGCCGACGATCGCCGCCACCGGATGTTCCGGCGTCTCGAACGCCTTGTGCAGCGCCTCAAGCTCGGCCTGCATGGCACGGCCGGGATAGGCCGGCAGATTGGACACCGTCACGATCGCCGCATTGGCCGCATGTTCGCGATGCGCCGCCGAGAAAGCGTCATCGACATAGACGTCGCCGAGCGCCGCAAGCTTCCCAGCGAAGTCCTTGTCGTTCTTTTCTTCGCCCAGATGAAAGCGTGTATTTTCCAGGCAAAGAATGTCGCCGCTCTTCATTGCGGCGATGGCGGTCTCGGCTTTGGGACCGACGCAATCCTCGGCGAAAGCGACCGGGCGCTTGACGATGCGCGCTACTTCGGCCGCGACCGGACGCAGCGATTCTTTCGGGTTCGGTCCTTTGGGTCGTCCGAGATGCGACAGCAAAATCACCTTGCCGCCCTTGTCGGACAGCTCGACGATCGTCGGCGCGATCTCCTCGATGCGCGTGGAGTCGGTGATCCTGCCGTCCTGCATGGGGACGTTGAGATCGACGCGGAGCAGCACCCGTTTGCCTTTGACGTCGGCGTTGTCGAGACTGCGAAAGGCGGGCTTCATCAATAGGCCGACACTGGAACTCATCGCGCTCACGGTCACCCCAGCTTGCCCATCGCCACCGCAGTGTCGATCATGCGATTGGAGAAACCCCATTCGTTGTCGTACCAGGACAGCACGCGGCACAACGTGCCGTCGATGACCTTGGTCTGGTCGGTGTGGAACACCGAGGAATGCGGGTCGTGGTTGAAGTCGCTCGACACATTCGGCGCGTCGGTGAAGCCGAGAATGCCCTTGAGCTGCTGTTGGGCGGCGCGCTTCACGGCGCTATTGATCTCATCGGCGCTGGTCGGACGCTTGGCGACGAACTTGAAATCGATCACTGAAACGTTCGGCGTCGGCACGCGGATCGAGACGCCGTCGAGGCGGCCGGCGAGCTCCGGCAGAACCAGGCCGACGGCCTTGGCCGCGCCGGTCGAGGTCGGAATCATGTTCAGCGCCGCGGCGCGCGCCCGATACAGATCCTTGTGCAACTGATCGAGCGACGGCTGGTCGTTGGTATAGGAATGCACCGTCGTCATGAAGCCCTTGTCGATGCCGATGGCGTCGTGGAGCACCTTGACGACGGGCGCGAGGCAATTGGTGGTGCACGATGCATTGGAAACGACGACATGCGCTTTGGTGAGCTTGTCGTGATTGACGCCGTAGACGACGGTCAGGTCGACTCCATCGGCCGGCGCCGACACCAGGACGCGTTTGGCGCCGGCATCGAGATGGGCGGAAGCGGATTTTTTCGAGGTGAAGATGCCGGTGCATTCGAGCGCGATGTCGATGCCGAGCTCCTTCCACGGCAACTGCGTGGGGTCTTTGACCGCCGTCACTTTGATGGCGCCGTTGCCGACGCTGATCGTGTCGCCTTTGACCGTCACCTCGCCGGGAAAGCGGCCGTGCACGCTGTCGTAACGCAGAAGGTGCGCATTGCTCTCAACCGGGCCGAGATCGTTAATGGCGATGACTTCGATATCCTCGCGCTTGGCTTCGACTGAAGCGCGCAGGATGTTTCGGCCGATCCGGCCAAAACCGTTAATGGCAACGCGTACGGACATCCCGGTCTCCTGACAACGTTCGGCCGCCCTTGAAATGGCTGTCGGACGGCAGACTTATTTAATCACGCCTTCATAATCGAGCCAGCGCCGCCTCCGCCACCTTTTCAGGCGTCAGCCCGAAATGTTGGTAAAGATCCTTGTAGGGCGCGCTGGCGCCAAATCCGGTCATGCCGACAAAAGCTCCGGCCGAGCCGATGATCGCGTCCCAGCCCTGGCGGATGCCGGCTTCGACCGCGACATTGACTTTGGCGCTGCCGATAATGGCGGCGCGCTTGCTCTCCGGCAGGGCGAAGAAAAGCTCGAAGCAGGGCACTGACACGACGCGCGCGGAGACCTTGCGATCGGCGAGGAGCTTTTTGGCCTGCATCGCAATGGTGATTTCCGATCCGGTCGCGAACAGAGACACCGTCGCCGTGCCATTCTCCGCCGCGCTCAATTCATAGGCGCCAGCAGCGCAACGGTTGTCGGCGTCGAAGCCGAGCCGCAGTTGCGGCAGGTTCTGCCGCGACAGCGCCAGTGCGCTCGGGCCGTCTTTCGATTGCAGCGCAAGCTGCCAGCACTCGATCGTTTCAACCGTGTCGCTGGGACGGAACACTTTCAGGTTGGGAATGGCGCGCAGCGCCGCGAGATGCTCGACCGGCTGATGTGTCGGGCCGTCTTCGCCAAGTCCGATGGAGTCATGTGTGAACACCAGGATGACACGCTGTCCCATCAGCGCGGCAAGCCGAATGGCCGGGCGGCAATAATCCGAGAACACCAGGAACGTGCCCGAGTAAGGCACGATGCCGCCATGCAGCGCCATGCCGTTCATGGCGGCGACCATGCCGTGCTCGCGCACGCCGTAATGGATGTAACGGCCGGCATAGTCGGCGGTGCTCAAAGGCGGAGTGCTCTTGGTGCATGTATTGTTGGAGGGGGTGAGGTCGGCCGAGCCGCCGATCATTTCCGGCAGTTTGGCGGTGAGAGTGTCGAGCGCGAATTCGGACGCCGCGCGCGTGGCGATTTCCTTCGGCGCGTCAGCAAGCTTGTGCTTCACCTCGTCGACCGAAGCCGCGAGCTTATCCTGAAAGTCGCCGCGCAGGCGCCGCTCGAATTCGGTGCGCTTGCCGGGATCGAGCGCGGCAAGGCGCTGCTGCCAGGCAGCGCGGGCGGGTTTGCCGTGCGCGCCGGCCGCGCGCCACTGGTCGAGAATGGCGGCGGGAATTTCGAATGGCGGCGAAATCCAGCCGAGATTCTTGCGCGCCCCCGCGATCTCCTCGGCGCCGAGCGGGGAGCCGTGCGCCTTTGCGGTGCCGGCCTTGTGCGGCGCGCCGAAACCGATCGTGGTGCGGCAGGCGATCATGGTCGGCTTGTCGTTGCGCTTCGCCGCTTCGATCGCGGCCGCGATCGCTGCCGGATCGTGACCGTCGATGCGGCTTGCCGTCCAGCCGGCGGACTTGAACCGCTCCACCTGATCGACCGAATCGGAAAGCGAGGTAGGCCCGTCGATCGAGATGTGATTGTCGTCGTAGAGCACGATCAGCTTGTTCAGCGTCAGATGGCCGGCGAGCGCAATCGCTTCCTGGCTGATGCCTTCCATCAGGTCGCCGTCGGAGCAAAGCACGTAGGTCGTGTGATCGACGATGTCGCCGCCGAACAGGGCGGCGAGATGGCGCTCCGCGATCGCCATGCCGACCGCATTGCCGAGCCCCTGGCCGAGCGGCCCTGTGGTGGTTTCGACGCCGGGCGTGTGGCCGTGCTCGGGATGGCCCGGCGTGAGCGAGCCGAGCTGCCGGAACCGCTTGATCTCGGCGATGGTCATCTTCTCGTAACCGAGCAGATAGAACAGCGAATAGAGCAGCATCGAGCCGTGACCGGCCGAGAGCACGAAACGGTCGCGGTCCGGCCAGTTCGGATCAGCCGGATCGAATTTCAGGAAACGGGTGAACAGCACCGTCGCGACATCGGCCGCGCCCATCGGCAGGCCGGGATGGCCCGAATTGGCCTTCTCGACCGCGTCCATCGCCATCGCGCGGATGGCATTGGCCATGCGGTCGTGGTCGGCTCGTGAGAGAGGGGCCGCGCCGGAGGCGGGAAGATTCTGAGCCTGCGCGAGACTGGCACCCGCCGCGGCAACTCGATCCGGCATCGTCATTGTACAGGCCTAAGTGAGGTGGCCCAAAGTCGGCCAAGCCGGCGTTGGACAGGCCAAACGCGGCGCGAAGATCGGCTGCCGCGATCGTGGAAAGTGGCGGGGACAGATAGCATGCGAGGCCCTTGAGTCAAATGTCGCTACCCGGTGCGCGATAGGCGAGGTGAAGTCATGCACAGGCTTGCTTGGGGAAAACGGTCTGATCGTTGACGCGTTCCCTCGATACGACGTAAAGTTCTCGTGGTAAACGATTGCCGTCGCACAATTTTTGCGCCCAATGTGACGGCGGGGATGGCCGCGGTGAATGGCCAGATGAGTGACGCCGATTCAATCGAACTTGCAACGCGGCGTTTGGCGTTGGCGCTGGACGCGTTGGAGGCGGCGGCGGAACGGCGATCCGAGGCCGATCGCGGCGAGGCATTGCTCGCCGATCAGGTTCAGGCGCTGGGTAGCGACCGGGCGCGGCTTGCCAGCGAGCTTGACGAGGTGACCGCGCGGGCCCGGACGCTGGAGACCGCAAATCGCGAGGTCATGCAGCGCATCGAACAGGCGATCGAAACAATTCGCGATATGTTGGTGACGAATGAGTGATCTTGGCGGTTAATCCTGGCAGGGATGTCCCGGACGATCTTCAAGTGATCTTTGAGGCGACCTTGCCGATGGCAAGTGAGCTGGCAAGTGACATGAAGTTCGGACGTGAAGTTCAGGCGTCAACTTGAGACGTCGGATTCAAGTGATGTAGGCGTTTGCGTAACGGAGCTCGGGGCTTTGACGTAATGGCTCAGGTCAACGTCACCATCAACGGCCGGCAGTTCCGCATGGCTTGTGAAGACGGCCAGGAAGGCCATCTCATCGAGCTTGCCCGCGATCTCGACATGCGCATCAGCGGCTTGCGCGGCAAATTCGGCGAGATCGGCGATACGCGGCTCACCGTGATGGCGGCGCTCACGGTCGCCGACGAATTGGCCGAAGCGGGCCTTCGGCTCAAGCGCCTGGAAGAGGAGCTCGCCGCGCTGCAAGACGCCCGCGTGCTGACGTCAGATCGCAACAAGGCCGCCCAAGCCTCGATAGCGGTAGCGCTTGGCGCCGCCGCCGAGCGCATCGAAAGCATCACCAAGAAGCTCAATCAGACGATCGGCAATAGCGGCGTGGCGCTCGGCTAGTTCGCTGTGCTTGCCGCTCGGGGGCGCGGAGATTGGCGTTCGCCCGCTTTGCGCACTACATTGCGCAAGCGGGGCTGCCTGGTGCGTAGGAGACAATTCTCCGGGGCCTTACGATCCTGAAGGGAGCTGTCCCTGGCCGGGCCCCTGGGTTCGGTCACATGGCGCCCACCTACTTATGTAGGTTCCCGGGATCAGAGCTCTTACGGCCGGTGCGGCTCCGCACTCAATTTCGGTATGATGCCATCAGTGATTTCATCGACCAGTATTGAGGACGCGAAGGCCGTTCTTCGCCGCGAGGCGGCGGCGCGGCGCGATGCGCTGCCGGCGGATTCACGTCAAGCGGCCGTCGCGGCAATCGCGGCCCAGAAATTTCCGCTCCCGATTGCGCCCGGCACGATCGTCTCCGGCTTCATGCCGATGAAGACCGAAATCAATGCGCTGCCGCTGATGCGCAAGCTTGCGGAGGCGGGCGCGCAACTGGCGCTGCCGGTGGTCGAAGGTCGCGGCAAGCCGCTCACCATGCGGGCGTGGCGATGGGACGAGGAACTCGGCTCCGGCGTCTGGGGCATCCGCGAGCCGAAGCCGGACGCCGCGCGTGTCGATCCCGACATTCTCCTCGTGCCGCTTTTGGCCTTCGATCGCGCGGGGTATCGCCTCGGCTATGGCGGCGGCTATTACGATCTCACCATTGCAGGCTTGCGCGCGCGCAAGACGACTACTGCCGTGGGCATTGCCTTCGCGGCGCAAGAAGTTTTGCGCGTGCCGACGACGCCCCGCGACGCCCGCCTCGATCTCGTGCTAACCGAGCGCGAGGTGATTGATCTGCGAGGCCATTGAGGATGCGAATTCTGTTCATCGGCGACGTCGTCGGCCGCAGCGGGCGCACTATTGTCTATGAGCGTTTGCCAAAACTGGTGCGCGACTGGAAGCTCGATCTGGTCGTGGTCAATGGCGAGAATGCCGCCGGCGGCTTTGGCATCACCGAAGCGATTTATCGCGAATTGCTCGAAGCCGGCGCTGATGCCGTCACGCTGGGCAATCATGCCTGGGATCAGAAAGAAGCGCTGGTCTTCATCGAACGCGCGCCGCGTCTGGTGCGTCCGATCAATTATCCCGCCGGTACGCCGGGCCGCGGTTCGGCTGTGGTCGAAGCCAAGAACGGCGCGCGCGTCCTCATCGTCAACGCCATGGGGCGGGTCTTCATGGATCCGCTCGACGACCCGTTCGCGGCCGTCGATCACGAGCTGATGGCTTGCCCGCTGCGGCAAAGCGCCGACGCGATCATCGTGGATTTCCACGGCGAGGCGACCAGTGAAAAACAGGCGATGGGTCTGTTTTGCGATGGGCGCGCAAGCCTCGTTGTCGGCACCCACACCCATGTTCCGACCGCGGATCTTCGCGTGCTGCCGGGCGGCACCGCTTATATGAGCGATGTCGGCATGACCGGCGACTTCGATTCCGTGATCGGCATGGCCAAGGACGAGCCGCTGCAACGCTTCATCCGGCGGGTGTCGTCGGCGCGCTTCGAGCCGGCCTCCGGGCCGGCGACCTTGTGCGGCGTTGCGGTCGAAACCGATCCCGCGACCGGGCTAGCGAGCCGCGTCGGCGCGGTGCGGCTTGGCGGCAGTCTGGAACAGGCGAAGCCGGAATTTTGGGGCTGAGGCCATGTTGCCTTCGGCTTTATTTTCGCAACTCTCCGTCTTATAAGGCGGGCCGCATCAAATCAGACCCCTCTTGCGCGTGAGCGCCGCGCGCCGTCATACGGAGACCGGAAGAAGAGAGCATGGCCGGGCATTCACAGTTCAAGAACATCATGCACCGCAAGGGCCGGCAGGACGCGGTGAAGTCGAAGCTGTTCGGCAAGCTCGCCCGCGAAATCACGGTGTCGGCCAAGCTCGGCACGCCGGATCCGACAATGAATGCGCGGCTGCGCGCAGCGATCATCGCGGCACGTGCCGAGAACATGCCGAAGGACAATATCGAACGCGCCATCAAGAAGGCCGCCGGCAATGACGGCGAGAATTACGAGCAGATTCGCTACGAGGGCTATGGTCCCGGCGGCGTCGCGGTGATCGTCGAAGTCCTGACCGACAATCGCAACCGCACCGCGGGCGAGGTGCGCGCCTCGTTCACCAAGAGCGGCGGCAATCTTGCCGAAACCGGCGCGGTGTCTTTCATGTTCGATCATGTCGGCGTCATCGAATACGACGCCAAGTCCGCGGGCGCCGAAGCGATATTCGAGGCGGCGCTCGAAGCCGGCGCCGATGACGTTGTTTCCAGTGATGACACGCACGAGGTTTACGCGGCATCGGACAGTTTCGGTTCGGTCGCCAAAACGCTCGAGGCGAAATTCGGCGAGCCGAAGAAGGCGTCCCTGGTGTGGCGGCCGCAGAACACCGTTGCCGTCGACGACGAGCAGGGTGAGAAGTTATTGAAGCTGATGGAGAACCTCAACGATCACGATGACGTGCAGAACGTCTACGCGAATTTTGAGGTTTCCGACGCGCTCATGCAGAAGATGAGCGCGTAACGAGAACCTCGTCTAGCCGATTGCGAACAAAGCAAGCGCGGCGACCGCAATCGCGAGCCCGGCATATTTCTTGGCGTCGAGGCGTTCGTGAAACATCACGGCACCGAGCAGGGCGGTGAACACGAAGCTCATCTGCGCCACCGGCACGAGCACGCTTGCCGGCCCAAGCGCGAGCCCGTGCATCAGCGCGACGAAAGCGCCGAACAGCGCCAGCGCGGCGCAGGCCGCATAGGGCCAGACGCCGCGTGGAATCCGAAAGCCGTCTTGGCGCGACAGACCGAAAATCGTTGCGAGTGTGCAGAACACCCAGGCCTGCGCCGCAACGATGGTTTCCGGGGCCGCGCCGGCCTGCAGGCCGACCTTGTAGAACAAATTGGTCAGCGCCATCGCCGCGGTCGCGATCTGAACGCGGATCAGCGACGGTAGGCTCGATTTGCCGCCTTGCGCGCCAGCTTCCGCGAGCAACAGCCACACGGCGACGAGCGCGCAGAGGAGAGCAGCGGCTTTCGCCAATGTCAGTGTCTCGCCGAGCAGCAGGATCGCGAGCGCCGCAGTGATCGTGAAATTGAGCCGAAAGATCGGCGCATTGGTGCTGACTGCGCCGCCTTGCAGGCTGCGGGTGAAATTGAACAGGGCGATGAACAGAAAAAATCCGGCGAGCCCGCCCCACAGCGCCGAAAGGTGCGGCTGCAGCGTTCCAGTCAGCCAGGCATAAAACGTCACGCCCGGGCAGAAGATCCAGGCCTGCGACATCAGGAATTCTTCTGCCGTAAAGCCCGCGGCCGCGCCGCGCTTATAGATCAGGTCGCTGGCGCCGAAGCAGAGCATGGCGCCGAGCGCGAAACCGATGCCGGGTGTCATGCTGTTCTGCCTGGATAGGTGTTCGGGCGGCCGGTCTTTGGTCTTTGCCGCGCCTGCTTATCAGCCGGTGCGCAACTGCGCGAGGCAGGCGCCGGCATTGCGGCCATTCCCTGGTCAAAATGCTATCACCACAATCATGGTCACCCGCCCGATTCGCATTCTCGGCATCGATCCCGGCCTCCGCCGCACCGGCTGGGGCATTGTCGAGATCGCGGGTAATCGGCTGAGCTTTATCGGCTGCGGCTCGGTGCTGACCAATGAGCGCGAAGCGCTTGCCGTGCGGCTTCTCACTATCCACGACGGGCTGATGCGCATCCTCGACGAGTTTCGGCCGGACGAGGCCGCCGTCGAGACGACCTTCGTCAATAAAGACGCCACCGCCACGCTCAAGCTCGGCCAGGCCCGCGGCATCGCCATGGTGGTCCCGGCCAAAGCCGGCGTTCCGGTCGCCGAATATGCGCCGAACCTGGTGAAGAAAAGCATCGTCGGCGCCGGTCACGGCGACAAGACGCAGGTGCGGATGATGATCGGCGTGCTGTTGCCGAAAGCCGATCCGGCGTCGCATGACGCCGCCGACGCGCTTGCCATCGCCGTGACACATGCCCACCACAGAACAAGCGCGGCACTTCATGCGGCTTTAAAGGTTGCGGCCTTGAAGGTGGCGGCACGATGATCGGCAAGCTTAAAGGCATCGTCGACAGCTATAGCGAGGATGCAGTCATTCTCGACGTCAACGGCGTCGGCTATCTGGTGCACTGCTCGGCGCGCACCCTGCAGGAATTGCCGCGCGTCGGCGAGCCCACCGCGCTGGCGATCGAAACCCATGTCCGCGAGGACCAGATCAAACTGTTTGGTTTCACCAGCGACGTCGAGCGCGAATGGTTCAAATTACTGCAGACCGTGCAGGGCGTCGGCACCAAAGTTGCGCTCGCCGTGCTGAGCACGCTCAAGCCCGCCGATCTCGCCTCGGCCATCGCCATGCGCGACAAGGCGATGGTGGCACGCACGCCGGGCGTCGGACCGAAAGTCGCCGAGCGCATCGTCACCGAGCTGAAAGACAAGGCGCCGGCCTTTGCCGATGTCGATCCTGCTTTGGTGAGACTCTCCGGCGCGCTCGACGAAAAGCGCGCGCCGCGGCCGGTCGCGGATGCGGTTTCGGCGCTGATCAATCTCGGCTATGCCCAGCCGCAGGCTGCGGCTGCAATCGCCGTGGCCGCCCGCAGCGCCGGCGAGGACGCGGAGACGACGACGCTGATCCGGCTCGGCTTGAAGGAACTGGCGAAGTGAAGCGCAGCAAGACGACCGGCGGCAAGCTCGGCAGGGCCGACCAGGAACTGATTGCCGCCGCGGTCGCGGCGATCAAGGAGCGCTATCGCGACGACTGGCAAGAGGTCGGTGCGGCGCTTCGCACCCGCTCCGGCACGATCTTCACCGGCGTCAATCTCGATGCCTATCTCGGACGCATGGCGGTCTGCGCCGAGGCGGTCGCGCTCGGCCGCGCCGTGGTGGATCTGGGCGATGCCGGAATTGATACGATCGTCGCGGTGCGGCATCCGCCGCCCGATGAGAAGGACCAGACGGTCAAGGTCGTGTCGCCATGCGGCGCCTGCCGCGAACTGATTTTCGACTATGACCGCAAAGCGCGCGTGATCGTGCCGAACGGCAAGGCGTCCATGGTGGTGCCGATCGCCGATCTTCTGCCCAACAAATATAGCCGGGGGTCGGAACGGTGAGCACGAGCCCGACCGGTCTCGACCGCAAGCTGGTGACGCCGGAGCGGCGCGAGGACGACGTGGCGGAGGCAAGCTTGCGTCCGCAGCGCCTTGCCGATTTTGTCGGCCAGGAACAGGCGCGCAAAAATCTCTCAGTCTTTATCGAAGCCGCGCGGGCGCGGCATGAGGCGCTCGACCACGTGCTGTTCGTCGGCCCGCCCGGCCTCGGCAAGACCACGCTGGCGCAGATCGTGGCGCGCGAGCTCGGCGTCAATTTCCGCGCCACGTCGGGGCCGGTGATCGCCAAGGCCGGCGATCTCGCCGCTCTCCTCACCAATCTCGAAGAGCGCGACGTGCTGTTCATCGACGAGATCCACCGGCTCAATCCCGCGGTCGAGGAGGTGCTCTATCCGGCGATGGAGGACTTTCAGCTCGATCTCATCATCGGCGAGGGGCCGGCGGCGCGCTCGGTCAAGCTCGATCTGCAGAAATTCACGCTGGTCGGGGCGACGACGCGGGCCGGGCTTCTCACCAATCCGCTGCGCGATCGGTTCGGCATTCCGGTGCGGCTCAACTTCTATACGGTCGCCGAGCTCGAGCAGATCGTCAATCGCGGTGCCCGCGTGCTCGGCATGAAAATCACCGGCGACGGCGCCAACGAGATCGCCCGCCGCGCCCGCGGCACGCCGCGCATTGCCGGACGATTGTTGCGCCGGGTGCGCGACTTCGCTGCCGTTGCCGGCGCCGCCGCTGTCGATCGCGCCGTCGCCGACACAGCGCTCGCGGCGCTTGAAGTCGATGCCGCCGGTCTCGACGCTATGGATCGCCGCTATCTCAACACGATCGCGGTCAGTTACGGCGGCGGACCGGTCGGCGTCGATACGCTGGCGGCTGCGTTGTCCGAACCGCGGGATGCCATCGAGGACATCATCGAGCCCTATCTCATTCAATGCGGCTTCCTGCAGCGCACGCCGCGCGGGCGCTTGATCACGAGCCACGCCTTCCGGCACCTCGGGCTTGCCGAACCGACCCGCGACCCGGCGCAATTCGGGCTGTTTGGCGGTGAACCAGACGAGTAAGGCCATGAGGCAAACCTACGACGGCGGGTGTCATTGCGGACGGGTGCGCTTTCGCGTCACGGCCAATCTGTCGCGCGTCACCGAATGCAATTGCTCGGTCTGCGCCAAGAAGGGCTTCCTGCACCTCATCGTGCCGCCGGAGCAATTCAATCTGCTGCAGGGCAAGGACGCGCTGACGACCTATCGGTTCAATACCGGCACGGCACAGCACACATTCTGCGCTACCTGCGGCATCCACCCGTTCTATGTGCCGCGCTCGGACCCCGATAAGATCGATGTCAATGTGCGCTGTCTTGATGGCGTCGACGTCTCGGCTCTCGACATCAAGCGTTTCGACGGCCAGAACTGGGAAGAGGCGATGACTGAGCGGGTGCCGTGGAGGTAATTGCGTGGAGGTGGTTGAGTGACTGTCGTTTCTCTCGACGGCGAAATCAGCGACGGCCGGCACATCCTCACGGTGCGGGTCTATTATGAGGACACCGATTTCACCGGCATCGTCTATCACGCCAATTACCTGCGTTACATGGAGCGCGGGCGCACCAATTATCTGCGGCTGATCGGCGCCGACCACCGCGCGCTGTTCGAGGAAACCGAGAAGGAGGCGCCGGGCTTTGCTTTCGTCGTGCGCTCGATGAGTATCGATTTCCTCAAACCGGCACGCATGGATGACATTCTGGAAATCATCACCGAGCCGGAAGAAGTGAAGGGCGCTTCGACCACGGTACGCCAGCGCGTGATGCGCGGCGAGGAGTTGCTGGTCGAGGCGCATGTGCGCGTTGCTTTCATCTCCGGCGGTCGGGCGCGGCCCATTCCGAAGCCGTTGCGTATCGCCATGAAGGCCGATCAGGACGCCGTGCAGTCCTGACTCAAATCGGGTGGCGCAAATCGGGTGGCAAATGTCGTGCGGGCCTGCAATCAGTGACGTCACGGCTTATATTGGTTTGCATCATGAGCGACACGGCTTTGGGCTTTGCCCTGTTTGATACGGCGATCGGTCCCTGCAGCATTGTTTGGAACGCACGCGGCGTCGTGCGCACGCGGCTTCCGGACGGCGGCGAGCGCGCGGCCAGAGATCGCATCGGCAAGCGCTATCCGACGGCGCGCGAAACTTCGCCGCCGGCCGAAATAAAACGCGCCATCGACGACATGGTCGCACTGCTGAAGGGCGAGCCGAGAGATCTGACCGGTGTGAAGCTCGACATCGCCGACGTGCCGGACTTCAACCGCAGCGTCTACGACATCGCGCGCACCATTCCGCCGGGATCGACCCTGACCTATGGCGAGATTGCCGAGCGGCTCGGCGACCGCAGCCTGGCGCGCGATGTCGGCCAGGCGCTCGGGCAAAATCCATTTCCGATCATCGTGCCGTGCCACCGCGTGATGGCGGCCGGCGGCAAGACCGGCGGCTTCTCGGCGCCCGGAGGCGTCGGCACCAAAATGCGCATGCTCACCATCGAGCGGGCGCAGCTCGGCGGCAATGGTCCGACCGATCAATTGGCCCTGTTCGATCAATTGCCACTGGCGGCCCAAGGTCGAGCAAAGGCGCGTTCACCACGCCAGTCGCGAGCCTGATGAACGCATCGACGCCGGCGGGCGCTTGATGTAAATGCCATTCACATGACCTGGTCTAAAGACGAGCGGGCCGAGCCGCGCGGCTACCATCACGGCAATCTGAAAGAAACGCTCATTCGCGCGGCGCTCGAGCTCATCGCGCAAAAGGGGCCGGCCGGATTCACTTTTGCCGAAGCGGCGCGCTGGGCTGGCGTCAGTCCTGCCGCACCCTATCGGCACTTTCGCGACCGCGACGAGCTTCTCGGCAACGTCGCGCTGCGCGGCTTCGAGAAATTCGAGCAAGTATTGACGCAGGCCTGGAATGACGGCCGTCCGGATGTTTTTGCTGCGCTCGACCGGTTCGGCAAGGCCTATCTTGAATTCGCTCGCACCGAGCCCGCCTTTTACGCGGCGATGTTCGAAGCCGGCATTCCGCCATCGACGAGCCCCGAATTGCGCGAGGCCGGCGACCGCGCCTTTGCCGTGCTGCGGGGCGCCGCTGAAAAACTCTGTGCACAATTGCCGGGGCAGGGGCGTCCGCCGGCGCTCATGGTCGCGCTTCATATCTGGGCGATGGCGCACGGCATCGCGTCGCTGTTCGGGCGTGGCGATGCCGCGCGCCGCACGCTGCCGATGTCGGCCGACGAATTGCTGGAAGCCGAAGTGCTGGTCTATTTGCGCGGCCTTGGCCTGCCGACTGGCAAAGCCAATCGGTCCACCTAGATCTTTGTGCAGACGGGCCAAAACGCCGCACACGCAAATGTCCCGCAGGAAGCACCCTTGACTTCGGCAAAAGTGAATGTAAATGTTATTTACATTCACACGCGAGGTAGATTGTCATGCCCATCGCAGCACGACTCGATGAATTCGGAAAACCGGCCTGGATCGTCCTGATGATCCTCAGCTTTATCTGGTGGTGGCCGCTTGGCCTGGCGGTCCTCGCCTTCCTGATTGGGAGCGGACGAATGGGATGCTGGAGTCACAACGGCATGAGCCGCTGGCAGAGCAAAATGGATCGCATGCACGCCAAGATGGACCGCATGCGCAGCTATTCGGGGTGCGGCGATTGGTGGACGCCGTCATCGAGCGGCAACCGCGCCTTCGACGACTATCGCAGCGAAACCCTGCAGCGGCTTGAAGAGGAGCAGCACGAGTTCAAGGAGTTTCTGCAGCGGCTGCGTTTCGCCAAGGACCGCGAAGAATTCGATCAGTTCATGGCCGAGCGGCGCAATCGCCCGCCGCAGAGTCCGGAGACCACGCCGCCGGCGCCGCCGCAGACTTGAGCCTTTGCCTGCCGGCTTGTCCGGTCACAGATGACGCCGTCCATCTCATGCCGAGGTGGGCGGCTTTTTTTGTGCTTCCGCGCGACGGGCTGATGAGGGACAGACCATGAGCCGAGAACTCGCTCTTCGGGCCACCTGCGGCATTAACGCCCTGTTAAGCATAGTCGGGCTTCGTTAGCCGCGAACGACCGGCGTTGCGCCCTAGTTTGGTCAAGTTTCGCGAATGATTACGGGCCGCCGGTGACGGGCTGGCCCGGGTCCTCGCAAAATATGGGTTTTGGTCGGTTCGCACGAAGCGGCGGCCTGTCATGACCCTATGGTAGCCGCAAGGCACCGCCAGCAATGCGCGGCCCCGGTCATGGTTTCGCTTGCCCTTGCTTTCGACCCTTCCGGTCGGATCGCCGAAAGGACGTTCCATGAACCCAGCCGACGTCGCCCAGGTCGCGCCTTTGACGTCGTCCAATCTCTCGCTGTTTCACCTGTTTCTGCACGCCCATTGGGTTGTCGAATCGGTGATGGCGGGGCTGCTGCTGTGCTCGGTCTGGGTCTGGGCGATCGCCATCGACAAGACCCTGCTGTTCGCCCGGCTACGCCGTTCCGGCGACCATTTCGAGGAGGCGTTTTGGTCGGGCCAATCCCTTGAAGAACTTTACAAATCGCTTGCCGCCGACCCGGGCCATTCGACCGGCGCTTTGTTCGTCGCCGCCATGCGGGAGTGGAAGCGCAGCCTCGAAGGTCATGCCAAGTCATTTGCCGGCCTGCAGATGCGAATCGAAAAGGTCATGAATGTCGCCATCGCGCGCGAGGTCGAGAATATGGAGCGACGGCTACTGGTGCTGGCGACGGTCGGCTCGGCCGGCCCCTTTATCGGCCTGTTCGGCACCGTCGTCGGTATTATGACGAGCTTTCAGTCGATTGCGGCCTCGCAGAACACCTCGCTGGCGGTGGTGGCTCCCGGCATCGCCGAATCGCTGTTTGCGACCGCAATCGGCCTCGTTGCCGCCATCCCGGCGACGATTTTCTATAATAAGTTCACCAGTGAGGTGAACCGGCAGAGCCAGCGGCTGGAGGGCTTCGCCGACGAGTTTACCGCGATCCTGTCGCGGCAGATCGATGAGCGCGCGTAGTGGGGGCCGCGCCAAAGCTTAGAGACCTGGACGGGGTGAGGACGGGGATATGGCGGCTAGCAACCTGAGTGTTGCCTCACCCGGCGGGCGCGGCAGGCGCGGCCGGCGTCGCCCGGTCATGAGCGACATCAACGTGACGCCCTTTGTCGACGTCATGCTCGTGCTGTTGATCGTATTCATGGTATCGGCGCCGCTTCTGACGGTTGGCGTGCCGCTCGACCTGCCGCAGAGCCAGGCCAAGGCGCTGCAACAGAATAACGAGCCGCTGACCGTTTCGGTGACCAGCGACGGTCAGGTATTTCTGCTGAAGGAGCAGGTCCAGCTCGACGACCTGATCCCGAAGCTGAAGGCGATCATCGATGCCCGCGGCGGCAATCTTGACGAGCTTATTTATGTACGGGGCGACAAGAAGGTTGACTACGGCACCATGATGCGTGTGATGGGCCGTATTTCCGGGGCCGGTTATCACAAAGTGGCGCTCATAACCGAGGTCGAACAGAGCGGGCAATGAAGCCTGGGATGACCATATCGTGCGTCGCCCACGCGGTGGCGCTCGGCTTTGCGCTCGTGGCGATTTCGGCGCAGCCGATGAATTCGCCACCGATGGAGACGATCACGACCCAGATCGTCTCTGAGAAGGACCTGTCGCAAATGGCCAAGGGCGTCAAAAACGCCCCGCAACTGAAAATCCCGGATCTGAAGCCGCTGGCCGACAAGGTGGACCAGGAAAAGTCGGTCGATCAGCTCGCGCCCAAGGCCCTGGACAAGCCGGCGATCACGACGGATGCCGCGAAATCCAGCCCGGCGCAGGATACGCCGAAGCCAGACGCCAAAACGGCTGCCAAATCGGATCCCAAGCCGCCAGATCCGAAGCCCGATCCCAAGCCGGAGGCCAAGGCCGATCCCAAACCCGACCCGAAGGCCGATCAGAAACAGGCCGACAAGCCGAAGACGCCGGACTATAAGCCCGACCAGATCGCCAATCTGTTGAAGAAAGACGCGGCCAAGGAAGCCAAAACGACCAATGACAATTCGGCGCAGCAGAAGCCGACATCGCCGAAATTCGATGCCAATCAGGTCGCGCAGCTGCTCGACCAGCGCGCGCCGCAGCGCCAGCTTGCCGCAGCCTCACAGATCAACGACGTCGCTACACTTGGTGCGGCGACAGGAGCGCAATCGGCCCAGCTCAGCCAGAGCGAGATCGATGCGCTCAAAGCGCGTTTGTCCCAATGCTGGAATCCGCCGGCCGGTATCAACGCCAACAGCAATATCTACGTCTCGCTGCGGGTGCTGATGCGGCAGGACGGCTCCTTGGCGGCTCCCCCCGTCGTCGTCGAGGGCTCGCCCTCGGCGCTCGGTCCGGCGCTGGCCGAGAGCGCCAAGCGTGCACTGCTGCAGTGCCAGCCTTTCACCATGCTCAGGCCCGAGCATTACGATCAGTGGAAGGATCTACAACTCGACTTCAATCCTCACGAGCTCCTTGGCGGCTAACCGGACGATCCATTTGTCATGAAGTTTTCCAGACCTGAAATCTCTAAGCCTGCTTTTTCGCTGACGCGCCGGCGCGCTCTCGCGCTCGGTGCTGCCGGCCTGATGCTGTCATCGCGCTATGCCGCTGCACAAACGCGACTTCAAATCACCGAAGGCAACTTTCAGCCGATCCCGATCGCGATCCCGAAATTCATCGCGGGCACGCCCGGCGACGGCGACACCGCAAACGGTGTCACCCAGATCGTCACCGCCAATCTTCAGCGCAGCGGGCTGTTCACGCCGATCGATCCTGCGGCCTATACCGAGACGCTCTCAAGCGTCGACAGCGTGCCGACATTTCAAAGCTGGCGCGTCATCAATGCCCAGGCGCTCGTCAACGGCGCCATCACGCGGCAGAACGACGGGCGGCTCAAGGCGGAATTCCGGCTGTGGGACGTGGCCGCCGGTCAGCAATTGGACGGCAAGCAATATCTGACTACGCCGGACAACTGGCGCCGCATCGCGCATATCATCTCGGATGCGATCTATGAGCGGCTCACCGGGCTCGGCGGCTATTTCGACAGCCGCGTCGTCTTCGTCGATGAGACCGGCCCCGGCGACCGGCGCATCAAGCGGCTCGCCATCATGGATCAGGACGGCGCCAATGTGCGCTATCTCACCCGCGGCGACGATCTCGTGCTCACGCCGCGCTTCTCGCCGTCGACGCAAGAGATCACCTATATGGCCTATGGCCAGGGCGATCCGAAGGTCTATCTCTACAATATCGAAACCGGCCAGCGCGAAGTGGTCGGCAATTTCCCCGGCATGAGCTTTTCGCCGCGCTTTTCTCCGGATGGCCAGCGCGTCATCATAAGCTTGCAGCAGGGCAGCAATTCCAACATCTTCGTCATGGATTTGCGCTCGAAGGCAACGACCCGGCTCACCGACACGCAGGCGATCGACACCGCACCGTGCTATTCGCCCGACGGCAACCAGATCTGTTTTGAATCCGATCGCGGCGGCCGCCAGCAAATCTATGTCATGCCGGCGGCCGGCGGACAGGCGCAGCGCATCAGCTTCGGCGACGGCAGCTATTCGACGCCGGTGTGGTCGCCGACCGGCGAATGGATCGCCTTCACCAAGCAGACGTCGGACGCTTTCGCCATCGGCGTCATGAAGCCGGACGGTTCGGGCGAGCGCATCCTGACCTCGGGGTTCCACAATGAAGGTCCGACATTTTCGCCGAATGGGCGCGTCATCATGTTCTTCCGCGATCCGGGTGGGACCTCGGGACCGTCGCTCTACTCGATCGATATTTCGGGACGCGTCGATCAGCGGGTTCCGACGCCGAATTATGGCTCAGATCCGGCCTGGTCGCCGCTCTTGTCATGAGGCGGTCGCGGTTCCATACAGTCGCCGTATTGAGGCCGCATTAACCATTGCAAAAGCTTTGCCGGGAATCATCGGGATTGGCGCTTTTTTGCAAGGTCGCATCAAGGTTGACGGAACCTTCGCTTAACGAAGGCGCTGCTAGACCCGTTCAAAGACCAACAGGTCCATTCAACACAACCATGTCCGGCCACAAAGTAAGCTCGGTAAGTATGGAGGCACCGGAATGAACATGGCGAGTATCTTCCGCGGCGCCAAATTCGCGGCCGTTATCGCTGCGACGCTCGCGATAGCGGGCTGCGCCAAGAACAACGACCAGAATCTGGCCGGCGGGAATGCGGCTCCCGGCAGCCAGCAGGACTTCGTCGTCAATGTCGGGGACCGGGTGTTCTTCGAAACCGATTCCTCGGAACTGACCGATCAGGCCCGCGCCACGCTCGACAAGCAGTCGCAGTGGCTCAACAACTACAACCGCTACTCGTTTACGATCGAAGGCCACGCCGACGAGCGCGGCACGCGCGAATACAATATCGCGCTCGGCGCCCGCCGCGCCGAGACCGTGCGCCAGTATCTGGTCTCACGCGGCATCGGGGCGCAGCGCATGCGCACAATTTCCTACGGCAAGGAGCGGCCGGTAGCACTGTGTAACGATATTTCATGCTGGTCGCAGAACCGCCGCGCGGTGACCGTGCTCGATCAGAGCTCGTAGCGCGGTAGCGCTCCAACCACGAGAACGATGCAATCGGCGCCGCGATGGCGCCGATTGCATTTTCGTGCCATGGTTTTTGCAGAAGCGTGCTTTCCGCTGATTCCTATGCCGCAACTGGAGCGAAGTTGGATCGTCGCGGGCCGTCACGCAACCGTATTGCTTGCGTCATTACTCTCGCGTTGTTGACTCTTGCGTCGTTGCAGAACTCTTGCGTTGTTGCAGACCATTTGCAGAGGGTGTGGGATATGGTCTCCACTCGGTTTGTCCGCGTCACGCTTTCACTTGCTATTGCCGCGGGGCTTGGGGCTTGCGGCGAAAAAAATGAATATGCCGCGCCGCCGCCGCCCAAGGTCACGGTTGCCGCGCCGCTGGAACAAGACGTCGCGCCCTATTATGACGAGACCGGCAATGCCGCGGCCGTCAATTCGGTCGATCTCGTCGCCCGCGTGCAGGGCTTCGTGCAGGCGATCAGCTATACGGACGGTCAATACGTCAAGAAAGGCACTTCGCTGTTCACCATCGAGCCGGAGCCGTACCGGCTGAAAGTCGAATCCGCCAAGGCCGCCGTCACCAGCGCCAAGGCCACTCTGGTCCTTAAGCAGCAGGATTTTGCGCGCCAAGCCGATCTCCTGCAGAGACAGGTCTCCGCGCAAGTGAGTTATGACACGGCGCTGGCGGCGCGCGATTCCGCTCAGGCCGACGTGCAATCGTCACAGGCCAACGAGCAGCAGGCCGAAATCGATCTCGGCTATACCGACGTCACCGCGCCGTTCGATGGCGTCGTCACCGCGCGCCAAGTGTCGATCGGCCAGCTCGTTGGCGCTAACACGCCGACGACCTTATCCACGATCGTTCAGCTCGATCCGATCTGGGTGAACTTCAACGCCAGCGAACGCGACGTGATTGCGGTGCGTGAGGCTTTGGCCAAGCAGGGCCGGTCGACGGCAAATCTGTTGGGGATGCCGGTTGAGGTCGGATTGCAAACGGAGGATGGCTATCCGCACCAAGGCAAGCTCGACTATGTCGCGCCTGAGGTCGATCCTTCGACCGGGACGCTGGCCGCCCGCGTTGTTCTCGACAATGCCGATCGCACGTTGTTGCCAGGATTTTTCGTGCGCATCCGCATTCCCGGCAAGCCCCGTCCCGAGCTACTTGTGCCGGACGTTGCGATCGGCAGCGATCAAGCCGGCCGTTATGTCCTCGTCGTCAACAAGGACAATATTGTCGAGCAGCGTAAAGTCGAGCCGGGACAATCGGTCGGCGACCTGCGCGTGATCAACCAAGGTCTCACCAAAGACGACCGCGTGGTCGTCGGCGGCATCATGCAGGCCATACCGGGCCAGAAGGTCGACGCCGTGCCGGGCACGGTGGCGGCCGCGAAATAGCGGACCGAACCGCGATGATCTCGAAATTCTTCATCGAGCGGCCGGTCCTTGCCAATGTCCTCGCCATCCTGATGATCCTGATCGGGGCGGTCGCGGTCTATGACCTGCCGATCGCGCAATATCCCAACGTCGTGCCGCCGACCGTACAGGTGACGACGCGCTATCCGGGCGCCAGCGCCCGCACGCTGATGGACACCGTTGCACTGCCGATCGAGCAGCAGGTCAACGGCGTCGAGAACATGATCTACATGCAATCGACGAGCGCCAGCGACGGCAGCTATACGCTCACCGTGACCTTCAATATCGGCACCGATCTCGATGCCGCGCAAATCTTGGTGCAGAACCGGGTGTCGGCCGCACTCTCGTCGCTACCAGCAGCGGTGCAGGCGCAGGGCGTTACGGTGCAGAAACGCTCCACGGCGGTCTTGCTGTTCGTCACCTTGACCTCGCCGGACAATCGCTACGACAGCCTCTATCTCGCCAATTACGCCACCATCAATCTGCGCGACGAGCTGTCGCGTCTGCCCGGCGTCGGCAATGTCAACGTGTTCGGCGCCGGCCAATATTCGATGCGGGTCTGGCTCGATCCGGAAAAGCTCAAAGCGCGCAGTCTCAACGCGAACGACGTCGTGTCTGCTCTGCAGGATCAGAGCAAAGAGGTGACAGCGGGGCAGGTCGGTATGCCGCCGGCGCCGCCCGGCGTCGATTTCCAATACACCATCGACGTAGAAGGCCGGCTGACCGACGTCGATCAATTCGCCAATGTCATCGTCAAGACCGGCGACAACGGCCAGATCACGCGGGTCCGCGATGTCGGCCGCGTCGAACTCGGCGCGCAAACCTACAGCCAGACCTTCACGCTGAGCGGCAAGCAGTCCGCCGGCATCGGCATCTATCAATTGCCCGGCGCCAATGCGCTCAATGTCGAGACTGCAGTCAAAGCCAAGATGACCGAGCTCGCGCGCGCATTCCCGCAAGGCCTCGAATACTCCGTTCCGTTCGATACGACGGTATTCGTCAAGGCGTCGATCCACGAGGTCTATAAGACGCTGATCGAGGCGGCCGTGCTGGTGCTGATCGTGATCCTGGTTTTCCTCCAGGATTGGCGCGCCATGCTGGTGCCGGCGACCACCGTACCGGTCACGATCATCGGCGCCTTCGCGATGATGTGGGCGCTCGGCTTCACCGTGAACTTCTCGACTTTGTTCGCGATCGTGCTGTCGATCGGCATCGTCGTCGACGACGCCATCGTCGTGGTCGAGGGCGCCGCGCACAATATCGAGAGAGGCATGAGCGGGCACGACGCGGCGATCCGCGCCATGAACGAATTGCTCGGGCCGATTATCGGCATCACGCTGGTGCTGATGTCGGTGTTTCTGCCGGCGGCCTTTCTGCCCGGCCTGACCGGGCGCATGTACGCGCAATTCGCGCTCGTTATCGCTGCGACCGCGCTGCTCTCCGCCATTAACGCCATCACACTAAAGCCGACGCAGTCGGCAATGTGGCTGCGGGCGCCGGTGCCACCGGAGCAGCGCAACGCTTTCTACCGCGGGTTCAACGCGATCTATTCACGCATGGAAAATCGCTATGCCGGTCTGATCGGCCACATGGCGGCGCATGCCGGCCTGATGGCGCTGATCGCCTTCGCGATCATGGCGGTTGCGTTCTATGGGTTGTCGCGCGTGCCGACCGGCTTCCTGCCGATCGAGGACCAGGGCTACCTGCTGGTCAGCGTTCAGCTCCCGGACGGCGCTTCGCTCGAGCGCACCAAAGGGGCTCTCGATCAAGTGTCGTCGATTGCCGGCAAGGACCCGAGTGTCGCTGACGTTATCGCGATCTCCGGAATTTCCGTTCTCGACAATAGCGCGACTTTGGCCAATGCCGGCGTTGCTTACGTTGTGCTCAAGGACTGGAGCCAGCGCGACGACTTGCGCACGATCGTCGGCCGCCTCACGCCGGCGCTCAAATCCATCGACGGCCTCGTCAACATTCTGCCGCCGCCGCCGATCCAGGGCATCGGCAACGCCGGCGGCTTTTCGTTTCAGGTCGAATTGCGTGACGGCAGCACCGACTTCGGGAAGCTGCAAAGCATAACCAATGCCGTGGTCGCTAATGCGCAATCGCAGACGGCGCTGCAGCGCGTCTCCACATCGTTCCGCGCTACGGCGCCGCAAATGCTCATCGCGGTCGACCGCGTCAAGGCGGAGACCGTTCACGTGCCGGTCAATAACGTCTTTTCGACGCTCGCCACCTATTTGGGCTCCGACTATGTCGGGCAATTCAATAAATTCGGCCGGGTATTCCAGATTTATGCCCAGGCCGATGCGAAATTCCGGCTGCGGCAGCGCGACATCGACACTCTTTCGGTGCGCAACCAGCAAGGCAACATGATCCCGCTTGGCACGCTATTGAAAGTCACGCCGGTCGTCGGGCCGCCGCTGATCAGCCTCTACAATCTCTACCCGTCATCGACCATCGTCGGCCTGCCGGCCACTGGCTTCTCGTCCGGCCAAGCGATCCATCTGATGGAAGAGAATGCCGCAAAGACCCTGCCGCCGGGTTCGGGCAGCGAATGGACGGCGATGTCGTATCAGGAGAAGATCGTCGGCAATCAGATGTATTTCGTGTTCGCGATGGCGATGCTGCTGGTTTATCTGGTGCTCGCCGGGCAATATGAGAGCTGGTACGCGCCGCTCGCCGTGATCCTGTCGGTGCCGCTGGCGCTGACCGGTCCGGTTCTGGTGCTCGAAGGGTTGCGCATCGACAACAATCTCTACACCCAGATCGGCCTGATCCTCCTCATCGCGCTCTCGGCCAAGAATGCCATCTTGATCGTCGAGGTCGCGCGCGAGCATCGCATCCGCGACGGCAAGCCCATTGTCGAAGCGGCAGTGGACGCCGCCCGCGCGCGCTTCCGGCCGATCCTGATGACGTCATTCGCTTTCATCCTCGGCGTCGCGCCGCTCGTGATCGCCAGCGGCGCCGGCGCCAGCGCCCGCAAATCGATCGGCATCACCGTGTTCTCAGGCATGATTGCCTCGACCTGCCTTGCCGTTCTATTCGTGCCGTCGCTGTTCGTGGTCATTCAGCGCTTGGAGGAATGGCGCGCGTCCCGTAAGACCCCGCGCATTCAGCCCGCGGAGTGATCGGGGGCAGGGCGGAAGGGGGCCGGGAGGGCGGCAGGTCACGACGCGGGCCGCAAGCGGCCGTCATCCGGCCACAGTCACAATTTGGACGCAGGGCGCAGTATGGTAGCGGCCGGGACCTATCGAAAATGTCGAAAGCGATGATCCGCTCCGTTTCCCTGCTCGCGCTTGCGGGCATGTTGTGGGCCAGCGCAGCTCACGCGCAGGTGTCGGAATCCGACATGCTGATGCGCATCGACCAACTCCAGGCCCAGGTCCGCGATCTCACTGGCACCGTCGAAGAATTGCAGCACCGCAATCAGCAGCTCCAGCAGCAATTGCAACAAATGCAGCAAGGGCCGGGGGGCGCAGCAAACACCGCACAAGGGCGACCCGGCCCGCAATATGCGCCGGCGCCGCAGGCCCAGCAGCAATATGCGCCACCGCAATATCCAGCGTCGCCAAATCAGCAATATTCAAATCCGCAATATTCGGCTCCCGCGGCGACGGCGCAGTATTCGCCGCCGCAGCCCTACACACCGTCGTCCGAGCCGCAATATTCGCCGGCGCCGCCGCAATATCCGCCGCCTAATGCTCCACGCGGTGCTCCGGGAACGATTGCGGCGGCTGAACCTGCCGGGCCGCCGCCTGACCAAACGGCATCGCCCGGCCGTCACGGCGACGCCTTCGATCCCTCGGCCAATCCCAGTGCGCCGGGCGCGCCGCGCCAGCTCGGCGCTCCGGGCGTTGCCGCCGCGGAGCCTCCGCCCCCGGTTTACAACACGCCTGCGCCGCGTCAGCCCGGAGCGCCGCTCGACCTATCTTCGTCGCCCGATAGCGGGCAGAACGGCCAGCAGGGTGGTCCATTGCCGCCACCGCCGCCGATCAGCCCAAACTCAACCGGCGCCATGCAGGCCTCTTTGCCGCCCAGCAACACGCCCAAAGACGAATTCGATCTCGGCTATGGCTATGTGCTGCACAAGGACTACGGCCCTGCCGAACAAACGCTGCGCGATTTTCTGCAAAAATATCCGAGCGACCGCCTGACCCCCGAGGCGCAATATTGGCTCGGCGAAGCGCTGTTTCAGGATAAGCATTATCGTGAAGCCGCTGAATCCTTCTTGGCGGTCTCGACCAAATACGAAACCACCGCGCGCGCGCCGGAGGCGTTGATGCGGCTCGGTCAGTCGCTCGCGGCGCTCGGTGAAAAGGAAGCTGCCTGCGCGTCGCTCGGCGAAGTCTTGCGCAAATATCCGAAGGCTTCGCCGGCGGTGAAGCAGAACGTGGACCGGGAACAGAAGCGTGCCCACTGCTGAACAAGCCGTTCGCGACGATGAAGCGAACGTTGTGTTCAGAGGTCTGGAAAATGCGCGCGGGTTGATCCTTGCCGTTTCCGGGGGGCCTGACTCGACGGCGCTGTTGGTCCTCGCCGCGCGCTGGGCGAAACGGCTTAAGCGTGCACCGAAACTCATCGCGATCACCGTCGACCATGGCCTGCGCGCCGAAGCGGCACGCGAGGCGGTCGCCGTCAAGCGGCTCGCGAAAAAGCTCGGCGTCGCGCACCGCATTTTGCACTGGCGCGGCAGGAAACCGAAATCCGGTCTGCAGGAGGCAGCCCGCATCGCGCGTTACCGGCTCTTGGCGGACACCGCGGCGCGTGCCGGATATGTCCATATCCTGACCGCGCATACGCTCGACGATCAGGCGGAGACGATTTTGTTCCGTCTTGCGCGCGGCAGCGGGCTTGTCGGCTTGGCCGGCATGGCACATGCTTCGCCGCTGCCGATCGGCGGGCGGACTTCGCTTTTCCTCGTGCGTCCGCTGCTTCATTTGCCGAAAGCGCGGCTGGTGGCGACGCTGCAGGCCGAGCGCATCGGCTTCAGCGAAGATCCGAGCAACCATGATCCTCGTTTCACGCGGGCGCGGCTTCGCGGTCTGATGCCGGAGCTTGCGCGCGAAGGGCTTGATGCGCGCGGGCTCTCGCGGCTCGCGGCGCGGGTGCGGCGCGCCGAAGCCGCGATCGAATTTGCCGTCAGGGCGGCGCGCGCGGCGCTCGCGCCGGGCCCTTGGCCGGAGCGCGGCCCGATCACTTTTGCGACAGCGCGGTTCGCGGATTTACCGGCCGAGGTGGCTTTGCGTCTGCTCGGCCGTGCGGTGGCGCATACCGGCGACGAGGGGCCGGTCGAGCTTGGTAAACTCGAAGTCCTCTACGACGCATTTCGGCTGACCCATTCTCGGCTGCGGCGGACGCTCGCCGGGGCTCAGATCACGCTCGACAAAGACTGGCTCACCGTCGAACGTGCGCCGGCCCGGCGGAACCGCACCCGCGCTGCGCGCCAAGACCGCAAACGGCGCCGCAAAACCCGCCTCAAGGGGCGCTTTACGAATTAGCGATATATTGGGCCGATGGCTGCGCGGGTTCCCTTGGCAGGGGGCAGTGTGACGCCTACATTCCCATAATCTGGGACGTGAAGCGGCCACGATTCGCAGCCACGCATTTATCCCGCCGGGCTTGCTCAGACGGGGGGTCAAGGACACGAAATGAACGCCAATCTGCGCAATTTCGCTCTGTGGGTCATTATTGTCCTGTTGCTTCTGGCTTTATTCACCCTGTTCCAGAATCCGGGCCAGCGCACGACATCGCAGGACATTTCGTTCTCGCAACTTCTGACCGAGGTTGATCAGAACCACGTCCGCGACGTGCTCATCCAAGGTCCTGACATTCACGGCACCTTCACCGACGGCCGCACGTTCCAGACCTATGCGCCGACCGATCCGTCGCTGGTGCAGCGCCTTTACAATAAGAACGTGTCGATCACGGCGCGGCCGCAGACTGACAATGTACCGTGGTTCGTTTCGCTGCTGATTTCCTGGCTGCCTTTTGTCGCGCTGATCGGCGTTTGGATATTCCTCTCGCGCCAGATGCAGGGTGCCGGCGGCAAGGCGCTCGGCTTCGGCAAATCACGCGCCAAGCTTCTGACCGAGGCGCATGGCCGGGTCACCTTTGAGGACGTGGCGGGCGTCGACGAGGCCAAGCAGGACCTGCAGGAGATCGTCGAGTTCCTGCGCGACCCGGCAAAATTCCAGCGGCTCGGCGGACGCATTCCGCGCGGCGTGCTTTTAGTCGGTCCGCCCGGCACCGGCAAGACGTTGATCGCGCGTGCGGTGGCCGGCGAGGCCAATGTGCCGTTCTTCACCATTTCCGGTTCCGACTTCGTCGAAATGTTCGTCGGCGTCGGCGCGAGCCGCGTGCGCGACATGTTCGAGCAGGCGAAGAAGAACGCGCCCTGCATCATCTTCATCGACGAAATCGACGCTGTGGGCCGCCATCGCGGCGCCGGCCTCGGCGGCGGCAATGACGAGCGCGAGCAGACGCTCAATCAGTTGCTGGTCGAGATGGACGGCTTCGAAGCGAACGAAGGCATCATCCTGATCGCGGCGACCAACCGGCCCGACGTGCTCGATCCGGCGCTGCTGCGCCCCGGCCGTTTCGACCGGCAGGTCGTGGTGCCGAACCCCGACGTCGTCGGCCGCGAGCAGATCTTGAAGGTGCATGTGCGCAAGGTGCCGTTGGCGCCGGACGTCAATCTGAAGACCATCGCGCGCGGCACGCCGGGCTTCTCCGGCGCCGATCTGATGAACCTCGTCAACGAAGCGGCGCTGATGGCGGCGCGGCGCAACAAGCGCATGGTCACTCAGGTCGAGTTCGAGGACGCCAAGGACAAAGTGATGATGGGCGCCGAGCGCAAGTCGCTCGTCATGACGGAGGAAGAGAAACTTCTCACCGCCTATCACGAAGGCGGCCACGCCATCGTCGCGCTCAACGTCAAGGCGACCGATCCGGTGCACAAGGCCACGATCATTCCGCGCGGCCGCGCGCTCGGCATGGTCATGCAGCTGCCGGAACGCGACAAGCTGTCGATGTCGCTCGAGCAGATGACGTCGCGGCTCGCTATCATGATGGGCGGCCGGGTCGCCGAGGAATTGGTGTTCGGCCGCGAGCGCGTTACTTCGGGTGCGGCGTCCGATATTGAGCAGGCGACCAAGCTCGCGCGCATGATGGTGACGCGCTGGGGGCTGTCCGAGACGCTCGGCACGGTCGCCTATGGCGAGAACCAAGAAGAAGTGTTCCTCGGCTATTCGGTGGCGCGCCAACAAAACATTTCCGAAGAGACCGCGCGCAAGATCGACGCCGAGATCAGGCGGCTGGTCGAAGCGGGCTTTAACGAAGCGCAGACGATCCTCACCGAGAAGCGCGCCGATCTCGAAACGCTGGCCAAAGGCTTGCTCGAATTCGAGACGCTCACCGGCGACGAGATCAAAGACCTGATCATGGGCAAGAAGCCGAACCGCGAATCGGCGATCGAGTCGACGCCGCGCGCCTCGACTGTGCCGACGGCCGGTGCCGGCCGCAACCGTCCACCGCGCCCCGAAGGGCCGATGGAGCCGCAGCCGCAGGCCTAAGCCGACGCTACGGACATTTTCCGTAACGCGACGGTGCGGCGATACCGGCGCGCTTTGTTTATCGCCTATTCGATCGCGGCTGCGTGGCAAGATCTCCACGCGCGTGATGTGCATCGATGCTCGAACCGATGCGGTCGTGAAAGCGACAAAGAATTAAGCAGAATCGGGTGGAAGCTGCTTCGTACTTTCGTTCCAGCCGGGAGGGGGCGATCTGATGCGAGCTATTTTTGTCGCGGGCGCCGTTTTCGCAATCACGGCGGGTGCAGCGTTGGCGCAAACCGCGACTTCGCCACGGCCGCCGCAGGCTGTGCCGGGCAAGCCGCAACCGCTTCCTGCAAAACCTGGACTGGCCGCAAAACCCGCCAAGCCGGCGCCGGCCGTCGCTTCAACGCCGGAATCGCGCACGGCCGCGGAGCTCGCATTGGGCTCCGATCCCGTCTTCGACGATGGCACCTATCTGCGCATCAAGCAGATGCTGCTTAGCTATTCGGCGATCCAGGTACGCGGCGGCTGGCCGAGCCTGCCGGCGGATACCAAGCTTGCACCGGGCGCGAGCGGCCCTGACGTCGCGCTATTGCGGAAGCGTCTGGTCATCACCGATGACATGTCGGCGAGCGCGGAGGTGGGCGACAGCTACGACGCCGCGGTCGTTGCCGGCGTGAGGAAATTCCAGCTGCGCCACGGGCTCGATGCCACCGGCACCGTCGGCGCGCAGACCTTGAAGGCGATGAATGTCCCGGTCGGCGATCGCATCAAGCAGCTCGAAGCGTCGCTCGAACGGCTTCTCGGCATGGATTTCCTGTTCGGCGAACGCTACATCGTGGTGAATATTCCCGCCGCCTTCGTCGAAGCCGTGGCCAACGGCAAGGTCGAGCGCCGCTACCGCGTCATCGTCGGCAAGATCGACAAGCCGTCGCCGACGCTCACCGCTTACGTCACCGCGGTCGACCTCAATCCAACCTGGACCGTGCCGCTCTCGATCACCAAGACCGAGATCGCGAGACACATGAGAACGGATCCGGGCTATCTCAGCCGCATGCATATGCGCCTCCTCGGCGCCCATGACGAGGAGATCAATCCGGCAGGCGTCGACTGGTCGATGGAGCGATCGCCGAATTTCACCGTGCGCCAGGATGCCGGCAATTGGAACGCGCTCGGCAATCTCAAGATCGACATGCCCAATCCGTATTCGGTCTATATGCACGACACCGATACGCGAAAGCTGTTCACCGACGACTATCGGTTCGATTCGCATGGCTGCACGCGCGTCGACAATGTGCGCGATCTTGCCGCCTGGGTTCTGCAGGACGGTCCGCCGAGCTGGGATCGCGCGTCGATCGACGCCGGCATTGCCGCCGGCCAGACCAAGATCATCAACCTGCCGCACAAGATCCCGGTGGCGTGGGTCTATCTCACCGGCTGGGTGACGCGTGACGGGACGGTCGAGTTCCGCGATGACGTCTACAAGCACGACGAGGCGCTCGACCGCAACGCGCTGGCCGATGCCGCGGCCGGCGGGTTCGTCGCGCCGCTGCCGACGAACGTCACCCAGGCCTCCAATCTCGATAGCCGCTAGCGCTCGCCGGCGCCCGGTCAGGCGCGGGCCAAGCGCCGGTCTAGCTTGACCGCCGGCGTGTCGGCCGTGGCTTCGCGCGAGTAGCCACGCCATAATGCATGACCCCCACCCTAACCCTCCCCCGCGAGCGGGGGAGGGAAGGGTGGGGGAACGGACATCGCCGATGCGCCAGATCATCATGGTCGGCTTTCTGCAAGCGCAGAACTGCACCAACCTCGCGAGCTCCTGGCGGCATCCGCAGTCGCGCACCGATAGCTGGTCGCCGGATTTCTACCGGCATATCGGCCGCGTGCTGGAGGCGGGAAAATTTCACTTGGGCTTTTTCGACGATCGCCTGTCGATGCCGGATATGTATGGGCGCGATCACGGCCACACCGTCGCTCACGGCATCCGTTGCGTGAAGCTCGATGCCGTCACTGTGCTCACCGTGATGGGGATGGCGACGGAGCGGCTCGGCCTCGGCGCCACTTATTCGACCAGCTACTACGAGCCTTTTCACGTCGCGCGCGTGTTCGCGACGCTCGACCTGATGACGCATGGACGTGCGGCCTGGAACGTCGTCACCTCGCTCAATGACGGCGAAGCGCAAAACATGGGCCGCGACGAAGTCCTCGGCCACGATCTGCGATACGACCGCGCCGACGAATTCATGGAGATCGTGCTCGGCCATTGGGATGCCTGGGAGGACGATGCCATCGTCCAGGATAAGGCGACCGGGCTATTCGCCAGGCCGGAGAAAGTGCATCGCCTCGATTACCAGGGCCGCCATTTCCGCTCGCGCGGACCGTTTACGGTGCCGCGCTCGGCGCAGGGCCATCCGGTCATCATCCAGGCCGGATCGAGCGGCCGCGGCAAAGCGTTCGGCGCGCGCTGGGGCGAAATCATCTTTGTTGTTTATCCGAATATCGAGGCCGGCAAGCGCGACTACGCGGAGTTCAAGGCGGAGGTGGCGCGTTTCGGCCGCGATCCGGACGACGTCAAGATCACGCACCTGATCAATACCGTGACGGCGGCGAGCAAAACCGAAGCCGAAGACAAGTGGGCCGCCATCGAGAAGCTGCCGCTTGAGATCGACGCGCTGTCGCTGTTGTCGGAGGCGCTCAATTTCGATTTCGCGAAAAAAGCGATGGACGAGCAATTCACTGCGCGGGAACTCGCCGACATGTCCGGCCTGCAAGGTATCCGCGACCGTGTGCTCAGCGTGAAGAAAAATCCGACGGTGCGCGATTTCATCATCATCAGCGGCCGCGGCCGTGTCCACAACGCCATCGTCGGCGGGCCGCAGGAGGTCGCCGACCGGCTCGAGCAATGGTTCAGCGCGCCCGCCTGCGACGGCTTTGTCCTCTCCGCGACGCATGTGCCGGGCACTTACGAGGATTTCGTGCGCTTTGTCGTGCCGGAATTGCAGCGCCGCGGGCTGTTCCGCAAGGAGTTTGCGGGCACCACATTGCGCGAAAATCTGGGTTTTCCGGTTCCGCCGCGCGGCGCCTGGCGCGCGCCGGCTTTGAGCAAAGGGCCGACCCGATAGAGGCGCCTATCGCAAGACTGTCATGATCTTCCGTGAGGTTACGGCTTTCGGACCGCATGAATCGCGGCTCCGTTGCGTCCGCCGCCTGAGGAAGAGCCATGAAGCAATACGTGACACTGGGCCTAGCCGTCCTTGCTGGCGCCGCCTTGGTCGAGGCCGCGCTGATCCCGGGGCTGGTCATCGGCGGTGCGGCGATGCTCGCGCCCAAAATGCTGCCGACTTTACGCCGGCGCGTTGCGCCGCTGATGAACGGCGCGGCCAGCAATTCCACGCGGCCCGCGACGCTGCGTCCGGAGGCTCAACGCACCGCGAAGGCGCCGCCAACCGCGGTCGTGCCCAACCTCGGCATCAAACAAGCGATTGCCAAGACCGTTACTTTTCGCATCATCGTCACGGCGCTCGACTTCACCTCGAACTATATCGTGATCGGTGAATTCAATGTGGCGGCCGGGCTTTCAACCTTCGCGCTGGTCGTCGGGCCCTTGTTCTATCTCGCGCACGAAACCGCCTGGAATTATTTCAGCCCCGGCGACGGCGCCGTCGATGTCTCGTCGCTGCTGCCGCGGCGATCCGATGCGGAAGGCGAGGGGACCGGCACGCGCGGCTTCACGATCAGCCGGGCGCTCGCCAAGACGGTCACCTTCCGCACCATCGCGACGGCGATGGACTTCACCACGCTCTATGTGGTTGTCGGCGATCCCCTGACGGCAGTGGGCCTCGCGGCATGGGGCTTTGTCGCCGGCCCCTTCGCCTATTGGGGCCACGAGAAGGCGTGGGAGCATTTCGCTGGGCCCAAGGAGGTTGGCTCCGAGTCGGTGGAGCCCGTGAGACTCCTTCCGGCACCGGCCAACGCCTAGCGCGAGATCATTTCTGCTCGACTCGGCGCCGATCAGGAATCGGGTGGACGTTTTGCGCGCCGTGGGCTGCCTCACGGGAGAACCATGGGGAGATCGATGAGCAGCCGTCTTGCGAGCAGAACATACGGCACGGTGAGTGCCGAGGAGCAGAAGGGAATGAGCGGCCTGGAATTTGTCCAAGGGCTGGTCGACGGTACGCTGCCCCTCAACACGATAGCGCGGACTTTGGGCTATGACGTTATCGAAGCGGCGGAGGGGCGTGTGGTCGTGGCCGCCGAGCCAAGCGACGCGCATCTCAATCCGGCCGGTACCGTCCACGGCGGGTTTGCGGCGACTCTGCTCGACAGCTGCATGGGGCTTGCCGTGCAAACCACGTTGGAAAAAGGTGTCGCACAGACGACTGTCGAGTTTAAAATTACGCTGATGCGGCCGATCACGCCGGAAACAGGCTTGATCAGGGCAGAAGGTGTCGTCTTAAGCCGTGGCCGCCGTGTCGGGACCGCCGAAGGCCGGATTACCGATCGGCAGGGCCGCTTGCTCGTCCACGGCACAACGACGTGCCTGATCTTTCAAAGTTGAAGCTGATCGCCGTGTCATTGGTGTCGTGCGCTGGAATAAGTCATGCCGCTGCAAAATCGCGTAAACCCCCTTGGCGAATTGTTCGCTTCGCCGGCGCGCGGATCGCTCTTCGGCAATCGCGGCGGGCGCTTTCATACCGATGCACGAACATTGACGGCGCGGCGCTGGGCGTCGAGACAATGGATCTGCTGCGTACTCGATTTCAAGAATCGCCGCCGCAACGTTTGGGGCCGTTTTTACACCGAATTGTTCTTTCTCGATGAGCCGACGGCGCTTGCCGCCGGTCACCGGCCCTGTTTCGAATGCCGCCGCAAAGATGCGGAGGCCTTTGCCGAAGCGTGGCGCCAGGCAAAGCGGCTTCGCCCGCGACCCTATGCCGATGCGATGGACACGATATTGCACGATGAGCGGCTCGACGGCCGGACCAAGCGGCTGCATCGGCGCGCAATCGACGCGCTGCCTGATGCGGCCTTCGTTCTGTTGGATGGAGCACCATTCGCGGTTCACGGCGACGCGCTATTGCGCTGGACCCCGGAGCGCTACGATTTGCGCGAGCGGCGACCTCGCGATATAGCCGTCGATGTGCTCACGCCGCCCGCCATCCTCGCCGCATTGTCGAACGGCTATCGGCCGCATTGGCATCCGAGCGCGGACGCATTTTAACGCGCGTACTCATGACATCGAACTCGAGAACAGCCGACTCCGCCTCTTTGATAACCACGGCTACGGCGGTGTGTCGAGCGCGACGTTAAACCCAATCTGGCCGCTGTAGAAAACGGCCTGACTCTCGCCGAACTGGCCGGTGAAGCTCGCGTAGCCGGTCATGCCATGCCCGAGCGCAACCGTTGTTCCGATCGTGCCGGTACCCCAGTCCTTGCCGAGGGCGACTGCAGGCATCGAATAACTTGGCGCCGTGATGGTCGTGAGCGAGGCTGTAACGGATCGGTCGTAGGGAACCAGCTCGTGGTTCCAGGCCAGCTTGGCGTAGGGACTCCAGACGCCCAGATCGATGTGGGCCTGATAACCGAGCTCCGTAACAGCCGAGTTGCGGACCTGGTCGCCGTAGGACAGCGCGGTGACGCCACCGAGGCTGTCACTCTCGGTGTAGCCGTCAACCCAGACGCGCTGCAGCAGGACACCGGCGACCGGACCGTGAACCAGAGTAAATGTCGCGGCAGACGCCGCCTTGACCGGCAAAGCCGTCGACGAATTTCCGCCGCCCAGCGGAGAGAGCCAATTATAACCGATCTCTGCCGCGTACGAGATGTTGCTGCCATTGGTACTGCCGGTGTTCGACACATTGACGATCCCGAGCGGGACGATCCGGTTCACGTCGTAGTGCAGGCCGCCGTAGGTGCCGATCATGTCGAGCCACAAGCGTCCGGCCGTGTAGGCGGTGTAACCGCTGAGGGCGAATTCGTTCTGCTGAAAATTGCCGCCGAGGCTGAAGCTTTGGGTCGTGGTGGCGACCGACACGGCGCCGCCGATCAGCCAATTGGGCGCCCAGAGGTAATCGATACCAACGGTGCCCGTCGCGGGCGTTCCGGGATCGGTCGGGAATCCAGTCACGTTGCCGAAGCTGAGTGACGACACATCGCCGCTCAGCCAGGCATTGAAGCTGCCGGGCATGCGGTTACGCGCCGACATGGCGATCTGCTGGTAGATGGTGTCGATCAGCATGGTTCGGGTTTTGATCGGCGCTTCGGCCAGATAAGAAATCTCGCTCGGCGCGACGATCAGGCTGTAATAATAATCAGCCTCCACCTTTTGCATGGCGCCGCTGAGGTGGCCGCCGCCGTCGCTCGCGCTGGTGCCGTCGGCGAAGAAGAACGTCTGATCGGCGTTCGGAGTCACCCAATTTGCGGCGGTACACTGATAAGAATTGACGCTTCCACAAGCAGCGTTTGTGATCGAGGTGGTGGTGATCCCGAACCGAGCGGGATTGAGCAGCACGTAATTGTAAACGGTGTTGAAATCGGCCGGGATGAAATTGACGCCGGCGGCGTGGATGCCGTTCCACACTGTTTGATCATAAAGCGCCCGAGAACTCGTCACGTTGGCATTGAAGCCCTCGCCTGAGGCCGCGCCGGCGGCGGCGCTTTTGGTTGAGATCGTGTCGGGCACCAGGATGTAGCGCGCGCCTGCTGCAGCCAGCGCAATCGCCAGCGATGCAGTTTGTTGGCCGAGCGCAATGATGTCGGCATTGTTCGGCGGGTTGACGATGTTGCCGAAGCCGCCGGACGTCGTCGTCTTCAGATCGTTAGTGCCGATCCAGACCGTGTACAGCGCGTTGGGATCTGCGCGGCCCCCCGTCGAGGCCAGGTATGTGTCGACCTGGGTCGTGGCCGACCAGGCGTTCGGGTCTGCGCCGGTGAACGAAACCCGCGCACCACCGGCGGCATAATTGTTGCCGCCACCGGGCGCGTCCTGCGGGACCGAGGTCAATCCAAAGCGCGACGAGAGAGAGGCAGCCCAGCCGGGATCCGGATTGGTCGTGTAGGTGCCCGCGCCAGGCGGAGCCAATCCCTGTGGCCCGGACAGATACAGATAGCGCCCAGAATCCGTATTGCTGTCACCGAAGAAGATTGTGTTCGAGAACGATTGCGCTTGCGCGGCACCCTGCGACATACAAGTTGACAGGGCGCATGCCGCGCCTGCGCGCAAGAGAGCTTTCATCGGTCCCCAGCCTGTCTTTCAGCAAGCGAACACGATCGCCCGCTGCTGAACGGCGGCCCCGCAAACTGATCTTCGGGGGAGCATTATGGTGTGCCCCGACGGCCGCCGTCTTCCTCCAATCGGAGGATGCCCCGGCGACGTTTCCGGACGCCTATGAGGCCGCGCGCTAGCCCTTGAACGCTGCCTTGATCGCTTCGACGCCCTTGCCCGACTTCGCGGCGGCGATAATGCGTGCCTCTTGCTTCATCAGGCCTTCGAGTGCGCCTTTCATCGGATCGACCGTATTCAGCGGCACGATGACGGCGCCGTGGCGATCGGCATGGATGAGGTCGCCGCTCTTCACCGCCATGCCGTGGATGGTGACCGGAATGCCGAAATCTTCGACATGCACATAAGCGTGCGAGGGGCCGATCGAGCCGGCGAGCATCTGAAAGCCTTCGGCGACCTGCGGAATGTCGCGCACCGAGCCATTGGTGATGGTGCCGAGGCAGCCCAGCGCCCTGTGCACATTGGTCTGCACCTCGCCCCAGAACGCGCCATAGCCTGCGGGGTCGTCGAGATCCTCGATCACCGCGATGCCGGGCAGCGGCGCCGCCGCGACGTAATCGAAATAATCCATGCGCTTGGCCATATAGCTCGACCCGCTCACTTTATCGCGGGCGCGCATGGTGACGGTCTTGGCGAAGCCGACCATCGGCTGCAGGTCGGGGAAGGGGCAGTGCAGGTGCGACGTCGTATAGCCGGCGCCGCGGCGCTCCGGCGCCACGATTTCGAGCAGATTGCAGACGGTCGGCGTATCGATCGAACGCAGGAACGCGAACTGGCTCTCTGACAACACTGATTTCTCCCTGTTTCCCCTTGTTCTGCCGTGTTCCCCTTTGGCCCGGCAAGAGCCCGGCGATTTGGTTTAATCCCAAGCGGCCGCGACGATCACGGCGATGACGATCTGCATTGTGACGATCAAAGCCACACAGCCATTCCACCCCGCAGCGTTCCAGGCAAGCCCCGTCAGAAAAGCCCCGGCGCTACCACCGATATAGAAGATCGCCGCATAAAGGCCGACCGCCGACGAGCGGCCTTCCTTGGCCGTCATGGTGACATAGCCCGTGGAAATTGTCTGACAGAACATGCCGCAAACGGCGCAGAGCGTCAGGCCGGCCAGAATGATCGCGATCGGCTCCGCCAACAACAGCAGGGCGCCGGCAATCCATACCGCAATCGCGCCGAGCACGAAACGCCGCCGCCCGAATAGCGCGATGGCGCGGCCGGTCCATGGCAAGAACGGGCTACTCACCAGATAGGTGAGGAACAACATGCCGAGCAGCGTCGGCGAGAACAGGTAGGGCGGGGCGGCGAGGTGGAAGCTGATATAGGTGAAGGTGGCGATGAAGTTGAACAGCACGCCGAAGCCGACGGCAAAAGTCGCAACCAGCCGGCGGTCGCGGAAATGCCGCAGCATTTGCGTAAAGGAAGACAACAAGCCGTCCGAGCGCACGAATTTGCGTTCGCGCGGCAAGGTCAGCGTCACGATGACGGCGGCGGCGAGTGTGATCAGGGCCACCACCTGGATGGCGGTGCGCCAGCCGATCAGATCGGCCAGGATTCCCGGAATGAAGCGGCCGGAAAAGCCGCCAATGCTGGCGCCCGAGACATAAAGCCCGGCGGCCCGCGCCACTTCGTTCGGCGGCCACTCGTCGCCGATATAGGCGACGGTGACGGTGAAGATCGGCGGCAACAGCAAGCCCTGCACGAAGCGCCAGAACGCCATTTCCGGCACGCTGCCCATGAAAGTCATGATCAGCGTTGGTACCGCGACCGCGAACATTGCCACGCAGATCAGGCGCTTTCTGCCGATGACGTCGGCCAGCGCGCCGGTGAACGGCGCCGAAATCGCAATGGCCGCCGTTCCGGCCGTCATCAGCGAGCTGATGTCACCCGCGCCGACATGAAATTCGCGCGCCAGTTCCGGCAGCAGCGCTTGTGGCGAATAAAGATTGACGAAGGCAGCGAAGCCCGCCGTGGCGACGGCAAGGCTGCGCAGGTCGAAAGCCATTTTTCCTCGCAACATACGCCATTATGGGCGAGGCGCACGGCGAAAGCACGCCATCGCCGTGCGTGGTGGCGGTTCGCTGCGATGTCTGCTCAGAGCTGCTTGATGGCGTCGAAGTCCCAGGCCGTGGCGTCGGCCGGGTTTTCGCCGATGCGGATCGTCGTGTCGTTGACAAAACGATACGGCGGCACCGGCAGATTGTACGGCGCCGGAACGCCGGAAAAGACGCGGCCCGCGGGATCGTATTTGGAGCCGTGGCAGGGACAGAAATAGCCGCCCGGCCAATTGCTGACCGGCGCGGTCGCGCTGGGATCGGGATAGAACAGCGGAATACAGCCGAGATGGGTGCAGATGCCGACCAGCACGCTCAATTCCGGCTTGAGCGAGCGATGCCAATTGGTCGCGTAAGGCGGCTGCTGTACGACCTCCGAGTTCGGATCGGAGAGCAGCGAGATCATCTGGCTGCTCTGCATCGAATCGAGCGTCTTCTTGGAGCGGCGGAACAGGAAGATCGGGCGCTCGCGCCAGCGCACCAGGATCTGGGCGCCTTCCTGGATCTTGCTGACATCGACATCGACCGGGCCGCCGGCGGCGAGCGTCGAAGCGTCCGGATTCATCTGATCGATCAGCGGCACTAAGGCCGCCGCCGCGCCGACGGCGCCGACAGTGGCGGTGGCGATATAGAGAAAGTCGCGGCGGGTGCCGTGGCCATTCATCGACGCGCCCGGCGCTGTGGTAGCGGTATTGGCCATGATGATGGAAATTCCTCGCTGACTGTATTCGGTCACGTCTTGTGAGATCGACGCTTGTCTCCGGCGGCCCGCAATTTCGCCGCTGGAACGGCCTTCGTCAATCTTAACTTCACGACAGGCTTGTGGCGAAAGCGGTGCCGAGGCTTCGAATCTTACACTATTGAATTTTACCGGCTTAGGCTGGAAAAGGGCAGGGGGCGGATGCCGGGAATAGTGCCCGGAATCATCGCGAAAAGCCAAGCCAGGAGAGACACATGCGCGCCAAGGACAATATGCGCACCGCCGCCGAGGTGCTGGTCGATCAATTGCGCATCCATGGCGTGCAGCACGTGTTCTGCGTGCCCGGCGAGAGCTATCTCGCGGTGCTCGATGCGTTCCATGACAGCGATCTGACTGTGACGGTTTGCCGGCAGGAAGGCGGCGCCTGCATGATGGCGGAGGCCGTCGGTAAGGCGACCGGCCGGCCGGGCGTTGTCTTCGTCACCCGCGGGCCGGGCGCGACCAATGCCTCGCCGGGCATCCACATCGCCAAGCAGGATTCGACGCCCGTCATCATGTTCGTCGGCCAGGTGGCGCGCGACATGAAAGAGCGCGAGGCGTTTCAGGAGCTCGACTACCGCGCGGTGTTCGGCTCGATGAGCAAATGGACGACCGAGATCGACGATCCGGCGCGCGTGCCGGAAATCGTGTCGCGCGCCTTTCATGTTGCAGCGAATGGGCGGCCTGGACCTGTGGTCGTCGCCATCCCCGAAGACATGCTGATCGAGCGCGTCACGGTCGCCGATGCGCCGCCCTTCGCGCTGATCGAAATGTCGCCTGGTGCGGCGGAAATGGAAAAGTTCGCGCAGAAGCTTTCTGCGGCGCGCGCGCCGATCATCCTCCTCGGCGGCAGCCGCTGGTCGCAGGAAGCGTGCGATCAGGTCGCCCGTTTCGCTGAAAAATATTCGCTGCCGGTGGCGACGACCTTCCGCCGCGGTCATTTGTTCAATCAGACGCATCCCTGTTATGCCGGCGACCTCGGCATTGGGCCCAATCCGAAACTGCTCGAGCGGCTCAAGGCGGCGGACCTCGTCGTCCTGATCGGCGGCCGCATGGGCGAATTGCCGTCGCAGAGCTACACGCTGTTCGATATTCCGAAGCCCCAGATTCCACTCATCCACGTGCATCCGGGCACGGAAGAGCTCGGCCGTGTTTACAGCCCCGCGCTTGCGATCAATGCGACGCCGACGGCCTTCGTTGCCGCGCTTGAGCATTTGAAATTCCCGAAAGCGCCGACCGGCGACGCCAAAGGCGCCAATGCCGATTATCGCAATTGGACCGAGACGCCGACCGAGCAGCCGGGCGGCGTCAATTTCGGCAAGGTCGTCGTCTGGCTGCGCGACAATCTTCCGCCCGATGCCATCATCTGCAACGGCGCCGGCAATTTTCCGGCCTGGATTCACCGCTTCTTCCGCTTCCGCCGTTTCGCCCAGCATGTCGCGCCGGCCTCCGGCTCGATGGGCTACGGCGTTCCGGCGGCGGTGGCGATGAAACGGCTCTACCCCGAACGCACTGTCATTTGCGTCGCGGGCGACGGCGATTTTCTGATGAACGGTCAGGAGTTCGCGACCGCTGTGCAATACAATCTGCCGTTCATCACCATCATCGCCGACAACGGCATGTACGGCACCATCCGCATGCATCAGGAGCGCGAATATCCCGGCCGGGTTTCGGCGACGGATTTGCGTAATCCCGATTTCGCCGATTACGCGCGCGCTTTCGGCGGCTTCGGCATTTCGGTCGAGCGCACGGAGGATTTTCCCGCGGCGTTCAAGGCGGCGGTTGCCTCCGGCAAGCCCGCCATCGTGCGCCTTGCCATCGATCCGGAAGCGCTGACGCCGGGAATGACGCTGTCAAAGATCCGGGAAAAATCGCTGGCGGAGAAGGCGAGCTAAGCGCGCGCTATTTGAATGTCACCAGGGCATTCGCGGCGGGATAATCGTTCTTGAACGGATGCTGGGCTCCGATCGGGCCTAGATGGATCACGGTCGGCGAACTGACGTCGGCTTGAATCGGCCCGCTCGCTTCTCCTTCGGTGAATGCGTAAGGCACGCCGTTGCCGGCGAGAAACGACGGCTGGTCGTCGATATGCATGTGCAGATGCGGCTCGGCCGAGCTGCCGGTATTGCCGACATGGCCGAGAATCTGGCCGACGCGCACATGGTCGCCGAGCTTCGCCTGCACGGTGCCCGGCCGCATATGGGCGTAAAGCACGTAGCGGTGCGGCGCGATCTCGACCACGACATGGTTGCCGGCGGCATTGTTGAAATCGATAGGGACGGCGTATTTGCCGGAATGCGGCACGTTTTCGGCGAGCCCGTCCGACATGTCGACGACTTTGCCCGCGGCGACGCTATAGATCGGCTGGTCGTAGCAGAAATAGCTTTCGTTCTTATCCTCAGCGCCTTTGAAGGTCGTCGCCGCGCCATTGACCGTTTCGATCTGCACCCAATCGATGGCGAAGCGCTGCGCCAGCCAAGCGTGGCCGTTGTCGATCAGAACCGCGCGGCGATGCGCGGCATCGGGCACGTTGCTGACCGAGTCACCCGCGATCCACTGGCCGCGCAGCGGCGGCGCGACGACGATCGGCGTGTCGTGCGCGACGGCCAAAGGCGCGAGCACGACGTCGTGCGGCTCGTCTTTGTTGGCAAGCACATGCAATGTGTGTGCGATCGTATCCGGTGCCGGCGATTTGCCGAAATCAAGCGTGAGGAAGACGATGGCGCTGCGGCCGCCGTCTATGCTGCGCGCCGCACTGTCGTCGGTCGGCGCTGCGACGCCCAAGTGAACGATCAGCGGCGACAGCGCGCTGCCGGAGATTTTAGATTGCGTATCGCCGGCCTTTGCGTCGATGCCGTCCAGGACATAGGCGTTCTTGGAAAAATTCGTGATCAGCATCTCGTAGAACAGCCGCGTCGCACCGTTCTGCACAATGGGCGACGGCTGCGCGAGAAATGACACATTGAGCGGCGGCGGGTGCGGATCGCCGGCGAAGGCCGCTGCAGCGCTCAGCAAGAGGCAGCAGGATATCAAAAGACGTGCAATGGCCATCATGCTTGTTCCTGATTGGCTGGATGTCATCCGCGGTCGGGAACCAAAATCGGCGTGGGCGGATTAAACAGATGAGAAATGGAGCTCAATCAGAATGAAAAAGGTTCTTAGCCAAATTGCGACCGTATCGGTATTGGCATCTGCGATTGCGGTTGGCCTTGCAGCAACGGCCGCCCCGGCCGCCGCGAAGGGCTGCATCAAAGGCGCGATCGTCGGCGGTGCCGCCGGCCATATGGCGGGACATCACGGGGTTCTCGGCGCCGCGGCGGGCTGTGCCATCGGCCATCACGAGGCGACAAAGAACGCCAAAGAAAACCAGAACTCGCCGCCGAATCCGCAGCAATAGAGCATGATCCGGAAAAGTGGGAAGCGGTTTTCCGACAAGATCATGCTCCGGCGAAAAGCTTATTCCGCCTTCACGCCGGCAGCCTTGATGATCGGCCACCATTTGGCGATTTCGGCCTGGTGAAAGGCCAACAGCGCTCCGGGCGTCTGTTGCTCGGGCGGATAAATCTCCTGGGCCAGGTCGATCATGCGCTGGCGGATTTCCGGATCGGCCAGACCTGCGACCGCAGCCTTGTTGAGCTTGGCGATGATCTCTTTCGGCGTGCCTTTAGGCGCCCACATCGCGTGCCAGAACGAGAAGTAGAATCCAGGCAAGCCGGCTTCGTCGGTGGTCGGAATATCCGGCATCACCCCGACGCGCTTGGGCGCCGCCACGGCGAAGGTCTTCACCGTGCCGGCCTGGAACTGCGGCAGCACGACGGCGGGTGCGTCGAGCGCGATATCGACATTGCCGGCGACCAGATCCTGCATCGATAGACCGGCGCTGCGATAGGGCACCATCTGCCATTTCAGGCCGAGCGTTTGCTGCAGCAGGATGCCCGCGATGTGGCTCGGCGAGCCGACACCGGAATTGCCTTCGGTGGTCTTGTCGCCGTTCTCCTTCAGCCACGCGATCAGTTCCTTCAGATTGTTCGCCGGGACGCCCTTACGGGCGTCGATCATGAAGGGCTGCGTGGCGACGAGCGCGATCGGCTCAAAGTCCTTCACCAGATCGAAGTCGAGCGAATAGATGGCGCCGTTGGCCATGTTCGTCCCCCACTGGCCGAACAGGATGGTGTAGCCGTCGGGTGCCGCGCGCTCGGCCTTGGTGACGCCGATGGTGCCGCCGGCACCGCTCGTGTTCTCGACCACGACCGGCTGGCCGAGCTGCTTGCTCATGCCTTGCGCGGTGATCCGCGCCAACACGTCGGTCGATCCACCGGGCGCCAGCGGTACGATCATGATGATCGGATGCGAGGGATAGTCGTCCGCATATGCTGTGGGCGCCGCGACAATGGCCGCAATCAGGGCGGCCGCGAGCGCAGCCGACTTTGCGGCAAGAGATTTGCGGATCATTCGTTTCCTCCCCCGACGTGTTGCTTTCCCTATGCCAGAGCGGGGCTCCGTTCCAAAGCGCAAAGCTTCCGGGTGAGGCGGAATGTCCGAAGATCGTTTTTGCGTGCGCGCCGCGCGTTGTCAGGCGCCATTGAATCATGGTTCACTTGTTGAGCTATTCTGTGATTCTCCTTGGGTCTTCATGCCTTATCGCCGCACCGAAAGCGTCACCCGCCGTCTCGCCGCCCGTCATGCCGCCATCGTCGCGGCGGCGGGCGATACGGCGCGGGAAGGCGGGATGGCGGCGGTGCAGATCGTGCCGGTCGCGACCCGCGCCGGGATCGCGGCGGGCACGGTCTATCGTTATTTCCCCGGCAAGACCGATCTGGTCGCTGCACTGCTTGCCGAAATCTCGGCGCGCGAAATTTCCGCGCTGCGCCATGCCGCCGACGTCGCGCCGGGCCCGCTGTCGGCGCTGTCGGCCATGATCATGACCTTTGCCGTGCGTGCGCTGCGCGACCGCCGGCTGACCTTTGCGGCGATTGCCGAGCCCGTCGATGCCGCGCTTGACGCCGAGCGGCACAAATTCCGCGAAGCGCTCGCCGGCGAATTTGCTGCGCGCATCGCAGCCGCGAGCGCCGGCAGCCATTTGCCGGATCAGGATGCGCCGCTTGCAGCAGCGGCCTTGCTCGGCCTTCTCATCGAGGGTTTGGTCGGTCCGCTGGCGCCGGAAGCCGCGAGCCGCGAACGCGAGATCGTGCAGTCGCTGACGCTGATGGCCTTGCGGGGGCTCGGCGTCGCCGATGCCCGCGCCCGCGGTCTTATCGTGCAGACGCCATATAAAACTTAAGCCGCCGTCTTGCGCAGATGCGGAAAACGCTCGGTGAGCAGCGAGCCCGGATAATAAGTCGGCACGAAAGCCGGATGGGCGTGAATAGCGTCGAACCAGCGCTTGACGTTCGGCAGATCCTGCCACGCCGTGTCCTGGCGGAGATCGGCCATACGCACCAGCGCCGGCATGGCCATCACATCGGCGAGCGAAATGTCCTTGCCGAGGAGCCACGGTCCGCCGCTCTTGGCGATTTCGGCATCCATGCGCTCATAGGTGCGCCGCAGCCGCGCCATGGCCTCATCCATGTCCTTCTGCGGAAATCCCTTGCGGCCCATCGCCAGCATGAATTCGCGCCGCAGCGGCTTCGATTCTGCAAAGGCGACAAATTCGTCCTCGCTCATTGCCGCAAAGCGCGGCAGGAACGCGAGATTGAAAGTCGGCACCCGCACCGCGGGCGCCGGCATCTCGTCCATGAAATGCATCAGCGTCCGCATCTTGGCGCGCTCTACTGGGTCATGCGGCGTGAAGTCCAGCGGCTCCGGCGCGACTTCGTCGAGATATTCGATGATGACGGATGAATCGATGACGATCGCGCCGTCATGGTCGAGCGTCGGCACCACGCCGTTCGGATTGAGCGCGAGGTAATCCGGCTTGAGCTGATCGCCGGCCAGGAGGTCGAGCTTGACCTCGGAGAACGGCAGCTTCTTGGCGTTGAGCACGAAGCGCACACGCTGGCTGCATGTCGACTGCGGTGCGTTGTAAAGCTTGAATATCATGAGGCGTTTCCCGGATTTCAGCTTGGCTTGTGTGAAGCCTAACCGCAGCCGGCATGCATTGCCAATGACATCGGTGTCAGTGTGCCATCAGTGTCGGCAACGTCATCGAGCGGAAAATCGAGCGCGTCACGCCACCGAGCACAAACTCGCGCAAACGTGAATGGCCGTAACCGCCCATGACCAGGAAATCGGCGCCGCTGTCGGCGGCGTGCGAGAGCAACGCATCGGCGACATCGACATCGCCGCGGGGAATGCGCTCGAGGTCGACCTTGAGGCCGTGACGGGCGAGATGCTGGCCCATATCGACGCCCGCGATCTCGTCCTGCTTGCCCGGCTCGTTGGCGATGATGACGATCTCGACCTTGCCGGCATTGGTCAATAACGGCATCGCGTCGCCGATGGCGCGCGCCGCCTGGCGGCTGCCGTCCCAGCACACCATGACTTTGTCGAGCTTGAGCGGAGCCTTCTGGATATACGGCACGACAATCATCGGCCGTCCGGATTCGAACAGTGTGGTCTCGGCGATGATGTCGTCGATGGTCGAGGTTTCAGGCTCCGCCTGTCCAACCACGGCAAGGTCGAAGCGCCGGGCGATGCGGCCGAACTGCTCGCCGGCGCCGGCAAGGCTTGCGGTGATGGTCAGCGGCTCGGCGGAGAGGCCCGCGCGGCTGGTCGCCTGATTGAACCGGTCGATCGCGGCCTTGGCGTCCGCTTCATTGTCGGCCTGTTGCCGCTCGATCACTTCGGCGGGGATATAGCCGGTGGCCGAGACCGGCACGATCGGGTCGTAAACGAAAGCGACGCCGGCCAAATGCGCGTTCATGGCGCTGGCGACCGAGACCGCGTAATCGCCAGCGGGTCCACCGCCGCTGGTCACGCTGAGATTGACGACGATATCCTTGATCATGAAACGTCTCCCGGCCGCAATTTGTGGCAGTCAGTATCCTATACCTGATCTCGAAACGCGTTGAGCCAGATCAAGCGGTCAGGATCGCGCCTATTTGGTATTCCCGTCGGCGTCGAATTGCTTCACATAGGCCCAAAGATCGTTGATCTCCTGCTCGTTCTTGATGCCAAGGAAGGTCATTTTTGTGCCGGGCACTTTGGCGGCGGGGTCCTTGATGTATTCCTTGAACGTCGCTTCGCCCCAGACGATCCCGGAATTCTTGTTGGCGTCGGAATAGCTGTAATTCGGAGCGGTGCCGGAGTGGCGGCCGTCGAGCCCGTTCAATTCCGGACCGATCTTGTTCTCGGCGTCCGGGCCGATGGCGTGGCAGGGCAGGCACTTGTTGAACGAGTGCTGGCCGGCGGCGACATCTTGCGCGGCAGCAATGGTGGCCGTCGCGGCGATCGACATTGCGGCGATCGCCGTCATCGTCATCAGTCTCTTGGTCATTCGGTATTTCCCTGTACCTTCGGCGTGTTCGATCTCGTCCCTATGCCGTTCAAGCGAGCCAGGCGAAGCCTGTCAACGGCCCCGTGCTGCAGCCATGCGATGGGGGAGGCGCCGGACCGGCATTTATCTGGCTAGCTTTCCGCTATACTCGCCGCAAATAGCCCAAGAGCAACCAAGAGCAACCGAGAGCAGCCAAGAACAGCCAAGAGGCGCCAATGTCGATCGTGATGCCGCTGTTCGACGAAGCGGTGCTCAAGCGCCGCGGCGAAATCGTTGCGGCGCTCAAGCGCATCGTGCCGGGCGAGGGGGTTATCGCCTCTGAAGAGGCAATGCGGCCCTATGAGAGCGACGGGCTGACCGCCTATCGCCAGCTGCCGATGGTGGTGGTGCTGCCGGAAACGACGGCGCAGGTCGCGGCTGTGCTGGCCTATTGCCATGGCGAGGGCATCAAGGTCGTGCCGCGCGGCGCCGGCACGTCGCTTTCGGGCGGCGCGCTGCCGCTCGGCGACGGCGTCCTGCTCGGGCTCGCCAAATTCAACCATATCCGCGAGATCGACTACGACAACCGTGTCGCCGTGGTCGAGCCAGGCGTCACCAATCTCGCGGTGTCGAAGGCGGTCGAGGAGGCCGGATTTTATTACGCGCCAGATCCGTCCTCGCAGATCGCCTGCACCATCGGCGGCAATATCGCGGAGAATTCCGGCGGCGTGCATTGCCTCAAATACGGCATGACCACCAACAACGTGCTCGGCTGCGAATTGGTGCTGATAACGGGCGAGATTGTCCGGCTCGGCGGCAAGCATCTCGATTCCGGCGGCTACGATTTGCTCGGCATCGTCACCGGCTCCGAAGGTCTGCTCGGCGTCGTCACCGAAGTGACCGTCCGCATCTTGAAAAGACCGCAACGCGCGCGCGCCGCGCTGATCGGCTTTCCCGCGTCGGAAGACGGTGGGGAGTGCGTGGCCAAGATCATCGGCTCAGGCATCATTCCGAGCGGCATGGAAATGATGGACCGGCCGGCGATCGCCGCCACCGAAGAGTTCGTTCACGCCGGCTATCCCCTCGACGTCGAGGCGTTGCTGATCGTCGAGCTCGACGGCGCGCCCGACGAAGTCGATCATTTGCTCGCGCGGGTGGAAGACATCGCGAAGCAATGCCGCGCGGTGACCTGCCGCCTGTCCAATTCCGAGGACGAGCGGCTGTTGTTCTGGGCCGGCCGCAAGGCCGCATTCCCGGCGGTCGGGCGGATTTCACCTGATTACTATTGCATGGACGGCACCATTCCGCGCGCCCAGCTGCCGCTGGTGCTGCGCCGCATGCAGGAATTATCGGTGAAGTATGGCTTGCGCGTTGCCAATGTGTTTCATGCCGGCGACGGCAATCTGCATCCCTTGATCCTTTATGACGCCAACAAGCCCGGCGAACTCGACCGCGCCGAGCAATTCGGCGCCGATATTTTGCGGCTCTGCGTCGAGGTCGGCGGCGTCCTGACCGGCGAGCATGGCGTCGGCGTCGAAAAGCGCGATCTGATGCCGGTGATGTTCACCGAGGAAGACCTCAATCAGCAGCAGCGCCTCAAATGCGCCTTTGACGACAAGAGCCTGCTCAATCCGGGAAAGGTTTTTCCGACGCTGCATCGCTGCGCCGAGCTTGGCCGCATGCACATTCATGCCGGACGCGTCGCCCATCCCGACATCCCGCGGTTTTGAGCAGCCGATCGCGCACCAAATCAGACAAGGCGCAAAAAAGACTACGCACCAGGGAAGGCGACTTATGGAATTCGGTCTGTTCTGCTCCGCTCAAGCCAATAACGACGCCTTCGGTCCGGAAACGGGCCAAGGCTTTGCTGGCCAAGGCTTTCGCGACTATCTCGACTTCAATGTCGAGGCCGAAGCGCTCGGCTTTCGCTCAAGCTTCCTGGTTGAGCATCATTTCACCGGCTGGAACCAGGTGTCTTCGACGCTGATGCTGCTCACGGCGCTTGCCATGCGCACAACGCGGCTGCGGCTCGGTTCGGCGGTGATGGTGCTGCCGTGGCACAATCCGGTGCTGCTCGCCGAGCAGGCGGCGACGCTGGATTTGATTTCCGGCGGCCGGTTCGATTTCGGCATCGGCAAGGGCTATCGCCACAGCGAGTTCAACGGCTTTCAGATCGCGCCGGAAGAAGCGCAAGCGCGCTTCGATGAGGCGGTCGAGGTGATGACGCGGGCCTTTATGACGCGGCAGCGTTTTTCGCATCGCGGCCGGTTCTGGCATTTCGAGGATATCGTCGTCGAGCCGCCGCCGGCGCAGCAGCCGCATCCGCCGTTCTGGGTCGCCGCCGGCAGCGACCCCTCGATCCGCGGCGCGGCAGCCCGCGGCTTCAATCTGATCCTCGATCAATATGCCAGCGCGCAAACGCTCGGCGAGCGCATCGACATCTACCAGGCTGAGCGCCAACAACGCGGTCTGCGCTTTGATCCGATGCAAGTCGTCGTGGCGCGGCAGCTTTATGTCGCCCGTGACGAAGCCGACAAGCAAGCGGCGCTGACGCGCCAGGCCGCCTACACCAAGCGCACCGTCGACGTGTCGCGCAAGCCTGCGGGCAAAAGCGGCTCGCGGACCGGTTCGCAACCCGGCTCGCATGTCCTCGCCTACGCCGACAAAGCCGGCGGCACCGAGGAAAACGCGCTTTACGGCACGCCCGACGAGATTGCCGCCATGCTCGAAGATCTGCAGCGGGCAGGGGTGCACCATGTCCTCATGGTCGTCTCCGGCGGCGTTGCGCAATTGCGCCGCTTCGCCCGCGATATCATGCCGGCCTTCGCAGGTTCCGCGCCGGCGGCGGCCGCGGCGGAATAAGGGCGCCGCCCGATGGCCGACAGCCTCATGCCGCGTGACGCCATCGAAGTCGAATTCATCATTCGCGCCGCGCTCGCCGAGGAAAAGACGCTCGAAGTCGTCGGCTGCGGCACCAAGCGCGCCATCGGCCGCGCCGCGCAATGGGATGCGACGATCGACCTGTCGGGCCTGTCCGGCGTGACGCTCTACGAACCGCAAGAGCTCGTTCTGTCGGCCAAGGCCGGAACGCCGCTTGCCGAAATCGAAGCGCTGGTTTCGGCAAGCAACCAGGAACTTGCCTTCGAGCCGATGGATTATGGCCCGCTCTTGGGTGAGCCGGCCGGCAGCGCAAGTATCGGCGGGGTGCTTGCGGCCAATCTGAGCGGGCCGCGGCGCCTCAAGGCCGGCGCCGCGCGCGATCACTTTCTTGGCTTCAACGCGGTGTCCGGCCGCGGCGAAGTGTTCAAATCCGGCGGCCGTGTGGTCAAGAACGTGACCGGCTATGACCTCTGCAAGGTGATCGCCGGCTCCTGGGGCACGCTCGCGGTGATGACCGATGTGACGATCAAAACACTACCCAAGGCTGAGACCGAGCAGACCGTTTTGGTTTTTGGTCTCGACGACACCGCCGCAGGCCAGGCGATGGCCGCGGCCGTGGGTTCCTATGGCGACGTGTCCGCCGCCGCGCATCTGCCGGCCGATGTCGCCGGCCGGATCGCCGAGACGGCCGCTGCGCATAAAGCGGTGACCGTCTTCCGCCTTGAAGGCATCGCGCCCTCGGTGGTGGAGCGCAAGGCCGTGCTCGAACAACTCCTGGCGCCGCTGGGTTCGCTGGCAACGCTCGGCGAGGGAGCCTCACGTACCTTCTGGCGCGCGGTGCGCGACGTCTTGCCGTTTGCGGCATCGGGTCCGGCCGGCACGCGCGACCTCTGGCGCATTTCGACGCCGCCGACTGAGGGCGCAGCAGTCGGCCGCACGCTCGCAGAAAAAGCCGGCGCGGAGATTCTCTACGATTGGGCCGGTGGGCTGATCTGGGCGGCTATACCCGCCGCTGACGATGCGCATGCGTCTTTGGTGCGCGCCACAGTCGCGGCCGCCGGCGGCTACGCGACACTCGTTCGTGCACCCGCCGCTGTGCGGGCTGCGGTCGAGGTGTTCACGCCGGAACCCGGCCCGCTTGCGGCATTGACCGCCCGGATCCGCAAAAGCTTCGATCCGCAGGGTGTGCTCAATCCCGGGCGTATGTGGGCGGGTGTCTAGTCATGCAAACTTCCTTCACCCTCGAACAGCTCGCCGATCCGGACATCGCAGAATCCGAAAAGATCCTGCGCGCCTGCGTGCATTGCGGCTTCTGCACCGCGACTTGTCCGACCTATGTGCTCGACGGTAACGAGCTCGATTCCCCGCGCGGCCGCATCTACCTCATCAAGGACATGCTGGAGCAGGACCGTCCGGCGACGGCCGAAGTCACCCTGCATATCGACCGCTGCCTGTCGTGCCTGGCCTGCATGACGACCTGTCCGTCGGGCGTCCATTACATGCACCTGGTCGATCACGCTCGCGTCCATATCGAACAGACTTACCGCCGTCCGCTCGGCGACCGCATTCTGCGCGCGCTGCTTGCGACATTGATGCCTTATCCGGAGCGCTTCCGGCTTGCGCTGATCGCCGCGCTTTTTGCCAAACCCTGCGCCGCTCTTGCCGCGGCGCTCGGGCTGCAGCGGCTTGCGGCAATGCTGAGCCTTTCGCCCTGGCGCTGGCCGCAAAAGCCGCTTGCGCCGCAGACCTTCACCGCAGCGGCGCCGGGCCAAAGCCGGGCCCGGGTTGCGCTGCTTCCCGGCTGCGTCAACGACCTTCTGGCGCCAGACATCAACGCGGCGGCCGTCAACGTGCTGACGCGGCATGGGATGGAGGTCGTGGTCCCGGCCGGGCTCGGCTGCTGCGGCTCGCTCGTCCACCATATGGGCCGCGAGACCGAGGCGCTGGCGCAGGCCCGCGCCAATATCGACGCCTTTATGGCGATCGACGGCCTCGATGCCATCATCATCACGGCGTCCGGCTGCGGCACGACAATCAAGGACTATGGCTTCATGCTGCGCAACGATCCGCTCTATGCCGAGCCGGCGGCGCGCGTGTCCACGCTGGCAAAAGACATCACCGAATATCTCTCCGGCGTGCCGCTGAAGCCTTCGCAGGCGCCGAATCAGGCGGCGGATGATGCGCGCGACGGGCCAAATCCGCAGGGTCTTGTCGTTGCCTATCACTCCGCCTGCTCGCTGCAGCACGGCCAGCGCGTGACGCGGCAGCCGAAGGAATTGCTCAGCAGGCTGGGCTTTGTTGTTCGCGATATTCCCGACGGTCATCTGTGCTGCGGCTCGGCCGGCACCTACAATATTTTGCAATCCGACATCGCAAGAAGGTTGCGCGATCTTAAAGTCAGGACTATCGAGAGACTGCGACCTGACGTGATCGCAGCAGGCAATCTTGGTTGCATCACGCAGATCGCGACGGGCACTCCGGTTCCGGTCGTCCATACGATCGAGCTGATCGATTGGGCGACAGGGGGCCGATGTCCGCGGAGGCTTCGGGCGCATCGGCCGCGCGCGGCGATGCACTCGGCCACGGCGGCAGGCTGAGCGAACTCTCGGTCAGCGTCGTGCCACATAGACCGGTCTTCCCGTGCTCGCGCTGTGGGGGCGCACGGGTGTTGGATCGGTTGCAGCGATCGGGAGGTCGATCATGGCGAAGAAGTCCAAAGCGAAGAAGAAATCCGGCAAGAAGAAGAAGGCCGCTCCGGCCAAAAAGAAGAAGGTATTGAAGGCATCGAAGAAGAAAACGGCGAAGAAGGCTGCCAAGAAGGTAGCCAAGAAGCCGGCGAAGCAGGTTGCGAGAAAGCCGGCGCAGAAGGCGGCTCCGAAGCCCGCGCCCGCTCCGATGCCTGAGCCCGCACCGGCGCCGGCATGGACTCCGCCGAGCTCGGATCCGGGAACGGTCGGTGGCGGCGGCTAGCCAACCGCTGAGGTGAGGCCGGGTTTAAGGCGTAAGTTGTGGGCGCCTGACGCTGCCACGCCGCATTGCATGGGCTTAACGAGCCCAATAGCATTGGTTCAATATCGGTTTGACACGGGGATCGGCGACGGCAGCGCCGCCGATCCGTAGCCGGTAAAAGAGCTCTTTTGCCGCTTCCGTTTCGTTGTCGAGGAGGAGTGTTATGGCGAACTACAACATCCTGCTGATGGGCGCGTCCTACGGTTCGCTGCTGGCGTCGAAGCTCTTGTTCGGCGGCCACTCGATCCATCTGGTCTGCCTGCCCGCCGAGGCCGACCTGATCAATGCGGAAGGCTTCAAGGTCAAGCTGCCGATCCGCGGCCGCAAGGAGCCGGTGCTGCTCGAATCGCGAAAGCTTCCCGGCAAGGTGACGGCCGGTCCGGCGACCGGGGTCGATCCGAAGCAATACGATCTGGTCGGCCTGTGCATGCAGGAGCCGCAATACCGTTCGCCCGGCGTGCGCGAATTGCTCGATGCAGTGGCGAAGTCGCGCGTCCCTTGCATGTCGATCATGAATATGCCGCCGCTGCCCTATATCAAGCGCATCCCCGGCCTCGATTACGAGGCTCTCAAGCCGGCTTATACCGACCCGACGGTGTGGGATAATTTCGACCCCAAGACGATCACGCTCAACAGTCCGGACCCGCAGGCCATCCGTCCGCCGGACGAGAAGGCGAATTTCCTCCTGGTCACGCTGCCGACCAACTTCAAATGCGCCAGGTTCGATGACGACAAGAGCACGGCGATCCTGCGCCAGCTCGAGAAGGACGTCGACGCCGCGCGCTTCGATACGCCGGAAGGTCAGATCGAGCTGCCAGTGAAGCTCAGGATCTACGATTCGATCTTCGTGCCGCTCGCCAAATGGGCGATGCTGCTTGCCGGCAATTACCGCTGCGTGACCAAGGACGGCATGCGCACGGCCCAGGAAGCGGTGTGGAGCGATCTCGAAACCTCGCGGTCGGTCTATAATTTCGTATTCGACCTCTGCGTGAAGCTCGGCGCCAATCCCGCCGATCTGGTGCCGTTCGAGAAATATGCCGCGGCGGCGCAATCGCTGACGCGGCCGGCCTCGGCGGCGCGCGCGCTGCAAAACGGCGCTCCCAATATCGAGCGTGCCGATAAGCTCGTGCAGCTTATTGCCAAGCAGAAGGGGCTCAGCCATCCGGCGATCGACGCTCAAGTGGCGCTGGTCGATGCGCGGCTCGAAGCCAATCGCAAGAAAGCCGCGGCGGCCTGAACCCTTAGCCTGGGTCCGGCACCCGAAGCCCCGGTTGAACTCGGCGTTCCCGCCGTCGCCGGGTTTCGCGTTGCCTAATCCGGGCTACGTCGCTTCAGCGGACTTCGACGTCTTCCCAGAAGCCGAATCGGCCGCCGACCTTGGCCATTTCCGGCCGCGGCGCCTCGTAGGACCAGGCGGCGCGCGCGTGGCGCGTGCCCCCGACGACGACGTCGTAGAATTGCACGCCGTGCGGACAGGCGAGGTCGCCCGTGGTCTTTTCGGTCTTTTCCAGCCAGTCCATGCGTACGGCGGCGCGTGGAAAGTATTGATAGCCCTTGCACTCAACGACGTCGTCGCTTTTCGCGACCACGCGGCCGTCGACCGTTGCCTGCATCGTCCGCCTCCTGTGGATAACTGCGACTCGTTTGCAGCGCTCTACGTAGGAGCGGCGACCGATCGCAGCAACTGCGCGCGCATCGGTGATATCTGCAGCTTTGCGGGCCGTCTTGCGCGTTGCGTGAAGCTGGAAAACTCAACAGCCGCAGGCACTTTGATTGTCAAAAGTGTGGCCTGCTCGCAACACCCGTTAACAAACTCTGCAGTTTTCCCGCAAAAGCATAAAAAGGCGGCATTTGCTGTCGTTTTAAGCTTGGCTGTTTCATGGTTAAATTGAACTATTCGTGAAGTTTCAAGCTGCGCAAGGGGCGCTGCGGGGAATTCGCTTCGTAGTCGGTCAGGAAACAACGCCGAGTACAAGCAGGGACAACAGAAGGGGCAGTTTTATGAAGAGAGTCGCTTTATCGTTGGTTTTGGCGGCCGGGATGGCTACCTCAGCGATGGCCGCTGACATGGCAACGAAAGCCCCGCCGGCACCGGCGCCTGCGCCGGATCCGTGGGATGTCGCTATATCGGCAGCGTTGATGACGGATTACAATTTCCGCGGCATCACGCAGTCCAACCATAATCCTTCCACTCAGGCGGGCTTCGAGCTGCGTTATACGCAGAGCCCGACGTGGCAGTACTACGCCGGCATCTCCGGTGAGAGCATCGCCTTCCCGAACCGCGCGGCGGCGGAAATCGATCTCTATGCCGGCGTGCGGCCGACCTTCGACAAGCTCGCCCTCGATTTCGGCTTCTGGGAATACTGGTATCCGGGCGGCACGTGCTTTGACAGCTTCTACACCAACTGTCAGGCCAGCCTCGTGAACGCCAACGTGGCGAAGAAGGACGCCAGCTTCTACGAAATCTACGGCAAGGCGACCTATACGTTCAACGACCAGTGGGCCGCGGGCATCCAGGAATGGTACTCACCGTCCGTTTCCAACACCGGTTCTGTCGGTTGGTACACCGTCGGCAATGTCACCTACACGGCGCCGAGCACGATGTTCGCGAGCGGCTGGGGCGGCTATATCTCCGGTGACCTCGGCTACTGGAGTCTCGGCAAGAGCGATGCCTTCTACGGCGAAGGCGCGCTGTTGGGTTTCCCCGGCATCAGCCAAGCCATGGCGGACGCAGGCGATCCCTACAAGAGCTACTGGAATTGGGACGCGGGCTTTGGCATCACCTACAAGGCCTTTACGCTTGACCTGCGCTACTACGACACCAGCCTGAACAAGGGCGATTGCAACGCCTTTACCAGCTCGCAAAGTGGCGGTGGCTCCAGCAACGTCACCACGGCCAATCCGGGCGGCGTCGGCTCCAACTGGTGCAGCGCGGCCTATATCGCCAAGCTCTCGTTCGCGACCAATCTCTCGAACATCAAGTAGTTTCGGCTGAGATCGACGAAGACATCGGGCCGGTAGCGGAAACGCTACCGGCCTTTTCGTTGGGCCGGACTTGCTTTGCGCCGCCGCGGTCTGCGGCGCCTTTGCCGGCTCATCACCAAAATTGCGTGCCGCGGTCTTTGTGCGCCAGCCACCGGCTGCGTGAGAAACGTTTACGGTCGCCGTGTGTCCGCGCCGCCCGAGCTTATCCACGCCGCGCTTGGTGCGGACGGGCCGGAGGACGGCCTCACCTGTGCCGTATCACTCCGCCGCGGAAGCCAGAGGCAGTTCGCGGACCTGAGACGCCGCATCGCCCGTGACGACTTCGACGTGGCGGCCGTGGAACGCGCCGAGTGTGGCGCGGTGGCCGATCGAGACAATCGTCGTGCCCTTGAGACGATCCTGCAACAGCCGGTAAAGCTGCGCCTCCGCCGGCGCGTCGAGCGACGCGGTCGCCTCGTCAAGCAGGAGATAATCCGGCTCCTGAAGCAGCGCGCGCGCAATGGCGAGCCGCTGCTGCTCGCCCAGCGACAGCGTACGGTTCCAGTGCACTTCTTCGTCGAGCCGGGTGCTCCATTCCGGCAGTCCGACGGCGGCGACCACCTCGGCGATTCGCGCTCTGTCGAAAGTCTCGGCCCTGGCCGGATAGCTGACGGCTGCGGCGAGGCTCGCCACCGGGAAATAGGGCCGCTGCGGCAACAGCAGGATCTTGGCGTCCTTAGGCACCGTGACGCGGCCCGATCCGAAGGGCCAGATGCCGACCATGGCGCGAAACAGCGTCGATTTGCCGGCGCCGGATGGCCCGGTCATCAGCACGCGCTCGCCCGGCGACAGCGCCAGCCGTTCGGCGTCAATCAGCGGTTCGCTGTTGGGCAGCCGCACCTGGAGCTGTTCGATGGCAATTCCTGCGGCATCGGCGCGCGGCAGCACTTCGACCGCCGGCTGCTGCAGCGCCACGTCGCGAGCGGCAACAATCGCCTTTTCGAAGCCGGCCAGGCGTTGCACGACCGCCTGGAATTGCGCGATGTCCTGGTAGGCCTTCACAAAATACGACAGCGCGCCCTGAACTTTGTCGAACGTGTTCGCCGTCTGCATCAGGTCGCCGAGCTGGGTGACACCGGCCAAATAGGCCGGGCCCGCCATCACATAGGGAAAGATCTGCGCCGCCTGACTATAGCTCGCCGTGAAGAAGGTGAGCTTCTTGGTGCGCCGCATGATGGCAAGCCAGTTGCCGACGACGAAGCCGAAGCGATTACCGAGGCGCTCGCGCTCGGCGGCTTCGCCGTGCAGCGCCGCGATCTGCTCGGAATTCTCGCGGGTGCGCACCAGATTGAAGCGGAAATCGGCTTCATAGCGCTGCTGCTGAAAGTTGAGCGGAATGAGCAGCCGGCCGATCAGATGCGTCAGCGCGGTGCCGATGACCGCATAAAGCAGCGCCGCCCAGACCAGATAACCGGGAATGGCGATCCGCATGCCGAACAGATGCAGCGGAGCCGCCTCCGACAGACCCCAGAGAATGACGACGAAGGAGATCAGCGTCACAATCGAGTTCAACAATCCGAGCCCGATCGACAGCGTGCTGGAGACGAACTGCGCCAGGTCGTCGGCGATACGCTGATCGGGGTTGTCAGCCGCATCGCCGAGCAGCTGCATGCGGTAATGGTTGGCGGTGTTCAGCCATTGCCGCAGATAGGTCTGCGTCATGAAACGGCGCCAGCGTATCTGCAGCCAAAGATTGAGATAGTTTTGGTACACCGCGATCACGGTGTAGATGCTGGCCAGCGCGCAGAACACCAGGATGTTCCAAACGAAGCCGTTCGCATCGCGGTTCTGCAAGGCGTTGTAGAAACTGTTGTACCAGTAGTTCAGCGCGACGGTGATCGCCACGGTCGACAGTTCGAGGCCGATCACCGCGGCAAGAAGGATGCGTCCTGGCCAGCGGTCCTCGGAGCGGAAGTAAGGAACGGACAGCCGCCAAATCGTGGCCAGCGACGACAAAAGGCGTTGCAAAGGAGGACCTCCGAGGGGTTTGCCGGACAACGCGGACGAGCCGGCGTTGCGCGAGAGTTTTAGCCACCGAAACGTGATGGACTTGAGCCTGACAAGAACCAATCGGCCGCCGGCACGGCTTTGATGTCATTGGACTATCATGAGCTTGTCCAAGACGGCAGAGGCTTTGGCCCAAATGGTTCCATGGCACCCACGCCGCCTTGGGCGCAATTCGCGTGGAAATACGCCGGGTTAGGGCAGGGGTGGCCGACAATCGCGTTTTCTTGATGGCCCGGTGACGCGTCCAACCTGGGGCCGGGCGCGGCGCCAGCGGTGGTGCGGCGATTTCGCGGGCAGGCGACCCGCCGTTTTCGCGTTGCAGGCGCATTCCAGACTCAATCCAGGCGCCGCGTTATCGCTGCGTAAACGCAAGCGATTAGCCGTCAAATAGACGCAAAAGCCGGCTGACTTTCTCTCGCCCATGTTCTAGATCATTGCCGCTTGCGGCCGCCCGGCCGCATTACCGTCGTCATCCTCCCGCCCGTAACTTCGTGAGTCGCAGATGCCCCGGTTCCGGCTTTGGCTGCACCGCCGTTTCGCTTTCCATCTTGCCGCCTTCGTTCTTCCCGTCGCTGTCGCCATGATCGTCTGGACGACTGCCTGGCCGGCGCGCGCCAGCGAGCCGTTCCCGTTCGGCAGCGAGCTCATGCTCGATACGGCGCCGATGCACGGCTCCAAGCGCGTCCCGATGATCGAGATCGAGGACGACGGCACCGCCTCCATCGACCTGTGGTGCGCGAGCCTGAAAGCGCAGGCAACGGTCAATGATGCCACCATCACCATCGTCGCCGGCGATCCGCAGCCGGCGCAATGCGATCCGGACCGGCAAGCCCGCGACGCCGGGCTTCTGGCGACGCTCACGCAGGTCACCGGCTGGCGCAGGAGCGGCGAGGTGATTGAACTGACCGGCGCGACACCGTTGCGCTTTCATTTGATGACGAATTGACGCTTTTCGCTGCGCGCTGGGAAAGCGAAACGTCCTACGCATAAAGATCGCCCGGCATGCTTTGCCGCGCCTTCCGCTCCGGCGCGCCGATATTGCGCGGCGTCGCGTCGATGATGTGCTGCCGGACGCGCCATTGCACATCGTGCGGGATCTCAACGAGTCCGAGCTTGAGGCAGGCACCGGCGTTGCCGCAGCAGGTGCCCGCCCTGCGGCACCGCTTGTCGCGGCAGGTCCGCCACAGCGCGAACGCATTGCAATAGCGCCGCTGCTGCAATGCCTTTTCGATGGCAAACCGCACCGCCGCGTCGAGCGGGCGCTGTTTGGCTTTGCTCTTTGGCGCCGCAGGCAAGGTGGCAAGCGCCACGGCGAAAGCGCCGCGATCGACAACGCGATCGGCGTCATGAGTCATCACGCGATCGAGACGACGCTTCATGGCGTGCTCCCGGTCTTTTGTCCCTCCCCATCGAAAGCGGGGGACAATGGAAAAGCGCTCCTCGTTCTCGCGGCGCGTATGCGCGCGAGTTTTGCAATTGCCGCCACGGATGAAGCGCGAAGGAGAGGGCGCAATATGCCTATGAAGGGGTGGTGCCTTCGTTTCGGTTTGCGCTTTTGGTCTTCGCGACGACGAAACGAAAAAGGAAGCGGAACGCCGACAGACGCTCTCTCCAGCCTGCCGTGCTGCTGGCACGGCCGCGCCTCCAGCAGGAGGCGCACGCCTATCGGCGTTCCACCACGGTTCTGACCCAGGGGACTCGTCATCCCAAAGGCCCAGCCTCAGGTCATGCTTCCTGGGACGTGGATTAGCGCCGATCCTGTAGTCGTCCCCATTCCTGGGGCAGAAGCGTGCGCAGTTTGTGCGGGCGTTACCCGCCTTCACCTGTCCCAGTCCAGCGAGCACCTCGCGGCC
>Ga0210395_10000021_pt1 | contig 210551 bp, 183 predicted proteins | sample IncBWH4OmetaG_FD_150861 | JGI IMG/M metagenome (GOLD analysis project Ga0210395, IMG submission 150861) | Forest soil microbial communities from Barre Woods Harvard Forest LTER site, Petersham, Massachusetts, United States - Inc-BW-H-4-O ... | reverse complement strand
CACGACGAGTCCCCGGTCTTTCACGTTGTAAGCGGTGGCGTGCTCGCCCCAGAAGATGTCTTTCACCAACTCGCCCGGCTTGGCTTCCATCTTGACTGTGCCGGGAGGGAAGTGGAAGGTGGCGTCGCATGCGGAGCCGGGCGCGCCGGCTTCGAGGCGAGCTGCCGGAGGAGACATCTCGAAATCGGTGATTCGCGCGATGTGGCCTGAGGTGAAGGCGTGGCCCGCCACTACGGCGGGCTCCTCCGCGATCACGACCTTCAACCCTCGCGCTTCCAGCTCATCCCGCTTGAGCTCACCGTAGTCGAGTTTATTGCCGTCGGGCTGCACCACCCAGCGATGGCAGAACGTATCGCGTCCTCCGGCATAAAGAGTGAGCCCTGGTTTGGCTTGTCCCCGGAGGGCCTGCGCCAAATCGGGCAGGCCACCGTAATGATCATCGTGCCCGTGGCTGATGATGAGGGCGTCGGCCGTGGCGGGATCTACCTTCAGGCCTTTGAAATTGTTTGTGAGCGTCCGGGACGTGAGCGCGAAGTCCAGCAGGATCTGTTTTTCCTCTGCGCCTCGGAAGGACTCCAAGTGAAAGGCCAGCCCATGTTCCGACAACAACGAGACCTCTGAGCCGTAGGGATGAGGCAAAGTATTCCGAGTGATCGTGAGGTTGCCGATTTTCCCGCCCTTGGCGAAGATGTCGTAAATGTTGTCCACCAGGTTGGTGACAACGAGGCGGTCAGTGGTGGGGATTTCCTTCGGAGCATCGAGGAAACTTCCGAAGCGGCCCGTGCCGCCTACTAGGAACGTTCCGCCAGTTACGGCTCCCAGCTTCAGAAATTCGCGCCGGTGCATGATTGTCCCCCTTCATCTGACCCGAGAGCGCCTTCTTTGGCTTCGAAGACGGTAAACATTGTAACCCCGAAGGACTTAGATGAAAGACCTCGGCAACCACCTTCACTCGGTTTGCTACACCGTGGCGGTTCCGCCCGTTCCGGCTTAAAGTCGTGTGTCCTGGCTTTAAGTTGGTGCTTATGAAAGCGGCCAACGATTACGCGCTCGGCAGCGACTTGGACCTGGGACGCGGTCTCGTAATTGCTGGAGGGGAGCACGCGGAGAGACGCGCTAGAATTTCAGAGGATTGAAATTTGTTGCTTGGTCAAAGTAGTCGACGTTTTCAACTCTTTTGAGCCACAAGGATACTCTGAGTGTTACCGGCAACAGGAGAAGCTCCACGCTGACTTTTGTAAGGCTTGCAACGACGATGCTTTTTGTCAACAAGCGAGTCGGTATCATCCCCCAAAGACCGAATATGTAGAAAACGGCGGTGTTCACCAGTTGCCCGCACAGGGTCGAAGTCACGAAGCGCGCCGGCATGTAACGTCCGTTAGTCCACACCTTCATTCTTGCCAGAACGTAGTTGTTGGCGATGTCGCCAGCGAACATCGCGAGAGTGCCAAATAAAACCAAGCGAGGGGCCACGGATAGCACATCAACGTACGATTGATTGTCGGTCATAACCGCGGAGGGCGGATAGAAAATCACAAATTCGAAAATTGCGATCGCCAGAAGCTGCGCGACGATGCAGTACCACAAGACCCGCCTCGCGATTGCATACCCATAAACTTCGGTCAGAATATCGGCAAAAATATAGACAAACGGAAAGTAGTAGATGGAAATCGAGAGAGGAATTCCCACGACGTCGATCAGTTTGCCGGCAGTGGGAATGCAAATGACGGCGAAGAAGACGTTCCAAAGAACAAGGTGGTTTAGGAATTTATACTTCTGCATCCGCTGACCCTCGCTTCGCCTCTGTCATCGAAATTATTCCAAATATGGAAATCTAATTTCCGGCTTTGCCATCTAGTGCGAGTCCGGCTGTTCCCATATTGTGCGCTCGGCGTCACACAAGGAGAACCAGAAATGAGAAAGTTGGCACTTCCGTTCATGCTTGCCGTTGCGCTGAATAGTCAAGTTTCATTCGCCCAGGAGTCGCAGCCTGCCCCCAAACAACCTTCGTCATTCGCTGGAACCGATTCGCCAGAAGCGTTGCGCAAACACGTTCCTGTGCTGCCTGCGGTGAGGGCCAAGTACTGGAACATCGATCCTGCAGTGGGATACGGGATGAAGGATTTCGGAAACGGCGTTTATGCACTTTCCGACAACGGTTGGCAATCGGCGTTCCTTGTGACCGACGCGGGCGTCATTGTTTTCGACGCGCCGGCCAGCTATGGCAGACACATTCCGGAAGCCGTCGCTAAAGTCACGAACAAGCCGATCAAGATGCTCGTCTATTCCCACATTCATAAGGATCATATTGGTGGCTCCGTAGCGCTTAAGAACATCCCAGGCTTAGAGATTATCGCTCTCGATACCGTCAGCGACTTTCTGAAGGAAATGAACGATCCGAATCGCCTGATTCCAACGGAGACGTTCAAGACCTCAAAGACGATCAAGCTCGGCGGCAAGACCGTGGAACTCACGCGGCATAACTACCACTCCAACGAAGGCGACCTTTTCATCTATGTCCCGGAAGCGAAATTCTTGATGGCTGTGGACTCGGTGACGTCGGGATACGCACCGTTTCAGGACTTCGACCTGTCGACCAACTTCCACCAATATTTGAAGATGTTCGACGAAATCCTCGCCTACAAATTCGACAACTTTATCGGCGGCCATCTCACCGATACCGGAACTCGGAAGGATGTTGAGGTCACTAAGGAATACGCGAACGACGTGTACCAGACCGTGAAGCGAATTCACAACGGCTTGAATGAAAGGGCCTTCGATGCTGAGATTGCCAAGACGATCGGTCCCGACAACGAGTTCCTGATATTCAAGGCTTTGCTGGATAAGGTGACGAGAGATTCTGTTTCTGAACTTGAGCCTCGCTGGATCAATCGCCTGGCGGGCGTCGATGTTTGGCTGCCAAGTCATGTGCGTGCTGCTCTGATCTACGTCCGGTGGGACGATAAGGAGTAGGGAATCCGCAACCTTGCGACGGATCGTCCCTCAGGCCGGAAGTGAAGGGAAGAGAGTCGGCGCCATTTGTGCCGCGAATTCCTTGAACACGCGCACAGGCCGTGTGAGGTAACGATTGCCCACATGCACCACCCAGAGATTAAAGATTGTGAAGTGCCATTTCGGCATCACCTCAACGAGCCGCCCCTCGCGCAACAATTCAGGCTGCACCAACGGCGGAAGGTCGCCGATGCCGGTACCCGCCAGCAGTGCAGTCGCAAGGCCCGCGTAGTCGTTCATCGCAAGGAAAGGCTGGAACACCAGCGTTTCTTTTTTCTTCCCGTTGGTGTGAACGAAGTTCCATGTTTTTGTCGGCGTCCAAAACGAGAAAGCCAGCAGCCGATGTTCCAGTAAGTCTTGAGGCTTTTGAGGCCGCTTGCACTTTGACAGATAGCTCGGGCTCGCCACGAGTTGGTGACGGTAGGTCAGGATTCTGCGCGCGACAAGCGACGAGTCCTTGAGTTGTTCTCCGACCTTGAACGCCAGGTCCACGCCCTCCACGATTTGATCGACAATCCGGTCTGTAATGAAGACCTGTACCCGGACCTTCGGATACGATACCTGGAACGCGCCGATCAGCGGCGCAAGCAGCGAGTCAGAGATGCTGGGTGGCGCAGAAAGCCGCAGTTCGCCTGAGACGTTCGACAGGTGGTTTGAAGCGATGTTGTCGACCGCTTCGTTAAGTTCGACGGTGTGGCGAGCGTGTTCGAGAAGTTCGGACCCAACATCAGTCAGCCGCAAGCTGCGCGTTGAACGTTCAAGCAAGCGCACGCCGAGCTCGTCCTCAAGGTCGGCAACGCGACGGCTGACGGTTGAGGTCGGCATTTTCAAGAGCCGCGCGGCTTCTGAAAAGCTTTTCGCTTCAACCACTTTGGCGAAGATCATGAGGGAATTCAGGTCCGTCATCACGATCCTCCCCTTCCGGAAGACCTCCGATAGTCACTTTATTTTGAACTCCCGAAAGATTTCCCCGCACATACTACGTCCTCTCGGACGGGTGGTCCGGTAAAGATTATCCCAAATTTGGAAAATACATTTGCTGTTTCACCCGCTAGTCGGACGGGCGTGGCCCGACTACATTCCGGTTGAAAACGCGGTCAAAAGCAAAGGACCGGTATCATGAATCGAAACGAGAAGGCCGTTGCCGCAGTACTTGTCCAGTATCAAGACGCGTTAAATCAATCCGATACCGGTGCAGTGATGAAGCTCTATGCAGCCAACGGAGTATTTATGCCCCAGAATAGCCCCTCTAGTATCGGTGCCGAAGAAGTTCGCAGGGCCTATAACGCGGTGTTTAAGACCATCAAGCTGACCGTCAAGTTCAACGTGGCCGAGGTTGTAGAGATGGCCCCGAATTGGGTGTTTGCACGCACCAATTCGGCCGGGACGGTCATGGTTCACGCGACGGGTGCTGGCGGTCCGGAGGCCAATCAGGAGCTTTTCCTCTTTCAGAAAATCGATGGAGCCTGGAAGATCGCGCGCTATTGCTTTTCCACCACCAACCCGGCACGCGCGTAAGCAGTAAGAAGGCGAACGATGGCTACGATGAAAGCCGCTGTGATTCGTGAACCCGGCGGGCCGGAGGTTCTCAGAGTTGAAAGCCTTCCGATCCCGACACCGAAGAGTGGCGAAGTTTTGATTCGCGTGAAGGCATTCGGGCTCAACCGGTCCGAGCTGTTTACCCGGCAGGGTCATTCGCCCAGTGTCAAGTTTCCGCGCGTCTTGGGTATTGAGGCTGTAGGTGTTGTCGAAGCAGCGCCCGGAGGTGAGTTTCGCAAGGGGGATGTCGTCGCGACGGCGATGGGCGGAATGGGGCGGCAATTTGACGGCGGCTACGCCGAATACACATGCGTGCCCGCGAAACAGGTGAAGGTCATCAATGCCGAACTTCCGTGGGAGACGCTCGGAGCCATCCCCGAGATGCTGCAGACGGCTTGGGGTTCGCTGTTCAAGTCGCTGCGCCTCGAAAAAGGAGAGCGTCTGCTAATCCGAGGCGGCACTACTTCCGTTGGGTTGGCGGCCGCGGCTATCGGCAAGAAACATGGTGCCTTTGTCGCCGCGACCACCCGAAGCCCGGAGCGCGAAAGCCTGCTGCGTGCCAGTGGTGTCGATCAGGTGTTTATCGACACCGGCTCAATCGCCCAACAGGTCATGGAAGTCTGTGCGAACGGTGTCGACAAGGTGCTCGAACTGGTTGGTACTACGACCTTGAAAGACTCGCTTCGCTGTGCCAAACAGCGCGGCATCGTATGCATGACCGGAATCGTCGGCAACAAGTGGTCCTTCGAGAATTTCGCTCCCATGGAGGCGATACCGACTGCGGTCAGTCTGACAACGTATGCAGGCGAATCGGAAGACTTCATGCGGATGCCTCTTGAGGATCTGGTTGAGCAGATTGCGGCGGGCACACTGCGCGTCCAGGTTGGCAAAACTTTTCATCTCGACGAAATCGTTGAGGCGCATCGCTGCATGGAGGAGAGTAAAGCGAGCGGAAAAATCGTGGTGCTGACTTAAGCGGCCCCGGGATATATCCACGCGCCCGGCCGCGAATTCCGCGACATAAGCGTAGTTGAATGCCTGTGAGGCGCAATGACGAAACCGGAGCTCCTTGGCGTCCATCCCGGATTGGGCTATTTGCCAAATGGATGGCGGACGGGTCCCAACCTTAGGCCGTAAAACGCAAACCGCGACGCGCTATTGAAGACACGTCGAGCGTCTCCGTTCGAAGAACAGGTGGTCGTGATGTCCCCATCGAATCAGAGTGCTGAACTGAAGCTTGTGGTGACAAATACGCTGATCGTTCGAGACATACAGCGATCTGTCTCTTTCTATCGCGATGTCCTCGGCGCTACGGTGCTGCGCGAGGGCCAGCCGACGTTTCTGCGGCTGGGGAACATTTGGCTAACTATCAACAGCGGCGGCGGCCCGACTGACGACAAGCCAGAAGTCGTCGCTTCGCCGCCGGGCGATCAAAACGTTCTCAGCATCTTTCTGAACCTGCGCGTGACGGATATCGGACGCTACTACGATCTTTGGTCCTCGCGGGGCGCGAAATTCATCACTGAACCTAAAGTCCACGCAACGGAATTGAGGTGCTACATGCGCGACCCGGATGGGTACCTCATTGAGGTCGGACAAACGACCATGACGGCGGGCCCCTTGGACTTGTACGCGTGACTCCTTGAGACATGTTCGGGAGTTCTGAGGAACTTAAATGAAAGCGGCATGGTACGAAAAGCAGGGGCCCGCTCGCGAAGTGCTCGTGGTTGGCGAAATGCCTGACCCGATTCCTGCGGCCGGAGAGGTTCGTATTCGCATTGCTGCCTCTGGCATCAATCCCGGCGATATCAAGAAGCGCGAGGACGCCTTCGGCTACGGCATGCCGTATCCTCGTGTGATTCCGCATAGCGATGGCGCTGGGCGCGTGGATCAGCTTGGCGCTGGCGTTCCATCTGCATGGATGGACCGTTCCGTGTGGTGTTACGGAGCCCAGTCGTATCGTCCGTTTGGTACGGCCGCGGAGTTTACAGTGGTGCCCCTGGATCAGATTGCTCGTCTGCCGGAGGGGGTGGCGATGGAGCAAGGCGCCTGTCTTGGCATACCCGGTATCACGGCGCACCGAGCCGTTCATGTTGCAGGTTCTGTGAATGGAGGCGCAGTGTTGGTGCAGGGGGCGGCAGGTTCAGTGGGTGTTTGTGCAGTTCAGCTCGCGCACCTCGCGGGAGCGCGAGTGATCGGAACGGTGAGGTCGTCGTCGGACGAAGCTACCGCAAAGAGCGCCGGCGCCCACGAAGTTCTTGTCAGCGATAAGGAACTGACTTCTCGCGTGAGAGCCCTGGCTCCCGACGGTATCGATCACATCGTCGAAGTGGCGTTTGGGGCCAACATCGAAGCGAACATCGAAGTCCTGAAGCAGGGTGGTTCGATCGCGAGTTATGCGACCGATAACGCCGTGCCGAAGATTCCTTTCTGGCAAATGGTATTCAAGAACATTCGTGCGTTCTTCCTGGGGAGCGACGATTTTCCGAAAGAAGCGAAATTGCAAGCAGCGCGAGATTTGAATGCTGCGCTTGAGGCGGGGTGGCCAGGCTTCGAGATTGGCGAACGAATCCCGCTCGCACATATCGCTCGCGCGCACGAGCTTGCGGAACACCCGGTGCGCCGCGGCCGAGTCGTCGTTGTACTGTGAGTATCCGGAGACTTCAACTTCGCATCAGGTCCAAATGACAAATGTCGAGTTCTCACTCACAGTTCCTACCGGAAGATCAGTCGGAGGATTTCTTTGGACTTGGTTTCAACCCACTCTCGGACCCGGTTGCCTATCCTCACCTCAATGCGACCGAGCTCGCTGAGGTTGAACTTTTTGGGGAACGATGCGCCATTGCTGAAAATGATCCACTCGTCTCCGCAGGGGATTATCCGTTCAACAGCTACGTAGTTCTTTCGGGAATGGTGCGAGCCGTCGACATCTCGACCGGCGAACGCGTGGTGTTCGTTCGCTACGGCGCCGGATATTTCACCGGCGATATCGATCTGTTCACACGCCGACCCTCGATCATCTCGGTCGAAGCCGAAACCTCTGTCGAGGCAGTTCGACTTACGCCGAAACAGCTTCGGAATTTGTTCACAAGAAGACCACAATTGGGTGAAAGGTTCTGGAACTCGTACCAGCGCCGGCGGGAACTACTCCTCAAGTCCAAATTTCGCGGCTTGAGCATCTACGGACGGAAAGGCGACAAGACAACGCTCGAAGCCGTGGAGCTGCTCTTCCGCAACAGTGTGCCGCACGAATGGTTGGATACGTCTCTCGACGACAACAGGATCAAGCTGGAGCAGATACGCGAAGATGTTCAGTCCTATCCGGTGGTGACACATGGCAGTCGAGTCCTTTTTGAAGCGCCAACACGCGCCCAGTTGGCGGACCACCTTCGTCTTCGCGGCCAGCTGCCGAATTCAGTTTGTGACGTTCTGATTCTGGGCGCTGGCCCAGCGGGTCTGGGAGCAGCAGTTTACGCAGCGTCGGAAGGTCTGTCCTGTCTCGTACTGGACGGCCTCGGGCCAGGAGGCCAGGCGAGTTCGACATCCCGGATTGAGAATTACGCCGGTTTTCCGAATGGCATCGCAGGCCGCGATCTCGCTCATCTGATCTATCTTCAGGCTTTGAAGTTCGGAGCAGACTTCCACGTCCCGAGCACGGTGTCCAACTTGGAGCGACGCAGCAATGGACTCTACAGAGTGAGAACCATCGAAGGCGATTATGTGCTGGGCAAATCGGTGATCGTCGCTACGGGGGTGTCCTACGGACTCCTGGACGTCGAAGGCCTCAATACCTTGCAGGGCGCTGGCGTGTATTACAGCGCGACCAATATCGAGGCTCGACTCTGCCGAAATTCCGCAGCCCATATAGTTGGCGGCGGCAACTCCGCCGGCCAAGCCGCGATGTTTCTCTCCCAAATCGCCGACGAAGTCTCTCTCCTCGTGCGTGGCCAGGATCTGCGAAAGATGTCTTCCTATCTGTCGGAAAGAGTTTTGGCGAACAGGCGTGTCCGAATCCGCTACAACACCGAAGTCGTTGGAATCGAGGGCGTCGATCATATCTGCGGTGTACACATATGTGAACCGAACGGTGAAATAAAGGAGGAATTCACTTCCGGACTGTTCGTTTTCATCGGAGCAAAGCCGAGAACCGACTTCCTCCCCTCGTCCATCGTGCGAAATCAGCAGGGTTTCGTGCTTACCGGCCCGGAGGTTGCAGTTCTCCCCGTTTGGAAAGAACCCAGGCCGCCCTGCACTGTCGAGACCAGCCTGCCTGGCGTGTTCGCCGCTGGCGACTGCCGCAGCGGCAGTCCAAAGCGCGTCGCCTTTGCGATCGGCGACGGCGCGACGGCAGTAACGTCGGTTCACAAGTTCATCGATGGTACGCGTCCTAAACCAGGGACCGGAGAATTTATCGAATGATGGGAACGCGGGTCTCCTACCTTGACGAGCAGCAGGCTCTTGAGGGCTACCTGGCTGCACCTGATTCAGCGCGCGACCTGCCGGGCGTCTTGATCGTGCCCAGTTGGCTGAACGTCAACGAGTCGGTATGTAGGCGCGCGAATCGATTGGCAGAACTGGGGTATGCCGCGTTCGTCGCCGACCTGTTTGGAGCCGGAGTTCGACCAAGTCCCCCACAAGCGCCCAAAACAGTTGTCGCGCCATTCCTCGACGATCGGTTGCGATTTCGCCGTAGGCTTTCGGCCGGTTTAACAGCGCTTCAACGACGACAGGAATGCAATGCGGATCGCATCGCTGGCATTGGGTACTGTATCGGAGGCTGCGGCGTTCTCGAACTTGCACGTGCCGCCGCTCCATTGCTCGGTGTCGTCTCCTTTCACGGCATTCTGAGCACGCCGATGGCTGCGCAACCGAAAACTGTCATGCCCAAAATCCTCGTCCTCCACGGTGATGCCGACCCTGTGGTGCCAATGGAAAGCGTAATTGCATTTCGAGAGGAAATGCGGCTGGCCCATGCGAACTGGCAGATCAATATCTACGCTGACGCAAAGCACAGTTTTACGGGCGAAGGAGCCGCCGGCGATAGAACGCCCGAAGCTGGACTACATCCACAAGCGGAAGCAAGATCGTGGCAAACGACGATCGAATTCTTGCGAGAAGTATTCAAATGAGGGCCATTCTCGCGTCGTTGACTAAACAATTGCGTCTCGACTGCCTAGGCTCATCAAGACTTGATATCCCGGATGTAACGTACCATGCGTCCTTCAGGCTCATCGAACAAGCCACGAAAAGTAAAGCTGGCCTTTTCAGCAAGCTTGAGCGATGCAGTGTTCGCGGGCGCGATTCTGAAGACTATCTGACGGGCTTCTGTTGCTGTTCGCAAGTATTCATCCATAAGGTCTATGGCTCGTAGAGCCAGGCCTTGGCGTCGCCATTGGCGGAACACTCCATAAGAAACATTTACTTGACCTGGCTCGACAAGACGCGCCAAGTTCACTTCAATAAAGCCGACCAATCGATTGCTCACACAATCGAATACGCCAAAAGCCCGGCGTGGGCCGCCACTGCGCCAGTTCTCCTGGCTGTTTCGGATGAATGCTTCCACGGTCGCCGGCGTACTCCGCCCGCCGCTTACCCACTTCGCCATCTCTTCATCTTCACCGGCGAGGTGGTCGGCGGCATCCCCCGAAGCCAAGGGTCGGAGGAAAATTACTCCATCCGTCAATTTTGGGGTGTGAAGTGAATTCATCTCGACTAACCTTCTCACTCGCGGTGTCCAAATGGCAAATCGGCGACGGGCCCTTTCTGAAGGGATGACGGGAAAACGGGAAACTATCAATTATCAAAACCCATCGTGAGATCTAGGCAGAGTCTTCAGACGCAACTTACCCGAATCTCCGCCACGGCATACAAATTCGGATGGTTGCAGGCTTCGCAGAAGTTGCTGAAAGGAAAGAAATTTCAGTTGCGGAGGCCCGATACGTACTGAATTTAGACAATTTGTGCATCGCATTCCGGAGTGAACTGATTCGCTGCGTTGCGTAAGCTGCACAAACGACCACAGAATATGGAGTGAACCCCTGAGACGGCGCAGCTTTTTTCGCCACATTTAGGAGAAAAACTGAGTCGCGTTTCGCGGTCGTGATATAAACTCCCCCGTTCACCGTGGTACAAAACTCGGGGTGGTCAGGATGAACTCTGAACACCGGATGGACGCTAAACATCCGGGGAGAAAAATTGTGAAATTGTCATCAGCGGCTGTCAGCGTACTGCTTTTCTTCTCGCCTGTTCCGCTAATCGCAAATTCCTACTACCCATCGCGCATCGACGATGCCAAGGCGGTTTACCTGACGAGCGATCATTTTGCGGTGCGAGGCGATGGAGTTGCGGATGATTCTGATGCCATCCAGCAAGCGATCGACAAAGTCCAGGAGACGACCAACCAGGGCATTCTTTTCATCCCCGCCGGCCGCTATCGTGTAACAAAAACGATCTACATCTGGCCCGGAATCCGGCTGATTGGATATGGAGCTACTCGTCCGGTTTTCTATTTGGGGCCGCAAACGCCTGGCTTCGAGCAAGGGCCCACCTATATGGTGTTCTTCGCAGGCGCCCGCCCGAAAGCGGTGCAGGAGAATGGAGGGACCAGCGGAACACCAGTTCCGGCAACCCCTCCGGACGCTACTCCAGGGACATTTTATTCGGCGATCAGCAACGTTGACATCGAGATCGGAGAAGGGAATGAGGGAGCGATCGGCGTAAGGGCCCATTACGCTCAGCACAGCTTTCTGGAGCACATGGATTTTCGCATCGGCTCAGGCCTCGCCGGAATTCGCGATGGCGGAAATGTAGCCCGGGATCTGCATTTTTCCGGAGGCCGTTATGGAATATGGACGATAAAGCCATCTCCGGGATGGCAGTTCACGATACTCGACGCAAGCTTTGATGGTCAGCGCGAGGCGGCCATCCGCGAACACGAAGCCGGCCTGACGTTGGTGCGCGTGCAATTCAAAAACGTTCCCACGGCTGTTTCCATAGATGACACATACTCCGATGAACTTTGGATCAAAGATGCGCGCATGGAAAACATAAGCGGGCCGGCGCTGGTGGTCAGCAATGAGAACGGCGTCCGGACCGAAATCAACGCGGAAAATATCAATTGCCACGATGTGCCGCAGTTTGTTTCCTATCGCGAGAGCGGAAAGCGAATTGCCGGGAAGGGAGAAATCTATGCGGTTAAAACTTTTTCCCATGGGCTCCACTATTCTGATATTGGATTAGTCCCGGCTATTCGTGATGTTTACGACGCGGCTGTTTTGAACTCCATGCCGGAGCCCGTAAGATCCGATATCCCCGATCCGCCCCCTCTCGATACCTGGGCCAACGTTCTGGATTTTGGCGCCAAGGGCGATGGCGTGGCCGACGATACCCAAGCCATCAAGAGCGCCATCGCGTCAAAGCGCACAATTTATTTTCCATCGGGGCAATATCTGGTCACAGACACAATCCTGTTGAAGCCGGATACGGTCCTGGTCGGATTGCATCCCAGCGTCACCAGGCTGCTTCTTGCCGACTCGACGCCGGCATTTCAGGGACTTGGCGGCCCGAAAGCACTGTTGGAGACGTCGCCAAATGGGACAAATATCGTAACCGGCATCGGTCTCTATACGAACGGCATAAACCCGCGTGCGGTCGCTGCGATGTGGATGGCGGGGCCCGACTCGCTGATGAATGATGTTCGCATCCTGGGGGGGCACGGCACAGTCACTCCCGGTGCCCCGACGCAACAAACCTCGAGTACTTGGCAGCAGATTTACAACAACACTCACACGGCCGATCCCGATCTAAAACGGCGCTGGGATGGACAGTACCCGAGTATTTGGGTGACGCAGGGCGGAGGCGGAACTTTTGTAGATATTTGGACCCCAAGCACGTTTGCACAAGCAGGTTTTTATGTTTCTCATACGACGACCTCGGGACGTGTTTACGAGCTTTCCAGCGAACACCACGTGAGGAACGAAGTTGTGCTGGACCATGTCTCGAACTGGCAGATCTATGCGCTCCAAACGGAAGAGGAAAGAGGCGAAAGCGGCTTCGCCGTGCCGCTTGAAATTCGCAATTCCAGCGACATTACCGTGGCGAACCTGCACATGTATCGTGTCGTGAGCAGTTTTCAGCCGTTTCCTTATGCAATCAAGCTAATAGAATCCAGGAATATACATTTCCGTAACGTACACTGCTATAGTAATAGTAAGGTTTCGTTCGACAGCGTCATTTTCGATGAGACCCACAATTTCGAGCTTCGGCAGCGGGAGTTTGCATGGCTGGACTATTCCGGCCAAACTCCGGCAGCATCGGCGAAACCGCATTCCGCGCTTCTCGCGCCGGGTGCGAAGGTGGAAAAACTCGCGGATGGGTTTTTCAATATCTCCGGTGGGGCCATCGATTCATCAGGAAATCTCTACTTTGTTGATTCCCGTGCCCAGACGATTTATCGCTGGTCTCCTGCGGAACACCACCTCTCGATCGTCCGGGACAATCCCCTGGACCCGGCGGAACTGGCGTTTGATAAAGCCGGCGATTTGTTGGTCATTTCCTCCGCCGGCAACGGAACTGTATACAGCTTTAAGCCCGATTCGCCGGACGATCGCATTGAGCAATTAGTGGCAGAGCCGACGAAGTCGCGTCCGGGGCTCACTCCCATTCTCCCCGTCGATATTTGGCGAAGCGGGAGCGACTTTTTCAATGCTGAGTCGGCAGTAAAACCCTACCAGTATGTTTCCCCGGATGGCACAACCTTTATCCCCGCGAGCGAGGCATTTGTCAGTGGAAGGCTTTTTTACGGTGCAAGGCTAAATGACGAGTTGAGAGCTTTCGGCATGGCTCCCGCCCTCGCAGGCCGTCATTTCTATCTCAGTAATGAGGAAGAGGAGAAGACCTATATTGCCGACGTCGGAACGGACGGCACATTTTCAAACCTTAAACTTTTTGCGGAACGGGGCGGCGAGGCTCTGGCTCTAGATAAGCAAGGCAATGTCTACATTGGCGCGGGGCAAGTGTTTGTCTATGACAAATCCGGGCGCTTAATTGACACTGTCAATATTCCAGGCCGGCCGCTACAGCTTCTGTTTGGCGGCAGAGACAGAAAGACGTTGTTTATTTTGGCGCGCGGTTCTCTATACTCCTTGCAAATGTCGGTTTCCGGGCGCTGAACGCTCGAACTCCACTCAGAGCCGACAACACGCCCAGAGCCTCGTATTCTGCTTCGCTAGACCGCGTTTCCGGTCAGCGAGGGCGCTTGTCCTTATCAGGAGCCAACCTGTATTCGCAGCCCTTTATTTCAAGCGTCCGTCACGCTTAGCACATTGCCATCAGGGTCCTTAAACCAAGCCACACGCACAGATCCTCCAGGAGCGGTCCAGATGCCGACTTCGTCCTGCCTGACGTGCTGATAGCTATTGAAAGTTACGCCCTTTCCCCGCAGGGCTTTTACAGTCGATGCCACATCCGGCACGCTGAAACCGAGTATGGTGTGCTCATGCGGTGTGAAATCAGCCACCAAAGAGACGCGCAGAGTGACGCCACCAATGTTAAAAACGGCAGCGAAGCTGTCTTCGTGGGCCACCGTCAGCCCCAGGTTGTCGCGATAGAACGCCGTCGCGCGTGCGCGGTCTCTGGTGCAGATGATGATGGCGGGCTTTGCGGATTCCAGGATTCCCATCGGTTGTCCCCTCTTTTCTTGTGAGTTGTCTAGCGTCGGACTGTGCTTCGCGCAGACCTCGACGAGCGTGTGCGAATCGGTGCCCACGGAAATGCAAAAATCAAAATTGCCGTGATAGAAATGGAAAACGCGGCCAGGAAGCCGCGCCAAAAACACCCAGGTACCGCTAAGAAAAGCATAACGAATGAGAAGTAGGAGAGTCAACCAATTCGCAGACTTAGAGTTCTTTCCGAAGTCTTTCCTACGAGAATCTACATTGGATCTAGGGTCCATTTTGACGGCAAGCTCGTTCTTCAATTAGGGAGCCTTCGGTTCTCCAGGATTTCTCAATGCTCAAGAGTGTGGAATAGGAACAAGAATGCCAGGCCGACGTTGTGAAACACCGCGGCGCTTGTTAGTGTCCTCAGGTAGGTAGTAGCAAGACCTTGGCGGTCGCAAACCACCCTCTTAATTCCGCGGGGCGTTTCTCTTGGGATGCTGTAGAGGTCTCTGAATTGTGCGAGACCAATCCAAGAGGAGCCGCCATCCATGTCTGCAATCCGCCGTCTTCTTTTTCGATCCATTGGCATTGTGCCGCTTCTGCTGCTTGCCGCACTCGCCCCTCCTGTCCTGTTCGCGGCCAACAATCCAGTGCCTTACATCGATATTGTGTCACCCGTTAGCGTCCACCCCGGTGCCACAAGTGTTACCCTCACCGTGCTTGGCGCGGGGTTCGTGTCCACCTCTGTCGTCGAATGGAACGGCATTTCTCTAACGACCACATTCCTCAGCGCCCAAAAATTGGCGGCGGCGGTTCCCGATTCCTTCGTTGCCGCGGTCGGCCTCGGCTCGATCACCGTCGTGAACCCCACAAGCCGCATTTCCAACGTGGTCTACTTTCCCGTGGCTTCAGCCGAAGCAGGCACCACATTCCTGTCCACACCGAGTTCCACGGTGACAGTCGGCAACGGACCTACGGGAGTTGTGACCGCCGATTTCAATGGTGACGGCAAGTTGGATCTGGCCGTCGCCAACATGACCGATGGCACGGTCACCATTCTTCTGGGCAACGGCGACGGGACATTCACGAAGAAGTCCACACTCACGGCAGGCAGCGGTGCCAACTGGCTGGCCGTCGGCGACTTCAACGAAGACGGCAAGCTGGATCTGGCCGTCGCAAATTCGGGGAGCACGGGGAGTGGCGGAGTGACGATTCTGCTCGGGAACGGGGATGGCACATTCACGACGGGCGCTTCTTTGACAACCGGCGAAGGCCCTTTCGCGATCGTGACGGCGGACTTCAACAAGGATGGCCATCTCGACTTGGCCGTTTCCAACGCCAACAGTAACACCGTGACCGTTCTGCTGGGCACGGGCTCCGGCACATTCTCGCTTGCCAGCACTCCGGCCGTTGGAGGGATGCCTCAGGTGCTCGTCGTGGGGGACTTCAACGAGGATGGCAAACTTGATCTGGCCGTGTCCAACGAAAGTGACAACACCGTCTCCGTGTTGCTGGGCAATGCCGACGGCACATTTCAAACCCAGTCCGTCTTCTCCAGTGGCGGCACAACTGGATTTCCAATCGGTCTCATGGCCGCCGATTTCAACGGCGACGGCCATCTGGACCTGGCGGCCGTCAATGCCAGCGATGTAGGCATTCTTCTCGGAAGCGGGACGGGCACCTTCACGTTACGTAGCGATCCCTCCACCGGCTCGAATTTTCTGATTTCGGGCGTGACCGGAGATTACAACGGCGATGGCAAGCTCGATATCGTGGTGGCCGATCAATCCTCAGGACAAGCCTTTCTCCTGCTTGGCAACGGCGACGGCACCTTTGGCACCATCGTCACTTTCACCGTCGGGAGTGGCGCTTACGATGTCGCTACCGCGGATTTCAACGGCGACGGCGCTCTCGACCTGGCTATTACCAACAGTACGTCCACTAATGTTTCCATTTTTCTACAACAGTTACCCGTCAGTCTCGCCCCTACAAGCCTCGCCTTCGGAAATCAGGGCGTCGGAAGCACCAGCAGCCCCGCCAAGACCGTGACGCTGACCAACCACAGCGGTAGTTCGCTATCCATATCCAGCATTACTTTCACCGGGGCCGACAGCGGCGACTTCGCAAGGCCAGGCGGGACGTGCAGCACCAGCGTCGCGGTGCCCAGTAACTCCACCTGTACGATGACCGTGAACTTTACGCCGGGCGCGGCCGGCGCGCGGACCGGGACGCTCACCATCACCGACGGCGCTGGTAACAGCCCGCAAACCCTGGGGCTCACGGGCACTGGAGTGGTATCTGCGCCGACTATCAGCAAAACATTTGGGGCTGCGACGATTCCACTCAACGCCTCAACCACCCTGAGTTTTACGATCACCAATCCTATAGCTAACGTCACGTCACTCACGGGCGTGGCCTTCAGCGATAGCTTTCCCGCGGGCTTGTTGATTTCCACGCCGAACGGTTTGACCGGAAGTTGTGGTGGCGGAACGTTTATTGCGACCGCCGGTACAGGCAGTCTCAGCCTAGCGGGAGCGACGATCGCTTCGAGTGGATCGTGCACGTTCGGTGTCAACGTCGTCGGAATCACTGCCGGCGCCCAGGCCAACACCACGGGTGCGGTTTCCTCTAACCAAAGCGGCGCTGGCGCCACCAGCAACACCGCCACCGTCACCGTGCTTGGGTCGCCCACCATCACGAAATCGTTCGGCGCGGCAAGCGTGGCGTTGAACGGCAGCACCACATTGACTTTCACGGTGTCGAACACCAACGCCGGAACGGCGCTGACGGGTGTTGGTTTCACGGACACATTTCCCTCGGGCATGGTAGTTGCCACGCCCAACGGTTTGAGTGGAAGTTGCGGCGGCGGAACGATCACCGCGACGGCAGGATCGAGTAGCGCGACCCTGTCCGGCGCGGCCTTGACGGCCAGTTCCTCATGCAACTTCACCGTGAACGTGATCGGAACAGCTGCCGGCGCACTAAGCAACACCACTGGCGCGGTAGCCTCCGCAAATGGCGGCACCGGGGGAACGGCGTCTGCAAGTCTTGCAGTGGTGGCGCCGCCATCGATCGCCAAGGCCTTCGGCGCAGCAACGCTCGTGTTGAATGGCACTACATCTCTGACTTTTACCGTCACCAATCCGGCAGCGAATTCGGTTGCGGAGGCGGGCGTTGCGTTTACGGACACGTTGCCCGCGGGATTGGTGGTGGCGACGCCGAATGGACTTTCAAATAGCTGCGGCGGCACGGCAATGGCGGTCGCGGGGTCGACAAGCATCAGTCTTTCGGGCGGGAGTATCGCGACGCCCAACACCTCCTGCACGGAAGTCGTGAACGTGACGGGGACTAGCGCGGGTCAGTACACCAACGTCACCGGCAGCGTGAGCTCGACGAACGGTGGAACAGGTAACACGGCGTCAGCGAACCTGAGGGTGGCCAGCCCGCCGGTGATTACGAAGGGTTTCGGTGCGTCTACGATTCCGATGAATGGCACAACGTCCCTCACCTTTAACATCTCGAATGCAAACACTGGGACCGCGCTGACAGGGATTACGTTTACAGACAGCTTTCCGTCGGGCCTGGTGGTAGCGACGCCCAACAGCTTGAGCAGCACCTGCGGCGGAACGGCCACTGCCGCAGCGGGGGCGGGCTCGGCAACTTTGTCCAGCGGGACGCTCGCGGCCAGCGGAACATGTGCGGTGTCGCTAAACGTGACCGGCGCGACGGCGGGAGTCAAGAACAACAGCGTTCAAGTGACTTCGACGGAGGGCGGCACGGGGAATACTTCGAATGCCAGCATTACCGTGCTGACGCCGCCGGTGATCATTAAGGCGTTTGGCGCAGCCAGCATTCCGCTGAACGGCTCGACTTTGCTGAGTTTCACGATTCAAAACAACAACACCACGCTGAGTCTGACGGGGCTCGCATTCAGTGACGCTCTTCCAGCAGGACTGTTGATCTCGACGCCCAATGGCCTGACAGGAACTTGCGGCGGCGGTACGATCACGGCGACGCAAGGCACGAGCTTGATCAGTCTCTCGGCAGCAACACTGGCGGCGAGCAGTTCGTGTAATTTCTCAGTGAACGTGACTGGAGCCGCCGCCGGCTCGCAAAGCAACACCACCAGCGCGGTAACCTCCGCGAATGGCGGCACCGGCGGAACGGCTTCGGCAAATCTCGCCGTGGTGGCGCCGCCATCCATCAGCAAAGCGTTCGGCGCCTCCGGCATCGCACTGAATGGGACGACTTCGCTCAGCTTCACCCTCACGAATCCAACTGCCAACACTGTCTCGCTCACGGGAGTGGCATTCACGGACACACTTCCGTCAGGCATCGTCGTGGCTACTCCGAACGGTCTGACCGGAAGTTGCGGCGGCGGGACGGTCACAGCTATAGCTGGATCAGGCAGCGTGAGCCTGTCGGGCGCGACGCTGGCGACAAGTGCTTCCTGTGTTTTTTCTATGAACGTAACCGGAACGGCGGCGGGCAGCTACACGAACACCACCAATGCGGTGAGCTCCACGAACGGCGGCACCGGCAGCACCGCCACAGCCAATCTCAGCGTCGCGTCTCCCCCGACGATCGCGAAATCGTTTGGCGCGGCGACGATCTCCCTGAACGGTTCCACTTCGCTCAGCTTCACGATCACCAATCCAATCGCTAACTCTATTTCGCTAACAGGTGTGGCATTCACAGATAGCTTGCCCTCTGGCCTTGTCGTCGCCACGCCGAATGGACTGAGCGGAAGCTGCGGCGGCGGAACAATCACGGCAACGGCGGGATCAAGCAGCGCGAGCCTGTCTGGAGCCACATTGGCGGCAAGCGGGTCGTGCACCTTCAGCGTGAACGTCATGGGAACGACCGCGGGAGTGAAAAACAACAGTGTTTCCGTGACTTCCACGACCGCTGGGGCAGGCAATACCTCGAATGCGTCCGTGACCGTGGTTGCGGTACCTACAATTACGAAATCCTTCGGTGCCGCCACAGTGCCACTGGGCGGCAGCACCACGTTGACTTTCACCGTGTCGAACCCCAATACCGGAACATCGCTCACCGGCGTTGGTTTCACGGACACTTTTCCCTCCGGCTTGGTGGTGGCTACACCCAACGGACTGACCGGGACTTGCGGCGGTGGAACCATCACCGCAACGCAAGGAACGGCAAGTGTGATCCTGGCCGGTGCGATCCTGGGGGCTAGCTCCTCGTGCAACTTCACCGTGAACGTGACCGGAACAACCACTGGCGCACTAAGCAACACCACTGGCGCGGTAACTTCCGCGAACGGCGGCGCTGGCGGCACAGCGTCGGCAAACCTCGCCGTGCTGGCGGCGCCCTCGATCAGCAAATCGTTCGGCGTCTCGAACATTCCACCGAATGGAACTACCTCGCTCACCTTCACGATTACAAACCCGGCGGCAAACACAGCTGCGCTCACGGGCGTGGCCTTCACCGACACGCTTCCTGCAAACCTCTTCCTGGCCACGCCCAACGGGCTAATCGGGAGTTGCGGCGGCGGAACGATCACAGCGATCGCAGGCTCGGGCAGCGTGTCGCTCGCCGGCGCAACCCTCGCGACGAACGGTGTTTGCAGCTTCTCCGTCAACGTCACCGGCTCTACCATCGGTAACTTTACGAACGTGACCGCGGCAGTCTCCTCCGCCAACGGCGGCACAGGCAATACTGCCTCGGCCCCCTTGGCCGTGAACTCATCGGCGGCCATCACCAGCCTAAGCAGCACCACATTTAGCGTGGGATCTGCAGGTTCGTTCACGATCACAAGCACTGGTTCTCCGACGCCTTCGTTCAGCATAACGGGAAGCTTGCCCACCGGTGTCACCTTTACGGACAACGGGAACGGTACCGCTACCCTGAGTGGCACACCCGCCGCCTTAAGCGGCGGCACGTACCCCATCACCATCACTGCTCATAACGGAACGGGCAGCGACTCGGTGCAAAATTTCACGTTGACAGTCGATCAATCGGCCTCTATCACTAGCGCAAACACTACTTCGTTTCTGGTGGCCAGCGCGGGCTCATTCACGGTGACCACCTCCGGGACGCCCGCTCCCTCCATCACAAAAACAGGAACGCTTCCGAACGGTGTGACTCTGACCGACAACGGAAACGGCACCGCCACCCTCGCCGGACTGCCCGCGGCCGGGACCGGTGGCTCGTATCCTATTACCATTACGGCGCACAACGGGATTGGTTCGGACGCCGCCCAAAGCTTCACGCTCATCGTAAATCAAGCTGCGGCGATCACTAGCGCCAACAATGCCGCCTTTGCAGAAACCACGCCCGGAACCTTTACTGTGACGGTCACCGGTTTTCCTCTGCCCATACTTTCTGAGACTGGCGCGCTCCCCACAGGCGTGACCTTCAACACCGGGACCGGCGTACTCAGCGGAACTCCGGTCGCGGGCACAGGCGGCGCTTATCCCATCACTTTCACCGCGCACAACGGAGTTGGCAGCGACGCAGCGCAGAGTTTCACCCTGACCGTGGATCAAGCCGCCACGATCACCAGTATCAGCAGCGCGAGTTTCACTTTTGGCCTGGCTGGCTCGTTCAGTGTCACGACTACAGGAAAGCCCACGCCCGCGCTATCCGAAACTGGAACTCTGCCCGCTGGTGTGACCTTCACTGACAACGGGAATGGCATTGCGACGCTTAGTGGTACTCCCGCCCCAGGCAGCGGCGGCATCTACACTTTCACTATCACCGCGCACAATGGCGTCGGAACGGACGCCACGCAAACTTTCACCATCACCATCGCAAAAGCCACGCCGGTGATCGCCTGGCCTGCTCCCGCTGCCATAGCCTACGGCACCGCGCTCAGCGCCACGCAGCTCGACGCCACTGCGAATGTCCCCGGAACGTTCGCGTATTTGCCGGCCCCCGGAACCGTCCTGGGCGCAGGCTTGCAGACTCTCTCGGTGGCTTTTACTCCCACCGATACCACGGACTACAGCAGCCTCACCGCAAACGTTTCCCTTGCGGTGAACAAGGGCACGCCGGCGATCACCTGGGCTGCTTCCGCCGCAATAACCTACGGCACAGCGCTCACTGCCACGCAGCTCGACGCGACTGCGAACGATCTTGGAACGTTTGTGTATTCGCCACCATCCGGGACTGTGCTTGGCGCAGGCTTGCAGACTCTCTCAGTGACTTTTACTCCCACTGATACGGCGGACTATAGCAGCCTCACTGCGAACGTTTCCCTCACGGTGAACAAGGGCACGCCGGCGATTACCTGGGCTGCTCCTGCTGCTGTCACCTACGGCACTGCGCTTAGCCTCACGCAGCTCGACGCCACGTCCAACACAGCTGGAATTTTCGTTTACACCCCTGCGGCTGGCGCAATTCTTGGTGCCGGTCCGCAGACTCTGTCGGTAGCCTTCACTCCAACCGACGCCACCGATTATTTGCTGGCTACGGCGCAAACCTTACTCGTTGTGAACCCCGCCTCGACGACTACGATCGTCTCGGTGCTGCCGAGCCAGGCTGGTATCGGTGCAAACGTCGCCTTCACCTCCACAGTTTCTTCCAGCGCGGGAACGCCAACCGGCAATGCCACCTTTTTTGACGGCGCCACGCCATTGAGCACCCTGGCGCTCGCCTCCGGTGTGGCCACCTTCACTACCTCCTCTCTGGCAGCGGGCGCGCATTCCATCACCTGCAGCTATTCCGGCAGCGCCAATTTTAGCGCCAGCACCTCCAGTGCCGTCATCGAAACAGTCAGCACGCCGGATTTCAGCGTGGCTTCCGCTTCAGGCTCGCCAACCACACAAGCCGGACAGCTGGTCAATATCCCGATTACGCTGACTCCGCAGGGAGGTTTTACCGGACAGGTCTCTTTTTCGGTTACCGGATTGCCACCGAACGCCACCGCAGCTTTCCATCCGGCGGTCCTCACTCTTGGAAGCGGGCCATCCACCGATACCTTGGCCATTTCGACTTCGCCACAGTTCATCTATCTGTCCCGCAGGAAGAGCTCGCGGTCTGCGCTCCTATCCGCTGCCTCCTTGTGGTTCCCCTTGACAGGCCTGGTTTTCGGCAGCGTTGGACTCGCGCTCCGCCGCAATCGGAAGCGCTGCGTTTGGCTGCTGTTCTTTGGCATATCCACCGCGGCGGCCGTGCTGGGAGGATGCGCCAGCGCACGCAACTTCCAGAATCAGGGCACACCAGCCGGAGCTTACTCGCTGGTTGTTACCGCTTCGTCGGCTAGCATCAGCCACACAACGACCATCGTGCTGTATGTGCATTAAGTGCGTCGAATGAGTCAGGCCCTGAACACGTGAAAATGCAAAAAGATTCGTCGCGTAAATCTTGAATCCAGCTTTGGAGGCATCAATAAATGACCGATCGCCGAAAAATTTTCGCCATCATCCGATGCCGGCGGTGGCTTTGCCTGTCTTTTTTTCTTTTTCTGCCGCAGCCTGGCCGGTGTCAGCAATCGCAGTTCGATCTCGGGGCCAACTATTCCTTCCTGCGGGCGGATCCCGCCGGTGGAGGTGAATCGTTTAATTCGAGCGGCGGAAGCGTCTCGTTCGCTTGGCGCGCAAAGCCCTGGTTGGATGCGGCGGCCGATTTCAGCGCCTACCACTTTGGAGGACAGCCTCCAGGCGTCAGTGGGCGCCTGCTCACCTATGCGATCGGCCCGCGCGTCCGTTTCCCGCACGAATGGCGCCGCTGGACCCCCTTCGGCCAGGTGCTCGCCGGTGGGGCGCGGGTAAGCGGAACGCTCAGTGGCCAATCCGCCGGCGAAAATGGTTTCGCGCTGATGTTGGGCGGAGGCGCCGACTTCAGACTCAACGCGCGTTTGGCGATCCGTGTCCTCGACGTCGAATACCTTATGACACGGTTTGATCGGGTGACCAATACGTCGGGCGTCCAAAACGATTTGCGCATCTCGGCCGGCGTTGTCCTGCGCTTTGGCCACCGTTCAAGCGCCGGTTCGGCCTCTTTCTCGACATTCCCATGATTTCTCTTCTTGGAATCAGACAATTTGGACACTCCTACCGAGGACTGCCTGTCGAAAATAAACCGGTGTGGGAAGCGTATAGCAAAAGAATACATACAGGGGCTGATGCTTATTCTTGAAGGATCACCGCGGCGGATGAAGTTCTGCAGCCGCAGGTCGCACGCCAGGCAGCTGGCAATGGTATCGAAGGAAAACGCAACAATAGCAAATTCTCATTCTCAATCAACCAGTGCTCCACGAGAATCCCATCCTTCATTCGAACTATGTCCGCCACAATCCAGTTCACGGGGAGTCCAAAGTCTGAAAATCGCCCGTGCAAGATGACAAAGTCCCCTTCGGCCACAACCGTTCCTGACTCATACCTAAGCGTTGGCGGAAGGCTCTTAATGAGATTGAACAAGCCATCGCGACCAGGCGGGATATGAGCGCTATGTTGGATGTAGTTGGGCGACCAATAACGTTCGGCGGCTTCGTAGTCACGCTTATTGAAGAGCCTGTCGAAAGCTTCAAGGACAAGTGCTTTGTTTTTTGATTCAATCGTCTGACCCATCTTTGTTCTCCTTCCGCCTCTGTGAATTTCTTCCCTGATTGGAACCACCTGTCAAACAAGCCTGTCTGAGTATCCAAAGTGGCAGCCCGGCTCCGCGGTCACGACTGCATCGGCGAGCACTTGGGCAATTTTCGGAGCGCGATTGAAATGGAATCGTTTCGGATGGACGGGCGCAAGGAAATGTGAAAGCTTCAGCACGACGTTTTCGGCGAGACGAACCTCATCCACGCTCAGTCTTTTTCTCTTTCCATCCATTCGCGAATATACGGAGGGCAGTTCTCGATCTTCACGCCATTCACCTGGCAACGGGCGAGAAAGGCCAATACTTAGAGACCGACCCTAAGCGGTTGCAGCCTTAGCGTGATACGCGGGCGCAAAGACATCCTGCACAAATTTTTCGAACGAAGTGGGTGTGGTGTTCTCAGGCGAACGCGGCTCCAGCGCAGCGAGGACTCCTGCGTTGATGGCCCTGAACATCTCGATATACACCGCGGCTTTCTTCGGCGGAATACCCATTTGCGTCAAAACCTGCTGCACCTGGTCGTACGGAAGCTGCTGGTAACGCAGGCCCGGCTGGCCAATGCCGCGCGCAATTTCCGCAGTAACTTCCGCCATCGAGAGGTCGCGCTCGCCAAGTAGCTCGCGCGTTTGTTTACCGGAAAAATCCAGGTCCAGAAGGCGGCGCGCGGCGTAATCGCCCACGTCGGGCGTGGCGATCATCGGCAGCTTCAGGTGGGGCAGCAGCGCGTGTCCGAACACTCCCATGGCATGGATCATGCCGATCGCTTCCAGATTGTTCTCCATGAAATACGCGGCCCGCAGATGCAGAACGTGCAGACCGCTGATTGCGTTCAGTTTTTGCTCCGAAGAATGCAGCCCCGCGACGGGCCCGGTGCCTTCGGCGACATGCGCGCCGTAGCTGCTCAAGTGCACCGCGTAGCGCAGGTCCGACTCCTTCGCGGCTTTTGCGATCCCATCGCTGTCTCGCTCCTGATCCTCCCGCGAGGTTATGGGCGGCAACATCAAGTAGGCCGCGCGCGCACCGCTGAAGGCTTTGGTGAGCGCAGCCGCATCGTTCACGTTGGCCGTGAACGCTTCCGCGCCTTTGCGCACAAAGGATTGCAGTCGCCCCGCGTCGCGCCCGATGACGCGAACCTTCTTGCCCTTCGATAGCAAGGAATTGGCGATGATCGAGCCGGTGTTCCCGCTCGCGCCCAAAATCACATTCATGGAATCTGCTCCGACAACGTTGTCTTTAAGGCTGTTCATTCGTTTCTCCTCTTCTTACCCAATGAAGGTGGGTGCGAACACGACCAATGGGGGAGGACAAGGCCGCTCTAGCGACCCCCAATGTCAATACGCCTTCGTCCGAAAAGCCGTGCGTCAATAGACCGAAGCCCGGGGCCGAGAGTCGCCAAGGCTGCGCCAAGACTTCCTAGAAGAATGGAGTCTTCCACGTGGGCCGGTAGCACGAATGCAAATGCAATCTCCAAGAGCACCACAACCGCCGCAGCCACAGGGGTTACGAGTCCAATGAGGAGCAGTGCTCCGACTCCGATCGCGACGATCTCCATGATCATGACCTCGAACGAGGGTGACCGCGAGAGCGCAACAGTGCCTTCGTAAATTAAGATAGCCCCGCCCGCAAGACGTAGAATCAGAAGACCTCGCCCAGGCCATCCGTTAGGGAATATCGAGAATAATTGTTGCAGAGAAATATCCCCCCGATGCCAGCCTAAGACAGTCGAAATGGGTTTCGAATGCCTCAAAAATGGCTTCGCGATGCCCCCCTTTGGGGGTGGGCAAAGTGAAGATTCTATGGTTCAGTAGCGTTTCAGAGAGGGGAAGTGCAAGATCAAGGGAGAATCTCTAGACTCGCGGCTGCTGAGGCTAGAAGATAACTCGAGACCTGGCAGAGGAAACGATTAACCTCAGGCTCTATCTCCGAACTCTCGCTTGCCTTTGCGGTGCGTTAGCATGGTGTTTGGCACTTGGAGTTCCGGCTCCAGCACAAGAAAGCGCGACGTCAGAGACCCAAACAATCAAGCTGCCCATGATCGCGGGGACGGACACTCAGTTCCGGAGGCTTCCCTCTGATTCTGGACTCTCGCAGACGCGAGTCTCCGAGATCGTACAGGACGACGACGGCTTCATCTGGTTCGGGACGCAGAATGGATTGAACCGCTTTGATGGTCACAAGTGCAAGGTCTTCCGGCACGACCCGCAGCGTCCGGACAGTCTCAGCGGAGTATATATTCACGCGTTATTCAAGGACCGTTCTGGTTTTATCTGGGTTGCGTCCGACCAGTTTTTGGACCGTTTCGACCCTGTGACGGAGACTTTTACGCACTATCGCCTGCGCGGGCCGGATAGTAACGATCTCACCACAACGGTAACCCACATAAGCCAGGACGCCTCCGGATATCTGTGGCTCTCCACCAACAAGGGGCTCTTCCGGCTTGATCCGGCGACAAGACAATCCAACCGATTCGTTAACGATCCCCGAGACTCGGCGACGATCGGCGACGACGACGTCAAGTCAACCGGCGAAGATCGCCAGGGCAGGTTCTGGGTGGGCACTTCCCAAACGCTCGACGAATTCGATCGCGGAACAGGCAAAGTTGTACGACACATTGCCACCCCTAATTCCGGCGTCGGTGTCCGATTTCACGAAGACCGTTTCGGAGTGTTTTGGATTTTCTACGGAGACGACGGGCTGCCCGGGATGCTGGATCGCGAGTCGGGCCAGATCACTCGTTTTCAATTTAATCCCGACCCGCTCCAGAATCGGATGAGGAACCGCGTATACACGATGCTGGAAGACCACAATGGCAACATGTGGTTTGGCAGCGCCTACAACGGAGTGCTGGAGTTTGATCGCGAACATCGAAAGTTCGTCAGCTATAGCAACCGTCTCGGAGACAACGACAGCCTTGCCGACAATCGAGTCTCAACCTTATTCGAGGATCGCGAAGGAACGATCTGGATCGGATTGCATCAGGCCGAGCCGAATTTCTTCACTACGAGGCATCCTCTCTTCGAAAAGTTCACGCATGAGTCCGGTAATCCCAACAGCCTTGAAGCCCCACTAGTCAGCGCCCTCTACGAGGATCGTGACGGCCTGTTGTGGGTCGGCACAGATCATGGCGTGACGCGCATCAATCGAAACATGGGTAAGTACTCTAGCTTCAAGCCCATCGCCAGCACTGGGTCCACGGTGCTCTCTATCGTCGAGCAAGGACCGAATGTCCTTTGGTTCGGCACAGGCAATGGCGTCAAACGGTATGACCGAAATACCGGTGAATTGAAGGAATTCCTTTATCCCCTGGGCTCCACTTTCGCGTGTAATCAAAGCATCGTTGAGCGCTTGCTCTTGGACAATGATGGAACGCTCTGGGGAGCAACGTGGGAGGGACTTTGCCGTTTTGATCGAGCGACCGAGAGTTTCACTACATTCAAGCCAGAAGGCAACGGTCGCGGCCTGAACTATCACGCCATTGCGCTCGATAAGGGCGGGAAATTGTGGCTGGGCAGCGAAATTGGACTCCATCGATTTGACCCCTTGACCAGCCACTTCACCATTTATAGTCATCGACCTGACGACGCACACAGTCTCAGCGACAACCGGGTGAATTCCGTGTATTTCGACCACGCCGGGACGTTGTGGGCGGGCACACAAGATGGTTTGGACAAGTTCGATCCCCGAACGAACAGTTTTTCCGTATACGGCGAGCAGCAAGGGATGAGTGGAAACGTTGTGAGTTGCGTGCTCGAAGACGGAAAGGGTTCGCTGTGGATGAGCACCAATAAAGGCATATCGAACTTCGACCCAAGAACGGAGAACTTCAAGAATTACACCGTGGCGGACGGACTGCCCGGTGACGATCTGACCGGTTGGGGTGCCTGCTTCAAAAGCAGCACGGGAGAGATGTTTTTTGGCGGCTTTAGCGGAGCGACTGCTTTCTTCCCCGATCAGATGGTAGACGACACCTCCGTGCCTCCCATCGTTTTGACGGATTTCAGATTGTTCGGCAATTCCGTTCCGCTCGGAAAGAACTCACCTCTGGCAAGGTCGATTGGCCACACGCACGAAGTCACGCTCTCGCATTCGCAAAACGTCTTCGCCATCGAGTTTTCCGCCCTGAGTTATTTGAATGCCGAAACCAATCGCTACCGATATAAATTGGAAGGTTTGGACGCCAAGTGGAACGAGGTCGACAGCAATCAGCGCGTAGCAGCCTACACTACGCTGCCTTACGGAACGTATACGTTCTGCGTCGAAGCCGCAACGAGTCACGGCCATTGGAACGAGCCGGGCGCGATCTTGCGAATCCAGATTATGCCGGCATGGTGGCAGACCTTTTGGTTCCGTTTGCTAAACGTCTGTGGCGCCTTCGTAATTTTGTTGTTGCTCTATCTATTACGCTTGAATCAGGTGGCTGCAAGTATTCGAGGCAGGATGCAAGAGCGGCTCGGAGAGCGCGAGCGCATTGCACGCGAGCTGCACGATACTCTTCTTCAGGGAATACAGGGCCTGATTCTGCGTTTTCAAGCAGCCGCGATACGAATACCCAACTCGGAACCAGCTCGGCAGTTAATGGATAGTGCGCTTGATCGTGCCGATGAAGTGATGGCCGAAGGGCGTGACCGGGTCAGGCACCTGCGGGTTTCGATAGGCCCTACAAAGGATTTGGCCGAGGCGTTTACCCAAGCGGGCCAAGAACTTTCTCGAGGAACAATCGTGGAGTTTGCCGTAGTCGTGGAAGGCGATGTGCGCCCTCTGCATCCCCTGGTTCTAGACGAAGCCTACTGGATCGGGCACGAGGCTTTGGTGAATGCGTTCCAACATGCCGAGGGGACCCGGATCGAAGTGGAAATTGCCTATGATCAGAATAAATGGCGCATCCGAGTTCGAGATAACGGTCGCGGCATAGATTCGCAGGTCCTTGAATCCGGCGGAAGACCGGACCACTGGGGAATGTCCGGAATGCGCGAACGAGCCACGAAAATCGGCGGTCAGATGCAGATCTGGAGCCGGCCCGAAGCCGGCACGGAGGTGGAACTTTCCGTGCCCGGATCGAAGGCTTACCGGTCCTACAGAAGCCGCTCGGCTTGGACCTTGTTACTGCGTGCTGTACGCGGAGGTAACAGATGATGGAATCTCCAAACCCTCGGATAAAGATCCTGACAGTCGACGATCATCCTGTGCTCCGCGAGGGAATTGCGGCCCTCCTGGAGGGCCAGGAAGATATGATTTTGGTTGCCGAGGCCGTGAATGGCCGCGAGGCAATCGAGCAGTTTCGTACCCATCGTCCTGACGTTACATTGATGGACCTGCAGATGCCCGGGGTAAATGGTATTGATGCGATCGTTTCCATTCGAACCGAATTTCCCCAAGCCCGTATCCTTGTATTGACGACATACAAAGGCGACGTGCACGCCGCCCGGGCTCTGGATGCTGGGGCGTGCGGCTACCTTCTCAAGAGCGCCTTGCGTAAGGATCTCCTGGATACGATTCGCGCTGTACACACTGGTCGCAAACGAATTCCACCTGAAATTGCTATTGGAATTGCCGAGCATCACTCCAGCGAAACCCTTACCGCCCGCGAACTGGAAGTGCTGACACTCGTGGCCGCTGGAAATGCGAACAAAATTGTCGCATCGGAGCTGGGCGTTTCTGAGGAGACCGTTAAGGGACACATGAGCAGTATCCTCGCAAAGCTGAACGCAAACGACCGAACTCACGCAGTGACCATCGCGCTCAAGCGCGGCATCCTGCAACTGGAAGAATGAAGGGGGAGGAATCCATCGCGGCGACCTCGCGAGCAGATTCTCTCAGATCCTCCGTCTCGTCTGGAGAAGGCTCAACCTTATCTCATTCTTCGTCGAATTATCTCAATACCGAATAGTGTTCTGACTCGCCTTCTTCCAATGGCAGTGATCCCCGCCACAGAGTTGTTCTCATGCCCCTCTAAAGTTGTAGCGCGTCCACCTGCCATCGGGTAACCAAAAAAGGATCCCATCGAGGTTTGTTCGTAGAACAAATTCATCTCATCATTCCCGCTGTAAAGCGTGGGGGCGACGACAATGTGCGAAAAGGCCTTGGTAGCGGCAGCAAAGCAAGGGCAAGCGGAGGCCTTCGACGCACTGTGCCAACCTCTTGCGCGAAAGCTTATCCGGAGTGCGCAGCGCATCACCCGAAATCGTGAAGACGCAGAGGATGCACTCCAAAATGCGTTTTTGAGTGCCTTCATTCACATTAAGAAGTTTGACGGCAGGTCCAGCTTCTCCACATGGTTGACACGCATCGCGATTAATTCGGCCCTTGTGACGCTTCGCGGGAAACGTAGATCACGGGAAATACCCTTTGGTGTCGGCGAGTCTGACGCAAATGGAGTTGGCGATGTACCGGACTTTTCCGCGGATCCGGAAAATCTATGTGCGCGGCGCGAGAAGGAAAGAATTCTTAGGAAAGCGATCTGCGAGCTTCGACCGACCATTCGGCAGGCTGTGGAGTTTCAGTTGCGAGAGCACTCCATAAGGGAAACAGCCGGGATGACGGGCGTCTCAGTGACAGCTGCGAAGGCACGATTGTTTCACGGGAGACGAGCATTGAGAGCGGCATTTGGGCTGAGAACAAACCACTATAGGCGGAGCCGCAGCTATTTTCGACGCGGCTGCACAGGACGTATATGAATGAGCTGTTGAGTGTCGCTGGGCTCAACTTCGTTATTCATCCCGCTGCGCTGACGTTTCATCTTATATTTTCCTGACAAAACGCGCCGGATTAACACTGTCAAGACCGATGAATGGAGAATCGGCGTTCCCGGCCTGGGCGAGTCGCGGCCCAGAACGGGGTTTTGGGACATGGCACCCCAGCTGTGACGTCTAGTGCCGTGGTTAGGAACACCTGTTTACTCAAGGATTGAGCGCAGCCAAGGAGCAGAGAATGGTTCCGACCGATCTTCTTTGCGGCGACACTCGATAGGTCATAGCTGCCATTCTCACCGGTTTCTTAGACCAGCTGGCGCTCGTAGAATGCGATAGCTACCCACAGATAAATGTGACTAACGCGGCGGCCCTTGTATATAATCCGGCCCATCATGCCAAACCGAGAAACGCTCTACCACGTTGCCGACCGAGTCGCCACGATTACGCTCAACCGGCCCGACAAACTGAACGCCTGGACAGCCATCATGGAGAGCGAAGTCCGCGCAGCGATGGGAGAGGCGGAGCAAGACGAAAACGTTCGTGTGATTGTTCTAACGGGCGCCGGGCGCGGATTCTGCGCGGGCGCGGATATTTCGCTCTTGAGCGCGGTCGCAGAGAAGGGACTCGACGAAGCACGGCGGGCCCAAGCAGTGCAACCGGAGAGTGGAGGCCGCGATGGTGCGCGAGCGGACTTCCGGAAAAAATACTCTTATTTCCCCGCGGTTACCAAGCCTGTGATTGCAGGCATTAACGGCCCGGTGGTAGGTTTGGGCCTGGTGATTGCACTGTACTGCGATTTGCGTTTTGCGTCCGATGGAGCTCGATTGGGCACAGCGTTTGCCCAGCGGGGCCTGATCGCCGAGTACGGTATGGCATGGATGCTGCCGCGACTGGTAGGACACGCCAACGCGCTGGATCTGTTGTTTACCGCAAGAATGATCGACGCCACGGAAGCGCTGAGAATGGGCCTGGTGAACCAGATCTTTCCGCAAGAATCGTTTTTCGAAAGCGTCCAGAAATATGCGATAAATCTGGCCGCAAGCGTCAGCCCACGGTCTCTGCGGGTGATTAAGTTTCAGGTTTATGAAGCTATGTTCCAGACGCTCGCCGAAGCGTTTGCGATTTCCGAGCAGGAAATGCTGGCCAGCCTGCAATCCGAAGATTTCAAGGAAGGCGTGGCACACTTCATCGAAAAGCGGGCTCCGGCCTTTACCGGCAGATAAGGAACCTCCAGTGAACTTCGAATCATACTGACATAAGACCTTGGAGGGACCGCGCCAAGCTGCTTGGGTTTCGCCATCGAGTATATGAGGCCCAACGGCCCGGAGCCGAAAATGGTGTGGTGGGAAGGGACAGCTGAGATTCCCGGGCGTATTGTCGAACTAACTGATTCTATGGGCGCTTCGGCCGGGCCTCAGTTAGCGGATTTGGCGACCTGGAAGGCGGCGAGGCGCTGACGGGCATACGTCGACCAAGGCCCGACAGGGTCGAGATGGATGTATACGCGCCAGTGTTCGCGGGCTTCGGAAAAAGCGCGAAGCTTTTCGCAAACGAAGGCCAAATTGTAGTGAGCGTCGGAATAGTCGGGATCGAGGAGCACCGCCTGACGCAGGTGACGGCGTGCCTCTTCGAGTTTGCCGATTTCTTCCAGGACACTGCCGAGATTGAAATGCGCCAGGGGATTTTCCTGCTGCGCCGCAAGGGCACGCTGGAAATAGTCAGCGGCCTTCTCGAAATTCCCGTCCTCGTAGTAAAGAGTTCCGCAGTTCAGAAGTGCATTGACATTTTGAGGATCGACAGCTACACAACGATCGTAAGCCTCAATTGCCTGGGATTTGGTCTTACTGTCCGCTTCGTGAGAAAGAGCCACGGCCAGCCAATCTTCCGCGCTGCGATTAGCAATGAAGCGAATGCCTTCGGCAAGTTCGCGCGTCTCAAAATTCAATACGAACTGGCCCGAAAGAGGTTCCAAGCGCGCTGTCCCCTGTTCCACTAGAACATGTTTGCCATCCGAGAGAATGCGCAATTGGGAAAGCGGGATCTTGACCTGGGAAAGTTTTTCGTTGAGTGCAGAGAGAGCGCGCTGCAAACGATTCGCGGATACACCCTTTTCCAGAAGCTGCTTGATCGTGCGAAGTCCAATCAAATCGCGAAAGTCGTAATATCGCGTACCTTGCTCCTCTTGCGGAGAAACAAGCCGTAACCGATCCCACTGGTCCAACTGTTTTCGGGTCAGACCTATAATGCGTTGCACGTCTTCGGGGCTGAATCTATCCGTGGCGCCCATCAAGAATTAGCCGGCTACTTTCTTCCCCCGTTTTTGCGTTATGGACTCTGGTTGAACCGCGCGAGTGGGCGGTTTCTTGCCCGAAGGCACGGCGACAGGTCCAGTCTGAGTCGCAGGAAGAGCTTTCGCCGCAGTTGGGGCGTGCTTTTCGGCGAGGCTCTTTTTCAAGGCTTCCATCAAATCGATAACCGGAGCCAGATGCGCCTTAGGCGCCTCAGCAACTTCCTGGCCTTGAAGCTTGGCGGCAATCAAAGCGCGGACATTGTCGCTGTACTCATCGCGGTATTTATCCGGCTGGAAGGGAGTAGCCAGGCTTTCAATGAGCTGCTCTGCGAGTTTCTTTTCCTGATCCTTTACTTCGATCTTGTCGGTGGGAACCGCCTCCGCGGCGCGAATTTCACTCGAATAAAACATCGTGTGCAACGTCAGGTTCTTGGAGCCCGGACGAATAAAGACGATGTGTTCGCGCTGGTGCATGGTGATCTTAGCGATGGCTCCGTAGCCGGTCTCCTGCATAGCTTTCATCAACAATGTGTAGGCTTTTAATCCGGCGTCCTCCGGAGTGATGTAATAAGAGGAATCGAGGTAGAGCGGATCGATCTCTTCAAGCTTGACGAACTCGATGATTTCCATCACCCGCGCCGAAGGCGGCTCAATCTTGTCGAGTTCTTCCTCATTGAACAGCACATATTGATCTTTGTCGTATTCGTAACCTTTGACGATCTCGGAGCGCTCCACGTTGCGGTTGCAGACCGGGCAAAAGAGTGGCATTTTCAGGCGTGAATGACAAACGTTGTGGAGTTGATTAAAGCTTACGCGTTCGCCCCGGGCAGCTGCAAACAGGCGCATGGGAATCGAGATTAAGCCGAATGTCAGGTGGCCTTTCCAAACCGTGGTTGCCATGGCAACATCCCCTCCATAGAGCGACTTGCGCAGAAGAATTCTTAAGGGTAGCGAGCACTCTGGCCAGATGCAAGCTGAAATCCTATGCAAAGCCCGAAAAAGTACCCATAAATGCTGTAGAACGGCCTGAGTTAGAATGCGCCCATGACGAAGACGCAGAAGCTGGAAGAGTACCGCAAAAAGCGGCGATTTGACCGCACAACGGAACCCCCTGGGACGGATACAGCGGCCAGGAGCGAAAATACCTTTGTCGTACAAAAACATGCCGCGCGGCGACTGCATTACGACTTTCGGCTGGCTATCGAGGGCACACTGAAGTCATGGGCGGTACCAAAGGGGCCCTCACTCAATCCTAGTGACAAGCGACTGGCGGTTCAGACGGAAGATCATCCTCTGGACTACGCCAATTTCGAAGGAAACATTCCGGAAGGAAGCTACGGCGCGGGCACGGTGATGGTGTGGGATCGAGGAACATTTCAAGTGGAAGGTAAAACAGATGCCAATGAACAGCTGCAGCGCGGTGAGATTAAATTCGGTCTGAATGGAGAAAAACTTCGCGGCAGCTTTGTGATCGTCAAATTGAAAAACAGCCAGAAACAAAACGAATGGCTGATGATTAAGCATAAGGACTCTTCCGCAGATCTGAACTGGAACATCGACGAGCATGATGGCTCGGTTCTCACGGGACGCTTGCTGACAGAAATTAACGCAGAGGAAACGCCTAAGCATGGACCGAGTCCTTTGCATGCTTCGGAACTGGAAGGTGCGCGTAAAGGTGCTATGCCAGCGCGAATGGCACCAATGCTGGCAACGCTTTCGGAGAAACCTTTCTCGGATCCCAACTGGTTATTCGAGATTAAGTGGGATGGAGTCCGCGCTTTGGCGTGGATCGAAAATGGCAAATTGACGTTGCGAGCGCGATCGGGATCGGACATAACTTCGCAATACCCAGACTTAGCCGGTCTTCCGGAGGCGCTCAGCGGCCATCAAGGGATTCTTGATGGAGAAATTGCAGTTTTGGATGGCCGTGGACGCAGCGATTTCGAAAAACTGCAGAGGCGGCTACATGTGCACAATCCGCCGCCTAAACTAGTCTCCGAATATCCCGTTGTCTACTTCGTCTTCGATCTTTTGTACTGCGATGGATACGACTTGCGCGCGGCGCAGCTGCTGGAACGCAAACGGCTTCTGCAGCGGCTCTTTCACAATTCCGATAGAACTCGCTTTTCAGATCACCAAATTGAGAAAGGAAAGGAATTATTTGAACTGGCAAAACAAAACGAACTCGAAGGAATCATCGCCAAACGAATAGATAGCCAGTATGTCAGCACACGCAGCACGAATTGGCTGAAACTTAAGACAACGAAGACCCTCGATGCGGTTGTGGGTGGCTGGACCGCTCCACGCGGTGGAACACCATTTGGCTCCTTGTTGCTCGGATTGTACGCGGGCAAGAAATTGCAGTTCATAGGACACGTGGGAAGCGGATTCGACGCGCAGTCTCATAGTCAAGTTGCGGCGACGCTCAAAGAACTGGTAACGAGAAAATGTCCATTTGAACAAATTCCAGAAACCAACGAGAAAGAGACCTGGGTTGCTCCAAAGCTAGTGGCGCGTGTTCGCTTCAGCGGATGGACTCAAGAAGAGCGGCTGCGGCATCCCGTTTTTCTGGGCCTGCGGGGAGATGTAAACCCAGACGACTGCCGAAAGGAAAAGGAACTGGCAGAGCCCACGCAACCGCATGTGGTGAGCGCGCCGACAATGCTAGGAAAAGTGTTGGACACAGAGTCTCAGATCGAGGCGGAATTGTTCAAAGGTCGCGCGGAAAATGTTTGGCTGGAATTGGATGGCAAACGATTCAGGCTCAGTAATCTGAATAAAGTCTATTTTCCGGAATCCGGCTATACAAAGCGCGCTCTTATCGCCTACTACTACCGGATGGCGAAATATGTGCTCCCGTTTCTGAAAGATCGTCCTTTGGTGTTACGGCGATACCCGGATGGGATCAAGGGGCAAGCGTTTTTTCAAAAAGATATGAGCGAAGTTCTCGGTCTGCCGGATTGGTTTGAAACCCTACCAGTCGATTCTGAAACGAAGGGAGAACAGATTCGCTATGCAGTTGCTAATGATCGTGCCTCCCTACTTTATCTGACGGGACTCGGATGCATCGACCATAATCCCTGGAGCAGCGGCCGCGCCGGCCTGAAGCATCCAGATTATTTCTTCTTTGATTTAGACCCTTCAGAGGGCACAGACTTTTCTGTGGTCGTACAAATTGCGAAGGCACTATACGAGAAGTTGAAAGAATTACAGCTGAGCGTATTTCTGAAGACTTCCGGCGCCACCGGAATGCACCTGTATCTTCCCTTAGAGCCGGTGTACACCTACGAGCAGGTTAGAATGTTTGCGGAAATCGTGGCACGCGTGGTGGCCGCTGAACACCCTAGCCTGGTGACAAATGAGCGAACCGTGGCGAAGCGTCCCCCCGGCAGGGTGTTGATTGACGTACAGCAGAATGCTGAGGGCCGGCCGCTGGCCGCGCCTTACGTAATTCGAGCCTTCCCTAGAGCGCCTGTGTCCACTCCGTTGCTACCCGCTGAACTGCGAAAGAGCCTTAAGCCCGAAAAGCTCAACATCGAAACGATGCACGAGCGGCTGAAAGAAAAGGGCGACTTGTGGGCAGATTTCTGGAAGCAACGCCAAGGATTGGAAGACTCGATTAACAGTTTGTTGAAAAAAGCCCATTCCACTGCAACTTTAATTTAGAAGAACTCGTCTGATTGAAGGAATGCGAAGGAGACGAGCGAATGCGAGGCGACGACAACCAGCAAGAAGGAATGTTCAGCTACATTTCACCAGAGAAGCGAGTCCCGGCGGATCATCCGTTGCGACCGATCCGCAAGATGGTGGATGAGATTCTGAAAGAGATGTCGCCGCGGTTTGCGAAGTTGTACTCGGACGTGGGGCGGCCATCGATAGCGCCCGAGCGGCTGTTTCGGTCGCTGCTGTTGCAGATCTTCTATTCCGTACGCAGCGAGCGGATGCTGATCGAGCAACTGCAGTACAACATGTTGTTCCGGTGGTTTGTGGGTATGGAGATGGACGAGGAGGTGTGGAATCACGCGGTGTACAGCAAGAATCGGGAGCGATTGCTGAACGAGGGGATCGCGGAGGGATTTTTCCAGCGGGTGTTGGAACGCGCCAAGCCGTACATGTCGGATGAGCACTTCACGGTGGACGGAACATTGATCGAAGCATGGGCAAGTCACAAGAGTTTCCGACCCAAGGACGGGAGTGGGAAGCCTCCCGGAGCGGGAGGAGATGTCGACTTTCGCGGGGAAAAGCGAAAGAACCAGACCCATGAATCGACTACCGATCCGGATGCTCGGTTATTCACCAAGTCCAGCGGGAGCCAAGCGAAGCTGAGCTACATGGGACATGTATTGATGGAAAACCGTAATGGGCTGTTGCTGCAGACCTTTCTGACCGAGGCGACCGGAAGAGCGGAGCGGGAGGCTGCGCTGCTCATGGTGGAAGCGATCCCAGCGGGAAAGCGCATAACGTTGGGTGGGGACAAGAACTACGACACGCAGGAATTCGTGCGAGAACTTCGCGGGATGAACATCACCCCACATGTGGCGCAGAACACGACCAATCGGAGGAGTGCGGTGGACGAGCGGACCACCCGGCATGCGGGGTATGAAGTAAGCCAGCGGAAGCGAAAACGAGTGGAGCAATCGTTCGGGTGGATGAAGATGGTCGGGATGCTCAGGAAAGTGAAGCTGCGAGGGATCGACAAGGTGGGGTGGCTGTTTACCTTCACCGGAGCTGCCTACAACCTATGCCGATTGCGAAACCTGATGGCCAGAGCATGACACGGAGCTTCGATTCGGGCCCCCTCGGTTGACAGAACAACCCAAGGCACTCCTGCGCGACTCATTTATAACTGAAAATGTAGAACGAAAAACTTGAAAACCTAGATTGTTCAACAAGTTGTTAACCGTCTTAGCGGCAAAATCGCGTCACCAACCTCCCCAGCCACGAACGGGCTGCCCAAAAACTCAAAGCTCGCTAAGTAACTGTCCCGAATTGAGACAATTCTGATTGGAATCGCCGACCGGCACAATTCATATGTTTTGGGGCACGAAGCGATCGGATGCGCAGCGCACCAGAAATTCTCAAGACTGCATGTCGCGGGAGTGCTCCGCCGAGCAGCTTCGGCGACCTTGGCGGGCTTTACAACCTGAGGAAGACCCTTACTTTTTGTAGATTCCGCGATCAAGGCCTTCGATGAGTTCAGCTGCGTGAACCCCGAATGTGTCGCAAATACGGAGGAGAGTCCTTATCGTAATGGGCCTTCCGGCTTCTATCTGCTGCCAATGGCGTGCTGAAAATCCGAAACCAATCATGTCCTCTTGGGTGCGCCCCCGACTTTTGCGCAGGTGCTTAATTCTTTGCCCCAGAGATTGGAAGAATCGTTTTTCATCTATCACGTAAGAGCTTTTAATGAACTACCAGCAAAAACACCACGAGCAGAATAGCTGGACAGAAAGACCTCATAGTGTTATCGTCACTTGAGAAAATCGAAGGTTGACGTAGAGGGTGCTAACAGGTGCTTTCTTTTGATGTGGTCCGAAGCTAAGCCTGGACCTTAGTCGCGAGTCTGGAGTTTTATGAGTTCCTCCGCCACGGCACGTTTTCCTTCCCTGCCTCACTCGCCAGGAAGCGCGGCGGATTCTTCTCTTGGATCAGGGGTTTCTGCGGCCAATCCGGAATTTTCCGACGAAATCTTGCTTAGCAACATTTGCGCGGGCGACCGAGACGCCCTTGCTTTGCTCTTCCGACGCTATGCTCATTGCGTCCGCAATGTTGGCCGCAGGATTCTGCGGGACAAAGCTGAGGCTGATGATCTTGTCCAGGAGGTATTCCTCTACGTTCACCGGAAAAGCGCATTATTCGACTCCTCAAAAGGGTTGGCGCGTTCATGGATTGTTCAGGTGGCCTACACCCAAGCCTTCTTGCGAAGAAGGCAATTGAAGTCCCATGGATTCTATTCGGCCGGAATTGCGGTCAAATCGGCTGAAGGTCACCAGACGATTGATAAAGGAGCAGACTACGACCATACCCTCGAAGGGCTCTTCGGCAGGAGTGGATGGAAAAAGGTAGTGGAGGACCTAAGCGCCGATCAGCGAGAGACGTTTCGGCTGCACTTCATTGAAGGCTATACGTTCGCTGAGATTGCGGAAAAGCTCGGCCAGTCTCACGCCAACGTCAGAAATCATCACTATCGGGGTCTTGAAAAGTTCCGCAAACACCTAGCCGAAGACGACTAGCCGAAGACGACTGAGTGGGCGATAGTCCGTGTGTTATTAGATGAAATCTGATGAGAAGTCGAGGGATTTGACTAATGAGTTCGCATGAGGAATTCCTCGAACTCTGCGCGTCTGCAACCGCTGGGGAACTGAGCGTCGACGAACAGGCAAGGCTCGACGGGCATTTGGCCAAGTGTGCCGATTGCCGGCGGACAATGAGTGAGTACGAAGCGGCTTCGGGTACCGCTGTGTCGGCCCTAGCGGAAGATTTTACTTGGAAAGACAATGCCGGGGATGGTTCCTGGTCCGCCGACAATGCCGAGAAAGTATTTTTCAAGCGCTTTAATGAGGAGCAAGGCGCGCAAGAATCCAAGGGAATCGGCTACAGTCAATCAGATCAAAAAAAGATCGGAGGGCGTTTTACTTATCGTCCGTCGCAGATCCGTTGGCGGGATATTTGGATGCCATTCGCCGCAGCAGTGCTCCTGGCGCTGGGCCTCGGCGTAGCTGCGTACAGGACCGGACTCAGGCAGGGGACCGATGTGGCGGGAATAGTTTCGGAACCCTCAAAAGCCTCCGATGGTTCCCTTGAAGAGCGCGCCAGCGATGAAGGTTATGAGCAGGCGCAACTCAAAGCGAAGCTCGCGGAGAATGCCAAAGTCATCGGTACCTTAGAGTTTGAACTGGCCGACAAAGCCAAACTCATCGATTCTTTAAAATCCTCCGAGGTTGTCATCGCGCAAACGTCGCGAAGAGGCGAAGAAACCCTGCCGGGCGCAAACGACGCCAAGGCTAACCGCGATGAAGAGTTGGTAGTCGCGCAGGCAAAATTGGCGGAGCTTCAAAAGACAATCGAGACAGCAACGGCACAGCGTGACGAAAATGCCCGTCAGGCGGCTGTTCTGGAGGCGAAGGTTAACGAGCTGACACAGCTCGTTAAGGATCGCGAAGAAGCACTCGATCAAAGGGATGCGGAAGTCGCCAAGGGGCAGGAGTTACTCGAACACGACCGCGACATCCGAGAATTAATGGGCGCTCGCCAACTCTATATGGCGGATGTTCGGGATGTTTCCGGGGCAGGGACGGCCAAGACGAACGGCCGGCTGTTCTATACAAAGGGAAAGTCGCTCATCTTCTACGCGTTTGATTTGGATGCACAGCCAGGGCTCCAAAATGCGAGTTCGTTCCAAGCTTGGGGCCGGAGAGGACCGGACAGGCAGCAAGCTCTCAGCCTGGGCATCTTCTATGAAGACAACGTCAGCAAAAAGCGCTGGGTTTTGAAAGCCGACGACCCGAAGACGCTCGAAGACATAGACGCTGTTTTTGTGACCGTAGAACCAAACGGCGGAAGCCACCATCCGAGCGGCAAGCAATTGCTGTTCGCCTACCTGCGGGTAGGTCCGAATCATCCTTGAGGGCGAATGCCGAATTACCACAAATGCTCGAAGGCCCGTTGGAGCTGCGCTCGGAATATTCAGAAATTGAGCGGGAGACCAAATAGCCTTCTCGTGATTATCGACTGTTGGTTTGGGGCTATTCCGAATCGAACATAGTCTATGGCGAGGTCAACTACTCTCGCCAAAGACGACGGCGAGCACGCGAGATATCCCTCTGGGAATTGCCCTTAACGAGATTCTTAGGAATCACTGTGAGAACTCAATGCATGGCGGGCCGGATGACTTCTGCAAAAAGGACGGGTCGGCGCTAGTCCCGGGCGTGCTTCGAAAAGTATCGCTAACGAGCGGACTGGAAACTTGAAGCTGGCGCAAAAGTTCCTGGGGCATTCCACAATCAAGATTACCGCAGACATCTACACGCACACCACTGGGGAAGCGGAACGCGGCGATGCAATCGCTCTAGAACGGGCAATCTACGGCGATTTGTTGCCAGTTGTTCCCAATATTGAGAACAGGAACAACTTTGCGAGGCTAAATTAGGCGAAGGAATTGTTACGGCCCAGCTCGTAACCGTAAATAAGAAGGGCTTAGAGGACTTTCCTCTCAAGTGCCCCATGGTTGCGGGGGGCAGATTTGAACTGACGACCTTCGGGTTATGAGCTCGACGATCACTCTCTAAGTCCCATTGATTCGGTTGCCCTTACAACAATGAGACCCCCGAAATCGACGCAAAAACGCCAAGTTTTGGACCCCAGTTGGACCCTCCAAAAATAATGTAGATTCGTGGGGGCATAATCGGCTGTTTGATCGCTTCGTTCATCGGATAAGATCTTCCGCGGAGCTTATAGTAATGAACACCCGCATGCCTGATCAGGACAATATTCCAGAGCGCCTGAAAACAGTGCAAGAGGAATGCCGACAGCTTCGTGAAGAGAACGCGCATCTCCGCGCGATTCTCGGGATTAGTCAATCGCCTTCCAAAGAACCCGTTCCACAAGATGTCCTGGTCCCAAACCCTTCGTCCACCACGAGAAAAGAAGTTTCCACGCCAGGGGAGAAGATATCGCTCTTTCGAAATCTGTTTCGCGGGCGAGAAGATGTGTTCGCCACTCGCTGGGAAAGCAAGGGCGGCAAATCTGGCTATTCACCTGCGGGCATCATGGACTGGCGTGCCATCGATGTCGCGAGACCAGAAGAGCGAAAGAAGGTAGCCCGCAAAACCAGGATGCTCCAGCCACTGACGGATGACGCTATTCGAAATCATCTGACTGGAAAGCAGACGGTCGGCATTTATCCACTTCTTCCTGACGACACTTGTTGGTTTCTTGCAGTGGATTTCGACAAGAAGTCCTGGCTAGCTGATGCAGCCGCGTTTGTTGCAACATGCAAGCGTTTTCAGGTTCCCTCAGCTGTTGAGCGCTCGCGGTCCGGAAATGGCGCGCACGTGTGGATATTCTTTGATCGGCCTGTATCCGCTGCCGATGCGCGGAGGTTGGGGTGTTCTCTGTTGACACGCACCATGGAAAATAGGCATCAGATCGGCCTTGATTCATACGACCGTCTTTTCCCCAATCAGGACACTATGCCCAAAGGCGGTTTCGGAAACTTGATTGCGTTGCCATTGCAAAAGCGTCCCAGAGAACTAGGCAACAGCGTCTTCTTGGATGAACTGTTTCAGCCCCATCCCGATCAATGGAGGTTTTTAGAGTCCGTTCAAAGAATGCCAATCGATCAGCTCGCCCGAGTAACTTACGCGATAGCTCCCGACGGGAATCCCATTGGAGTGCACCTCCATTTACCCGATGAAGACGAGGGCGAAGCCCCATGGCTCTGGCGCCCATCTCGGCGACGAAAGGAAAAACAAATCACTGGACTGTTGCCGTCGAATGTTCGAGTCGTGGTGAGTAATCTCATCTATATAGAGAAAAAGGACTTGCCGTCCGAGATGGTAGATCGCCTTGTTCGCATCGCTGCTTTTCAGAATCCGGAATTTTACAAATCTCAATCGATGCGGATCTCGACCTACGGGAAGCCGCGGGTCATATCCTGCGGTGAAGTGTTCCCAGAGCACATTGGTCTTCCAAGAGGGTGTATGGAAGAGGTAGTCCGTGTTCTCGAGTCACATCACATCAATGCGGAAGTTCATGATGAAAGAGCCGCAGGGAGGGGGATCGATGTTTCTTTCCACGGCGAATTGCGGTCTGAACAACGAGACGCCATCGAGCAAGTACTTGCCTATGACCACGGCATACTCTGCGCGCCAACGGCGTTCGGAAAAACAGTGGTGGGGGCTTATCTTATCGCCAAGCGAGCGGTTAGCGCTCTAATCCTCGTGCATCGGCGTCAACTGATGGACCAGTGGCGCGAACGTTTAGCGGCGTTTCTAGCGTTGCCGATTGGACACGTCGGACAATATGGGGGAGGGAAAGCTAAGAGAACCGGCTTGATTGATGTTGCCGTAATCCAAAGTTTGCAGCGCAAAGGGGCAGTGGAAGATTTCGTCGCGGAGTACGGCCACGTAATTGTGGATGAATGTCACCATCTTTCAGCAGTGACGTTTGAACGAGTGCTCCGCGAGGTCAAAGCAAAATACGTTCTGGGACTGACGGCGACACCGACTCGGAAGGATGGGCACCAACCTATCATCTACATGCAATGCGGTCCGATTCGATTTCATCTGAGCGCGAAGAAGGCTGCCGAGTCTTCACCCCTCGAGCACAAGGTTTTCCCAAGGATTACTGATTTCGGTTGGAATCGGCCTGAAAATGAAACGACCATTCAAGACATTTATGGTGCCCTCATCGTCAGCCAGGAGAGGAACGACCTGATTGTCCGAGACCTTGAGCAGGCTTTGTCCAGCGGGCGCTCACCACTTGTTCTGACAAGTCGGACGGGGCATCTCGATTATTTGGCTGGGCGCTTAGGTAGCGTTTGTCCGCACATTCTCATTTTGAAGGGTGGGATGGGCACGAAGCAAAGAAAGAAACTGGCTGAATCTTTAGCAGCCGTTCCTTGCGATGAACCGCGCGTGATCCTGGCGACCGGAAGTTACCTCGGCGAGGGATTTGACGATCCACGTCTTGATACGCTTCTTCTTGCAATGCCCATCTCGTGGAAAGGTACGTTGCAGCAGTACGTGGGCCGCTTGCATCGTCTCCACGTTAACAAGAGCGAAGTCCACGTCTACGACTATGCGGATGTAATGGTGCCTATGCTGGCGCGCATGTACAAGAAGCGGCTCGCAGGGTACTCTGCGCTCGGCTATAGGGTTGCCGAGATTATGTGGAAGTGATGACTTGCCCGGAGGATCAATTTTGCGGCCAGCGTCCAATGTTTTCGGCTAACGACTTGGAGACGTCGCTCACTCGCCCGCATCTCGCCAACTGTTTCGCGACTCGACGAGATCGGTTAGCGTTCAGGGATGTCTACCATAGTGCAGGTTCCGGGTCTTGCGGCGTTCACTGCGTTGGCAATCTGTTGCATCATGGGACGCACCAGGCTCCACCTGTTTTTGCTGAGAATCACGACCGCCAATTTGCGGCCCTTCAGATTTTGCTGGTGAGGCAGATTTGTGTCGGTCGTGAGAAGCACCTCAAACCCAGCTTCCTCGGCTGCTTTCAGCAAGTCACCATTGCTCAACGTGTCCCACCCTTGTGCTCTCGCTTCCTTAACGATATGGCCCTGCAGCGCGCGGGAAATGCCTCTGGGCGTTCCGTGGTCAAAGAGAATGTGCATTAGCGGCGAATCGGAGCTTCCAGACTCCGTGCTGCAAAGTCGAGTACTGCAGTGACCTGTTCCCGCGTCACGTCGAACTGTTCCATGATTTCCTCGATAGTCAGGCCATCTTCTAGGTTTTCAAAGATTGTAGCCACGGGTAGGCGGGTTCCACGGAAAACCCATGCGCCGCTGACTTTTCCCGGCACACTTTCTACTGCCGCACATTTTGTCCAATCCAGTGCCATGCGCGCCTCCTTAATTCCGTTCTAGTTGAAAGTCTAGGGAGGCCACGCAAGCGTGTCAACACACTCCGAAGTCTCCGAGCCTGTCAACGGGCGAACACAAGAGGAAACGGCCAGTAGCCAAGTCTGACCGGGCTAGTTGGACGGAAAAGCGAAACGGCTTAGAGGGAGCATCCTCTAAGCCGTTTTCAAATGAACTAAAATTGGTTGCGGGGGTCAGATTTGAACTGACGACCTTCGGGTTATGAGGGGGAATTCGCGCTACACGCCAACACAAACCAACCAACAAGAGCCAATGGAATCAGCGCGAGAGGCCAGTCGGCTTAGGACCGTTTAGGCTGGCTTTGTACCCCGTTCACGGACAATCGCACGGACGATTCGCCTGTCTCAGCACGTGTTCCACCAGGACGGATTTATTTCGCTCCCTCGCCGTCCGCAGCCTTGTAAAGCCAATCTTTTCCCAAAACCTGATCTCGTAGCTCGAAATACTCGCGCAGGTTCATTCGTCCGTCGATAAACGTCTGCATCATGATATCGACGGCGACACGTTCTCCGGTCCTAGGAATGATCATCGGCTCGGAAGACGGCTGTTTCGGGTCGGCCATTGCCCAGTTGAAATCGTCCTGCGCAACAACTTCAAATCCACGGAGTTCAAGTATCTTCTTCAAGGCCCACGGAGGAATGGGCGCTATCGACGGAGGCATTTACGCCGCGATTTGCTGCGCTGCCAGAAGGCTAATTGGAACCTTGACAGTGAAGGATTTGTCGAACTGGGCATCGATCTTGGATACGGCTATGTACTGGCGCTGGCTTGCCTTGGCACGCTCCAGCGACTCCGCTCCGGCGGCGTGTATCATTCCCCTGTCTCGAAGGGCTTGTCCCAAGATGCCGCGCTCGTAGCAGGTAACGATGAACAATTCCGCAGCACTCATAGTGGCCTTCTCAAGGCCCTTCTCGTCTGGTGCCTGAGAGTAAAGACGCAGCGCGGGAATATAGCCGACGCAGACTCCCGTCTCTTCGTCTCGCCTACCAAGGCATTCCAGGGCGAACTCGATTTTGATATTTCCATTCATGATGGCGCTCCCCAGGGAGTGTTTATACTCCCGAGTCAATTGTAGCGCAATGGGGGATACGATGCATTTTGGGGTGCCCAGGTGGGTATCTGGCCTTCTACCGCAGCACCAAGACCAGCACGGCCAGCAAGAGAAGGGCGGCGAACAGTGCGCGGACGACCCACCGTTCAGGATGCGCCACGCGAAAACGTCTCACACGGACCAGAGGACTCACGATGCCCACCGTTTCGCGGCGTCGGCCACTTCGGGAAACGATTCGACGAGCCTCTCTTGATTCAACTGCGCGAGGTTCATCTGCTCGTCCAGCATCTCGCGGGAAACGAGATCAACCCCATTGCCGAGAGACAGCAGGAGCGGACGAAGCGTCCGTAGGAACAGATAACAACTTTCTAGCGTGAGAGTTTGGGACTTGGATAGACTACCGGGAGCCTGTGGCATAGCGGGTACCTCCGCTGTTCTATGGGTTAGGGGCGTGTCGGCGTTACCAGCGCCAATGCGTCCCGCTTACTTCAAAAAGAGTCAGAGACGCGCGTTTAACCGCAGAGCGTACGACCGGGCTTCTGAGGCCATTCCTCGCGCACCTAATTCAGCGATACGAAACATTTCTTTCTGCCAAGGCCGGTCATGGCATTCATCACGCGCAACCGCATGGCACATTTCGTGAAGCAAGGTTTTTCTTTTCTCGGCGGGAGACAGTCCTATCTGAATAAAAATCTCCCGCGTCTTTTCCGAACAACTGCCGTACTCTCCGTGTCGGCCAGCGGGTGAATCGGAACAGTGAACTTCATCCACCGTCCAACCCAGAAGTCTCCCCGCAAAGAATCGGCGATTGTAGCGGTCGAAGAGTCTTTGCACATTCATTTGTTGCCGCCCATTGCGAGAACCTTCCGCGTGGGCGCCTTGGCGAGATACTGCTGCGTTTTCGACAGCGCTTCGCGCTTCTGCTCTTCGTCCACAATCGCATAGCGGCGGAACATTGAATCCGTTCGATGCCCCGTAATCTTCATGGCGACCGCTTGGGGAACGCCAGCGGCGATCATGTTGCGGGACGCCGTGCGGCGGAAGTCGTGAAAGATTTTGCCGCTGTAGCGCGTGGCGACCTTGCAGGACATGCACTTGCGGTCTGCGCTCTCAGTTCCGCACTGTGGGCAGACCATTATCCCAAGCCCTGCCGCGACACAGGCCGTCGCCCAGGCTTTCCGAAAGTCACTAATCCGCTCGCCCTCGCTGTGGAACACGAACTCCGCGAAGCGCGGTTCGGCGTTCTCCGCTCGAATGACGGACGCCGCGCGGCGTCGCTCGATGATGGCTTGCAAGTCTCCCTCTAGCGGCATGGTCTCGGCCTTACGGCTTTTGGAATTCTCCGCCCGCAGATAGATCACGTCCTCGCCAACATCCGACCAGCGCAGCGAGTCAATCGAGCCCTTGCGCCAGCCAGTAACAAACCCGAAGTGGCAGAAGTCGCGAAGGTATTCCGGCAAGTGTGATACGACAGCCTCAAAGTCGGCTGTCTCGAAAAAGCCCTGCCGTTCGTTGCCGACTTCGGATAGCCTGGGGATGAACGGTTGCTGCGATAGCTGCTGATTGCGAATCGCCGTCTTGAAAGCCTGCCCGAGAAGCTGTGTTCGGCGGTTTACAGTGGCATTGGAATAGCCTTCGCCGCGCAATTCTTCGATGTGTTTCCCGATGGCGTCCGAAGTGAGATCGACCGCGCGCCAAGTGCCGAAGCGCGACCGGAGCGGCTTGAGCACCGAAGCTGTTTTGATACTCCACTTGTCGCGGAGCTTGTAGTCCCGCTCCAGACCATCCAGCAACTCATTCACAGTGACGCGCTCTTGCTGCGGCCCGACAAACGCACGTCCGCCGTGTTGCTCTGCGACAATCTCGCCGAGCCGACGTTTCAGGAAGCGTTCGGCCTCATGGCGGTTTTTCTCGCTGACGGGGAGTTTTTCGTTTGTGCGGACCTGGCGCGCAACTTCGCGCTGTTCCTTGCCGTGGGCATAATAGGCAACCCAGAGAAGGGAACCGCGCTCGAAAATTCGGCCTTGTCCGCGACTGTTCATGGCAGGTCCTTTCCACACTGTCTCAGAAATTCGGAAACGCTCAGGCCCTTCGCCTTCGCCTTTTGCTCCAGCTTGCGGTATTCCGCATCCGACAATCGCAACTCAATCCGTTTTGACTTGCGTTCTGCTTTCGGCTTTGGCGGACGGCCCATGCGCTTCTTCATCCTTCTACCCCCATCTTACTTTATGTACGTACAATAAGTCAATCTCTTTGTTCGCGGATATGCTTCTCGATGCCCAAGGCGGAAAACAGAAGTTTGCGCCCTTGGCGGCGGGTGAAAGAATAATCCTCTGAATGGCGATAGAGATAGTCCTTGCTCACGCCTAAACGTTCAGCGGCAACCTCGACAGATAGCAACCCATCATGCGGCTGCGAAGACGCGGCGGGAGAGATCAGACGCGCCCAGGCCATTGCCTTGACGACTTCTAACTGGCCGATGAGCTCTGGCAGTTCCTCCGGGGGCAGACAGCGCGCGGCCTCCTGGCAACGGCCCAATGCAGACCTGAGATGCTGCGTCCCATCGTGTGTCCCACCGGAAATGTGGGTTGGGACAGCTATCGCTGACGACAAGTCTTGTGGACTCTGTGACTTACGCTCTGGTTGGAGTGACTGTCCCACTTTAATTTTCCTTAGGGGTGGGACAGTGGGACGCCGAGCCCTTGATGATGCGATGGACCTTCGACCTTTTTAGTCCCAACTCGTCAGCAATGTCCCGCACTGACATGCCGCCCAGACGATGCAATTCGAAAACGCGGTCCTCGATTGACGCCTCGGGATCAGCTACGGTCCAGACCGCTTCACCGCCCGGTCCAGCCATTAGCTTTACTCCGAAGGGCCGGGCATCATTGCCGAAGAAGCCTCTGCTCTTTTCATAGTGAACATCGCAGCGCAAACCCTCAGAAGGGGCGTAGTCGTTCGGATGCTTGAGCGTCACAACGGAGTCGAGCAAGTCCTCGCGCCTCGAAGTACCGCGCTGCGCGCCAGCCTTCCCGGCATGGTGAACGAACAAGACGGAAATTCCGCGGCGCCGCAAATCCAATGCCCAGTCTTGAACCGGAAGCCAGCCTTCGCCTTCGTTCTCTTTCACCGCCCGCACAAGCGAGGAAAGATTGTCGAGTACCAGTAGCTCTACGCCGTCTAGATGCGCCTCGATCAAATCCTGACCGGCGACGGTGGAAAGGTCGGGAAGCGCACGGTCCTGCAAATCCGAAGTGATGACCCGCAGGTTGTCGAGTGGGTGAGCTATATCTGTTCCGGCGACGATGTTAGAAATGCGGTCCCTCAAAGTGGCGGCTGGCATCTCCCCATCGATATACAAAACCCGCCGTGCTTTTGGTGCGGTCCACTTCAGGAAAGGTGTTCCACTGGCGACGGCGATTGAAATGCCGAGGGAAATAAAGGTTTTCCCAACGCCACGCTGGGAATAGAGCATGGCGAGACCCTGCCTTGGAAGGAAAGGATGCATGACCATCTCCCTTTCCTTTAAATCCTCACGAAGCAATTCTGTTACGGATACGGCGCGGAGCACCGGAGTCGTGGGAGAACCACCGCTGCGCAGGCTCGTGGCCAGTAACGCTGACAGACTGGAGACTTCGCGAAGCACCTCGGGGACGTTGCCGTTAGCAGCTCCCAGCTTCCGGCCCATTTCGTCGCAAGTGGACAGCGCCCGACGTGCCAGCGCATTTTGCCGGATGATTTGGGCGTAGTGACCAAGATTGGAAATGCGCGGCAGGCCATCTACCAGGCTGGCGATGTAGGCGATTCCGCCACACCGGTCGAGCTCTGCGGGGCTCAGCGCCTCGGAAATGAGCACGAGGTCGTTCGTGGGTTTTCCCTCACGCTTTAAGCGCGCGAGACCTTGGCAGAGCGACTGATGGAAGGGCAAAAAGAATTCGCTCGCGTCGAGCCAAGGCCCATCACCACCGAGAAGGATTCCGCCGAGTAAGGCGCGTTCTGCTTCAGGGGAATGCGGCAGAGAATTTTCGTGAGGCTTCATTGCGCCGTCGCAGTCGCGCCACGGGCCGGGGGTTGAGGTTCTTGGAAAAGCCAATCAGCGGGATAGCCAAGGGCCTCTGCGATCTCTTCTCGCTCAGACGCTTTGAACAGGACCCGCCCCAGCAAGCGGCGCGACAGCCAGCTTTCACTGCGCCTGAGCATGGCGGCGAATTTGTATCTGTCGCCGAATTGCGAAATGGCCCACAAGAGGTTTGGATATTTCAAAGTGCTCGCTCCTGCGCGAAAAAAAGCATCGCGCAAGGCAACACTAGACTTTGCGGCTCACGCCTTCTAGGGGCGTGTTGTGGTGTTATGTGGCGTCGCGGGAGTGAGTGGCTACTCTTTTACCAAGCTGTCAGGAGGCAGTAGCAGATTCAATTTCTTCCCAATAGCCTGAAGGTATGCACATTGCGTCTTGGGGCGCGCTGGCCTCTTCCCATTCAAGTGAGCCCAGACTGTATGCCTGTCAATTTTGTTGTTGAGTGATTCAGTCTGGTTGGCGAGGTCATCGAAACTCCAACCGCCGCAAGCTAGCAAGAATTTTTTCAAGTTACGCGCGACGCGGATTTTGATTTCGGCATCACTTAGGGGCTCTCCCTCTGGAATCTGCAGGGGTTGGTCACTGGGAGTCGCCGGTGGCGAGTCCGCGTTCAGGTACCCTCTTCTGCGAATCTCATTGAGTTGCGTCCGCTCATGCTCGCCCAAACCAACAAAGCCCCCATAGCCCAGATCGTCCCTCGTTAGGTCATGTACGCCGCGTTTCGTCGCAAGTCTCGCGGACGATTTTCTTTCTGATTCTTGCTGTTTCACAAAGACCCCCAAACGCCACATAACGCCACTGCACTTATTCCGTGTTTTACTTCAAACTCTCTCTGTGCAATCAATCTCCCATGACTCTACTGAACGGAAAGAAAGTAAGGATAGACAGCAGCTCATTGAGACTGCTAATCTTCACTTTACCCCTTGAGGATAAATCAGGGGAGAATGGAAAGTCAAAGGGTTTTATGGCAAAACGCAAGAAAATATCTCGCGACCCATCGATCAGAAGCCTCTTTCGGCTGGTAAACAGACACCTAGATTCCATCCATGCACTCAAGTCCAGGCAGTTGAGTGCCTTGGAAAGTGAACTAGAGGTGCTGCTCAAGTGGAGCGTTTTTAGGAAAGGCGATTACCTGCAAGGAATTCGGCTGAAGCTCCGGCTCACGCAGGACGCCGTTTCCAAGATGACTGGAATTTCTATTTCGGCGATTGGGAACTATGAGGCGGGATGGAAGGTTATCCCGATAGTCGACGCGGAAAAGATTTATGGCGAATTCCATCGGCTCGGCAGTGTCGAGGCCGCTCTGGCTTTAAATGAACTAAACGCGGTCACAGCTTGCGCGGTTAGCAAGGTCAGGGAAATGTCCAGGGAGGTCATTGCGGCGCAGCAGATCGCCGAGACGAATGCAGAACTGGCTTTGCGGCAGATTGCCCAAGCGCAAAACGAACTAGTGGAAGAGATTTTGAAAAACGGAGCGCCTGGAGAAAGCACGCTGTACGTGCACGTGCGCGACGGCATCACCGTGCTGCGGCGCGATGAAAGCAACGCTGCAAAGGTCATCAAGGAAGTACAGAAAGATGCAGCCAGTGAATCTGGGGTAATTCACTGATGGGCTCACTGTTTACAGCGTTGATGAGCAATCCTGACGCTGGCGACACACCGAACACCGCGCCTTCGAATCCGGTAACGGTCAACGGGCCATCGGCGGCCCCGGCTCCGATGGACACTACGTCTTCACCTGTGGGCGGGGTTGACCAGCTAATTCCACCAACGCCTACGCAGGGACCAGCACCGCGAGATTTTTCCAATCTTCAACCGGGACCAACATCATTACCGAAATTGCAACGCACTTTCATGTCTACCTTGAAAGGAATTGCTCTTGGATTCATGGAGGGCGGCGTTCCGGGAGCGGTCGAGGGCGGTATTGACCCGCAAGCTCCTGTCAGGCAGGCGCAGTATCAGGGCGCGATGGCGCAGGCGAAACTGCAGCAAGCTCAAGGGCAAGCCATGTTTGCCACCGCGCAGGCGGCGCATGAGGTGACGCAGGCCCACAGCGCCGATCTGGAATATCAGGCTCTTCCTCAAAAGCTTCAGGACGAACAGCAAGGGCGGCAACTGGACAATCTCGGCAAGGCGAAGCAGGCGGGCTACATGCCGATAGCATCCATTGCGCTCGACCAAGGCGAACAACAAAACACCCGCAATGCAATGACGGCCCTAAAATCCGTCGCGGCTCAGTATGGAACTGTGCCCCAAGGTCTGCTTTACATCCATGTTGGCGACAGCATGCAAGTGTTGAAACTGCAAGATTCTAACGCGGCATTGCCGGTTATCAATCAGTCTCGCATGGCCATAGGTTCGGCACCGATAGACCCGGCAACATTCGCCAGTCTCAGCCAGCAGGACAAAGACGGCATGGCCAGAAACGCTATCAACTTCACTTCTCCACGCGACGTGAACGGGCTAATTTCTCAGCAGAGTTTGGACGAAGCAAATATGCGATTGGCGACGGTCAAGGCGCAGCCATCATTCAATGGGCAAGACCAACTCGTTTCGAGTTTGACGGCGGAAGTACAGCACCAAACGGACGTGCTCAATACCGGAGCATCGGCTTCGGCTATCCGGGCAGGCAAAGCGGCGGGCGCTCAAGCTCAGGCCGCGCAGCCAGGGACCACCGCGGCGAAGATTTCCGAAATCAACGCCACGTCTGGACCCGAAGCAGCGGCAGCGCAAGCAAAGGCGAGGGGCGAAGCTCTGGGAACTGCCGAGGGACAAGCGGCGGGCGGCGGCGGACCGCAGCAAGATATTCTTGGCGGCACATTCACACCCCCTCCTGGAGGGCCGAAGGAAACGAACAAAGTACGCGACAGTTTCAAAAAAGACGCGGACGACTTGGCGAAGACCGAAGGCACGTTTAACCAGTTTCAATCCGTGCTCAACGACATCAATTCCGGAAAGGACATTACGGGCGCTCAGTCCGTTGTGGCTCTCTTCAACGCCATCGGAATTTCTGCCACGCCTCTCAAGGGTATGGGGATGCGGATTAACTCCAACACCGTGCAAGAGCACGTACAGGCGCGCGGTCTTGGACAGTCGCTCTATCAGAAGTTTCTCGGCCTGAAAAGCGGCGACCTTATCACCCCGCAACAAATCAAGGACTACGCGACCATTGCAGTGGGCGCGCGGCACGATGCCTACGTGAACAAAATCAATGAGGCGCGTTCGGCAGGCGTGGACCCGAGTTTCTTGCTGCCACGCGGCAACGGGCGGCCGCTCGACAAAAACACTGGAAGCATTTTTTACGACACGGCGGCGGGAAACACTCCGCAGCAAAAAGCGGCTAACGGTCTGAAAGCGGCGCAAGCGGTGGGCTGGCAATGAGCAACGCAGCTAGTGTGATGGCGAATCTCGCGCAGGATGACGCGCAGAAACAAGCGGCGGCTCCAGCGCCTAGTGGAAGCAACGCGGCGTCCGTAATGGCTTCTCTCGCGGCCAGCAACGGGCAAGCCACTGCCCCGACAGGACCAACCATCGGCCCACAGCCAACGGCATCTAGCATGCCCACTTTTGGCGAGTCATGGATGCCGCCAGAGCAACGCTTGACCATGCCTCTCGTCAAGGCGCTCATTGCAGCACACGACAAGCTCCGTGACGTTGAGAACTTCACACAGGAAGGACGGGCAGAGCATCCCGTTCAAGCGGCACTTGGAGACGTTGCCGACAGCATCGAAGGGTTTCTGATCGGCGGCCCGCAGAATGCTTCGCACGGCATCGGCTCAGGACAATATGGGATTTTGACGAATCCTGTTACAGCTTCACTTTTGCCGGGGACGGAAGGCGCACCGGCACTCGCATCTACAATCGAAGGCGGCGCAAATCTGGTGAAGCAAGGCTATCAAGCAGTCAAAGGCGGCGTTCAGGCAGTTAGCGACTTAGCGAGCGGCGGGAAAACCGTAGTTACTAAAATTGCTCGGGGCGCATCGGCGGCAGACGCACCGGCACAAGCTGCATTGCGCTCTGGCGCGGCGGCCTCTGCGTCGGATGCGGGAGTCACAGCTACAACCGATGCAAGCGCGGGGATTCGTACTTTGCTGGACCAGCCCATTGCGGACGCGGCGAAGAACGAACGCTCGCTTTACGACACCGTGAACGATGCCGCCGAGACGGATATGAAATCTCTGTACGATCACCGCGAAGATGTTCTCGACGCTCTCAGCGACCCCACGAACGTCGCCAACCGTTCGGCACTCGCCGACGAATTAGCTACGACAGATAAGGCCATCCAAGTGCATTCCGACCTGGCAGCGAGCAAAGGCGTTTCAATGGACACGCTGAACGAGGCGAAAGCAGCGACGCAGCAACGCTACGCAATGGAGACTCTCGACCAGAAACTCTTCAACAACGAAAACGTCGTTTCTGGCGACGTGGCGCATGGAGCACCGGAAACGGTCAACGTAGATGCTGCGATTAGAGCAGTTCAAAACCTCGATAAGCCATCGAAGTTTGCGCCGCGCGGAACACCCACGCGGCTAGTGCAGGCGCTCGGGGAAGACGGGGCAGCCGCACTCAAGCAGGGATTGTATGACGCGCAGAAGGCCGGGCAATCGGCGCTCAAGGTTCAGCAGATCGCCAAGTATCTGGGGTACACGGCAGGCGGCGGCGCGCTCGTAACTGGCAGCGGACTTTTGGTGCATAGACTTTTGGAAAAGTGAGGGAAAAATGGCAATGACCAGGGCAGTACGCAAGAGCGAGATAGCGCACAACGTCAAGGCGCGGCGCGACTCGCGGCCAGCTTTGACGAAAGAAGGTATCAAGGCTTACGACGAGATGACGCTTGAGGAAGTGAAACGGCGGGGTAACGAACAGCTACAGCAAGCGAACTTCGCTGACCCAGAGAATCAGATTAACTCGGCTGCGCACCAGAAGGTTTTTTTGGAAGCGCACCCTGAACTGTGGGAAGGGCTTCCTGAAGCAACGGCGGCGGCCAATATGTATGCGATTGGCGAAGAAACCTTACGGACTCCGGAAGGAATAACGCTGATGAGGCACGCGCACCGCACCATGCCCGAGTCTTTCGATTTTGAAATGGCGCTGGACCGGCTCAAGCGGAAGGGCACGCGGCTAGTTTTCAGCCAAGGCGTTCTCGCGCGCAAGAGACTGGACGCCGTGCGCGCGCAAGTGGCGGAAGGTGACCCGGAGACAATGCCGATGGACGAATTGCGGCGGCGCGCAAATGGAGTTTCTGACCCGTTAGGGCCGCAGTACTAAGGAGAAAAACGAAATGCCAGAGATCAAGGAAATCAAAGACCGTCCAAGTGAAATCGCGCCATCTATCAAAGACATGCGCGCTTCGCAAAAGGCGGGCAGCGAGGGCGCCGGCTTGCCGGAAAACAGCACCGGCAGGCTGAACGAATGCCAGGGACACCCGGCAGACATCCGGGAGTAAGGAGCGACTGTGCCGAATCAGACATACGGATCGACGGTAGGCTATGGGTTTCCTAGTATCGCGCCGGTGACTTATTTTCTGACCTTGGAGGAATACAACAGATACGGAGTTTCGTCAGTGACCGCGACTGTCGGTTTTTGGCACACGGCCAGTTGCGTGGACCTCTCGGCCACGTTCACAACCAAAGGAGCAAATCCGGGGCAGAGCGTGACGCTATCCAAGCTGGCCGTCAGCTACGGGAACACTTATGGAAACTGGTGTGAACCGGGCGGCTATTCGGGTGTCCTGCCAACAGGTTCACCCCTTTAAGGGGAAAGAGAGGATATATGGCAAAAACAAAATTACCGAATCTCGGCACGAAGCGCGACACTGACCACGACCTAAGCCCGCATGAGTTACCCACGAATCACACCGCAGGCGAGAAGCCGCCGTACACCGTGCAGGAAGGTCCAGCGCACCAAAACCAAACTTGGCACGAATCCGAAATGCGCGGCCTCGGCCTCGACACCGTGGACCGTTCAGGCTCACCGGACCCGCACGAATTGGAAGCGGACATCGCGCACAGCAACACTCCGCTGTCCGTCCAATCGCGGGCAGCAGTGCGAAAGAATTTCGGCGGCGGCGCTGGCGAGCAATTAAAAGTAAGCAACAGGAAACGCGGTGGCTTGCAAGACACTGGGGACCGGCCAGCGGACAGGGTTGGCCCCAAACGTAGACCGTAGAGAAAGGGATACACGATGGCGACGAAGAAAAACGCGATACCGTTCCTGCCAGCGCAGGAATACAACGCGACACCGGACGGGGAATCGACGGCGGACTTGCAGGCGATTAACAAAAAACGGCTCACGTCTATTCACGCGAACATGATGAACGGCAAGGACGCGGACCCTAATCGCATGGACAACGTAGAGCGCAAAGACTGGCCGGAGGGCGAGGAACTGTGAAGCTCTGGGAAAAACTGCTCGCACTCGCGGCGCTCATTGCCTGCCTTGCTTGTCCGTCTCGCGCCATCACCCCGCAAGTCACGATCACGGCCACGTCTGCGACGCTCTTGGGAACGACGCAAACTATCTCGCTCGACTGCCATTTGATTGACCCAAACGGCACAGGAGTACTCCGGGTTGGAACGTCGGTCATCACCAACATGGACACGTCGACAGTCACACCAGGGACAACGGCCACATGTGGGCCGCTCTGGGGCGCGGATGTCATCACGGACGGTTTCGGCAACGTCAACACCACGTATTATTTGGTTTCGGTGTACGTGGTGACAAACGGCATTCTCGCTTCTACGGCGTCTCTTTCGCAGGCGTACCAGCTCGACGGCAGCGCGACCTATGACCTATCGACGGCGCTTCCCTATTCGCTTGGCGCGGTTTCTCCGGCTGGCTCCGTGCTCGGGCAAAACTTGACGTTCACCGGAACGAACAATCACACCGGGGCGGAGACTTTCTCGAACATCATCACCAACCTATCCAACGGCACGTTTACCGAGACGACTCCCACGGCGGGCAAATACTTTCGGGACAACGGAACGTCTTTTGTGCCGTCGAGCCTCTTGGCGGCAGACATTCCGGCCAGCACTTCGCAATGTACGGGCGTACAGTTTGCCATCGGCATCAATTCCGGGGACGTGACGCACTGCGCTACGCCTCCGACGTTTGGAGCCTCGGGCGCTTCTCATGCTGTGGGCTACGTTCCAGATCCCGGCAGCAGCGCAGGCAGCACCCGGTTTCTCCGCGAGGATGCGACTTGGGATGTTCCGACAGGCTTTACGGTCACCCAAGTTGACTTGACGGCGCAAGGCGCAAACATCGGCGCGACAACGATAGTCACGCCAAGCGCGAACGGGTATTACCGGATAACCGGCTATGAAGTTTTGACCAGGGCGGGGACGGTTAGCTCGACCATGCCATCCGTGGGCGTTTCATTTACGGACGCTGATTCAGGCGTGGCACAAGGCCCCTATTTTTTCTTGGCTGTAAGCTCAGGCAATACGCTTGGCGGCTTGGCTCCCTGCAACTCGGTAGGGGGAGCCTGCGAAATTATTTTCTACGCCAAGTCAGGCGTCGCGATTCAGTACCAGACGGCGAGTTACGCAACTTCGGGCGCAACTTCGATGCAATACGCTTTGCACTTGAGACTGGAAGGACCGTTCTAGCAATGGGTAGGCAAACGAAAAGCGACTACATGGCGGCTCTGTCCCAAGAAATCGCTCGTCTGGGCTGGGGGCAACGGCACGACAACACGCCTATTCACGAGCGGAGTCTATGGTTTTGGGACCGGGAATCACTCTACCTCGTTGAGCACCAGACCGGCTCAGGGCTCATGCAAAGGCTAGGAAATATGCCCGTAGTTCGGGATGTGCGCCCCGAGCCAGAAGCGCGGCAGAAAGACCTAATGGCAGATCGCGAAGCTAGAGCAAGGGCAGGCCATTGCGGGGATATGGGGGATATGTGAGCCAGCCAGAGCCAGCGATTTACATTGCCCCTCGGGAACACAACTTGGTGCAAATCTACGTCCGCGTGCTCAAGCAGACGCCAGCCCATGAATCCTGGCTCAGCGGGCATGGCTTCCGCGCAATAACCGTCACAGCGGCAGATTTGCAGAAATTGCTACGGAAGGCCAAAGCATGATTTGTGACCCGGTGTTCCATCTCTGCGAGGTCTTCGTGCTCTTTTGCGTGCTCATCATCTCGTATAGGCGCTCTCGTGAAGACTAGCTGGGCAAGCTCGATTTGTGTTCGTTGGTTTTTCGCTCGAAGTGACGAAATTTCGTTGAATTCGCGCCAACAGAGGCCAAATGCGACCTTTTCAGGCGGAAAGTGGTGACCAATAGCCATGAAAACAAACACTTTCTACCCGTATGACCGAATTACAGGAACCGGGGAGCCACCGGAACGGCGACCGCGACATTTGAAGTGCACACGCTGCGGGCATGAGTGGAAACACAAGGGGACGAATCCGGTCCGATGCAGGAACATCTATTGTCGCTCGCCCTACTGGAACAGGCCAAAGAAGAATGGCATTTCGACAGCGCGAGCCTTGCGATTGCAACGGAAGGCAGAGAAAGAACAGCGAGAGCGCGAACGGACAGTCACACGGACACTGCCTGCTACCTCAACAGAACTAAGCACTTGCTGAGGCCCATCGGGTAGGCAATCAGAAGAATGTGGCACACGTAGCACACGTACATACGCGCATTGCCAAAAGCCCCCGCATTGCCAGCGGCCCACAGCGACGAAAGCATTTCGAGATGGCGAATCATCATTCGTTTGCAGATCGTGCGTCCTGGCTCGGCAGCAGGCGCGGCAACAATCCTTTTTGGAATGGGAACTACCCGGCGGGGGAGCCCCCAGGAATCCAAAGCTGCTAGCTGGGGAAGCTCGCTTGTCCCGTTGTCCCACCCTTACGCATTTAGAATGTGGGACAGCAGTGTTTTGGAGAGAGAAGTAGTAGAGAAAGAAAGAGTTAATAGAGAAGAGAGAGTGTCCCACGCACCAATACGCTGGGACAGCAAAGTGGGACAGATGAAATCCCAGGCGCGAACACGGACAATTCACGGACACAGTGCACCAAAAAGCAGCAAGGGCCTCCGGTGCCTGTGCCGGAAGCCCTTTGCCTTCAATCATCAAATGGTTGCGGGGGTCAGATTTGAACTGACGACCTTCGGGTTATGAGTCGGATTCGGCAATTAGTAGCCTGAAATAGTCTGACGTAACTTGGCGTAGCATACTAAGGATACAAAACGAGCGCACGCTACGTCAGGCTACATCCGACTAGCTGGCGACTCCCTACACTTTTCACTACACCGTCCAAAGCGAGAAAAGGAGACGCAATCAAAAATGAAAGTACTTCTTCTGCGCTGTGAAAATTGCTACTCGGCATTTGTCCTTAAGACTGGCGAAGAGAAGAAAATAGACCTTGGTGGGACCACTGCCTGTAAGGTTTGCCGACAAGGCACAGTCCACCTAATTGGTGAGGTCGAGGTTCTGCCGAAAAACACCTGAGTGACAAATGGGTGTGCAAAAAGAGAGAGCCGGAGACTCGCATAACCGGCTCTCTCACAGTCCAGGGGGCTAGGCTGGACAATGCCGTGTCGATTCCCGCGACACGGCAAACTCAAATAAAACGCTGTGCCTTGGCTTCGGAGTCTCGCGTGATTGCCGTATGCGCTGCAATGAACGGATCCCGGCCCTCGAGCCGCGCCGATATTTCTAATTCCGCTTCGATGAGTTGTATCAACTTCTCATCCGCTTTCCGAAGCGTGACGTTCTGGAAATAATTCAGCCGCTCATGGTGCTCGGCTGCTTTGCGCTGTGCTTCCTCAAATTTCTGTTTTGTGTCCGCGATCCGCCGCTCGGCTTCCTTGATTTGCTTCGCGGACGCGAATCGACTGAGCGATTGACGCTCCACGATAGCGTTTTGCTCTGCACCCGCGGCTACTTTTGTGGAATTTTGCAGATTGACCAATTCCACCGCGTCTTCCTGCAGTTGCGCTTTCAGCTTATCGAACACGGCTCGCTGTGCGTTTACGGCTTCCTTGGCCGCTTCGTCTGCTTCGATGAGTCCGGCATATTCCCGTTCCAGCTCGCGGTCATAGAATGCCTGACACCGCCCCCACACCTCATGCAGTTCGCCGATGAGCGAGCTTCGTTCAGCGCGATCGGCAGGTTTGGGGTTTAAGCCAGCGAGTGCCTCTTGCATCAAATTCGGTATCTTGCGCGGTTGCGGCTCGGCTTCTATCGTCGCGGACACTTGGTCCGCTTTTGGAACACCTATACGGGCCACAGCCTCAGTGAATGCATTTCCGGTGATCAAAATCTCTCTAACGTCGCCCATTATTCCTCCTCGCAAATCATTTTTACCATCGTGCGCAGCGTGCTTTGGTCGAGATCGCGCGCTACGGCCGATGCTGGAAATTTGTTCACGTACGAGCCCAGCGCAGAGAACCAAGCGCGACGGTCGGAAGTGTTGACGTCGACGCGCTTCGCGAGGTCCGAGTACCATCGGAGAGCGTTGTCATTGTCGCCAGGAAGATATTCCGACCACGCTTCTTCTTCATCAACGGATTTGTCGCTCTGGGCTTCAACCACTTCCTCGACGGGCGTTGACGATTCCCACGATTCGTTTTTCTTTTTTTGCAAATCGCGCTCTTCCTCGAAGCTATCATCACGCGATCGCATCCGCCCCAAGCCACAGTTTTCGAGGAGCTCATTCACTGAGGACAGATCACGGTTGCCACGCGTATCATGCCGCCACCAATTTTCCAGTTCCTGAAAACGCTGGACATCCTCAGAAAGACTTGTGTAGCGCCCTATGCGAGTTTCGGACCAATGCGGCGGCGCTTTTTCGATCGCGGCTAATTTCGATTTCAATTCCGAGACTTCCTTTGCGTCAAGCATCGTTCCTCCCTTTCGTCTCGACCGCTTGCCGGCATATTGAAGCGATCGTCTGGATGAATCTGACGTGCTCGCCATCGATTTCTACCGCCTGACCGAGAAGAGCAATCAACCTATCGCTCGGCGTTTTCGGCTCGGGCAGTGGCGGGTCCACGTCGACCATTCCTTCCGGCGCTGGCGGAGGATATGCGCGCGCCCATTCGCATGCGTCCATGAACAATTGCAACTGGTAGTCGTGGGCAATCTTGATGCCGCGCGTGCTGCCATCTGCAAAAGTCAACTTGATGATGTCCATGCCGTGCCGGCCTTCGATGGCTGCGAGCCGATTGTTAGTCGATCGAAAATTTCTCACGCGACCGTCCTTGTTTCTCCAAAACTAAAAGCCGTTCCTCAACGTCCTCGACTACGTGTGCTTCAAGCCCCATTTCCAGGATGCAGCGGGCCGCGCTCACTCGTGCGGCACTACTAACAAGACGGTTATTGGCGATGAAATCTAAAACGTGTACCGCTCTACTGGCCGCCATCCGCAACTTTGCAGTGGCATCCGCCAGGGCATCGCATTTCGCTTTGCGCAGAGCTTCCTGGAAAGTCGCATCGGTCAGCCATCGTTGCAGCGTGCGCAAGCCGACGCCAGTTACCTGAGCAGCCTTCTCGATCGTCGGCTCCTGAAGCAGCGCGACAACGGCCTTCTCACGCAACCGGCTTCGTCCGCTATTCGGCATGTTTTGGCGTCCCGTGGCGTGGGCCGGGGATCTTTACCTCCGCCAGCTATATGTGAGTTCCTTGCTGACGGCCGAGCCAGGCGCGCTTCTCCGGGCGAGGTCCTCAAATTTTGGAGACAGCGGAACGTGCTGCCTCTCCAAGGTCTGAGAACAAGGCGGTGCCGTGGGCAGGCCCCCGCGTTGGGCTTCGGCTTGCGATGCGAACGTTGGGTCAACTTCTCTGGCTGCCTCTTCTTGCGAAAAAATGTTTCTCACGGTGTTTCTCCTTTGGCCGGTTTGCGGCCACTACAAAAATCCCTATCGGCCCGGAACGCGCGCCATTTGCGCGTGTAGCTTCAGTGCATAGAAAGACTGCGCCGTACTTTGATCGTTCTTGGCGGCCTCGTATTTGAAGCCAGCGCGGTCCTCCCCCATCTTCCACGGTCCGGCAACGTCGACGATGATTACAAATTGATTGGTTGTCGGGTCGACTGCGAGTTTTCCAGTGACCACGACCGCATTACCGGAACGAAACCCAGATAGTTGACTGACGCGCTCACCTACGGCCACCACGAAGACCGGGTTAGAAGTTTTGGCGAACCTCAAACTTGCCGCGGCCATCTGCCCGCCATCGTCTAGATTACGCAGGCTCACATCGCTCACGAGGTAGCCGCTCAACTTGCATTGGTTCACGCCCGCACCTCGGCTTTCCGAATCGAATTTGCCTCAATCAAAATTCGCGTGCAGCCTAGTAGCGGAGTGACAACGACTTTCTTCGGCTGCTTGCGGGACCGTCCCTTGAAGATCCCAAATCTGCTCGCGTATGGACCGACGAGAATCTGGACGCGGTCGCCGAGCGCGATTCTCTGACCCTGGACCATAACCGCGCCCTTCACCGGCTCACCCGCCGCCGTTTGCGGCCGCCAGTACCGTGTTGGATGACGCGCAGAATCTCTCGCTCACTTACCAGCACGCGCCGGCCAACGCGCACGCCGCGCAATTCAGCACGATCGATGAGGCGCCGCACGGTCCACGGCGATACGGCGAGCCGTGCTGCTGCCTCTCGAATGTCGTGGAGCCTATCGTTCGTCATTTGCGCCTCTTCATGCTCACGGGAGCAAACGTAAGCCAGATTTGTGCGGAGCACACAGTCAAAAATCCAACCACAAACATGTAAGGGGAAAATGTCGCCATCTTCGACAATTAATCCGTGCCACTCGTAGGAAGGGCAAGCGCTGCAACGCTGGCGCACGTCAGGCGCGCAAACCTCGCCCGCAGATGGTGTGAGACGTAGGGAATCGGCAAATCGCCTGCTATTGCGAAATTTATTGTGAGTCGGGCAACTAACCCGAAGTTCTCTGCGTTTTTTCAGTGAGTTGCGCGCTGCCCCGGTCCACTGTAGGGACTTTCGTAACGGGCCGACACTGCCATACCTATCCGCCGTTCATCGGCCACCATCGGCCTACCCGCGTTCACGATTTTGCGATAGCATGCGCCCATGTCTTACGTATCTTATCGGTGGAAGCTGTTCAGATTGAACCGCCGCGGAAAGCAATTGCGCGAGGAGTTCAGAAAAAAATTCGAGGAGATCAGTAAAGACAAAGGCAAGACTGCGCACGACTCCTATTCACTAGAAGCGGAAGAACACTACATTGAACTAGACATGCAAGAAACGGTGGAAATATTCCACTCGGATCGTCTTCTCGAACGAGCGGCCGCATGCGACGTAGACGCTCCGTCCCTTCAAGACAAAGCTGAACTCTGGAAATACTCTGAAGACGGTGAACGGTACTTCTTGAATGCGGCTGGTCGCGCGCACATGAGGGACCTACTACAAAAGGAAGAAGACCGCAATTTCCAGAAATGGGCTCGGTGGGCCCCAATTATTGGCACAGTCACCGGCCTCATCGGCGTCATCATCGGCCTAGTGGCATTCTTCCGACATCCAAGGTGACGTGCAGTCGGCACGATTCCGTTCGCAGTTTTCCCGGGGTTCGGCGTAAAGGGACAGACAATGAGAAAAGAAATCTTCTGGAGTATCGTGCGGTGGAAAACTCTGCTCTGCATGCAAGCAGTCTCAGCGGTCTTTTTTGTGCTTTCCCTGTTGATGTTCTTGCTAGGCTGATTTGCGGTTCTTACTGGAAACCTCGCGCGTCTCGAAGACATAGCTATTGCAGCTACGGCGTTCGTCGGAATCTGGCTGTGCGCTATCGTGTGGCTGTTCGCGGAAACCGTCAAGATCCTTTGGTCCCGCTAGGCCAATCAACTGGCGGCGCTGCCGATACCGTTCATCCGCGCGATGCGCTGCGACGATGCAGGAGTCTTCCTCCAAGTCGAAACGTTCGAACACGGGGTGGTTTCTCATGCCGAGAAGAACTTCCTGAAATTCCAGTTGCGCCGCGGATCCGCTCTGTGTTGCTTTTGGTGCATCTTGAAGCACTCGTGGTGATAGTTCTTTCGACAAACCCTACATGTCCGGTAGATTCTTCTTCTTCGACGTACGCGTTCGGTCGGGAGTGGCTCCAGGCATCGCGCGCAGGTCATTTCAGGAAGCCCCGTCGCCGCAGTTCGGTTTTCTGTTCTTCGAGTGAACGAAGAGATGGTACGACCGTTAACTTTTTCGGCTCCGCTGGTTTTGCTGGCTTTGCCGGAATCCCAAGTTTTTTCTTGAGTGCTTCGGAGAATTTAAGTGCTTCCGCGCGTTCTTCTTGCGTGATCGGTGGATACTCGAGCAGCGGTGGCCCGAGATATTCGGCGCCGCGGTACATCTTTGCGCCGGCGCGAATGTGGCCAGGCCAAGGAAACCGCTCCATCGTCTTCGAGGCTTCGGCGCAGCCGAACTCTAAGACTTCCGGACTGAGGTCTTTCAATGCTTCAGCGTAGACGGCGATCTGTCCTGTGCTCACCTGATTCGAGCCGGGGAGGAGTCTCCACTTCTCGAAGTATTTCGTCAGCACGGCCACGCACTGCGCGAATTGCTTCCGCCGATTTTCGCTGGCGTCGTTCTTCAAAGGATTCGTGTTTCCCATCTTGATTTCCTTTCACCGGGAAAATTCCTTGATATCCGCACATGATGCTCTGCTCGATCACCTTCACCGGGTCCTGGCCCTGAGCTCGCAGCTCGCCGAGTTTTTTCAAGAGCAAATCGAAGGCGTGCTCCGTTAAGGGCTTCTTCATCTGTTTTCGGTGCTTCTCAAATTCGAGTAACGCCAGATACGTTTCCTCACTGAATTCTTCGATCACAGAGGGTCTCCTGTTCGTAAGGTTTGTAAGAGGCGAAGGCGAAGCCTGAGCCTCTCCCTTTCTTTCTTTTCCCTTCCTGCAACCGGGGGATTGCGGTTGAGGGTCTTGGGAGGGCTGTCCGATTGCGGTTGGATTGCGGTCAACTGCAACCGGGCAATTGCGGTTAACTGCAATCGCGGGATTGCGGTTCATCAGCGGTGCAACCGTGACCGGAGAATCGCAGTTCTCCAGGTCATAGTTGACATAGAGAGTTGTCGGCTTTCCTCCCTTACTCGGGTGCGGCGCGAGAAAAACTTTCCACTCAATCAGCCGGCCAACAATATCGCTCGCGGTTTGGCGAAAGGCTAATTCGCACTCCTCTTTGAGAGTTTCCATACTTATCGTGATCTCGCCGGTTTTGTGGTGTTCGTGATCGGCAAGCACAAAGGCGGACCGGCCCTCGGCGAAATTAAGGCCGCGGAGTCGCCGGACGTGATTTGTCGCGCGGATACTCATGACGGCCTCTTCGGGCCAGTGACCCGATGGTCCGGCCGCAAGTGACTGAGGACACACGTGCGCGGGCCGTCTCGCCGCGGATGTAGTGTTTTTCGCAGGGGATTAGTCCTGAGCCACGATTTCCTGTGGCTGGATCAGGGCCATGAACTCCTCACGGCGGATCAGCGTCCGTCTACCCAGCTTGTAGCGGGTCAACTTTTTTTCCGCGAGCAACCGCCGAATCGTAACTTCGTGCTTGCGACCTATCTCGGAGGCTTCCCGGCAAGTAATGAACTCCCCTTCTTTCACCGTCTTCACATCAAATACCTTTTTGCTTTTAAGCATTGCATCCTCCATAGAATGTGATATAACGCATATGGATTGACTGGAACAAGTCAATAATCTAATCAATCGCGGAGGTGGCATGGAAAATGGTGGCAATCACCTGCATAGCCAGAAAATAACCGTGGAAATCGCTGTGCGCTTGATCGTTAAGGTTTCCGGTGAGCAGATTCCGCTCCCGGAAGATCCAGGGGTGAGGGTTTGGAAACTGAATCCCGTTTGGAAAGTCTCCATGAGTGCAGATACGGACCCTCAATTCACTTTCGAAAACACAAACCCCAATTCGCGCGATGTGGTCTGGCGCGACGGGCACGCGGTAGCGACGGAGTTCCTCGGTTTGAAGTCGCCCGAAGACACTCTCGCCTTTTTCAAAAAATACAACTGGTACGAAAACAAACAACTGGATGCCGACAAGAAAATTCGCATTCGGTGGACTGAACTGCAGGGCATTCAAAAAGCCTTCGCGTCAGTGCTGAGGAATGAGCCAATCGAACCGCAGAATTTGCAGGAGTTTATTTTTCAGCCTTTGCCGGTGAACCTTACGCATCATGAGGGCACATTCCACAAGAATCAGTCGAAGGAAAACCGCGCTTTGAGCGGCAAAAGTTATTTCGACACTTCCGGCATCGCGGAATGTGCGGATGTTCTAAGCGCACTGCGCGCTATCACGTTCCTAAGTCGAGGAGTGGTGTGGAGGCTGTGCGCAAATCCAAAGTGCGATCACGGCCTGTTCAAGCCGGCCCGGCCCAATCAGATGTATCACGATGCCGCATGTACACACAGGGCTATGGCGAATCGACACAGCGAAAAAACTCGGAAGGCAAAAACAAAAAGGAGGAGAAAGTGAAACGCATGAATTACTTGAAACGCATTCCACGCAAGCTCCCGAAAGGCGAAGTGCTGGTCCATAACCACGTCCTCGGGCCAGTTCGGCGGCTTGGCACGCGTGGATTCAGAGCTTGGACGCAGGGGCTCGACGACATTCTGACAGTATGCCGCTGCGATTGGGCGGGTGCTGATCTCCACGGGCTTGTCCACTATCGCGTCAAGCGGCAACACCCTGCGCAAAAAGGAGACCGACCATGAGCGTCTATCTACGAGGGAATGTCTACTGGCTGGATTTTGTTTTCAACGGGAAAAGAATCCAGAAGTCCACGAAGCAAGGGAACAAACAAACCGCCATCGATGCGGAAAACGCCATGAAGACTGATTTGGCGCGTGGCGTATTCAAACTGGACCCAGAGCCACCTCCGCCACCACCGCCGCGCCACACTTTCGGGGAAGGTCTCGATCTCCTGAAAACCCAATGGGAACTGGAGACGAAAGCCAGTCGGCAAAACCTTTCGCTGATAAAGATGGCGCGCGCCGAGTGGGGAACGAAGGTGATGGAGGAATTAACCGCGGTCCATCTGCAGGAGTATTACGTCCGGCGAGCCAAAGAGGAATACAAAACAGCGACAACCAACCGCATCGTCCAAGTTCTGCGCCGCACATTCAATCTGGCGAAGAAGCTGCTGAAAGCTGATCTTGAGTGGCCTGATTTCGAAATGCCGTCAGAGAAAGAGAATGCGCGCCAAGGCTTTGTGAAACCTGAGCAAATGACGAAGCTGCTGGCCGAGTTGCCGGATGACGGGCTCCGCGATTTTGTTGAATGGGCTTGGTCGACCGGCATGAGAAAAGGGGAAGCGGCGAGTCTGCGCTGGTCTTTCATCTCTGACGCGGGCCTGACCGTGCCGGCCGAATTTTGCAAATCTAAAAATCCACACACGATTCAATTCGGTGGAGTTCTTCCGTCCATCATTGCCCGATGCCGTAATCGGCGCGCGTTCGAGGTGTACGGCACCAGGCAACTTTCGGAATTTATTTTTCACCGCGGCGACGGCCAGCCCATCTCCGAGTTTAGAAAAAGCTGGCGAACAGCGTGCAGCAAAGCCGGATGCGGGAATCTGCTATTCCATGATTTGCGACGGAGCGCCGTGCGGGATCTGTTGCGTGCAGGGGTTAGCCAAAAAACGGTGATGAAAATTTCCGGACACGCCACGGCTTCAATTTTTTCGCGTTACGACATCGTGGACGGCGATGATGTGCAACAGGCTTTGGACAAGGCGAAAGCATACCGGGCAGGTTAATCCCTACGATTTCCCCTACATCACGATTTTTGACAGAAAAAAAGGGTTCTGGTTGGAGCGCCAGAACCCTTTCACTTTCTACTTCTTAGATTGGTTGCGGGGGTCAGATTTGAACTGACGACCTTCGGGTTATGAGCCCGACGAGCTACCAGGCTGCTCCACCCCGCGTCATTGATACTACGCGACTTGCCTCTCTTCTGCAACTCCGACCAATTTCAAGTGCCCGTTAAGTGCCCGATATTCCGAGAACTTTGGCACGCTGCCGTTCAAATTGCTCTAAGTGTTCGGCCAGAACGTGAGCGTAAATATTGAGAGTGGTTGAGATGCTGGCGTGCCCAAGAAGTCTGGACACGACCGCAATCGGCACTCCCGCGTGTAGTTGCCGCGTTGCAAATGTATGGCGGAACATGTGCAAGTTCCCGTCCACAACTCGCAACTCCCCACGCAAGTGCCGCTTCAACAGCAGATCAGCGTTCCACGGTGTAGCGTTTTTCGTGGCGAAGACGAATCCTTCCGTTCTGTCTCCGATGTGGTTCGTCAATGCATCCACAACTTGAACAGGGATTGGAATATCGCGGATGGATTTCTTCGACTTCGGCGTCTGAATTTTGCCACGCCAGACGGCTTGACGAATACGGACGAGCTTTTTGAGCGGGTCAACGTCACAGACGCGCAACCCGCAAAGCTCACCCGCACGCATTCCCGTCTCGACAGCCAACCAGTAAAACAACCGCTTACCACCGGTTGACTTGCCGAGGATGCCTTCAACTTCGGCATCTGTGTAGGCGCGCACTTCCGTTTCCGAAACTCCGATCTTCCTGGCCGACTCCCAAATGTTCTCCCGCACGTTGCCCCATGCCCGGCCTTGCTTCAGGATGAGTTTCAACGTGCCGAAGATGTTCTTCTTTGTCTTGCGGCCGACAGTTAGCTTTGTCAGGAACAGGTCAATGTCACGAGTGGTGATTTCTCTGACCTGCCTCTCGCCGAAGAAGGGAAGCAAGTGATTCCTTAAATGGCCGTTCATGTTCATCACGGTTGACGGTTTCATTTGCGGAAACGCTTGGTCACTCCATTCCTGGGCAAGCGCTTGAAAAGTGGTGTGCGACTCGGGCAGATAACCGGGGTCATTGACGCGAGCAAGAATTGCTTCGAGCTGCCGCGCTGCCTGCTTTTCCGTGATCTGGCCTACGATGCCGAACACCTTAGATCGTTTTCTGCGAATGACAGAGCCATTCGGCAAACGAACGTCTTCCTTCCATCGTCCCATGTAACTGCCGTGTGCTTTTCCTTGCCTTACCACGATTTCTCCATATTGGTATCGTGTGCGAGCCATGTCCCTTCCTTTCGTTGGGTCATGGCCCTGCCGGATTCGAGGACGAATGGTAGCACAAGCTTCGTGGGCCGTTCCGTGTAACGGTTTGCTTTGCGACCGATCCTGGGTTGTCAATGACATTCCGCAGTGTCCGGTTACGACACCTTTCGGCGATCACTCAATCAATCGGTTTCAGACAACGTAACCTCGTTCATGCGAGCGATAGGGTTCTTCTGCTATGTTGTGGCTGCGTTCTCTGAGAACACACATCACACAACGCGCGCTCGTTCAGTCGCGTCGCTGGGTTCTGCGTCTGCCAAATTTCGGACGGCACCCCTCCCAGCGAGGTCACCTTGAGCCTTCATTACGGTGTGCCGTGCGTAATAGCTCGGATCGCTTTTGTCGTCTGCGCGGTAGTCCGCGATGCGCTGGATCACGACTTCGGGGTCGTCGCCGCGGGCGAGGGCGCGCTTCGCGTAGGCCCAATCGTGCTCGGATTGACTTTTGTGGTCGCTGGGAATCTTTCGCCTTCCTTCTTTGGCAGCGCCAAAGTGCCGGGGTGCCTCGGGGGAGTCTTCGTCAATCGCGAAGTCTCGGAGCGTGTAGACCGCATCGCTTTCCTGGCGAGCTTGAACGATGAATTCCTCGGAGACTTTTCGGTTGGCGAAGCCCGGCAAGCGCAGCACGCGCGTCGAGTCGGTTGCCGCCAGATCGCCGCCGAATTTATTGGCGAGGTTGTGAAGGAGAGATTCCGCCTCATCTTGGGTGAACCCGCTCACTTTCCATACGACCTGGTGCTTGCCGGGAGAGGTATCGAGGACAAAGTTTGGCGGTGGCACTTCGGGTGAATTTCGAATCGCTTCGAGCGCTTGGTCGCCCTTTCTGTCGAGGTCGAGATAGACGTGGCGGATATCCTTTATATCCCCCTTGGTCCGACTGAATGCACCCTCCTTAATCGGATTCATTCCCATGAACACGTCATAGCCGCTGGCGCTTTGACCCGCGAGCCAATTTTGAAAGGGCGGGCTTGCGATGGTCTCCGCCTTCGAGATGGTTTGAACGGTGTGCCCGGTGGAGCGCTTCCGCACCAGGATGGCGGCGTTATCCTCAGGCCCAAACAGTTCGCGGACATACTCCGAAGCGGTGAGTGCCCGCGGCGCGAATTTACTGTCATAGCTCACGACTTGTCCTGCTTAGCCAAGAACACGGCGCCGTAGTCGAATAGGTCCGCATCCGGGTCGTATCGGTTGATGAGCAGAACTTCGGAAATGTATCTGCGTCCAGGCCGGCGCTCGACATGAATGACGACGTTGAGCGAATCGGCGATGTTCGTCTTTATGGCCCTGAAAGGTAGCTCAACGCCGCTCTGCAAAACACAACTAGTGAAGCGCGCGAGGGGCTTGCCGAATTGGTTGTTGGCATTCTTCTGGGGGTCGTAACACTCCTTCTTTGGGCAGAAGACGCGCTTCACTTTGGAGTTGTCATCGAAGAGCGACAGGAAGACGGAAATGCCCTCAACGATGGAGGTGCGGAGTTTAGGCTCGATGCGTCTCCAGTCGTCCTTAAACCAGCGCTGCACAGCCTCCAACTGCGCTAGCTTCTCGGGATCGGCCTGGGCCGGGTCGTGAACCAAATCGCAGCGGACTCACTGAAAGGACTGAGAGCCAAGCGGTCGAGGCGGCTGGAGCGAGTGGCAACGGGCATGACAGGTCGGTGTCCACCTGGCGTGACCGTGTGCAAGTGGAAGCCGATGACTCCAAGGTGCTTAAAATAAACGCTTTATTATGCTACTGACATATATATCGGTGTGGTGCCATTTCTGATTGACAATGTCAGGTATCAGGTATAGAGTTTTGGCAGGAAATCGAATGCCCGACGCAGACCGATTCGAGCGACTACTCAGAGGTAAAGGCTGGAGGCACGCTTATCGGTTGGCTGCTGGAAACGCGCCGATCCTCGTGGTTGTAGATGCCCTCACCAAAGCTGCTGCGCACGGGCTCCGGGAGCAAGTCCAATGTCCGTCCCTTTCAAGAGTATTGGAAGAGATCTGTCACTCATTAAGTGCTCGATCAGGCCAAAACGACGTAGGGACGTCGAGCCAGGACGACGCTTTTGCAGATATGGTTTCCGCATTGGACGAAATTGAATTGAATGACTTTGGCTACCTGGGTACGCAGCTCGCTAGGAAGTCTGCGGAAAGAGTTTTCGTTGAATTATCTCGCGGACAACGCGAGCCAGAATTCGACGAAGTTCGAGATCGTTTTGCCGACGTATTCATTGCGGACATTGTTGACAATCAGTGCCTAAGCCGAATTCGTCCCGGAGTCGCAGAGCAGAACAATCGAACTACCGAGGAACAGTTCAAGTGGGAACAAGAACTCAGGGAGAAGCTAAAGCCTCAGGCACGCAAGCTCGTTCAGACCGCAGTGAACGCGCGAGAAAGTCGTGCGATCCGCGCGCCGAAGAGAATTGGGGGCTCTGCTACCCCATTGGAAATTCGACTTCATGAGCCGCTCGTGCCGCTATCAAGGTGAGTTTTCTTATGAGACCCATATCGATTGCACAAAATGAATTTAGTTTCGATTTCAGCCGATCCCCGAATGTGAGATGGGGGCGTTCATCCGAACAAGGCAAAGAAGATTCCGTTTCTCATTCGATGGAGTACTTCGTCAATGACGGCAAAATCGCTGAAAGGTTCGGTCACATTCTTGATTCCCAGCTGGCCGACTGGATTGACATCGCACTTGCTTGCTATCTAGCTGATCGGCTCGCTATGCGTTTGACCGGACGTGGCGCTGAAGCTGGCAGGCAATGGGCAAGAGTTTTCAATCTTATTGTCCCGGTTAGAGATAGGGCTCGTTGGTCCAATGTCGAAGTAAAAGAGCGACTTGAACAGGTGCTTCATTTCTTCACGGATGATGTTTGGCACTTCGAGTTCGTTGAGAAAGTTGGTCCACGGAGGTCTGCTGAGTCCCAGGGATTTCTCTTTGGTTTCGATTCAAATGTTCCGGTGCGGGTAGCCTTGTATAGCGGAGGACTTGATTCCTTTGCTGGTGCTGCCCAGACCGTATGCGATTCTTCTGATTCTGTGTTTGTGTTTGTCTCTGGTGTAACGAACGGAAGACAGCAATCTGCTCAGAGGAAACAGCTCGATGTATTGAGAGAATGGTCTAATCGTGAGATATGGCAGGTTGGGGTTCCTTATGGGCTGCTGTGGTCCACTAGTGGAAGTCCACATAAGGAAGAATCTTCGCAACGCACTCGCGGCTTTTTGTTTTTGACCTTAGGGGCGGTCTCTGCGATTGCCGCCGGTTCCAGGACGCTCTTTCTGTACGAGAATGGGATTGGAGCGATCAATCTTCCTTATGACGGAACGCAGGTCGGTGCCTACAATTCGAGAGCCACTCACCCCGTTGCTCTGCTGAGAATGCAAGATTTCATCGAACGACTGACCGACAATAGTTTTTCAATTGAGAATCCATTTGCCTTCTCGACAAAAGCAGAAATGTGCAGACACGGAGCGGTGCAAGAATTGCGTGACCATCTGGGTTTAACCTTTTCTTGCGATGGTTTTCCCGTTCGCGCGAAGGACAAAGCACAGTGCGGCCTCTGCACGTCGTGCCTACTTCGGAGGCAATCCATCGAAAGCGCCGGATTGGCAGCATTCGACAGCAAAGGCTACCTGAACGACCTTACTAGCGCCGGATTTTCACGCTCGGAGAAGCAATTACATTCTCTCCTTGCTATGGATTGGCAAGCACAGAGAATCAAAGCTGCGCTTGCCCAAGCGAATCCTTGGGAGGCACTCGTGCAGGAATTTGTCGAACTTCGGAAACTTGAGTCTGAACTCTGTCGGTCGGGCCGGTTAGAACGGCATACTCTTCAGGGCAAACTGATTCGGCTTTACTCACAATATGCTGCCGAGTGGGAATCCTTTTCTGCACGCCGACTCTGCGATCGCGGTAGACGAATCGCTTGAGAATGCGGTTCATCTGTAGATCGACCTAAACGAGGTCACCATGGAAAAGCGTATTCTCCAACAAATTGATCCAAAGATTCTGGGTGGGCGTCTGCAAGAGGCGAGGAAGGCCTGTGGTTTTACTCAACAAGCTGTTGCAGATCATCTTGAGATGGCGAGGACCACGCTTGTTGCAATTGAGAAGGGTGAGCGTCGCGTAACGCCAGATGAGTTGATCAAATTGGCGGCATTCTATGGCCGAAGTGTTTCTGAATTGGTGAGCCGAAAGACCGTCATTGAGGGGTTCGTTCCTCAATTCAGGGCAGCTTGGAAAGACCTTTTTGTTGAGGACCCAGAGTTGGAAGAAAGTGCAGTCGAACTGCAACGGCTAGCGGAAGATTATCTGGAATTGGAAAAAGTGTGTGACATGCCTCTCAGCAAAAACTATCCGCCTGTATATGAAATATCTGGTGCCTCGGCGGAACAGATCGCCGAAGATGTTGCGACGGCTGAGAGGAATCGATTAGGCATCGGAGATGGCCCTCTCAGTAACCCAAGGGAACGTCTTGAGAATGATGTTGGTTTGAGGATTTTTTACCTTCCGATCGCTTCTAAGATAGCGGGATTGTTTGCGTATAACGATGAGCTTGGAGGTTGCGTCGGGATTAACTCGGGGCACCCACGAGACCGTCGCCACTGGTCTCTAGCCCACGAATACGGTCATTTTCTGACCGGGCGATATCAGTCTGAAATTACGTTTCTGAGTGAAAAAAAACGCGTTTCCGCGCGAGAGCGCTTTGCGGACAGCTTCGCGAGGCATTTTCTAATGCCTGCCAGCGGGCTCAATCGACGGTTCACCGAAATGCATCGCAGCAGTGAGCGCGGCATTACTCTTGCCCATGTTTGTGCGCTCGCGGACCTCTATCAAGTTTCCGTGCAGGCGTTGGTTTTGCGCCTGGAGGAGCTGGGACGGCTACCGAGCGGTACTTGGGCGCGATTGGAAGAAGAGGGTTTCAAAGTTCGGAGTGCACAACAGCTTTTGGGAATAGATGCAAATCCGCCAATTCAGCATCTTCTACCTAGGAGATATGTCGACTTGGCCATTCTCGCATATCAGCAAGGCAAGCTCAGTGAAGGTCAGCTAGCTCGGATGTTGAGAATGGATAGAGTCGCTGCGAGGATGAAAGTTGAGGAGGCCCGCACTCGATTCAATGCTGAGGAAGATGACACCTATAAGAATCTCGAACTAAATCTCGCTTCACCTCTGGGCGGAAGGTGAAACTAAAACCTTGTCCTCCCGCCCTGTCGCCATCCTTGACGCCTGTGTTCTGATCAATCTGCTAGCATCTGGCAGGGCTGGGGACATTATGTCTGAAAGTGGGTATCAGTTTGGAATTTGCTCAGTCGTTAAAAACGAGAGCATCTATCTGCGGGCGACGGATTTAAATGCTCCGCCCGAGGAAGTCAAGCTCGATGCTTACTTGGAATCTAACCGCCTCACGGCATTCGAATTGTCGAGCGACGAAGAGAAGGAACTCTACGTTGACTACGCGACGCAGTTAGACGACGGCGAGGCAATGTCTTTGGCTTTGGTGAACTCGCGCGGATTTAGCATGGCATCTGACGACAGGAAGGCCCGGCGATTGTTCACGGAGGAGATCGGAGATCTGAAGCGGCTGTTATCGACTTCTCAGATTCTGAAAGAATGGTCGGAAAAGGCCGGAATGAATACAGCCGACGTGAAACAGATTTTAACTGACGTGTCGCGGAGAGGACGTTTCTTTCCGAACTCAGGAGATACGCATTTCGATTGGTGGTCAAAAGCAATCGCGTAACACCGGCTCGTAGGCGACTCATTTCGCGAGCGAGTTCAGAAATAGATAGAAAGTGGCGAAACGCGCTGGCAAGATCGAGTGCGGTTACACATGGCTGATGAATTCATAGTTGCAGTCCAAAGTGTGTTAGATACTTTTGGATCAATTCCAGACACCTTCCTAGAAGTGGCCGTCGTCGATTCTTTGCGCGTGGCAACCGCAAACGTAGAACCTTCCAACCAAAGCGAGCGTGACATTCGGTGGGCCGAATCTGCAGCCATGAGTTTCTACAGGCGAGCTGATGGCGAAGCAAGCGTTTGGGGCACAACGTACGGTCCGATGACGAGTGCATCGAGGGAGGATGGGACTCCATTCTACGCGCCCGATATCAAGGAAGCAGACGCGGCAACGATTGAGTATTGGAAGAAGCGCAGCCTAGAGTGCAAACAACCGATTCTTCGGGCGCGATATTCAGATTTGGTGTGGGATTTCTCGCGTATCGTTGTCAAGCAGAAGCCGGACGTTTCATTCGCGAAAATGGCTATTGACGCATATATTGAGGCCGCAAAGTTATCGTACAAATCTGCTATTCAACCAATTCATTACACCGAAAGAGCATTGACTCTCGCTGCGAGTATCGGAGATGAAGAACGAATTGGCAGAGTTGTAGATGCGATGTTCGACCTCCATGACCGAGTGGCACAACCTGAATTAGCTGGTTCGTGGCCATTCCTTTTTGACAACCTCTTGGACAATAAGAAGATCGAGCTAACCAAAGCACAGCAAGAACGAATTATTCGTTCACTGGAAGAGGTTCTGCGGAGGTCGGTAGATCGAAGTGCGGCGAAAGAGTTTAATCCCTGGGGGGCACAAGGCGCGGCTGAACGTTTGGCAGGGATCTATCTTAAGTCAGGAGCCAAAGAGGAGGTTCAACGAGTCATCAGAGCCTATGGAATGGCTTTCGAGAAGCTCGCAGAGGAGGCATCACCGACTCTGGCTCTGGGCTGGTTACAGCCGGTGTACGAGGCGTATCTGAATGCCGGAATGAGAGATGACGCCCAGCGCGTGCAGCTTGCCTCCGAGAAGAAAGGCAAGCGAGCGCACGAAGACATGAAGGAAATTTCGGCCAGCGTCGAGATATCTGAGGCTGAAGTGGAGGAATTCATTAAGGCAATCATTGCTGATAGTTTGGACCTGGCATACAAAAGGATCGCTTTCCGATTTCTGACGAGGGCAACTGCCGCTCGGAATTTCTTGAAACAAATGATGCATCAGGCCCCACTGATATCGATGATTGGGATTCAACGAATTGCCGATGGCCACATCGCAGCTCAGGCTGGGTCTGTCGAGGGTGATCCGGATGGCCGTTTAATCGTGCAATTGGCCCAGATGATCGAAATGGAGTCCCTGTTCCTCTCCAAAGCGCTCGACAAGACCCATGAGCTTTACAAGCCGACGGCAAAGCAAGTCGCTGACATCCTTCGTCAGTCTCCTCTCTTTACTCCTGAAGCGGAGAGCTTGTTGACCGAAGGAATAGAGGCCTATCTGAACGGCGACAACGTAAAGGCAATCCACATCTTCATCCCGCAGATCGAAGCCGCATTGCGAGGATTGCTCGGTCTCTTGGGACTCCCGACAAACAAACCGATGCGGTCATCAAAGGGCGTGATGCAGGCGAAGAGCCTGAATGATGTGCTCGGCGATTTAAATGTCAAAGAAATCTTGGGGGACGACGCAATTCTTTACCTCCAGACGTTCTTGAATGACCCACGTGGCCAGAACTTACGGAACAGGATTTCCCACGGTCTGACGGAAAAGCGATACCTGAGCAGACCTCTCGCGGACAGGGTATTTCACGTGGTTCTTGCACTCAGCATGATAAGAAAGAAAGATGATTTAGGAAGAGTCGAGGCGAGTCGTAGGGAATGAAAGAGCTAGATCGCGATAGGAAGAATTCAATCTAAGAAAGTAGACTATGGGAAAATGAAAGCCATTTCGATTCGACCTCCATGGGCTTGGGCAATTCTTCATGCCGGCAAGGACATTGAGAACCGTACATGGAAGACCAAGATACGTGGCACCGTCGCGGTCCATTCGTCTCAAACCATGAGTCGGCCCTACTGCGAAGCATCGCTTAGGGAGATCACGAAGATTGTCCCGAATGCCCACGTTCCGACCTACGACGCCATGGTGCGGGGTGCCATCGTTGGAATCGTGGAAGTGGTTGGCTGTGAGGAGCACACGAAATCGAAGTGGCAAGTCCGCGACCACTGCGGCTTCGTACTCGCCAACCCCCGTGCACTTCAGAAGCCGATCCCGTGCAATGGTCGGTTGAGCTTTTGGGATGTACCGGACGCTGTCGGTCGACTTATTTTGGAGGGGCTAAAGTAACACTGGTTGGTGACATGGAAAAGGAAGTCGCCCTACATTTTAGAGATCCGCCAGTGCATTTGGAGAGGATTTCCGTACCTAGACTATCCTGGAAGGAGTGGCATTTGCCTGGAATTGCCCAGTCAGTCGGTTGTTGGAGTTCCTTCACGCCAACAAGGACGTCGGCTGTCCCCTTACATGTGAACGATTTGTTAAGAGTTGGTTTCACAAGAATCAGCTATTGACAGCCCATCATTCTCTGGTTATCGTGGCGACCTCGGCACGTGTCACATGCGCGCTTCGGAACTCCCAAGCTGTCAGGCATCTAATTTTAGGAGGGGTCATGGGAAACGAGGACCAACCTTTCGTCAAGAAACTTGCTGCTTCACGACTTCGTCCGGTGCCAGCGTCTGAAGTTCCGGTTCAGGCACCGGGAGAGGGACGGATCCAAATTACAATCGATGGGGTAGGACCTAGCGATGCGGAATTAATTAAGCTCCTTGAAGACACAGCTAAATTCATAAAGGACGCCGGCGGAAGAGTGGGGGCTGAGGCCTTTACTGAGAAGGGTATGGCTTTTCAGAGGTTGGATCTTAGTGACGTTGTGTCGTTAAAGCACCGCAGTTAGTCGCGGCCTACGCGTGTCGTTGGAGGGACTCTAAACCATGGCGGTCAAAAAACGACAAGCTAAGCGTTCGCGAAAAACTGGTTCTGCAAAATTGGAGTCAAATTCGCGCAGGGCTTCGGACCCCATCGCCGTCAAAATAGACGGAATTGGACCGCACGACAGCGACTTAATTAAGCTCTTGGATGACACGATTACGTTCATAAGAAAAGCCGGGAGCAGGGTGGGAGCTGAGCCCTTCACAGAGACGGGCCTTGTGTTCGAACGGCTCGATTTGAACGATGTTGTCTCCCTCCGCCACCGAAGCTAGTTTCATTCCACTAATTCCGCGCAGTGCAGAACCAGCCATGGCGACTAGAAGCGTGAAAACTGCACGTAATGACGCCTTCTGCAGGCTATTGCCAACGATCGCGATTGTTTCATCCGCAGAACACTACTATTTCGTAGACGATCGAAAGGCCCTTCGGGTGCGAAAGGATTGTCTCACTCCGGCGCTTGTTGAGAAAATAGCGGAGGGCGCAGCGGTGGAGGAACTAACCAGAGCGCCGTCCTACCTTTCACAAGATGTTCTCGCCGAACTGCATTCTTCAGGGATGTTGATCAGCGTCGATGAACTACCCGAGACCGACACAATTTGGGAGCGACAGTTTGGTTTCCTCGCCGAGAACACTTCTAGTCCGACGGCAGCGCAACGGTCGATTAGCGCGAGTCGAGTAGTAATAATTGGCTTGGGAGGCATCGGTTCGAATGTGATGCAGCAACTCGTAGGATCGGGTGTCCAACACCTCTATCTTATTGATCATGACGCTATTGCCCTTCATAACTTGAATCGTCAGTTTATTTTTGGGGCCGGCGACGTTGGGGCTCGAAAGGTAGATGCCGCACAGAAATACATTCTTGAGAGAAATCCGTCTGCTCATGTCTTGACCCATGCTGAGAAAGTCAGTTCGAGCAAACAACTCGATCATCTCCTAGATGGTGCACTCCCGGATCTCGTGGTGCTTGCCGCCGATGAAGAACCAGGCGTCATTGATTTGGTTGTCTCAGAGTATTGTGAGAAGCGCGAAGTAGCTTTCGTTAGAGGTGCGGTTAGCCTTACGAAGGGATACTGGGGGCCACTCATCGCGCCTGGGAAGACCGCTTGCTATTCATGCTTTCTCAAGCGATTGAGTATTCAGTTGAGCGAAGAAGAAAACGTGCTCGCGCGAGCTTGCAAAATCGTGGGACAGTATTCGTTTGGTCCTGTCGATAGCCTGATCGCGAGTCAGCTTGCTTATGACATAGTTAAATTTCTCGCAAAGTGCGAGAACATTCGGTGTCTTGGCACGAGAATACAACTCGATTTCGAGGATCTCTCGACTCATCGAGTGTTTGCGCCTCGTTGCTGCTGTAACTCCCCGAAGGATATCCAACCCTCCCGAGTCGAAATTTGCGACGGTAATCTGCAGGAAACTTCGCGGATAGGCTACAAAACCGAGCGCATTGAATCCCTTTGTGTCGAGATTGATGCGTTGCCTCCCGACCTCCGTCATGGTCACGTGATAGATCACGTAGGGCACACTCTAGCCCGTTTGATCCGAGAACCTCTCTTCGAATCGGAAGATACCGCTGGTGAGGTTCACGGACGTGCAGCTGTATCAGCCGTACCCTCGGACGAATACAAGTGTTGGACCATCGGCATCGCTAAGGACCTTTATTGGTCCAATGGTGAGCAGCTAACTGCAAAGAATGTAGAACAAGCAATTAAGTATTTGAGTTCGTCGCGCGACTGTCCGCTGTCCTGGCTTGCAAGGACGATTGGTCGTAAGGCTTCCTCCAAGTCCGGTTGGCACTGGGCGCTAGAAGTGCTGGACGACTTTAGAGTTCGTTTCCACTTGGAAAAGCCTATAGCCTATTTTCTTGATGTCCTGACCAACGATTGTTGCAGCCCGAGATATGTACCATCGGAGGTCGGCGAGCAAAATCGGGAATTGAGTTCGTCGCCGATTGCGTCCGGGCCCTATTCGCTAACCCGCAATTTGCCAGATGGGCGTGGAATCGTCTTATCACTAAATCGGTCGGCCAAGTTTTCTTACCCGACAAGCGCTTCCAATCTTATCTTTCTGCGGACGGATTCATCTGTCCAAGGAATGCGCCTGTACAACATGAATCATCTACAGATGACCTGCAACACGACGTTTCCTCCCGATCTATTACCCGCATACAAGAACTCTCCCGATTTCTTAGCCGCAGACCTTTCTTTAACCGCTCAGATCCAGTTTGGGTCGCGGTTCCGTAATAGATTTGGATCTCTTGAATTCCGACGGGCGATTTCATTTGCGCTCGACAGAGACGCGTTCGCTGCTGCGTTGGGCGATGCTGTTGCTCCGCTGTGGCTCTACAGCGGCTTATGGTCAAATGAACAGGAATGTATTCCAAAAGCTGATGCAGATAAGGCGAGGTCGCTTTTCTCCTCCTCAGTCAGACCATCAAAACTCTGCATCTCGTTTGCTGATTTTTCGCCAAACCGCGAAATAGCTCAAATAGTTGCTGAACAGATTCAGGACGTCCTTCTTCTCCGAGTCGTTCTTGAACCGCTGTCATATCTTGACTACGTTAGAAGAACATTCTCAGATGATTACGAACTGTTATTTACGGTGGTGTCGCCTGCGTATGAAGACCCCTCAAGTATGCTTGTCCCATTTTCATCAAGTGGTTTTCTTTCGAAACAAACTCAGTTTGTCGATCAACAATTCGATCATTTACTGGATGTCGCAGAAGCAGAGCCTGACTTTGATATACGAATGGAAAAATATCGTGCAGCTAACCGAAGGTTGCTTGAAGCTGTTCCAGTAATACCTCTAGCGAGGTACCGTAGTGCGATGCTTCGGAAGCCGTGGCTCAAGGGAGTCACTGTTAGGCGCTCCGGTGCAATTCCCTTCGAGGAAGTCTTTATATGACGGACTCCAAGTCCATGCAGACTAGATTCAGTAAAAAAGGTCCAAACGGTCTTTTGGCACAGCTGGGTCCGAACGAGGATAGCATTCAGGGGCTAGGTGTTGAGTTTCTCTTGCTTGAAGCTGCCTCGATGCAACTGGAAGGGATGGTTAGGCCAACTATTTCTCCGAAAAGCAATGCGACGAACAAATCAAGCGAGGAACCGTGAGAGTCTTATTACTTTTTCCGCCGCTTGCCGATCCTACGCTACCTCCTCTAGGGATAGCGACTCTCGCAGCATGTCTTGAGTCTCAGGGGAAGTGCACTGTATTTCAACGAGATCTCAGTATTCTTCTGCTCGATCGGATGTTCGACAAGTCAACCGTAACAGGAGCGTTGATGAACATCGAAGGAACCCAACTGCAGCTCGATCTGGAGAAGCTCGTAAGTAAAGCAGGTTTGCAAGCTTTGCCAGGGTTGGTAGAAATAGCGAAGAGTGATTTACGCGACAGGAAGAGCTTTTTCACTGCTCCTCGCTACAGGCAGGCGACGAATACTATCGATATCGCGACCCGGGTTCTGAACGCAAGTCTGCATCCCTTGAAAATTGCAGATGAATTCAATGGTCTAGACTATGTTGGTCCAGGGTCTCCTGGAATTGGCCAATTCCGTGAAATGTTGTATTTATTCGAAACCCAGCGATTCAACCCTGTAAAACGTATCCTCGACAGCATCATCCTCGATTTGATCACGAAGTTAGAGCCGGATATCGTTGGGATATCGCAAGTATATGACAGTCAGTCGTTCCTAGCCCGTTACACGTCGCACTTTATCAAGTCCGTGGCCCCTCAAACGACGATCGTTCTTGGGGGCACTTCCATTACCGAACAGGTGGATCGGGTCATTGTTGATTTGCGATCCATTTGGGACTCACATTTCGGACAAGCCGACTATTTGTTGCTAGGTGAGGCCGAGCTCGCGTTGATGGAATTCGTGCGCAAGTTATCTCTGGGGGAGGACGTTCTGCAGGTCCCGAACCTTGTGTACAGAGATCTGCATACCTCAAGAGTGAACAAAAACGCTCGCAAACGAGCGCAAGACCTGGACAGCCTGCCACCCCCCATTTATGACAAAGAGATGCTGGGTTTGTATTGGTCGCCCTCACCCGTGGTCCTTTTGGCTCCGACAAGAGGGTGTTATTGGGATCGCTGTGCGTTTTGCGCTTATGGATTGAGAGAGGGTGACCGCGCAACCGCCCCATATCGAGAAATGAGTCCAGAACGACTCTCAGAGCACGTTCGTTCCGTTATCGATCAGACCGGATCAAAACACATTATCTTCGCCGTTGACCTGATCCGGCCCGAGCAAGCTGAGGCATATGCTGTCGAATTCAAGCGAACCGGCCTCAACTTCTGTTGGCAAGCCGAGACCAGACCGGACGGGAGCTTGCTCAAGCAGGGGCGTCTGGAGACCTTGTATCAGGGGGGCTTAAGACATCTATCTTTCGGAATGGAAAGTTGTTCTCAAGAAGTGCTGGACTCAATGGACAAAGGGACAAAGGTTAAGAATTTTGTTCCTTTGTTCGAATCGCTAAATGATGTCGGCATTGCTATCGATCTCATGCTGTTCAGGGACTTTCCCACGGAAACGGAAGCAAATCTCCACGAGACAATCGAATTCCTAACGAAGCACAAGAGATTAGTCCACCGCCCAATCCGCTTAGGGCGATTTCATCTTATTGATGGTTGTAAGGTTCAGAAAACGCCTGAAGCCTACGGCGTCAAGATTGATCAGTCAACTATGGCAAGTGCGGTCATGCGTCCCGATGTATACGTTTGGGATTGGGCGAGCTCGGATTTGAGGAACAGTGCCAGCAGTTCGTCAAGGCCTGCCGGCGACTCTCCTCGGATCCGTGCAGGCTTGCAGACACTCTGCGGAGATACACACGTAGGCAGGCGCCCTTGGGTGGGCGCTACGGGTGGAGCTCATACGTTTCTCTATTTCTCATGCGCAGGGATCGAAAGCATTCGCTTATACAATGCATTCATAAATCGGGTACGCAATTTCCTACTTAAACAGCTATTTCATGTCAAGAATGTCGAACATGGGCTGCCTCTGGAAGTCACGGCGTACCCTGGCGAGTCTGAGGCGATACATGAAACTTCGAAGAAGTAGTCAGACTGAACCATCGAACCAGGGATCATATGATTTTCTAGCTGAGCTTGAGAACTATAGTTGGGTATGGGCGGGCTGGATCAACCCTCCATACACCAAAACTAGCGAGATAATTGCAATACGCGGTGCGCTTCGAGCACGGCCCGAAAAACCTCTACTCTTAAAGGAGTTCTTAAGAGAGGAGCAAGCAGCCAAACTTAGCGAAATCGTTCGGAACATCGCTCTTTGGAAGAGAGTCCATGCTGTGTTAGTTAGTTCAGGTGCTGTCGAAGAAGTAGAGGAAAGTCATTGGAGTTCTGTCCCTGCCGAAGAGAGATGGTACAGACACGACATGGCCCGTCCAATCGACGGATTGATTCACGGTCCTGAAAGCCTAGTGGGCAAAGACAGAGAGTTCTTTGAAAACTTTCTTGTGTTTACGATATTTGGGCCCGTGTTCAGAAGTTGGTTGTCGACCGTTCTTGGACGGTCTTTAGATCCGTTGGCCGCACTCGAAATTGCTCGTTATCAAGAGGGGGATTTCATTGTCCCGCACTCCGATTTCATAGATTCTAAGGTTCTGGGAGTAAACATTTACCTCGACAAGGACTGGAATGCAAAGAAGGGAGGGTGTCTCAATTTCATTAATGGCGCAGGCCAGACTTATGCGTTGGAACCACGCTATAACTCCTTATCGCTGATCCCAATAGCGCATGATTGCTTTCATTCAGTCGCTCCGTGGAAAAGTACCAGACCGGGACGATATACAGTTTCACTTGGTTACCGACTTCCCGAGCCGACCTCAGCAACTGGGCTCGATGAATTGAGAAATTGAGATGAATGCCGCGCTCGAATCGGACTTCTTTGTTCTTCCGCCATCTTCCGTAGTAGTTGACAGAGGTTCATATTTTGCTGTGTTTTGCAAAGAGCGGCCAGATTTTGTTTTTGGAAATTACCTGGCCTTGAAGTCGCCGCCAGCTCCTTCACAATTGAAAGAATGGGCAGAGATTTGGATCCGAGAGTTTGAGGCATCCGAATGCAGTCGAACGATTGCCTTTCAATGGGAAGACTACTCAGATAACGCCAAAAGCCCTGAGGATTTCAGCAAGGTCGCCTTGACCTGTAAGTTCACGCAAGAAAGGTCGGTAATAATGCAGCTCGCTAGCCCTCCGGCAGCAGTTTCACCCTCTGTATGGGTCTCTCGCCCAGTTACCAGCGAACATGACTGGAGTGAAGCGGAAGAGTTGCTGGAAAGTGAGCTGGAGGACTCGCTTCCTGGGGATTCTTTTACACGCTGGAGATTTGCACAGTTTCGCGCTTTGGTAGGGCTCGGTAAAGGTGAGTGGTGGGGACTTTGGGCTGATGCCCAGCTAATTGGTACGGCAGGTATTTTCTGGACTGAGGAGAACAGGATTGGACGTCTCCAAAACGTAGTTACTCGCACTGGGTTCCGGAACCGTGGAGTCTGTACTCGACTATGTCAGGAGATTGTGCACGCGCGGGTATACAGATTAAATCTGACTCAATTAATTGTTGTTGCTGCTGAAGGGTCCCAAGCGTCTGGGATCTACTGCAGATTGGGATTCCGCCCAATAGGTGTTCAGACGTCGTTAAGTAAATCTGTCACGGAGCAGGTCTAGTACCAGCAGTCGATGCAAAGGCTACCATCTATGCCATCCGACGTGATGTTGATCTTTCCTCCGCTAGTTGAAACCAATTTTGGCGCATATTATCCCTCAACAGCCGTCCTGGCCGCATTCTTGCGCGAAAGAGGAGTGGGGTGTGCACAAATGGATCTTAACGAAGATTTCGCCGAATACCTCGTGGGCGACAATATTCTCGCTGGAATCGCGAGTAGATGGGCGCAGACCGCAGCTCAGCATCGGGACGGCGTGTATCGCGCAGCAACAATACTTAGTACAAAGCGCCACAATTTGTTCGATGCTCAGGGGCGGCACTTGTTTCGCCAGGATTCACGCGGCCCAGCGCATCTATTGACGACCGTTGCCCATGAATTTCATATCGACATGCCTGTGCAAGAATGCGTAGCCGGTAAAACAAATGAGGCTATGCATTTTATTAGTGAGTTTTTCGAAGCGAATGACGTGATCTCTCGCTTGCCGCAATCGATAAAGCTGATTGGGCTTTCGGTCGCGATGGGGCCACAGATTGTGCCTGCACTGCTGCTTTCAAAGTATTTAAAACGCCGAATTCCTGAGGTCAAAATTGTTCTTGGTGGGCCCGCCATAAGTCTGATGGCGTCCGAAGATAGAATCGCCATCCTAAGTTGTGAAAACGGCGTAGATGGGCTCATTCGCTTTGATGGAGAAATACCCCTCGCAAAACTTGCGGTGCAAGTGATGACTGGAAACTGGAATCCGAGCGAAATCCCTTCAATGTCTTACGTTTCGTCCCACGGTGTCCAAGAAGTTTCGCCCATGGCAGGCGCTAATCTGGACACTCTTCCGTTTGCCCATTATGACGAGGAACTTTTGAATAAGCTGGCTGAGCCTGAATTCGGTATTGTACAAGCCCGAGGATGCTATTGGGGGCGCTGTGCATACTGTGATTTCGTCGAGCTGTATGATGGGAGCCCTGCTTTTCGCACACGGAGTACGACCCGCCTTGTAGAGGAGGTCGCGTTTCAGACGGCTCAACATGACGGGGACAAAGTTTCTGTCATTACAGAAGCAATGCCACCGGGGTTCGCAAGGCGTATGAGCGAAGAGTTAATTAGTCGTGGCTTGAAGATAAGCTGGAATTCTTTTGTGATGGTTGACGATCGGTTTACGCCGGAAATCATGAAGCTTATGGTCGCCTCGGGATGTGAATACGTAGTGGTAGGAATGGAAACAATGAACGACCGAGTACTCTCTCTTGTCCAAAAAGCAGCGAGCAGTCAAGACAACCTAAACTTCCTCATCAACGCCCACCAAGCGGGTTTGAAGATAAAGGTGAATCTGATACCAGATTTGCCTTCTACAACATACTCTGAAGCCATGGAAGCTCTTTCTTTGCTTCGGAATTGTTCGGATTACCTTAGTTCGGTTGCGATTTTTCCATTCGAAGCAACACGATCCTCTGCAATAGGTAGGAACCCCGAGCTTTATCACCTGAAAGATAGCGAGCCGGAAAACCCCACCGGACAAGCGCAATTCGCATCTAATCATTTGCGTGCCGTCGATCCAGCCATGACCGCCATTGAGAGATCGAAGGTTCATCGCGCTTATGCAGATTTCGCGCGCGAAATAAACGACTCTGAGGTCGCTGCCTCACGAACTGATTTTGTTTCAGAGAAGGATCTCTTTTCTGATCGACCCATCAAGCTTGCTGAACGTTTTATAGATGTATTCGGTGAAGGAAACGAGCTTCAATGCTACCACTCTGTCACGCATGAGCTATTTCGTTTGCCTTTGGGTTGGTGTCGAGTGCTTGAGATAGTGAAGGCGATGGGGTCTTTTACAGGCGGCGAGTTTGTTCGGAGGTTTGAACCGGCCGAAGTTGGTGCGCAACTGCTGCGTCAGATGGCCCGCTATTGTCTACTCTCGTTTGCACATGTGGATCCAAGCGCCGACGCCCCCACTCATGGCGCTGGAGATTCCACGGTGGCTACGCCCAGCATTGGCTCACATTGACACGGACACGGGAAAACTGCGGGTCGCTTCACCGGAGGTGTTTCTCTTACGACAGAAATTCTCGGGATTACCCCACTTGCCGGTAAGAAATTGCGGGAAAGCAGGTTCCGCAATTTCGCGTGTGTAAAACTTGGCGTGAAAAACGATCCACCTTCCAGTCGGGATTAGCCGGAGGGCCTCAGTGCTCGGAGCTTCCAGGATTAGTAAAAGTTAAGCCTATCACGAGAGTATTTCCTAGAACTCGAAAATCTGGCGGCAAGCTGCCCCTCATCGCCGTTATCTGGAATTGAAGATTTGGAGTCACGGGTTCAATAAAACTGCCCCGGAGAAATGAGCGTCTACCGGTGGCCAGCATCTCAGTTCCATTGTCTGCGACAGAAGTGATTGGTTCTGCGTATGCTAGCCAGCGGATCCTATATGAGTACTCGAAGGTGATCGGGCTACTACCCAGAAAATTGTGGGTCAAATTGAAAGGCCAGCGGAAGCTGCCGTCCACACCAGCAACACCGCGGAGAATAGCCTCATTTTCAACAAGATGAGTATCAAAATGTGATCCGCCTTCAACTCCAATCACCGGATACGCCGTGAACGCAGACGGTTGTTGATGGAAGTTGAATACCAATGGAAATTTGATCGTGCCCGCCTCTACCCAATTCTTGTCGTGCGGAGTGGTGGGTGCGATTTCCACGCTCGTGCGCACCTGGAACTGCGGCTTTCTGAGTACGAAGTGTGAGGTACGAGTGAGGTTCGGGTTTTTCAGTGCCCTTAGATCATAGGCCAACCCTACTATCAAGGCATCGAGGTTGGATCCCTCTGAAGTGCTTTTTTCAAATGTCAGGGGTATGTTGAGCCACCCGAGTCCCACCTTATAAGCAGGATCTGCCTGCACGTCAAAACTCAATTGACGTTGTCCGGCGCCGATTACGGGAGATAAAGAGATTGCGCCTTGAGCCGATCCCGCTTGACCAAAATGCGTCCACACCCAAGTGGATGCATAAATCGATCTCATGAGTCCTACGTTGCGATCGCAGGGGGAGATGGTTTGCGGAACGCTCTGACCCCAGCAGTCCTTGAGGGCTGTGAAGTCGGCCGGAGCGGTTCTCTGCGGGTCGGGCTGTTGCGGAAAGCCGCTGATGTCGGCCCACAAGACACGTACTGGTAATGCGATGACGAATTCTACGCCGGTGCAGATTCCCGAGCCTATGTCGCTCGGGTTGTATATTAAAATGTTTGGCGATTCCTCCGTCTGTGCCACGATTTTCCAATCATAGTTTTTACAGTTCGCGGCGGTAACCCCACTTATGAAGGGCACTTCGAGGACGGAGCCTGTGACGAGCGCTTTCGAGGCATTCACTGCGGCGACGATCGCGGCGTCGGTGCGGTCGCTAACCGGGCCGGTGGCGAAACTGCCAGCTGGCCCGTCCAAACGATTGAATTTGGTTACGCGGCAATCCCCAAGCTTGCTGTCCCCCGCAACACAGTGTGCTGAAACATAGGGAGCTACAACGATCATCTCCGCTGTTGCGCTCACGTTCGAGTCGCGCGCGGCCACCGCTTTCACTTCCACTTTTCCGGCGGGCACCGCCGTCGGGGCCGTATATTTGACGGCTTCGCCCGTCCCCTCGATTTTGCCCCCGGTGTCGTCTTTCTGTTGGTCCACGTTGACCTGCCACGTGACGCTGGGATCGGCGACCTTCACGGCCTTTGCGGATAGAGCGACGTGTTCGCCCGGTCGAACCATACGCGTTAGTGGCGTAAGCATGACACAAGCCTTGTCTGGTAATACGTCGGAGGGACACGAAGCGGCGTTGACGACGATAGTGACCGATGCCTTGTGGTCTGGATTGGCTATCGAAGTTGCGGTCACCTTGGGTGGATTGTCCGGCACGTCGTCGGGAGCAGTATAGACTCCCGTGGCTGGGTCGATGGTTCCCATGGACGGGTCTCCATTGACCGACCAAGTGACCTTCAAGTCCGCACCGTTACTTGCATAAACGGTTAAAGTCACCTTGCTCCGAGTGAGCACCGCCGCGCCTGCGGGCTGAATCAACATGGGAGGCGCGGGCGATGGGAAATTGTGTGAAGGGACATCCTGTGCATGCATCGCTTGCCCGAAGATCAAAAGCAGTGCCGCCAGCAAACCTTTCAAGATGTACCTCATGTGGCCTTCCTTGCCCGAAAGATTCGAAATCGAGAGTTCTCGTTCACTAGATGTTGGCCGGATCATCGGTTGCTTTCCGCCACGCTGGACGTGCTCGCTCCGAGAAACGCCTCTCTTACCGTTTTGCGGGAGGCGCTCCAGAGCTTCATGACTTCGAAAACAATGGTCGTCACATAGGTGACGGCAATCCAGACAAAGACCGCTTCAATCGGCAGACCGGACCATGCACCGATCGAGAGACCCATCATTTCGCTGGATTGGTAGCCCCACCATCCGTAGGGAACCGCCAGCGTCGCCTCCCAAAAGAGGCTAATCAGCAAAACAATGAAGAGTGTCAGGCTCAGAGCGCGCCAATTTATAAATCGTTTCACTTCCGGGAAAAACGCGGCAGACGGTACCACTGCCGTGACAACTAGGAACGTGAAATAGCCTGGGAAGCCCGCTGGACTCGGTGACATCAGTTTCTTATATGCGATTGCAGTCGCGATGAGCAGCACGCCGAAAATGACCGAGCTCATATGGAATCTTATTAAGCGAGGGATTACCCTTGCCTTCGATGGATAATCTTGGAGATTATAGGCGGCTAGCCAAAACTCGTCTGCCCAGGTGTATATCAACAGCACCGCTATGAATCCCGTGCAATAGAAGACGTATTCCTCGATTGGGACCCATTCGCCCAACGCGGGTGCCAAGATACGTATCGTTGCGCCCCGGTTTGGGAAAAATAGGAATAGCTTGGCGAAGAAGAAATCGAGACTGCATCCAAGAGGCACGAGCGTTGCTATCGTGCGCCAGAAAGCGCGCTGCGGAATTTTAAGGCCTTCGAGCGGCAGGAACCACCAGCCAATCACCAGAATGGGAATCACAAAGATCGATAAGCTCCACGTGTAACCGTGGGGCGTTGGGTCTGGACTCTGTATCTGCAACGAGGCCGGGATAAGTATAGTGTGCAGGGTGATTCCGACTGGAACAGCAACCATCCCCAGCATCGCAAGTACTATCCATCCGCCGTGCCGGGGGGAGCCATCGGATGTCGGGCTGACCATAAGATCGAGTTCTCCTCAACCCTCTAAGATGTCCATAGTTGAAGCGCCAACTCACACCTGAGTTATTACCACGGCCACCTTTTGACGAGGTGTAGGCGAGAGCCTACAGCTCATATCGGTAAACGTCAATAATCGAGCGGCGCTATTTCTCAGCCCGAACCAGCCGAGTGTAGAGTAACGGGATCAGCAGCACCTTCGGGACTTCAAGTTCAGTTGAGCTGATCGGAGGTTTTTGTATCGGCTTTGAGCGAAGAGCAGATTCCGTAAAATTACTGAAAACACAGAGAAGCCAGAGGAATGAATGGAGTTGTTGGAGTCGGTCGGTCCGCGCCCAAGGCAGGTGCGCTGCATCCGGGGGAAGAGGTCAACCGCCTCCCGGACTACCATAAATAGACCTATATTGGCAGTCTGGAGAATGATCGATCAGCGGTTAGCCACCGACGACTCTAGGCAGACAGGTAAAAAATCACCGTTTGATTGCTTTCCGCCATTTATAATTCGTAGATCATCAGCGTCGGGCCGCGTTGTTCAACTCTCGAGAGGTCAACAGCATGCCACGTCCCATCTCCGAGCAGATTCAAGGAACATACTTTCGTCTCCGATTCAGCGTGGCCATCATTGGCCTTCTGTTTCCGGTCATCCTCTACTTTGGTGGGAGGATGAATCGCTTCGGCCTGCGTGGCTCCATGAGCGCTTATTATTGGGCTACCGCGAACGCGCCGTGCCCATGCGATCAATACCCAGAACACTCCGGAAAGTGCAAGAAAATCGAGAAGAACAGCGAAGACGAAAAGTCCTGTCTCGCACGGCCAGCAGTTACAGAAGCAGGATCGATGAGGAGTTATTTTGTTGGCTTCCTCTTTGCGGTTGGGGCGATCCTGTTTGCAAACAAGGGTTATAGCCGACGGGAAGACATATTCCTTAACATCGCTGGCGTATCAGCATGGCTGATCGCTCTATTTCCGATGCCGTGGACCGGCAAACCAGCACCACTCTCCTGGGTGCATGGGACAGCGGCAATCATATTCTTTTTGGCCATCGCTTCCGTTGCGGCTTTTTGTTCCCACGCCACAGTGGAACTCATCAAGGACGCTAGACAAAGAAAGCTCTACATGGGTGCGTACCGTTTTCTTGCGGTCTTGATGATCGCTTCCCCCATCGCCGCATACATCCTGAACGCTCATATCCTCCGCAGGGACAATGCTATTTACTGGGTCGAGTTCTGCGGGATCTGGGCGTTCGCGGCGTACTGGATTGTCAAGGGTATTGAGATGTCCGGACCTGATACGGAGAAGAAGGTAGCGGCCGGAGTACCCTATGACCCACCCAAGTTGCATATCGTAGCAAGCGTGAAGAGCATGTTGTCCGGCGGAACGAGCACGACGATTCCAACTCCTCCCTCACCATGAACGTGTCCAGGTCATGCGTGCTGATATAGTCAAGCGCAAACAGCAACCTCTGATTTTCAGGTGCCCGTTAAGTGCCCCGAACATGCCGTTTTGAGAGGGTTTTGCGGCTGAGAAGAAGGACTAAGTCGTTTGAATCCGGCAGAGCCGGTTGACGTTTGGCGCGTTATGAGCCCGACGAGCTACCAGGCTGCTCCACCCCGCGCTATAGATAGTACGCGTCTTGTCGATCTTCTGCAACTCGCGCTTCTTAATTTTCTTAATTTGCCTGTGCTTGAATTCGTATCCCGAAAATGACAGAAAGAAGAGCGCGACTCGAATCGTAGGGAAATCCTGTTAGATTCTTACCAGGTGTTGTACGCCGTTCCATCGAACCGCGAGTTGAGCGGGGAATGCGAATGCACGTCGACCATCCCCGTAATCACTTGATCCGGGCTTAGCACGACATTGTCGAATACCGGGTCCCAGTCGGTTGCCTGGGTCATGGGATCAACGGGGACTTCCCGCAGATACCCTGCTTGGTGAAGGTCTTCAAGTGACTGCGGCGCGGCCTGCTTATCCAGCGTGAAATTGTCAATCGCTTCGCGCAAGACCTGCAAATCATGTTTCAGCACCGCTTCTCGCGATCGCTGGATGGTCATGTCGTATCGTCCGGCGGCTAATCCCAACAGGATTAGAATGATCGCAATAACGATCATCAACTCAATCAGCGTAAACCCACCGCTAGAAAGCCGGGTCGCGCGCTTCCTCCGCGCAACTCCGTTTTCCTTGAGTCTTCCCATGATTTTGTTCATTTCAACACCTCGACCTGACTACCAGTCGCTGTACTTCGTCCCATCGAGCGCCGTCCCCGACGACTTCGAGTACACATCGAAAACGTTTTTCCCACCCCAACTCGTCGAATCCGGATCGTCGCTGATCGAGCGCAATCCCCAGTCGGCCCGTCCCGTCATCGGGTCCACGGGAACCTTCCTCAGAAATCGCAGTTTCTTGTCGTCTCCCGGCCCAAGCTGCACGCCTTTGACCAGCGTATCCAAATCCGGCGGATAATTCTCGCTCCCGACTTCTGTCCGGAACTTGTGCTGATCAGCAAGGTCCTTGTAGCGGTCGATCGCGTCCTTCATCGTCCGCAGGTCGTAGCGGAGTTCCGACTCCTTCTGCCGTATCACCGTATACCGGAAAACTGGCAGCGCCATGGAAGACAGAATCATCAGGATCGCGCAGGCAATAATCAATTCCAGCAGCGTCATTCCTGCAGTTGAAGAAAGGCGTCTCTGCCGGGAACTTCTGTGGGGAGAAAACTCTCGCCGCAACATCGTATATTTCCCCTAGCTTGGATTAAGGCTGGACTTGCACCGTAGCCTCATTCGTTACCAATGGAATGGGCCGCTGCTGCGAATCCTTGGCGTTCTGCTGCATGATGGTCAGATTCGATGAGCCTGGCGCGATGCCCTTGATCACAATGCCGACCAGCGTGCCGCTCCCGCTCACGCCCTGCGTATTCGGCTGACGCGTGGCGGAAATAATGGCTTGACCCTTTTCCGCATTGACGCTCTTAACGATTGCGATCTCCTGCGTACCGCCCGAGAGGAATCCGCCGTGCTGTCCTTCGCTTACTGCATGCTGCACATCCTCGATGCTGATGACCGCTGGGTTGTATTGCAGCAACATCGGTATCGAGAATAGATCGCTCACATTCTCCACAACTACCGCAACCATTTTCGTCTCGCCCACTTTCACCGAGAGTGCCGACGGGTCAAAACGCAACTTGCCTGGTTGACCTTGCGGCGGATTGACAGACGGCCCACTGGGGACACCGCCCGGCGCTGCTGCTCCGGGGGCCGTCACCGCGGCTCCTGGCGTTGCCCCAGCCGAAGCTTGGGCAATCGACTTTGCTGGTTCCGTAACCGGCGTGCGGATTTCACTGTCGCGCTTCAGCTGAGGATTTTGATCGGGACCCGAGTAGATTCCGCGCAGATTCTCGCGCGTCCAGTCCGGCAGCCGCACGATATGCGGAATCAGCATGATCAAAACTTCATCTTCCTCGTGCTCCACGTTGTCGCTCGAAAATAGGTAGCGTATGACCGGAATCTTTGCCAACCCGGGCCACCCGTTCAGTGTCTTTGTGTCGGTCCTCTCGATGAGTCCGCCGAGAATGTAAGCCTGGCCATCTCCCAATCGAATGTCGTGCTCGACGACGCGCTGGCTGATAATCGGCTGGCTGATTCCGCCAATCGTGGATGTGCCTGTGACCGAAGAAACTTCAATCTTAATCTTCAGGCTGACCTCGTGATTCGGGTGGACTCGCGGGGTCATGTCAATATTCACGCCGACATCCTGATATTGGAACTGCGTGTTGACCAGCGGGTTCACGAGCCCTGCCGTGCCCACCGCTCCCACACCCACGCCGGCCTGAAAGCTTCCCGTCGCAATCGGGATGCGGTCGCCGATTTTGAGTTTCGCCTGCTGCCCGTCCACCGAGCGAAGCTCCGGGTTCTGAATAATCTTCGTGAACGTATCCGTCAGTACCGCGTTTGCCGTAAAGTTCGGAAGCGTCACGGTGTAATCGCTGCTGTTCAGAGTCCGCAGCGTCTGCAGCGTAGTGTTGTTCGTGGTCGTGGTTGTCGTCGTGCTTCCGGTCGTCGTTGTCGCATTCGGATTTATGGCAATGGAAGCGGTTTGGCCCGGCTGAATTCCCAGAGTGCGCAGACGATCCGTGCGCGCCTCGAGCACTTCCACCTGAACCACCACTTCCGATTTGGCTTTATCCACATCATCGAGCACTTTACCGACAAGCTTCAGAACGTCCGGAGTGGCACGGATAATAATCGCGTTTTGCGAGTTGAGCTGCTGGACGCGATGCAAATCAAACAAGGAGCGGAGTCCCGTGAGGATTTCCGTCAAGTCCTGCGGCGTCACCGTATTCGACAGATAAAACGTCTTCAGCACCTCTTCTTCGTAGTCTTTCCGCTTGGCCGCTTGGTCGGGAATCACCATGATGATGTTTTCGGTGACCGCTTTTGTGAACGCTTTGCTCTCCAGGCACACCACCTCCAGCGCCTGCTCCAAGGTCAAATTATTCAAATCCACGGAGATTCGCCGGGCAGGGAAATCCGGGTCATAGATCACTGTTAATCCTGCCAGCTTCCCGATGGTGTCGAAGACAACCCGTGCGTCGGCGGACGCCTTATAGGTGATGGCCACATTTGAGAGTGGCTTGAGCTCCGGCGGCTCCGACATGTATTTTCCCATCTCGTCGTCCGAGATCGGCTTGGCGTTATCTCCCGCGTGCGTTTGGTCCACAATTATGGCGAGCGTTTTCTTTAGTTCCTGTGCGGCAATGGCGCTGGATGGATCATCCATTTGTGCCCGCTGGAACTGTGCCGCCGCGCCTTGCAGGTCCCCGTTTTCCCTCTGCTTCAGGCCCTGCTTTACGTGCATCTCTCCGGCCTCAAACCTCGTCTGGTTGAGCCGGATTTTGTAACCTGCGTTGTTGGGGTCGGTCTTCAGTGCCTTCTGATAGAACTCCAATGCGGCGTCGTAATCCTCGAGTGTCTCCGCCTTCCGGCCTTTGCTATAATCTGTTTGGCCCTTCGGGCAGCCCACTGCGAACAGACCCATTCCGACACATAAAAGGACACTGCCACAACGTCGCATGGACTCTCCGGTGCCTCGACACGAAGCCATTGCAGTCTATCACTCGCTTTAGAGCACCGGCAATACGTGGAAGGTTGGCTGTACTAAATCCGATAATATGGTTTTTTTGATGCGTGTAGCCAAGTTTTAACACTCCAGTTATGATTGAGGATTGTGCCCAAGCCAGCGAAAAAACCCGAGAAAGACAGCAAAGCCGGCGAGCAAATCGTGGCTCAGAACCGCGCTGCTTCCTATAATTACCACCTGCTCGACCGCTATGAGGCCGGTTTGGTTCTCCACGGCACCGAAGTGAAGGCCTTGCGCGAAGGAAAAGCGAATATCCGTGACGCCTATGTCGATTTCAAGCCCAGCGGCGCCTGGCTCGTTAACGCGCACATTGCACAGTACTTGCCCGGCGGCCCCTGGAACCACGAACCTCTTGGTTCGCGGAAACTCCTTCTCCACAAGAACGAAATTCATAAGCTCTCAGGGCGCACCGAATCCAAGGGCTTGACCGTCATTCCTCTGCGTATTTACTTCCGTAAAGGCTTGGCAAAGGTCGAAATCGCTCTGGCGCAAGGAAAGAAATCGTGGGACCGCCGCCAGGACGAACGCGACAAGGAAGCTCGCAGGGAAACTGAAAAAGCTATGTACAACAACCGGAGGCGTTGAAGAATCATGCAAATCACAGTGGAAGCAAAGCCGTATGCAGGCCTGGAAACCGAAGCACTTGTTTCCTACGTTTTCGAAGAGAGCGATCCCATTCAAGGCCGCATCGCGGAGATCGATCTGGCGGCGAATGGCCTATTGCGCAGCCTGGCCAAGAGCGGGGAACTCACGGGCAAGACGCTCGAAATGACTTTGATTCACGCGCCCGCCGGGCTCAGGGCTGCGCGCTTATTGCTGGTTGGGGCAGGGAAGCGCGAGCAATTTACCAGCGCCACGCTTCGAAAGGTGGCCGGCGCCGCGTTGCGCTACCTTAAATCCCGCTCCGTAAAACAGTTCGCGTTCCTCGTTCGCGAGAACAACACCACCGAGGACCTCGCGCAAGCCATCGCGGAAGGCGCGCTGACCGCCAACTTCGAATCCGACAAGTACAAGACCGAAAAGAAAAACGACAAATCCATCGATACAGTCCTGCTGACCGGATATTCCGACGCGGATCGCGCCGCCGGTGAGAAAGGATTGGCGCGCGGGCGCGTGGTCGCTGACGCAATGAATTTTGCGCGTGATCTCATCAACGAGCCATCCAACAAACTCACGCCGAAAATTCTTGCGGAAAAAGCCGAAGCCATGGCCAAGCAAGCAGGCCTCGCCGTCGAAATTCTCGACGAGAAAAAAATCACCGACCTCAAGATGGGCGCACTGCTCAGCGTTTCCCAAGGCGGCCCGGAACCACCTCGCGTTATGGTCGTCACCTATACGCCTGCGAATCCCAAGCCCGGCGCGCCTGTCATCGGCCTTATCGGCAAGGCCGTCACCTTTGACACCGGCGGAATTTCCATCAAGCCCGCCGAAGGCATGGAGAAAATGAAGTACGACATGGCTGGCGGCGCCACTATGCTCGGCGTTATGCGCGCTCTCGCTGCGCTCAAGCCCAACGTCAAAGTCATTTGCGTCGTGCCATCCACGGAAAACATGCCCGGCGGCAAAGCCCAAAAGCCCGGCGACATTCAAACGGCGATGTCCGGCAAAACCATCGAAGTGCTGAACACCGACGCTGAAGGCCGCCTCATCCTCGCCGATGGCATTCACTACGCGAAACAACTTGGCGCCACGCACCTGATTGATGCCGCAACGCTCACCGGCGCCATTGTTGTCGCCCTCGCGAATGTTAACGCCGGGGTCTTCGGCTCGGACCAGCCTTTCACCGACAAGCTGCTTGCCAGCTCCAAAGTGGCCGGCGAAAAAATGTGGCAGATGCCGATTGATGACGACTACCGCGAATTCATCAAGGGTACTGTCGCCGACATTCAGAATATCGGCAGCGGCAAAGGCGGCGGCGCCATCACTGGCGCGATGTTCATCAAGGAATTCACTGGCGATTCGCCGTGGATTCACCTCGATATCGCCGGCACGGCCTGGAACGACGACGCCAAGCCTTGGCTGGCAAAAGGACCTACCGCCGTTGCGCTGCGCACTCTAGTTCACCTCGTCATGTCGTACTGATTTTTCCCGGTCGTTTTGTGTTCCCTTGTAGTGGCGCACCATGCTGCGTCGCTACAAGGCGCGCACGACCGATCGTGCCCCTACATTTTTTCCGGTGCCTCGATTCCTAACAATCCCAATGTCTCTACCAGGCGCGCTTCGACCAGCTCCGTCAGGCGGAGCAGGAAGGCTCGTTTCTGTTCATCTGGCTCCGTCAGGATGTGGTGCTTGTGGTAGAAGTTGTTGAAAGATTGCGCGAGTTGAAACGCGTACTTGGCGACGAAGGCGGGTTCTTGCGCGCCGATGGCAGCGTTTACCGCAAGGTCCGGAGAGCCTGCGCTTAGCAGCAATTCCCAAAGGCCACTGCCTTCAGGAGCGTTGAGTAGCGCGGCTACCGTCTCGGCGGTAACGGCGACGCTTGTCGCGCCGGCTTCCACGCCTTTGCGGCGGATGCCGCGGATGCGCACGACGGCGTACTGGCAATAGGGGCCCGTTTCGCCTTCAAAGCTGAGGGCGTCTTTGAAGTCGAAGGCGATGATGGCGTTGCGCGTGAATTTCAGCAGGAAAAAACGCAGTGCCCCGACCGCGATGGCGTGGCTTGTTTGTATTTGTTCGGCTTTGCCCATTTCCGCGTGGCGTTGCTGGACTTCGGCGTGCGTGGCGGCTTCGAGTTTGTCGAGCAGGTCGTCGGCTTTGACGCCGAAGCCTTTGCGGCCGCTGACTTCGACGTAGGGTTTCTTGGCTTCTTCGGGCGTCAGTTCGTAGCCCATCTCGGCGGCGCATCGCGGCGTTAGCGCCACGATTTCGTAGGATAAGTGAATGGATTTTTCGGCGGCTTCGGCGTGTCCGAGCCGGCGCAAGCCTTCCGCGACAACGTCCTGCAGATAGGATTGGCGCGCGTCGATCACGTTGTAGACGATCGAGGCTGGCTCGCCGAAGTGCGGGGCGTCGGGATCGTCTTTTTCACTCGTCGTAGCCCAAACTGTTTCGCCCTCGGGAGTGTTCGGCCATTTGCGGTAGTGAAAATCCTTGCCGAGCAGGCCGAATTTCCAGAGCTGATAGGCGATGTCTTTCCCGACATAGGTTACCGTTCCGTTCGATCGAACGATGATCTTGTCCTGCGTGTTTTCCAGATCTTCGCTTTTCTCACTGACCTCTGAGCTCCCGGCGCTCTCTCCGTTGGTTCCTGATTTTTCTTCATTCCACGGCATGATCCAGCAGCCGGCCATTTTGCCGCCGGTGGCGAGTTGGATTGCGCCGGAGGCTTTTAGTTTTTCGAAGGCGGCGTCCCAGAATTTTAAGTGGAGGATTTCGCTTTCGCGGGCGAGCAGTTCGTAGTCGATGCCGAGGCGCGCCATGGTTTTCAAGTGGAGGCTGACAATGGCGTCGGCTACGACTTGGGCGACTTCGGCTTCTTCGCCGCGGTCTTCTTCGATGGCTTTCAGGGTGCGTCCGCGCAGTTCGGCGGCGCGGACTTTGTCCGCTTCAAAAAAATGGGTGGCTTTGGCGTAGAGATCCCAGCAGTAGTAATCGAAGCGAGGCTCCATGGCGAACATTTTTACGCTGACAGGTGTGCGGCGCTCCATGTCGAGGAAGCCGATGACGACGTCGGCGACTTGCACGCCGGTGTTGTCGATGTAGTTTTGCACTTGCACGGTATGGCCGGCGTGCTGGAGGATGCGTGCCATGGTGTCGCCGAGGACGGCGTTTCGCACGTGGCCGATGTGGGCGGCTTTGTTGGGGTTGATGCTGGTGTGTTCTACGATTACTTTGCCGGATTTCTTTTGTGAAAGAAGTGGCGAGTGGCGAGGGGCCAGTGTCGAGAGATCGGACCAGAAGGCGGCGCGATCGAAGTAGGCGTTGAGGTAGCCGGCGCCGGCGACTTCAATGCGGGCGACGCCTTCGATTTTGGGGAGGGCGCTGGCAATTTCCTGGGCGATCGAGCGTGGCGCTTTTTTGAGGCGCTTGGCTAGCTCGAAGCAGACGGGGGAGGCGGCTTCGCCCATTTCGATTTTGGGCGGGCGATCAAGAACGACGTCTATCGAGGCGGCGTAGTGCTGCTCGATGTGGCGGGCGAGAGCTTCGCGCAGGCGGTTTGTGATTGTCAGGTACACGATTCCTCGGCAGAGAAGTAGGAGTGAGTATAAGTGGATGGGAGGAAAGCGGTCAAAAGGTTACCGGAGAGACAAATCGGGAAAAACCGAGGGGGTACACGCCCGGGAGGCAGCAGCACCCTCACCCACCACCATTCCGCGAATCGAAGAGAAATTCTGACCATCCAACCGTCCGTCAAAATATTCCACTTTGTTTGACACACTTGCCGTGCGTCGATAGTATCGAAAGATTCTGCCGGGACTTAACTGATCGGCATTCCTCTGGCGGCTGTGCTCTATGAAACTGGCTTATTTTGATTGTTTTAGCGGGATTAGCGGGGACATGACGCTGGGCGCCCTGGTGGATGCGGGCTGCCCGGTCGGGCATCTGCGCGAGGAGTTGCTCGGGTTGCAGGTGGCGGGATGGGAGTTGACGGCCGAGAAGGTTTGGAAGAATGGGATGGCGGCGACGTATGTGCGGGTGGTAACGCGGGACCAGTCGAAACACCGGTCGCTTGGGGCGATTTTGGAGATTTTAGAGAAGTCGCAGCTCGTAGGGCGGGTGCGGGAGCGGGCCGCGGCGATTTTCCGGAGGCTGGGGGAGGCGGAGGCGCGGGTGCATGACGTGCCTGTGGAAAAGATTCATTTTCATGAGGTTGGAGCGGTGGACGCGATTGTGGATATTGTGGGGGCGTGTATCGGGTTTGAGGCTTTGGGGATTGAAAGGTTTGCTTGTTCGGCTCTGAATGTGGGCGGGGGGACGGTCGAGATGGCGCATGGCGTATTGCCTGTGCCGGCGCCAGCAACCGCTAACTTGTTGCAGGGCAGGCCTACTTATTCTAATGGGGTGCAGAGGGAGTTGGTGACGCCCACGGGCGCGGCCATTGTGGCTACTCTTTGCGAAACTTTCGGGCCGCAGCCCGCTATGAGTGTTGGCGCGATTGGGTATGGGGCGGGGACGGCGGATCTTGAGGGGCAGCCTAATGTGGTCCGGATTATGGTGGGGGAGGAAGTTCCGGTAGGGAAAGAGAAAGGCGCGCAGCCAGGATCGGCTGTGCTACTGGATGAGGAGATTGCGGTTGTTGAAGCGAATCTGGATGATATGAATCCGCAGATTTATGGGTATTTCTTGGAGAAGGCGCTCGGGATGGGGGCGCTCGATGTTTATACGACGCCGGTGCAGATGAAGAAGAATCGCCCGGGGACTTTGTTGACGGTTTTGTGTAAGCCGGGAGATGTGAATGCGCTGATGGGGTTGATTTTTGCGGAGACGACTACTTTTGGGGTGCGGACGCATGGGGCGCAGCGACGGGTTTTGCCTCGGGAATGGGTGAACGTGGGGACGGAGTTTGGGGAAGTGCGGATTAAGGTTTCGCGGGTCAATGGGCGGATTCTGCATGTGGCGCCGGAGTTTGAGGATTGCAAGAAGTTGGCGGTGGAGAAAGATGTGCCCTTGCAGCGGGTGATTGCTTCGGCTTTGCGGAGTTACGAGAAAAGATAAGAGAAAAAAAGGAAGAGAGGAGATAACCGAAAGATGAATCTGGGGGCACGATGAATCGAGCCCGTACCCATTGCAGCGATGGCGGATTGTTTTTGTTTCGAAGAGAGAAACGGGAAGATTGAACGGGGAACATGGCTGAAAAACCTAAATATTATTTGACTACGCCGATCTATTACACGAACGGGTTGCCGCATATTGGGCATACCTATTCGACGATCGTTTGCGACACCATTCGGCGGTACAAGCGGATGCGCGGGTACGACGTGGTGATGACTACGGGGACGGACGAGCATGGCGTGAATGTCGAGCGCTCGGCGAAGAACGCGGGCGTCCCGGAGTCCGAGTATGTGGCGAAGATGGCGGCGCAGTGGAAGTCGCTTTGGGATGAGTTGGGGGTGCAGGGCGACGAGTTTATTCGCACGACGGATTTGAAGCATGCCCATACGGTGCAGTGGCTTTTTAAGTTGTTCCGGGAGAATGGGTACGTTTATCCGGGGCATTACACCGGGCAGTACTGCATTTTTGACAATGCGTATGTGGACGTAAAGCCCGGGGAGAACTGTCCGGATTGCGGGCGGCCGACCGAGACGGTGACCGAAGAGAACTATTTTTTCAAGTTGTCGGCGTTTCAGAAGCCGCTTTTGGATTTATACGCAAAGAACCCGAACTTTATTCAGCCGGAGGCGCGGCGGAATGAAATACTGAGTTTTGTGGAGGGTGGGCTGCGGGATTTGAGTATTACGCGGACGACGCTTCGGTGGGGGATTCCTGTGCCGGGCGAGGAGCCGCACGTTTTTTATGTGTGGTTCGACGCGTTGACGGCTTATTTGAGCGCGGTGGGCGGGCCGCAGTATGAGAAGAGCGGGTATTGGCCGGCGGATTTGCATTTGGTGGGGAAGGAGATTATCCGGTTTCACGCCGCCTATTGGCCGGCGTTTTTGATGGCGGCGGGATTGCCGATTCCGAAACAGATTTGGGCGCATGGATGGTTGCTGATGGACAGCGCGAAGATGAGCAAGTCGCAGGGGAATGTGGTGCGGCCGCGGCCGATTGTGCATGTCTTGGGGATGGATGCGCTTCGCTATTACTTGCTGCGCGAGACGGTGTTTGGGCAGGACGGGAATTTTAGCTATGACGCGCTTGTGCAGCGGTATAACAGCGATTTGGCGAATGGGTTGGGGAATTTGGCGAGCCGAACGGCGGCGATGATTGAGAAGAATTGCGGCGGGAAGATTCCGAAGACTGGGGCGCTGCAGGCGCAGGATACGGCGCTGGCCAAGGAAGCGCAAGCGGCGATCGGCGAAGTGATGGAGCATTACGAGAAGCTGGAGTTTTCGCGTGCGTTGGAAGTGATTTGGTCGCTGATTTCGGCGGCAGATAAATATTTGACGGTGGAGAAGCCGTGGTCGCTCGGAGAGTCGGGGGACGAGCAGCAGCGGCGCGCTACGGTGCTTTGGACTACCGCGGAAGTGCTGCGCGTGGTGACGGTGCTGACGCATCCGGTCTTACCGGAGAGCACGGCGAAGGTTTGGGCGTTGCTCGGACAGCCGGGCGCGCTTGGTGCGGTGGATTTGGATGGATTGGCGTGGGGACAACTTGCGGCGGGAACTGCGCTAGGCAAGTCGCAGGCGTTGTTTCCGCGAATTGAAAAAGCTGAAGCGATTGAGAGGATGGAAGCCATGGAAAAAGAAGCACAGAATGCACCTTCGCCGGTTGCGGCGGGGACACCTGCGGCGGCGCCGGTTGCGACCGGAGCGGCGGCTTCGGGGGCGGCTCCGGCTGCTGCTCCGGCGGCGGAGAAGATTGGGATTGAGGATTTTGCGAAAGTCGAGATGCGCGTGGGGCAGATCAAGACGGCGGAGCGGATTGTGGGCGCAGATAAGTTGCTGAAGTTGACCGTGGATATTGGGACGGAGATTCGGCAGATTTGCGCGGGGATTGCGCAGTTTTATGAGCCGGAGAAATTGATCGGGCGGAAGGTAGCGGTGGTGGTGAATCTGGCGCCGCGGAAGTTGCGCGGGGTGGAGTCGAACGGGATGATTGTGGCGGCGTCGGTCGGGCCGGAGGGGCGGCCGGTGTTGGCGGGATTTCCGGACGAGGATGTGGAGATCGGGGCAAGATTGAAGTAAGGGAAAAGAAAGACACGCCACAGGGTGGATATTCGGGCGCGGAATAGAGGGCCAAGAGGAATCGCGCCCCTACACAATGGAATTGATTGATTCACATGCGCATGTGGATGATTCTCGGTTTGATGAGGATCGCGAGGAGATGTTTGGGCGCGCGCGAGCGGCGGGCGTAACTACCTTGCTTGCGATCGGCACGGGGCCGGGGCCCGAGAAACTGGATGCGGCGCTACCTTTTGCAGAGAAGTACGAGTGGATTTATACGACCGTGGGGATTCACCCGCATGAGGCGAAGGACGTAACCGAGGCGCACCTCAATGAGTTGGCGCGGCTGGCGAAGCACCCTAAGGTGATTGCTTGGGGCGAGATTGGGTTGGATTATTTTTACGATCATTCGCCGCGGGATGTGCAGGAGCGGGTGTTTCGGGAGCAGATGGAGCTGGCGGCGGCGGCGAAATTGCCGATTATCATTCATTGCCGGGATGCCTGGGCGGATTGCTTACGATTGATTGAGGAAGTCTGGCGGCCTACCGGGCTTGGCGGAATTTTGCATTGCTTTACCAGCACGCTTGAGGACGCGCAGCGCGGCATCGACATGGGTTTTATGATTTCGTTTGCGGGGAATTCGACTTATCCGAAGACCGAGAATTTGCGGGACGTGGCGAAGGTTTTGCCGCTGGAGAACATTTTGATTGAGACGGACGCGCCGTACCTTGCGCCGCAGCCGTACCGGGGGAAGCGGAATGAACCTGCCTACGTGGCGGAAGTGGCGCGTACACTCGCTAGTGTGAGAGACTTAGCCGCGGAAGAGTTCGCCGCCCAGACAGCAGGGAACTTCCGGCGATTTTTCCGCCTTTCCCGGCCGTCGATGTCTGCGGCTGCGGAGTCCCAAAGATGATTGCAGGCCAGGGGAGGAAGGCTATCGCGCTGCTTACTGCCAAAGAGATTTTTGATCTCGTGCGAGACGATTTGGTTTTGGTTGAGGAAGAGCTCGCGCGACAGAGCGCTGGCGCTTTCGAGCCAGTTTCAGAAATTACGAGCTATCTGTTGGGTGGCGGTGGGAAGCGTCTTCGGCCGGCTCTTTTGCTGCTCTGCAATGCGTATACGGGGCGGCGGAGTGCGGGAGCGATTCGGTTGGCGGCGGTTGTGGAGCTGCTGCACAGCGCGACTTTGATTCATGATGATGTGATCGACAGCGCGGACACGCGGCGCGGGCGGCCTTCGGCGAATTCGCGGTGGGGGAATCATCGCAGCGTTTTGGCGGGGGATTGGTTGTACATGCAGTCGTTCCAGATGGCGCTGGAGGAGAGAAATTTTCGGATTTTGGATGTGCTGATCGACTTGACGCAGAAGATGGTCGAGGGCGAGTTGATTCAGCTGGCGAAGATTGGGCGCATCGATGTGACCGAAGAGGATGCACTGCGGCTGGCCACTTACAAAACGGCGTGTTTGTTTAGCGGGTGCGCTAGATTGGGTGCCGTGCTTGGCGGGCTCGAAGGCGCGGAAGAAGAGGCGTTGGCGGATTATGGGCGCTACGCGGGGCTGGCGTTTCAGCTGGTGGACGACCTTTTGGATTTTACGGCCTCGGCGGCGCAACTGGGGAAGCCGGTGTTGAGCGATTTGAAAGAGGGGAAAGTTACCTTGCCCTTGATTTATGCCATGGAGAATGGGCATCGCGAGGCGCGCGGGTTGGTGGCTCGAGTGTTGGAGGAGAAAGAGTTCCATTCGGTGCGGGCGGAGACGATTGTTTCATTGGTGCATGATTCGGGGGCGCTGGAGCGGGCGCGGAATTTGGCGCATGAATATGCCCGGCGGGCGAAGGCTTGTTTGGAGGGGCGCGGTGATTCCGAGTATGCGCGAGCGCTGTTGACGTTGCCGGATTTTATTTTGGAGCGTGAGAATTAGGGGTCAGAACGCGCGAAGACGGGCACGGCGCGCGGTGCCCCTACGGAAATGCTGCCTTTTAAACTGGTCTACCACAACGGCTACGATTTAAATCTGGGCGAGCACGTTTTTCCTTCACAAAAATTCCATTTGATTGCGGAAACGCTGGTGCGCGAGAAGATAGCGGCCGGCGGAGATTTTCTTACGCCTGATCCTGCTGCGGATGAGGATATGCTGCGCGTGCATACAGCGGAGTGGGTCCAGAAGTTGAAGACGGGAACGCTGTCGGCCAGCGAGATTATGAAATTGGAGATTCCGTTTTCGCGGGAGGCAGTAGAGGCGTGCTGGCTGGCGGCGGGCGGATCGATTTTGGCGGGCCAGGCGGCTTTGCGGGACGGGTTTGGGTGCAATTTGGGTGGCGGGTTTCATCATGCTTATCCAGGGCATGGCGAGGGATTTTGCGCGATACATGATGTGGCCGTGGCGATCCGAAGGCTGCAGTTCGATGGAGCGATTCAAAAGGCGATGGTTGTGGATACGGATGTGCATCAGGGGAACGGGACGGCGGCAATTTTTGCTGAGGATGAATCGGTTTTCACGCTTTCGATCCACCAGGAAAATAACTATCCGGCGTACAAGCCGCCTTCGGATATAGATTTGGAGATGGCGGACCGCGTGGAGGATGACGAATATCTTGGCGCGCTGATTCCAGCGGTGGAGGCGGCGCTGGATGAGTTTCAGCCGGAGATACTCTTTTATGTTGGAGGGGCGGATCCTTTTTGCGAGGACCAGCTCGGCGGATTGATGCTGACCAAGAAAGGATTGAAGACTCGAGACAAACGCGTGTTCGAAGAGGCCCGGCGGCGCGGGATTCCTGTGGCGACAGCTTTGGCTGGGGGATATGCGCGGCAGCTGGAAGACACGATTCGAATCCATGTGAATACCATCGTTGCGGCGGGCGAGGTGGCGCAGGCTTTTCCTTCGGCCTCGGCGGCTGGACAGCGGTAAACTCTTTCGCGCGGTGGCGCGGCATTTTCCTGTACGAGACTGAGAGGAAGCTCATGAAGCGAATCAGGTTGCGGAGTGTTTCGTGTTCCGTGGTTGCCGGTGCCTTGTTACTGCTGAGTTTCACGGCGCAGCAGAAAACGGCGGCGCAAACGGCCAGCGACTCGTCGAAGAAGTTGAAGGTGTACATTTCGGTGGACATGGAAGGTGTGGCTGGGGTTGTCACCGCAGACCAGCTTATTCCGAGTGGTTTTGAGTACGAGCGGTTTCGGCGTTTTATGACGGACGAGACGATGGCTGCGGTGCGGGCGGCAAATGAGGCGGGCGCAGGCGAGATTGTCGTCAGCGACTCGCATGGAATCGGCGAGAATCTGCTGATCGAAGCGTTTCCGAAAAACGTCCGCATTGTGCGTTCCTGGCCGCGGCACGGCGGAATGATGGCCGGGCTGGATTCGAGTTTTAGCGCAGCGATTTTTGTCGGTTATCACGCGTCCACGACGAATCCGAAGGGCGTTCGGGCGCACACGTTTTCCAGCGCGCACTACGCGCGGGTGGCATTGAACGGCAATGCGGTGACCGAAGGGGAGTACAACGCTGCTTATGCCGGGGCGAAGGGAGTGCCTGTGATTTTCGTTTCCGGCGATGACGTCGCCGTGGCGGAGATTAAGTCGCGACTGGGAGACATTGAGACCGTCGAGACGAAAAAATCGCTTGGGTTCCATTCCGCTGAGACGCTGACGCCGGAGGTTTCCTGCGAAAAAATCTTTTTTGGCGTGAAATCCGCGTTGAGCCGGCTGCACGACTTCAAACCTTACGTGATCAAAACGCCGGTAACGCTGGAAATTACATTCAAGAATTACACCCCAGCGGAGTTGCTGAGCTACTTGCGATCGGTGCAGCGCATAGATTCGCACACGATCCGGTTTGTGGGCAAGGATATGGACGAAGTGGACGACTTCGAGGAATTTGTAGGGAATTACAACGCCGATTTGGCGCCGTGAATGGCGTCCTGCGCCTATTCTTTCTGTGCCGCCAGCGCGTGGCGAACCGCATTGGTTAGCTCTGTTTCCACACCCTCGGGATCGAATCCTTCCGCGCGATACGCGATTTTTCCCGTGCGATCGAGAATGACGACGGTGGGGAAGGAGTTTACCGAGAGGAGGGTATCCAGCCCATCCGCAAAAACTACCGTTGTGCGCGGTTTTTCTTGCTGCAGATAGGGCGGAACGAGAGTTTCGTCTTCGTCACAATCCGCGGCCAGGAAAACGATGTCCGCGACTCCCTGAAATTGGGCGGCGACTCGTTCGAAATGAGGCTCCATCTCGCGGCACGGGCCGCACCAGGTGGCCCAAAAATTCACCACCACGATTTTTCCTTTCTGTTCGGCAAGGGAATAAGGAGAGCCGTCCTGAGCCTTACGCAAGGTGAAATCGTAGGGCTCTTTGGCGCCGGCGTTTCTTTTCGGTTTCGGGGCTTCCGAGGACGCGACGACGTCGTCGTAGGAGTGCAAGAGGTAGTCGCCGAGGCCCTGGTCGGAACCGTGGGCCAGGCGCCAGACGTTTCCGAGCTTTTGACGAATCTCGCGGCGGTTTGCTGCCGCCGCCGGAGTCGCGGCGTCCGCGAGGGAGAAGGCTCTGGCATATTCCCGGATGGCGCCAGGCAGGTCCTTGTTAAATTCCGCGATTTCTCCGAGTTTTTCGCCCGCCGCGGCGCTTGGGGATAACGCCATGCTCGCGCGAAAGTCTTTTTCGGCGGCGAGGTTGTCGCGGAGCTTGAAGGCGAGCCTTCCGCGCAGCGCCAGGATATTCACTTTGTCGCGCTTCTGTTCGAGTTCCCATTGTTCTTTCGAGACTTTGGGAGATTTTTCACCGGCGGAGCTGTTGTTGATAAAGTCCAGCACCCGTGAGGAGTAATTGAGCGCACGGCGGAGGGCGGCTTCGTCACCATTGCGCTCCAAGAGTTGAATCGCAAGCAACGTCATGGACATGTCTTCCGGAGTGAGGGCGACGATGCGCTCGGCGTACTCGGTGGCGCGCGGGGAATCTCTTAACTGCAGGCTGGCTTCGACGATCGCCCGGTAGATTTGGGGGCGCTGGCGCGACTCGGGATAATCCTTGAGAAATTCTTCGAGATTGCGGACGAGCGAGGCGCGGTCATTGCCGGCGCGATCAATGGCCTGCTGCAACTCTTCGGTTTCGGTTAACGCTTTTGTCGAAGGAGGTTGCTTGGGAGCGGCGGGCTTGGAACTCAGCGCGGGCGTCGCCTGACTTTCGCTCTGATCTGCGTGGGCTGGACGGTCCGCGAGACACACGCACAGGGCAGCAAGAAGTACGAGCAGAGGCGTGAGGACCTTTCGCGAACTGTTCATCAACTTGGATTCTAAACTGTTTGAAGAAAAATTGCCGAATGGTGCCGGGATTGGAGGGATAGGGAGAGGCAGTTGGGCGGGGTCCTTACAGAGAAATCTCCCAGCCCCTGCGGATGATGGCCAGGTGCCGAACGATGGGCCCCCGGCCGAAAAATCCGTTATTGCGCGCCTTGCAGTTCAATGGCGCCCGAAACGGTGTGAATTTCCACGCGGCCGCCGCCGTCACCCATGTGCGCTCGAAGCGAATGTTTACCTTGCTCTTCAATCATGATAGGAATTTGCGCGCTAATCTGTCCGGTGACGGCACCGGCGGAAAGATGAAAGCTGGCGCTGGAAGGCACCGAGATGTCCACCGTACCGGAGACGGTCTTCAAATCCCAATAGCTGTTTCCGCTTGGATTGCCCTTGACCGTCACGCGGCCAGCGGTAGCGTGGGCTTTCACGTCGCCATCGGCGTCACGCACGTCAACCGTTCCGCTGGAAGTGTTGGCATCGACGCGCCCGCCAGGATTTCTTACCTCAACATTTCCTGAAACGGAATGAGCCAGCACGTCTCCCTTAGCGTTCGTGACGGTCACGGTCCCGGAGATGCTGGTGGCACGCACATCATCACCGCAATTTTCGGCGGTGACGGCTCCGCTAGTGGAGGAAAGTTTGGCTTCTCGGCCGATGTCCTGGCCGTGGACCGCTCCTGACACAGACTGCGCCAGCACGGGGCCGCGCACATTGCGAACGGACTGCGATCCAGAAACGCTTGTTGAACTAACTTCGGTAGCACGCGGCACTTCGACGGAATAGGTGATGGCGACATTATGAAGGCGCGACATATCCCTGCCGATGCGCAGAGTGTCCCCTTTGAGCTCGACGGGCGGACTGGCAACGATGTCGTCCAAGCGTTTCTGCGGGCTGCCAAAGCCAAATCCCGAGACCCGCACATCGCCGTGCACATGGACTTTGCCGTCGGCGCTGCCCACGATGGCCACGTCGCCGGCGACATTGCTCAGTTCGAGGCGAATTGGTCCCGAAACGTCCAGCGAGCGGTCGAAGCTGCCGGAGACGGAGGGGCCCATCTGGCAGCCAGCGAGGGCCACGACCGTCGCAAGCAACGCGAAATGTGCGGCCAGCTTGTGGTGTCGCGTCATTCTTCCTCCAGCGCCAAGCGCGCCGTTACTTTGACATTTCCTAACAGAAGATACGCAATTCCGGGGGAATATGTTCCGGTTGCCCGGAGTTCCGAAGCCTGCTCTAGCGCGCCAGACTCTCGTTCAGCGAACCCTGCCGATAGCCTTCGAGATCGAGGGCCACATACGTAAAGCCTGCCGCTTTCAGTCGCGCAGTGATAGAGGCAGCCATTTGCGGCGACATGGCGCGAGGCATTTCCTCCGGGGCAATTTCGATGCGGGCGAGCTTTTCGTGCAGACGGACGCGAAACTGGCGGAAGCCTAGTTCACGCAAGGCGGCTTCGCCACGCTCGACCAGAGCGAGCCGCTCCGGCGTCACCTCCGTCCCATAGGGTAGGCGCGAGGCAAGACACGCGGAGGCAGGGCGGTCCCATGTGGGCAAGCCGGCGCGCTGGGAGAGCTGACGAATCTCCGCTTTGTGCAATCCGGCGTCGAGAAGGGGCGTCAGGACGCGATGTTCCGATGCCGCGCGGTGGCCGGGACGAAAATCGAGGGTATCATCGGCATTAACGCCGTAGGCCACCGCGGCGAAGTCGCGCTCTTCCGCTATCACGTCCAACGCGGCGAATAGTTCATCTTTGCAGAAATAGCAGCGGTCTGCCGCGTTGGCGCGGTATTTGGGGTTTTCCATTTCGTGCGTTTCGATGAATTCGTGGCGCGCGCCTAGCTGGCGGACAAACTCCTCGACCACTGCGCGATCGTGCGCGGAATAACTCGGGGAAAGCGCGGTCACCGACAAGGCATGCTCACCCATCGCGCCATGCGCGGCCCAGGCGAGGTAAGCGGAGTCGGCGCCTCCGGAAAGCGCGACGATTAGCGAAGGGAATTCAGCCAGTTGCTTTAGAAGCAGGAGCTCCTTTTCCTCGGCAGAGAGCTGTGCCTGTTCCGCTACGTGGATGCGCACTAGTGAGTTCATTGGCATTGAGAGTATAACCCACTGCTTGCGGCTTTTCGTCTATGCGGGGCCAAACGACCTGCGGATGGCGAGGCAGCCGCGGACCTACAAAGGGATCAGGGTGTTTCGTGTTTCATTTGAAATCGAGCAAGACGTCGACCGTGTGCTTGTCGGCGTCCGTGCGCAGCCAATGCCCGACGGTTTCGTAGTGCACGGGGAGTTCGCCGAAAATCTCTGCCGGTTGGGACTGCAACTTAGTGAGGAACTTTTCGAACAGCGATTTGTCAAAGACGGCGCCCGCAGCAATGGACCACATTTGATGAACGTGCTCCTCGGCCGCCAGCGAAAGTCCTGTCAGAACCATGCTGTTGTAGTGGTATTGCGGGCCTTCAGCTACAGATACCGAGTAGGAAACGGTGTGCGCCTGGTCATCGTAGGCGGCGACGGGATCAATTTTTACATCGAGGTAGCCCAAGTGTCCGTATTCTTCACGGGCGCGGTCCCAGCCTGCTTCGATCTGCATGCCATCGGCGACGTCGCCTGGCTTTAGGCCGATTTCATTGGAAAGCGTGATGGAGGACAGAGCGGAGTTCGCGGACCACTCTGATCCCTTCCAGTGATAAATGGCACCGCTCGCCACCGGGATGAAAACGGGGATTTGGTCGGGCAATTTCTGATTCGGGTTGCCCGTTAAGCGCACCTCGGGTGGGCCGAGCTTTACACGCAGATAGCCTTTTTGAAGATAGAAGGGGCGCAATTGCTCCGAAAGAAAGAGATCAATAGTCATGCGCGAAAAGGGCTTTCCTTGTACGTCCGCAAGCTGCTGTTGCACGACGTGCGAAGAGGAGAGCGCAGGGTCGCTGAACTCGACACTGGCAATGAAGAAAGCGGCGCCTTCGACGTGAAATTCCTGGACGCTGCCTTCTCCTAGAGGATTCGGAAGCAGTTGGTGTTCCACCGTAACGTTGAGCTGGTGCGACGCCAGCAGATCTTTCACGGCATCCGTCGCCAGATCCACAACCGCGCCAGCTTCAGGAAGAGAGCCGTTGAAAAATGGGACTTTTTTGCGGATGGCATCGCCGAGCTCGCCGTCGGTAAACCAGGGAAGGTTGTCGAAATAAATGGGGACGCGGGGAGCTTCCTCCAATTGAAAGGTTACGGTGAGACCCTCACCGCGCGTCTGGAAGCTATAGTTCACTTTGGCGAAGAGTCCGGTTTGCAGCAGTCGGTCCGCGGCGGCTTGCAATTCTGGTTTTCCTACCTGGGAGCCTTTTTCCAGTTGAGAGAGCGCGACGACTTGGGCTTCCGGAAAAGTCTTCAGGCCTTCCGTGCGAATCTCGTGGAGACTTGCTGTTGCCGGTGCGGGCGTTTGGGCTTCGGCCGGAAGCGGAGAGAGAAGCGCGGCAAAAAGAAAACCTCCCAAGAAGACCCGGTAGATACGAGACATGGATTTATTTTAGCGGAAAAACGGACGCGAGCCTATCGGCGGAATAATTTCGGCGGGAATTTACGCTGAAAAGCCTTTGGACGACCTTTTCTGCTATTCGACGGTCACGGATTTCGCAAGGTTGCGCGGCTGGTCGACGTCACACCCGAGACGCACCGCGATGTGATAAGCGAGGAGTTGCAATGGAATGATTTCCAACAGAGGCGCGAGAATTTCGGGCGCCGTGGGAAGCTCGATGATGTGGTCAGAGGCTTCGCGAGCGAGATGGTCCTTCTCGGTGGCGATGGAGATGACGATGCCGTCGCGGGCTTTGACCTCTTTAATATTGGAAACACTCTTCTCGTACCGCGTGACGGATTCCGGATCGTTATCGTTGCGAGTGGCTAGGACGACGACGGGGAGATTCTCGTCGATGAGCGCGTTGGGCCCGTGTTTCATTTCGCCTGCGGGATAGCCTTCGGCGTGGATGTAAGAGATTTCCTTCAGTTTCAGCGCGCCTTCGAGAGCGATCGGATAGTGAATGCCACGGCCCAGATAGAGAAAATCGGTGTAGCGGAAAAATTGGCGGGCGAGATTTTCGTAAAAACCGGATTCATCCGCCTGCAGAATCGTCTCCATCTTGTGCGGGATGCGCGTGAACTCTTGCATTAGCTTTACCGCGGCAGCCGGGGTGAGCTTGCCGCGAATTTGTCCCAAGTAGGAGGCCAGGAGCAATAGTGCGGCCAGTTGCGCGGTGAAGGCTTTTGTGGAGGCCACGCCGATTTCCGGGCCGGCGTGTGTGATGATCGTTCCCGCGGCTTCGCGCGTGATCATCGAGCCCATGACGTTGCAGATGGCGAGAGTCGGCGAGCCTTTGAGTTTTGCTTCGCGCTGCGCGGCCAATGTGTCGGCAGTTTCGCCGGACTGACTGATGCAGACGGTGAGCGTTTTCGAATCGAGGATAGGATCGCGATAGCGGAATTCACTGCCGTAATCGACTTCCACCTGTAGGCGAGCCAGTCGCTCGATCATGAATTTTCCGGCGAGGGCGGAGTGCCAACTGGTTCCGCAGGCGACGATGCGCACTTGTTCGAACTCGCGGAATTGCTGTTCGGAGATTTGCATCTCGTCGAGGAAAACTTTTCCCGTATCTTGCGAGATGCGGCCGAGCAGAGTGTCGCGTACGGCGCGGGGCTGCTCGAAAATCTCCTTTTGCATGAAATGCTTGTAGCCGCCCTTTTCGGCCATGATGGGGTCCCAGGCGACGTGGTGCGCGGGGCGATCGACTGGGCGGCCGTCGTGATCCATCACGCGGACGCCGTTCTGAGTGAGGACAGCGATGTCGCCGTCGGCGAGAAAGAAAATCTGACGAGTATGTTCGAGGAGCGCGGGGATGTCGCTGGCGACAAAATACTCGCCGTCGCCGAGGCCGATGACCGAAGGCGGACCGATGCGCGCTGCTACGATTTTGTGCGGATCGCGGGCTGACAAAAAGACCAAGGAGTAGATGCCGCGCAGCTCCTTGAGAGATTTGCGAACGGCGTCCTCCAGAGGCGCACCGCTTTGCGAGTTTTTCTCGACGAGGTGCGCGACGACTTCCGTGTCTGTTTCGGTTACAAATTTGTGGCCTTCTCGCTGGAGTTGCTCTTTCAGCTCGAGATAATTTTCGATGATCCCATTGTGGACGACCACGATTTGGCCAGTGCAGTCGCGGTGCGGGTGAGCATTTTCTTCTGTGGGGCGGCCGTGAGTGGCCCAGCGCGTGTGGCCGATGCCGTAGGTGCCCTCGATCGGCGACTTATGAATCACTTCCTCAAGATTGCGGAGCTTTCCCGGGGCGCGGCGGATTTCAAGCTTTCCGTCTTTGGTGACGACCGCGATGCCAGCCGAATCATACCCGCGGTACTCCAGCTTTCGCAGCCCTTCGATGATGACCGGCACTACCTTCTTCGGCCCGATGTAACCGACAATTCCGCACATGCGCGGGATCTCCTGGGAATGCTATTTGGTTAGACTAGCATGGACTTGCGATGTGCCAGCGGGTTCCTATCGTGGATGTGGCGAATCCGATCAAGGGCGCAGAGGCCCGGCCGGAGCGTACTGCATCTCGTAGGAAATCAGATTACTGTTGGAATCGAAGTGGAACGTGACGCGCGCGGTGGAGGGCTGGAGCGTGTCGGTGTCGATGTGGCGCACGAGGGCTACGAGAGAGTTTTTGTCGGGAGAATCCTGGACGATGTAGCCGCGGGATTTGAGGAAGTGGTCGACACGGGCCAGGGACGTGCCCGGAGGAAGCTGCTTGTTGAGCATCTCGTCGATCTGCCGCAGGCGCGAGTCGGATGTGTGAAGGTTTCTTCGGCAGCCGTAGCCGAGTAGCGACGCCACGAGAGCAGCGCAGACTAACAGCAGGAACGGCCGGAGACGGGAGGGAAGCCACGCGGAGTTGCGGCGACGAATCATGAGCTGCTTCGCTTATTCGACTATTTCGAAGCGAGATTCTTCGATGACCGGGTTGGTGAGCACTTCTTTTGTTATGTGGTCGAGTTGCTTAAAGGCTTCGTCGCGAGTCAGGCCTTCAACGTTCAGAACGAAGAATTTTCCCTGGCGAACGTCTTTGACGGAGGCGTAGCCCAAACCCGAGAGAGCATGCTGGATCGTTTGTCCCTGAGGATCGAGCACCGTGCGCTTTGGCATCACCCAAACGTGTGCTTTCATGGGCTAAGTATAACATCGCGGGGCAACCGGTGAGAGCGCTTGAAAAAAACGCGGGAGCTGGCGGGGGCGGGAACAGAACGGCGTCAAGAATGGCGGACTTTCCTGAGGTCTAGCTTTTCGTTTTCCGAGAGGAAGGCATGTTCGAAGCTCATGTCCACGAGCTGGGCGAGTTCGGTTGCGCTCATCCCCATCTGCATGGCGTTTTCGTACTCGGCCCGCAAGGTCGTGTGAAACATCGCGGGGTCGTCCGTCGAGAGGACGATGGGGATGCCGTGGCGCCAGAGTAGCGGTAACGGATGGTCCGTGATTCGAGCCTCGGTGAGACGCAACTGTTTCGCTAGCGCGCCTGTGCGGATATTGCTCTCGGGACAAATCTCTAGCGCGATGCGGCGGTCGGCCAGCAGGTCCATGAGCGAGGGATCCTGCGCGGCCGCGATGCCGTGCCCGATGCGCTCCACCTTGAGAAACTCGATGGCCTCGCGGATTTTTTCAGGACCGCCGACTTCTCCTGCGTGCATCAACAGGTGAAGGCCACTATTTGCAGCTTCTTCATAAACTGGCCGAAAATCTTTCGTAGCGACGCTCATTTCGTCTCCGCCAATGCCGAACGCGACAATCGTTTTGGATTGGCAGCGTTTTGCGGCGGTAACGACTTCCATGGCGGCTTCAGCGCCGAACTGCCGCGCGGCGTCGAAGACCCAGTTCAGGCGAAGCCCGTTTTTCTCGAAGGGTTCGGTCGCCCCCAAAATGGCTTCGAAATTGGCTTCTGGTTTCTGTTTGCGTAGCAGCATCACCCCGATGGAAAGCGTGACCTCGGCGTAAACCACGCGCTGGGTCAATAGGTGTTCCGATAGGTCTCGCGCAATAAGGCCATAGTCGCGAGGCTCCCGCAGAAAAGACGTGACCCACTTGAAGGCGTCGATGAAGCCGGTGAAGTCGCGGTAGGTATAGCGCCGGCGAACTTCGTCTTCTGTCAGCAGAATGTTGTGTTGGGCGGTCAGCGCGCAAACTGTTGCCGGCTGGATCGAACCTTCAAGGTGCAGATGCAACTCGGCCTTGGGAAGGGAAGAGATGCTCGCCGGGAGGAGTGACGAATTCATCCGAGGGGCATCAATGAGGCAATTGTGGCCGGCCAGCATTAATCCATGCCGTCATCCAATACGAGCCGACATCGGTAGACGCTTCGGAAAGTTGCCGGATCAAGACGGCGGCGGCCTGGTTGTAGAAGCGATCGTAATATTCGTCGTTGTAGGAGTAAGACTTTCCCGCGACGTAGGCGTTGCGATCCGCCAGGAGAATCGTCTCCAGCCAACTGTGCGAGGCGATGCACACCTCGAACGCATGATCGGTCGGATCGTTGATGTACGAGGCGTCGTTTGGCCGCATGGGGAAGAAGGACGAATAGCGGTCGATCAAGACCGTTCCGAAGCGTTCGTTCACACCTGTCTGCGCGGTCAGCTTGCCGTCAAAGTTTTCCGTGGTGCTGAAGGGGTCGTGGGCTTCCGCGACGTAGTTCGCAAGAATCGCGGCGTCGAGTTTGGCTTCCTCCCAGTGGCCGTTCTTCATATCCTCGGTGAGCTTCTGACTGTAGACGCCGATTTGCCAGGGCAATACGCCGTTTGCCTGAAGTTTAGATTTGCCGAATTTGTCCAGGGCCGATTTGTAATTGCGCGGAAGGGAATCGAAGGGGAAGCGCCCGTACTTGTCGAGATAAAGATGATCGTTGCGCTTCTCGGCGGGAGTTTTCGCGACGGCATCGAGCGGATCGATGACGTGCTGGAGGAGAATCCCGCGGTAGGATTCAAAAAAACCGCGAAGGTCCTGAGGCAAAGTGTCGATGGCCTGGTTTACGACCAACTTGTGGGCATTGCGGCCCCACGCGGCGGTGAAACAGGGAGAAAAAAGAAGCGCCGAGAGCAGGGTCGCGAGAGCCGTCAAGTGTGTCTGGCGTGTTCCGATACTGTTTGTGTTTGTCCGCATCGGCATTGCTAGTTTACGTGTTCTCGGTCCGCAGGGTGCTGCGCTTACGGCTATAGAGATAATAGATAACGAGACCCAGCGCGAGCCAAAGGAGAAAACGAATCCAGGTGATTACAGTTAGACCGGTCATCAAGCCGCCGCAAAGGACGATCGCGATGATCGGGAACAGCGGCACGAAAGGAACGCGGAACCCGCGGGGACGCTCCGGCTGCTTGCGCCGTAGAATAACTACGCCCAGGGAAACTAGGACGAAGGCAAAAAGCGTGCCAATGTTAGACAGATCAGCGACGTCGCTGACAGCAAAAATGCCCGCCGGGATACCTACGGCGAAGCCTGCCACCCAGGTCGACATGTGTGGCGTTTTGTATTTCGGATGGATCCGGGCGAACAATTTCGGGAATAGGCAGTCTCGAGACATGGCATACCAGATGCGGGCTTGGCCGTACTGGAAGACGAGCAGCGAAGAGATCATGCCCATAAGCGCGCCCACGATGATAACGGTCTGAGCAAAGTGGCTGGCGCCGAGCGCGTGGAGGGCGTATGCGACGGGAGCTTCGGCGGCGTCGCCGGAGACGAATGTGGTGTACTTCATCATGCCGAGCAAAACGATGGAGACCCCCACGTAGAGAATGGTACATACGATCAACGAGAGAATGATGCCGATGGGCAGATCGCGCTGCGGATTTTTCGCCTCCTCAGCCGCGGTGGATACCGAATCGAAGCCGATGTAGGTGAAAAAGACGATGGCGCCCCCGGTGACAATGCCGCCAAAACCAGATGGAGCAAAGGGTTTCCAGTTCGCCGGGTGAACCAACATGCCTCCGATGAAGAGAAAAAGCAGGATGGCGCCAATTTTGATGGCCACCATCACATTGTTAGCTTTCGCAGACTCCCGAATGCCGCGAACGAGAAGTACGGTGAGAACGAAAATAATCAGGAAGCCTGGAATGTTGAAATAGGCCCCTGTCCAGTGGCCCGACTCCCAGACAGGGGTAGACCATCTGTCAGGAAGGGGGATGCCGAAGGACAAGAGTTGCGCTTTGGTATAAGCGCTAAAACTGATGGCAACCGCGACGTTGCTGACGACGTATTCGAGAATGAGGTCCCAGCCAATGATCCACGCGAAGATCTCGCCAAGCGTAGCGTAGGAGTAGGTATAGGCGCTGCCAGCGATCGGAATCATAGAAGCAAGTTCGGCGTAACAGAGTCCGGCGAAACCGCACGCAATCGCCACCAGAACGAAGGAGATGGCGATGGACGGGCCCGCGGGCGGGCGACCGTGCATGAGGACACTGGCGGTGCTGCCGCCGCGAAGAAAGTTAACGATCAAATCGAGGACCTGGGCGTGAAGGATCGAGGGGGCTTGAAAATATTCGCCGGCTGCCGCGGTTCCAGTGAGGACGAAAATGCCGGAGCCGATGATCGCGCCGATCCCGAGGGCGGTGAGGCTAATCCATCCAAGAGTTTTTTTTAGACGTTTTTCAGGGTCTTCGGCGTCGGCGATCAGTTGATCGATATTTTTGCAGCGCAGGAGTTGTGATCCCACCCATGCTCTCCGATCGCTTCCGGGCACGCCGGAAGCCTGGAATTACCGGGTACGCCGTTCAGGGAAGATTGTCTGGCTCAATTTACCCTGAGATGCCACGTTTCGCAACAAAGTGAGTCAGGCACTTTGAGGAGAACTCTACATGAGTTTAGGCTGGCTCGAGCTGCGCGAAGCGCTCGATGAATTTTTTTGTGCCGCGTCCGGGAAAACTCACGGAGATGCGGCGGTCCTCTTCATCGCCTTCCACGCCGACAACAGTGCCAACTCCGTAGCTCGGATGGCGAACCTTGCGGCCAAGCATGGGATCTGCATTGGCGCCGCGTTTTATGGCTGGCCTGCCAAACGAGCTGGCCGCTCGGGCGGGTTTGGGGGCTGCCACTGAGAGTTCCGGTTTGCCCCGTACACGTCGCAGAAATTCGTCGGCCGAATAGGAATATTCCGGGTCAGGCTCGTAACGGCGCTTTTCGCCGATCTCTGCCATCGACCCGCGAACTGTTTCCACCAGATCACTCGGAATTTCCGCGAGGAAGCGCGAGGGCAAGGAAGCGCGCAACTGCTGTTCGTTGCCGAAGATGCGCCGGTAGACGGCTCGCGTGAGCGTCAGCGACGTGCGCGCGCGGGTCATGCCGACATAAACCAGGCGGCGCTCCTCTTCGATGCCCTTTTCCTCGTTCAAAGAGCGGCCATGCGGGCAGATGCCTTCTTCCATGCCCGTCAGGAAAACGTGGTCGAACTCCAGCCCCTTGGTGCTGTGCAGCGTAATGAGCGTCACCCCGGGCTTGCCCTCGAACGAATCCGCATCGCTTACCAGGGCGGCGGCATCCAGAAAGTCCGTAAACTCCTCGCCCGCTTCCATGCTTTCGGCAACTGCACGCGTTAGTTCTTCCAGATTCTCGAGCCGCGCGACATCCTCGGGCGTGTTGCGATCTTTCAACATGGCCATATAGCCTGTCTCTTCCAACACGGAGTGCAGAAAATCGGCGGGATCCTTTTTGGCCAGGGCTTCTTGCAGCTTGGCGATCAGCTCTTGAAACGAGCGGAGAGGCGTCACGGCGCGGCCGGCGGCGGCTTCGGACACAAATTTTTCGATCGCGGTCCAAAGAGGAGTGGCGTCGACGCGCGCCGTCTCGCGCAGCGAATCCACGGTCGTCTTGCCGATTCCTCGCGGAGGCACATTCAGCACCCGCAGCAGCGAAATGTCGTCTTCCGGGTGCATGGCCAAGCGGACGTACGCCAACGCGTCTTTGACCTCGGCGCGATTGTAGAAGCTGAATCCCCCAACGAGTTTGTAGCGCAAGCCGCGGCGGCGAAATACCTCTTCGAACGCGCGCGACTGAAAATTCGTGCGGTACTCGACAGCGCAGGTCTGTGCGGAATCATCGTTCAGAATTCGTTCGAGCTCCCCCGCGACAAACTCCGCCTCGGCCTGGGCGTCGCGTGCTTCGAAGTAGCGCAGATTCGCGCCCGTTCCCTTCGTGGCACTCAGCGATTTTCCGAGCCTTTCTGGATTGTTTGCCACCACCGCCCCTGCCGCGTCCAGGATGTTTTGCGTAGAGCGATAATTCCGCTCCAGCTTCACAACGCGCGCACCAGGGAAATCTCGCGAAAAACTAAGCAGAATCGAGACATCCGCGCCACGCCACCTATAGATGGATTGGTCCTCATCGCCGACGACACACAAGTTGTGCTTGGGCCCGGTCAACAAGCGCAGAAGCTCGTACTGCACGCGGTTGGTGTCCTGATACTCGTCGACGTGGATATACTGAAAGCGCGCCTGCCATTTCTCGCGCACAGCCGGCACGTCCCGAAGCAGGCGTACCGAACGCAAAAGCAGATCATCAAAATCAAGGGCATTGCTCAGATGCAGCAGCTTTTCGTAAGCGGCAAATACATCCGCGCAGCGCCGCTCGTCTCGGCTGGTGGCCTCGGCGCGCAGCATCTCCGGCGTCTGGCCGTGGTTCTTCGCATAGCTGACGCGGCTGAGTATATTCCGTGGCGTAAGGCTCTCGTCATCGATGGCCAGCTTGCTCATGGCGAGCTTCACGGCGGCGAGCTGATCGTCATCATCGTAGATCGCAAAATCGCGAGGCAAGCCTGCGCTCGGTGCTTCCCGCCGCAGAAGCCGTGCGCAGAGCGAGTGAAACGTCGAAAGCCATGGCTGCGCGGGAGGCACTCCGGAGCGAAGCAGCAAATCCGACACTCGCGTTCTCATCTCCTCCGCCGCCTTATTGGTGAAAGTGACGGCGAGGATCGATTCAGCCGGCGCGCCTTGAGAAATCAGGTTAGCCATACGGAAGGTAATGGCTCGCGTCTTGCCCGTACCTGCTCCGGCAAGAATTAGCACGGGTCCGTCTACCGTTTCCGCGGCCAGGCGTTGTTCTGGATTCAGTTCATCGAGGAGATTCAACATTTACCTGCTGTGTTCGAAGATGCGATGCCTTTTGATGGTAGCCGACTGAGCAGAAGCACGCAAATTACCGGATTTTGCTCCAGCATTTGGCAAGAAAATCGCTTACAGAAGAACGACGCGCGTTCACCGCCCGCCTTGCTGGCTCAGATCGATTTCAAAATACACGAGCGGGTGATTCTTTTCGAGAGAGCGGACATCCGGGATGTAGAGGTGGGCGGTGCTGAGCAGATCGAGCTGTCCCTGCAGATCGAAGTAAAGCAATCCTTGTACGGCGTGATGAGGTGCGACGACGCTGCCGGAAACAGCGGCGTCGGCCGCGGCCTTCTGCAATTCGGTCCAATGCTTATCACGGCCGACTTTGGGGCCCTTCGGTATCGGAATGGGCGACCTTCGCGTTTGCGTTGGATCTTTTTTCCCGGTGTCGGTCATCACGTCGGCGACATCGTCCGCCGTCAGCGAGTGCAGTGCTTGGCGATTGTCTTCTGACACCGTGACATTCAACCGGATTTGTTCGAGGTCGACCTTCATGCTTTCATCCGAATCGTTGCGGAAGATCGTGTCGATAGCGACGATTCCCGCCGCGAGAGGCGACTTCTTGGGAAATTTGGCCTTGTAATTGGCAGCGTCCGTCCACGGCTGCGCGGTGATGGTTACGCCCTCGTGCGATTCGAGCGCGGCAGCCTTCAGCGTAGACGGCGGCTGTTGGGCGATGGATGCGTCAGAAAAAAGTGCTGCGGCTAGAAAGGGAACTATAATGCCTAGGTTTCGCATCGGGTTATAATAGTCCTTTCTCATCTCGACGCCTTCGATTCCTGGAGGAAGTGCAAGGTTGCCCGCACCGCCTGCTCGCGGCGGTGCGGACAAGAGACCGGAGCCACGTTTAGTGTATTTGATCTACAGCCTGCTGATGGGCTTCGCCGCCCTGGTGCTTACACCGTATTGGTTGGTCGAGGGATTGCGCCACGGCAAATATTTTTCGAACCTCGGCCAGCGCCTCGGTTTTTCGTTTCCAGCGCTCAGCAAGCTGCCTGAAAACCGCCCTGGCGCCATCTGGATTCATGCGGTTTCCGTGGGCGAAGCGCTTTCCGGCGTTACTTTGGCGCGACGGTTGAAACAAGCGTTTCCGGACCGACCTCTGGTCGTTTCCACGACGACTTTGACCGGGCAGGCGCTGGCTCGGCAGCGCATGCCGTTTGCCGACGCGATTTTTTATTTCCCATTGGATTGGGCATTTTGCGTCCGACGGGCGTTACGCGCGGTTCGACCCTCCATCGTCATTATTCTCGAGACGGAAATCTGGCCCAACTTTTTGCGTGAGTCTGGGCGCGCCGGCGTTCCTGTTGTGTTTGTCAGCGGGCGCATTTCGGACCGTTCCTATGCTCGCTATCAGCGTTTCCTGGGCATTTTCGGATTTTTTCTGCGGCCCTTTCTGCGCAGCTCTCTTGCCCAGGCTTCTGCTTTTCTTATGCAAAGCGAAACGGACGCCGAGCGGATTCGGGCCTTGGGGGCGCCGGGAGGCCGTGTGCAGGTCAGCGGCAACTTGAAATACGACTTGGAGCTTCCCGCGCCAACGCCGATTTCCGAATGGCTGGCAACGGAAGCGAAACGCGCCGGACGCTCGCCGATCATCGTCGCCGGAAGCGTTGTGGCGACCGAGGAGCCGCTGGCGCTTATCGCCTTTGGCACGCTGCAGGGAGAGCACCGTAAAGCGCTGCTGGTTTTGGCACCGCGCAAGCCGGAGTGCTTCGAATCCGCTGCTCAGTTCATCGATGACTCGCACCGCACCTTCATTCGACGCTCGCAACTTCCAATCCCCGGGCCTTCGCAGAATGGCACGCCATCTGGCGAGTTTTCTATCGCCGATGATGTGACCGTCATCCTGCTCGACAGTATTGGTGAACTCGCTTCGCTGTACCGCGTGGCCGACGGCGCTTTCGTAGGCGGTTCGCTGGTCGAGAGTGGCGGGCACAACATTCTAGAGCCCGCAGCATTCGGAAAAATTCCTGTGTTTGGGCCCTCCATGGAGAACTTCGCGGAAATTGCGGAGCGATTCACGGCGGCCGGAGCTGCCGTTCAAGTGGAAAGCCCCGAAGACGCGGGCGTTGCCTGGATCGAGTTCCTGCGCGACCCCGAGCGGGCCGCGCGGATGGGCGAGACCGCTCGCAACCTTGTCGAAAGCAGCCGCGGCGCTACCGACCGAGCCATCGCGGAGATTGCCAAGCATCTCGAAGCCGCTGCGCGAGAGAAAGGATGAACTTTCCGCTACTGATACGAGTTTTGCTCTGGCCGCTTTCGGTGTTGTACGGCGGTTATGTTTGGACCCGTGCCGCGCTCTATGCAAAAAGCTGGCTGAAGCAGAAGCGCTTAAAGGGCAAGGTGATCAGCGTCGGCAATTTAACCGTCGGAGGCACGGGCAAGACTCCCATGGTGTTGTGGCTCGCAGAGAAATTTCTCGCGGAAGGAAAGCGCGTTGCGATTCTGAGCCGAGGTTATCGGGGTTTCGGCGGAACGAGCGACGAAATCGAGCTGATGAAGCATCGCCTGCAGGAACGAGTCAGTTTCGGAGTCGGCAAAGACCGTTTCGCCGAAGGTCATGGCATCGAACAACAGCAGCCCATCGACGTTTTTCTTCTCGACGACGGCTTCCAGCATCTTTCGCTCGCACGCGATCTCGATATTGTCATGCTCGATGGTTCGCGCAAACTGAAGGACCAGTGGCTTCTTCCCTCGGGCCTGCTGCGCGAACCCCTTACCGCCTGCCGGCGCGCCGACATTCTGGTCGTCACGCGCAAGACCGAACGCCCGGACCTCGAAGCGGGCGACGCTCACCCATATTCGATTTTTTTCGCGCAGACACGATTGCTCGGCTTTCGCCGCTACGGTGGGCACGCCGGTCTCCATCCCTTAAGCGAAATCGGTCACGGTCCGTTTTTCGCTTTCTGCGGTATTGGCAATCCCCAGGCATTCTTTGATGATCTAAGCCGCTGGGATGTTCCCGTTGCGGGGGAAAGCACTTTCCGGGATCATCATCGGTACTCAAAAGATGATCTTGTGCGGTTGGAGCAGGCGGCGCAAAGGGCGGGCGCGATCACTTTCGTGACCACGGAGAAAGATGCGGAAAATCTGGGCCAGGGAAAGAGCACGGCGATTCCAATCTTCGTAGCCGTGATCGATTTTGTGCTCACTGCCGAAAGCGAATTCCTCGTCACTATGGAACGAAAACTCCAGTTGCCCCGCGGAGCGGTTGCGTGAAAATCCTGATTCGCGCTACAAACTGGGTTGGCGATGCCATCATGGCGCTGCCCGCGCTGCGCACCGTGCGAACGCGTTTTCCGGACGCCGAGATATCGATTCTCGCGCGGCCGTATGTTTCAGCCATCTACAAAAATCAGCAAGTGTGCGACAACATGATGTTTGTAGAGGACACGCGCGACATCGTGAGCGAACTCCGCGCGCAAAAATTCGATGTAGCTCTATTGCTGCAGAATGCATTCCAGGCCGCGTGGTTTGCCTGGCGCGCGGGAATTCCGGAGCGCATCGGTTATGCGCGCGACGGCCGAAGCCTGCTTCTGACGAAAGCCGTGCACGTTCCCAAGCCCGGCGAAATTCCCGTTCACGAGCAATACTACTATCTCGAGTTGCTTCGCCGCGCGGGCTGGCTGGATTCCTTGCCGAGCGAATCTTTCATCAAGCTCAATGTTCCCGGGGAGGATCGCCAGCGCGCTGCGGAGTTTCTTCTTTCTACCGGCGTAAGATCCGACAGCTTTCGAATTGCCATCGGCGCCGGCGCATCCTACGGCTCAGCGAAATGTTGGCCGCCGGATCGCTTTGCGGAACTGGCGAATCGTCTTCAGAGGCAAGCGCATGCAGACGTAATTCTCTTCGGCACTCCCGCGGAAGCCGCCGTCTCGTCGGCCATTGCCGCAGGCATGAGTCATCCGCCGATCGATCTCACTGGAAAAACTTCCATCAAGGATTTGCCCGCGCTTCTTTCTCAATGCCATCTGTTCATTGGGAACGATTCCGGCGCGATGCACGTGGCGGCGGCGGTCGGTCTGCCCGTTGTGGCTGTTTTTGGGCCGACAGATCCCTACGGCACCGCCCCCGTCACGCCACGTTGCAGCATCGTTCAAGAAAAACCGTACTGCAGCCCGTGCTTTCTGCGCCGCTGCCCGACGGATCACCGTTGTATGACTCGTGTTACGCCAGACGCCGTCGAAGCCGCCGCGCGTCAGTGGATTTCATCGATGGAGGTGCGCCCTGTCTGAAACCAGCGCGCCCCGCCCGGCTGTTTTTCTCGATCGCGACGGCACCATTTCCGAGGAAGTTGGCTACTTGAACCACGTCAGCCGGCTTCGTATCCTGCCGCACGTCGCTGACGCCATCCGGCGCTTAAATGAGGCCGGTCTGCCTGTGATTGTCGTGACAAATCAATCCGGAGTTGGGCGCGGCTACTTTCCCGAATCGCTTGTACACTCGGTGCACGAGCTGATGACCCAGCAGCTCGGAGCCGCCGGCGCCCACATCGACGCCATATACTATTGCCCGCATACGTCAGCGCACGCCTGCAATTGCCGCAAGCCTAAGACAGGAATGCTCGAACAGGCAGCCCACGAGCACGCCATCGACCTGCACCGCTCTTTTGTCGTGGGCGATCGTCACGGCGACATCGAACTTGCCCGCGGCGCCGGCGCTTGCAGTATTCTGGTGCGCACCGGTTATGGAGAAGGCGAGTATCTTTGGAATGCCGCGAAGTGGAAGATTCAGCCTGATTTCGTGGCTGCCGACCTTGCAGACGCCGTTCACTGGATCTTGAGGCCAACGAAATGAAGCGTTCCCCGAAGAAGAACGCACCGTCATCTTCCGTCGATCTTCTCGCCCTCGCGGACTTCGTCGAACAGTTCTCTTCGAAAACCGTCGTTCTCTTTGGTGATTTTGTCGCGGACGAATATCAGTTTGGCGAGATCTCCCGCGTCTCCCGCGAAGCGCCCGTTTTGATCCTCCGCCATCGCGAAACGCATTTCGCTCCCGGCGGCGGCGGCAACGCCGCCAATAATTTTGCGGCACTCGGAACGCGTGTCTTCCCTATTAGCGCCGTGGGAGACGATCCTGCTGGGGATGCGCTCATCGCGTCTTTCCGAAGCAAACGTGTCGACGTGTCTGGAATCGTGCGCGTCAAGGGATGGACGACACCCACGAAGACTCGCTTCCTCGCGGGCTGGGCGCACACGGTGGGCCAGCAAGTTCTCCGCGTCGACCGCGAGCCGCAATCGCCGCTTCCGGAGGCTGTGCACAAAAAGCTTCAAACAAAATTGCAAGCGAAGCTGCGCTCTGCGCACGCCCTTGCCGTTTCCGATTATGGCTTTGGCGTCGCAGCGCCCGCACTGGTCCGTCAGGCCCTTTCGCAGCAAAAGAGCGCGCCGCCGGTCACCCTCGATGCACGCCACAACCTGCACGATTACGCCAAGGCTGGCATCACATCGGCTACACCCAACGAAGCGGAGCTGGAAGCCCTGCATCACGTCTCGATCGGCCAGAATCTAGCGGAACTGGCTCGCTGTGGCGCCGCAACGCTCGCTGTGATGAAGCTCGGTGCACTGCTCGTCACGCGCGGGCGCGATGGAATGGCGCTCTTCGAACCTGGAGACCGGCTGTCGCAAATATCCGTCTATGGAAGCGACCAGGCCGTTGACGTCACCGGCGCAGGCGACACGGTCCTTGCCGCATACACGGTTGCGCTCGCCTGCGGCTCTTCTCCTCTTGAGGCCGCTCACATAGCAAACATTGCCGGCGGTCTCGTGGTCATGAAACGCGGCACCGCCACCGTCACGCGCGATGAGCTCCTCGCTGCCCTGCGGCATCAAGCCGGCGGAGCTGCTTCCTGACTCATGCGCAGCGCTCAATCCAAAATCGTCACTCGCGACTCTCTTCGGGGTAAATTAGCGGAGCACAAGCAGCGGGGGCAGCGCATCGTTTTTGCCAACGGCTGTTTCGATACGCTTCACGTCGGCCATGTTCGTTATCTGGAAGGAGCGCGAAGCGAGGGCGATGTCCTCGTCGTCGGCGTCAACATGGACTCAAGCGTCTGCGCGCTGAAGGGGCCCGGCCGTCCCATTCTTGATGAGAACGCCCGCGCGCTGCTGGTCGCCGCGCTTCGCGCCGTTGATTACGTGGTTCTGTTTAGCGAACCGAGTGTTGAGTCTCTACTCGAAGACCTCCGCCCGGATGTTCATGCCAAGGGAACTGACTACACCGCGGAAACCGTGCCCGAACGTGCCACGGCTGCACGCCTCGGCATCCAGGTCGCCATCGTCGGCGACCCCAAGGATCATTCGACTCGCGATCTTCTAGAATCCGTTCGCAAGGCACCGCATGCCTGATTCCCGCTTCCTGGTTCTTCGCCTCGGCTCGCTTGGCGACATCGTGCACACATTTCCTGCTGTTGCAGCCCTACGCGAAACTTTCCCCGCTTCTGAAATCGTTTGGCTTACGCACCCGCGTTGGAAGCTCTTGGTCGAAAGCAGCGCGCTGGCCTCTCAAGTTTGGGCCACCGAAACCCGGTCCATTCCTTCCCTGCGCAAGATCATCGAAGCTCTGCGAGCCGCTCACTGGGACGCGGCCATCGACTATCAGGGCCTCTGGAAGTCCGCTGCACTGGCTTTTTTCGGGGGCATCAAACGCCGGATTGGTTTTTCCTCGGAGACAATTCGCGAGTTTGGCGTTCCCATCCTTTACACCGATCGAGTTCGCTGCGCCACGATTCACATCGCCGATCAAAACGGAGAGCTATCTCAACGAGCAGGATCGCGCAACCCCGTCGCGCCCTTTCGCTTGCACGTTCCCGAAATAGATGACTCGGGAATTCGTGACTATTTGCAAAATCTTGGATTGGAACGCTACATCGTCTTGAGTCCCGGCGGCGGCTGGCGCTCCAAGTGCTGGCCGCCGGAACGCTTTGGCCAGCTCAGTCAACTGATTCGAGACACCCTTGGCTTGCGCTGCGTGGTCAATTACGGCCCCGCCGAAGATGATCTCGCCCTTGCTGTCCGCGAATGCAGCGGCGACGCCGAGCCAATTCCTTATAATGGTCCGCTTCGTCCTTTGATGGCTCTCTTGCGCAACGCCGCGTGCATCGTCGGCGGCGATACTGGCCCGCTGCATCTTGCGATCGCCCTTGGCACTCCGGCGGTGGCTCTGTTCGGTCCCACGGACCCCGCGCGCAACGGCCCTTATCGCACGGATGATATCGTTCTGCGCGCGCCCAACGCTGTCAGAACGCACAGTCGCATCGATCAAACTCATCCTTCGATGCTGCAAATTCAAGTGCCCGAAGTTTTCGAAGCTGTGCGCCGCCGCCTTGGAGTTTCTGCATGAAACCCGTCGGCGCGTTCTTTGCCCGCTGGCGTGTTCGACTCAGCTATCCTCTTGCCATTCTCGTCTTGTGGTTCGCGCGGCCAACTCCCCGCAGCATTCTTTGGGGAGCGCCCCTCGGTTTACTCGGCTTGTTCCTCCGCGCGCGGGCTGCCGGCCATCTCCACAAGCAGGAAGTTTTGACGGTTACTGGCCCCTATGCCTACACGCGTAACCCGCTCTATTTCGGCAGCTCCATTCTTACGCTCGGAGCTTCTGTTGCAGCGCACTCCTGGCTATCGGCGGCCATTCTGTGCGCATATTTTGCGTTGTTCTATTCGATCGTCATGAGGCGCGAAGAAGTGGAACTTCGTCAACATCACGGCGCTGCTTTCGACGAATACGCCAGCACTGTACCATTGTTTTTTCCTCGCCTAACTCCCGCGAAACTGTCTTTCGCGGGAGCCGGTTCATTTTCCTTTGCGCAATACAAGAAAAACCACGAATACCAGGCGGCGATTGGCTTCCTGCTATTGCTCGCTGTGCTGCTGTTGATTTGGTGGTTGCGCCTCGACTGAAGCTGCTCCAGCGGTTTTCGCGGGACTCTCCGAATAGCTGACCCGCAATCCTCCCATAGCGGAAATTGCGGCAGCAGGGAAGAGGTGACCGATGCTGGTCAAGACGATGCCCGCGCAGATCAGCAAGCCCGCCGAAGCGAAACTAATCGCGAGGTAAACATGCGAGGAAACTCGTTCCGCGAACCAGGGCGCCTGGCCGAGTACAACGCCGCCAGCAGATAACGCAGCGATGGCTGCGGCCGCAACCTCATGCGACTTTTCTCAACCTTACAAGCGCTTCGATGTGATAGGTCTGCGGAAATAGATCGAACATATGCATCTCGCTCAATTCATAGCGCACGCTCGGCGCGGCGATCTCTTTCGGTTTCCGCGGTGAACCAGTCAAAACGGCCAAATCTCTCGCCAAAGTCGACGGATCACACGACAGATACACGATTTCTGCCGCGCCAAGGTTAGCCAGCAACGCTGCTGTCTCGGCTCCCAATCCCGCTCGCGGAGGATCCAGTACGATGAACTCCGGCCGCTCCTTTGTCTTTTTCAGAAAATCTTCCGCATGCTCATTGTGGGTGGTCATCGACACACCGGCAGCCTCCGCGTTTGCATAAAGATCGCGAGTTGCCGCAAGATTTGCATCCACGCACACAACTCTTTCAAACGCTCGCGCAAGCGGCAGTGAGAAAAAACCGACGCCCGAATACATATCGAGCGCCAGCTTGCCCTTTGCGCCTGCCGTCACCGTCTTCAGCAAATCCCCAATCAAGAACCGGTTCACTTGAAAAAACGAAAGGTGGCTCACGCGGAATTTGAACCCGCCAGCCTCATGAATCAAGTAGCCCGGCCCAGTTAATTCGAACTTGTCTTTCTTCTGGTCCAGCAGCAGCAAACTGTCAATTTGCGGAATCGCTTTTCCCAAAACCGCGGCGAGTTCCGCCGCAGGCTTCGGAAACCGCTCGAAGGCGACGTTCAGCGCGATCTTTTCGTCCGCCGAGTCAGCGAACGCTTCGATCTCCAGAATTTCCGTGGGCAAAGCGCCAGACCTCGCCATTTCCTGCAATCGTCCGAACGTTTGCGCCAGGAGCGGCGAAAGCACTGGACACTCGTCGATCGGCACAATGAACGAGCTCTCCGGCAAAAAATATCCCAGCGCTCGCGGCATCCCGCTCTTTACCGCCCACTGCGCGCGATTCCTGTATCCGTAAGGCGCTGCGGTATGCGCCTGAATTTCTCCGCCCCAGGAAATTCCGCCCAGCCGCGAAAGCGTTTCGCGCAAAATCTCTTTCTTTAAGCGGACTTGCTCCAACACAGTGATGTGCTGATAGTGGCAACCTCCGCAGGTCTGAAAATGCGGGCATGGTGCGGCAGTGCGCTCCTTCGAGGGCGACGTCACTTCCAGCAATTTTGCCCACACGACTTGCTTTTTTTTCGATTTCTCTGCCGCCCGTACCTCTTCTCCCGGCAGCACGAACGGCACAAAAACGGTGTTTCCGTCGGCGTGCGCCAGCCCGTCGCCGCCGTACACCAGCTTCTCAATCGATAATCGTAACTCGTCAGACATATTCGTAGGCCCCATTCTGCGTTTTTTCGCCCGGAAAGAAAAGGTAATTGCTTCTGGAAAGCGTGCTTCAGGAAAAGTAGTACAAGCTCAACCGCGGCAAGCGAAATTCCTCCAGCAGCCGCTTTTGCAAATATTGTTTTTCAACCAGCGCAATCTGCTCCGCCTTCATTTTGCGGCGGTACGCTGCAAGCTGCCCATCCATCTCGCGCCGAATCTTCAGCATCGTTTCTTCGTTCGCAAAGCTCATCAAAGTGGCATGCAGCTTGTCGTCCAAAACCGTCAACCGCCTCTCTAGATCTTCCAAGTCGAGCGCGCCTGGCGCATCGAGCAGCGTCGTAATTCCGCTCAATGACTCCGCGACTTCCCGCAAACGCCCAACTAGACCGGGGCGCGTCGATTCCGCGCTATCCGCTGCTGAAGCAATTTGCGCCGCGTTCTTCAGAAAGTGCTGCCGCAACTCCTCCCGCGAAAACGGTTCCTTGGGCGGTGCGTTTCCATTCTTCGGCGCGCTCCCAGCCGCGGCTTCCAATTGTTCTTCCGCGGCTTCCAGCACGGCGTCCGTGCAGTACGCCAGACTCTTCAACGGCCTCCCCGCGCCACGCCGCGATCTTTGATAACTTTCAAACGCGTGATCGATCCCTTTCAACACCGCATCCAGCGGCACTCCTGCCTTCTGCCAAGTTTCCATGATCGCCCAGTCCAGCGGCGACACCAGCAAATGCGCCCCGCGCTTCTTCCAGAAATAATTCTCAATTTCCGTGAAATAATTGAAGTAGTTCCAGCAGTCCATGTGATTCGCCAGTGCGAGCGAAGCGGAGCAGCCCAGCCATGCGCGCGGCAAAACGCGCAATGCCCCTCATCGCCAACCTATCTCTGCGCTTTCTTCGTGGGGGCCGGCGGCGATGGAGGAGTCCGTGTCCCACGATCCGCAACTGCGCTTTTCGCAGCTTCTGCCGGCTGATTTTTCTCCCAGATCAGCCGCAGCCCCGTCAACGTCAGAAAATCATCCGTATCCTGAATCTGTTTTGAACCCTTCGCCACTAGTCTCGCTTGCCCGCCGGTAGCGACCACCTTCACTTCGCCGCCGAGTTCCGCCTTCATCCGCGCGAGCATCCCGTCCACCATGTCCACCGCGCCGTAATACAGCCCCGCCTGCATGTGCGTGACAGTATTAGTGCCGATCACTTTCCCCGGATCCTTTATCTCCACGCGAGGCAATCGCGCCGCCCGCGCAAACAAAGCCTCCGACGCAATCCCCAGCCCCGGGGCAATAACTCCGCCCAAATATTCTCCGCGGGCCGAAATCGCATCAAACGTAATCGCCGTTCCAAAATCCACCACGATGCAAGGCCCGCCGTATTTGTGGAACGCTGCCACGCCATTCACGATTCGGTCGGCGCCAACCTCGAGCGGGTTATCCACCAACACCGCCATCCCCGTTTTCACGCCAGCTTCCACGAATAGCGCCTTCTGCCCGAAATAAATCCGCGACATCTCCGCCAGCGTCCAATTCACCGGCGGCACCACCGAGCTGATAATCACGCCGCCTATCGAGTCGCGATCCAAACCCGCCAAGGTAAATAAATTCCGCGTGAGCACGCCGTACTCGTCAATCGTCTGCTGCCGCGCTGTCGTCAGCCGCCAATTCGCGATCAACTCTTCGCCACGGAAAACGCCCAGCACCGTATTCGTGTTACCGACATCGATCGTCAGCAGCATCTAGCGCGCCTCCGCCACGTCGCCCGAAATCACCGTCACCACCTGCCCGTCGTCGCGCTTCACCAGCAGCAATCCTTCCGGCCCGAGCCCTGCCGTCGTCCCCGCAAAACTTTCCGCCCCGCTCGTCACCCGCACGCGTTTCCCACTCGCGTAGCTCGAAACGGCCTCGAACTTCTCCGTCACTGCCGCCGGGCCCTCGCGCAGAAAACGATTGTAGTCGTTCTCGAATTCCCGCAGCAACAGCACCAGCAATTCCAACCGCGAAACTTGCCCGCCGGTTTCGAGCCGCAGCGAAGTTGCCGTAGCTCCCAGCTCGCCGGAAAATTTCTCCTGGTTCACGTTCAAGCCGATCCCCACGATCACGAACCGAACCAGCGACGGCTCCGCGTGCATCTCCGTCAGAATCCCGCCCACTTTCTTTCCGCGCAGCAGCAAGTCATTCGGCCATTTCAAGTCCGCCGCCAGTCCGGTCCGCGATTCGATCGCCGCTCGCGCCGAAAGCCCCGCCATCATCGTCAAAAGCGGCGCTTGTACAGGCGCCAGCCGCGGCCGCAATAGCAGCGTCACATAGATTCCCGCCGCTCGGTCGGATTGCCAGGCCCGTCCGGCCCGTCCCTTGCCCGCGGTCTGCTCTTCGGCCAACACGACCGCGCCTTCCGGTTCGCCGGCGTGCCCCAATTCCAGCGCCACGCGATTCGTCGAATCTGTTTTGAAAAAATGGTAGATGCGCTTCCCGAAAAGACTTCCTTTCAATCTCTGCCGCAGCATGTCCGGAGTCAAAATATCAGGCACGCGCTCCAAGAAATATCCCTCGCCCGCTTTCCCCTTCAGGCGCACGCCCAGCCCGCGCAGTTGCCGCACCCATTGCCACACCATCGACCGTGACACGCCGATTTCCCGCGCAATCCGCGCTCCGCTGATCACAATCGTCGCGTTCTCCGCCAGCAGCGTCAGCAGTGCCGCCAGCCGCTTGTCCGTGGTTCCCGGTAGTGTTTCTTGTGGCATCGAGAATTCGTATCGCGCTCGGAATGCTTACTGTCCCATGCCCAGCATGAAAAGGGAACTACTTGCCGCCTTCGATCTGCCTCAATCGGTCCAGAAGTTTTTGCAGCTCAATCCGCTGTTCCGCCAGCGTCGCTTCCAGTCCGCGAATAATCTTCTCAGGCGCCCGGCTTCGAAATGTTTCATTGCTCAGCTGCGACTCTTTTGAAGAGATAGCTTTTTGTAGGCCATCGATCTCTTTTCTTAGCCGCGCCTTCTCCATTTCCGAGTCGACGACATCCGAATATGCGATCCGCACGTCAAACTCCGCTGTTGACCGTACCGCTCCGCCCGCTTGCTCCAAAGGACGTGGTGAAATATTTAGCGCGCTTAGAAAAGCTAGTCTCGAAATTGCTTCCGACTCGGCTTGTACTCTGTTCCGGACCAGCTGGGCTGTGCTCCAAAATTCAGCTGGAACCTTCTTTTTGGGATCAAGTTTCATTTCCGCCCGAATATTGCGGAGTGCTGTGATCACATCTTGCATCTGGGAAAAAATGTTCACTGCGTCCACGATTTTCCCATGAGCCCACTCACTCCGTGGTTCTGGGAATTGGTCCAGCGCAATCGATTTTGCGCCGGGTGCCTGTGGCAGTTGATGCCACAACTCCTCGGTCAAAAACGGCATAAACGGGTGTAGCAGGCGCAGCGCGTCGTTGAAGGCAGCGAACAAATTCTTCCAAGCTACGACCGCACGTTCCCTGTTTCCGCTTTGCAGTTCCGGCTTGACCCACTCGATATACCAGTCGCAGAAATCTCCCCAGAAAAACTGATACACGTTTTGCGCCGCCTCGTGAAACCGGTAATTCTTCAGCGCTTCATTCACCGTCTCGATCGTGATCGCCAGCCGCGAAAACAGCCACTGATCAACCAGCGGCACACTTCCCTCGAAGGCATATGGCGCGCCCGCCCGCACCTCCGGCGAAGCCAACTCCTCGATCCCCGTCCCGCCCTGCTCAAACTTTTCCAGATTCATGAACAAAAACCGCGCCGCATTCCAAATCTTGTTGGCGAAATTGCGCGCGCCAGCCAGCCGATCGTCGGTCAGCACGATATCCGTCCCCGGCGCCGCCATCGACGCCAGGCAAAACCGCATCGCATCTGTCCCATACTGCTGATTCAACACCACCGGATCGAGCCCCGTGCCCTTGGACTTGGACATCTTCTCGCCGCTGCCCGTCCTTACTAGCGAATGCAAATACACCGCTCGAAATGGCACTTTCCCCGTGAAGTGAATCCCCAGCATGGCCATGCGCGCCACCCAGAAGAACAAGATGTCATAACCTGTGATCAACAAACTCGTCGGATAGTATTTCTCAAAATCCGCCGTCTTCTCCGGCCAACCAAGCGTCGAAAACGGCCAGAGCCCCGAACTAAACCACGTATCCAGCACGTCCGGATCCTGCCGCAATTTCCCCGACCCGCATTTCGCGCACTTCGTCGGCGCTTCCTCTCTGACGATCATCTCCTCGCAATCGCCGCAATACCACGCCGGAATCCGGTGCCCCCACCAAAGCTGCCGCGAGATCGTCCAATCGCGAATATTGTCCAGCCAGTTCAAGAATTCCTGCCGCCGGTTGTCTGGCACAATCTGAATCGTATTTTCTTTCCCCGGCTCCCACTCCCGCACCGCTTGAAGTGCCGGCGCCGCCAGCCCCTTCATCGCGCAGAACCACTGCGTCGAGATCCGCGGCTCGACAATCGTCTTGCTCCGCTCGCAAATCCCGATGGCGTGCGTGTGATCCGTCACTTTTTCCAGCAAGCCCAGCGCCTTCAGATCCTCTACGATCCTTTTCCGGGCTTCGAACCGGTCCAGCCCCGCATACGCTCCGGCCGCTTTGCTCATGTGCCCGCTATCGGTCATCACGTCAATCTCTGCCAGGCCATGCCTTTTGCCCACTTCAAAGTCATTCGGATCGTGCGCTGGCGTAATCTTCACCGCGCCGGTCCCGAACTCCCGGTCCACCATCGCATCCGCAATGATCGGAATCTCCCGGTTCATCAACGGCAACAAAACCATTTTTCCAACGAATGGAGCGTACCGCTCATCTTCCGGGTGCACCGCCACCGCCGTGTCGCCCAGCATCGTTTCCGGCCGCGTGGTTGCAACGACGACGAATTCCTTTGTTCCGGCAACCGGATACCGGATGTGCCACAAGTGCCCCAATCGCTCTTCGTGGTTTACTTCCAGATCGCTCAACACCGTCAAACACACCGGGCACCAATTCACCAGCCGCGTTTCGCGATAAATCAATCCCTCGTTATAAAGCTGTACGAACACCTTGCGCACAACTCGCGACATTTCCGGCGAAAGCGTAAACCGTTCTCTCGACCAGTCACAGCTCTCCCCGATCGCGCGCATCTGCGCCGTGATCTGGCCGCCCGCCTCGGCCTTCCACGCCCAAACTCTCTTCTCAAACTCCTCGCGCCCCAGCTTCTGGTAGTCGATCCCCTGATCCATAAGCTGTTTCACAACGACGCGCTGAGTCGAAATTCCCGCGTGATCCGTCCCCGGCAAGTACAGCGTGTTGTACCCGCGCATCCGGTGCCAGCGGGTGAGAATATCTATCTCCGTGTGCTCCAGCATGTGCCCGATATGCAGCGAACCCGTGACGTTCGGCGGCGGAATAACGATCGAAAACACCTCTCCCGGAGCGTTCGGATCCGCCCGAAACAACTCCTCCTTGACCCAGTACTCCGCCCAGCGGGGCTCTATCTGCTGCGGCTCATAAGCCTTGGCAATTTCTCTCGCCATCAGGAACGCATCTCCCCCGTTGCAGCGGCGGGCCTTGGCCCGCCCCCTTGTTGTTTCCAATTCGTTAAAAGCAATCTTCGACTATACGGGGCAAAAACCAACTCCGTCAATTCCAGCGCATTGCCAGCAATTTCCACATCACTCCCTTTAAATTTACTTCACGATTCTCTGGATACGCCGGGGTGGGGGGGATCACAAGCAACCTAAATTGAACAGTGGCGCGAGAAATGACGGACGAATCGCCACGAATGGACGGGGGCGACAAATGGGGTTAGAAACTAATGGGTGTGGGGAACTATTGCTTCTTCGCGTTCATCTCCTCGCGAACCATCGATTCCACGACGTTCTTGAGGATGTCTCGGGTTACTGCCTGCAGCATTTCCGGGTTCATCTTAGCGAGAACTTTAGCCACCATATCTTCCATGCTCGGTTCAGGAGCCTTTGTGCTCGTATCCACGGCGGGGGCCTGCTGGCCTGCGGTTTCTGCAACCTGGTGGGCCTCTTCTCGGATCGCTTCCACGGTCGCTGGCGTCAGCGCCGCCTCTACTACTTTGGACTTCGCCTCGTCGCTCAAAACCGGCAGAGAATCGACTGTCGCTTCGAGATCTCCTCGTACGACCTCTTCACTGGCCCCTACGTAAACGGTCGTCTCAGCAGCCGAATGGGCAGCCGGAGCGCTCTCTACCGGTGTGCTCGCCGCAGGAGTATCCCAGGTCGACGCAAGCCGGCTGGCTTTTTGCACTTCCTCGTCCCAGGGACTGGCGACAGAGGAAAACCATGAACTTGTCGCCGCTGGTTTCTCGGATTCCGGAGCAGGTTCTGCGATCGCTGGTGCGCTGGCTGGAGCCTCTGAGGAAACCTTTGCTTGAATCTCGGACGGAGCCAATTCCCGCACTTCCTCTTTCAGAGGCGCAGGCTCTTCCATTGCCGCAGCTTCCACCGCCGTCTTATGAGTCCGCGCGGCTGCCCACGCATCTCCCGAAAATGGTGCAGCGGGCACGGCCGCCGCTGGTAATTCCGCAGCGGGCGCGTCTGTCACCATCGCTCCGACGCTCTGTTCCGATTCCGCTGCTTCCTCGAATCTGGAAATCTCTTTTTGCGGCGCCCATGAATCGTTTCTCATCTTCCGCGCCGGTGCTTCTGAGAACGCCGTCTCGCGCCAATCCTTCACCGGGCCGGTTGCTGCTGCTTCCTCTTCTCCCATGGCGTCGCCAGCGTCGCGCCTCCACGATCCGGTGCTCTCTTCCTCTTCTTCTTCTTCAACCTCGTCTTCTTTGTCGCCCGAATTCCAGTCGCGCTCCAGTTGCGGCCGCGCCGTTGTTGCATCCCCAAGATCATCTTCCTGCTCAGTTACTGGCGATTCCAGCAGGCTGCCGAACGCGAGCGGCTGCGAGCCCGCGTCAATCTTCACTGGTTCCGGCGGCCCAGGCATATCTTCCTGTACTTGCTCGCTCTCGACCGACGGGAATTCAGGAACGTCAGGGAGCGTACCCATGTTCGGAATCGCGCGTCGAGAGGGAGCCACTCTCGGCGCCAGCATTTCCGCCACGCGTATCGGTTCTTCTACCACCGGTGGCGGCGGCGCCACTCCGCCAATCGAAACGCCAGCTCGCGCTAGCGCGGACTTCACCATCGAAATCAGCGGATCAGGCGGCACAAACGGTTTCTTCAATACTCCGTCCGCTCCAACTCGTTGTGCTTCTTGTTCGTCGAGCGGGTCGAATGCGCCGACCAGCAATATCACCGGAATGTGCGCAAGCGTGCTGTCCGATTTCACGTATTGGCAAACTTCGTATCCGTTGCGGACGGGCATGAAAACGTCAGCGAGAACGAGGTCCGGGCGTATATCAGAAATTTTTCGCACCGCCGCTTCGCCATTGCCAACAGCAACGACGTCGATGCCCTGATCTTTCAGGGCAAGCCCCACCATCTTCTGGATGTTGCTGTTATCGTCCGCGACGAGGATCCTGGCCACTAAGCTTCCTCCGGATATACTTCACCCGTGTCTGGCATGTCGACCGCTTTGCGGTCGCTTTTGAATTCGACCGCTTTACGGTCATCTCAAACTATCGACCGACTCGCGGCTGACAGTTCATTAAGACTCCACAGTATTGGAGCACCCGGCGTATTGTGCGTCAATCTCCTCGCGGTACCTGTGTGTCGGAAATGAATATGCCCTCCCGGCAGCTTCCTGGGAGCTTTCTTTGCCCAAAAAAAGAGTGGTGCAGCCTGGCTGCACCACTCCGTCCCATCCCGGTTATCTGTTGGTGCAAACTACCAGGGGACCAGCTTGCGCAGTCCCTTTTTCTTCTTGCTGCTGGATTCCTTCTTGGAATCGCCGCTGTTCTGTGAGTCGTCGGTTTTCGCAGCATCCGCCGCCGGCGCCGCAGTGTCGCTCTTTGCCTCGGTTCCTGTGGTCGCGGCATCGCTCTTGGCCTCTGTCGCCGCTGATGTGGCGTCGGGCTTGGCAGGTGTTTCTGTTCCAGCCGCCGCTGGCGGATTCTTCGCGGCTTCATCGCTTGTCGAGGTGTTGGAAGTAGCTGGCGGCGCAGTCGCCGTCGGTGCTACGGCAGCGGGAGTCAGTTCTGTACCTGCTTCCTTTGGCTGTTCACTCGCCGCCGGAGCGGTTGCTGGGACATCGGTGCCGGCCGGAGCCACGTTCTCGGAATTGCTAGTGGAATCCGTTGTCCCGGTCTGTCCTGGAACTACTGTTTGGACGAGTGCCGTCCCAGGCTTACCCGATCCTGATTTTCCGCCGGGTGTCAGCAGGTCTCCTGCGGACATCGAGTCGGATTCCGGCTCCATTTGCGGAACTCCGGTTCTCGCCGCCGCCATAAATTCTCCATGCGGCCCGTTGCTTATTAACGAAAGAGGTTTCTTAACAAGGGGAGTTTTCAGCCTCGGCGTATTCTGTTCCGCCGTCATCCAGGCAAGAGCATTAGGATCAGCCTGCGGCACGGGTACTCCAGCTGCCTTCAGCTTGTCCTTGGCCTGCGGCGCCAGACTCGACAAAGGATAATTCTTCACGATTCTGGCGTAATACAGCGAAGCCACCTCTTTGTGCTCACTTCTCTCGAAGATGTCGCCCATCATCCAGAGAACCTGGTCCGACTTGCTGTACAGCGGATAGCGGTTCGTCACCGTCAAAAGCCTCGCCGCCGCTGCCCTCTTGTCGTTCTTAACGTAGTAGTAGTAGCCGATGCGATAGTCGCCTTCCGCCAGCACTTCCTGCACTTCTCTCAGGTGCTGCTGCGCCTGGGGTGCCAGCGGATCGTTCGGATATTTTTGAAGAAAAGTCTGGAACTCCTCCTCTGCTGCCAGCGCGTGGCTCCTGTCCCGGTCCGGCTTGTCCATCTGCTTGTAGTGCGTCATGGCGACTTGCATTTGCGCGTAGGTCGCTTCGGGCAGGAAAGGGAAGAACACTTCAAAGTCTTTGTAACCGGAGACGGCCAGAGCGAGGTTCGAAGTTCCGCCCTCTTTGTAGTAGGAGTCCGCGATCGCCAGCTTGGCCTTGGCTAGATACTCGCTGTCCGGGTACGTGTTGATAAGCGTTTGCATGTTTAGCCGGCCAACTTCCTGCCTGCCGTGCTTGATATCATCCACGGCCCGGTCATACAGAATTTTGTCCGGCTGCGCGTTGTTGTCTACGCTCGTCGACTTATCAATTTTTTTCTTTTTGTGGAGAATCTGGGTGACTTGCGCGCTGCACGTCGTCGCTCCCAGCAAAAATAGCGCCCCCAAAATGCAGAGCGCTAGATCTTTCCCGGTTACATATAGCTTTGAGGTTGCACAGCTTACAGTTCGGCCCAAACTTCACCTCTCTCGCGAATGTCGGGTTCCTCGCCGCAAATCCGGGTTAAGCCCAACTGGAAACTAGCCAGTAGAGTCCAGACCTCACAGCACCACGACCGGCGGGAACAAATCAGTATAACCTGAACGAAAGGCCAGGTGGACCATGAAATTTGTCCCCAAGGACAGGTCCCTCCTAGCCGTTCTTACCCCCTGTGATGCACACTTTGGTCCTCTTGGGTTGCCTGACCGCCCGTACTACTATAATTTTTAACGAAATGTAACAATGATCCCGCCAGTCACCGCTACTATACGGCGTTCAGGCTTCCGAGGAGCCGCGGCCAGCCGCTCACTGATCTAAATGGACAAACGCAAATTTCTCTTTGTTTCGCTCTCCGGCCTTATCGGCGACATCGCCTGGCAAGTTCTGAAGGAAGGCCACGACGTTCGCTACTACATTGAAGCTGAAAAAGAGCGGGATATCGCTGACGGCTTCGTTCCCAAATCGAAGGACTGGGAACGGGATGCCAAGTGGGCCGATATCATCGTTTTCGACGACACACTCGGCCAAGGGGCTAAAGCTCGCGCGCTCCGCGCCGCGGGGAAGCCCGTCATCGGCGGCACCGAGTACACCGATCGACTTGAGGATGACCGCTCTTTCGGCCAGGAAGAGCTGAAGAAAGCCGGCGTCAACATCATTCCTTATCAGGATTTCGACTCGTTCGATCCCGCCATCGAATTCGTGATGAAGAATCCTGACCGCTACGTCATCAAGCCTAGCGGGGAAGCCCAAAACGTCAAACGCCGTCTTTTTGTTGGCGAAGAAGAAGACGGCGACGACGTTGTTCGCATGCTCGAAGCCTACAAGCGCGCCTTCTCTGACGAAATCAAAGTTTTCCAATTACAGCGGCGTGTCACCGGCGTCGAGGTCGCCGTCGGGGCTTTTTTCAACGGCAAAAAATTCATCACTCCCGTCAACATCAACTTCGAGCACAAAAAACTTTTTCCCGGCAACATCGGCCCGCCTACCGGGGAGATGGGAACCTCCATGTTCTGGAGCGATCCGAATCGCCTCTTCAACCAAACGCTCCTCAAAATGGAGCCCAAGCTCGCGGAAGAAGGCTACGTCGGGTACATCGACCTGAACTGCATCGTGAACAACAACGGGATCTATCCGCTCGAATTCACGAGCCGCTTCGGCTATCCGACGATCAGCATCCAGCAGGAAGGCATGCTCACGCCGATTAGCGATCTTTTCTGGGAACTGGCCACTGGCGCGGAGCCCAAGTGGCGCACACGCAGCGGCTTTCAAATCGGCGTGCGCATTGTTGTCCCGCCGTTTCCGTTCGATGACGAGCCCACCTTCGAATCTTTCTCCAAAAATGGCGCCATCGTCCTGAAGAAGCCAAACTTCGACGGGATTCACATCGAAGATGTAAAAGAAGTGAAGGGCCAGTGGCTCATCGCCGGCACAAGCGGAGTCGTGCTAGTCGTCATCGGGACCGGCCAGACCATGCTCCAAGCCCAAGCCCAGGTCTACTCGCGCATCAAGAACATCATGATCGCCAACATGTACTACCGCACAGATATCGGCGACCGCTGGGTCGAAGACTCCGACAAACTCCACAACTGGGGCTACCTGCGTTAGTTCCGCGCGAAAGGGAAGCCGGCCGAGGCTTAATTCTGCGCCACCGTGCTATCTCGAAAAATAGCCCGTCTTGGCACGAATTTTCACGCCTTCGCGTTTAGGCTTGATCACGATTTTCCGAAACGTGTCGTCTTTCAGCGGATCCGTGGGGTAGTAACCCAACTCGTAGGAAGTTCGCAGTTCTTCTGCGATTTGGCGGAAATAGACGTGCGCGTCCGTGGTTTCCGCATCGATGTGCGCGCCGCCCGTTTCGCGCGCTACGCGGTCCATCACGCTGGTGCCGTATTTGTTGCGAGCGGTGAGTTTGCCGTGCTCTTTGTCGGTGTATCGGAGCGCGTAGACCACTACGTTTTCGCTCTGCGCGGTCTCGACGGCGGTCATCATGTCATGCGAACTGGAGTTGTCTTCTCCATCACTGAAAAGCAAAATTGCTCGCCGCCCGTTCTCACGCGCCAACTTTTCAGTCACCGAATAATAAATCGAGTCGTAGAATGCGGTGCCCAGATCGCGGTCCTCGTCGGGGCCCAGCAAGGGGAATTTTTCGCTGCCTTTTTGGTATTTCTTCCACTCATCCAGCAAATCGGATCCCGACGCGGAGAAATCACTCAGCAGCCGGATATGGTTGCGAAAGCCCACGAGAAACACGCGGTCTTTTGGTCCCAGGACATCCTTGAAGAAAACTTCCAAATCATTTTTATGTTGTTTGGAAAAGTGATCCTGGCTTCCGCTGGCATCCACCACAACCCCCAGCGTAAGAGGCACATCGGAACTGCGTGAAAAGAAGGCCACCTTTTGAGGTACCGCATCCTCGAATATATCCACGTCGTCCTGCGTGAGATTGTCCACCAAGGCGCCATTCGCATCGCGTGCCACAAAGGCAACGCTGACCAGATTCACTTTGACGCGGATCGGGTCCTGCCCGTGGCCAGACGTGAAGCCAACCGCAACGCCCAGGGTCAGAAGTCCAAGCCCCGCCGCCACGGACAAGCCTCTCGGAATGCGCGCGCGCATTTGGATTCCGGCAGTCATCAAGCCGGAGTCTTATCTTCGCTGCGCGCCTCGATGAAGAGCAGGTTGAAAACGCTGCCACTGCCGTTTGGTTTAACGCTGACGATATGCTGCTTCTCCTTAGTACCGGCCTTGAACAGCATTTCGCCCGCATCCTGATGGTCCTCGTCGCAGGAGAGTTTCTTCGACATGTCGCTCTTGTCCTTGTCGGTTTGCGCTTTTGAGCCGCCGCTGCAATTTAGCACCGTCCCATATTTCGCGAGCGCCTTCTGATAAAACGCCGCCACTTTTTCTGGCGAGTCGCTCGACTCCATCTTCAAAACGACCAACTTGAACCCGAACGTGCTTCCCCAAAGCCCCAAATTCGCGGCCGAAGAATCGTTCTTGTCGTCTTTATGCGGCGTCGCGCCGGGGTACAGCGGCAACCCCGCTTCCTTTGCCGTAGCTTGCGCGCTGATCACCAGACCTGCTTCGCTTCCGTCCTTGCTCGTCAACGTTACATTGACGCCGCTCTTGTCCTTCGTTTGCTCTTGCGCGATCGCAGAAAGCCCGGCCAAGCTCAACACTCCGCACAACGCCGCGCCAAGCAAAGCTGCCCGGCCGCCGTTCGTTCGAATCTCCACCCAACAGCCACTCGCATGTTTGCTCATTCCACCCTCCCTTACCGTCTTGCGTCCAAGAGATATCTATAGGACGACAAATGCCCGCGATTGTTTCAACGAGGTTCTAACCCGTCTCGCCTAGATACGAAGCGCGCGTCGGCGAAGTTCCATTCTTCGCTTCCTCGGCGGCCGGAGCGAGCGGGCAAGGGGCCGGGCAAGCCCCACCTCTCCGGCGGATTCGAGATTGTGGGAATATTTTTAAGTGTTCGGCGGTCATTCGTCTTGATAGGGTGTATTTGACGTCGAGCCCTTAATATCATCCACAAGGAGAGTGCCAATGAAACGTGCCTTGGCTTTACTGGTTTTGCTGGCCGCTACGCCGGTGGCGCCGCCGCTGGCGCAAGAGGTGCAAAAGCCAGAAATGGCAAAGATGACGCTGAAAGTGGGCGACACCGCGCCTGACTTCACGCTGCTCAGCGACGAATGGAAAAATGTAAAGCTCAGTGACTTTCGCGGCAAGAAGAACGTTTTCTTGGCCGTCTATGTCCTGGCCTTTACAGGCGGTTGAACGAAACAACTTCAGGCGGTCCAGGCTGGAATCGCCTCGGGTAAGATCGACACCTCAGATACAGCAGTTTTCGGCATTAGCATGGATAGTCCTGCCGCCAATGCGGCGTTTGCCAAGCAAGCCAACATCAGTTTCCCCCTCCTTAGCGACATGAACCACAAGATGCTCACGACCTACGGCATCCTGAAGGGCTACGACGTCCAGAACGAAACGTACAAGTGGGCGCTACGGGCCAACATCGTCATCGACAAAGAGGGCGTGATCCGCCTCATAGAAGAAGGCGACAGCGCCGTCGATCCCAACACTGCGCTAACCGCCTGCTCCACCCTGCACAAGAAGGAGCCGTCAAAATAAGCTGGTTTGGGCGATTGAAAAAACCCTTTCGCCGCGCGTTGTTCGGGAATGCGCGGCGAATGCGTCTTCAGAGCGATTGGTCAATGCAATCGCTCTGAGGATGAGCGCAAACGGGCGGGCCGAGCGCCGCCCCTACGGCTTGTCCGTGAAATTCACGACTTCGTTTTCCATGGGGATTTCGTTTTTGTGAACTTCTGCTGGCCCTTTTGCGTCTGCCGGTTTCCATCCCCAGCCGTTTCCAACAACTTCAAAAGACGCGAGTGAGTAGGGCAAGCCTTCCGCACCCAGCGGGGAGCTGCCATTCTCGATGTGAAAGTGCAGGTGTGGCTCGGTAGAGTTTCCGGAATTTCCGACCAGGCCGACGACTTGGCCGCGTCGGACTTTGTCGCCTAGTTTCACGCGCAACGAACCGGGCTGCAAATGGGCGTAAAACGCGAAATGGCCGCCGCCGATATCCAGAATGACGTGATTGCCGCCGACGGTTTCGAGAGTAATTGGAACGGCCCGCGAATTGATTCCTGGAACATTCTCCGGTATGCCGTCTTTCACTTCGGTGACGACGCCGTCGGCTACGGCTAGCGCATCATTTCCGTAGGCGAGATAATTTTTATTGTCTTTCTCATCGTCGCGGAATGTCTTCCCGTCGTCGCGGAGCTGCACCCAATCAATGGCGAATCGCTGGGCGATCGCCGCGTGACCGTCGATCGGAATCAGGGCTTTTCGATGGCCCGAAGTGTTGGATGGTCCGTTGCCTGCAAGCCAATGATTTCCGCGAAGCGGGGAACTGATTGCGATTGGTCCGTGACCCACCGGGATCGGCCGAGTCTCGACCGTCATCTCTTCCGGATACGTTCCAATCTTCACAGTTAGAAGCTGCCGGATGGTCGCCGGAACGGCATCCGCGGAGTCGAGTGTCGCCCACATATAAACGACAGCCATGGACCCGCCAGCGAGCTTGGATTTTTCCGTCGCGCCCGGTTGGCCGGGGCGAGACATGACTGCTTCCAATTCCGGACCGGAGTAGGAAACGAGCGACCGCGCCGTGGAGTCGCCGGACAGGGCTTCGACTTTCGTCAATTTGTAGTCCCAGCGGTCCATATTGTTCAAATGCAATTCATAAACGAGATGCCATTTTCCATCGGCTTTGAACGCCGTCGGTGCAATGGGTACCACGACATCGACAAAGGTGGAAATTGGTTTTTCTTTGGGTCCTTCGACTGGTTTTTGCGCGGCATCCTTCGGCGTTGCTTCTTCCGTGCTGCGGATAAAGGTGATGGGCTGGCCCGGCATGCCCGCCTGCGTCCAGGAGCCCGCAATCTCGGTACGCGCGGCGTTGAAGGCGCCTTCGTAGACGCCACCCACGGCTTTCACTTCGAAGCGTACCGCCTCGCCCTTCAGAGTGACGTTTTCCATGGGGATGACGGAGCCTTGATCCACGCTGTTCAGTTGGCCCGCGAAGGTGCCGTCGGCGGACTTTGTGATGGTCAGGACGATGTGCAGTTTTCCCGCGCCTTGGCCCAGTTCGCCTTTCCAGGTCCCGGCAAGAGCCGCGTCGGCTGCTCCGGCCTGCCGCGCCGCACGGGCAGAGGCCATTGCGCTCAAAGAGAGCGCGATAGTAAACGCAACAAACGTTGCAATACGCCAGCCAGAAGCACTGCCTGCCAGTTTCTGTGCACCGGCTTTGTCTACTTTCCGCTCTATTTTCTTGGGCACAGTTCCTCCTCGCATCTTTCAACAGGCGTTTCGCTTCTTATGGCCTGGTGTACAGGACTCGGAATCTTCGCGCGGGCGGGTCTTCATTGTCAAAGTATTCTTCGAAGCCTTCTTCCGCGAGGCCGGCGCGGACAAACTCATTCATTTCCGCGCGGGACAGCGGCCAGGGCATCTCTCTCAGGGGTTCGTTCTCCTCCCGCCCGCGGACAATTGCCAGCAGCTTACCTCCGGGCCGGACAAACGCCGCAATTTTCACAATCGCTTCCGTTCGAAGATTGACAGGAAGCGCTTGCACGGTGTTGGCTTCGAACACAAAATCAAAGTTCCGTTGCCATTCCGCTGGAGGTTGCAACAAGTCGGCCACACGATAGTTCACTGCGCTCTGCGGAAATCGCTTGCGCGCCGTTCGAATGGCGGTTTCGGAGATGTCAAAAGCCGTCGTTGCGAATCCCCACGCGGCCAATTGCTCCGCGTCATCGCCTAGGCCGCTGGCAATCACGAGCGCATTCTTGCCTTCGGTGGCTTGCGGGTGCGCTTTCCAAAATTCAACGATACCAGGATTTGCCCCTCTATCCGCCCACGGAACAATGCTCTTGCCCTCTTCGGACTCTTTGTAAAGAACTTCAAACCATCCCGTCGGATCGCCCTTCCGGGCATACTCCGCCGCCAACTCTCTGGCTCTTCTGCGGTCTCTCATAGTGCACGATTCTACGCCGGGGACGCGAAAGAAGTAGTATTCTTGGCGCCGCGTCACGCCGCGAGTGAGGTGCACCGATGTTTTTAGGCGATCTGGCTTTCGCCGGCCGAACGCTGCGCAAGAGCCCCGTCTTCGCCCTCACGGCTGCTCTGACGATCGCCTTGGGCGTCGGCGCGAGCACCGCGATCTTCAGCGTCACCAACGCCGTGCTGCTGCGCCCGCTGCCCTACGAAAATCCCGATCAGCTGGTGATCATTCCTACCGACATGCGCAATCGGGGCGTCAAGGACTTTCCCTTTTCCAACGCAAATTACATCGATATGCGCGAGGCGACAAAAGACGAATTCCAAGGCCTTGCGGGCGTCTTCACGTTCCCTTTCACGCTGACCGGCGAAGACGGCACGCCGGAACGGGTGCATATGGGCTTCGTGACGACGAACTACTTTCAGCTTGTTGGTGCGAGAATCGCCTTCGGGCGCGATTTCTCCGACGACGATGGCCAACCGCAGCCGCCCCCGCCGGCGCCGGGAACGCAATCGGCGACGCCGGTTCCGCGACTGCCGCTAATGGCAATCCTTAGCTACGAATACTTCCAGCGCCAGTTCGGCGCGAATCCTGGCGTACTCGGAAAATCCCTGAACAAGGGGAGTCCCTTTAGTCCGCGGATCATCGGAGTGCTCGCGCCGCATTTTCAGATCTACTTCCCGCCATCCGCGGATTTGGAAGCCGCTCCCGACATCTGGATCGCGAATCGCCTCGGTTACAATGCCGAGCAGCGAAATTCTGTTTCGATGCGCGTGATCGGCAGATTGAAGCCTGGCGTGACGATCGGACGCGCACAGGCTGCCGCAAATCAAGTCGCCGAAGAAGCGCGCAAGCACTTCTCGATCGAAAACACCGCGGGGTATGCCATCCGCGTGGAGCCCATGCGACAGCATCTCGTCTCCGAGGTGCGCCCTGCGATTCTCGCCTTGATGGGAGCGGTGATTTTTCTTTTGCTGATTGCCTGCGCCAACGTGGCGAATCTTTTGCTGGTGCGGGGCTCCTTGCGGCAACGCGAACTCGCCATTCGCTCGGCTATCGGTGCCAGCAGGTGGGATCTCGCCCGCCAGATCCTTTCCGAAGCATTGCTGCTTGCCACCATCGGCGCCTTAGGCGGCCTCGGCATTGCTTGGCTCGGAATTCATGAACTGCTGGCCATTGCTCCGGCGTATCTCCCGCGACTGGATACGATCCGGATTGATTCGACCGTGCTGATTTTCACCATCGTCTCGAGCCTCGTCGCTGCTGCCGTTTTTGGACTGGCGCCGGCGTGGCGCGCGGCTCGTCCCGATGTGATGATCGTGCTGCGCGGCACCAGCCGCAACGAAGGCCTCGCCAGCGGAGGTCTTTCGCGAAAGATCGTTGTCGGCCTGGAAGTCGCTCTGGCTTATGTGCTGCTCATCGGCTCGGGGCTGATGGTGCGCAGCTTTCTGGAATTGCAGCGTATCGATCCCGGGTTCCGCGCTCATGGCCTCCTCACGTTTCAGGTGCAGTCCGATCGATTCTTACAGCAGCCGGAAGAACGCGCCGTCGCGACTCGCCAGCTTGAAGATCGGCTGCGCGCTATTCCCGGCGTTCAAAGCGTAACCGCGGCAACGCCTTTTCCTCTGACGGGTGGCTTTAGCCCAATTCGGTGGGGTACCGAAGAAGCGCTCGCCGACGCGAGCAAATACAAAGCAGTCGATCCAATAATCGTGCTTCCCGGCTACTTCGAAACTATGGGAACGTCTTTGCTCGAGGGGCGCACGTTCACGGATGAGGACAACCAGCCAGGCCGCACTTATGCCGTGGTCGACAAAATTTTGGCCGATCGTGCCTATCCCGGTCAGTCTGCGGTAGGGAAGCGAATTCTTATCCGCATTCAAACGCCGGAACCGGTGTGGGTCGAGATCATTGGCGTCGTTGCGCATGAGCGCGGTGTATCGTTGAGCGAGCCCGGACGCGAGCAGGTTTATTTCACCGACGCATATATCGGATCGGGCGCCACCGATCACTGGGCCCTCCGAACCGGCACCGATCCGGGGAGATACGCCAACGACGTTCGCCAAACGATCAAGGAATTTGACCCGCACCTCTTGATCACCGACTTAGAGCCCATGGACGCGGTGATCGAGAAGGCGCAAAGTGGTACGCGATTTTCGTTGCTCCTCATCGGATCGTTCGCCGTCATTGCAGCGTTGCTCGCGGGCGTCGGGCTCTACGGCGTGCTCGCCACCGTCGTGCGGCAGCGCACCGCCGAAATCGGCATTCGCATGGCCCTGGGTGCGCAGCCTCGCAACATTTTCCGGCTCGTTGTGGGTCAGGGACTGCGGCTCACTATTGTCGGCGTGGTCCTCGGCCTGTTTGCTGCTTTTGCCGCCACTCGTGAGATGGCTTCGATGCTGGTGGGAATTAAGGCTACCGACCCTTTGACGTTCGTCACGATGGCGGCCGTCTTCCTTTTGATCGCTGCTACTTCGTCGTGGCTGCCTGCATGGCGAGCGGCAGGGCTCGACCCGACTGCGGCTCTTCGCGACGAATGAACGTCCTTAGCGCAGGGAGCCAGCCTTGACGCCGCTTCATCAGTTCGGCTGTTTAGGCGGCATACGTGCCGGTGTTTCCTGGCTGAATAGGCAGAACCACTTGCCGGCGCGTTCCGCCCAGATCGAGGAAATGTATGCCTGCGCGGCAAACTCGTGACCGTGGGAAACACCCTTTTCGTGAATCTTGTACGAGATGAGACCGGACTCGGCGGATAGAGGCACGAATCTCACATCCTCCATCGAATAGTCCGTGAGCGTAAACCCGGCGACATTCCTGACGACCTCAGCTTTTGTGGCGGGGCCGGCTGCGTCCACAAACACGGCCTCTTCCGCCGTCAGATTTGCAAAGATTTCCACGTTGCCGGTCTTCAGAGCTTCGAGCCCCTCGCTTTCTTTCGCCACGATTTGTTGCTTTATCGACTCTTCACTTACTTTCGAATCGGGCGATTCGACCAACCGAGCAGCAACAAGGGAGCTTTTGAACTGTCCAATCAGAATAGCCATGAAAACTGTGGGAACCACAACAAGCGAACCTACAGTTTTCTTCATCGAATTTCCTTTCGCAATACCGAGCTAATTGCCATCGACAAGAAACTTGCCAATCGTTTCGTTCAGGAATTTTGCGTCGGCGGGGTCGGCGGCTGCTCCCGCCGGGTGTCCCCATAAAGACGGAATCGGCTTGAGCGTCACGGTTTTCATAAAGCCCGCCTCATACTTCGCGTCGGTTAGCGGAAAATATAGATCGGTTTCCGAAGGCATGTACAAAAAAGGGACCTTGATCGACCCCAGCGCCTTCGCGACATCACCGCCAAACCCGGGAGTGCTTCCCACATCGTGCTTCTCCCAGGTGCGCATCTGCAAAATCAAGTTGTTCGCATCCGCACCAGGAATAAAATTCGTTTTCAAATCGTTCACGAAACTTTCAAACGTGGTGCCTGGCTTTGCTCCTTCCCGCCATAATTCCTTTCGCCACCACTCCTGCGAAAAGAGCCACGCCGTCCACACAATTGCAAACGCTTCGATGCCTTTTTTGGGCTGTTCCTTGTAGTCGCCGTTCGCGAACACCGGATCCGTCGTCAGCGCCGTAATCTCGCTTTCCAACCGCACGATTCCATGGCCGTAAGTCTTGGCGGTTCCGGAAGTAGCCACGACGCGGTCCGCAAACGCCGGATAGCTCACGGCCCACTGAAATGCCTGCTGCGCCCCCATCGAGAAACCGATGACCGCTCTCAAGTGGGTGATTTTAAGCTCCTCCGTCAGCAGCCGGTGAACGGCTTCCACACTATCCCGGATGGTCGTCACGGGGAATCGAGGGCCGTGAAACGGCTCGGGAGTGTTGCTCGGAGAGGAGGAATTTCCGTTTCCAAACAGTTCGGTCGCCACAAGAAACAGCTTCGAGGGGTCGAGCGCTTTGTCCGCTCCAATCAGCCATTCATAGCCATGAAAATTCGCCATGTAGTGCGATGGAAGCAGCACCACGTTGTCCTTCGCCGCGTTAAGCTTTCCGTATGTTCCGTACACCACGCGCGCCTGCGGCAAGACGACGCCGCTTTCCGTCTTGAAATTCGCGATTACAAACTCGTGGCGTTCGCCTTTGTCCGCCTTGCTCTCCGCTGTCTCTTGCGCAAACAGTCCAGCAGCGAATAGCGTTAGTGAAATCAGCAGCACCAGAATCAGTTTTTTCATTTCGAAAACCACCCGCTTTCTTTTGTGATTTCCTCTGAGGCCCGGCCTTTTCTATGAGGTGTTCCTGTGATTCGCGTACAGCAGTGGCTCCGTAACACGCATGGCTGTTTCCAGAGGCAGGTATCCTATCACCGCCAGAAATTTGCGACAGCACTAGCGATTGTGCAGAGCAGCATCAGACACAGGATGTTTATTGTGCTCTTACCATGGTTGCTGTACTTTACGCGGAGATGCAAAGTGTCGATAAATACGTTCAGATTTCGGTGATGGTTGGTGCGCTGTTGGCGGCGACGCCCGTTCCTTCCGTCTCGCTGCACGACTCTTTCGATTCGCGTCAGGCGTACGCCTATACCGCCGAGGTTGCGAGTTTTGGAGAACGCTGGCCAGGATCGCCTGGCCACAAGAAAACAGAGGATTTAATCCGTCAGATTCTGCAAAAGGACGGCGCGCAGGTGGAAACCGACGATTTCGTGGCCGCCACGCCCCGCGGCCGAATTCCCGTGCACAACATCATTGGCAAGTTCAACGTGAGCACCGACCCCAAGCAGCGCATCTTTATCCTTGCCGGTCACTACGACACACTTTTTAAACCGGGATTCATTGGCGCCAACGACGGAGCGTCGAGCACTGCGATTGTTCTGGCGTTTGCCGACGCACTGGCTCACCAGAAGACCGGAATGCAGATCTGGCTGTTGTGGACCGATTTGGAAGAGGCGATCAACAGTTTCAAAGGCGACGATGGCTTGTATGGGAGTAGGCATCTGGCCCAGAGGTTGGCGGCAAACGGACTCGTTTCTCGTATTCGTGGTTTGTTTCTCCTCGACATGATAGGCGACAAGGAACTGAAGGTAGCGCGCGAGACGGGCTCCAGCAGTTCTCTGCAAGTTTTTATTGCCCAAGCCGCCGACCAGCTGGGGTACGGCGGGTATTTCTTTAAGTACGACGCCGACATCATCGACGACCACATGTCGTTTATAAAAGTCGGCATACCGGCGGTAGATGTAGTCGACGCGCGATACGGCCGGATGGGCCCAGGTTTTGACTCCATGGGTGAATTCCACCACACCAACGCCGATACGATGGACAAAGTGTCCGAACACAGTCTCGGGATCGCAGGCCGCACGATTCTGCTGACCGTCGAACTGCTTGACAAGCAAAACTGAGCTTGTCGCGCGAATCTGCGTACCGCTAGTTACGATTTGAGCGACGGAGGAACAACAATCTCGCAATCCGTCGTACCATCTTAGAAAGGGGCATCTTACCGGAGGCTACTCATTGGGATCTGAACGTCGTCGCACACCCAGGTATACGTTTATCGCCAGTGCCGAGCTCATTGAGGAAGCGTCGGACGTGCGCATAGCCACGCGCGTGAGCGAGCTGAGCCTCTACGGTTGCTATCTGGACATGATGAATCCGTTTCCCGTGGGAACGCTGGTGCTGGTGAAGATATCGGCCGGAGATGCTTTTTTCGAGGCCAAGTCAAAGATTGTCTACGCGCAGCCAAATATGGGCGCCGGCGTGGTTTTCCTCGAGATCGAAGCGCAATACCAGCCCGTTCTGGAACGCTGGCTCGACGAAGCTTCGAGAGGGAATGAAAAGCGCGTCGGCTGACTCAACGCTTTCCGCGGTTCCGCTCCTTCTCTTCAAGAAACTCTTTTCCAGCTCTCGGCACTACTTGTTGTGGTTTTTTTCCTGTTGATCGACCGCGTCGTGCAGCCCGTCGAGCAGCTTGCTCTTTTCCTGCGCGTTGGACGTTTTTCTTGTTTCCGACCATAACGCGGTTCCGCTCTTCGGCTCGATCACCGTAATCCGCGTGCAGCCCGGCGGGGCCAGTTCTTCGCCTGCTGCGGGATTCGTGCTTACAGGTTTCACATTGTAGGTGGCGGCGGGGTCATTGCCAGGAACATATTTCACGATGCTGCTGCCGAAAAGCCTCAGGACAATGTCCGCTTTTTGGGGAGAGTCCACGATATCAAAGCGGCCCCATTTGTTCAGGCCGACGAGAGCGTCATCCTGGAGCTCGGCGTCGTTCGTTTGGTTGTCCACGTAGATCGTTCTGGCGGAAAGTACTTTCGAAGGAATCGTAACGTGTTTGTCTCTAGCGTGCGCGATTTCGAAGCCCATCAGCATTGCGCAAGTAAGAAAGATGGATGTCATCTTTTTCATGGATGCCCCCGGTACAGACAGTTCTTAGGCTGGTGAGGGTTCCACTTTATGGAGCCCAATCTGCTCCGGTAACTGGACGTGAGACGCGAAAGAGGCCAAGTGGCGCGGGGTTTCACCAGCCTGTACGCGAGGGTAGGAAGCGGGTGGGGAGCAATGGCGCCGAGAGAGGCACCGCCGCCAGCCAATTCGGAGCTAGTGCTTGCGAGCTTTTATGTCGTCGTAGACGATCAGGGAGAGGACTACAAGAATCCACACGGGGAAGACGCCCATTCCGGGAATAGCCTCGGCAACCAAGCCCGGCAAAAGCGCCCAACGACGGCCTAGGATTAGAAACAGGAGTGACGCGGTTACCAGGTCGACCACCCATTCGATGGGTGGGGCAAGCACCGTCCAGAAGGAGAGAAAGTCCGAGACAGCGGCGACAAGGAAGGCAGCGGCCTGGCGTTTGCGCGAGGGACGCTGAACGGGAGTCAGCACCTCCGGGGATGTCAAAACGATCGGTTGATCCGTCGGAGTTGTCATGACTTCGGTTGCGGTCCTCGAGACTTCCTCAAATTATCCTGTCATGGGTGCAGGCGAACCGCAAGACATGACTGCCAGAGCTTAGTTATAAGAAGGAATGCGGTGAATGAGTTTCGACATATTCTACGCTAAAGTTGTTTGGCAGAAAGATGACTATGGACAACACACCTTACCCTAACCAGCCAGCACCTCGCGAAGCGCCAGGAAACTCGCGAAGAGTGTACTCCTGGGTTCTGGGAGCCTTGCTCGGGGCACTTCTTACGGTCATCTTATTAGGTGCGGTCGTGTGGTTCTCGACCGGCCTCGGGCTATTGCACCTGATGGGGCTTCTACGCGAAGGACGAACACTGTTTAATGTGGATCAGCCGACCGTAGTTCATCAAATTCAGCAGCTTCAACGACTGGAAACCGTAAGCTATACCATGGATAAGATCATCTCGGGTGAGCATGACAACGCTTACCTGCCAAAATTTCTTGCCGGTGATCGCTTGCTGCTGGTAGTGCACGGCGAAGTGGTCGGAGGCATCAATCTTGCGGGTTTGCAACCGGGCGACGTCCTGGTACAAGGGCAGAAAGTTTCCATTCACCTACCCGCCGCGGAAGTCTTGAGCACACGAATCGACAATGCGAAGACGAGAGTATATTCGCGTGACACCGGCCTATTCTCCTCCCCTGATCCCAACCTCGAAAGCGAAGTGCGCCAGGAAGCCGAGCGCCAGCTTCAGCAGGCCGCTCTGCAAGACGGCATCCTAAAGATCGCTGCCGACAACGCGCGAAGCACGATCGCGAGCATGTTGAAGGGCTTCGGGTTCCGCGAAGTGGATATTCGGTAGTTTCGCGGGAGAAGCTTTCCGGAGCTCGCGGCGAAGCCCTCTCCGTACTTATCCCTTGGCCTCGCCCCGGTTTTAGGCGCGAGGAACGATAGCTTCCACGGCATCGCAGAACCGATCGATCTCCGCCGTCGAGGTGTAAACGTTGGCGCTGACACGAATCCCGCTGATGCCGGGTCCGGTGATAGGCGTAACGAAAATGTTGTGTTTGCTCATCAAAGCTTCGCCGAGCTTTCCTGGCTCGATGGTATCGAAGTGAATGGTGCCGAATGCGCCGGACTGATCGGCATCCAATTTGACCAGCATTTGGGCGCCGGGAACTTTGGTCAGCCTCTCGGCCCAGCGATTCTTCAGATATCTGAAGCGCGCGAATTTCCGCTCGTCTCCTATTTGCTCGTGGAACTCCAGCGCTTCGAGAGTGGCGTTATGAACGGCCGCAGGGTGAGTTCCGATTTCCTCAAATTTGCGGATATTTTTGTCCATCGACGGCGGCGCGGCCATCATCGCCCAGTGTTTTTCTATGCGGTCTTTTCGCACGTACAACATGCCTGTGCCGATGGGTGCAGAGAGCCACTTGTGCAGGCTGGCGCCGTAGAAATCGCAGTCTAAGCCGGCAAACTGGAAGGGCACGTGCGCAAAAGCGTGCGCTCCGTCCACGATGCTGGTGATTCCGCGGCGGCGCGCCAGTGCGCAAATTTCCTTGACGGGAAAGATCTGGCCAGTCATGAAACACACTTGCGAAACATGTATGACGCGCGTGCGCGGCGTGATGCCTTGCTCGTAGAGCCGCACCAAATCGCCAGGGTTATTTACCGGAACGGCGAAATCCATTTGTTTCAGCACAATCTTTTCGCGGCGCTCACGCTGTTGCCATGTAGTGATCATCCGTGGATAGTCCTGGCTGGTGGTCAGGACTTCGTCACCCGGCGCGAGATCAATGCCAAACTGCGCGATCTGCAGTGATTCACTGGCGTTTCGCGTAATGGCGATGCATTCGGGATCAGCCCCCCACATGCGCGCGAGGCGTTTCCGTACCTCTTCGATCTTGGGTTCCAAGTCGTGCCACATGCGGTAGCTCGGCAGCTGGTTGCTATAGCGGATGGCTTCAATCTCGGCTTCCAGCACCGCGGCCGGCGCCGGGGCTACACCGCCATTGTTGAGATTGAGGAGGCTTGGATCGTGCCCGTAGGCGTCGCGGATGGTCTTCCAGTACGCCTCGTCGCCCGCCACATCCTCCGGCGAGACATGCGCGTACGCGCGGTTCAGTAAACCAGCCACCACGAGTGCTTCTGCGCCGAGCAGAAAATTACGGCGGTCCAGTTGCGTTTTCATGGTTGTAAACTCCCACCAACGGGTTTGAATTGCAAGCACACATTGTTCTGACAGGTTTCGGACCTACGGACTGACAGTCATGACACCGATTGCCCCGCCGCACTCCAAGCGGAGGGTCTACGAGAAGGCCGTTACTCAAGCAGCACCACCTCAGCTTTCGTCGAGTGTTCTGATGGCAATGGTGAGGCTGGCAGCCTATCCTGAATCTCACCCGACGGAGGCAGAAACAGATGGGATTCTTCGAGATTTTCGAGCAAAGGGGACGGTGTTTCTTCAAATGTGCGGCTACCCTTGCCGCAATCTTCTTTGTGGCCTCGCCTTGTTTTTCTCAATCCAAACCAGCAGGCCAGCAAGCCGAAATGCCGTGGTCAAAGGATTTGAATAAGTACCCCGGCTTGCTTCCTGAATTCAGCCGGTTGATCGAAAAACTCCAGCACGACATCCAGTATCCGGCGGCACGAGGGGAAAGCCGTCTCTTGCCTCTGCTGCCTGCTTCCACGATTTCTTATGCGGCGTTTCCCAACTATGGAGACGTCACGGAGCAGGCGCTGAAGATTTTCCGGCAAGAGCTGCAGGACAGCGCCGTCCTCCGCGATTGGTGGGGACACGGCGACCTGGCCACTTCGGGGCCCAAGATTGAGGATGCTCTCGAGAAGTTCTATCAGTTCCAGCAATATTTGGGAGATGAAATCGTGGTCTCCGGCGCTATGGAAAGTCCGGAGCCACGCCTTCTGGTCGTGGCGGAAATCCGCAAGCCAGGCTTGAAGAAATTTCTTGACCAGCTCCTGGCTCTAGCCCCTGACAAATCCACGCTCGATATTCGCGTATTGGATCCGCAGGGACTCGCTGCCGAGAAGAATGGCGGCCCAGAGCGAACCTTCAACGTGCTGGTGCGGCCCGACTATCTCGTGGCATCTTCCGATCTGGCGTCGCTCCGCAGTTTTAATGCCCGGCTGGATGCCGGAAACAAGGGGTTCGTCGCGACTGCTTTTGGACAGCGCATCGCCAAGGAGTATCGAGGAGGCGTGTCGGTGGTGGCGGCCGCTGATCTGCACAAAATCCTGGACCAAATTCCGCCTAGCGCTAGGCAAAACGCGAATTTCCAGCACAGCGGATTTGCCGATGTGAAGTACCTGGTTTGGGATCACAAGAGTGTGGCCGGCCCGACGGCCAACCAAACAATCAGCCAAACGGAATTGAGTTTCAGCGCACCGCGGCAGGGCCCGGCGTCCTGGCTCGCGAAGACAGGACCGCTGAGCAGCCTGGATTTTGTCTCGCCCAAAGCGATGGCCGCTGGCACCCTGGTGTTCGCGAATCCCTCGCAGGTTTTTGACGATCTTAAGGAGATCGAAGGTACTTCGAGCCAGAGCCCCTTCGCGACGCTTGCGGCGTTCGAAAAAATGTTGAATCTCAGCTTGAAGGACGATCTGCTCAAATACCTGACCGGCGAAATCACATTGGAGTTGGACAGCGTCGCTCCGCCGGAGCCCGTGTGGAAGGCTATTCTCAAAGTCAACGACGCCGGCCGTTTACAGCAGACTTTAAGCACTCTGCTGGCGGTAGCGCATATTGAAACGCAGCATTCCGAGGAAGGCGGAGTCACGTACTATACCGTCCCAGTTCCCAGAGGGAAGACCACGCTTGAAATCGGCTACGCATTTGTCGATGGCCACCTCATTGTGGGAGCAAACCGTGAAGTGGTCGCCGAGGCAGTTGGGTCGCATGCCACAGGCGGCTCGTTGGCGAAGGCCCAGAAGTTCCAGGCCGCGCTGCCTCCAGGCCATCCCCTGGAGGCCTCGGCATTGCTTTACCAGGACCCCGCCGCATTGGCAGCGGTGAGCATGCGTCAAATCGCGCCAGAAATGACTGACTTTTTTGCGCGCTTTTCGAAAGATTCCCCGCCAACGGTTGTCTGCCTCTATGGAGAGGAAGCCGCCATCCGCGCAGCGAGCAAGGGCGGCGGGCTTGACGTCGGTGCAGGTTTGATCGTGGCGGCCATCGCGATTCCCAACTTACTGCGGGCAAGAATGGCCGCCAACGAAGCGAGTGCCATCGGCCTCTTGCGTAGCGTGAACACCGCCGAGAGGGCCTATGCGGAGATGTATTCAGAAAGAGGCTATGCGCCGAACCTGGCTACGCTTGGGAGTGATTCCCGTAATCTAAAGGCCAGGTCAGCGGACCACGCGGGGCTCATGGATGCGACTCTCGTTAATGAAAGTTGCACGGTAAATGCCTGGTGCGCGAAATCTGGATACCGTTTCCGAGTAACAACTCTCTGCAAGCAACAACCGTGCAAGGACTATTTGGTGATGGGCACTCCCGTCGACAGTAATACCGGAGTGCGAAGCTTCTGTACGACCTCCGACGGTGTGATCCGCTACAAAACAGATTCTTCGCCAACCACTCCGGCCAGTCTGACGGAATGCAGGACATGGCCTCCGATACAGTAGTCGTGCTGATAATCAGCCTCTCGTTAGCTCTTGCTGCGCGAATGTGACACCGAACGCCGGCGTGACAAACCGCCAATTGCGCTCCGCCAAGAAGCTTGCTGACCATCTCGTTTCGTAGACAACCGTACAGAGCGAAAAACTGCTACATTCTGGGGCGGCGCATCTGGGGCCGAGTGCGCACGGCTGCGCTGAGGTGCGCGGGGGCATCATTTTTTTCTCTTTGCGGTTGTTCCCATGGAGCGATATGACGCGAGCCACTGCAATGGCAAAAATCTTGATTGCGTTTTCCTTGAGCGCGGCCGTTGTTCCGAGCGTTGCCGGACAGCAGTCCTTTCCGGTTACCTCGACGGTGAACGAGTCTTCGATCGCCGGGCGGCCCGTCGCACTGGACAACCAGGGAAAGCTGCTGCCGTGGCCGATGCCAAACGACACGGGATACTCCTACTCGGGGTATTTTCTTTCACAATGGACCATCGTTTGGGACCAATACAATCGCCAACGCCTGCCTTACTATTTTTGCTGTTTCGATTTTGATCGCGCGACCTTTGAACTGATGCCGGAGTGGCATTGGGTAAATTCAACCGGCTATCTGCGCGCGATGATGCAGGGATTTGTCGAGCGGCTCTACCCCTACACGGGCGACGCGCGCACGCTTGAGTTTCTCCAGAATTTTGTGGACTACGAATTGGAAAATGGTTTGACGCCGGAAGGCTGGGCCTGGGCGCAGGTACCTTATCCTTCCGCTAATCCGGGAAGCCGCCGCTACACGGGCTGGAGCGAACACGGAGAAGACTTCGTCGAGCCGCACGTGGTCGGGGAAGACGGTTACGCGTATCTCCGCCTCTACGAGGTAACGGGAAACACCAAGTATCTGCGCGCTGCGATTCGCTGCGCCGAAGCACTGGCCAAAAATTTCAAGCCCGGCGACGAGCTCCATTCACCGTGGCCTTACCGCTGCTTCGCGCGCGATGGCAGCCTGAATGGCGGCAAGGGAATGTTTCCTTACTCCGCGAATGTCGTTGAGCCGATCATGCTGCTCGACGAACTGATCAGGCTGAACCAGGGCGCCACCGCATCTTACAAAAAGGTTCGCGAAGGCGCATGGGCGTGGCTGATGAAATATCCAATGCAGAACAACGTATGGGTTGGCTATTTCGAAGATGTGCAAGCCAGCATGGGAAACATGAACCAGGTGATTCCTCTTGAATTTGCGCGTTATGTGCTCCTGCATCCCGAAAAAGATCCCGAGTGGCGCGAGCATTCGCGGAAGCTCATTGAATGGGTGAAGACCACGCCGAAGTGGCCGAAGTATATCGTGCACGGTGCGACCGTCACGACCGAACAGGGGAATGGGAAGGAGTTCTGCTGCAATCTTCCGAATCAATGTTGCGATAGTCATAGCGCGAGGCTTGCTGCGGTGGAAGCGCTCTACTATGCGAAGACGGGAGACATCGCCTACAAGGAAGCGGCATACCGAACCTACAATTGGGTCACCTACTTTCAGGGGCTTTCCGCGGCCGCTCACGCTCCCCTCAGCAATCAGTGGTGGTTCACCGATCAATTTGCCGATGGGCCACGCAGAATGATGGATGCGTTCTGGGCCGTTCCTGAATGGGCTCCGGCGGAGGAATCGCACCTGTTGGGCTCGCTCTCCGCGGTAACCAAAATCGCATACGGCGCTGGCGCAGTGACTTATTCCACGTTCGACGCTGAGTCCACCGATGTATTGCGTTTGGATTTTGTGCCGGACTCCGTAACCGTCGGCGGGAAAGCCATCAGCCCAGGCAAAGACCTCGAACAAGAGGGCTACACTTTTGACAACGCCACTCACACTCTTTCCATCCGCCGCACCAGCTCCAGAGACGTGGATATTCAAGGAAAAAGCGGCCGAGTCCCGCCTTCCTACATCACCTTCGACGATCCCCATCTTCCCGCTGGAACGCTTTTGGTGGGCCAGTATCCTTCCGGTGTGATCGATTGGGGCAAGGGTGAATGGCAAATTGGCACGCCGTTCGGAAAGTTCGGGACTTTCACACTGGCGCTTTCCGATCCAAAAGCGCCGCGCGCGGATTTTGTTTTCTTCACGCCGCACATTTTTGTAGGCGTGGATATTTACAATGATGGAGAGAGCGACGCGGCGATCACGTTTCGCTCGCCGGAAAATCGCGAAGTGTCTTTTACCGTCAAGCCCAAGGAGCTTCGTCGGTTGAGGACCGATTGGCGCGACGTGAGCTCGCGTGTGTCCTTCGATCTCACAAATGGGCAAGCGCTGCGGTTTGATAACCTGGCTTATATTCACCCCTAACCTGATGCTTGCTCACGAAGCGAAAAGCGGAGCATGCAGTTAGTGGGCTCGACCGCCGCCAGACGATCCGCCCGCCGACGAACTACTGGCGCTGGAAACGCTCCCTCCGCCGCCCGAAGAATGCGAGGAACCACCCGACGAGCCACCGGAGTTCCCTGAACTGGAGGAATGCGATCCGGAACTCCCACCACTGTAGGAAGCTCCAGCTGAGGTATGGCCAAACGATTCCGCGTACCGGCCGGATTGGTTGCTTGCGAAGGTCTCAACTCTGCCGTTAGAGGCGATGCCTGCTACGGGAACTCTTTCCGCCTTTGCGCCCGTTCCCGAGAGCATCATGAATTTCTGCGATTTGTAGTCGTACGTGATCGGCGGAACGGCGTGACTGGCCGCGGAGAGCGAAATGGCGCGCGACGTTTCCCGTGTCAGTTGCGCGCGAATCAGCGGCGGGGCCACCGCAATCGATCGCGTTGAGAATCGACGCTGCATCTCTCGCGGCGATACGTTCAGATACGTGAGTTTTTGCGCCGAATCCCACGCCACTCGCTGCGGCGCCTCGCCGGATTTTGTGGGAACGAGAATAATTCCATTCTTCAAATTGATGGGTGGTTTGCCATTAACGTCATCGGGATGGCTGGGCACAAAACCCACCCTGTTGCCTACACGAACGAGAATAGGGCGCGGTGGATGCACTGGGTGGATGGGTTTGCAACTCGCCCCTGAGCAGGGAAGCGATGTCCGCGGCAGCACCATGGCATACTGGCCGTTGCGGTAAAGCCATCCATAGTTGAAGCACGATTCATCGGCAAAAGTGGAAACGTGGGCGTGGGGAGTGGCTTTTGCTTTGAGGCGCAACAGGTTTTCAAGCTCTTCCTGAGTGTGCGCGACGCGCGCAATCGTTCTGGATCCGCCAGAGAAATCGCACGGTCCGCCCCACTCATTCTCCTGCCATTGCACCGTCTGCGGCTGGAAGCCGCCGGCATTGGAGGCTTGCGTTGCAGGCGCTTGCGCGTCGCGCTGAACTGCTTTTGTGTCGGCGGCGGACTGTCCTTCTTGCGGTTCCCAGCAAGTGCCGTAAGGCTCGCACGCGAAAAAAGTGCCGTGGCGATAGAGCTCTGCCAAACCAGGCACGGGAGAGGGCAACCCAGAAGCCTTAAGGGCAGCGGCCATAGTCGTTTGCCGTACCTGCTCGCGGGACTCGACCGATTGAGCCCAGTTTCCATGCGCGGCCGGCTCCTCAACAAGCTTCGACGCAGCAGTAACAGATTGCAGCGACGGAATGGGTTGCCTTTCCAAAGAATCGAGACCAGCGAAATCCTCCGGAAAAGCGGAACTCTCCAGCGCTCCCGCATCCCGGAGCTTTTCGAGCTTGGCTTGTAAGCGCTCCATCTCCGCGGAATTTGCGGAATCGAAATCCTGCGGGGTAACCGCCCGGCTCGGCTGCGGGTCAGAGAGGATCCGCCCTCCCTGAAACAAGATTGTGGATCCAGATCGAACCAGGAGCGGGAGCGCGTTCCTCTGAGCCAGACTAGCCGCGTTGCCTCCGAGCGGCGTAAGCCCAGTGGCGTCGAGATAAGCGTCCAGCCGCAGAAAGTATCTATGAGATTCTGAGAATCCAATGTGGTCTGTGGGCGTTTGGACGGAAAAGATCTCCCCGGGGGAGGTTTCTAATGCAAAAGCGGCGGCTCCAGTTGGCAAGCTTAGCTGTGTATTGAGCCGGTCATCCTGCGAAGAAAGCTCGTTGAAAAACAACAGGGAATTTTCGGCCAGGTAAACCGTGGAGCTATTCTCGAATTCAATTTCGGCAGTGCCGTTTCCGGTCGCTACTGCGAATCCTTGTTCAATGGGCTCGCCGCTCTCGGCCTCTTCCCATTTTTGATTCAGCTTGATGTGTTTGGCGTTGCCGTGGGAAAGGCGAACGTCTCCTTCAACGCGCGAAAAGCGGACGTCGCGCGTGTGGCTGCCGCCGGCCGCGCGTGCCGCAGCGGCTTGAGGCGCCAAAGTAGCTATGAGAACGAAAGCGACGAGGAAAGAAAACAACCGAAGGCCGTTTGGTTTCATGGCCGAACCCCCGACCTGAGAAATGGGGACCTGCTGGTGGGACGTATGTGTGATGTTTGCGGTTTCGTTACTTAGCCTGATTCTATAAACTTCAATCTAGAGGCCGGCTCGGTCCCGGACAGAACCGGGTTTCACCCTTCGGCTAAAAGCCGATCAAAGTCTCCCCAAGAACAAAGTCCACGCATAGAAGAGATTCGTGGCGTTCACGGAGCCGAGTCCGGTGGCCAAATCGTACCCGGCGGTCGCTGGATATGCGCGGTCGTTTTTCTTGTTGGAGGTGGAGAGTTCGCCGATATTGGCGGCATCGGCGCCGTGGCAATCGTAGAAATGGCCGTCGGCGTTTTGCCCGCAGGGGATATCTATGTCGCCGGCGGTGACGTCGTTGAAAACGCAGGAGGCAGCGGGGAGCTTGCCGGTTGTCTGGCTGGCGTTGCAGCGCGAAGCGCCTTGCTCACGGAACTGCTGCGCAGCCAAGAAGTAGTACACGTAGTTGGCGTCGCCTTGCCTGCCGAACTGCTGGTTGATGAGGGCCTGAATACCAGCCATCGAGGGAGCAGCGAAAGACGTGCCGCCGCCACCGAGGAAAATGGCGTCGTTGTTGGCAGTGCATGTGGTGCCCCCCTGATTGGTGTCGGAGAGGCATTCCACATAGAAGCTGTCCCACACTTCATCGCCGGCAAACAGGGAGAGATCAGGCTGATCGCGCAGGCCGTCATTGGGCATTCCCGGCACGCCAAATTGGAAAGAGGGTTTGGGATTGCCGCGGCAAGTGCCGCTCACGACGCCAGGGATCGACGGAGTTCCGGTAAAGCACGTGCTGGGACCTCCGCTGCCGGCGACATCCTCAAGGAAGAATTGCTGTCCCACGGAAGAGTTGCAGAAGCCCGCCGGGCCAAAAGATTGCGTGAAGCCGCCGATAAGCGGGTCGCTGTAGATGAGCTGGCTGGTGCAGCCGTCGTTCCACGGGATTTCCGGAATGTAGGAGCGCGCGGAGGCGAGCGTCACTGGATTATTGGTGGCGTTCCAATAATTCGAGATGGGCACGCCGTTCGTGTCCTGATTGTACTGCGCCATGAAATCCGTGCCGCCGACATCGACGGCAAAAGCCGTCGCGGTGTTGTCGCCGCTGTTGATTCCGAGCGTGGAATAGTTCGTGGACTCAACCGGGGCGCATTCGTCCGCGCCCGTGTCTCCTTGCGCGATGAAGAAAGTCACCCCCTCCATGGTGGCGAATTCGGCTTCAAAATTTTCGAGAGCGACTTCGGCATGGCCGCTGACGGTTTCGCAAAGACCGTAGCTGTCGGAAATAATGTCAGGCGGATCGGTTTCCAGAAGGTTGATGATCGCCGTGTCCAATCCCGAAGTAGTTTGCGTGTCGGGGCAGGCAAAGAGCTCGACGTTCGCGTCGGGAGCAGCGGCGCTGGCCCATTCGACATCCAGAGCAGCTTCGATTTCGTCGCCATTCTGACCGGGATTTTTGCAGCCGGGATAAATCTGCTTGAAGTTGCCTTGCTTAAAGCCATCCAGCCCAAACGATTTGCGGAATGTCGACCAATCGTTGGGATGAGCGAGATTGGTGTCTTCGACGGTGGCGATGGTGATGCCTTTGCCGGTGAAGCCCTGGTTCCACAGCGGCGTGAGATTGTAGATCGTTGCAAAATCAAAAGGAGCAACGACAAACAGGTCCGCACCCTCGAAGGGCAGCGTGAAGTGCGGCTGCCACTTCCCGGCATCGTGATCGAAGGACACCGGCTTCATTTTCGTGACACGCGGCCTGCGGAAGAAATCGTGCAGCGGCATGCCCTCAATGGCGGGCGCTAGTGCCGCGGGAACTTGGGGATCGCGAATGTTGGCGATGTGCTTGTCGCCGTTCGCCAGAACCAGATTGTGCATCTCTGTATGGAAGGTGTCGCGAATCTGTTTCGCTGAACCGGCAATATCCAGCAGCAACCCATTTTTGTAGGCTTCGTTCACAGTAAAGCCGTGAGATTTCAGCCATTCCTGGATTGCTTCACTGTCCTGCGGGTGCACGCCGAAGCGCGCGCCGAACTGCTCGGCCGTGAGCCATCGATGAAATTGCGGGGAAGCCGGATCGTGCATCGCATCGATCTGTTGCTTCACGCGCGTCTCGGTCTCCGGATCGCGCTTCAGAAGAAGCAGAAGGTGCTCGAAACGAGTGTCGTCAGGCACGGCGCCGCGGTCGAACTCGGCGCGCGCCGCCGCAGGAGTCGTGTTGCCGCCGAGCCTCACCAGCTTGGATTCGTCGATCTTCTCAGTGATCAGACGCTTCTGCTCCTGAGCTTCTAAGGGGCAAGCAGAGAGAGCCAAGGAAAGTACGCAGAACAGGGAAGTCGCACGGAAGCGCATGGCAAGAACCTCCGGAAACTCGACAATGCCGACGGCTATCGTCGACTAGGGCTTAGAACGTCAGAGCCGGACAGGGGATGGGGTAGTCGTTGTCCGGAAACTCCGACAGGCAACTCCGACTTGCGCATCATACCCTTCCGTTGTTCGATAAAACAACGTACTTGCAACCCGGTGTTCTTGCAACCACTACACCGCGATTTAGGCAAAAACCAATATGGCGCTGTGCGAGAAAGTTGCGCGGTTATAGCATCGCTGCTGATGAACATTCGAAGCGGCCGCGACGCAGGACAGGCTAGCGAGATTCTAAAATGGATTCGCAAGCGCGAGGAGGAGATGGCGCGTTTGCTCGCAAAACTCGTGGCCGTCCCGTCAGAGAATCCGCCGGGGAAAAATTATCAGGCGGTGGCAAAAGTTCTTGAGAAGCATATTCGCAGGTCCGGCCTCGATTTCAAACGGCTCCAATCCAAGACCAGGACAAAAACCTCGAAGGAAAGGCCCGCTTGTTTGCTTGGGGAACACGGCAGCGGAGATCGCACCCTCTATTTCCACGGCCATTACGACGTCGTTCCCGCGCAAGCGGCCCAGCAGTTCAAGCCCCAACGGAGGAAACACTTTCTGTTTGGACGCGGCGCTTGCGATATGAAAGGCGGCATCGTAGCGATGCTCTATGCGATCCTCGCGTTGAAGGAACTTGGCGCGAATCTCGATGGAAAAATTGGGCTGATGCTTGTGCCGGATGAAGAAACCGGCGGAGCGCGCGGTTCGGGACGTTTGGCCAAGGAAGGATTGTTGGGACGCGCGGGGATCGGAATGCTTTCGGCGGAGCCTACGAGCGGCGTTGTATGGAATTCCAATCGCGGAGCGATTTCCTTGCGTGTCGAGGTGCGCGGCAAATCGGCGCATGTAGGCTTGCAGCATCGTGGAGAAAACGCCTTCGAACGGATGCATCGTGTAGTCGAGCGATTGATCGCTCTTAAGCGGGAAGTCGAGTCGCGGACAACCCGCTACGCGACTGAGCCGGAAGAGGAATCCAATCACGCCGTGCTGTCGGTTCCCAATCGAGACGCTTCCCTCGGCCGCCATTCCATATTGATGATCGGCGGACAATCAGGCGGCGGCACGAACTTCAACGTGGTCCCGGACAGGTGCTGCTTCACGGTGGACCGAAGGATCAATCCTGAAGAAAACCTGCAGGCGGAGAAGGAAAGACTGGTCGGCGTTCTGGAAGACTGCGAGCGCGACGGAATTCCCCTCGAATGGCAGATCCTTCAGGAAGGCGAGTCAGCCGCGAGCAGCGAGGAAGAAAAGCTGGGTCGGGCGCTTGCCAGGAATATTGCGGCGGTACGCGGTAAGGCGCCGCGGTTCGAGATGTGTCCAGGGCTACTAGAGACGCGATTTTACGCGGCTCGCGGCATTCCGGCTTACGCATACGGTCCGGGCTTGCTTTCCGTCGCCCACGGGCCGAAGGAATACGTGGATATGCGGCGCGTCGTGGAATGCGGCGCGATTTATGCGTTGACGGCCCTGGAATTTCTAGGTAAGTAGTGCCCCAGCGTGTCGGCACAGCCTGGCCGATGGAAAGCTGCATGACGTATTTAGGAAAGGACGGCAATACATGTTCTCGTTCAGGTCTGCGCGTTCGAGGTGCTGGACGTATGCCGCGCTATGCCTTTGTGGACTCTTCGCTGCCGTTCCTTCGCCGGTCCGTGCGCAGTCTGCAGCATCTCCGACCGCCACCGAAGATCCAAAAGAGATCGATCAAGCCTGGCAGAAGGCCAGCGCAAAATATGATGAACCGCGCGCGGTCCTCCTCAAGGAAGTAGATCGCAGGGGTCACGATGGCCCGTTCCGTCCCGACTGGGAATCGCTTCAAAAATATGAGGTTCCCGAATGGTATAAGGACGCGAAGTTCGGCATCTTCATCCACTGGGGTGTTTATTCTGTTCCGGCATTCGGCAGCGAATGGTATCCGCGAGACATGTATCGCGAAGGTTCCGACGAGTACAAACATCATCTCGCTACGTATGGCCCTCAAGATAGATTTGGATACAAAGACTTTGTTCCGATGTTCAAGGCCGAGCGCTTCGATCCGGCTGCTTGGGCGCGCCTGTTCAAGGACGCCGGCGCCAAATATGTCGTCCCCGTCGCCGAACACCACGACGGCTTCGCGATGTACGACAGCGGTCTAAGCGATTGGACGGCCGCGAAAATGGGTCCACATCGCGACGTGATTGGCGAACTCTCCAAAGCGGTCCGAGCCGAAGGTCTCCATTTCGGCGCGTCGTCGCATCGCGTCGAGCATAATTTTTTTCTCGGTGTCGGCCGCCAGATTACATCCGACATCAATGATCCCAAGTACGCCGCTTTCTACGGCCCCGCGCACAATTGGATGGAAGCCAAGCAGGGCACGCCCCTGTCCAACGATTTCACGTTTGTCTCCTCCGCTTGGACCGCGGATTGGCTGGCTCGCTCCTCGGAGATCGTCGAGAAATACCATCCGGACGTCATGTATTTCGACTGGTGGATCGGGCAGGCTTCCGTGCGAGCGGACCTGACACGCTTCGCGGCTTTCTACTACAACACCTCGCTGAAATACAGCGATCACGTCGGCGTCATCAATTATAAGGACTACGCGATTCAGGAACATAGCGCCGTCCTCGATTTGGAACGCGGCCAACTCGGCGAAATTCGCCCCCTCTACTGGCAGACCGACACTTCTGTCAGCAACAAGTCCTGGGGCTACATTCAGAACGACACGTTCAAGACACCGCAGTTCGTCGTGCAGCAACTGATCGATATCGTGAGTAAAAATGGAAATTTGCTTTTGAACATCGGTCCGCGCCCCGACGGCACGATTCCGGAAGAAGTACAGGCGGTGTTACGCGACGTGGGTTCCTGGTTGAAAGTAAATGGCGAGGCGATTTACGGTACGCGCCCGTGGAAAATTTACGGCGAAGGTCCCACAAAAGTTGCTGCTGGCTCGTTCCACGACACGGATACTGCTGGCTACTCGGCTGAAGATTTTCGCTTCACTGCGAAAGGAAACACGCTCTATGCGATTGAGTTGGGTTGGCCGGCAGGCGGGGAGGCAGTAATCCATTCACTTGGGAACAGCGCCACGAGCGCCCAGAAAATTGGTTCTGTTGTGCTGCTCGGTTCGGCCGGAGAGCTCACGTTCGAGCAAAAATCTGACGGCTTACATATTCAGATCCCCGCACAATCTCCCGGCAAGTACGCGTACGCGTTCCGCATTCTGCCCGCTGGCGTGGCACCCTAGCAGGCTCTCGTCATTTGCTATTGATAGGGTTTTGCGCTCCGCGGCAGCTCAGTTTGCGACGGTCAGCTCGATCGTGATGGACCCGGGGAGGCGCTGGCCGGCCAGCGGCGTTTGGTCGACCACCGCGCCGTGTGGCCATTGCGGCGCCGAAACGTAATTCACCTTACGGCGCAGCCCGGCGACATCCATGCGGTGCTGCGCGTCGGCTTCGTTCAGGCCCACCAGATGAGGCATGACGTAAGCGGCTTCGCGCTGTCCTTCGGATACGAGCACGTCGACGCGCGGAGTCGCGGCGCCTCCCCCGGGACGCGGAGTTTGTATAATCACGGTGTCCGCGGGTTCGTCGGCCGTCGAAATGCCGGAGACCTCTCCAACTTGCAAACCCGCTCGCAGCAACTCAATCCGCGAAGCGCGAAGAGAATTACCTTCCAAAAGAGGAATCTGCAATTGCCGCTGGCCGAGGCTGAGCACAACGTGCGCTTGCTGTGGAATTTTCATCAGCATGCCGGGCGGGGGGCTTTGCCGCACCACAACATTAATCGGCAGTTCGCTGTAGAGGCGATCAGCCACGCGCAACACCAGTCCTCGAGAGTGCAGCAATCCGTTCGCTTCGGCGACATTTTTTCCGACGAGATTGGGCATATTCACTTCGCGCCCATGAATGGCGATGCGCATGGCGGTGATAGCGCTCAGAAATGCAGCCGCCGCCAGGATGAACACCAGCAGCGCCATCCGGCTTACCCATTCGAGGCGTTCTCTGAGAGTCATGAAAGTTGGCCGATCTCAGGTATCGAGTTTCTGCTCCAAGTGTAAGACGGCACGCACGGCGCCGGAAACTCTTTTTCTTCGTGGTTTACTTCTTAAGTGGCGGAGCAGGATAGTCCGGCAGCTTGTCCTTGCTGGTGTCCGCGCGCTTCACTTCCAGCTCATCAAAAAGCAGCGACGGGCAAATGATAGTAGTGGGCACGCCGCCGACGCGGTTGCTGACGAGCGGGTCGTTGCCGACGGCGATGAGATTGCTCCTCAGGGCGCGCACATCGAGCTCATTGAACACGGCGCCGCGGACCAATTCCTCATGGCCATCCGCGTAAACCCGATACAGAAGACGCGGAGAATTGCCGGGGCCGAGTGTATCGACCCGATAAGCGTAGGGCTTGCCCTGGTCGGTGATCATCTGCAGTATTTTTTTCTTGAGCTCCTCCGGCGGCTGCGCTTCGGCGCTCTTCAGGAGCAGCACGCCGAGACTCGGAGAAGGGAAGGAGCCGGGAGCCGCGCGTCCATGACCATTCGAAGCTGGAAAGTCTCGCACCGGCTGGCGGCCCACCAAATAGTTGTTGAGCATCCCGTTCTCGATGATGTTAACGGTCTTGGCCTTTACGCCTTCGTTGTCCACGTCGTAGCTGCCCACCAGGCTGTGGCCTTGGAAATCTTTCAGTGTTGGGTCGTCAATGATGCTTAGGAAGCTCGGCAGGACTCGCGTCTTGTAGCTGGTGGCGAATGCGCCGATCGTTCGGTTCGGCCTGCCGGGCTGCGGTTTGCGCCCCACGACATTCGAACCCACCAGCGAAGCAATCACGTCGTCCGACGCATCCGGCGCGAATAGGACCGGGCCGCGATATTCTTCCTCGACGATGGGTGCTCTGCGAAGCGCAACCACCGTTTCCAGCGCTTGTTTTACGTCGCTGAGCAATTTGTCCCTCGCGGGAAGTTCCTCTGCCCGGCCAACCATCCAGTACGGATTGCGGCTCACGCGCATGCCGTCCTCGGCTTGCGCGGAGCTATTCAATTGCAGGTTGTAAGTCGTCTTGCCATTGCGCGTGACGGTGCCCTCGGAATCGACAAAGTATTCGTTGACTGCGGAAAAGCGGGCCGAGGCGCTGACGGACTGAATGTCGGGATACTGGCGATAGAGATTTGTGATGTCCTCAAGAGTTTTGTTCCACGCTGTTTGATCGATCTTGAGCGAAGCGATGGGATCCAGCCGGTTCACTACGGGTTCCTTCGAAAAATCGTCGACCGGGTTAGGGTCCGTGCTGAAGCGCTTCATTTCCGCTTGTTTGTCCGCGAGCGCTTGACCCGCGGCTTTATACGCTTCGTCGGTGGTGAGCCAGATTTGGTGCCGAAGCGCGATCGGATCATCATCGAGCGGCAGGATATTGGTTTCGCCCATCCCCTGGCCGTAGTAGCTGTCCTGTTTGTAGTCGCCGACGCGTACCACCACGCGGAGTATGCGGAATCGAACCCGCTGACTCTCGTGGAGAGCGCCGAAGGCCGCTTGCGCATCGTAGTCGTCGATGTCATTGACGCGGTACTCGATGTAATAAGGGGCTTGGACCTGATCGATCTTCAGCTGCGCTTTGGAGCGATCCAGTTCTGTCAGGAGCGCTTCGAGCAGTGCATCACCGCCGGCCGACGGATGCGGTGCCGCAGCGCCGTTAGTCGACGACGTGTCGGGGGATCCAGCGCCCGGAGGAGCATGGCGCTCCGCGCCTCGAGTACTCGCAGCGCTAAAGAACAAGGAAGCGGCGAAAGCCAAACCTGCGAACGCGCGAAAAGTCTTCATCGCTTCACCTCTGGTTTGGCTTGCGCTTCTTTCGCCGGTGCAGTGTTTTCAAATCCCGGGGCAGGCAAAATCGGAGGCCGATCATGCGAATGCTGGCGCTTTTGCACTTCCATCTCGGAAAAGAGCATGGCTGGGGCGACTGCGGACACGGGCACTTGCCCGCTTTCGGCGCCGCAAACGCCGTTGAAAACGTGCTGCTGGTCGCCGGTCAAAAGGATACGCGTGAGCGCTGCAAGAGGCGTTCCGACTATGTCCACGCCGCGGACCAGTTCATCGGGCCGCCCATCCGCGTAAACTTTATAGACGATCACCGGCAGCACCTGGAAGGCTTGCGGCAGAGAACGTGTCGTCAGCGTGAAACCACCCTGAATGTCGTCGAAATACAATCCGTAGGGCTTGTTCTGTTTTTTAACTTCATCGATTAGCTTTTGCCGCATCTCGGCTTCCGGAACGCTTTGCGAGGAAGTCACAATCAAGTTGCCCTGGCGCCCCGTGGGCATCAAGCCGGGCTGATTGCGGCCGTGGCCGTTGGATTCCGCAAAATCCTTGATCGGCATACGCGACATCAGGAAATTCTTCAGCACGCCATTTTGAATCACTTCCACGCGCCGCGAGGGAACTCCTTCGTCATCGAAGTCGTAGGAGCCGGCCAGTTTCATACCGGCTATTTCGTGTACGGTCGGGTCGTCAGCAACGCTCAGAAATTTCGGCAGAACCTCTTGGCCAACCTTCTTTGTAAACGTCTGGCCCTCTTCCTCATCGCGCTGCCGGTGTCCTTCGAGCCGGTGGCCCAGCACTTCATGGAAGAAGACTGCTGCGGCTCGGCCGCTAAGCAAGGCGGGGCCGTCGTACGGCTCGGCTTCCGGCGCATTCTTGAGAGCTTTCAGGTCGACCGCCATCTTGTCAATTTTGGCGGCGAGGTCCGCTTCGCTGGGAAGGCCGCTCGCAGAAGGCGCCTGGAAAGTCTCGACGCGCAGCAGCTCCATGCCGTCGTCCGCGCGGGTTTGCGCCTCCATAATAAGGCGCGTGGTGGCGCTCGGAGATTCAATGGCGCTGCCTTCGCTGGAAACCATGCGCGAATTAGAATCCGTCACCTGGAGAACAACGTTTGCAAAAAAGACGTCGGGATATTTCCGGAAGACCCCGGACAACCGGCGGATTTCTCCTTCCCAAGCCGTACGGTCAAAAGCGGGTGGAGCAGTCACGTTGCCCAGGTGCGTTTCCGGCGCTTCCTTCGAGAAGTCGGGCGACTTGTCTTCCTCTTCCGCGCGCACCGCTGTGTTGGTTCTTACGTTCAAGAAGGCGGGAGCAGCGCGCTTATATTCGCGATCGGTCAATTCCCATAGCACGCGAGCGATCGCGTCCGGGTCGTTGCCTAGCGGCAAAGTGCCCGAGGTCATTCCCGTCGAACGGCTCTGGCCGTGCGTGTTGTCGAGCGCGGGCGCACCCACGCGCATAACCACGTCGGCTTGTCGGCGCTCTAACGAGGCATCCGTGAGCAGGCTGCCGTACGCGCCGACCAGTACGACAAGATCCTGGTCATAGACGGTGTAGCTCATGTAATAAGGCGCGGAATCCGTTTTCCCCAATTCCGAAGACGCCCGCGCGAGTTCTGCCTGCATCACTTTCATGACGGGATCGCTTACAGTTTTCGAAGTGGGTTTATCGACGGCCGCAGTCGAGCCGCCTTCGCCAGTTGCCGACGCTAGAGGCAGCGTGGCGAGCTGTGCGGCAAGCCCCCAGCAACCGACAAAGCGCAAAAAGTTTTTCGCGTGGGTGTTCAGGCTCCCGCGCGTTAAGACTGATTTGAAACTGTTCATGGAATGTGAGCTCCCGATGCTGGTGTATCCAATGCCGATTCTGCCGAAGACCCAGGCAGATATTGATTGCACGAGTGGGTCAATTTTTGAGTATGCCTGAGCGTTGGGCGGCGCGCAAACTAGCTTTCGCCGAAGTGTTCACCGGAGAGCAAGCGGGCGCCATGCACGAACTCCGCTGCGGATACTTGCTTGCGCCCTTCCAGTTTGACGCTGAGGAGGCGCAAATAGGTTGTGCCGCCGCAACGAACCGTCACTCCATCGCGCCGAACGAGCAACAATCCCGGACGGCCAGGTTCGCCTTGCTGGGCGTTCCTCTCGCCCATCAAATCATTAGACGCCGGCTCGCCCCAAATGTGGCCTGTCTGGCCACGGAAAGACGTATAAGCGCCGGGCCATGGCGCGAAGCCGCGAATGTGATTGAATATCTCCTGCGCCGTGCGCGACCAATCGACGCGTCCATCTTCTTTCTTCAACATGGGCGCGCTGGAAGCCTGTTCATGATTTTGCGGACGAGGCAGAATCTTACCAGCCGCCAGTCCGCGAAGCGTCTCCACCATAAGTGGCGCTCCCAGCTCGGACATGCGAGCGGCTAGCTCCGGAGCCGTTTCCGACGGGCCGATATCCAGTTCTTTCTGCAACAACATTGCGCCGGTATCCATCCCCGCATCGATGCGCATGGATGTCATTCCCGTTTTTGTTTCCCCATTTACGACGGCCCAATTGATCGGAGCAGCGCCGCGATACTTTGGAAGCAGCGAAGCGTGCAGGTTGATCCAGCCCAGTTTGGCGATGGGAAGAAGCCGCGCCGGGATGATTTGCCCATAGGCGATGATCACGATTACGTCAGGCGCGAGCTTTTGCAAGAGTTCCTGTGCTTCCGGAGCGCGGATTTTCTCCGGTTGGTGGACGGGAATCCCCGCAGCGATCGCCGTTTCCTTCACTGGTGAAAAGGAAACCTCATGGCCACGCCCTCGAGGGCGGTCGGGTTGAGTGATGGCCGCGGCAATTTGAAACTCACTGTGCGCGAGAAGATGCCTGAGCGTAGGAACGGCGAATTGGGGAGTGCCGCAGAATACGATTCGCATCAAAGAATTCCTTCGAGACGCCGCGGGGCCAGAGCAACCCACTCCTTAATCGTTGAACGCATGCCTTGCAGGGGCGCGGCATGCTGCGTCCCTACCGCGATTACGGTTGCAACGTAGGGATCTTTGCTGAAGTTACCACTCGCCCTGTTTTTTCATCTTCTTGATCTTGCGCCGGATGAGGTCGCGCTTGAGCATGCTGAGGTGTTGCAGAAACAGAATCCCGTTCAAATGATCGATTTCGTGACAAAAAGCCCGCGCCAGCAAATTTTCGCCGCGAATCTCAAATGTTTCTCCCTTGGCATTCTGCGCGCGCACCGTGACGAATTGAGGCCGCATCACGTACCCCCGAAAACCGGGTATCGAAAGGCACCCCTCTTCCTCGCGAACTTCGCCCTCGGCGTGAATGATTTCCGGATTCGCCAGCACGATTTTCGCTTCGGGGTTTTTCCCGCCGGTAACATCCACTACCGTGAGCCGCATGCTCTTTCCGATTTGCGGCGCCGCCAGTCCGACACCCTGCGCGGCATACATCGAAGCGAACATATCCTCGGTCAGTTCCTCGAGCTCCGCATCAAATTTTTTTACCAGGGGAGTCGGCTTCTCGAGAATCGGATCGCCATACTTGACGATCGGATAGATTTTGCGCGGCGGCGCCTTCGCTTCGACGGACGCCGGGGCCGCGCTCGATGCCGCTTCAGAACTCGTCGATTTGTCTGGCATAGTTGTCGAAATTCCGCCGCATCTCGGAAAGGCTGTCTCCTCCGAATTTTTGCAGAAAAGCATCCGCCAGCACAAGGGCCACCATCGCCTCGGCGGCCACCGCCCCCGCCGGGACGACGCACCAGTCGGAGCGCTCATAGGCTGCCGCAACAGGTTCCTTTGTGACCATATCCGCCGTGTGCAGCGCCTGGCGCAGCGTGGAAATGGGCTTCAAGTAGCCGCGGATCACGACATCTTCGCCATTCGTGATGCCGCCTTCGAGGCCGCCGGCGCGGTTGGTCGAGCGGCGAAAACGCCGAGCCGCCTTCTCGTACGAAATCTCGTCCTGCACTTCGCTCCCGTAGGACGCCGCGGCCGCAACGCCCGCGCCTATCTCGACCGCTTTGACGGCTTGCACACTCATCAGCGCCTGGGCCAGGCGTCCATCGAGTTTCTCGTCCCACTGCGCGTGGCTGCCGAGCCCCACGGGAACATTGTGCGCGACAATCTCAAAGATTCCTCCGACCGTGTTCCCCGCCTTCAGCGCGGCATCCACTTCCGCTTTCATCTTTTCTTGCGTCGCCGCATCCACGCAGCGTAACGGCGAATCCAAATCGGCGGTGGCCGCTTGGATCTCTTTCCATGTCGCCGTGCGTTCCAGCCGAACGTGCCCAACTTGAATGGTGTGGCTCGCGATTTCCGTGCCGAGTTCGCGCAGCAGCAGTTTGGCGAAAGCTCCCGCAGCAACGCGAGCCGCAGTTTCGCGGGCGGAAGCCCGCTCAAGCACGTAGCGCGCGTCGTGAAAATCAAATTTTTGTGATCCCGCGAGGTCTGCGTGTCCCGGGCGAGGAGCTAGAAGTTTTCTCTCCTTACCGGCGGATTCGGCGGTTGCTTCGACAGGCAAGACATTTTCCCAATTGGCCCAGTCGCGATTTTCAATGCGAAGCGCAATTGGCGCTCCTATTGTCTGACCGTGGCGCACTCCCGCAAAAATATCCGCGCGGTCTTTTTCGATCTTTTGGCGTCCGCCGCGCCCATAGCCAAGCTGCCGCCGATGCAGCTCATGATTGATGAAGTTCAGATCCACGGGCAGAGACGCAGGCAATCCCGAAACAAACGCAAGTAGCGCCTGTCCGTGCGATTCACCGGCCGTATAGAACTTCAGCATCTGCGCGAACGCCCTCACCTACCCTCTGAAACTTGTAGCCGTGGAATCAAAGAGTTTAACCGTGGATGCGCACCTCGTCCAGCAACTCTGGAAGGCACTGCCTAACTTGAAAAGCATGCACTCCCTGAGAGTCATAGCAATGGCGGGCAATGGTGCCGGCGATGCTCTCCTGTTCCTTTGGTGCGTCAAAGCACGTCAATCAGCTCCAAAAGCCGGTTGTCGTTCTTTGTCGCTTGCAGTCCATTGCCGCCGCGCTCAACGATGGCCGCAGCCTGCAGGCCACGGTCATTCCTCGCCGAAATAAGAGTCTCTCTGGCACGGAATCTCATTTCCGGGAGACCGCGCCCCGGCTTAAAGGAGCAACTATGAAAGCACTCAAGAAGCTGATTGCCGCGAGTTCTTTTTCCATCATCCCCTTGGTCTTGCTGTTCTTCTTCTGTCCAGGTGTGGTTCGTGCACAGTATCTAATCGTAGACTGCACTGGAGCAAATCCGTCTGCTTATCCAACTATCAATGCCGCACTACCGAACGCGACTCCCGGCACGTCGATCCTGGTGACGGGGCCCTGCACGGAAAATGTATCTCTGGCGGGCGTGAGCTCGGTGAATCTAGGAGCCTACTATGGGCTGACCGCTACGCTTAACGGCGGGCTCTACATTAGCAATTCGCAAAATGTGATGCTTTATGGTCTTAACGTGACCAACGCGTCAGGGAGCGGCATTTCAGTCTCGAATAGCAGGAGTATTGATATAGACGCCTGCACAAGCAACGGAAATAGCGGAGTTGGGCTAAGCGTGTACGGGATGTCCGATGTAACAGTGGGTGCAAGCGGGGCGTTCGACCACAATACGAGCGGTGGAATGAGCATTGGCGGAAATTCGCTTGTCGCCCTGGACCCGTGGGCTGGAACAGTCGATATCAGCAACAATGGCGGGCCCGGCGTGTGGGCTTCGCAAGCCAATTTTTCGACAAATGGAAACACAACCATCACAAACAATGTGTTCGGCCCAGGCTCGAACTCAGGGTTCGGGATTGACCTGCGGGGCGGCGCACATGCCCAAATTGGCGGCATTATCGGGCAAAACGTAATTTCGGGGAACCAACAAGGCGGAGCCTGGCTCCAAGAAACCGCCGAGATCTCGTTTTTTAGCATCGGCCAGCCAAACTTGATTCAAAACAATGGGCCGGTGGGAGTTTCGGTCGGCCTGGGCAGCCAGGTTACGTTTGCGGATATCAGCGGGCCCTTGGGCGCGCTCATATCAGGCCATACGAGCGCGGGCGTCGAACTTTACGCCAACAGCCAGGGTTATTTCCTCGGCCCGAACCAAGTGCTGAGAAACGGGACTCTCATGAATGCGCGCACCGCGGGTATTCTCGTGGACGGGAACTCGGAAGTATATCTCCGAGGCGGGCAAGTGGCGCAAAACAACGGGGCCGGGATACTTGCGCTGGTCAACTCCAGTGCGGACTTTACGGGAGTAAGTTTTTCCGGAAATGCGCAGGGACAGATTATTACCTGTGACTCCAGCTCCACGATGGTCAGTGACCTGACCACGCCGAACAGCGCGTTTTCTCCAGCCGGCGTACTCTGCAAGACTCCCCATGCTCTCGGAAATCGAGCGAACTTGAACTCGCTGCCACCGATTCCAGACTTGAGCAGCCACAAGGCGCTATACGATAAGTACGCTAAGACCGCGGTAAAACACTAATCCCGCAAAAATCTGTTCGGTGGATGGGCAAGGGGAGCCGCCTTAGGAAGCGGCTCCGCTTGTCCGACTCATCACGTGCGGTTTCGTTCGAGAAATTCCAGGCGGTTCCCCCAGGGATCTTCCGCGAAGAAGCGTTTCATCTCCGGCAGTGAATCGTCTTCGATGATTTTTACGGCGTGGCCCAGCAACGATTCGCGCAGCTTGCCCAGGTCGGAAACGGCGAAGGCCGGGTGCGCCTTCTTGGCGGGTTGAAACGCGTCTTCAACGCCGATGTGAAGTTGTTGGTCTCCGCATTGGAACCAACAGCCCCCGCGCGCGCGGAGAGGCGCAGGCTTTTCGATTTCCGTCAAGCCAAGAATCGAGCCATAGAATTTACGGGCTTCGGCTTCGCAGCCGTTCGGAGCCGCCACTTGGATGTGATCGATGCGGGTGATCACGGTCTCTCTCAGTGTAGGATAACCCTCGCCGGCTGTGCTTTATTCCAGGCCAGAGATTGTCTGCTACCGCCGAGTCTGGCTGAGTGCATCTGGCTGAGTGCTTGCTGAGTGCTTGCTTGACGTGTTCCCGGCGCGCGGTTACGCTTCCGACTCAGGTTTTGTGCCCCAGGAGTTCAGCGAAACAGCTGACGAAACAGGTACTCGTGGCAGACACACCTCTCCAGATCGCAGGTCGCGAGGACAAGACGGAACCGCGAGTCACCGTCGCGGGAGTGTTGGTGAATGCGGCCAAAGGTGCCGTGGCGGACGTCCAGGATTATGCCAAGCTCTGTGGCCGGACGCTCGTCACTTTGGTCACCCCGCCGTTCTACCTCCAAGACGTTTTGCAACAGATGGACAGCATCGGCGCAGGCTCCCTGCCGATCATATTGTTATCTGGCTTTTTCATCGGCGCGGTCATGGTGTTGCAGACGGGCTCCCAATTTACGCGCTTCGGCCAGAGCTCCCTTACCGGGGACGTGGTGGCAATCGCGTTGGTGCGCGAACTGGGACCATCGCTAACGGGATTGCTTGTCACAGGCCGCTGCGCCACTGGAATCGCTTCCGAGCTCGGCTCGATGTTGGTGACCGAACAAGTGGACGCCATGCGCGCGATGGGGACCGATCCCGTCCGCAAGCTGGTAGCGCCGAGGGTGATTGCTACCCTGCTCACTCTGCCTCTCCTGACCGCCATGACGGATTTTATGGGCCTTCTTGGCGGCTGTGTGGCCTCCGTCTTTTCTCTCCGCCTCAGCGCGATCGAATTCTGGCGCCGTGCGATCGACGCCCTCGATTTTGCGGACCTGATGCAGGGTTTTACGAAGCCGTTTTTCTTCGCGTTCATTCTCGCGACCATTGGTTGTTACAAAGGCCTGACCGTCCGCGGTGGCACGCAAGGTGTTGGCCGGGCCACGACACAAGCGGCCGTGCTATCTTCCGTGCTGATCATCGTGGCCGACGCATTCCTGACCAAAGTGGCGTTGTTCCTGGCGGACAAGCTTTTCTAGAGTCTACCGGGCCCCAGTCGAATTTTGGCATGCGCAGATTAGTATCCAGAAATTGTTTCGTGTCCGCGTAACAGCACAATTGCCGCTATAATGGCGGGCACACGCCCGATGAATAGCCCCATCAGATCGAGTCCCGACTCCAGCCCCACCATCAAATTTGAGAGCGTCCGCCTCGGCTTCGACGAAGGCGACGTCTTGCGCGGAGTTTCCTTCCAAGTGCAGGAGCGGGAGACTCTTGTACTGCTTGGAGAAACAGGCACGGGCAAGACTCTGTCTCTCAAACTAGCGGCGGGACTTCTGAAGCCCTCCGAAGGTAACATCCAGGTCCTTGGTCGCGACGTTTCGAGCATGGCCGAAGGAGACCTGCTGGCATTCCGGCGGCAAATTGGATTTGTCTTTCAAGAAGGGGCGCTGTTCGATTCCATGACCGTCGGGGACAACGTGGCCTACCGCCTGTTGGAAGACAAAGTGAAAGACGAAGAGATTGAGCCGCGAGTGCTCGAGGTGCTGCGATTTGTGGAGCTCGAGCACACGGTCGATCAGTTCCCCTCCGAGCTTTCTGGAGGAATGCGCCGTCGCGTGTCCATCGCCCGAGCGCTGATCAACCAGCCCCCTATTGTGCTGTATGATTCGCCCACGGCGGGACTGGATCCGGTCACCTCGCAAACGATCATCACGCTGATCTTGCGGCTGCGCGACGTATTCGGCGTGACGGCGCTGCTCGCCACGCAGCGGCTCCAGGACGGCTTCGCGCTGGCGAATTTCCGGTTCGATCCGGCGACCAAGCGCGTCGTGCACAGCTCCTCCAACGGAAGTGCCCGAACCAGGATGGCGGCGACGCGTTTTCTGGTTTTGCGCGAAGGCGGAGTCTATTTCGAAGGCGGCCAGGAAGAGCTTGCGGATACCAAGGACGATTATCTGAAACGGTTTCTCGTGTGAATGGGCGGTAGTCCTTTGGAAGATCGAAAGGGAGGAAAGAAAAAATGGCGCAGCGCAAACAACTAACGTGGACGGAACTGCGCGTGGGGCTCTTCGTGCTGGTGGGCCTGTCGGTTCTGGCCGCCGGCATTTTCTACGTGACGGGCGCAGGCACGATCGGTCCGAAATATCGTCTGATCACCTATCTCCCGGAAGTCTCCGGGCTCGCGAACGGCGCGCCGGTGCGCCTGGATGGCGTAGAAGTCGGCAACGTCGAATCCATCCGGCTGGCGCCTCGCGTTGCCGGCAAAATCCGCGAGCGCAACCGAAACATCGAAGTCGTCATGCGCGTCGGCAAGCACTACGAGAACGATATACTCACCGATTCCGCGGCAAGTCTCGTCACGGAAGGATTGCTGGGCAACCGCTACGTCAATATCAGCCTCGGAATCACCGGTGTTCCGCTGAAAGACGGCCAGGAAGTGCCCGGATCGGAAGAAAAGGCCATGAAGGAAGTGGTCGAGCGAAGCGCGGACATGCTCGGCAATCTTCAGGCTTTGTCCGAAAACGTGCAGGAACTGATCAATGGAGTCAAAGCAGGAAAAGGTTCGCTCGGAAAATTGCTCACCGACGACCAAGCTTACAATCACCTGAACAACCTGCTCTCCAGGGGCGACGCCATGCTTGCCAACATTCAAGCTGGACAAGGCTCGCTTGGCAAACTGGTGGCCTCCGACGAAATGTACAACAAAGTGGACAAGGGATTGGACAATGTGAACGTGATCTTGACCGACGTCCGCTCGCAGAAAGGAACCATCGGAAAGTTGCTCTATGATCCATCGCTGTATGACGAGGCCAAGCAAGCCATTACCAACAGCAACGCCATCATCACCGATGTGCGCGCCGGCAAAGGCACCCTCGGCAAACTCGCCACCGACGACACGCTCTACACCAAGCTGAAGGAAACCAGCGACAACCTGGCCAGCGCCACCTCCAAACTCAACGACAATACAACCACCGTCGGCAAACTCTTTTCCGATCCCAGACTTTACGATAGCTTGACCGGCCTCACCGGAGATTTGCGTTTGCTCGTCGGCGAGTTCCGGCAGAATCCCAAGAAGTTCCTGCGCATCAAAATAGCCGCTTTTTGAGGTGTAGAAGTTCCCGGGTGGCCTCGAGCGCACTTTGCCAGTTGTGGCGTGGTGTGTTGTAATGCACTTGTAACAATGCAGGGATAGGCTGAGTTGACGGATCGCCTCTCGCAAAGAGCTTAATGGAAAATCAGGACATCGCACAAAAGTTGCCGCGAACGGAAGCGGCCAAATCCACACTACCGCAACCGGGAAAGCCTGTCCCGAGCCGTGCCTATCCCGGCGCATTAATCGTCGTGGAAGGCACCGACGGTTCCGGCAAAAGCACGCAACTCTATCTGCTGAAACGCTGGCTCGAAATCGGCGGGTACCGCCTGCATTTTACCGAATGGAATTCGTCACCGCTGGTGAAATCCGCGACGCGGCGCGGGAAACAGCGGCGCTTGCTCACCCCCACCACTTTCTCTCTGCTGCACGCCGCCGATTTTGCGGATCGTTGCGAACGCCAGATCATGCCGCTGCTTCAGGGCGACTATTTGGTGCTTGCCGACCGCTACATTTACACGGCATTTGCGCGCGATGCCGCTCGCGGCTGCCCCGGGCGCTGGCTGAGAAATCTTTACCGTTTCGCGCCCGTACCCGATATCACTTTTTATTTTCGAGCGCCGCTGGATGTGGCCGTGCATCGCATCCTCAGCGGGCGTCCCAAACTGAAATATTACGAAGCCGGAATGGATATGGCGCTGTCGTACGACCGAGCGGAAAGCTTCCGCCTCTTCCAAGCGCGCATCCTCGAGGAGTACGACAAAATGGTGGATTCCGATAATTTCGTCGTCTTGGACGGCACGCTGCCGGTGAACAAGCTGCAAAAGCAGATGAGAGAGATTGTGGCATCCAAAATCGATTTGAAGCGTTTTGCGCCAGGCATTCCGGCTCCGGAGTGAGCATGCCCGATCAGGAAAAAGAGAAAGAAAAACTCAACGCGCCGGCAGTTCCAGCGGAATTGCCGCAGGCCACCGGAGCCCCCCTTCCCCCGGCAAAACCTGGCGCGCCGGCCGAGGACGGCGCCGCGCAGTATTTCTACGGCGAAGCGCTAGTCGGCTTTGACCCCAGCGAAATTACGGGAAACCTCATCGTCATCGAAGGGATGGACGGCTCCGGACGCTCGACACAGATCGCGCTGCTTCAGGAATGGCTGGAGTCGGAAGGCTTTGCCGTTCAAACGAGCGGATTGCGCAGATCGTATCTGGTGGGACGAGACATCGACGAGCTTCTGGCAAAAAACGCCGTAACGCGGCTGACGCTTTCCCTGATGTACGCCACGGATTTCTTTGACCAGGTTGAACATCGCGTCTTGCCGGCCCTTCGCTCCGGGACCGTCGTGCTTGCCGACCGCTTTATTTTCACGCTTGTGGCACGCGGCGTGGTGCGCGGCATCAATCGCGACTATTTGAACGGCCTCTACGCCATGGCCCTGCGTCCGCATCTCACCTTTTGGCTAAATGTGCGGCCGGAAACCGCCTTCGCACGCGAATTCAAGAAAGCGCAAGCCATCAGTTACTGGGAAGCGGGACGCGACATGTCTCTTTCGCACGACCTCTATTGGTCGTTCATCCGCTACCAAACCATGATCAAACGCGAATTCGAAGTGATGGCCAAGCGCCACTCGTTCATCGAACTCGACGGCGAAGCCAGCGTGTCCGCTGTCAACAAGCAGCTTCGCCAGCGTATCGGCGAGCAATTGGGCATTCGCGCGACGAAGTACACGCCCTCCGCCGCGCTTGCGCATCTCTGGCGGTAATTTCCGAAATGTCCGAGCCGGTTCATATCGCCGCCATCGACGCGGGCTCCAATGCCGTGCGCCTCGCCGTCGCGCGCGCCTACTCCGCGCTCGACATCGAACCCTTGGTCAACGAAAGATATTCGCTTCGTCTCGGCGAAGGCGTGTTTTTGCGCCACCGCTTCAGCGAAGATCTTTTCAAAAAGGGAGTAAAAGCGTTCCGCCACTTTCACGAAATCATGGATGAATTTGGTGTGACGCGCTATCGCGCCGTGGCGACGAGCGCGTCCCGCGAAGCCCGCAACCGCGACGCTTTCGTGCGCCAAATCAAGCAGAAGAGCGGCATCGCTCTGGAAGTGATCAATTCCTCGGAAGAGTCGCGGCTTGGCCGAGTAGCGGTCATGGCCGCGCTCGGGCCGGAATCGCCGCCGCGTTGCATCGCCGATCTCGGCGGCGGGAGCCTGGAGATCAGCATCATCCGCGACCATACCGTCGAGCAAAGCGCGCAGTTGCCCGTGGGCACCGTCCGCCTGATGACCACACTGAAAATCCCCGGCGCGATCCGCCCGATGCAGGCCGAACAGGTCCGTCGCTACGTACGCGCGCTTCTCGAATCCCGTTTGCCATCCCGGCCAAACCTCGGCGACCAGGTGGCAGTCGCCCTTGGAGGAAACGCGGAAACGCTCTCGAATATCGCGCCCGGTCCCCGCCTCCATGGACTTCCAACCCTCGAGCTTTCACTGCTGCGCGAACGCCTGCCAGATCTCCTGGAGCGCGATGTGCGCGAGCGCATGAAGTCCTACGGCATCCGGCGCGATCGCGCGGACGTGCTGGGCATCGCTGCACTTACGTTTGTCACGCTGGGGCGCTACCTCAACATTCGCAATTTTTCGATCCCCAGCGTCGGCCTTCGCGAAGGATTGATCCAGGAAATCGCCCATCAAGCCTTTTCCAGGACGGAGCCGCACCGTTACGACGTAGCCGCGCGGCAACTGCTCGTGGGCACTCGCAGTTTCGCGCGGCGCTTGCAAAAGGATCAGACGCACGCCGAGCACGTTCGCGAGCTGAGCATTCTGCTCTTCGACCAGCTTCAGCCCGTCCACCATCTTCCGGCACAATCTCGCGTTCTGCTGGAAGCCGGCGCGCTCATGCATGACACCGGGCACATGATCAGCCATCGCGGCCATCACAAGCACGGCGAATATCTTGTGCTCAACGGCGATATTCCCGGCCTGGAAGGCCGCGATCGCGCGATCGTCGCCGCGCTGGTGCGCTACCACAATCGAAAATCGGAGCCCGCGGGGCACCACCTCGCCTATTCCTCGCTCAATAACAGCGACAAGAGAATTGCGAGGCGTCTCGCCGCGATCTTGAGAATTGCCGAAGCGCTGGATCATTCCCATCGCCAGCGCGTCATGCAGGTTTGCAGCGCGTTTCAGCACGGAGCCGTAGGCTTGCAGGTCACTGCGCGGGGAGATGCTGCAGAAGATTTGCTCGACGCGAACCGCAGCGCCGAGCTCTTCGAAAAGGAATTTCACGTTCGGCTCTATTTTCGGCAAACCGCTTCGAAGGAAACGTAGCTTAGAGCTCTAAGCTCGCGCCGCTTCGATAGCATTTAGATTCGTGAAAGGGGGAAAGCCCAGATGGAACTATATGTCGTGCGCCACGGCATTGCGATCGACCGGGAAGATCCCAAGTGCCCGCCCGATCCCGAGAGATATCTGACCGAGGAAGGCATCGAGAAAACGAAGCGAGTCGCCGCCGGTGTTGCCGCCCTCAGCGCATCGCCGGACTTGCTGCTTTCGAGTCCCTACGTCCGCGCCATGCAGACCGCCGAAATCTTCGCGGCCGCATTCGATTATCCCAAGCAAAAAATCCGCCGCACGGATTTGCTGCTACCTGGCTCGGAGCCAACGCTCTTTTTTCGCGAACTTGCGAAAGACAAGCAAACTTCGACGCTATTTATTTTCGGCCACGCTCCGCAGTTGGATGAAATCATCGCCTCCGCTCTGGGCTCGAAACATCACATCACCTCGATTAAAAAAGCAGGCGTAGCGCTTCTCGAATTGAAGCGCGTCTCGCCTCCGAACGGACAATTGCTCTGGCTGGCGCCGCCAAAGCTCCTTCGCCGCACGGGGAAGTAACCGTTTTCAAACGGATGGAGTTAGCCGGAGACGGCGGAAACCAGCGGTGGTTCAAATGGCGACGCGACTGGCGCGGCGGCATTTTCCGGTTTCGGCACGGCCTTGAGGATAAGCGGTTTCCCCAAGACAGACTCGAGAAGATGTTTGGCAGCGGCCAGGCGAGCCGCGGTCTCGGCAGTGTCGCCCAAACCGGGGACGCGCAGGACAAAGGCGTCGGCTGACTTTTCAAAGCGCAGACCAACAGCGCTCTCTACGCCGGTTTTCCACAGAGCGCGCGCCAGCCTCAGGATTCCCGCCAGCGCTCGAACCGTGGCTTGCTGCTGTTCAGAAAGTTTGGCAAAACCGTTCTTCTGCTTGGGTTCTGCACCGCGGTGAAAGCGAACCGCCCAGGCCATCAAATCCCATTGTTCCGCTGACCAGTTAGGCGGAACAGTCAATCCCAGCAGAAACTTGCGAAGAGCCTTCTGAGACAAGTTGCGATCCCCAGCAGCCCCTACGCCGTGCAATTTGGCTGCGGCCTCCATCATGTGGCGAGACGCCGATTCATCAAATACCGGCGAGGCGTGGACACGGCGCAGAAGGTCGAACACGCGCATCGCCATGCGCGCTACTTGGCCCGTGCGCTGCGGATGCGCATCGGCAGCGCGTGCGGTGGCGCGAAGCCGCGCCATTGCTGCCGCCTCTAAACGCTGGCCATAGGCCAGATTGTGCCGCCATTCGTGCCACAGGCTGGTCCTCCCCAGTGTGAGCTGGCGATAGGTTTCGATCCGCTCGCGGCGTTCGTGAATGATCCTCTCTTTCCACGCTTCCATAGATTCTGCGGTTGCGGAGGGTTTGGTCTCCTCCATCAATTCGGCAAGCACATCCAAATCGTGAATGTCTCCGAGGAGGTCCTGCAGGCGTTTCAGATTTTCGCTCCAAGCGGCATTGCGATCCGGCAGAAAGCCCTCGAGCGTGTAGCGAAATCTCTTTAGGCCGATCCGTAGTGCATGCCAGGGCTTGGACCTTTCTGTGCGCAGCGCGCGGTTGTGAAGTTCTTTAGCTTCCTCGAAACGCTCGAGAGCAAGGCATTCGGCAGCCAGACCTTCCACCGGCACGATTCGGACGCGCTGGCGCAGCCGCCTCTCGAGTTGCGACCATTTTTTCTCGTTAAATTTTGCAGCCGCGTGCAACGCATGCGCGGAGCGCTGCTTCTCGTCTGTCTCGAGAACCGCAAGCATTTGCGCACGAAGAGGATCATTCTCCGCGCCGAGCTTCTTGACCCATTCCTCCATTACTTGCGCGTCGCGGAGATCGCCGAGGCCTCGAAACAGCTTGCGCGCCGCCTTGCGCATTTCGGGCCAGGCGGCGTCGGGATCAATCTCCTCCATCACCGCTGCAAGCGAACGGCAGCGGCGAATGGCTACACGTAAATCGTGCACTGTGCCGGGATCCGGGGAGGTCCGCAGACTTCCAAGCTCTTCCAGAACGCGGTTCATCCAGTGAGACAGACCGCGGTGTTCAAGCCGCGACCCGTTGGGAGGGGCAACTGCAAAAGGCGAACGCAGAGCAGCCAATGAAAGGGGTGACCGCGAACCGGTCATCGCCGTAGCCATCGAAAACCTCGACTTCGAAAACCGTTCGCATGCCGCGGGCGGGTCCGTGGCCCCTGGCGAACGGGGGCTATAGAGTAGCTCTTGACCGCAACCGAGTCCAGTCGAGGGCCCGCGGCCAAAGTTCGGGCAGCATGCGAGCCAGGACGACCCCCATGAGCAGGGTCATGGCCGCCGCGATCAGAAAGACGCGTGAGGGGTCAGGATGGCCAAGTCGCAGCATGGCGTACTGCGCCAGCGGCTGAAGAGCTACACCGACGAACGAAAGCAGGTTTGCGACGGCGATGGCGCGGCCTTTCTCTTCCGGCCGGGGCCGCTGCTGGATGAGCGCGTTCACCGGGACGACGAAGAATCCTCCGGCCATGCCCAGCAGCGCCAGCTGTGCCAGGACAACGGAGTAGCTGATTCCCGGCCGGGAAAGCAGCGCAGACATTAAAAGGATGCCGCCTAAACCGGGAAGGACCATGCCTGGTTCGATTTTCCGTCCCGAAGCAAGACCCGCGACAAAGCTGCCAATCCCGATGCCAAGACTAAGCGCCGCCAGAAGATAGCTGCTGTGCGCGTCATCTACGTGGAGAATGTCGGTGGCATACAAGACGATGTTCAGCAGGAGCAGGGAACCGAGAAACCAGAAGAAGGTGTTGGCGACGACGGCGGTCCAGAGAGTCGAGTCGCTTCTCATGCGCCGTATCTCGTGGAAAAATTCCGCGGGGACATTCCAAGCGAAGCGCCGAGCGCGATCGGCGGCGGGAACTTTGCTGATGCCGAAGCTTGTGAGAAGGCCGAGCACCGTGAGCGCGAGGAAGATAACCCCTGACCACACCTGTCGTCCGTGAAATGTCTGCGCCAGAAAGCCGCCAGCGAGCGCGGCGCTGATTGCGGCGAGCAGCGTGCCGAGTTCGATGATGCCGTTGCCCCAGCTCAATTTTGCCAGAGGCAGCAGCTCTGGCAGCAAGCCGTACTTGGTCGGGCCGAAGATTGCACCTTGCGTGCATGCCAAAAAGAGAGCGATTCCTGCGATCTCCAAACGATTGCTTGCGAGCGCGTAAGTCGCCAGACCCATGACGCCGAGCTCGAAGACTTTCGTCCACAGCGTTACGCTGCGCTTGCTGTATCTGTCGGCGAGATAGCCGCCGGGAATCGAGAAGAGCAGAAAGGGAACCGCGAAGAGCAGCGGCACAACCAAAACAAACCAGAGATCGCGTCTTTCTTTTGAGATGGCGGCGTCGAGCACTAGAAAGCTGACGAGCCACTTGAGTGCGTTGTCGCTGAACGCGCCCTGAAACTGAACCGCTATGAGCGCCCAGAAACCGCCGAGGCTGCGCGGTTGAATTTGAACCTGGGAGTTGGAATCGCTCGACGGTGACGGTGCCATGGATGGGCGGAGTTTATCGGCTCGCCGTACTGCGGGCAAGCGTTCGATTAGCACAGCCTCGACGACTCGCTTAGAATGAGGAGCAGGAGACTGGAAAAGGAATGAAACTGAAATTGCCGGCGGGCTCGTTTAACGCGTATCTATTCGATTGCGACGGAACGATCGTCGACTCCATGCCTCTTCATTACGTTGCCTGGAAAAGGGCGCTTCGGGAATGGAATTGTGAATTTAGGGAGGAGCTTTTCTACGCTTGGGGTGGCCGGCCCACTGCTGAGATCATAGCCACTCTAAACCATAGCCAGGGTCTCAGCATGCCGGTTGAGGATGTCGCGAGCAGAAAAGAAGAATTCTATTTCAAGATGCTTCCGGAACTCAAAGCCGTTCCCGAAGTGTTGGAGCATATCGAGGCGCAGCGCGGGCGGATTCCGTTTGCGGTAGTCTCGGGGAGCGCGAGGGACTCGGTGACGGCGTCTTTGGAGGCGCTGAAGCTGCTGGACAGATTCGAGACGTTGGTTTGTGCTGGAGAGTATGAAAAAAGTAAGCCCGATCCCGAAGCCTTCCTCCTGGCCGCCACGAAACTCGGTGTAGCACCAAAGAACTGCCTGGTTTTCGAAGACACCGAGATGGGCATTCAAGCGGCGACGGCCGCAGGAATGGCTTCCGTAAAAGTTCCACCGCCGTGGGAGCGCCTCGTTTCCTAGCGAATCTGCGGGTCGTTGCGCCAAGCGAAATCAAATCGGTTCATCGCACGCTAATCAGCTGCGGTTCCCTACGGCGTCCTTGAGTGTGGGGCGGCGACATGTTATTTTTGAATTGCCGACCCGGAGTGGCGGAACTGGCAGACGCGCCGGACTCAAAATCCGGTGGCCGCAAGGCCGTGTGGGTTCGACCCCCTCCTCCGGGACCACTAGTTGCACCTTCCTACCGGACTTTACGGTGTACCGTTCCAGTTTGGTTTTGTGAATACTGCTCTGCCCAGAGCGCAGACATTCCCAAACGCCGGGCGGTCCCGCTTGTTACGAACTACTGCTTTATCTTCCCCACTAATAAATCCAGCATTTCCGTTTCTCTGACAAGCCTTATTTCGCGTGATTGGTGGGGAGAGTCAAATGGGGATCTTCGTCCGTGCCCCACATTTTTTGGTTGTCTCGAAGCGGCTTAATCGGTTCTCCCAAACTGTTTATGCTGCCGTAGAAAGAATGACCTGTACGGCTGAATTGCTCTATCGTGCCGTCGTCCCATCTAACAGTCAGAAGTTCGTTTGCTATCTTCAAAATCCGGCCTAACTTGTCAACACCCGTGTTTGGACGAAACAGACCGACTTCTGCCCCCAGCTTGAAAACGATTTCTTGCTTGAGCGGCTTGGACTCTTCTGATTGTTCGGGTTGCTTGACTTCCTCGGGCTGCTCGGTTTGCTTCGGTTGCTCGAGTTGCTCCGTTTTGCCCTCACGCACATCAACCACAGTGACTTCGTATAAGTCTTTTTGTTTGGGTTTTTTCTTGGTTTTCTTCGCGGTCATTTCTTTAACTTCTCTTGCATGGTTTTCGACACCCATTCACGCAACGTCACGCCTTGAAAGGCGGCTGCCGATTTGGCGCGGCGAATCAGATCATCGGCGCCGGCGCGGAGGTTCAGGGACTTGGACGCCATAGGACAAATGTAACATAGAGAACAGACGTTAAAATTCCAGCATAGAAACGAGGAACGCCATGAAGAAGTTTACCGTTGCTATCCTGCCGTTGCTGTTGTCCGCGTACGTGTGGACCGGTTCAAAACCTAAGCGGACAGAACCCAACCCGGTGGAATACACCCTAACCATCCATGTCAGCGCGTGCCATTTAGTCATTTTCTCTCTCGGCATGCTTCAAGTGCTAGATGTCCTCATCGATGGAAAGAAGTACGAATTGCAATCTAATTCGAATACTGGAGTATTGGCACTCGGTGACTACAAGGCGAAGCTGGTTCAAGATTTGCACAAGACTTCGTATGAATCGTCTCAAACCTATGAGTTTCTGTTCCCGGACATGAAAGTCAGAAAGTTCTCGGTGTCCGGGCTGACCGAGTGAATTCCTGAAAATCAGACGCGTTCACTTGTTCGCGGAGTCTGTCGGCTATAACCATGTCGGGACTCTTTCAAAGGGATGAATCAAAGGCAATAGGTCACAGTTCGATGATTTTGTTTCGTACTGCAAACCGTACCAAGTGAGCTAGAGAATGAATCTCAACCTTATTCATCAGCCGTGCCCGGTAAGCTTCTGCGGTCCGAACGCTAATCCCTAACAATGCTCCGACTTCTTTGTTGTTCTTACCATCTGCCAGAAGCTGCAAGACGGCCCGTTCCCTCGGGGACAATCGGCGAGCACTGGCTTCTTTTGGAGTACTGTCCTGTACGTTGAGACATTTTGCTTGTGGCGACTTTAGGGAATTTTCTAGACGTGGGCCTTTGCATAGCGCTTGCACTTCTTTAATGCATTGTGTGGCGAGTTCGACAGACTGGGTGAGCAGTTCGGATTGTTCGCTGGACGGTCCGTCAGCAATTCGGTTTAGATCCAACTCATCTTTCATCGCCGACCGGATATGCAACAAGCTTCCAACCAGATGATTCAACGACCGCTCCAAGTCCTGCCTTTTCGTAATTTCCAGAACTACTGCCACGACCTTCGTAACATCTCCATTCAAATCTCGGATTGGGGAAAAGCTCTCCAGCCAGTGCCCGATTCCGGCGCGCAAGGGAAGTTGCAGAGTTACGTTTAGTGAAACAGGTTTGCCAGTGCCAACTACTTGGTCGATCGCGCCTTCTACTTTGGTCGCGACATCTCCGAAAATGTGTCGCGGTCTCATCCCCACGTGTCTCGCGGCGGGCACCCCGTTCATTACCGCCAATGCCCCATTGATGGCGCGATAACGCATTCGTGAATCCAGCACGGCCACGCCCACCACCCGGGAAGCAAACAGTGTTGGCAGCAAGGGTCCAGCTGCATGGAAAGAATGGAAGCGGGGTGAGGGAAGTCGCGTCAGCAAGGTCCATGAATAGTCCGGACTCCGCCGACCTTCAAGTCGGTATAAATACCTACATCCGCCGGGCGTATGAGGAGCCGTCTGCCGGACCCGGCCGAAGCTCCGGGCGATCTTCTCTTGGATCTCTTGCTTCAATTCTTCCTTCGTTTTATAACCCATTGGCCGTATGCTGATTCTGTCGAAAAAAAGAATCCTGGGCTTAATTGAACCGGTTTAATATGACCTTCGCGGCGCCTGACGGCGTCCCTGAGATTTGAATCGCTTCTGAACTTCTGCGAGGAGCTTTATGTCCCGTTCCACTGGGTTGTCTAAGTGTGCGCTCGAACTGATGATCCTGCTCATGGCGTCGGCGGGAACTGCGGCGCAGGATACCGAAGAGCACGCAGCGCGCGTTTATCTCCACAACGATTGGCAGATCAAATCGTCGTGCGAAGTGCAAGCGACGGGGGAGCAGATTTCTGCGCTGGGGTTTGACGCGAGCGGGTGGCATACCGCGACGATTCCAACCACCGTGGTGGGCGCGCTGGTCGCTGATAAGACTTATCCCGACCCTTTCTACGCAACCAACCTGCATTCGTTTTCGGGAATGTATCCATCGAACAAAGTCCTTTTTGCAAATCGCGAATTGCCGAAGGATAGTCCGTTTCTTTGCTCGTGGTGGTACCGAGCGGAATTTACGGTGCCTGCCGGCTTCGAGCAGCAAGCCGCATGGCTGAATTTTCTGGGGATCAATTACCGCGCGAACATTTGGATCAACGGCCAGAAAGCGGCGGATGCGAAAGATGTGGCGGGGGCGTATCGCACGTTTGAGTTTAACGTGAGCAAGTTCATCCACGCGGGGAAACCAAACGCGATTGCGGTGGAAGTGTTTGCGCCGAAAAAGGACGATCTCGAGATCACCTGGGTGGATTGGAATCCTACGCCGCCGGACAAGTTGATGGGCATCTGGCGAGAAGTCTTTTTGACCCGCAGTGGCGACGTAGCGGTGCGTGCCCCGTTTGTGGCCTCAAGACTTGACAAGAATTATGAATCTGCTTCGCTGACGCTGAGCGCCAGTGTGCACAACGTTTCCGACCACGCTGTCAGCGGCGTTCTTTACGCGGGAATCGACGACGAAAAGCAGCTTTCGCAGGAGGTGACTCTCGGTGCCTCCGAAGCAAAAATCGTGCGTTTTACGCCCGAGCAGTTTGCGCAACTGAAGCTTTCGCATCCGAAGCTTTGGTGGCCTTATCAGATGGGAGTTCCAAATCTCTATACAGCAAAGTTCTCGTTTCTGGTCAACGGGAAGACATCCGACTCCGTCGATGCCAGCTTCGGGATTCGCGAAGTAACTTCGGAGCTTACCGAAAAAGGGTATCGCCTGTTCAAGATCAACGGACGCAAGTTGCTGATTCGCGGCGCTGCGTGGGCGGAAGATATGCTGCTGCGGTGGTCGTCGGAGCGGCTGGACGCCGACCTGGCCTACGTCCGCGACATGGGACTGAATACGATTCGCTTGGAAGGCCATCTCGACCGCGACGAATTTTTCGAGAAAACGGATCGCCTGGGTATTTTGGTGATGCCGGGCTGGTCGTGCTGCGACGCCTGGGAGCGATGGAAAGATTGGAAAGGCGACCAGCGCGCAGTGGCTGCCGCTTCCTTGAAGAGCCAGATCACGCGGTTGCGCAATCATCCAAGCGTTATGGTGTGGCTCAACGGGAGCGATGGGCCGCCGCCCGCCGACGTAGAGAAAATGTACTTGGGCATCGAAAAGGATTTGGGATGGCCTAACCCGATTCTTTCTTCGGCTTCCGAAGAAAAGACGACAGTCACCGGGAAATCCGGCGTGAAGATGACCGGGCCGTACGAATATGTGCCGCCGGTCTACTGGCTCGCGGACACGAAAGCGGGCGGGGCGTACGGTTACAATACCGAGACGAGCCCCGGACCGGCAATTCCTCCGCGCGAGTCCCTCGAGCGATTTATTCCCAAAGATCATCTTTGGCCGATCGATGATGTGTGGAATTACCACTCCGGAGGAGAGCGGTTCACGACGGTGAATGTCTTCACCGACGGATTGACGCGACGATACGGGGCGGCCATTTCTCTGGACGACTACGAACGCAAGGCCCAGGCCATGACCTATGACGGGCAGCGCGCGATGTTCGAGGCTTATGGGCGCAACAAGTACACGGCAACCGGCGTGATTCAGTGGATGCTGAACAACTCGTGGCCGTCTTTGATTTGGCATCTCTACGATTATTATCTGGTGCCCGCAGGCGGCTACTTCGGGACCAAGAAAGCAATGGAACCTGTTCACGTGCAGTATTCCTATGACAACAATTCCGTGGCTGTGGTCAACAGCATGTACATGGAGCTGAAGGGCCGGAAAGTCAGTGCGAAAATTTACAATATTGATGGCACGGAAAAGGCTTCCAAAGAAGCGACAGTGGACCTGCCGGCCGACAGCAGCACCAAGGTTTTCGATCTGCCGAAAGTGGAGGGCCTCTCGAAGACTTATTTCCTGCGATTGCAATTGCAGGCTCCGGCGGGAGAACTCACCAGCGATAATTTCTACTGGCTATCGACCAAGGCCGACACTCTGAACTGGGCCAAGCAGCAGGACACCGTCTATACGCCACAGGCGGAGTTTGGGGATCTCACCGGCCTAAATTCCTTGCCGCCGGTGAAACTTAGAACGGAAGCTTCATGGGGAAACAGCCACGCTCGTGTAGAGATCACGAATCCGAGCAATGCAGTTGCGTTCATGGTGCACGTGCGAGTGATTCGCAGCGAGGATGGGCAGGATGTCACACCAATCCTGTGGGACGACAATTACATTTCGCTGCTGCCAGGCGAGAAGCGAACCGTGAGCGCAAAGTTTGAGAAGTATACAGAGACCGGCCCGGCAGCCAAGGTCCGGCTGATAATTGACGGGTGGAACGTGGCGCAGGCGACGCTGGGGGCATCTTCCAATTGACGGGGCGGCCTCGGAAAGCGGGGGGCGCGCCCGCCCCGTGTATCCAGAGAACTCTGAAGTAAACGCTTAGGAACACAGGAGTTGCGGGCGTGCTGTGCAATCGCACATGAAGCGGCAGAGGGAGCATGGAAGTTTTTGTTCTTGCCCGAAGTAGATCGGGCAGATGGCAGCGTGGCTTGAGACCATTTTCGATAATTCGTGCGGCATCAATGACTTGCGCGATTGTGCTCGGCGCCTTTGGTCCGGTATGTGCGCCGGCGGGGCAGGATCCGCGGCTAGCGGCAGCCTTTCTGAGGATTGAGGAATCGATCCGTAAGAGTGGGGCGGATGTGGGGCTCGCGTTTCGGACGCTGGACGGGAAGACCGAGTGGTTTTGCCACGCCGACGAGGCGTTTCATGCGGCGAGCACGATGAAGGTTCCGGTATTGATCGAGCTGTTCCAACAAGTGCGCGAAGGAAAGCTGAAGCTCGACGATCCGCTGCCCATAAGGAACGAATTTCACAGTTTGGCGGATGGCTCGGTTTATACGCTGGACGCCGCCGATGATTCGGAAGCGGAACTGTATAAGGCGGTTGGGCAGACACGCACTTTGCGGGAACTTTCGGAGCTGATGATCACCGTTAGCAGCAATTTAGCGACGAATCTGCTGATCGAAAAGCTGGGCGTGGAAAATATTCGAGCGACGGTGCGTTCCTTGCACGCAGACGGAATGAACGTTCTGCGCGGGGTGGAGGACGGCAAAGCGTTTCAGAAAGGATTGAACAATACGACGACCGCGCGCGGTCTCGAGCAGCTCATGGATGCGATCGCGCACGGAGAGGCGGTCGACCAGCAATCTTCTAAGCAGATGGTCGAAATCCTGGAGCGCCAAACCTTAAACGAATCTATTCCGGCTGGCCTGCCTCATGGCATTCGCGTGGCGCACAAAACTGGCGAGATCACGAAGATTCATAACGACGCGGCGATTGTATTTGCGCCGAGGCCGTTTGTGCTGGTGATTCTTGTTCGGGGAATTGCCGACCAGAAGGAAAGCGCGGCGCTTATGGCCGATATCACACGCCAGATTTATCAGGCCACGCAGTAGAGGCTGTCAATGCGGCCCGCAGATTTGCACAACCCTGCGCCGTAGCGTCTCATCCAAGGCTGTAGGGCGCTTAGAGTAAGATATCGGCCTGAGTGGCGCGAGGACGCCGGCGCGGAAGAGCAGTCGCAGAAAAACGCTGGCGGAAAGAGGCACATGATGAATGGTCGAGGACGGACGATTGCCGCGGTGGCCCTGGGATTATTTTTTGCGTGTGCGGCGGCGGCGGATACCCTGGAACTCAAGGATGGGCGGGTGCTAGAGGGCCGCTACCTCGGCGGGACACAAGCAGTGCTGCGATTTGAGATTAAAGGCGAAGTGCAGACGTTCAATGTGTCGGACGCTGTCGCGATCACGTTCGCCGGCAACTCCGGTAAGACGAGCGCTCCGGTGGTTGCGCCGCCTCCTTCTGTGCCTCCGCCAGCAGCAGCCATACCTCCACCTACATCTCCGGATACTTCCGCTGCTTCAGCCGCGCCCCCTCCAGATGCCTCTCAGCCTCCCATCACTTCCCAGGACGTTCCTCCTTCGGCTCCGGTTCCGGCAACGAAGCCGTCGTCGCTGGCCCCAGCTCCTCCGGCGCAAGACCCTGCCGCTCAATATGGCGAAATCACCATACCGGCAGGACAATCGATCTTAGTCCGCATGATTGATGGAGTGGATTCTTCCAGAAATAAAGTCGGCGACGTTTTCCACGCCAGCCTTGAAACTGACCTGTACATCAACAACACTTTTGTGGCGCGCAAAGGCACCGACATTTATGGCCGTCTGGCAAATGTGCAAGAAGCGGGAAAACTTTCCGGAAGCGCGGAGTTGCAGCTCGAGCTCATGCGCATCGTCATCGATGGCCACGACTATCCGCTGGTCAGCAGCGACTACAGCGTGAAAGGGCAGGGCCGAGGCGCGGACACCGCGAAGAAAGTGGGGGGCGGAGCCGTCTTCGGAGCGATCATTGGAGCGATCGCCGGCGGGGGAAGAGGCGCGGCGATTGGGGCGGGAGCAGGTTCTGCGGCAGGTGCCGGGGTGCAGGTTTTCACCAAGGGCGAGAAGGTGAAAGTACCTAGCGAAACCTTACTGGAATTCCGGTTGCAGCAGCCGGCCACGGTTGTGGCTTCACAACGCTAAGACTCGGCCTGACGCGTCCGCGACAAGCTCAGGAATGCCGCTAGGTGGTTTTCCACAGTGGAAAGGGCGGTGTTGTCAAATTGGCACCATCCCCAGGAAATTCCGTCTTGCTTCTCCTACTGTTAGTGACTAAGATACCCCCTCGACCTGGAGAGCAATCGTGCCAAAAGAAAAGCCAAGAGTAAACATCGGAGAAGTCATCAAGTCCTATCGCAGCCAGAGGGGTTTGTCGCAGGGAGACATCGAGCGCCGCACCGGGCTGTTGCGCTGCTACCTCTCGCGTGTCGAGAACGGCCATACCGTGCCGTCGCTCGAAACATTAGCCAAGATTGCGGAAGCCATGGACATCTCGCTCGCGGATTTTTTCCCGGGCACGGAGACGCCGCGCGACCGCGAAACGCAAAAGATGCTTGGCGAACTTTCGCAGGATGAAATTCGTTTTCTCGCGGAGATCAAACGCTTCAGCACCACGCTTTCGGATGGAGATAAGCGGCTGGTGCTGGCCATGATTCGCAAGATGGCGACGCTGATTCCGCCGCCCACGACGAAGAAGCTCGTCATTCGCCGCACCACCACGGTGTGACGTGATTGTGGCTCGCCCAAGATAGGTGCGTGCGAGTGGTGGCTGCGCAAAGAGGCAGCCGAGCTGCCGCACTCCCGAGACATACTTTCCCATTTTTGAATTCAGTTGTTTTGTCCGCGGATTAAGCGAATTGCGTCGGGAATCGCCGCTCCGGCGCGCCCGCCAGCCGACGAGCGAGCCGCATCGGGGTCTTCCGAATCGAGGGACCCTTCGCCGGGGGCCAGGAAGAGATTGCTCTCGACTTCGTGCTGTTTTGTGTAGAGGTCGTAGTATCGGCCGCCCGCGGCGTAGAGCGAGGCGTGATTGCCGCGTTCGATGATGCGGCCGCCTTCGACGACGAGAATTTGCTCGGCGCGGCGGATGGTTGAGAGGCGGTGGGCGATCACAAAGGTCGTGCGTCCGCGCATCAGGTAGCGCAGGCCTTCCTGGATGAGCGCTTCCGATTCGGAATCGAGGCTGGACGTCGCTTCGTCAAGAATCAGGATGCGGGGATCGGCGAGAATGGCGCGTGCGATCGAGACGCGCTGCTTTTGGCCGCCAGAGAGTTTGACGCCGCGTTCGCCAACCAGCGTGTCGTATTTTTTCTCGAAAGACTCCGCAAACTCGTCCACGCGGGCGATGTGGCAGGCGGCGAGAATTTCTTCCTCGCTGGCTTCGGGCCGCGCGAAGGCCACGTTCTCGCGAATCGTACCGTCAAATAGAAAAGTTTCCTGCAGGACAACGCCGAGCTGCGTGCGGTAAGAATTTAGCTTTACGGTGGCGAGATCGATTCCATCGACGAGGACGCGGCCACTCGAGGGAACGTAGAACGCCGAGATCAAGCCGATAATCGTGGATTTGCCCGCGCCCGACGGGCCGACCAGAGCCGTAACTGTTCCCGGCTGCGACTCAAAGCTCACTTCATGGAGAACTTCCTTGCTGGACTCATAGGAAAAGCTGACATCTTCCATCACGACCAGGCCCGAAATGCGATCCATCGCCACTGTGCGGCGGGGATCTTCGTCCTCTTTCTTTTCATTCAGGATTTCGCGGGTGCGTTCGAGGCCGGTGATGGCCTCGGTGATTTGCGTGCCGATCGCGACGATCTGGAAGACGGGAGCAATCAGAAAGCCCAGGAAAAGGTTGAAGGCGAACCAGTCGCCGAGGGTCATGCTGCCGCTTAAGATTTTGTGACCGCCGAGTTCGAGCATGAGGGCGCTGACAACGCCTAGCAGCGTGGCGCCCGAGAGGCTCATTAGGGACGTAGCCGTGAGCGTTTTCAAAACGTTGTCGAGGAGGCGCTGGACGCCGGTAGCGAAGATGCCTTCTTCGCGCTCTTCGGCGTGATAGCCCTTAACGACGCGGACGCCGCCGAGCGATTCGGTGAGGCGGCCGGTAACTTCGGCCGTGATTTTGGGGCGCGCGCGGAAGATGGGGCGAATCGTCGAGAAGGCCTTGCTGATGCCGAAGCCGAATACCAGGAGAATCGAGAAGGCGACGCCGGTGAGCAGGACGCTGGCGTGAATCAAATAGACTAGCGCGAAGACAGCGGTCATCAAGCCGCCTACGAATTCGACCAGGCCGGTACCGACGAGGTTGCGGACGCCTTCGACATCGCTCATGATCCGCGAAACGAGGACGCCGGTTTTGTTTGAATCATAAAAGGAGATAGGCAAGCGGCCGATATGCGCCTGCACCTGGCGGCGCAGTTCGGTGATCATTTTCTGCGCGGATTTGGAGAGAAGCTGGGTTAGCGTGAACGAAGTCAGGCCCTGGACGATAGTAGCGCCGAGGACGCCGAGGACGATGGGTGTTAAGAGATAGACTTGATGTCTGATGGCGACGTTATCGACGAAATATTTGGTGGATGCGGGCAGAACCAAGCCGCACACGCGGTTGATGGCCATCAATCCGAAGCCAAGGATAAGCAAGCCGCGGCGCGGATGAATCAGCGCCCAGACGTCGGGGAGCGCCTTCCAGGCGTTCTTGCGCTTTTCGGATTTCGCTGGGGTAGATGATTTCGTGTCAGATGGCATAGTGTGTGGCCGGATCGAACGTCTTTCTTGGATGCGCATGGAAACAGGTAGAGTACATTTCATTCGGGGTTCGAACAAGGATGGCACATGTCTGATAGCGGCGAAGAGAACTCCCGGGGAACTTTGGTCGTAACGGGCGCGGGGCGGGGCATTGGCGCGGCAATCGCGAAACTGGCTGGAGCTAGCGGCTTTCGCGTGGCCGTGAACTATGCGCGAAATGGGCAGGCTGCCGCGGATGTGGCCAGGGGCATCGTGTCATCGGGCGGCCGCGCGTGCGTCATTCAGGCCGATGTTTCCCGCGAGAGCGAGATCGTGAGACTCTTCGAGTCGGCCGAGCGCCAATTGGGGCCAGTCACAGGATTGGTAAACAACGCCGGCATCACGGGAGGCTTTGCGCGCGTCGAGGCAGTGACGAGCGCGACGCTCACGCAGGTTTTCGAGCTGAACGTGATCGGGGCGATGCTTTGCGCGCGCGAAGCGGTGCGGCGCATGTCCACAAGCAATGGAGGAAGCGGCGGCGCGATCGTGAATATCTCTTCGCGCGCGGCGCAGATTGGCGGAGCGGGGGAGTGGGTGCACTATGCGGCTTCCAAAGGCGCGCTCGATACGTTTACGCTCGGCCTCGCCCGTGAGGTTGCGTCCGGAGGGATTCGCGTCAACGCTGTGGCACCGGGACATGTTTTGACGGAACTGCACGCGGCCAGCGGTGATCCTGAGCGGCCGATGCGTTTGGCTCCCACAATTCCCATGGGACGCGCCGGAACGCCAGAGGAGATTGCGGAGGCGGTCGTGTGGTTGCTCTCGCCCGCCGCCTCTTACACGACGGGAGCAATTCTGGCAGTCAGCGGTGGACGATAGACGATGGCCGAGGACGGTCTCGGTGCCGGGAGACGCGTCAGTTGCGGCAACTTCTAGTCAGCGGCGGCCCCCCCGCGCGGAACTTGCACGGTAGTAGGCCGCTCCAGGTTCAAAACGCTGGCGATGAATTCGCTCACGGTAATACCTAGATGGCCCCACAGACGGCGTTTGAGGCTGCTGTAGTCCTGCGTTCCGCTGAAGAGATCGCTCATCAACTGCCGGAACACGGCGCTACGGTTCATAAATTGCACCATGCGGGTGGTGACGGCCGTGCCGAGGAAGGAGCCGCGGTAGAAGCGGCGCACGATGCGCGCGGCGAATTCCAGTTCGCACGAGAATGCGGCTTTGACCCACGCCGTATATTTTTCGGGGCAGCCTTCCGCAAGCGAGCGGCCCAAGAGCTCGCCGGAGCGCATCGCGTAGAAAAGTCCCTCACCCGTGAGAGGATCCACCCAAGCCGCAGCATCGCCGATCAGAGCCCAATTTTTCCCCAACACCGCGCGATCGGAAAGCGTGCTCTCTCTCGGCGATGGCAGCACGTGGCTGTAAAATTTCGCGCCTTCGGTCGAGATCCCCTGCTTTTCGACAAAAGCGCTCAAATGCGTTTTCAGTTCCGTGCTGTTATGCGCGGCCATGCTTCCGCAGATCCCCACAGAGAGATGGTCGCAGCGTGGAAAGGACCAGATGTAGCCTTCGAAGTGCGGAAGGAATTTCACGATGATGGACTCGGCCGTCTGCGGCACGAAGTAGCCCTGCGTCATTTCCAACTCGTCGCGTTTGAGGGGCCGCGTCTCCGGGGCGATTTGATTGCGTGCGCCGGCAGCCAGTACCAGGAAATCCGCGCTGTGCCATTCGCCATCTACAGAAAAGCGCGGCTTCGTGGTGCTGGTGTCCACGCCAAGCACATGCGCTTGCTGAACTTCGCAGCCGGCGGCTCTAGCGCGGTCGAGCAGCATGCCGTTCAGCACGCGGCGCGAATAAATCACGATGGGATGCGTCATTTCGAGATTCGCGCGCTGATCATTGCTGCTGATCAATTCGACCGAACGCACTAGTTTTTTCGGATAGGGATTGTCGAGCAGGAAAGGGAAGCATTGGACCGCTTTATGGGTCAGTCCACCACCGCAGGGTTTTTCCCACGCGAGGCGTTCATCAAAAATTTGGACTTTGTGTCCCGCGCGCGCGAGCTGCTCACCGCACATCGCGCCGGAAGGTCCGCCGCCGACGATTGCTATTTCTGCCATGATCCTATCTCGTTCTGATGGCCTCGAACTCCGTCCCTGGACGCGGAAACCTACAGGCGGCGGCTGGGTTTGGCAATCAATTTTTTCAGGTAACGGGCCCCATCAAGTGGTGGGGAAGACCACCAGGCAAAACCCCGCGAGGAGTATAGCACCGAAAAGGGCCGCCGCTGCGGGCGAGGCCGTAACTTCCCGGACAACCTTCATGCCAGAAACCTGCAGCACGCAAAAGAGAATAAAGGAGGGCGCCAGAAGGACTAAAAGGACTTCGCCACTGTGTAAGACAAAGACGCCCGCGACGATCGCGACCCATGCGATCAAACGAAGAACGAGCGCCGTGGGAAGCCGGTGCCATCCTTTATCCGGAGTTACAGAGCCGAGCAGCAACTCTTCGGCTGCGTGATAGGGAAGCGCGACGAGGAGGATCGGCACGAAGCGCGCCCATCGCGCGGCCGTCAGCCACGCCTCGCTGACCGTCAAGTCAATCCACGCGGTGACCAGGAAGTGAAGAAGAAACGCGGTGAAAGCTGCGGCGAGAAGGGTGAAAGTGAACGAACTCGTTAGCTGGCCACTGCTCGGCCGCGGCCCGAATACATTTCGCAAGGAATTCCAGTGCAGGACGAGCAGAACCACTCCGAGAATCAATAGAAAACTCGCGAGATAATCGCCTTCAAAAAGATGCAGTGCGCGAAGCGGGTCTATGTAGGAGAGGACGCCGACGGTTCCAAGGCCAACGATTCCGTATTCCAGGAAGACGCGGCTCTTTCCGGCAGCGGCCGATCTTTGGGAGACCGGCATTTCCTGATTTTTCTTCTGTAAGGTTTCGCGAAGAAATGGCCCTGCCAGCAGCAGGATACCCGCGAATCCGGCTAAGAAACCTAAAAGGCCCCTTCGCGAGGGCAAGCGCGGCTGCGTTCCGAGGTGCAAGACGCGAACCGCCCAGTTCTGCGCGTTGGACATGGCTCGGGCGTCGAACAAGATGCTGACATGCGTCGAGTAGGGAATCACATCGTATTGACTCGTCCCCTCGCCCGGCGTCGGCACCAAATCTTTGGCTCCGCCGCGTATGGCTTCTGGATCCCTTGAGGCGCTCATCACCAGCGAATGCGCCGGGAGCGCGCCGAAGTCGTGAAACGGCATCATTTCGGGCGAGATGCCGGGGATCGGGCGCATCGGAGCGGGAGAGAGCGCAATGACTCCGGCGACCGGCACGTTCGAAGCGACACGCAACGCAATAGCGCCGCCGAGCGAATGCCCCGCCAGAATAGTGCGTTCCGGATCGAGCAGCCCACGCGCGATGAGCTCGCGAACCAGGTTTGCGCTGCACTGCTCCGAGCGCTCGTAAGAAAAAGGACCAGACGTCCGTCCGTGACCCGGCAAGTCCGGAACGAAAACGCGCAAGCCTTCGGCAGCGAAGCCAGCCGTCAGGTAGGACATGATTCGTTTGTTCGCGGAAAGGCCGTGCAAAAGCACGACATAGCCCTGCGGCTTGTCTCCTGCGGGTGGCGTCATCGGCTCGACGAGGTCGGTTACCAGGCGGCATCCGCCGGCGTCAATGCGAAACGTATGCGATTGGAATGGAACTGCGAGCGCCAGCCACAGGCCCGCTGCGCAAAGTCCGGCTCCAGCAAAGGCGCGAAGCGTCTTATTTGCCTTCATCGCAGTTGGCTGGCTCGGGAGCGCCGCGGTTGCCGCGCGTGATAAACTAGCTTTACATCAAACGCCAGGGCAATTTTTGCGTGAGACTTCATGGAGTTCCTTTGAACCCGGAGATTCTTACCCTCGAAGAAGCGATTCTGCGGTTTGGCCGCGAGAAACGCAACGGCCGCCGCATCGTCTTCACCAACGGCTGTTTCGATTTATTGCATCCCGGGCACATCGGCAGCCTCGAGCAAGCTCGCGCGCTTGGAGACGCCCTTATGGTCGGCCTTAATAGCGACGCCAGCGTGCGTGAATTGAAAGGCGCGGGACGTCCTGTCCTGCCGGAACACGAGCGCGCTGAAATTCTCTCGGCGCTCGAAAGCGTGGATGCTGTGATCATTTTCGACGAGCCAACTCCTCGTGAGGTCATCGCTCGTCTTTTGCCGGATGTACTCGTAAAGGGCGGCGACTGGCCCGGCGATCAAATCGTGGGGCGCGAAGAAGTGGAAGCTGCAGGCGGCCGAGTCGTCTCCATCCCCGTTGTGCCTGGTTACTCGACCACGGCGATTCTCCGGAAGATTCGCGAAGGCGCTCCCACCTCTCGCGTGGAAGCCTGACATTCACGCATGATTCTGCCTGCCGTTCGCGAACGATTGGACGCTGTGCTTCGCCACCCGTCGGTGGAAGGCGCGCTGGGCGCTCTGCGCGACGGCGCGCAACACATTTCTCTTTCCGGCCTGCATGACGTTGCCAAAGCTCTTGTGGCCGCGTACCTGACGCATGAGCTGCGGCGTCCGGCCTTTTTCATCACGGATTCGAATCGCCGCGCCGAGGCTCTCGCGGAAACCGTCCGTTTCTTCTCCAGCATATTCCCGGGAATCAACGGAGGAGTTGCGACGCTACCAGCTTTCGATACGCTGCCGTGGGAATCGCAGAGTCCGCATCCCGACATTCTCGAACGCCGCGCCGCAACTCTTTTTCGTCTGACCGATGGGCAGGTTTCTTTAGTCATCGCACCGGTCCAATCGGCCCTCTGGCGTTTTCAGGATGCCACTCTCTATTTGTCGCTTGCCCGCACGCTCACAAAAGATGCAGAAGTGCCGCTGGAGGAATTTATCGCGCATCTGGCGGGCGTGGGCTACACGCGCACGGAAATGGTCGAGCTGCCCGGCCAGTTCGCCATGCGCGGCGGCATCGTGGACGTGTTTTCGGCGGAAGCGCCACGGCCCGTCAGGATCGAGTTATTGGGAGACACGGTGGAATCCGTGCGCGAATTCGATCCGCGCACGCAGCGATCCATCGCGCCTGTGCAGCGAACGACGCTCTTGCCGCTCACGGAATGGAACGTAGCTACACTCGTCGGCGCAACGCAATCGGCAGCTCCGTCTTGGGAGGCAACCTCCTTTTTCGGACCCGCAGAGCAAAGCGGCCAGAGTTCGCTCTTCGAGCTTGCTGAGAGCTCTTTGAAGCCCGTCGTATTCCTGGACGAACCGCAAAGCCTGCGGGATGCGACGGAGAAGCACCTCCGACAGGCCACAGCGATCTACGAGCGCCACGGCAGCGCGACGGCCCCGAGCGCTTCGCATTTCTTTTTGAATGAAGAGGAGTTCGGATCCGCGCTCGCGAAGACTTCGCAGGCGCATTTCGAGCAGCTCGCCGTCAACATCGGCTCGGCCCCGCAGTTCGAGCTGTCTTCAAGGCCGAGCCCGCGCTTCCACGGCGATGTCGTCGCGTGCATGGCCGCGGTGAAGGCGCAGCTCGCTTCAGGAGGAAAGGTTTTCCTTGCGGCGGCGAGCACCGGCGAACTTGAACGCCTCGCGGACATCTCCCGCGAATACGACGTTCCTTACGTCCTCGGCGAATCGGAAAACGCCGCCGCCGGTTTTACCGCCGAAGGCGCAATGGAAACTGCCGGCTTGTTGCTGATTCGCGCTCCCTTCGCCGAAGGGGTTACGTTTCCCGATGCCAAGCTGACGATTTTCGGTCACGCCGATCTTTTCGACGTCGCCCCGACGGTCGAGCGTCCCAGCCACAAAATCCGCACCTCCGGGTTCTTCACCGATTTCGCGGAGTTAAAACCGGGCGACTTCATCGTCCACGTCGATCACGGCATCGGCCAGTTCGAAGGCCTGCGCCAAATCGAGTCGGACGGCCATCGCGGCGAATTCATGCTCCTGCGCTACGCCGACGATGCGCGCCTCTACGTACCGCTCGAGCGGATGGATTTGGTTCAAAGCTATCGCGTCGTCGAGGGCTCGCACCCGACGCTCGACAAGCTTGGCGGCACCGGCTGGAACACGCGCAAGACGCGCGTCCGCAAATCTCTGGAAGACATGGCGGAACAGCTTCTTACTCTCTACGCGGCGCGCAAGACTGCGCAAGGCTTTGCTTTTTCCGCCGACGGAAATTTCCAGCGCGAATTCGAAGACGCGTTCGAATTCGAGGAGACCGTCGACCAAAACACGGCCATCGCCGATATCAAGCGAGACATGGAGCGACCCACCCCGATGGACCGCCTCCTCTGCGGCGACGTCGGCTACGGAAAAACCGAAGTGGCCATGCGCGCGGCCTTCAAAGCCGTCTCCGACAGCAAGCAAGTCGCTGTCCTCGCGCCCACAACCGTTCTGGCCTTCCAGCATTTCGAAACTTTCAAGCAGCGCTTTGCAGCGTTCCCTGTGCGCATCGAAATGCTCAGCCGTTTCCGTAGCGCCGCCGAGCAGAAGAAAATTCTCGCCGAACTCGAAGCGGGCAAAGTTGACGTAGTCATAGGCACACATCGCCTGCTCTCGAAGGACGTTAAGTTCCAGGATCTCGGCCTTCTCGTCGTGGACGAGGAGCAGCGCTTCGGCGTCGCTCACAAAGAGCGCTTGAAAGAGATGCGCCAAAACGTCGATGCTCTCGCGCTCTCCGCCACACCCATTCCTCGCACGCTGCACATGTCGCTCGTCGGCCTTCGCGATATGTCCGTGATCGAGACTCCGCCGCGCGACCGCCTTGCGATCCAAACGGTCGTCGCTTCGTTCCAGGAAGACTTAGTACGGCGAGCCATTGAAAACGAACTCGCACGCGATGGCCAGGTCTACTTCATACACAACCGCGTTGAATCGATATACTCGCTAGCAACTCTGGTCCAGAAACTGGTACCAAAAGCCCGAGTAGTCGTCGGCCACGGCCAAATGGGCGAGAAAGAACTCGAAAGCGTCATGCTCAAATTCATCCGTGACGAGGCCGACGTAATGGTCGCCACCACCATCGTCGAAAACGGCCTCGACATTCCCAAGGCCAACACCATCCTGATTAATCGCGCTGATCGACTCGGCCTCGCCGAACTCTATCAACTCCGCGGCCGCGTCGGCCGCTCCCATCAGCGGGCTTACGCGTATCTGCTCGTTCCACCCGATACGTCCCTTTCCGAAATCGCACGTAAACGCCTTTCGGCCATGAAGGAGTTCAGCGAGCTCGGCGCTGGCTTCCGCATCGCCGCTCTCGACCTCGAACTTCGCGGCGCCGGCAACATGCTTGGCCGCCAGCAACACGGCCACATCGAAGCCATCGGGTTCGACATGTATTGCCAAATGCTCGAGCGCGCCGTTTCGAAGCTGAAGGGCGAGGAGTCAGCCCTCGAGCTGCGCACCACGCTCAGCCTCGGCCTCGACGTCCGCATCCCTGAAAACTACATCCCCAGCGAAAACCTCCGCCTGCGCACCTACAAACGAATCTCCTCGATCGCCAGCCAGGAAGAAAAACAAGACGTCCATCGCGAACTAACCGACCGATTCGGGGCGCCGCCCGGCACGGTAGAAAACCTTTTGGAGTACGCTGTCCTCAAATCCATGTGTGAGCGCCTGCGCATCGCAGCGGTCGAACGCCAGGGAAACCGCATCGCCATCCGTTTTCACGCGGAAACACCGCTCGACCCGGCCACCTTGGTCAAGGTCGTGCGCTCACGGAAGGGTATTAAGCTCGATCCTAGCGGTGTTCTCTGGCTGGAAACCACGCGCGGGGAGTCGGTCCCGGGCGCTCTCAGAAACGTATTGCTCGGCCTTCAAGGGCAGAGCTAAACTCTATAAATGAGGAACTACATGCAAAATCTTGCAGTCATCGCGGCGCTCTTCGCCGCCCTGCCGCTAGCGGCACAGCAACCCACTCCGCCGACGCCGCCTGCCCCCCAATCGCAGAACCCTGCACCGAAGCCTACGCTCGAAAAACCGGACGAAGCTCCCGCTGACGTTCCTGGTGACGTTCCCGCGAAGGGCGCGCCCAAGAAGCCGGTTCCGGTCAAAAAGCCGGCCGTCTCCGCCGAAGGCGGCAAAGTCGTCGAAGAGATCGTCGCCCGCGTCAACAACGAGGTCATCACCCGTTCCGAATTTGAACACTCGAAAATCACCGCCGAGGAAGATGCCAAGACCGACTGCCAAAATCGCTGCACCCCCGAACAGTTGAGGACGCTCACGGAAGACCGCCAGAAAAACGCTCTCCGCGATCTGATTGACCAGTCCTTGCTCGTCCAGCGCGCCAAGGATATGGGCGTCAGCGTAGAACCCGAGGTCATTAAGCAGCTCGACCAAATCCGCATCGAAAACAAATTACAAAGCATGGAAGCTCTCGAGCAAGCCGTCTCCGGAGAGGGACTGAACTGGGAAGATTTCAAGAACAACATCCGCAATGGCTTGCTCACCAAAAAGGTCATCGGCAGCGAAGTCGGTTCGCACATCAATATCAGCAAGGATGAGATCCAGAAATATTACGACGAGCACAAAGCGGAGTTTATGCGGCCCGAGCAAGTTGCCCTCCGCTCCATCGAAGTCAATACCGCCGGCAAGGATGAAGCGGACGTCGCCGAGCTCCGGAAGAAGGCTGAGACGGCCCGAAAGCGCATCATGGACGGCGAGGACTTCGGCGAAATCGCCAAGCGCTATTCCGACGGTTCCACCGCCAAACAGGGCGGCTATTTGGGCGAATACAAGCGCGGCGAACTCTCCAAGGAGCTCGAAGAAACCGTCTTCAAAATGAAGCGAAACGACCTCACGGAAGTCATGGAAACCAAACAGGGCTTCCTCATAATGCAAGTCCTCGAGCATTACGACGAAGGCGAACAGTCGCTCGCTAAAGTCGAAAATGAAATCGAGGGGAAGCTCTACAATCAGCGCTTGGAACCGGCTATGCGCGAATATCTCAAGACGCTTCGCGAGGAAAGCTACGTCGTGATCAAGCCTGGCTATCAGGATGCCGCCGGCGGAAGCAACTCCGAGATTCAGGAAGTCAGCGCTACTCCTGAGGTCACCAAGACCAAGAAGGGCCATAAGAAGTACATCCTGTTCGGCAAGCGCGCCGCCGATTCGGGCGACTGATGAAGACGCCTTTCGTCGCTGATCTTGGCACCGAACAAACCATCACCACTTATTTTCTCGTTCACGAAAAAGAAGTTCGTAACACCCGCGCGGGCAAGTCCTATCTCCGTCTGGCGCTCGGCGACCGTAGCGGCACCATCGAAGCTGTCATGTGGGATCAATTCGAGGCCCCGGCAAAAGACATCAGCCGCGACGATATCGTCAAGGTCAACGCACGCGTCGAAATCTACCGCAACAAGCCGCAGCTCACCTTGCAGCAGCTTCGCCTCGCCAAGCCCGAAGAAGTCGATCTAGCCGATTTTCTGCCGCATACCAAGGAAGATGTCGGCCAACTCTGGTCGCAACTCCTCGAATACGCCAACTCGATTGCCGACCCGTGGCTCAAGAAACTCGTGAACGGGATCCTCAACGATCCGGCGATTGCGCCGCGTTACAAGCGCGCTCCTGCAGCGAAAGTCATGCATCACGCCTACCTTGGCGGCTTGCTCGAACACGTTGTTGGCTTGTGCGGCCTCGCCAAGCAAATCGCCGCGCACTATCCCGAACTGAACGCCGACCTTTTGATGACCGTTGCGATCTTGCACGACGTTGGCAAACTTGACGAACTCTGCTACGACCGCGCCATCGGCTACACCACCGAAGGCCAGCTCCTCGGCCACATCGTCATGGAAGTCGAAACCGTTTCCAAATCCATGGACGCCATCGAAGGTTTCCCTGCCAATCTGAAAGCGGTGGTCCAGCATCTCCTGATCAGCCATCACGGGCAGCACGAATTCGGTTCGCCCAAGTTGCCGATGATCCGCGAAGCCATGGTCTTCCACTATCTCGACGACATGGATTCCAAGATGGCCGCCGTTCGCGCCGCGCTCGCCACGGAGTCCGGCGAAGAGGAATGGTCCACGTTTAGCCCCGCCCTCGGCCGCAAATTCCTAAGGCTCGACGCCTTCCTCAAAGCTGCAGACGGTGGAACGCGCTAGTCCGAGTGGCGCATGTATGCGGTTCGAACGCGCTCGGGGCGCTGACCAGTAGCTCGATACTGCCGCCGATGAAAACTGGCCTTTCACGCCCGCTTCTCCGTTTGGCAGGGGCGATCCCTCCTTTAACGAGGTTTGCTCTTCGTCTGTCGGCCAAGGTGATGGCTCCCCGCAAGCCGCACTGGCTCCTGCGCCAGATGGCCGCTGATCTGAATTACCGCATTGCGGTGGATACACGTCTCGGCAATGGAATGAAGATTCGCGTCATATGGACGGACGTGATCGGCTATTCCATCGCCGTCGATGGCTACTATGACCTTCCCATAGTGCGAGTCATCCAAGAGCTGCTCAAACCGGGCATGACCTTTGTCGACGTTGGCGCCCATGTGGGACAGTACAGTCTGCTAGCTTCCGGCTTAGTGGGAAGAGAAGGGGCCGTCCACAGCTTTGAGCCTGAGCCTGCGACCTTTGCTTTGCTCGAGCACAATGTACTCATAAATGGTCTGCGCAATGTTCACCGCGTCCGTTGTGCCCTTGCAAAAAGTTGTAAAGAAGTCGAGCTCTATGTGGCCCGGCCGGACAACATTGGACAGACCTCGTTGCGCCAGCCCGACAATTTCTCAGGGGTGCAGGTCAAAGTCCAATGCCGAACTCTGGACGACTATGCCGAAGGGCACGGCATAGACCGAATCAATTTAATCAAGATTGACGTCGAGGGCGCGGAACTTGATGTACTGCTCGGTGCCCGCTGGGTTTTGTCTCGAAACCCGAAGCCACACATCATCATCGAGTTCTGGGAGGAGTTCCTGCAAGCATACGGCTCTTCGTGCGCGCAAGTTGCAGAGTTCCTAAAGGGAAGCGGCTATAGTCTGTTTTGGATTGGCGAAGCGGGCCTGACTCCCTACCTTCCCATGAAGAACGCAGAATTATTCAATGTTCTTGGGGTGCCCCGGGCGGTGATTTAATATCCGCCGCATGCTCGGTCCCTGTGGCAACCTGCAGGCGCGCAATTTATTCGAGAGCATTGCCTGTTTGCAGCACCTGGATGCCGCATAGTCCATGTGGGCTTGTGGTTACCGAGAATATTCGCGTCACCGACTCTCTTTCACGATGCGCCCGTTGAGCGGCTGCACAGGCCGGACATCGTGCGGATAGAGCTTGGCAAACGCGTCGATCTGCTCCGCCGAGATTTCCATCGGCGTCTTCAGCACAAACCACGTCACACCCTCCGTACAAGGCGGAGCCGTTTGCGATCCTTGATATATGTAATAGCCGGTGTTGTGGGGCAGCAAATTCGCGGGATTCACTTCGACTCCGGGAATTTCCTCCAATTTGCCCGCTGTCTTTGGCATAAATTTCCAAAGCTGCTGGATGGTGGCGTTCGCGCTGCCCGCCTTCAGAAGAACCGCGACTCCGGCCACTTTCCCATCGCTGTCTCTGTGCATCAAGTGCAGCACCATATCGTATGGCTTGCCGTGAATGTACTCTTCGCTGGGACGATGAAAATGGAATTGCTTTAGTTCATAGCGCTTGTCTCCCACAACAAGAAAATTTCCCGAATGAAGGTAGTCCACGCGTACCGCGGTATATCCGTTGTTAATGATGTTGAGCGGGCCGCTCTTGTATTCGAATCGTATTGCGGGAAGATCGGCTTTTTCCGCGCTTCGAATGTCGATCGGAGACTGTTCCTTGCCGTCTCTGCAGGCAGCATAGTCCGGATCCAGGTCACCCCAGTGTTCGGCGCCTCTTGCCCCTTCGTAGCTCCATGGTGTCTTCCAGGCCGTGGACACAGGCTTGGCGTCCTGCGCCTGTGGATTCTCGCCTGCCAAAAACGCCGCGACAACCAGCAAAACAAACGTCATCCAGGCTTTTCGCAAATGGCACCTCGCTCTCGGCCCAGCAGCTTATTCGGTCGATCAGGTCCGGGTAAGCGCGCAGTCGAATCGCCCGCAGTATGCCAGTCGATGCGCAGCAACGATTCGTCCGCCATCAAAATATGTATGTCGATAGTGCAGATGCGCGTGTCGCGTCCATTCCGCGCGTGCTGCCTTCCGCAGTTGCTTGTCCTTGCCTCGTTGAACTTCGTTGGATCGACCAAGTAAAAAACCTCATTCGCGGGCCCTTGCGAGAACCGCCCTCGGAATCCTTTTCCGTATGTTAACCAAACTTTTTCCAGCAACAAATTCCCCGGCTTCGTGTTTAAAAGCCTAAGCCCACTCAGTCCGGGTAGCTCGAAAAAAGAACCGTATCATTGATTGAATCTCTGCTTCAGGAGGAAGTTTATGTCGATTTTCTCAGGATTTCGCAGGCTCCTCGTTGCCGCTGCGATGACTGCGCCTATGCTCACCCTGCCGGTCGCGCACGCACAAGTCTCGATCGGCGTCGGCATCTCCGTGCACGTTGCTCCACCCGCTTTGCCCGTGTACGTGCAGCCGCCGCTACCCGCTCCGGGCTATCTCTGGACCCCTGGCTACTGGTCCTACGGAGACGCTGGCTACTATTGGGTTCCCGGTGTTTGGGTGCAGCCGCCGAGGGCAGGCGTTCTCTGGACCCCAGGCTATTGGGGCTTCGCTGGCGGCGTTTATGGCTGGCACGCCGGCTACTGGGGCCCACACATAGGGTTCTACGGCGGTGTTAACTACGGCTTTGGCTACGGCGGCGTCGGCTTCGTGGGTGGCGAGTGGCGCGGCGGAGCATTCGCCTACAACAGCGCCGTTGCGAACTTTGGCAGCGTCCATGTGACCAATGTCTATGAGAACCGCACCATCGTCACGCAGAACACCATCATCAACAACGAGCATGTCAGCTTCAATGGCGGCGTGGGCATCCAGGCGCAGGCCTCTGCAACGGAGCTGAGAGCTGCCAACGAAGAACATATCCAGCCTACCGCCAACCAAGTCCAGCACCAGAACTTCGCCGCTCAAGACCGTTCCCAGCTCGCTTCTGTAAACCACGGAACTCCCGGGACTCCGGCGGCCTCCAACGTGAACGCCTATCATCAGGTCTCGCAGCAGCACGCGCAGTCGCAGCCGATATCGGCTGCCGACCGCAGCGCTGGCCGCAACTACAACCCCAACACCCGTGAAGCCAATCAAGATCAGCGCATCGCCAACGGGCTCCGCAGCGGTCAGATGACCTCCGGCGAAGCCGCCCGCGCCGAGCGCACCCAGGCGAACATCGACCAGCAGGTTCACAACGATCGCGCTGCCAACGGCGGCAAGTTGACCGGTCAGGAGAAACAGCAGATCAACAGCGAACAAAACGCCGCCAGCCGCCAGATCTACGACGAAAAACATAACGACAACACCGTCAAACCAAACGCCGTCGACAACCGTGAAGCCAATCAGCAGCAGCGCACGGCCAACGGCCTTCGCAGCGGTCAGATGACTTCCGGCGAGGCCGCCAAGACCAACAGCAACCAGGCCAAGACTGCTCAACAAGTTCACAACGACCGCACCGCTAACGGCGGCGCCCTGAACGCCCAGCAAAAAAAGCAAATCAACAAAGAGCAAAATAAAAATAGCAAGCAGATCCACAACGAAAAGCACAACGACAAAACCACCAAACCCCCGGCCAAGTGAACGGGCCGCTAACCAGAAGCAAGAGCTGCAACACCAAGCAATCAACGCCTAAGCTCGAACGGCTGGCATCCTCGCCAGCCGTTTGCTTTGGTGAACGTAGATTTAGCCTGAAAACCGAAGTTGAAGGTGGTTTCATAGAGATTCCTCGATCGATTTTGAGCTCAAGTCGCGGGCCCAGACTGCAACTTCGGCGAAGTTGGGACCCCATAGGCTAAGACTTTTTCCAGCAACGG